>Ga0315288_10000003_pt1 | contig 409021 bp, 383 predicted proteins | sample YL17G11_20_MG_FD_203454 | JGI IMG/M metagenome (GOLD analysis project Ga0315288, IMG submission 203454) | Sediment microbial communities from Yellowstone Lake, YNP, Wyoming, USA - YL17G11_20 | ecosystem: Environmental > Aquatic > Freshwater > Lake > Sediment | place: USA: Wyoming | collected... | reverse complement strand
TACTTCTTTACGAACGAGGACAGCTGCCAACGGATCATTTATGCGATCTTTATGAACTATAACCGGAAAATGGAAGGAAAACCTTTATGGACCAGCAAAGAATTTACACACTAATCTTGACAGTACCTCGCGCCGGTTTTCCGGTCTTGACGAACGGGGAATAATCGCTATACTTTTTATTGATGATGCAGAAAAGGAGGTAAGTTATGGCAGTCGCGGCGTACCTTTTGATAAACACGGACACCGGCAAGGAATTACTTGTGATTAACGGCCTGAAAAAAATCCGGGGCGTGAAACATGCCCATGTTGTCACCGGTCTGCACGATGTCATCTGTTATGTCGAGGGGAAGAACCTACCCGACCTGAAAAACACGATCATATTGAAAGTGCGCGGCGTGAAGGGTATCCAGCGCACCGTAACCTGCCTGGCCGTTGACGTCAGCAAATAGGCCCGCTTTTTCTTTCCGCGCCCCGCGCCCGGAAACGGCGCGGGGCGTTTCTTTTCGACATTTGACAATCCGGAATCCATGAATATAATATGATACTATGAAAGTATCGGTTCTGATCCCTGCGTTTAACGAGGTGGAAAACATACCCCTCTTGATCGAGGAGTTTGATAAATTCATCAAAGAAAACCGGGATTACGAGGTTATCATCATTGACGACGGATCCCGCGACGGCACATTTGAAGCGGTGGAGAAAATCCACCGGCCCTACCTGCGGACCGCCCGGCACAGCCGTAACCTGGGGAAGACCCAGGCCATAATTACCGGCGCCAAGATCGCCCGGGGTGACATCCTGGCCGTTTTCGATGCCGATCTGCAGTACGACACGGGCGACCTGCCGCGACTCGTCGAACTGATCGACCGGGGCGCGGACGTGGCGACCGGCTGGAAGCAGGGCGATTACGATAAGAAATTCGTATCCGCCATTTATAATTTCTGCGGTCGAGCCCTCTTCCGCCTAAAAACCCACGACATGAACGCGATGAAGGCTTTCCGCCGGGAAGTTCTGGAAGCGATCCACCTCCGCAAGGACTGGCACCGGTATATCGTGCCCCTGGCCCAGGCTTACGGTTTCCGCGTCGAGGAAGTGAAAGTTTCCTTAAGGCCGCGCCGTTTCGGCTTGCCTAAATACCAGCAGAAGTCACGAATTCTGATCGGGGTTTTTGACCTCCTGTCGGTAAAGTTTCAGATGACCTTCATCCAGAAACCGTTTCTCTACTTCGGCACCCTGGGCGCGGTTTCAATCCTGCTCGGTTTTCTGACCGGCGTGCTGTCAATCGTACTGCGGCTCCTCGGTCACGGTTTCCGGCCGCTCCTTTATCTCGTGATCCTGCTGGTCCTGTCCGGGATCCTGCTCTTTTCGCTCGGCATGATCGGTGAGGCAATCCGCGCGATCCTGGACCGGCTGGAAGAAAAGTGACCCTCAAAAAACTCTGGGGCTACATACGGATTGTCATCGGGTTCGGCCTCATCGCTTTCTTGTTGTCCCGGCTCGACCTGAGCAAGGTTCTGCTGAATCTCCGAAGCATGGATCCTCGGTACCTGGGCCTGGCCCTCTTCTGCTATCTCTTGTTCATTATCGTATCCGCCTGGCGCTGGCAGACGCTCCTCCAATACAAGAAAATTCCCATGCCTTTTATCCGTACCAACCTGGTTTATTGCATCGCCCTTTTCTTTACTAATTTTCTACCGACGACCGTCGGCGGCGATTTGATGCGCATCGTCTATTCGGTCCGGGAGAAGAAAGCCGACGCCGTAGCCGTCGTCCTGGTTGATCGGATCCTGGGTTTTGTCGGGCTTTTTCTCTTCGGGCTGGCCGCGGTTCTTTATCTTTTTATCCGCCAACACCGGGGCGAGTTTTTATCCCTTATGATCGCCGGTCTGACGGTCCTCGTTCTGGTTACCGTATTCCTTTTTTCCGAACGGGCTTACCGCACCGTATCACCGTGGTTCGAAAGAATAAAACTCCTGAGATTCGGCGAGCGCGTTAATAACTTGCATCGGACCATGAACGACTTTGGCGGCGCCTGGGGACCGATCATATTATGCATCACGCTCTCCATTCTGATTCAGATCCTCCTCGCCCTTTCACCTTTTTTCGTTCTGCGCAGTATGGGTGATTTTAAAACCGGCATCCTGCCGTTCTTCATCTATCTGCCGATCATAAACGTCATCTGCATGATCCCCGTTTCGTTCAACGGTTTGGGTGTCCGGGAGAATTCTTACGCCCTTTTTTTCGCCCGGGCCGGATTACCCGGTGAAATTTCAGTGACGATATCACTGGTTTCTGCATTTCTGGCTTTTCTGTGGTCGCTGGTCGGCGGTCTGATTTTTATTTTTTATAAAAAAAAGCAAAGCGGATTATAATGGAGGTTTTATGAAAGTTTGCATGATCGGAACCGGCTACGTGGGGCTGGTTTCCGGAACATGTTTCGCCACCATCGGCCATGACGTCATATGCGTCGACAATGATGCCGCGAAGATCGACACCCTGAAAAAAGGCGGCATGCCGATCTACGAACCGGGTCTGGAGGAAATGATCAAGAAGAATGTCCAGGCCGGACGGCTTTGTTTCTCGACATCCATCGAGGAAGGGGTCCGGCGTTCGACTTTCCTGTTTATCGCGGTCGGCACACCGCCCAAAGAAAACGGCGAACCCGATCTCTCGAGTATTGAGCAGGTCGCCGAAGAAATCGGCGAATCGATGGACGAATACAAGCTTATCGTCGAGAAGAGCACGGTTCCAGTCCAGACCGGCAAATGGGTCAAGACGATCGCCGAGCGGTTTAACCGCCACCATATCGATTTCGATGTGGCATCAAACCCCGAGTTCCTGAGGGAAGGGTCGGCGATCCAGGATTTCCTGCACCCGGACCGGATCGTCCTGGGGGTCGAGAACGACCGGGCGATGGCCAAACTCCTCGAACTCTACGCGCCGATACCGGGCGAAAAGATCGTAACCGATATCGCCAGCGCCGAACTTATCAAACACGCATCGAATTCATTTCTGTCCATGAAAATTTCCTTCATCAACGCCCTGTCCGTCGTCTGCGAGAAGTCCGGGGCGGACGTGGTGAAGGTCGCGGACGGTATCGGCTGGGACCACCGGATCGGCCGTTCCTTCCTTAACGCCGGGGTGGGTTTCGGCGGTTTCTGTTTTCCCAAGGATTTAAAAGCGTTCATCGGAATCGCCGGGAAGCTGGGTTATGATTTCCGGTTGCTCAAGGAAGTAGAAAGGATAAACGACGAACAGATGGCGCGTTTCGTTAAGAAGCTGGAAGACATGCTCTGGAACCTGAAAGACAAAAATATCGGCGTGCTCGGCCTGGCCTTCAAGCCCAATACCGATGACATGCGCTTCGCGCCCGCGATTACAATTATCCGCGAATTGCTCCGCCAGGGCGCGCACGTCGCCGCTTATGATCCGGTAGCCATGGATCGCAGCCGGGAGCTAATGCCCGAAATCCGGTACGCGGCCGATCCGTATCAGGTCGCGACCGACGCGGACGCGTTGATCCTGGTGACCGAGTGGGATCAATTCCGGGGCTTGGATTTCGGGAAAATAAAACAGATGATGCGTCAACCGATCCTCCTTGACGGCCGCAACCTCTATGATCCCGAGATCATGAAACGGCATGGGTTTATCTACGGCGGTATCGGGCGATGAAAGTTCTAATCACCGGCGCGGCCGGTTTCATCGGTTCCCACCTTACCGATTACTATCTGGCCCGGGGCGACGAAGTGATCGCCATCGATAACCTGATCACGGGGCGGAAAGAAAACCTGGCCGTGCATTTCGGCCAGCCGAGTTTCACCTATCGGGAAATAGACATCTGCGATTTCGGTACTCGCGAATGGAAAACGGATTCCGCGGGCGGGGTCGACCTGATCCTTGATTTCGCGTCTCCCGCCAGCCCTTTCGATTATTTGAAATATCCGATCGAAACGATGCGGACCGCGGCCCTGGGAACGATCAATATGCTCGAATACGCCCGGGCGCAGAACGCGGCAATCCTGCTCGCTTCGACCAGCGAGGTTTACGGCGACCCCGAGATGCATCCCCAGCGTGAAGACTATTGGGGTAACGTCAACCCGGTCGGTCCCCGATCGGTGTATGACGAGGGCAAGCGTTTCGCCGAGGCGCTCACGGCCGCATACCACCGGCAATACGAGGTTAAAACCCGGATCGTCCGGATTTTCAACACCTACGGTGAGCGGATGCGGGAAGGCGACGGACGGGTCATTCCGGCTCTGATCACCCAGGCCCTGCGCAATCAGCCCATGACGATTTTCGGCGATGGTTCGCAGACCCGGAGTTTTTGCTACGTTTCGGATATGGTCCGAGGTTTGGAACGGCTTGCGGAGACCGATTACGACCGGCCCGTCAACATGGGCAATCCGGCGGAATACACCGTTTTGCAGCTCGCCGAGACGATAAAAAGACTGACCGGCTCAACCAGTCCGCTAATATTCCAACCCTTGCCTCAGGACGATCCCCGCAAACGCAAGCCGGACATCACCCGGGCCAAAGAACTGCTGGGCTGGGAACCCCGCGTCAACCTGGAAGAAGGCCTCAACTGCGTCATCGATTGGTTCCAAACCAGAATATGATTACATTTGTGCTCTTGACAGGGAATATTTTTTCAGATAAACTGTATTAGATATTAAAAGGGTGAATGTTTGGCAAGCGCTTAAATAATAAAGCACAGGAGGTTTTATGAGAAAATTTTTACCCCTATTAGTGGTTATCCCTTTACTGTTTACGGTTTGCACCAAGAAAGTCGAACCGATTAAAGGTGAAACCGGCGGCCGGCTGGTCATCGGGACTACCGATTTTCCGGCAACCATATCGCCACTCTCGCCTTCGATCTTCGGCGCCAACGACATTCTGGATCTTTTATTCATATCCCTGCACCGAATTGATCCCAAAACCGGAAAAATGAAGCCGGAACTGGCCGCCTCCTGGGAATTTTCCGAGGATTTAACGTCCATTACTTACTACCTGAGGACCGACGTCAAATGGTGGGACGATCAGCCGGTCACGGCGGAAGACGTCCTTTACACGTACGAGCGGATGAAGGATCCCAAGACCAATTATCCGAACGCCGCCCGCCTCCGTTTTATCAAAGACGTCAAGGTAATCGGAACCTACGCCATCCGGTTTTCTTTCGACCGGGTCTACGCGGATCTCCTCACCGATTCCGACATTATGCCCGTTCCCAAACATGTTTTCGAAAAACTGGGCGGCGATAATTTCGGTCTGAAACCGGTCGGCAACGGACCCTATAAAGTTAAGGAGTTCATACCCGGATCCTACCTCCTCCTGACCGATAACGAGGCGTATTACCGGGGCCGACCCCCCCTCGACGAAATCGATATCCGTTATTACACGGATATCAACGCGATGAAAAATGATTTTGCCCAGGGCAATCTCGATCTCGTCCTTAATCTTAATCCCATGATCGCGAGCGAACTGTCAGCCAATAAAAATATCTTAATCGACTCTAAACCCGGCAACACTTTTACCTACGTGGGCTGGAACCTGAGCAACGAACTCCTTGCCGACAAAGATTTCCGGAAAGCCCTGACGATGGCGATCAACCGGCCCAAGATCCTGGCCGATATTTACGCGGGGATGGGCAAACTATCCCTCGGCCCCCTGCCGCCTTCTTCATGGGGCTTTAACGATAAGGTCGCGCCGGTTGAATACAACCTGGCCAAAGCCCAAGAGATTTTGAAACAGAAGGGCTATCAAGAACGCAACGGATTCGTGGAGAAGGGCAATAAACCGGTGACTTTCACGATCATAACCAACAGCGAAAACCCGGAACGGGTGCAGATTCTTACCCAGGTCGCCAGCGATCTGAAAGCACTGGGGATTAAGGTTAACGCGCGGGCGATGCGGGTGGATTCATTCATCGCCGCGGTAGTGACCAAGAAATTTGATGGTTTCGTCATGGGCTGGAGCATCGGGGATAAAATCGATCCTTCCGCTTACTGGCATTCGGAGGCGACCAAAGGCCGCTTTAATTTTTCTTCCTACAAGAACAAGAAAGTCGATTCGCTCATTGATGAGGGCGTAACGATGCTCAACCGCAAGAAAGCGAAGGAAATCTGGGGCGAATTTCAAAAAGTGGTCTACGACGAGCAACCCTATTCGTTCCTGATCGTACCGAATGTAATTTCCGCCTTTTACAAAAGGGTGCGCGGCGCGGATGAAGGTGTGAAACTTGCCAGCGCTTATACATATTGGATCCCGGAGTCCGAACGTCGCATCGCGATCGTTATGGCGCCGACAATCCCGACTCCGGAGACGACTGCGTCGATAACCCCGACTCCGATCGTCAAACCGACGACCACGCCGAAACCGCCGCCGATTACGACCCCCGAAAAACTCCTGGAAGCGGCTGCGAAAAAAGAAACGACCGCCGTGGTCACGTTACCCCCGATCGTGACGCCGCCGCCGACGGTTGCTCCCCCAAAATCTTCCGTGATCACCCAGGCCAAACCGGTTAAACAGGTCAACGCCCGGTATCCGGAAGCGGCCCGATCTCTGGGCGCGACCGGTAAGGTAATCGTGCGCGTCATGGTGGGAACGGACGGTAAAGTCAGGTCCGCGGTCGTGATCTCCAGTTTCGGCAACCCGGCCTGTGAAGAAGCCGCTCTGGCCGCGGCCCGGCAATGGGAATTCGATCCGGCGAAGAAAGACGGCATTCCTTTTGAGCAAAATATGGCCATCCCTTTTACCTTTAAACCTTAATCCGCAACGGCATGATCTGGGGAGGGGCTCGTTCCGAGCCCCTCTTTTTTTTAGGGTTCGGAACCGCGCCGGGAGCGGGAGTATCGTTTTGCCCCTTGACAGGGTTTCAATTATCGATATAATTTATTATGATGATTGAAGGCAAGGTTATTATTAACAGGGAGGTTCATGAAAAATACAATCGTGGTTGTTTTTCTGTTTTTAACCACACTCGTTTTTAGCGACTGGCAACAAAAAGAGAAAGTTGCCCTACCCAAAGGAATCCAAATCAATGACCTGACGGTCGATGAAACGGGCGCAGTATGGATTATTTCCTCCTCGTCGATATTGAAGCTGGATCCGGGGACAAAAAACCCCATTCTTATATCCGAGTTCAAAGACGGCAAGACCATGGCGGTTTTAGGACCGCAGATATATGTCGTCGATATTCAGAACCGCCTGGCTTTTTTCAATCCGGAACAGGAAAACAGCGTCATCGATCTTAACCTGACCCTGACCCCACCGGTTCAATTGAACGCGCTTCAGGTGGAGAAAAATCCGGTCCTGGCCGTTCTGGAACAGAAAAAGCTCCGATTCGTTAACCAAGAAAAATTATCCTTTTACCTGAACGCGGATATCGACCGGTTCGCGGCCATTCCGAACGCCGATTACGCCGACGCAAAGGTGCCGTTTTTTACCCTTTCCCAGGAACGCGTTTACGCATGGCTCGGCGGCAACTACCGCGCTCCCGAGAAATACCAGAGTCGTCTGCTTTACAGCTCGTCGGGTGACATTTTCGACCTGGCCGCAGACCCGGACGGGAACCTGTTCATTCTGTTCGCGGATTCGGTCGTGGTCCTGGACAACAGCGGCGAATACCGGCAGAAGATTGGTATCGAAAGAATGTCTTCAGGATCCCGGGTTTTCTCCGATCCGCAGAACGATAACCTGATCCTATACAATCCGGTGGAAAGGAACTTCCGGGTTCTTTCCGAAAGCAGAAAGGAAAGCGGTGAGGCGGTCGTTCTCAACAAAAACCTGCCGAATCCGGTTGATAATTACACCGAAATTGAGTTCACGCTCGCCCAGTCGCTGGACCTGACGCTGACGATCTATAACCTGATCGGGGAACCGGTAAAGGTCGTAACGCGGGGTTATTTTTCCAAGGGTACGCACCGGTCAATCTGGCATGCCGACGACGAGCGGGGTAATCTGGTGCCGAATGGCGTCTATTTTTACCGTTTGGAATCCAAAAAAGGTTTTGCCATCCGGCAACTGATCGTGCTGCGGTAATCGTCCATCGAGCTTCCCGTCGGCCGCCGGCTGCTGAGATCCTTGTATGCCCGGCTGCGCTTGGCCCTCAACAAGTACCAGCTGCTGGAAAGGAACTCCCGGGTGTTGGTCGGCGTTTCCGGGGGCGTGGATAGCCTGACTCTTCTTTACGTACTTCATCTCTACAACCGGCAATACAGTCAGAACTGGGAGATCCGCGCCGCGCATATCGACCCGCAATTTCCCGGCTGGGATACGAACACGGTGCGCGCGCTGTGCGGAAAACTCGAGATCCCATGTACATTTTTTCGTGTCCCCATCGATCGGAAAATCCGCAAACTCGAGAACCGCTGTTTTTTCTGCAGCCGGGAACGGCGGCGCCGGCTCCTCGAGATCGCGGAAAACCACAATATATTCAATGTCGCCTTAGCCCACCACCAGGAGGATGTCGCCGAAACCCTGCTCCTCAACCTGCTATATAACGCCGAGATCGCCGCGTTCCTGCCTAAACAATCCGTTATCCACGGCCGGTTTCATTTCATTCGGCCCCTGTATTTTTTTGAAAAAGCCGAGATCGCCTCGTTCGGAAACGCCCTGGGCTTCCCGACCGACGAAAATATCTGCCCGTACAGCCGGGATTCAAAACGAGAAGGGGTCCGGAGTTACCTGGCGGGGATGCGGAAAAACAGCCCCGCGGTCTACAGGAATCTTTTTAACGCCCTGTTCAATATTAAAAAGGCGTACCTGCCGTAAGGGTTAGGTTTGGTTGACAATAAAAATTAACTAGCGGTTGACAATCAGTTGACAAATCAACCCAGCGGAAATTTTTCCAGGACCTCGTAGCAGGGGCCTTCGGGACGGAGCTGCGACTTGAAAAGGACCAGTGAGTCCACGGTGAAAGGGTCGCCGGTGAATTCCTGATCCAGGATATCGTCAATCTTGCAATAGGCTTTTATCCGGCCGAAGGTCAGGTGGGGATGGAAGAGTTTGTCCTCCCGGAGCACGCCGTGCTTGGCGAGCAGGTTCTCCAGGTCGTTAGCGAGTAGGCGCATCTTGTCCTCGCCCAGGTTGACACCGACCCATAAAACTCGGGGATTGCGCGGGCTCGGGAAACAGCCCAAACCGGACAGGCACGCTTTGAAGGGCGGGAAAAATCCGCATAATTCCTTGAGGCTGGCCGTGATACCGGATTTTTTATTTTCGTCGATTTCACCCAGAAATTTCACGGTGATATGCAGGTTTTCGAACTCAACCCACTTGATCGGCAATTGCCGGTCCTGAAACTTCCCGATGATCTTACGGATCTTTTCCCGATCCGGGCGGGGCACTTCCAGGGCCAGGAAGGCTCTCATTTTTGGAGTTTTTTCCGGCCGCTCGTGCCGATGAAGATATTAATTAATTCCAACGCCGCCCGGCAGGACTGCATTCGGACCGCGTGCCGGTTTCCGGCGAACCGATAGCGGGCGACCTCGGTTCGGCCCGGTCCGGCGATGGATAAGTAGACGAGGCCGACCGGCTTTACCCGGGATCCGCCCCGCGGACCGGCGATACCCGTGATCGCGACGCCGAGATCGGTTCGGAATTGACGCCGCACCCGACCGGCCATTTCCCGGCAGGTTTCGGCGCTGACCGCCCCGTGAGCGAGCAGGGTCGCGTGCCGCACGCCGGCGATTTTTTCCTTAACGCGGTCGGCGTAGGCGATGATCCCGCCGCAGAAATAACGCGAACTGCCCGGAACCGCGGTTAAGGATGCCGCCAGCAGACCGCTCGTGCAGGATTCACAGACGCTGACGCTCAGGTTCCGGCGAACCAGACGGCGGCCGATGGATTTTGCCCGGTTCCGGATGGCATCGGAAAAAATTCCCGATCGATCCGCCATTTTATTCGCTCACCATTTTATGATAACTCTCAGGATTAAAACGATTATCGTCGTGTAAATGGCGGCGCCCAGATCGTCAAGCATAATGCCCCAGCCGCCGGCTAATTTTTCCAGCCTTCGCAAGGGAAAAGGTTTGAGCACGTCGAAAAAACGGAAGAGCGCGAACGAAATCGCGAGAGGAAGGATCAGCCGGGGCGTGAAATAGAGGGGGATCAGAAAGCACGCGTATTCGTCGACTACGATCGGGCGGGGGTCTTTCCCCATTGACGGCGTCAGGTCGTGGCTGGCGATCAGGCCCCAGAGAAAGAGGACGGCGAAGAGGGCGAGATAAACGGTTTTGAAAGGCAGGAGAAAATACCAAATCAGGATACTGAGTCCGCAGGCGAAAGTGGCTGGCGCGAGCGGCAGGTAACCGATATAAAAACCGGTGGCGAATATTTTTTTGATCCGCAGGACGGACTTGCTCATCGCCCGGGTCCTAACAAAAAAAGGGGCGGACGGACCGCCCCTTCGTTGTTCAACTGAAGCATAACGTTTTTTCCCGGTCTATTTCTTCGACTTTTTCTTGGGGAATTTCTCTTCCCAGTCCGTGACCAGAGCGCAGACGATGAAAGTGGAAGAATAGATCCCGAAGATCAGCCCAACAATCAAGGTGAAGGCGAAATCGGCGATGACCGGACCTCCTAAGAAAAAGAGACAGAAAAGGGTGAATATCACCGCACTGCCGGTGAGGATGGTCCGGGAAAAGGTTTCATTTACGCTCTGGTTGATTATATCCTTGAGCGGCAGGGAACGGTTTTTCTTGACATTCTCCCGGACCCGGTCGGAAATGACGATCGTGTCGTTGATCGAATAACCGAGGATCGTGAGCAGGGCGCCGATGACCGGGATCGTGAATTCCCGGCCGGTCAGGACCAGGGCGGCGACGGTGATGGCGATGTCGTGGAAGAGAGAGAGGGCCGAACAGGCGCCGAACCGGTAGTCGAAACGGAACCAAATATAGATGCCCATCAAGACCAGCGCGAGCAGGACCGCATAGATGGTGTTGCGCGTCAACTCCCGGCTGATCTTGGGTTCGACCGTTTCCTTGGAACGAAGCTCGAACGCATTGGACGGGAAATCCTTCTTTAGCTGGCTGAGGGTTTCGTCGGCGAATTTATTGAGATCGATCCGGGAAGAAGAGCGAATGACGAACTCGTTCGTACCGGACAGTCTTTGGATCGAAGCCTGAGTCTGGCCGATTTTACCCAAAGAGCCGCGGATCGCGGCCACGTCCACCGGCTGTTCGAATCTAACCCAAACCAGGGCGCCGCCCGCAAAGTCCACGCCCAGCTTGGGCCCTTTAAAGACGATCAAGAGAAGGGCGATGACCAGGAGTAAGCCGGAGAAAATGTAGCCGTATTTCCGGAAACCCATGAAATCAAGGTGGGGATTTTTTATTAGTTGAAGCATGGTTATATCCTCAGTTTGGTTATTTCAAACTTATGCGCAAAATAATCGAAAATGGCGCGGGTCACGAAGACGGCCGTGATCAGGTTAATGATCAAGCCGACCATTAGGGTCAGGGCAAAACCGCGGATCGGTCCGGTACCGAACAGGTAAAGGACGAAGCCGCTGATGATCGTTGTCATGTTGGAGTCGAAGATCGCGAGCCACGCGCGTTGGAAACCTTGGGTAATGGCGGTTCGGATCGTCTTACCGAGTTGCAGTTCTTCACGGATCCGTTCGAAGATCAGGATATTGGCGTCCACGGCCATGCCGACCGTCAGGGCGATACCCGCGATCCCGGGCATGGTCATGGTCCCGCGGAAAGCCGCGAGCACGCCGATTAGAAGAACGATATTCAAGAACAGGGCGAAATTGGCGATCAGACCGGAAAGGGAATAATAGACGAGCATGAAAAGGACCACGAATATCGCGCCGAAGACCGACGCCCGGATCCCCTGGGTAATCGAATCTCGGCCCAGCGACGGTCCCACGGACCGTTCCTCAACGATCTTCAAGGGCGCAGGCAGGGCGCCGGCGCGCAGCACGATCGCCAGATCGCGGGCTTCCTCGGCTTTGAACTGGCCGGTGATGATCGCCCGGCCCTGCGGGATTCGCTCCGCGATATTGGGCGCGGACTGGACGACATTGTCAAGAACGATGGCCAGGCGCTTGTTGATGTTGCGGCCCGTGATCGAAGCGAACTTGCGCGCCGCGTCCCGCTTCATTTCGATTTCCACCGACCAGTAGCCCATGTTTTGCAGACTCTGGCTCGGATTCGGTTTGTGGCGGGCATCCCGGATTGCCTCGCCGGTGAGCTCCGCCTCTTTTTTCAACACATAGATTTTTTTAACTTCCCGGCTCTGGTAAATTTCCTTGGGGCCGAAGGCGACCTGCAGGTCGGTCGGGATCGCGGCTCGAGCCTGCTCAAGAGCCGCCTGGACCGAATCCTCGTCCCGCATGTCGATTCCCATGTCGCCTTCAACGGTCATCAAATATGAGGAAAACGGTTCCTTGATGGACAGGGTGTCTCCGCCTTCCAAGGCGTTGTCGATTTTTTTGAACAAATCCTGGGCTACGGTTTGTTCCGCGACCAGTTTGAATTCCAGGTGGGCGACTTGGCCGATGATGTTGACCGCGCGGTCCCGGTCCACACCCGGCAATTGGACGACAATGCGGTTGTACGATTGCTTTTCGATAACCGGTTCGAAAACGCCGAATTGGTCGATGCGGTTTTTAATGATCTCGAGAGCGCGGTCGCGCAGGTCCGAAGATTTTTCTTTCAAACCGGTAGTGTCGACCTCGAGGACGAGATGCATGCCGCCCCTCAAGTCCAGTCCGAGATGGATCGCCCGCTTGGACAAGCTGGTTTCCTCTTCCTTGGAGATATTGGGGGTAGTGTAAAGTTTGAAGGTCGGGTAGATCGAAACCAACCCGACGACTAAAATGATTAACACGACGGAAATCCGGATATTTAAGCTTTTCATCTTGCTCCTTTGATGATCCTGACCATTTCTTCGGTCGCCTGCCGCAATCCGACAAATACCGCGCGGCTGACGATCGAAAAGCCGATGGAATAACTGCTGATTTCAATTACTTTTAACAAGGGATCGATATTGTGATAATCAATTCCATGGCCGGCATGGACGGCCAAATTTTCGCGCCGGGCGGCCTTGGCGACCCGCGCGATTTTAATGACTTCGTTTCGCGTTTCTTTCATTTTTGAATATTCGTTGGTGTTGATTTCGACATATTGAGCGCCGATCCGCACCGCTTCCCGAATCTGATCAAAATCCGGATCGATAAAAATACCGGTCTTGATCCCCTGGTTCCTTAAGTCGGTGATGAAACTCTTCAGGTCTTCCTTGATCTTGAGCAGGTTCAAACCGCCCTGGGTCGTGACTTCGCCCGCGGATTCCGGAACCAGGGTAATCCGCGGCGGCTTCACGTCATGCATGATCCGGGTCATTTCCGCAGTGGCCGCCATTTCAATATTCAGTTCGGTTTTAACGGTATCCTTCAAGAGCCGGACATCCCGTTCGTTAATATGCCGGCGGTCGTTCCGGAGATGAACGGTTATACCCTCGCATCCGCCCAGTTCCGCTTCGACTGCGGCGTGGACCGGATCCGGGAAATTTTCTTTCCGGGCTTCGCGTAAAGTCGCGATATGATCTATATTTACCGTTAATTTCGGGGGTTCCATCCGGTATTATATCCAGATCATATCGCATGTCAACCCCGTTAGAAGTCCGACGTAAATCGTTTTTCGATATCCAAAACCGTACAACAAATCGACTTTAGAAAATCTTCAACGATAATCCCATTGTTGCATGAGTGCAACAAAATGTTGCAGAGCGGCAACAATCAATTTATCCCGTTAGAGAAAACTGCCGATTTTAATCGGTGATTATTTCCGAATAAAGCTAACGAGGGTTTACTGCCACCGTCAGCGTATTCCCGCGAGAGGACGGGGTTATCTAACGGGATTTATTATATGTAAATTAAGCCTTGGGTGATATATTTTTAAGCGATTAATTTCATCCTAATTCTTAAAATCGAGCTTGTTGCAGGCATACAACTGAGAAACATTTTAGGGAAGTATGCCGAGAATATTCAGTGCATTGAATGTTGTGAAATTCCAGTAGATAGTTGATGTCCAGGATATATCAAAATACGGGCTTGATTATTGCATATATGAACAATGGAGAAGATCGTATTAACCTGGCGCTGGTTAGACTGTTGCCCCTGTAATAGTATAAAAACCGGCGCCAGGTTTTTGTATAACCGACCGGGTTTGGGGAAGTAAGTTTTTTAAAAATCGGGTTCGATAAAACGAACCCGATTTTTTTCGCCCTTTTTTCTTGACATTAAAAAATATCCAGTTATAATAACCTTGGCAAAATAAAATAATTGGGATCGGCAAATTAAGAGGAGTCTAAAATGATCGAAGGTTTGATAATCATTCTCTTTGTGGCTTTCGTTTCCCTGATCATTACGTTGATCGGAAAATGGGGCGTGGCGGGAATTGTTGTAATCACCCTGCAGGCAATCAGTATCCTGATTTCATCTTATCTTCTGATCCGGGTTCGGGTTAAAATGTCCCGCGCGGAAAAAGAAAAATTGAAGGCCAAGATCGACGAATTGGAAGGCAAAATCGACAGCATGGTCAAGAAATAGAAACGATATCCGATAACCGATATCGGATGTGAGTCATAAGCCGTTTTAAATGCAATCCCGCAAAAAATCGGCGCTAAGATTTTTTTTCCTAATATTTCTCTTATCATCCGCGATATTTACCAAAGCCGCGCTGCCCAAGTCATTACCGAGCCGCAAAGACGTCCTCGACACTTTTAACCGATCTTATCGGCAGGCCACTTCGAAAGCCATTGCCTTCTGGGATTCCCCATTCCGTGACCTGGGAATCCAGAGTAACCCGTTTGCCATATCCATATTTTATATCCGGTACTTTTCCCGGCCGGATATAAAGACGGCCGACGGGTTGTTTTCTTTGAACGAGATTTTGACCGACAAAAAAAGCAATGTCCTTTCCAGTTGCCTCGCCCTGGTTGCGCTGATGCAGGCTCAAAAGTGGGATGTGGAATGTTTCTACAATCCGGGCGAATGTTACATCGGACTTAATCTCAGCGACGATTGGCAGATCCGTAAAGGCGCTTGGGTCGAGATGGACGGTAAAAAATATTATTTGAAAGAATTTGACGATTCAACCGCGGTCGGCGAAACCCGTATCGATAAACCGGGAGCGCGCTATAAAAGCCTCCCGGCAAAAAGGGTCGATCTCCAGCCGATCCCGGTTATGGATAAACTGCCTTTATTTAATCCGGAACCGTCGGTAACCCGCCGGGTGGAATGGAATTATGATTACGCCGACCATGAGATAAACGTCACGATCCCAAGTGCACAGCTCGCCTGGACAAAAAACTTACCGGCCAGCATTTCCGGCATGGTCCATGACGGTTTTGATGAATTGCGCAATCTCGGCCTGGTCAGCGGACTCCGCGCCATGTCCGACCAAGGGAACGAGTTCGATCAGGTTAATTTTCTATTGAAATTCTGCCAGTCCGAAACCGGTTTTAAATATGTCCCCGGTCTGCCGATCCGGAGCGTCACCCGGCAGATATGGGAGGGGGTTAACGATTGCGACGGACGGAGCGTATTGCTTTGCTGCCTGCTCCATGCCGTGCTGGAATACCCGCTGGAAAACATCGTATTCGTGAGCTGGGAAAATCATCTGGCGCTCGGCGTAAAACCCCGAACCGAAAAATGCCTGGAGACTCTGAAGGCTGAGGGAAAATTCGTCAGCGATAATTTCTATCTTTTGGACCCGTCTTATATGGGCGCCACGCGCTGGGGCAGTAAGATGAAAACCCTTTCCAACCAATACGAAATAATAAAAGTCAAATCCCGTTAGAGAACTCTAACCACTCTTCCTCTATCATTTTTTGCATATTGTTCGTATGCTGTGAAGAACGAAAGCGCGTTATATTAAAAAGCGCTGTAATTACGTCGGTTACCACCCTAAAAAAGACGCATTTTCCCCCTTGACAAAAAACAAATTATATGTAAAATGGGATGAAATGGGGAATAATGGGGAATATTAGATTTCGCGGCTTTTTCAAACACACGCTCGACGATCGGAAAAGACTGGCCATACCCAGTCAGTTCCGGCAGGTCCTGATCAACGAATCCGAGTCTAAGGTCGTTTTGACTACGGGCTATGATCAGGAGATCGCGGTCTACGCGCTCAAAACTTGGCAGGAGATCGAGAGCAAGGAAATCCTCAGCCTGTCCATGGACCGCGCTCAAGCCCGGCGTTACCGCCGGCATTTCACCTTTGGTATCAAGGAGGACCAGTTGGACGCGCAGGGCCGGATCCTGATTCCGGATTTTCTGCTCGAACATGCCCGGATCGCCAAGGACGTAGTGGTGGTGGGCGAGATCAACTACTTTACGCTCTGGTCGACCGAACAATACGAAAAAGTGAAGAAAGAAGCGGAAGAAAAATATCTGGCCGATGCGGAAACCATAGAAAATTTAAGGAGGCGCAATGAAGGTACAGATCGTTGAGGGAATAAAAAATAAAAAGGTTTCGTTCTTCCTCCCCAGCGGAGAAATCAACGAGGGGGAGTTCGGGACCATCGAGACTAAATTAAAGAGTATGATCGAGGCCGGCGAATTCAACATCATCATTGATCTTTCCCGCGTCACCCATATGAATTACAAGGTGGTGGGCGACCTCATCGAATTCCAGAAAAAATTCAAGGAATTCGGCGGGGATATAAAGCTGGTCAATGTTTCGCCATACCTTTATAATATTCTGAGACTCTACGGGTTCTACCCGTTCGAAATCTATCCGTCGCGCCGGGCCGCCCTCAAGAGCTTCGTATAGCGGGTGGGGGGGATGGGGATGATCTTCCACCAGCCCGTTCTCAATCAGGAAGTCGCCGGGTGGCTTAACCTTCGGGATAATGGGCGCATATATTGCGACTGTACTCTGGGCGGCGGCGGGCACCTGCTCACGCTGCTCAAAGCCACAAAAAAAGCCCGATTTATCGGCCTGGACTGGGATCCCGAAGCGATCCTTCACGCCCGGGAAAATCTTGCGGCTTACCAGGACCGGGTTTCCCTGATCGAGGATAATTTTATTAACTTAGGTTTAAACCTGGACCGTATGGGGATAACCGCGGTGGACGGGATTCTCTTTGATCTCGGCGTGTCGTACCATCAGTTAAAGACGCCGAGCCGTGGCTTCAGCTTCGCGAACGATGGTCCTCTGACCATGCAAATGAGCCCTCGTAATCCGGGTCTTATGGAAAAGCTGAACCAGGTCAACCGGGACGAATTGATCCGTATCCTCAAGATCTACGGCGACGTTTACAACGCTCGCAAAATCGGTGAGTTCATCTGGGAAAACCGCCGGCGCATCCGCACCACCTTCGATCTCCGGGGATTGATCGAAGAGTCAGTGCCCCCGCGCTATCTGAACAAGAACCTGCATAAGGTTTTCCAGGCGCTCCGGATCTGGGTCAACGATGAGCTCGAAAACCTGCAAACGGGTATCGCGCGGGCCGTCGGACAGCTCAAAGCGGGCGGCCGGATCGTGGTCATTGCCTATCATTCCGGCGAAGACCGCTGGGTCAAAAATTTCTTCCGCGAAGAAGAAAAACAGAAACGCCTGAAACGCCTGCACAAGAAAGTGATAAAACCCACGGTGGAGGAAACCGGCAATAATCCCGCAAGCCGCAGCGCAAAAATGAGAGTGGCCGAAAGATGCGTTATTTCATGATTTTTCTCGGCGTCGTCGCCTACCTTTTTTCGCTCGTGTTTGTCGAGAGCGAATTGATCAAAATTCAGATCCGCAGAGAGCGGTTGAAGAACCGATTTCAGGAATTGGGCAACCAGAAAAAAGAAATGGAATTCCGGCTCATGAAATTATCCAACCTCGCGGTAATCGAAGCGCAAGCCAAAGAACGGGGTTTTATTTTCCCGGTTAAGGAAGACATTCTGGGCGTGATCCGATGAAGCGGATCAAGGTTTTTAACGCGCTGCTTATCGGGTCGGCGTTAGTTTATTTCATTTACGTCTTCTATATCCAGTGCCTCCGGTTCGGCTATTACCAGAAGATCGCGAAACTCGAACACGAAAAAAAGATGGTCATCTGCGGCGCCCGGGGGAACATCTACGACCGCTCCGGGGTCCCCTTGGCCACTTCGCAGCCTTGTTATACGGTTTTTTGCACACCCCGTTACTCAACGAGCAAGAACATCCTGGCGAGCAGTATCAGCCGGATCTCGGGCCGGCCCCAGGCCGGAATAAAGAAGGAGATCGAGAACGGAAAATTCTTCTGGGTTGATAAAAAAATAAGCCTCGATCGCCGGGACCAGTACCTGAACCTCAACGACCCGGGTCTCGGCTTCACCCATGACCTGAACCGGCAGTACAACATGCCCGAAATATTCGGCAGCCTGCTCGGTATGTGCGGGACCGACAACAAGGGTCTGGAGGGGCTGGAACTGCAGCTCGACCAATACCTGACCGGCCGCTCCGGGTTCGTCATCTACCAGAAGGATCCGACCGGCGAGATTTTTCCGTATCACAATTACCCCGAACGGGAACCGAAACCGGGTCAGGATGTGTACCTGACCATTGATCTGCAGCTGCAGGCGGTGCTATATACGAATTTGAAGGACTACCTGGTAAAAGAGGACGCCCGATCGGCTTCGGGCTTGATCATCGAACCGACGACCGGCGAGATCCTGGCGATGGTCAACATCGGCCGCAACGGCGACGACCGCAACCACGCGCTGTGCGATGAATTCGAACCCGGTTCCACTTTCAAACTGGTAACGCTGGCTTATGGCTTGATGAACGGCCATCGCGAAGGGGAGAAGATCAACACCGAGGGCGGGAAGATCAAAGTCGGCGGATACACGATCAATGATTTTAAGAATTACGGGATCGTCACCCTGCGTCAGGCCGTCGCCCATTCCAGCAACGTCGCGATGGTCAAGATGTCCCGTGACTTCGACCGGGAAAAATTCAGCCTCCTGATCCGGGATTTTGGGTTTACCCAGATGACCGGGATCGAACTCCCCGGTGAGGTCCGGGGCGTTCTGCCGGACTTGCCCCGGATGAAGGAACTGGAATTCGCCACCCTGTCCTTCGGTCAGGGATTTACCTGCAGCCTGCTCCAGCTGGCTTTCGCCTACCAGGCGGTCGCGAACCGGGGCGTTCTGAATAAACCCTATCTGGTGCGGGAGATCCGGCAGGGCAACAAGATCGCCTACCAGGCCAAGTCCTTGCGCGTACGGCGGGTGCTGGATTCGGAACTGGCGGTAAAAATTTCCGACATTCTTTGCGGCGTTGTCGACGAAGGCAGCGGCAGCGAGGCGAAGCTGGAGGGAATCCGGATCGCGGGGAAGACCGGGACTGCCCAGAAAGTTGTCGCCGGCCGGTATTCAAACACCGCGATCATCACGACTTTCATCGGTTATTTCCCGGCGGATGCGCCCCAGTATCTGGTCGCGATCATGCTCGACGAGCCCAAGAAGGGCTTGTGGGCCAGCGCCATCGCCGCGCCCGTCTTCAAGCGGGTCGCGCAGAGCATCTGCCAGATGAACTCATCCCAATATGCGATTAAGTGAGTTGATCTCCGGGGCCGGCGGTCAGGTCCTTAATTTTCAGGACGTCGAAGTCCGGGGATTGGAATTCGACTCGCGGAAAGTAACCGCGGGTAAAGTTTTTATCGCCCTGTCCGGGGAAAAAGTCGACGGCCATGATTTTATCCCGGCCGCGGTCCGCCAGGGAGCGGTCGCGGTGATCGCCAGCCGCAAGGCGGCCACGGATTTGCCCCAAATCGTATATGCCGATACCCGCGCGGCCATGGGTAAACTGGCCCGGATTTTCTACGGCGCCTTTGATGATATGCAAAAAATCGGGATCACGGGCACCAACGGCAAGACCACGACCGCCTTTTTGGTCCATGCGATCAGCCGGGCCGCGGGCCGCAATCCGGGGTTGATCGGGACCATATATTACATGGGCCGGGAGCGCGTCAAGGCGGACCGGACCACGCCCGAAAGTCTCGATATTTTCAAACTCTTCGGCCAGTTCCGGGACGAAGGAAGCCGCGACGTGATCATAGAGGTTTCTTCGCACGCGCTGGCCTTAAAAAGGGTTGACGAAATCCGCTTCCAGATCGCACTTTTCACCAATTTTTCCCAGGACCATCTCGACTTTCACAAAACAATGGGGGACTACAAACAAGCCAAATTCCACCTTTTTGACCTTCTGGATCCCGAAGGTTGGATGGTGTTTAACGCGGACGACCCGGCCAGCGCCGAGCTGCGCATCCGATCGTTCAAAAAACAGATCCCGTACAGCCTGCTTACCCCGGGTCCGTATTCAGCCCGGGTGCGGAATCACAGCCGGGAAGGATTAAAACTGGAAATCAGCGGTCCGGACCGGATTTACCAGGTTAAATCCCGGTTGGTGGGTGAATATAACGGTTACAATATCCTGGCCGCTTTTTGCGTCGGCACGGCGCTGGGGATCGAAGCGGATACGATCATCCGCGGCATTGAAAGCCTGGAATCGATCCGGGGCCGTCTGGAAATCGCCGCGCCCAATGTTTTCGTCGATTTCGCCCACACCCCGCGCGCCCTGGAGCACGTCCTTAAGACCCTGCGCCTTTATACCCGGGGCCGGGTCATCGTGGTCTTCGGCTGCGGCGGCGATCGCGATCCGGGCAAGCGGCCGCTCATGGGCCAGGCCGTTTCCCGTCTTGCCGATTACGCTATCGTCACCTCGGATAATCCGCGTTCCGAACCGCCCCGGGCGATCATCCGGTCGATCGAAGCGGGGATGGACCCGGACCGCTACCGGGTCGTCGAAGATCGGCGGGCGGCGATTGCGGAAGCCCTGAAAATGAGAAAGCCGGAAGATCTTGTCATCATCGCGGGCAAGGGTCACGAGGAGGAACAGATACTTGGCGACCGGACGATCGAATTCGACGACGCGAAAGTAATCCGGGAGCTGTTGGGAACAGATAAATGACAAATATCAAAGGTCAAATGTCAAGAAAATATCCAATTAAAAATACCAAACATCAAAGACAAGCCGTCCCATTTTATCATTTAGGTTTTGGATTTGATTTGTCATTTGTCATTCGGATTTTGAAATTTCATACGAGGTTTCATGTTTAAAGAGATGACGGTCCGCGATCTGGCCCGGGTCGTCCAAACCCGGAACGGAAGGTCGGACCGCGAATTGGTTCGGGGCGTGAGCATTGATTCCCGAACGGTTTGCCCGGGTGAAGTTTTCTTCGCCCTGAAAGGGGACAATACGGACGGCCATTTTTATATCCGCCGGGCGCGGGCAAGGGGCGCGGTCGCCGCGGTCGTCAGTCAGGCGCAGGGGGAAAAATATGAGATTCTGGTTAAGGACCCGCTCTACGCCTTGGGCGAACTCGGAAGTTTTTACCGCGCTCAATTCCATCCGGTCGTGATCGGGATCACCGGCACCAACGGTAAAACCACCGTGAAGAACATCCTGGCCCGTTTGCTCCAGATCAAATACCGGGTCCGGTCAACCTGGAAAAATTACAATTCGCTGATCGGGTTGCCGCTCACCCTGCTCCGCCTGACCGGCAAGGAAGATTTTCTCGTTTTGGAAATGGGGACCAATCATCCGGGCGAAATCGCGCGGCTGCGTGAAATCAGCCGTCCCCAGATCGGTGTTATCACCAACGTCGGGCCCGGCCACCTGACCGGTTTCGGGTCGGTGGACGGAGTGCGCCGGGAAAAAATGACCCTGCTCGAGGATCTTCCCGCTCACGGATTCGGGGTGGCTGGTGACGGCGTTTACCAAGATTGCCCCGCGCCGGGTGACCAGCCGGTTTCGGGAAATATCATCCGCTTTTCCCTGAACGACGCGACCGATATCGTTTTAACGGAAACCGGTTCCCGTTTCCGTTACCGGACCGACGAGTATTTTACCCCGCTGCTCGGTCTGGGTAACGTTTACAACTGCCTGGCCGCGCTGACCGTGGCGGTCCGGCTCGGCCTGGAACCGGCGAAGCTGGGTTTGGTCCTGGCGAACCTCTTGCCCGAGACGGGCCGGATGGAACCGATCCGCCGGGGAAATTTATTGATAATAAACGACACCTATAACGCGAATCCGTTATCCATGAAGACCGCGCTTGATTTTATCGCGGGTCGGAAACGTCGCCGGGTGTTGATTCTGGGCGATATGAAGGAAATGGGAACGGGAAGCGCCGCCCAGCATCAGGCGATCGGCGCATACGCGCGCGCGCGCGGAGATCTTATTTTAACCATAGGTGACGAAGCCGCGTCATACGGGGGCCGGCATTTTACCGAACCGGCCCGCCTGGTCGATGTTCTGATGGAAGAGCTCTTTGGCGACGAGGTGATTCTGGTCAAGGCATCGCGATCCCTGCGGTTTGAGAAAATCGTGATGGAAATATTGAGGAGAACATAATATGCTCTACCTGCTCCTTTATCCGCTGCGTGAAGTATTTGGTCCGTTCCGGCTGTTCGGCTACATCACCTTCCGGAGCGCGTATGCCGCGGTTGCGGGTATTCTTCTGGTTTTAATTTTGGGCAAACCGTTTATCGCCTTTCTTCGATCCAAATCCGTCGCGCAGCGGATCCGCGACGAAGTGCCCCAATCCCACCAGGCGAAGCAGGGCACACCGTCCATGGGCGGAGGGATAATCCTCGCCGCGATCCTGGGCGCGGCCCTTCTGTTCGCCGATCTGAAAAATCCCAATATCATCATCCTTATTATCTCCACGGTCTGGTTTGGCCTGCTGGGCGCCCTGGACGATTATATTAAGATTTTTAAAAAACGGCCCCGGGGTCTGTCGATCAAAGCTAAACTCGCCGGGCAGCTTTTTTTCGGGCTGGCGCTAGGTCTCTACCTGTACGCTTTCCAGTCTCCGGACTACGCGACCAGGACCAACCTGATCTTCATCAAGAATTATGTCGTGAGCTTCGGAATCCTGTATCCGCTCTTCGTGATGGTGGTCGTCGCGGGTACATCCAACGGGGTGAACTTAAGCGACGGGCTGGATGGATTGGCCATCGGCCTGATCGGCATCAGCGGCCTCGCCTACGCGTTTTTGGCCTACGCCACCGGTCACGCGGTGATCAGCAATTATCTGAACGTAATATTCATACCGAGTGCCGGCGAAATCACCGTTTATTGCGCGGCGATTCTGGGCGCGAGCCTGGGTTTTCTATGGTTCAACAGTTACCCGGCGCAGGTGTTCATGGGCGATACCGGGTCTTTGAGCCTGGGTGCGATCATCGGTACGGCGGCGATTCTTATCAAACAGGAATTCCTCCTGCTTCTGGTCGGCGGGGTGTTTGTGGTCGAGGCGGTTTCGGTTATGTTGCAGATCGCCTATTTCCGGCGGACCGGAGGGAAAAGACTTTTCCGCATGGCTCCGCTCCATCACCATTTCGAATTGAAGGGGTGGGCGGAACCGAAGATCGTGATCCGGTTCTGGATCATCGGTATCATTTTCCTGATGCTCGCGTTGTCGACGCTGAAGATAAGGTGAGGAAAGAGAAATGAAAGTACTTTTACTCGGTCTCGGACGGGCGAACACCGCCGTCGCGAAATACCTGCTCCGCCGGGGGGACGAGGTTTTCCTTTTCGAGGAGCGGTTGTCCGGCATGGCTCCCGAAGCCCAGGCCCTGCTCGCCGATCATAAAGTCAGCCTCTTCCGGGAAGAACCCTGCGAACTGGTCGTCGCCTCGCCGGGTTTTCCGGAAGACAAAGAAATTATCCGGCGGCTGCAAGCCCAAAACCGGACGGTAATCGACGAAATCGAGTTCACCTTCGCCCAGCTGGCGGCGCCCAAGGTTGTCGCCGTGACCGGAACCAACGGCAAAAGCACGACGGCCGCGCTGATCAGCCGGATCCTGACCGCCGCCGGCGTTGCGAATTTCCTGGGCGGGAATATCGCGCCGGGGCGGCCGTTTTCCCAAGCTCTTTTCGAACCGGGATACGAATTCTACGTGCTCGAAGTATCTTCCTTCCAATTGCGAAGGATCCAGACCTTCCGGCCCCGGGTCGCGGTTTTGACCAATATCGCCGTCGACCATCTGAACTGGCACCGGGATTTTCCCGATTACGTGGCGGCCAAAGCCCGGATCTTCACCAACCAGACCGAGATCGATTACGCGGTCCTCAACCAGGAGGACGCGAACGTTCGGAATCTGGCCGCCGGGATCCGGGCCCAGGTAATATATTTCGGACCGGCGGCGCGAAGCGGGGCATGGCTGAACGACGATTTCCATTTCGGAGAAGAGGCGCTCTTTCCGGACCGGGATCTGACTCTTTACGGCGTTCATAACCGGATGAACGTGATGGCCGCGATCGCCTGCGCTAAGGCCTTAAAGGCGCCCAGCACGGCAATCCGGCAGGGAGTCCTTGATTTCCGATCCCTGCCGCATCGCCTCGAGGATTTGGGCGTGATCGCCGGTATCCGCTATATTAATAATTCAATGTGTACCAACGAGGAAGCCGCGATCCGCTCCTTTGAGGCGGTTCCCGGGAATAAGGTGGTGATTGTCGGCGGCCGCGGCAAAGGCGACAAATGCCAGCGTTATCTGGACCTGCTCGCCCGGGAAGCCCGGGCCTGCGTGATTCTGGGTGAAAACGCCGTCGAGATCGCCGAGTACCTACAAGCCCAGGGTTTTGACCGTTATGTCATCGCCCAGGATATGGCGGACGCGGTTGAAAAAAGCCGGGCGCGGGCCAGCGCCGGCGACATAATAATATTGAATCCGGGTTTCGCGTCTTTCGGATTGTTCAAGGATTTTCAGGATCGGGGAGAGGCTTTCAAACATGCCGTCATCGGGAATTGACCGGACCCTGGCGTTCTTAATCCTGTGCCTGATCGTCCTGGGCTCTCTGTTCGTCTATTCTTCGACCTATTACCAGGCCATGAAGAACGGCGCGAGTTCGGCGTACTACCTGATCGGGCACCTCAAACGCCTGGTGGTCGCGATCGGGTTCTTCTTTCTGGGTCTCTTCGTGCCGATTGAAAAAATGAGGAAATTGGTATTCCCGGCTTTGATTCTCCTGCTCTTCATGCTCTTCATGACCCTGATCGCGGGACGCGTTCAATTTGGCGCCCGACGCAGCCTGCTGATCGCCAGTTTTGGGCTGCAGATCTCGGAATTCGCGCGCATCTGGGCGGTCTTCTTTCTCGCGAATTTTTTCGCCAACCATCCGCAGGTCGCCAACTCCGGCCGGGGGTTAGCGACCACGGTCCTGATCGTCCTGGGCGTGATTCTTCTGGTCGCGGTCCAACCCTCAATATCGGTCGCGACGATAACTTTTCTGACTTTGATCAGCATGTTGATATACGGCGGTGCGCGGTTCCGCCTCCTCTTGCCGACCATCCTGGTCGGCGCCGGCCTGTTCGGGATTTTCGTTCTGGTGTTCCCTCATGCCCAGCACCGCATCCTGAGTTTCGTCAACCACCCCACCTACCAGGTCGAACAATCGCTGATCGCGATCGGTTCGGGCGGAGTCTGGGGCCGGGGATTGGGGGCGGGACTACAAAAATTCCTGTTTCTGCCGCGGATCTACAATGATTTCATATTCGCCCATATCGCCGAAGAATTCGGATTCATCGGATCCATGATCATCTTTGTTTTTTATGGCGAACTTTTTCTGCGGGGGCTGGCGATTGCCCGCTTCGTGGAGAGCGAATTTCTCGGCCTTCTCGTCTTCGGGTTGAACGCGTCCGTCTTCATTATTTTCCTGATCCATGTCGGCGTCAGCATCGGTCTTCTGCCCGCGACCGGTATCCCCATGCCCTTCATATCCTATGGCGGCTGGTCTCTGTCCGCCAACCTTTTCGCCATGGGGATCATCCTGCAGGCCTCGCGCTGGAGGGTGTTGTGAACCGGCGGATCGTGATATCCGGGATCGGGACCGGCGGGCATTATTTCCCGGCGCTCGTCGTCGCCCGGACCCTGACCGCGCAAAAGCGGACCGTTTTCTTTCTGGTCCGCCCGGAAAGCCCGGAAGCGCGGATCGCCCGGAGCTGGGGGTTGAATACGTTCCCCGTGCCCGCCCGCGGATTTTACGGCAAACCCGTCCGGGCAAAAGCGCAATTTCTATGGTCATTGATCCGAGCCACGCTGCGGCTGATACCCCTGACAAAGAAAGCGGTCGGCGTCGCCTTTGGCGGGTACGGTTCGCTGTCTTTAATTCTTTCCTGCCTGATCAACCGTCGGCCGTTTTACCTTTTCGAACCCAACCGCATTCCGGGCCGCGCCACCCTTTTGTTCGCCCGGCGCGCGCGCCGGGTTTTCCTGGGATTACCCCTGACCCGGCCGATTCCGGGGTCGACCGTGATCACGGGCATTCCGATCCGGGAAGAGTTCAAAATCGCGGTGCCGGCCGTTAAAACCAGTTTTACCCCGAAGACCGTCCTGATTATCGGCGGCAGCCAGGGCGCCCGGCGGCTGAACCAACTCGGGATCGAGCTGCAGACGGTTTTGCCTCCGGAATACAAAATCCGGATCGTCAGCGGTGAACGGGATTTCGTCTGGGTTGATAAGAACCGCAACGGCCGGACCGAGGTGATTCCCTTTACTCCTTCCCCGTGGGATGAATTCCGGGGATCCGAAGTTATTGTCTCGCGGTCCGGCGCGTTAGCCGGATACGAGATTCTGGCCGCCGGGAGAAAAGCGATTTTTATTCCGTTCCCGCGCGCGGTCGACAACCATCAGTTCCACAACGCGCAGTATTTCGCCGAGATCGGCAAGGCGCGGGTAGTGGAGGAAATGAATTTAACCAAAGAAACCCTGGCCGAAATAATCCGGGATTTGACCGCCCGGAAAACCGCGCCCGTCCCGGACATAATCCTCGATGCCGAGCGCCGGATCGCGGATAAGATCCGGACGGATATTTTCCCGGAGGAAAAAAATGCTGGGTAAAACCGAAAAGATCCATTTTATCGGCATCGGCGGCATCGGGATGAGCGGTCTGGCCGCGGTCTTTAATAATTTGGGTTTCAAAGTGTCCGGATCCGACATCAGCCGGAGCGAGATCACCCGGAATCTGTCCCGGATGGGAGTGCGGATTTACTACCGGCATAGCCGCCGGAATATCGCCGGCGCCGACGTGGCGGTGTATTCGACCGCGATCCGGCCGGACAATCCCGAGACCGGGGAAGCCCGGCGTCTCGGGATCCCCCTCATCCACCGCGGCGAGTTGTTGGCGGAATTGACGCGGATCAAGACTTCGGTCTGCATTTCCGGAACCCACGGGAAAACGACTACGACTTCCCTGGTCAGCGAAGTTCTGCTTGCGGGCGGTCTGCGGCCGACCGCGGTCATCGGCGGAATCGTCATGGGTAAAAGCCAGGCCCGGGTCGGCAAGGGCGAATACCTGGTCTGCGAGGCGGATGAATCGGATAAATCATTCCTGAAGCTCCTGCCCGCGTACGCGGTGATCACGAATATCGAGCCGGAGCATCTCGAACATTACAAGAATTTTGAAGAAATCAAGGAAAGTTTCATCCATTTCGCGAATCACGTGCCCTTCTGGGGTTGCGTTTTTCTCGGTTCGGACACCCCGGCGAACCGGGAAGTCCGGGACCGGATCCGGCGCAAAACAGTTTATTACGGTTTCAACGGACCGGCGGAACTGCGCGCGACCGGGATCGTTCGGCATAATTTCGGATCCCGGTTCCAGGTTTCTTATTTCGGGAGAACCATCGGAAACTTCAGTATCCGCCTGCCGGGAAGGCATAATGTCGCGAATTGCCTGGCCGCCATCGGGATCGGACTGGAGTTGGGCGTACCGGCGGCAAAGATCCGCGCCGCCCTGGCCGGGTTCAAGGGCGTGCACCGGCGCATCGAATGCGTGGCCGAGTTCGGATCGGTCAAGGTCTTCGACGATTACGGGCATCACCCGACCGAGATCGCGGTGACCCTGCAAACCCTGCGCGAATATTTTCCGGAACGCAGGATTATCTCGGTATTCCAACCCCACCGCTATACCCGGACTTATTACCTTTTCGACCAGTTCGCCCGGGCGTTTCTCCACGCGGACATGGTCATCGTTACTGAGATCTATCCGGCCCACGAACTGCCGATTCCGGGAGTTACCGGACAAACCCTGGCGACCCGGATCCGCAAAGAGCAGGAAGGAATCTTTTACGAACCGGATTTCGATTTGATTGTCAAGCGGTTAAAAAAGACAATCCGGCCCGGCGATATCGTTGTCATCCAGGGCGCGGGTAACATCAATCAGGTCGCCAACACCCTGGTCCGGGAGCTTAAATGAGCGGACCATTTTACCGGCTCAAGGGAATTCAGGTTTCCGGTTCAGTGTCCCTGGCGCGCCATACGTCTTTCCGGATCGGCGGCCCGGCCGATTACCTGGTCCGGGTCAACTCCCGGCGAGCCTTAAAAGAAGTGATCCTTATCATCGGCCGGTCCCGGATTCCGTATTTTATCATCGGCGCGGGAACGAACCTGCTGGTCCGCGACCGGGGATTCCGGGGCGCGGTCATCAAGCTGGTCGGACCGTTCAAAAAAATCCGAAACCGGGGTGATCTGTTTTTCTGCGGCGGTGCGGCGTTGCTCAATGATTTTGTGGCGTATACCGTCCGCCGGGGTTACGGGGGAGCTGAATTTCTCAGCGGTATTCCCGGTTCCGTGGGCGGGGCGGTGAAAGGCAATGCCGGTGCCTGGGGTCAGTCGATCGGCGAGATCGTGGAGCGGATTTGGGTGGTGGACCGGCGGGGTCAGGAACAGGTCCGGAACCGGACCGCGATCAAGTTTGCCTACCGGAAGTCCGGAATCCGCGACGGGACGATCATTACCGGCGTTGAGATCCGCCTCTCCCGGCGATCCCGGGCGGCGATCCGGAAGGAACTGGGGCAATACCGGAAAGCCCGGCAGGTAAGGCAGCCCCGGGGATGGTCCGCGGGTTCGTTCTTTAAAAATCCGGCGCATTGCCCGGCGGGAAAGCTGATCGAGGACTGCGGCCTGAAAGGATGCCGGGTCGGCGATGCCCTGGTCAGCGAGCGACATGCCAATTTCATAATCAATCTCGGCCGCGCCCGGGCATCGGATATCCTCGCCCTGGCCCGGATCGTCAAAGAACGGGTACGGAGAATAAAAGGCGTTGAGTTGGAAGCGGAGGTGCGGGTATTAGGCTGATTAGATCCGGGGTTTTAACCCTTCTGTTCTTAGCTTCCTGCCACTGGTTCCGATCGGGACGGAAGGAAAATTATCTCCTTTTATCCGAAGTCGTACCCCAATCCCGGATCATATCCGAGGAGGAAGGGATCATCGAATATCAGGGAGTGAGGTTTTTGCTGGGCCGGAAAGATCTCGGCCGGAAAAAGCGCCTGATTGATTCCCTTGACCTGCTGAATCCGGACCAGGTTAAGGAGATCGATCTCAGGTTTAACGGCCAGGTTATCATCCGGGGAAAAAAGGAGGCCGGCGATTGATTAACATGAATAACGCGTTAACGAGGATCGGTAAGGAGGTTTGATATGGCAAAAAAAGAAAGGATTGTCGGTGTCGACCTGGGAACCACGAAAGTGGCGGCGATCATCGCGGAAGTAGAGAACGGCGACTTGAAGATCGTCGGCGTGGGTTCCACGCCTTCGTACGGGCTAAAACGGGGAGTCATCGTCAATCTTGAAAAATCGATTAATTCGATAAAAAAGGCCGTGGATGAAGCGGCGCGGATGGCGGGGGTTCGGGTCGATACCTGCTACGCGGGAATATCCGGTTCGCACATCGAGAGCATCAACGCCCATGCGATCATCACGACCGCCCGGACGGGCGGGGTTATCACCCGGCGCGACACGGAACGGGTCATTGAGCAGGCCCGGGCCATCGCCCTGCCCATGGACCGGGAGATAATCCATGCCATCCCCATCGAATACATCGTGGACAATGAAAAGGGCATCCGGGATCCGGTCGGTATGAGCGGAATAAAGCTGGAGGCCGACATCCACATTGTCACTGCGGCCATCACCTCGGCCCAGAATATCTTCTCCGCCCTGCAGAAGGCGGGGCTCCGGGTCAAGGATCTGGTCTTGCAGCCCCTGGCCTCGTCGTATTCGGTCCTGCAACCGGATGAGATGGACCTCGGGGTCTGCCTGCTGGACATGGGCGGGGGCACCACGGATCTGGCGATTTTTTATGACGGCGCGATTCGCTACACCCAGGTTATCCCCCTGGGCGGCGAGTACATCACCAACGACATCGCGATCGGAATCCGAACGCCGCACGTCCAGGCCGAGACGATCAAGAAAAAATACGCGACCCTGACCCTTACGCCCGAGGAAAAAGCGGATCAGGTCAAGGTGCCCGGGATCGGCGGTCGGGAAGACCGCTTCATTTCCAAGGAGACGCTCTATAACATCGTCAGCCCCCGGGTCGAGGAGATCCTCATGATCGTCAGCAAGGAGATCAAGAAGAGCGGTTTTTCCGACGTTTTGGGCGCGGGCGTGGTCATCACCGGCGGGACGGCGCGGCTGGCCGGTTTGGACCGGTTCGCCGAGGAGATATTCAACCTGCCGGTAAAGATCGGCGTGCCCCGGAAAATCGGCGGTCTGACCGATATTATCCTTGACCCCATTTACGCCACCGGGGTCGGATTGATCCTTTACGGTTACGAGAAAAAGAACCAGTCGCTTCTCCCCAAAGCCAAGGGGGCGAGCATCTTTGAGGCGCTGAAAAAGCGTTTTGAGGACTGGTTCGGCAAATATTTCTAAGAAAGGAGGATGCATATGTTGGAATTGGTCCAAGAACCAAGATACATCGCGAAGATAAAGCTGGTCGGTATCGGCGGCGCCGGCTGCAACACCATCAATTACGCGCAATCCTACGAGATCATCGGCGTGGAATCGATTGCCGTGAACACCGACGCCCAGGTCCTGCAGCTGAACTGCGCGCCGGAGAAGATCCAGATCGGCGCCGAACTAACCCGCGGTCTGGGCGCGGGCGGTGATCCGGAGATCGGTCGGAAAGCGGCCGAAGAATCACGGGAGCAGATCAAAGAATGCTTGCGGGACGCGGACATGGTCTTTATTACCTGCGGCGAAGGCGGCGGAACCGGGACCGGCGCGTCCCCGGTAATCGCCGAAGAGGCGAAGAACGCGGGTGCCCTGGTCGTCGCAGTGGTCACCCGACCGTTCGACCACGAAGGCACCTGGCGCATGAACAACGCGGTAAAGGGCATCGAGGATCTTAAGGAAATCGTCGATACCCTGATCTGTATTCCCAACCAGAAGCTGATCGCGGTATCGCCCAAGGATCAGTCGATCATCGATGCTTTTCGGACCGGTAACGTGGTCCTCTTCAACGCGATCAAAGGCATCGCGGAAATGATCACGAAACCGGGGTTGATAAATCTGGATTTCGCCGATATCCGGACCGTCATGGTCGAGAAAGGCCGGGCGGTCATGGGGCTGGGCATCGGTGAAGGCGAGAACCGCGCTCTCCAGGCGGCGCAAACCGCGATCGCGTCACCCCTGCTCGACGACATCTCGATCAAGGGCGCCAAGGGTCTTTTGATCAACATCACGGGCGGACCGGATCTGAAACTGCAGGAGACTTACGAGGCCGCGTCCCTGATCAGCAAGGAAGCCGAAGGCGAGCCGAAGATCATCACCGGCGTGGTCGTCGACGAAGAACTGGGCAACAAGGTCAAGGTTATGGTCGTGGCGACCGGTATCGGCGAAAAGGCGTTCGAAGAAACCATGGATTTTTCGAATACCGCCAAGCGGGAGAACCTCGAGTTTCCGACTTTCAAGCGCAAAGAACTAAAACAGGAAACCAAGGAGCGGGTATACAACGAGAACGACCTGGAAGTGCCGACCTTCCTGCGGAGGCAGATCGATTAGGGTATAGCGCGAAGCAACTCGAATTGCCGCTCATGAGCCGGCACCGACGAAGTTTTTAGCCGCGCGGTCCGATAAAACAGCGGTCATTCGCGTTGTTCGCAATTGGGGAGTTATTATGGAATATGATTTGGTGATTGTCGGCGCCGGCCCGGCCGGACTAACGGCCGGGATATACGCCGCCCGGTCCGGACTCAAGACGGTCATCCTCGAACGGGCTACGCCCGGCGGCCTTGTTTCCTCCACGGACCGGATCGATAATTTTCCCGGATTTCCCGAGGGCATAAAGGGTCTGGAGATCGGCGAGCGGATGGTCGAGCAGGCCCGGCGGTTCGGCGTGGAAATCGTCGCGGCCGAGGTTCGGGGGATTGAACACGCCCAAAATAAAATTTTCGTAAGGACCGATTCGGGTAATTACACCGGCCCGGCCGTTATCATCGCCTCCGGTTCATTCCCGAAAATGATCGGTGTCCCGGGCGAAAAGGAGCTGCGCGGCCGGGGCGTATCCTATTGCGCGACCTGCGACGGTCCGCTCTACCGGAACCAGGACGTGGCCGTCATCGGCGGCGGCAATTCAGGTCTGCAGGAGGGCCGGTTTCTACTCCATTTCGTGAAGCGAATCACCTTCATCGAATTTCTTCCCTATCTGACCGCGGAAAAAATACTGCAAAGGAATTTGGAGTGCGAACCGCGGGTGAATTTTTTGCTAAATCACCAGGTGCTCAGCATCAACGGTTCGGAAATGGTCGAATCGCTTACCATCCGGGACCGGGGGACGAACGAGGAAAAAAAGATTTCGACATCCGGCGTATTTATCTACACCGGACTGGTGCCTAACTCCGAATTTGTCCGGAACGTCGTGGATCTTGACCAGGATGGTTTTATTTTGACGGATGAAAATTTACAAACAACGGCAAACGGGATTTTCGCCTGCGGCGATATCCGCGCCAAGCGGACGCGGCAAGTTGTGACCGCCTGCGGCGAAGGTGCGGAGGCCGCTTTAAACGCTTTTTATTATATCGAATCTTTTAAAAATTGAAAAATATGATGAAGGTTATTATCCGCGACGCCGAATTCCCCATCCCACCCGGATAAAGCAGAAGGCGGATTGGGCACCAAACCCAATCCGCCTTCATGGGAATCAGTCCCTGATTATTATTCGATCAGCACGAATTTCCCGGTGAGCGCATGTAAGGGATTCGAGAACCGGTAGAAGTAGACGCCGGGTACAGCTTGTCCATGCCAATCGTATTCCCACGCGCCCAACCGGGCGGGCAGGATCCGACGATCGACCAACCGACCGACCGCGTTATATATGGCCAGCTCGTATTCGCCCGCGTCTAAACCGGCTACCTGGAAACGCACGGAAGACCGGGTCGGGTTGCGCGTGACCGATAGGCGGGGCTGGGGTTGGACGGGAATGCCGGGCTCGGCGATATTGACCGGGTTATTGCCGACGACCAGGGAGCAGCGGAGGGCCTGGGTGATGGTGCAGGTATCGTCTTTGAAGGTCATGACCAGCCGGAATTTCTTGTACGTGCCCGGGACCGCGTTCGGACTGCAGTGGACCTGGAAACGGGATAAACTATTGTTGCCGGTCGCCTTGCGATAGATTTTCGGGAAGGTCGCGCCCGGGGTCGGGACCGTGACCTGGGTGTCGAGCGAGACCAGGTTGCCGGTGACGCTATAGGCCGAATCCAAGGGGTGGATGGCTCGGTTGCGGATGGAAAACCAAAGATGCGAAGACTCGCCCGGATCGAGCTGGCAGGTGTGGTTGCCCAGCGCGGTGTCGGCGACCATCATCTGCAGGTTGTCGAAGTAAACGCCCGCAATCTTGGCGTAGTAGATGTTGATCGGCCGGCACTGGGTAATGTTCGTGTTGATCACGGTCTGGTTATTCCAGCCGTCCCAGAAGTCGGTCTGGTTGGTCTCGATGGAAAAGGCGTAAGTCCGGAATTTCTGGACGCCGTTGTGCAGGGTGTCCTTGTTCTCCCATTCGAAACTGCCGCCGTTGGCCAGGTAAAGGACCCGGCTGCACGGGCCGGTCCGGTTCGCGGCGTAGCCGTTCTTGGCGCGCATCGAATCGAGAATCTCCCAGACCGTGACCGAATCCGGAATCGGTTCGTTGGACGTGCTGTACCCCCACTCGCAGAGGTTGTAAGGTCCGTACGAGTGATAATCGTTCTGGGTTCGGATCTTCTTGAATAACATAAAATCGCGCGCGCCCTGGGTTTCAATCTCCGAAAAGCGGGCCGATCCGCGGAAAGTTTCGCTAGTCACCGTGGGGCTTGAACCAATATTATCCCAGCCCCATTTATAACCGTAATTCCGGTTAAGATCCACGCCCGCCGTTGACGTGCCTTGACCGGTGTAAAAATGGCGGTTTTTCCGGATATTGGACGTGGCGCCACCCGAGTCCGAATTGTAGCGGTAGCCGTCCGGGTTCATGACCGGGATTATGTAGATCTGCCGGTTGTTAACCAGCCAGGTGACGAAGGAATCCGTGCCGTAGTTCGACAACAGATACTGGGCGAAGTCGATGCACAGGTGCGTGCCCATGGGCTCCCGGGCGTGGGTTGCGCCGTTGATGCACATGGCCGGCTCACCTTCGTCGACCGCGGGGTTGTCGGATATTTTAAGGGCGAGCAGGGCAAGCCCCTGATATGACCGGCCCGCGCTGTCCTTTTTGCAGATCGCCGGATACCGCGCGGCAAAGGCATTGACTGAATCCCGCATTTCCCAGTAGGTGTAAAATAAACCGAAATCCCTGAGGATCTGGGGGTCGCGGGTGCCGACCATTTCCCAGAATTTATCCGCGACGTCCGGATAGGTGATTTCGGTCCGGAAACCCTTAGCCCGGATCTGTTCGAGCTGGTTCTGAGTCGAATTGATAAGCAGGTAGTAATTGCCCGGAGAGTCTTCCCGGACCGTGCAGATATCCAGTTCTCCGAAAAGGTCGCCCATGGTTTGGAGTAGGACATTCGGGTTTTGGTAATAAATCCGGACTTCCATTTTTGTTTCCGCGCCGAAGAGCGGGACGGCCAGGAGCGCAAGGACTAAAAGAAGACCCGCTTTTTTCATTTGGCCTCCTTAATATTATTCATCGTTGTTCCTGAATTTATTTTATCAAGACCAGTTTAATGGTTTCATTCACGCCCTCGGCTTCAACCTTAGCGAAGTAAATGCCCTGGGCAAGGTTCGGCAGATCAAAGGATACGATGCCGGTACGCGCATTTTCCCATTGCCGGTTGGAAACGGCGCGGCCGGAAGCGTCGTAAACGGTCAGCCGAAGCAGACTTTCGTTATTCAGTTTATATTCAAGGGTGAGATGGCGGTCGGCCGAAACCAGGGGCCGGATCCGGAAGGATGGAATCGGTTTTAGGCCCGCGTTACCTTCCTCAACCTTGCCGAAGTTCCAGTAACGCTGATAAGCGGTGTCTGCGTTGGCCTGGAGATCGGATAAACTCGTGCCGCCCAAGATCGCGTAGGCTACGACGTGGCTCGCGCCCGCGGCCAGGTTGAACGGCGCGGTCGAATTGCATATCGACCAGTCGTCGGCAGATCCGCCCGTGGAATTCGTGATCGTCCCGTTAATGAACTTCCAGGCCAGTGTGTCCGGCATGCCGGTTGAGGGCCAAACATAGGTCGGGTTGTTGATGATCACCAGATTGGCCGCGGGAGTGGTCCGGGGCGGGTCCAGGATTGCGCAACCGACGTATGGCGTCGAGGCGTACTCCCAGGTCAGGTTACGGGCCGCTTCCGAACCGCCGTAGTCGGCGGTGCCGCCGGACGAAACGTCGAAATCCATGAAAATTGCGGAATAGAGGTTGTTGATCGCGCTCGCGCTTTGGTTCGTGAACACGAATTTCATGATCACGAAATCATTCGCGGTCGGGTCGTCCCAGCTCCAGGAATACTGCTCGCAGAGCAGGTTCTTGGGCGAGGCATGACCCGAGTCGTCGTACCGGGCCGAGCTATACTCGTCGCGGTTGTTAGGGCCGGGTTCCTGCCAAACGATCTTGCCGTCCGGATTGGTGGTCGTAACCCAGTCGTCGTCGTCGACCAGGCCCGGATCATAGTACCGGTCAACCACGTAGCCGGAAGCGTTGGCCGCGAAGAAACTGCTGTAGAAAAGGGTGTTGGATCCCGAAGACGGATAAACGAATCCTTGGCCGTTGATTTGACCGGATTCCATCCAGCCGATCGAACCGTACCGGGTCACGGTCAGTTTATAATTGCCGGCGTCGTGGGTCGCGTAATCAAGCCCCGGTGTGCCGACAGTAAGCTGAAATGTCCGTACCCATGTAGTTTCGGCGCAGGAAATCGCCAGGTTGAAATTCACCACGTGGCCAACCGGGCAGCCCCCTGCTACCGTGACTCCGAAGGGGTCCGTGGCGTTATTCGCGGAATCGCCCGCGGCGATCGTGCCGTAGGTGGTGGCCGAATCGGTGACCGTGATATAGGTGTCGGCCGTGCGCAATTTACCCTGGGCATTGGTGGCCGGGACCGGTCCGGTGTTCCGCACGTACGTGACGATGCCCGCGGTTTCGCCCGGGTCGAGTTTGCCGTTCGCGTTGCCGTCGCCTACGACCGCGGTTCGGTCGAGGACAACGTTCGGCCGGTTGCCCGTGGGTATGGCCTGGAGCGAACGCCACAGGTTGATGCGGCCCCAGCCGTAGTTGTTGTTGGGATAAGAGCCGCCGCCCGACGGATGGTCGCAATAGTTGCGGAAAAGATCGTAGAGATCCTGGGGCGATAAGTTGCCGTTTTTCTGCAAGAAGACCGCGGTGCCGCCCGTAACATGGGGTGAAGCCATGGACGTTCCGTCCATGCTGGTATAACCGCCGTTGTTATAAGCCGAGCGGACGCCCACTCCCGGCGCCGAGACATCGGGCTTGAGTAGGTTCCAAGTCGAATAATACCAATATTGGGGATTGTTGATCGGGCTGATGTTTGGGGACGGGCCGCGGGAAGAGAAGCCGGCGATCACATCCGAGGAGTTGGTCGCGCCCACGCCCACGCAAAGGGGATAGCTGGCCGGCGAGCCGACCGTACCCGAGCCGGAGCCGTTGTTGCCGTTGGAAAAGACCGGGAGAACCCCGAGCGTCTTCCAGTTCAGGACGATCGTCCACCAGTGGATGTATGAGCCGTCACCGTTACCCCAGGAATTGCCGATCACCCGGATGTCCACGCCGCCCGCCTTCAGATTGGCGAGGTAGTTCATGCAGGTGTCGATCCAGGTCGTCTGGCCCGAACCGCTGGCGTCGAACGCTTTGGTTGGGATGAAATGAGCGCCGTAGGCAATGCCCACGTCGTTGACAAAAGGTCCCGGACCGTCGCCGCCGCAGATCGTGCCCATCGTGTGAGTACCATGGCCGTAATCGTCGTAGGGCGTGGCTTGGCCGCTCACGCCGTCGAGCCAGTAGGGCGAAAGCCACTTGCCGGTCAGGGCTGCATGGGTGACCAGGACCCCGGTGTCGATATGGCCGATGATGATGCCGCTGCCGTTGTAGCCGGCGTTCCAGCAGGAATCGGTCATGATCTTCAATACGTTCCATTCCACCGCGGCGGTGGTCGGTTCGTCGCTCATCCGGTCGTCAAGCTGGATCTTCGCGTTTTCGCTGATGAACCAGATATCGCTGCGGGACCGGACGGCTTCGATGACCGCCCTCACGGCCCGCATATGGAAACCGTTAAAGATCCAGAATTGCCCGCCCATTTCGACCTGATCCGGCGGCAGGGATCTCAGATAATCAATGACCGCGCGCTGGGAGTTCAGGGCGACATCCTTGAAGACCGCGCATTTTTGTTCGCTGGTCATGCCCGCCAGTTCCGCGTAGGGATACTCAGTGTTCATGTGGACAATGACCGTGATCATCTCGTTGGGCGCGGTTTGTTCCATGATTGCCGATAAAGCGGGCGTAATCCGACCCGGGATTGGCGGCAGGACGGTAACTAATAAAATCAGTGCCAAGGCCTGCATTGTGCCTCCTTATTTGAGGATGACGGCTTGTTCGACTTTCGTAAATTCACCGGCGGTCAAACGCACGAAATAAATGCCGGCCGGTACGTTACGTCCGGACTGGTCGGTACAAAACCAGGTTACCGATGACGGATGGCCGATGTCAGGTGAAGAAAAGGATTTTACTAATCGACCCTTGATGTCGAAGATCTGCAATTTAGTTATCCGCGTGGCGTTATCAGTTATCTGCCATCGGATATCTGTTTTATTCCGTGCCGGGTTCGGCGTTAAGGTTAAATAGGGTGTGACCGGCGCCGGATTGGGAGTTTGCCCTTCCGCGACGCCCACGATCACGTCGGCCCGCTTTAAAATTGAATATTCACCCCAGCCCCAGGCGGTGTTGTTTCCCCGCGCGTAATAATAATACGTGCCGGTCGCGTGGCCGGAGAACTGGTATAACGTGTCCAGGATGTTCTGGCTGATGCTTGTGACCGTGCCGAAAAGGCAGGTGGGCCGGATATCGTCGACGTAGAAACCGCCGTTCTGGACGCCGTCATCGTACATGCAGCGGAACCGGATGAATACCGATTTGCCGACCCAGGGCGCCAGGGTGAAGGCCTTGCGCTGCCAGGTGGTCTGGGTACCGGTGAAGCGGGCGGTATCGACATCGTACCACTCCCGGTTGTTCTCCGAAACTTCGGCCACGGCGACGTCGTAGTTGCTTTCGAGGTTGTAGTAGCACCAGAAGGTCAGGGAATCTCCGGTTTGGACCAGGTAGGGGTGGATCGAGGTCACGACCGTGTTCTGACCGGTAGCGTTGCCCGAAAAGAAGCTTTGGGTCGCCGAATGGGCCTGGGCCGTGGATAGGGTGAATCCGTTTAGGGTCCAGCGGCCGGTGCCGGATTCCAAACTGTCGGTTTTAATCGAGGGGTTGGAGAGTTCGACCAGTTCCCAGCGGGCCGGATGATTTTCGTTGGTATTGATCGGATGCCAGCGGACCGTAAAGTTCGCGTTGACGGTGCCGATGTCGTAGAGCTGGGGCGGCGCGACTACGCCCTCAATGAGGGGCGGGATCGAATCCCGCGTGAGCTGGGCCAGGTATTTTAAAGCCTTATAATTCTGCAGGCACATGCCGTCCAGGTCGCCCACGGGCTGGTAGAACGAGGTGCCCATTTCCGTGGTGTACGATAAATTGGCGACGCCGCCGACCCAGCGCATCCAGGAATAGAACCAGTCGATACTGCCGCCGCTCACGGTATAAAGGATCAACGGGATCTGGCCCGGCTGGTAAGTACCGCCGCCGATGCAATTGATCATGCCCGCCATGCGGTTGCCGAACCGGCTCACGACCGTGTTGTCCGGAATCGACCCCCGGGTGAACCCCCAGCCCCACATGAAGAGTTCGCTGTAGCTGTGGTAGGACATGTAGGCATTGATGACCCGGGACCGGGAATAGATGGTCAGGGCCCGGGATTCGTCGCCGGAATTCGAATACGCTCCGCAGAACACGTCATTACCCGGATAGTGGGTGCATTTGCCGCTGTCCACCGCGCCCCAGTCGCCTTTGGGATTGTTGGCGCAGCCGGCGTAATTGCGGTTCACGTCGTTGCCGATCTGGCCGCCGAACGGTTCCCGGTTGCGGCGCCAGCTTAATCCGCCGCCGCTGTAATCGTAGACGTATCCGTCGACGTTGACGATTGGAAAGCAGTAAAGCTCGGTGTTGTTCACGATCTGCTGAACCTCGGAACTGGTCGCGTAGGTTTTGAGCAGGGAATCGCAGAAGAAACGAACCATTTCCACGGTGCCCCATTCCCGGGCGTGATGGCAGCCGTCCACGAGCATACCCGGCTCACTTTCCTCCTCGATGCTCGGATTGTCCGAAATTTTCACGCCGTAGATCCAGCGGCCCTGGTAGGTTCGAAGCGGGAGCGAATCCAGTTTGCAGATCGTGGGATAAGTGGTGGCCATGGTCCGGAGGATGGTTGTTATCTGGTCATAGGAATGATACTGCCCCCGGACCTGGTCTTTCTGGTATTCCAGATCGTATATCTGCACTGTATAGGGGAGACCGGAAGCGATGATTTGGTTCATGACCCCGCGATCCGCGACGATGTCGTACCACTCGCCGGCCCGGGCCGCGGCGATATCAAGATTGATCTTCGGGGAGATCCGGGTCAGGTCGTTCATCTGGCCGCAATATACCCGGACTATGGATTGACTGAAAGCCAGCGCGCAAATAAAGAAAAACCCTAATAGTCTCTTCATAATACCTCCTTCGGTTGTCGGTCATTCAGAGACTTAAGTATTAATAGATTACATTTTCCGAACCAGTATATATGTTATATAATATAATAAAATTATTTATTGTCAATACCCAGCAAATCGTTCATCCCATAAAGGCCGGGTTTTTTATTCAATAAAAATCGAACCGCGCCGACCGTGCCCTGGGCAAAGCACTGCCGGGATGTCGCGTAATGACGCAGTTCGATGAATTCGCCCGCGCTGAAAAATAAAATACGGTGCTCGCCGACGACATCGCCGCCCCGGACCGAGTTTATGCAGACTTCGTTTTTATTTCTCTCGCCGACGTCGCCTTCCCGGCCGTAAATAACGCTCGTACCGGGCCGGACTTCCTGGACGATCCGGCCGATCTCCCGGGCCGTGCCCGAAGGCGCGTCCTTTTTGCCGCGGTGGTGCGTTTCGACGATTTCGATTTCGAAGTTAGCCAGCCTTTGGGCGGTCTGACGAACCAGTTGATAAAGGTGGTTAACGCCCAGCGACATGTTCGGCGCCAGAAAAACCGGAATTTTCTCCGCGATTCGATGGATCGTTGCCAGTTCTTCGACCGTGAACCCGGTCGAACCGACAACGCAGGGCAGGCCGGAACCCGCCGTTTTTTTCAAATTCGCGGCCGCGGCCTGGTGATTGGTGTAGTCGACGACGCAGTCGCCCTTTCCGAGCACCGCGGCCAAGTCGTCGAAGACCGGGATTCCGGCAACCGGTTGGCCGACCGTTTTATGACCCGGAGTCTCGACGCCGGCGACGATCTTCAGGTCGTTCAGGTCTTCCGCGGCGGCGATAATTTCCCGGCCCATGCGGCCCGCGCAGCCGCATAAAATAATCCGGATCATAACTTGAACCCGAATTCGACGAGCTTGGATTTTAAAACCTGCGCGTTCTCCAGGCTCATTTCGGCCAGGGGCAGCCGGGGTTTTCCCGCGGCCATACCCATCAATTCCATCGCCTTCTTGAGCGGGATCGGGTTGGATTCAATGAAAAGCGCTTTCATAACCGGAAACATTTTTAAATGGAGGGTACGGGCGCCCTTTATGTCGCCGGCTCGGAACCGTTCGCACATCTGGCTCACTTCCCGGGGCAGGATATTGGCGCAGACCGAGATCACGCCTTCGGCGCCGAGGGCGAGCATGGGAAAAGTCAGGGCGTCGTCGCCCGATAAAATCGCGAAATCGTCCGGCCGGAACAGGGCCAGTTCCGAAACCTGTTCCAGGTTGCCGCTCGCTTCCTTGATGCCGGCGATGTTCTTGCACTCCCGTGCCAGTTGCACCACGGTTTTAGGCAGGATATTGGTGCCGGTGCGTCCGGGAACATTGTAGATGATGATCGGCAGGTCGGTTTCCGCGCTGACTGTTTTATAATGCCGGTAAAGGCCTTCGGGCGTCGGCTTATTGTAGTAGGGGGTGACGATGAGGAGCGCGGTGGCTCCGTATTCCTGGGCTCGGTGCATAAGTTTTATCGTTTTCGTCGTGGAATTGGTGCCCGCGCCGGCGATGATCGGCAGCTTACCTTCGGTTTCTTCGACGACGATCTTGATAATCCGTTCGTATTCATCGTCCGATAGGGTCGGGCTTTCACCCGTCGTCGCGCAGGGCACGATCCCGTGGGAACCGTTCTGGATCAGAAACCGCAGGTTCTTCCGCAGGCCATTTTCATCGAGGGTGTCATCCGCAAAGGGGGTTACGATCGCAACTAACGAGCCCTGGATCATACGTCCTCCTTTCATGGTTTCTTCGCTTTGCGCAGAATTTCGTAAACGCGATTGAAATCTTCGAGGCTGAAACAATGAATCGTGACCGAACCGCGGTTTTTCTTCCAGGCGATCTCAACCCGGGTGTGCAGCATCTTCGATAGTTCGTCTTCCAGGATCAAGAGATTCGGTTCCTTCTCGGGACCGGGTCGGATAACCGGTTGTTTCTGCTGGCGCTTGACCAGCTGTTCGGTCGCCCGGACCGACAATCTTTCGCGCACGACCCGCTCCGCGGTCTGGACAATCTTGATCTCATGGTTGAGGGCCAAAAGCGCGCGGGCGTGACCTTCGGTGAGCCGTCCGTCCCGGATATAACCCTTGATTTTTTCCGGCAGGATGAGCAGCCGAAGCAGGTTTGTGATCGTGGTCCGGTCCTTGCCGGCGAGACGCGCGATCTGGTCGTGAGTCAGCTGAAACTTCCGGTTCAGCTCGTCGTAACCGGCGGCTTCTTCAAGCGGGTTCAGATCCTTCCGGTTAAGATTTTCGATCAGGCCGATTTCCAGCATTTCCTGATCGGTCATTTCCCGGATTATGGCGGGAATTTCCTTGATCCCGGCCATCTGGGCCGCCCGGAACCGGCGTTCGCCGGCGGCCAGGATGAATTGGCCGTCGGACCGGCACACGATCACCGGTTCGATGACGCCTTTTTCCCGGATCGAAGCGGATAATTCCTTTATATCCGCTTCCTGGATCCGAGCCCGGGGTTGATGAGGATTGGGTTTGATTGCCTCGAGCGGGATATAGCGGAATCCTTCGCGCGTCAATTCCTTCTCGTCCCGGGTAATCAGGGCCTCGATGCCCCGGCCCAAAGCCCGTTTACGCATGTTCCCTCCACGGAAAGAAATTTTTCCCCAGACAATTAACGGTCATGGTTAAGCAGCTCCTTGGCCAGATTGAGATAAGCCTGGGCGCCCGCCGACGATATGTTATAGTGGATGACCGATTTGCCGTAGGACGGCGATTCCGCGATCCGGACCGAACGGGGGATGATGGTGTCGAACACGGTATCGGGGAAATGCTTTTTGATGTCTTCCACCACGTCCTGCGCCAAGTTCAATCGGGCGTCGAACATGGTGAGGAGGATGCCCTCGATCCCGAGTTTCGGATTCAGGTTTGCCTTGACGGCTTTGACGGTTTTTAATAATTTTTCCAATCCTTCCAGGGCGTAATATTCGCACTGGATCGGAATGATAACGCTGTCGGCGCAGACCAGGCCGTTCAAAGTCAGAAGACCCAAAGAGGGCGGGCAGTCGATGATTCCGAAAGCGTAGGCGGATTCGATGCTTTCCAGGGCTATTTTCAGTTTTCGCTCCCGCGCCGGCTTTTCGACCAGTTCGATCTCGGCCCCGACCAGGTCCGGAGTCGAAGGCAGGACCGAGAGATAAGGCCATTTGGTTTTGATCACGGCGCGGCCCGCGAGGCCCGGGTCGAGCAGGCAGTCGTATACGGATATTTCAAGCGTCTTGTAATCGACGCCCAGGCCGCTCGAGGAGTTGGCCTGAGGGTCGATGTCAATCAAAAGGGAATTTTTTTCGGCCAGCGCCAGGCCGGCCGTCAAGTTTACCGCGGTCGCGGTTTTTCCGACGCCACCTTTCTGATTGCAGATGGCAATCTTTTTCACGGCTTATTTTAACAAAAACCGGGTAAAAGTCAACCCCGTTAGAATCGACAAGGAATCGTGTATTCGGTGGCGGTTGCGATAGGCGATTCGGTTACGTGCTTTGGTTTCGTATAACGTCACCGACAAACGAAAACGCCAGACGATGCGCATTTCGAAACCGCAGACGAAATATTGATCGGCTAAAATCCGAATGCGGGAAGAATTATATAATAATTTAATTGACAGCAAGATATGATTGGATAGAATAGCTCATGGATGATCTGAAAAAGGTACCGGCCGCGCTCGCGGACAAGATCGATAATAACGAACCCATCCGGTTGATCCGCGGTTTAAAGGGCCGGCGCAAGCTGTTCCTGGTCGGCGGCACGATCCGGGATTTCCTGCTCGGCCGCATGACCATGGATTACGATTTCGCGGTTTCGGGGTCGGGCGTGACTTTTGCCCGGACTTTGGCCAAGAAAATCGGCGGGGCGTTCGTGCTGTTAAGCCAAGCCGACGACGAGGCCCGGGTCGTGAAGGACGAGATCATCTATGACTTTATCGGGTACGGGAAAAAAGACATTGAATCCGACCTCCGGCGCCGCGATTTCACGATCAATGCCCTGGGCTATGATCTGGAAGCGGGTGTTTTGCTGGATCTCTGCGACGGCCGGCAGGACCTGGCCAAAAAAATCATCCGTCCGGTGACCGCGCAGTCCTTGAGCGCGGATCCGCTTCGCGTATTGCGCGGATTTCGTTTCGCGCTGGAGCTGGGATTCGACCTGCACCGGGATTTTTTTAAAATAGCCCGGGACGTTTCCCTGAAAAAAGTCGCGGCGGAGCGCATTGGTTATGAACTCATCCGGATTATGGCGTGCCGGGATTCGTTCATCCAGATCCGGAAAATGAACGATATGGGAATTTTTCTCCAAATATTCCCTGAGGCAAAAAAAATTATCGAGGATCCCTTTCTTTGGGGACATTCCCTGGAAACCTACAAATCCATGGAGCAGGTCATGGACCACAGTTTTTTCCAGAGTTTGGTCCCCGAGTTTGAAAATTATTTTCGCGTGGAAAAAAGAGTGCCGCTCCTGAAATTGGCCGCGCTCTTCCATGACGTGGCCAAGCCGGATACGTTTCTGATGAAAGAAGGCGAGGTGCATTTTTACGGCCACGATTCGAAAGGCGCCAAGATCGTCGAGAACCTGGGTTATAAACGTCTCAAATTATCCCGGCCCGAAGTGTCGATGCTGAAGAAACTGGTCAAAGAACACATGCGGCCGCACCTTCTGGCCACCAGCCAGGAACTGACCGACCGGGCTTTGCGCCGGTTCATGCGCGACCTGGGCGAGGATTTTTTTGGATGCATGATGATCGCCTGGGCCGACGGCTTCGCGACCGGCGGCAAGACCCGGCATCTGGAGGAAGCGTTCCGGAAAATGATCGAGATCAAACACCAGGACGATGCCAAACCCAAGGTTGAACGGCTGGTAAACGGTTTTGACCTGATCGCCCTAGGCGTAAAGCCCGGGCCGATTTTCAAACCGATCCTTCAGGAACTGCTCGACCGCCAGCTTGAAGGCAAGATCACGACCAAGGAAGAAGGGCTTCGGGCGGCGAAAGAAATATACGAAAATTTACAGAAAAACAATAAATCCAGAATTAATTAACAGACTAAAATCAGTTGGCGGTTTCGATATGCGATTCGGTTTCGTTTTGTGGTTTCGTTTGACGTAACCGATTTTCGATGACGTCCGACGATACGCCTCTCGCCACCGCAAGCTTTAAATATCGGGTCGGGTTAGTTTATGCGGGTTTTATTTTTTGAAGTTGGTGAACCGCACGAGCGCGGTTTTCAGAATTTCGTAGATCAGCGCGTCATAATTTATACCGATGGCCCGGGCTTCCAGAGGCAGGTTTGATTCTTGAAGAAGACCCGGAATGGTATTAACTTCCAGCACGTACGGGTCGTTGGACGCGTTGAAAACGAAATCAACCCGGGAAAAACCGTAACCCCCGGTCGCCTTATGCGCGGTGAGCGCGATCTGCTGAGTTTTTTTGTATTTATCCTCGGGCAGGCGGGCGGGAATGATGTATTCGGTCATACCTTGGGTATACTTTGATTTGTAATCGTAATAGTTGCATTTTCTGGGGGCGATTTCGAGAATGGGCAGGGGTACTTCGTTCAGGATCCCGCAGGTCGCTATCATGCCCGGAATATATTTCTCGAAAAAAAGATCCGGGTAATTTCGGGAAATCCGTTTTACCGCCGCGGCCAGTTTATCCCGACCCTTGACGATCACCATGCCCACGCTTGATCCTTCGGCCCGGGGTTTGACCACGACCGGAAAACCGAGCTGTTCGATGATTTTATCGATGTCGATTTCCTTTTCATAATAAAATTCCGGGGTCGGAAGCCCCGAGGCGACGAAGATGCTTTTAGAAAGAATCTTGTCCATGCCGATCGAAGAACCCGCGACGCCCGAACCGGTATAGGGTTTGTCGATAAAATCCAATATTCCCTGGATCGTGCCGTCTTCACCCGGTTTGCCGTGCAGGGCGATGAAAGCGACGTCAAAATCGCGGATTTTCCTGAAGAAATCCTTGTCGACGTCGATCCCGATGGTTTTAAATCCCTGTTTTTTCAATGATTCCATGACGCACGCGCCGGAATTCAGGGAAATCGCCCGTTCCGATGACCAGCCGCCGTAGAGCACGCCGACTGTTTGTTTCAACAAAAATGCCCGTTCTCTATCCATGACTGATTATAACCGTATCGGTTTTCAAGTCAAGCAATTCCTGCTATTGACAATTTGGCAGATTTAGGTAATATTCAATATGAACGGGGTTATTAAGACCACCTCCATTTTAGCAATATTCTTGCCTTTATTCACCGGGGCGCTGAACCTTACCGATGTTACCCATAATTCGAACGATATATTTTACGCCAACCCCATCGGCGGCGAGATCCGGTTCCGGGCCAAGAAGGGAACGGTTACGGAAGCCTATCTGGTCAGCAGCAACAAGACCTATAAAATGGAAAATGTCTACCAGAACGAACAGGCTGATTATTTCCAGGTCGAAATCGGCCGTTTCGACTCTACTTTGTCCTACTCGTTTATCGTAAAGGGGGTCGGGGATTCCCTGTTCATTCCCCAGGCCGGCGCGTTCACTTCCCGCGCCGTCGCTTTTGAAACCCCGGACTGGGCCGCGGGTAAGACTTATTATTCGATCTTTACCGACAATTTTTTTAACGGCGACCTGACCAATGATCCCCGGGATGTCATAAACTGGGGCCGGCGCCCCGAAAAATGGCTGTCCTACGGCGGTGACCTGACCGGGATCATCCTGAAACTGGCTTACCTTGATTCCCTGGATTATGATATCCTGCTCCTCCAGCCGATCTTCAACGCCACCTCCAATCACAAGCTTAACCCGAAGGATTATGCCCAGATTGATCCGGCGTTCGGCGATACCGTCATCTTAAAAGTCCTGATCAACGAAGTCCATAAACGCCAGAAGAAAATCGTCCTGTCCGTCGCTTTGACCCATTCCGGGACCGATTTTCCCGCCTTTCTCGACGTCCTGAAAAACGGCGCCAAGTCGAAATATTTTTCCTGGTACGCGCTGAGCAATCCGTCCCCGAAAGCGGCACCGGGTTATTACGATTGTTGGTTGAACGATTACCGTTTCCCAAAATTCAACTACGCGGAGCCGTCCGCGCGGAGTTTTTTCATCGGCTATCTGGAATTCTGGCAGCATTTCGGGATCGACGGATTTTACGTCGGTTACGACGCCAAGATCAGCCACGATTTTCTCCGGGAACTGCGGGCCAGTATGAAATCCAAACACCCGGCCTTGTTGCTTATCGGGAGCGATTCCCAGGGGATAACCGGCGACGGCCTGGACGGCTGTGCCAACGCTGCGTTCAACAAATTGCTGGTCGATTATTTCGTGCGCGACACGATAACCCTGGGCGAATTCGACCAGGGTTATCGACGGTTGCTGTTCTTCAATCCCGGTCAGGCCAATGTCCTGAACCTGCTGGACGCCACGACCATGTTCAACCGGATTGCGGCTCTGGCCAAGGATGATGTCCTGCGGATGATTTACGCTTTCGTCTTCACCGCCTGCGGATCCCCGGTGCTGACCTACGGGGATGAAGTTGGGCTCGCCGACGGCGCTGCGTTCAACCCCGGCAGTTTCGTGTGGACCTCGGAAAGCCAAAACCGGGATTTGCTCCTGGATATTAAAAAATTGATCTATATCCGGAAAACCAATCCTCAGATCGCCAGTAAGTATTTTTACACGCTCTACACCAACGACCTTAACGATGTCTACGCCTACGACCGGGGCGGCATTATCACCGTTCTCAATCTGAGCGAGACCCAGGCTTATCTGGAACTGCCCGCCTGGGACGGTTCCTATCTGGACCTTTTTTCCGGGGAGCGGTTTTTCGCCACCAGTCAAAAATTAAGATTGTCGATAAATCCCAAAGCCTTCCGCATACTCCGGCGTGGAGTTTAAGCTCTATTCCAATTTCCAACCCCGAGGCGACCAGCCGGCCGCCATCGCCCGGCTTACCGAGGGAATCGAAAAGGGTTATCCCTACCAAACTCTGCTCGGCGTAACCGGTTCCGGCAAAACCTTCACGATCGCCAATGTCATCGAGCGGATCCAGCGTCCGACTTTGGTAATTTCCCACAATAAGGCGCTGGCCGCCCAGCTCTACAGCGAATTCCGGTCCTTTTTCCCGGAGAACGGCGTCGAATATTTCATATCGTATTACGACTATTACCAACCCGAGGCCTACGTGCCGGTGAGCGACATGTATATAGAAAAGGACGCTTCGATCAACGAAGAAATCGAGCGGCTGCGGCTGCGGGCCACCTCGGCCCTGCTGACGCGCCGGGATGTGATCATCGTCGCCTCGGTTTCGTGCATTTACAGCACCGGGGCGCCCGACGAGATACGGGAACTGACCGTGGTTCTGGAGCGGGGACAAGATCTGGGCCGGGACAAACTGCTCGACGCCCTGGTTAATATCCAGTATCAGCGCAACGATATCGAATTCGCGACCGGAACGTTCCGCGTGCGGGGCGATACGGTCGACATCCATCCCGCGGACGAGGTCCACGGCGTCCGGGTCGAGTTTTTCGGCGACACGGTGGAGAAGATCCGGGTGTTTGATCCGGTCACGGGCCGCGTCAGGGAGGATCTGGACCGGACGATCGTCTTCCCGGCCAAGCATTTCATCACGACCATGCCCCATATCCGGGACGCGGTGGCCCGGATCGAGGAAGAATTGGCCGGCCGGGTTAAGGAACTCAAGGCTCAAAATAAGCTCGTCGAAGCCCAGCGCCTCGCCCAGCGCACGAAGTTCGATCTGGAAATGCTCATGGAGCTCGGCTATTGCTCCGGGATCGAGAATTATTCCATGCACCTGGCCGACCGCAAGCCCGGGGAACGGCCGTCCTGCCTGATCGATTTTTTCGCCGAAGACTTTCTAACCGTCATCGACGAATCGCACGTCACCATACCCCAGATCAACGGGATGTATGAAGGCGATCATTCCCGGAAAATGACCCTCGTCGAGTACGGGTTCCGGCTGCCGTCGGCGCTGGAGAACCGGCCCCTCCGGTTCGAGGAGTTCCAGTCCTTGATCCGGCAGGCGATCTGCGTCTCGGCCACCCCCGGCGACTGGGAACTGGCGATGTCCCACCATCACGTGGTGGAGCAGATCGTCCGGCCGACCGGCATCATCGACCCGAAAGTCACGATCCGCCCGGCGCAAAATCAAGTCGACGACCTGATCAATGAAATCCGGCAACGGGTGGCCCGCCGGGAAAGAGTGCTGGTGACCACCCTGACCAAGCGGATGGCTGAAGACCTCGCCCAATACCTTAACGAGATCGGGATCCGGGTCCGGTACCTTCACTCCGAGATCGAAGCCCTTCAGCGGGTTACGATCCTACGGCAGCTGCGGCTCGGCGAGTTCGACGTTCTGGTCGGGATCAACCTGCTCCGTGAAGGACTGGACCTGCCGGAGGTCACGCTGGTCGCGATCCTGGACGCGGACCGCGAAGGATTTCTGCGGAGTACGCGTTCCCTGATTCAGACCGCAGGCCGGGCGGCGCGCAATGTCCGGAGCGAGGTTATTTTGTACGCGGACGAGGTCACCGATTCCATGCGCCGGGCCGTATCGGAAATGGAGCGCCGGCGCAGCAAGCAGAACGAATACAACCAGCAGCATAACATCACGCCCCAGAGCATCGTTAAGACCACCGAGGAAATCCTGCGCGCCACGTCCGTGGCCGACCGGTATAAGGAAAAGCCGGAAACCGAAGCCGCGGCGCTCGGGGCGCTTGAGGAACTGCACAAGGAAATGGCGGAGGCGGTCGCCGCGCTGGAGTTCGAAAGAGCTGCCCAGATCCGGGATCAGATCCGGGCGATCCAGCGCAAAATCGAACTGGCTGAAGGGAGGAAACAAATCAATGATCGTCATGGAAGACAAGAAACTGAAAATTAAATTCCACCGGATCGTCCAGCTGGCCCTAAAAGAGGATCTGGGCCGCGGCGACATCACAACCGAGGCTGTGGTCAAGGACGAGGAGCGCACGCTGGGGATTATTTTTCCCAAGCAAAACGGCGTGCTATGCGGCATCGAGCTGGCGCGGATGGTTTTCGCCGAACTCGATCCCCGGGTCAATTTCGAGGCGCAAATGAAGGACGGGGAAGAATTCACGACCGGCGCGGCGATCGCAACCGTGATCGGACCGGCTGCTGCCTGCCTGAAAGGGGAGCGGACGGCCCTTAATTTCCTCCAGCATCTGAGCGGCATCGCCACCCTGACCCGGCAGTTCGTCAACGCGGCCGGAGGCCGGATCAAGATCCTGGATACCCGAAAGACCATGCCGGGCCTGAGGGTTATCGAAAAATACGCGGTCCGGACCGGCGGCGGCTACAACCACCGTTTCGGTCTCCACGACATGGTTTTGATCAAGGATAACCATATCCAGATCGCGGGCGGTATAACGAACGCGGTCCAGGCGGTGCGGAAAACCCGGCGGGCGTTCATCGAAGTCGAGGTTAAAACTAAAGACGAACTGAAAGAAGCGCTCGGGTTGAAGGTAAACCGAATCATGCTCGACAATATGAACCTGGACCAAATGCGCCAGGCCGTGGATATAATCCGGCAGCAGGACCGGCCGAGACACCGGACCGAAATTGAAATCAGCGGCGGCGTGGATCTCGGAAATATCCGCCATTTCGCGGAACTGGATATCGATTTCGTTTCGGTCGGGAGCCTGACCCATTCCGCGCCCGCGGTCGATATTGCGCTCAAGATGAAACCCCTGAGCATAGCCGAAAGCACTAAATGACACGAATGATCGCCGACCCGAATATCTACGAATATTATTTCCATATAAAACGATAAAAGCGGATCGAGATCAATGCATTCTCAGGCGTGGGATTCATGGCTTAATTCCCTGATCAACTACGAAAAAGCGCCGGCTTACGATTACGATCTGGCCGCATTCCGCGGCTTTCTGGGCCGGATCGGTTCGCCCCAGGACCGCCTGAAGAACGTCATTCTGATCGCCGGCACCAAAGGCAAGGGCTCGACCTGCGCGATCCTCAATTCCTGCCTGGTCGCGGCCGGGTACCGGGTTGGTTTATACACGTCGCCCCACTTGAAGAAAGTCAATGAGCGGATCCGGGTCAACCACCGGCCGGTCACGGACCGGGAATTGGCCGGGTATATCGGGAAGATAAAACCCTATGTCAACTATGGCGAACACGAAGGCGCCCGGAGCTATTTCGAAGCGTTGACCGCCGTCGCCTTTCTCCATTTTATTAAACACAAGGTGGATTTTACGATCCTGGAGGTCGGTTTGGGCGGCCGCCGGGACGCGACCAACGTCAGCCATCCGATTGTCTCCGTGATCACCCGCATCGGCTTCGACCACACGAACCTGCTGGGCAAGAAATTGTCGGGGATTGCCTTTGAAAAAGCGGGGATCATCCATGATCAGGGGACGACGGTCACCATTCATCAGCGGCCGATTGTGGAAAAGATCCTCCGGGCCGAGGTAAGGAAACGCCGTCAGCGCATGGTCTTCGCCGAATCCCTTCATGACCTGAAAATTACAAGGTCGACCCTTGCCGGCACCGCCTATCGCGTGACCGGGAAGCTCGGTATGTTCGATTTATTCCTGCCCCTGACCGGCACACACCAGCGGGAAAACCTGGCGCTCGCTCTGGCAGTATTGAGCGAATTGAAGGACCGGGGGTTCAAGATAACAAAACCAAGGATCGTGCACGGCCTTCGGCGGACCGAACTGGCCGGTCGTTTCGAAACCATATCCCGCGACCCGCTCGTTATTTACGACGCGGCGCATAACGAGGATTCGTTCCGGGCGCTTGAAAAAAATCTGGCCCTCCTGCGCGGAAAAAAACTCTACCTGATTTTCGGCTGCAGCAGCGACAAGGATATCGGCTACTGCATCCGGCATATTTTCCCCCGCGCCCGGCGGATCCTGCTGGTCAAGGCCGACCATCCCCGGGCCCTGGAACCGGCGGAAATTTTAAAGATCGCGAAAAAGTCAGGGAACCGGATCGTCGTCGCCGGAACGGTAAAAAAGGCGCTGAATCTTATAAGGTTAATCAAAGATAAAAATGAGGATATCGCGGTCATAATTTTCGGCTCGTTTTATCTGTATAACCAGATCGATAGATTCAAATCCGTCCATTAGCGGAGGGGAAGCAATTCTAATCTTGACCTAAAATTTATTTTATGTATAATTTCAAACTATGAAAACGAATTATAACGTAATAACCAACAAAATTTTTCAGAAACTTCACGAGGGTTGGGTTATCGCCAACCATATCCTGGTTTCGTTTCATGTCGCGTTCATATCCTCCGTGCTTTCGATCCCGTCGGAATTAAAAGGCCGGAGTGTTCTGGGATTCGTGTTCACCAGCCCGGACACGATTGTATCCGCGGCTTTCTGGTATATCAGTTTTCACACCGGGATTGCGATCCACGAAATGGGTCACTACCTCCAGGCGGTCAAGCTTAACGCCCTGAACGAAAGCATCCTGCCCCGGGCTCAGAAACGGCGGAAGTCTTCCGGGTTCGGCAAGCTAGCCTGGTATCTGGAAATGTTCATCAGAATTCCCTTTGGCAAGTTCGAAGGCGTAAAGCGCGAGGGTTTGACTTATTATCCCGAGGCGCCCTTCAACCTGAGCGTTGCCGCGGCCGGACCGGCGACGAGCGGCAACCTGGCTCTGATTATGCTGCCGATCGCCGCCATATTATTGGTTTGGGGCCTGGTCGGTAATACTCCGGTGCCGGTGTATTTCGGCCGTCTGGCTCTGGGCATCGGATTGGTCGGCCTCCTCGATTTTCTGCTTGCCGATCCGGGCAAGTACCGCGAATTCCGCGAACGCGAGGCTAAAGCCAAACTGAAAGCGGATAAGGTCGAGATTTCAAAGGAAAGCTGGTTAAACAAAGCCCGTCAGGTAAAAGAAATGATGATGAAAAACCGGATCCAGACCATCAACCTGAAAAACGGGGACAAGGTGGGCGCGCCCTGGCAATACCGCAACTGCGGCATGGGCGGCAGGCACACGGAGAAAGAATACCCGGAAAGTAATATCAGCATGCAGGAAATGATGTTCCTTCCAATCTGCGCCAAGAGTTACGAAGAAGCCCAGATGATCACGGTCGCCCTGCAGACAAGGTTGAAGGAGATCATCGAAAAATCCGAGGGCGCCCGGGTCATGGGCATCGGCCTCGAAGGTGGACTGGCGCCTTACATCAGCAAGGAACCTCAGGACCTCGTGCCCGAACAGCGGATGTGGCGGATGGCGGTCCAGGCGATCCGCGACATCGGTTACAAACCGGGCGACGAGATCGCTATTGCCTTTGATCCGGCCCTGAGCGAGCTTTCCAACGCCTATCGCGAGGAATTCAACCAGCCGGACAGCGTGGGCATGTATTATTTCTGGCGTAGCGAAGAAAAGGTCGTGATGTCGCGCGATCAATTAGTTGAAATATATAAAAAGGCCGTGGAAGAACACCCGATCTTTTCTCTGGAGGATCCATTCGCTGAAGATGATGATGAAGGCTGGCGCCTGCTCATGAAAGAATTGGGTGATAAGGTCTTTATTATCGGTGACGACAATATCACCACCAAGGATTCCACGATCGAATCATGCGCCGATAAAGGATTGATTAACTCGGCGCTGATCAAAGCGAACCAGATCGGCACGCTGTCCGAGTGTCTGATCGCCATGCTCGTCGCCCTGGGCAAGAAACTCGACCTCGTGGTTTCCCACCGATCCAAGTCGCCCAACGACGACATGGAAGCCCAGATCGCATTGTCGGCCAACTCGATGGGTTTAAAAGCCGGTGGCGGCGCCAACACGGAACGGCTGTTTAAGTACGGATCCGTGACCAAGATCATGAAGGAACTGGAGAGATCGACAAAGAGCGCGGGGGAGAAGGGAGCCGCTCCGAACGCGGTCGAATTCCTGAACAACCTGGTGATAACCGATATCATCGCCTACGAGGAACCGACTAACGCCGGTATCCCTTCAGTCGGCGTCGACATCTACATCGGCGTCAAGGACAGCGAGGTGTACCGGAAAGTCTTTAAATTCTCCGGTTCCACGCCCCTCGGCACATCGGCCGGCACCGGCGAGGCGATCCACCTGATTGACAGCACGATCGAAAAATGTCCCGCGGTTGAAAAATTCCCCGAATTGTTCGCAGTCCAGGCGGATAAGACCTATAAGTTCAAGAAAGGTACGGCCGAAGCCGATGTCTTGGCCAAGAACGACGAAGGGTTGAAAAAGCTCTGGAAGCAGGTCCAAAGGTACGAGGGCAAAGGCTGCCAGAACGCGGTCAATTATCTGCTGACGATCATTGCGCCTGAATTTATCGGCAAGAAGGTCAGCGAATTCCAGCGGATCACCCTGGTCGACAAGAAACTGCTCCAGCTGGAAAAAGAAACCGCGGTCAAACGGGGAAAGGTCCCGGCCGGCGTCAGCGGCGACGAAGCGATCGAGATTATGCAGCGCAAGGGTAACCTGGGCATGAACGCGATCCTGTCGATGTCCCTGGCCCTGGGTCGCATGATCGGTCATGTTCAGGGCAAGGATCTCTGGCAGTTGCTTCGTGCCGAGATGAAGGAGGCCGTGGCCAGGACGATCGTGGAGACCGGCGGCAAGGCCGACAAGGACCAGCCCTTTGATGAGTTGATCATAGGCCTGCAGAAGGCCGAAGAGAAGCTCCACAAGGAAGGCAAACCGCTCTTTCAGGCTTTGCGCAAGCACATGCCGATATATTAAAGATAACGGATGGGAGAATACAGATAACAGGATAAGAAACAAATCCTCATGGTGTCGATCATCCACGCCCCGCGGAAAACGCGGGGCGCGCGGTTATTCGGAGAGGGTATTGACAACCCGAAAGGATATAATATAATTTATAAATAATATTAAGGAGGAGAAATATGCGCGGTTTGCTAATTGTTTTATTTTTTACACCAGTTGTCTGGTTACAGGCCGAAAGTGTCACATCGGAATCCGATGCCAACATATTCGTGATCGGTCTCGCGGCGCAAAGGGCTCTGGAAATCACGGGGTTCAAACCTTGGGAAACGATCGGTGATTCCAGCCTGGCCATTCAAACCGACATTCTTGACCTTAACCAAGAACAGACGATGAAATATACGGATGAGAAACCGCCGGCAACGGTCCGCGGCCGGGTAACGATAATAATCCGGACCCGGGATTCCAAGCGCGTGTCGTTTACCCTGGAATTAAACCTCGAAAAACAGTCGGACACCGAACAATGGGTAAAGATAAATTCCCGGGGTAATTTCGAGAACGAGGTAGTCGAAACGATCCAAAAATTAATTGATCGGTACAGAAAATCACCCAGTTTGAATTGATCTTTTAAGCGCAAGGGGAAGATTCTGATGGAGGAGAAAATGAAAATCCCGAAATATTATCTCATTATCTTGGTCCTGGGTTTAGTCTTGATGCCGAGCCCGGGACAGTCGTATATCCAGTGGACGGTTCGGACGTCCATACCGACCGCCCGCAGTCACTTCGGCTGCGAGACTTACAACGGCCTGGTGTATTGCTACGGCGGATCAATAATCTGGTCCTTCGATTCCATGACGACCGCCCACGAGGTTTTTAACCCGGTCACCAACACCTGGTCGACCGCGGCGCCGATGATCAACCAGCGCAAGGCGTTCGGCACGACCTCGCTCAACAATCTTTTCTACGCGATCGGCGGCATCGACACGATCACCGGTTCGAACGGATCGGTTTTGAACGAGCGTTACAACCCGGTGGCGAATAACTGGACGACGCTGGCGAGTATGCCCACCGGCCGGTACGGCTGCTCGGCGGCCGCGGCCAATGGAAGGGTTTACGTTTTCGGCGGCCAGATCGGCCCGGTCGGCAGCGGCAACACCAATGCCAACGAGGAGTACAACCCAGGGACCAACATCTGGCAGGCCCGGGCATCCATGCCCGAATCCCTCCGCTATACGGGCGCCGTCAATTTCAATAACCTGATCTACGTGTACGGCGGCTCCCGCAACTCCGGGATCAAGAACGAGTTCGTTTACGTTTACAATCCGACCTCCAATACCTGGTCCCAGGCGGCGGGAACAATGCCCACGCCGCGTTCCACATTGATGCCCGATTCGATGCGAAATTTCATGATGACCGTCGGCGGCGCCTATGGCGCGTCCACCGAGACCAATGTCGCCGAATTTTATTATCCGGGAACCGGAACCTGGGTTTCCGAAACGCCGATGAACTACGCCCGTTTCGCGCCCGGTTTTGTCCGGGTCGATTCTTTCGTTTACGGCATCGGCGGGACTTACGGCAGCGGCGAATATCCCTACAACTACACCGAAGGCGGCCTCTATATCAACGTCGCCCTGCTTGTGGATCCGGACCAGAACGATTCGATCCTGCCCGGCGCAACCCGGGCTTATACCCTGACCGTGACCAACCAGGGCGACCACAACGATGTCATCGACGTCACGACCTCCGGCACATTGCCGGGATGGACCGTCGCGCTGTACCAGTCGAACAACGTCGATACCCTTACCGACACCGACGCCGACGGCATCAAGGACGTGGGCTCCGTGCCCCGGCTCGGCGGAACGCGTAATTTCGTCGTCCGCGTCACGGCGCCGGGTTCCGCACCCGCGGGGCAGACCGATATTACAACAATCCGGGGCGCGTCCTCGATCGACATCCAAAAATTCGACAACGCGGTTTTGACGACCCGGGTCCGGGGCGTGACCGACATTATCGTCATCCCCGATACTTCGGGCGCGACTCTGCCCGCGGTGGCGGTCAACTATCTTCTCCGGGCGGTGAACAACGGAAATCTGTCCGATACGGTCAACCTTTCAACCTTCCATACCAGCGTCGGCTGGACCGCGCAGCTTTTCGATTCTGCGGGCGCGACGCCGATCACCCGGATCGCGGTTTCCGCCTTCGGCGGGATCGGCCGTTTTACCCTGCGGGTCACGCCGGATGACACGGTCGTCGCCGGTTTCCGGGACACGACCTATGTCCGGGGCGTTTCCAATTATAACCCGGTCAAGTCGGATACGGCCCGGGTAATCACGCTGATCAACGGTTTCGCCGGGGTGCTCTTAGACCCGGATACGCTCGGATTCACCGGCCCCGGCACGCCCATCACCTATACCTTGCGGGTGACGAACAACGGCAACGTGAACGACACGTTCAATTTGGCCTCGACGGGGACGAAGCCGGGCTGGACCGCGCAGATCCTGGATACGCTCAACAACCCGATTACGTATATCACGATCCCGCCCTACGGCGGTATGCGCCGGATGCGGGTGCGGATCGATCCGCCGGATACGATCAACGCGGGCGTAAGGGACACAACGCTGGTGCGCGGCACGTCGCGCTTTAATTCCGGAGTCTTCGACAACGCCCGGGTGATCACGGAGATCACGGGTTTCGCGAGTCTGCTGGTCGAGCCGGACACTTCGGGCAGTACCCTGCCCGGGGTGGCAGTGAACTACAATTTACGCGCGATCAACAACGGCAACGTGCCGGACACGGTCAACCTTTCCTCTTTCCACACTTCGATCGGGTGGACCGCGCAGATTTTGGATTCGGCCGGCAGCGCGCCGGTCACGCGCCTGGCGATCACGCCCTACGGCGGGTTGCGCCGGTTCATGCTGCGGATCACGCCGGACGACACGGTGGTGGCCGGTTTCCGGGACACGACCTACGTCCGGGGTATATCGACCTACAACGCCTCGGTGCGGGACAGCTGCCGGGTGATCACCTTGATCAACGGGTTCGCGGCGGTGGTCGTGGATCCGGACACGCAGGCGAATACATTGCCCGGGGTGCCGGTAACCTACACCCTGCGGGTGACGAACAACGGCAACGTGAGCGACACATTCAACCTGACTTCGTCGGGCACGAAGCCGGGTTGGACCGCGCAGATTCTGGACACGCTCAACAACCCGATTTCGATCATTCTGGTACCGCCCTACGGAGGTCTGCGCCGGCTGCGGGTGCGCGTCACGCCCCCGGATACGGTGAACCAGGGCGTACGGGACACGACTTTTTTGCGCGGGACTTCGCGTTTCAATCCGGCGGTGTACGACAACGCGCGGTTGATCACGGTGATCAGCGGTTTCGCGAGTTTTCTGGTTGAGCCGGACACGATTGGCGGGACGTCGCCGGGCGTGCCGGTTAATTACGCGATGCGGGTGATCAACAACGGGAATGTGGCGGATACGATCAACTTTTCTACCGCGCATACGCTGCCGTTGTGGACCGCGGAGCTTCTGGATTCGACGGGATCGATACCCATCACGCGTTTGGCGGTCGGCGCCTGGGGCGGCGTCCGCCGGTTCGTGCTGCGGATACACCCTCCGGACACGGTACTTTCCGGGACCCAGGACACGACCTTTGTCCGGGGCATTTCGACCTTCAACGGGGCGGTGCGGGACAGCGCCCGGGTGATTACCGCGATCGGCAGCTTCGCGAGCATTCTGATTGTTCCGGACACGGTCGGCTATACCAATCCCGGAGTTGTCGTCAATTACCCGCTCCGGGCGGTTAATGACGGCAACGTTCCCGACACGGTCAATCTATCTTCATTCCACACATCGGTCGGCTGGACCGCGCAGATATTGGATTCGACCGGCAGCGCACCGATCACGCGGCTGGCGGTCGCGCCCTACGGCGGGGTGCGCCGGTTTTTGCTCCGGATCACGCCGGACGATACGGTCGTCGCCGGGTTCCGGGACACGACTTATGTTCGGGGCGCGTCGACATATAACCCGATCGTACGCGACAGCGCGCAGGTGATCACGGTGATCAACGGATTCGCGGGGGTGAGTTTAGACCCGGATACGCTTGGCTTCACCGGACCCGGCGTGCCGATCACGTACGCATTGCGGATTCGTAACAACGGCAACGTCAACGACACCTTCAACCTGGTTTCATCCGGAACTAAACCCGGCTGGAACGCGGTGATCATGGACACGCTTGACAACCCGATTCCGTGGATCACGGTTCCGGCATACGGCGGACAGCGGAATATCCGCGTCCGCGTCACGCCGCCGGACACGGTGAATATGGGTGTCCGCGACACGACGACCGTGACCGGTACTTCCCGTTTCAATCCGGCGGTTTCCGATAACGCCCGCCTGATCACGGAAATCAATGGCTTCGCGGCCGTGCTCATTGAACCGGATACAACCGGCATGACCCTGCCCGGGGTGGCGGTGAACTACAATTTACGCGCGATCAACAACGGCAACGTGCCGGACACGGTCAACCTTTCCTCTTTCCACACTTCGGTCGGCTGGACCGCGCAGATTCTGGATTCAACCGGCAGCGCGCCGATCATACGGTTAGCGGTCGCGCCCTACGGCGCGTTAAGAAGGTTTATGCTTCGGATCACCCCCGATGACACGGTCGTCGCCGGTTTCCGGGATACGACTTATATGCGCGGCGTTTCGACTTATAACCCGACCGTGCGCGACAGCGCGCGGGTGATCACCCAAATCCTGGCCGTTGCGGACCTGTCGATCGTTCCCGACACAACCGGGGCAATCGATCCCGGAGATACGATCCGCTACGCCCTGCGCGTCACCAACAACGGCAATGCGGCGGAACGGGCGTCGATAAGCCTGAACAGCATTCATCCCGCGGGCTGGATCAGCGAGCTCTTCGATACGCTGGGCAACCCGATCGATACGGTTTTTCTCTTGCCCTGGGGCCAAATGCAGCGCGTCATATTGCGCGTTATCGCGCCGGTTTCGGCCGGATCCACGGAACGCGATTCCAGCATCGCGACCGTCCGCAGTTCGGTCAATCCCGCGCTCACGGATCAGGTCACGGTCGTGACCCGGATCGGCATGGTCGCCATTATCATCGTTGACCCGGATCAGCAGCAGACCGGTCTGCCCCGGGATACGGTGCGTTACCGTTTGGCCGTGGATAATCTCGGCTCGGCCACGGATATCGTCGACCTTTCTCTATCCTCGACCCAGGGCTGGGCTCTGACGCCGATTACCGATACCCTGGGCAATCCCTTACCGGACGCCAACAGTAACGGCCGGCCGGATCTCACCCTTGCTTCCGGCGCGCGGGGCTGGATCGTAGTCCGGGTCCGGATCCCCAACGGAACCGCGACCGGGACTCAAGACGTCACCACCGTGCTCGGCGAATCGAACAATGTCGCGGGCGTCCATGACGAAGCCCGGCTGACAACCGTCGTTCGGAGCGAAATCCTGTCCATGGTCGTGGATCCGGACGCCGAACGATCGATCCCGGCCGATTCCACTTTCCGTTATCCGCTATATCTGGTGGTGAACGCCAACAGCCCGGATACCGTGGATTTGAATGTCACGGCGGCGTTGGGGAACTGGCACGTCCAAATCCGCAGCCCGAGCGATCAGGTTATAACCCGACTGCCGGCCCTGCCTCATGATACGACCCGTTTCCAGCTGGTCGTGACCGCGCCGGCGTTAACCATCGTCGGCCCGATCGCCCAGATCATCGACAGCTGTGTTTCCGTAATTACCGGCACTTCGCGCCTGAACGATTCGATTTCCGATATCGCGACCGTCATCACTCACGTCGTACCCAATCTCGACGTGCACAATTTCTCATCCCCGTTCCGCGTTCGGGACGGCACTTCGTTTATCATGAGCCTGCCGGAGCGGGGCGCGGTGACGATTACGGTCTATAACCGGCTGGGCGAAAAGGTCAAGACCGTACTGGACGGGCAGACCTTCCAACCCGGCATTCATGTCGTACCCTGGAACGGTTTGAACGACGCGGGGAATCGGCTTGTTCCCGGCGTCTACCTTTACGTCTTCAAGTTCAACGGCGATACTTTAAAAGACCGGATCTTTAAGAAGAAGACCGCGGTCTACGCGGATTAACCGGGAACCGATAATGAAAAAAACTATAATTCTATTCCTCGTCACCCTGGCCGTTTTATCGGCGCAGGATATCGGAACGCCGGCCCTGCCTCTTCTCCGGGTCGGTTTTGGCGCCCGGGCCGCGGCCCTCGGCGAGAGTTTTACGGCCGCCCGGAACGACGCGGCGTGTCTCTGGTGGAATCCTGGTTCCCTTGGTTTCACCAGCCATTCGGAGGTTTTCGCCACCTACCATCGTTGGTTCCAGGATTTCAACGATCAATACGCGGGGGTCAATATCGCGACCCGTAACGGCGTTTTCGGTTTGGGCTTCGTTTATTCCTGGGTCGGCGGCATCGATGAGTGGGATGAAAACAACCTGCCGGTTGCCGACACGACCGGCAGCCAGAGCACCTGGATCCTTCAGCTCGGGTACGGTAAAAAAATCAGTCCTATAATTTCCCTGGGCGCCGGCTTTAAGTTCCTCAGCGATAAGATTGTCAGTCAGTCGGGAACCGGTTTCGCGTTCGACCTGGGCACGAATATCAACCCCGCGCCGATGGTCAATCTCGGTTTGGTCCTGAGGAATGCCGGCCCGGCCATGAAGTACGACGCGACCGGATTCCCGCTGCCCACGGAAATCCGGATGGGCGCCGTATTTGGCCCGTTTTACCACAATAACGTATTCGTCGACCTGTCCGCCGTATCCAAGGTCGGTTTCCTGGCGCATTTCGGGGATGAATACTGGATCAAGGATATTCTGGCTCTGCGTATCGGATACAAGGCAGACCATCAGGTCAACAAACTCACGTTCGGCGTCGGCGCCAAAATCAAAGGATTCCATCTCGATTACACGTTCGCCGGTTATAATATACTCGGCTCCACACACCGGATCTGGCTTTCCAAGGAATGGGGCGAACTTATACCGCTGGGCAATTTGATCCTGAGCGTGATCGACGAAAAGTCCCAGAAACCGATTCCGGCGTCGATCGTTCTGGATAAACCGGTCGGCAGAACCGTCCAAACCGACAGCCTGACCGGCGTCTACAAACTGCGCAACGTTCCGGTCGGCGAGATCAAGGTTAAGGTGAATAAAGCCAAATATTATTCCAAGGAAGACGCGGTGCTCGTCGAGGCCGATCTGACCAAAACCCGGGTCATCAAGCTGACCCGCATACCGCCGGGCACGATCAGCGGCAAGATCCTGAACGTAAAAACACTCAAACCGGTTGCGGCGAAGATCATATACAAGGGAGTGTTCAGCGGCGAGACCTTCGCGGATACGCTTACCGGCGGCATGTACACCATTCCGCGTCTGGAAGCCGGATGTTATTACCTGAAAGTCGAGCCCTCCCTGACCGGGTTCATCGGTCAGGAGGATACCCTGATGGTTGAACCGGGAGCGCTGCTCGTCAAGAATTTCGAGCTGATCAAGAAGGGCGAAGTGATCGTGCTCAAGGGCATTAATTTCGAGACCGGCAAGGCGACCCTGCTCGAGGAATCGTTCCCGGCTCTCGACCACGCGGGAAAGATTCTGGTCGACAACCCGACTTTAATCGTGGAGATCGCCGGGCACACGGACAACGTCAAGATCAAGACACCCGAGTTTCCCAACAACCAGAAATTATCCCAAGCCCGCGCTAATTCGGTCCGCGATTACCTAATCAAGAAATTCACTATTAATCCCGACCGGCTGGCCGCCAAGGGTTACGGTGATATCCAACCCGTCGTGTCCAACAAAACGGCCGAAGGCAAGGCTCAGAACCGCCGGGTCGAGTTCAAGGTCATCGGGCAGTAAAAATCGGCGGGGAAGGAGTAAGGAATCCATGATCGGAATAATATTCTGCCTGGTCTGCCAGCTGGATACGAATGAGGTCAAGTTCAACAACCAGCTTCAGATTCTCAAGTTGTTTCCGGAGCAGTCTGAAACCGTGATTCAGGATTGGGTCCGGACCGGAGACGCTTCCCTGCCGTATTTGATCCGGACGTTCAACGATCCCCAGACGGATATGTTCGTCAAGGAGAAAATCGTGGTTGCCTTCGGCGGCATCAAGGACCGGGGGGTCCTGCCGCTCCTCTATTCCGGGCTTAAAGGCGGCAGCTCCGAATGTCGGGCGAATTGCTGCCGAGCGATCGCGGAAATGGCCGACCCGACGAGTTTTGATTTTATCGTCCCTTTGCTCAAGGATCCCAACGACGCGGTCCGGGCCGAAGCGGTTTACGCCCTGGGTAAACTTCGGGATGCCAGAGCGATGCCCTTTCTGATCGAAGCTCTCAAGGATTCGGTTTTCATGAACCGGGCCCGGGCGATCGCGGCTTTCGGGGAGATCGGAGATAAGGCCATGATTCCCTACCTCGCGGCTTACCGGACCGATCCCAATGCCGCGATCCGTATGTCCCTGGCCAAATCCCTGGGCCGGTTTCAGGATCCATCGACTCTGCCTGTGCTCGAATCCATGCTCCAGGACGAAGATCCGGTCGTCCGGCGTGAAGTATTCGACGCCCTGACTCGTACGCCGGGCGAAAGGAGCGCGGAATTATTCCGTATCGGCCTAGCCGATCCCGATCCCCAGGTTCGCGACGCGGCCTGCGCCGCCCTGCTTAATTACCTGCCGGAAACCGCCGTCCCCCTGGTCTATGAATTTCTCAAGGACGGGAACGCGGGCGTGCGCGAAACCGCGGGGCGGACATTGGCGGTCATCAAAACTCAGGCCAGTTCGGGTTTTGAGTTGATCCTCACCGGCGATCATCCGTTGGAAATGAAACACTGGGCTTTGGTCAATCTGATGGGGAATTACGGGATCGCAGCGGTTGTGGACCGGCTGGCGCAGATTTGTCCCGATAAATTCCGCGACCGTTTGAATAAGATCGTCCATGGCGAATACGAACTGGGCATGGGCAAGGACGATCTCTACCTTTCTTTGGGCAAACCATCGCGCACCCGGTCGACCGGCGGCGAAGCTGAAGAATGGGATTACGACGATCTCGGTAAAATTTTCAAGTTTCAGGCCGGGACTCTCGCCGCGGTCGACGATCTGGATTAATCACCGGGCGCCGGGTGCACATTATCCGATTCACGAAAGGAAAATAAAACGGCTATGAATATGGAAGTCATGTTTTTAATTTTTTTTATTAACGGCCGCGTAGATTTTTCCGGATACGCGGAAACGAGGATCTTCCTGACCGGAGCGGATTCCGTTAATTTTATGGGATACAGCCGCGGCTGGCTGGAATTAAAGGCCGACGCGGATTATTACGGCGGTCAGGCCGCTTTTGACTATTTCGCGGCCTATGACACCGCACGTTTTGCCGGCACCGGACCTGGCGTCGACGTCGCCCGCCTTGCGGTCTGGCTGGGACCGGAAAACCTCCGGGTCACGGCCGGTAAACAGCGGATACTTTGGGGCGTGGCCCGAGTATTTCGGCCGCTGGATATGATCAATCCGGTTAATTTTTTTGAACCCGGCTACGAACGCGCCGGTTTTCCCGCGATCCTGGCCGGTTACGCGCCGGGCCGGCTGACCGATATCCGGTTGCTTTGCCGGCCCCGGTATAACCTTGGCAATGGCCTCTACGCCGGTCGTTTCGGGACTAATCTTTTTAAGAACGATATCGGTTTGAATTTTTTTTACCGGCCCGCGGAGTCGCAGACCGTATTCGGCGGGGATCTGTCCGGGGAACTCGCGGCGGGTTACTGGGTCGAGGGGACCTATACCCGCGACGATACTTCGGGTTACGGGAAAATAACTTTCGGCTTCGACTACACATTTCCGGGTATGATCTACGCGATGGCCGAATACTTCCTCGATTTGAGCGGGGAGAGCGACCCGGCCGAATATGATTATCAGAAGTTGATCATCGGTGACCGGAGCACGCTGGGTCAAAACTACCTTTACCTGTCTCTCGCGCTCAGCCGCGGGCTGGTGCTGAGTCCGGGCCTGAACGCGGTTTGCAACCTGGACGACCGGACCGGAGTCCTCATTCCCCAGGCAGTATATCAGCCCTGGGACAATGTTGAACTCAATTTCGGAATCAATATTCCGTTCGGCTCCCGGGCCGGCGAATTCCGCAGGACCGCGGCCTACGACCTTATGGTTTTTTTGTGGGGTAAAGTCTTTTTTTAAGGAGGCACTCAGTGATCGAGGTGGTTAATTTACACAAGGATTACAAGGTCGGTAAAATGCTCTTCCCGGCTTTGCACGGGATAAACATGAAGATACTTGACCGCGAATTCACGGCGCTGGCCGGACCTTCGGGTTCGGGCAAGACCACCCTGCTGAACATCATCGGCTGTCTGGATAAGCCGACCGAAGGCGAGGTTTTATTGAACGGCGCGGCCACGACCCGCCTGACATCCCGTGAAAAATCCGAACTGCGCAAAAAGGAGATCGGATTTATCTTTCAGACCTTTAACCTGATCCCGGTTCTCACCGCCTACGAGAACGTCGAAATACCACTGATCCTCCTCAACCTGCCGCGTGATGAGAAGGAAAAAAGGGTCGTTTCGATGCTGAGGGAGGTGGGACTGGCTGATTATCTGAAGCGCCGGCCCAATGAAATGAGCGGCGGCCAGCAGCAGCGGGTGGCCATCGCCCGATCCCTGGTAAAAGGTCCGAAACTGGTCCTAGCCGACGAGCCGACCGCGAACCTTGATTCGGCGACCGCGCGCGAAATATTGACCCTGATGAAGGATTTGAACGAAAAACTTCAAACGATTTTCGTCTTTTCGACCCACGACCGGCTGGTCATGGAATACGCCCGGCGCCTCGTCATTTTACGGGACGGCCGGATCGAAAGCGAGCAGTCAAAATGAAGCTCATCGTCATGGCCGGTCGCAACGTGTTCCGCCATACCCGGCGTTCGGTGATCACGGCTCTGGCAATATCGGTCGGCCTTACGGCCATGATCGCCATGGATACCCTGATGAACGGCGCGGATAAGATGGGCATGAGGAACATCGTTGAATTCGAAACCGGGCAGCTGGAGATTTTCGCGAAAGGCTATTACCGCGAGGAAGGGGCATTTCCGCTCGATACGGTCATCAAGCAACCGGATTCTCTTGCCGCCATTGTGCGCAAGATACCCGGCGTGAAAGCGGTTACCGGTCGCTTAAAATTTCCATCCCGGCTGTCAAACGGCGTGGATGAACTGCCGGTTATCGGTATCGGGATCGACCTGCAAAGTGAAAAAACCGTCTTCGAAACGCCCCGAGCCGTGATCGCCGGCGCTTTCCTCGACGGTCCGGACCAGGTGCTGATCGGCGCCGAATTGGCCGGGGACTTGAAAGTGAAGGTCGACGACATTCTGACCGTGCTGGTCCGGGACCGGAACGGCACCTATAACGCATTCGACCTCGAGGTTCGCGGGCTGCTCATTACCGGCCATCCTTTGCTCGACCGGAACGCGGTTTTGATGGATCTGGAGACCGCCCGCAATCTTATGGCGATGCCCGGTCGGATCACGGAATTGTGTGTTATGACCGCTGATAATCCGAAGCGGATCGCCGCGATAAAAACGGAGATCCTATCCCGGATCGGCCCGGGTTACGAAATATACGCCTGGGATGAATTGAACGCCGCGATCTTCCGGATCATGGGTATAAAACGCTTCTTTGGTTTTCTCGTCGGTCTGGCCGTGCTGATCATCGCGGCAATCGGTATCATCAATACCATGCTCATGGCCGTGATGGAACGCGTGCCCGAGATCGGCACGCTCAAAGCCCTGGGATTCTCGAACCGCGCGATCATAATGATGTTCCTTTATGAGGGCGGTCTGATCGGCGCGATCGGGAGCGCGGTCGGCACCTTTTTTGGCCTGATGATTTCGATCTACCTGTCGACGGTGGGGTTGGACTTTTCCCGCAAATTGGGGGGCGCGGATTTTAATATCCCGATGAAAATGGTATTCCGGGGCGAGATCAATCCCGCAACCGTTCTTTTGGTTTTCGCGTTCGGCGTCGCGGTATCGGTGCTGGTCACTTTGCTCCCGGTCCGCCGCGCGGCCAAGCTCGAACCGGCGGACGCCTTAAGGCACGTATGAGAGAAATTCTAAAACTGGCCTATCGCAATTTCTTCCGCAACACCCGGCGGTCGATCATATCCGGGATCAGCGTCGCGATCGCGGTCGCGGTCATTATTTTCGCCTACAGCTATCTTAAGGGCATGACTTACAGCATCATCGACAACGTAGTCCGCCTGGTCAGCGGCCATATTCGGGTCACCACCCGCGAATATGAGCGCCGGGAACGGATGCTGCCCCTGTCCGAGGCCGTGGAACTCACCCCCGAACTTTACCAGGCGCTGGAGCGCGAAGGCGTGGTCGCGGTCACTTCCCGGATCAAGTTCGGAGTCATGCTCGGCGACGGCGATCTGACGATCCCGGCGCTGGGCTTCGGCGTGGAACCGGAAAAGGAGACAGCGATCCTGGGATTTGATAAACGGATCGTCCAGGGCGAATATATCGCGGACGACGACCAGGCAGTGATCCTGGGCCGGGAACTGGCCCGCCGGCTCGGAAAAAAAGTCGGCGATACCCTGACCATCATAACTCGTACGGCTTACGACTCGCCGACCGGCATGAATCTCATTATCAAAGGGATATCCGCCACCGGCTTGGGCGGGATCGACCGTTCGGTTTTTTACCTGCCCCTGAAAAAAGCCCAGGCGCTGCTCGATCTTGCCGACAAGGCGACGGAGATCGTCGTCATTCTCAAGGACCGCGGCCGGGCGCCGGTCCTGGCCGGGGCGATCCGTCATCAATTCCCCGATCTGTCCGTCACTCCTTATCAGGACAATCCGATCCTTCGGTATCTGGTCTCCGTAGAATCCCTTTTTATGATTTTCTACTTCATTATTCTCCTGGTCGCCTGTTCCACGATCGCGAACACGATGCTGATGGTCGTCTTCGAACGCCAGCGGGAGATCGGTATGCTCAAAGCCCTGGGCATGGGCAGCGGATCGGTCATCGCCATGCTAATCATCGAATCGGGTTTGATCGGACTAACGGGAAGCGTCGTCGGATGCTTGATCGGCGCTCTATTCAGCTACTGGCTTAAATTCCGGGGGATCGACCTTACCCTATTTTCATCCACCGCATCCGCGGATATGCCTTTCGGCCCGATGGTTTATTTTGCCCCAACACCGGTCATTATCCTGACCGCGTTCCTGCTTGGGCTTTTGGCGAGCACGGTGGTGGCTTATTTGCCGGTCCGGCGGGTGACAAAACTGGATCCGGCCCGGGCTCTACGGACCATCTAAAGGAGCGATCATGAAAATCATTTTTCTGTTCCTTTTGTTAATTCAGTCCGGCCTCGGTCAAATGACTGACCCTCTGGCGATAATCGAACGGGTCGACAAGAACACGGTCACGGTTACGATCCATTACCGGGCGAAATTGGAGATCAGTGTCGGGGGCGTGGTCCGGGAAAAGGAATTCATCGGGTATGCACAGGGCAAGGACCGCGGCTATATGGAGTTTACGGCGCCGGCGCGGGACAAGGGGACACGTTTCCTGAAGCTCGAGGACGGCATGTGGATCTACCTGCCCGCCGTCGAGAAAGCGACTAAGATCGCGGGCCACATGCTCCGCCAGAGCATGATGGGCAGCGACTTTTCCTATGACGACATGATGGAGAATAAGAAACTGAGGGAATTGTACGAGATCCAACTGACCGGTTCGGATACCGCCTTCGGCAAGGAATGCTATGTCCTGGACTTGATATCTAAGGTGGAGGAGGTCGCATACCAGCACCGCGTGCTCTGGGTCGACAAGGAGTCGTTCGTCCCGGTCAAGATCGAGCTTTACGCCAAGAGCGGCAAACTCATGAAGGAGATCAACATCATCGGGTTCCAGCGGATCGGCGACCGGAACTATCCGGCCCGGATCAAAATGATCAACAAACTGCGGCAGAACACGTACAGCGAAATGGTCCTGGAGGATATCCGGCTCGACGTCGAGATCCCGCCGAAAATATTCACGAAGGCGTATTTGGAGAGGAAGTAACGCCCGGTTTTATATTGACATAGTCACTTATATCCGTAAAATTTGAGGAAATTATGCCCGACCGAAAGACGACCAATATCTGGGAAATCGAAAAGCAGAAAACGACGAAAATTTATTTCGTCCTGGCGTTCCTGGCCCTGATTCATTTCGTCGGCATTTACCTGGTCTGGCTCATCATCAAGCTTTTATTCTGGTCGCGATGGGCTCTTTTCTTTCCGGAGCGCGAATTCGGCTGGTTCGGCTGGGACACGCTCGGCGTGCTGCTGATCGCGATTCTCTTGACCGCTCTCCACTGGTACCTGACGAGCCGGAGCGCGGTCAGCCGGATCCTCGCCCTGCTCCGGGCCCGGGCGCCCGACAAGCGGGACAAGTATCATTATATTTTCGAAAATATCGTGGACGAGATCGAATCCGCCGCGGGCGGCGTCCGCGTGGAACGTTATGTTTTGCCGACCGGCGCCATGAACGCCTTTGCCCTGGCCGATCCGGGAGGCCGCAGGGCTATCGGCGTTACCGAAGGATTGATCTCGCGCCTGGACCGGGCCGAGATCCAATCGGTCGTGGCGCACGAAATGGCTCACATCATGTCCGGCGATTGTCTGTTCGTCACCCTGACCACCGCCCTTTTCGGTATTTATGGAGAAGCCTTGAACCAGGTCACGAAAATCGACCGCGGGGTCGACGCGGTTGACGGAAGCCGCCGGAATCCGGCCGCCTTCTTGCTATTTTCCATACCGATTCTTGTGGTCCTTTTCGTCCTGGAGAATTTAAGTTCATTGCTGAACCTCTTTATCAGCCGGGAACGCGAATACCGCGCCGATGCGGCCGCGGTCAAATATACCCGCGAACCCCTGAGCCTGGCCCGGGCTCTTTTCAAAATCGGCGGGCACTGGCGGGGCGCCGGACTGGAAGGAGAGAGTCTGGTCAATATCTTCATCCTCAGCCCGGAGCTGAAACCCCTGGACGAGCGCGATGGTTTTATCGCCAACCTGTTTTCCACCCATCCGCCCCTGCATCGCCGGTTGGAAGTGATCCTGAATGTCGGCCACGCCGATTTTTCGGCGATCACCGGCCGTTTTAAAAAAACCTCGCCGGTCGTTCCGGATGCCCCGCGGCTTGCGCCGGACCCGCGCTTCTTAGCCGAATTGCCGGCCGGATGGGTCGGTCCTTTCACGATCCGGCAGCTGCAGACCGTGGATGGTCTTATGCCGGATACGAAACTGCGCGTGGAAAATACCGAGACGATCATGGCCGCGGTCGATTTACCGGGCCTGGATTATTTTTTTAAGGTCCGGGATGAACCGATTTGGAAGATCCGGCGCCTTTGCCCGGTCTGCCGCCAGTGGCTGATCGTCGAGGATTATGAAGGCCTGGTCATCCTCCGCTGCGCGTTCTGCGCCGGCGTGCTGATTGAGAACGACAAGCTGCCGAGGATCTTCACCCGCAAGGAAAAATCTTTTACGGAGTCGGTCCGGCGCACCGCCGAGCTGCTCCGTCAGGACCAGAAACGGAAAAAGAAAGGTTTCGATATCCGCATCGCGGCCGCGCATCCGTTTTCCTGTCCGCGGTGCGGAAAACCGATGACCCGGAAGTTTTTCAGTTATGCTTACCACGTCGAAGTTGATGAATGCCGGCATTGTAACGTAACCTGGTTCGATCCGGATGAACTGGAGATCCTGCAGTGTTTGATCGAGGCCGAGGAAGGTCCGCAAAATTAGCGGGGGGATAAGATGAAAAAATTATTATTGATCGCCGAGTGTTCTGTTTCAGCATCCTCCGGACAAATTGTATTTAATTACTTGGAGACTTTAAAGGTTTTATAAACTGCTACTTACATCAAAAATTTCTGCTTTAATACCGGAAGATTTGAGTAATAAATTCAACATTTTATGGCAGAGTAGTTCCTGTTCGAAAGTCATACTGACTCTAACGGGGTAATCGGTGGTTTTTCCCGAATTAAGCCGATAGTGGTTTAATATCGCCGTCGGCGCATTTCCTTTTGAGAACCGAGTTCGCTAACGGGATTTATCGTGAAATTTTAAAAAATTGCCCGCGGTTTTCCTCAACCCGATAGCAAACGGCCACAAATCAGACCACTGGCCGGGCAATTGCCAGAGGTCGCTGGTGGCCCTTACGCGCCATTCATAGTGTCCCGTATCGTCGACATAAATCGTATCTAAGCATTGATCGGGATTATCGCAATATATCGGTTGGTGGTCTTTATAAATTTCCACATTGTAGAAATGCGCACCCGTTACCGTTCCCCAGCTGAAACCGACCGGCGCGGGCATGCTGTCATATGATAAACTCGTGTCGTAGGGAGGCTGATAGAGATATGGCGGCTGCGGCCGGTTCCGGGTATAAAAAATCCGGGTTTCCGTCCATTCCGTGTAACTTCCTTTCCATCTTGAACTGCTTACCCGGACCCGCCAGGTATTCGTGCCGAAATGATCAGAGTCCACCCCGCCTTCATAACTATTGCTGTCCAATGCGATCGAATTGGGATGGCCGTTGAGCGTTAATTCCAAAATATAAGTATCGGCCGAATCGACCGGCTCCCATTCCAGTCGAAAAGAAAGCTCGATGCCGTCGGTTATAAACGCGTAGCGGTCCACCGGTGAGAGAAGCCGGGGCGGCAGCGGCGGAAATACCAGGGTGTCTTCCGGCGGTTTGAAGTCGTTGGGATTTTTGCAGGCCGGGTTAATCGTTAAATATCCAACTGCCATCAATATCAGGCCCAGAAATATTTTAGAGGTTGTAGGTTTGCCCATATTCAAAATTCGTTTAAGTGTTTTAAATGAACCGGTCATAAAACCTCCTTCTTCCATATATTAATCTTTTAATAAAATCACCTTTTTATTGATAATCGATCCGTTTATCACAATCGTCACTATATTAAATATAATACGATTGTACGAATTGTCAAGTACCCAGAATTGTCTTGATGGATAGGGTTATGAAGGTGTTAATCTTTGATTGTATGTAATTCACTTCTTTTCAATATCCTTCAGCAGCTTCTCCGCGTCGGGTTTGTCGTCGATAGCGAAATCGGCCGGGTAGGTCGGGTTTAAGACCGCCAGGCACCGGTTCAGGAACCAGCGCGCCTGCGCGTAATCCTTTTTCTTGATCTGGACCTTGGCCATGTCCACGTAAAGGATCGTGTAGCTGGAATCGAGCTCGATCCCGCGGTTCAGGGCCAAGAGCGACTTGTTGAGGTCGCCGCCGAAGAGGGGGGGCAGTTCGTAGTAAATCATGGCACGGGCGTCCATGGCGCCGGTATGGTTCGGGTCCAGCTCCAGGGTCCGGTTGATCTCGCGCTTGATGTCCGGGACCATGCCCAGGGAATTGAGCACGCCCTTGGTCTGGCCGATCCGGCCCAGGTTCACCATGAACCAGAAATGAGCCCAGGCGGAACGGTCGTCGGCCTTGATCGCCTTGCGCCCCCACGCCGCTCCGTTCTGGTAGTAATTAAGTTTTTCCTTCTTGGTCGCCGCCTTGTCGCCGAAGATGTAGTGGACTTTGGAGAATTCGTAAAGCGCCCGGCAGTTCAGGGAGTCGGTCGCGACCAGGTCTTTCAGGATATCGTAGCTCTTGGTCAAGTTCGCGATGTCCAGATGCCGAGTTTCGTATAACTGCACCGCCTGGTCGATCAGGGCATTGCTATCCTGAGCGCCGGCTAGTACGGTGAGGACCATGATTAAGAAAATAATGAGTTTACCCATTTTGCCTCCTAAAAATATCGTTTGCGGTTGCGAAAGGCGAATTGTCTAGCGTCGTCGTTATTTGGTTACGTCTAACACCAACGACCAACGAAACCGAAACGCATTTCGAAACCGCCAACAGTCGATCATATAGTATCCTTTTTTATCAGCATCGTCGCGATCGTGAAGGCGTTGATCGTTTTCTGCTTGATCCGTTCGTAGCCGTAGGCGAGCTTCGGTTTTTCAAGAATCTTGATCTTCATCGTCGCCAGGGTGTCGGTTATGTAGACCGCTTCCTTTTTTATCATGAGGTCGCCGGACCCGTCGCCGCCGAACCCGTATTTATAGCCGGCTTTTCGGGTCAGTTCTAGGACCTCCGGGTTGACCCGGTTGAAGGGATAGGAAAAGGATTCGACGGGGCCGATTTCCTTTTCCAGGATCGCCTTGGACCCGCCGATCTCCCGGTCCAGCTCCGCGCTGCTTAATTTTGTCAGGTTCCGGTGGGTCAGGCCGTGGCTGCCGAATTCGATGCCCCAGTTCTTCATCTCGCGGATCTCGTCCCAGGTGAGGTGCTCCAACCGGCGGCCGGTTAAGGACAGGTCCCAGAGGTTTTTTTTGCCGACGTAGCCTGCGATAAGGAAGACGAGAGCCTTGAAATTGTATTTTTTGAGGAGTGGGAAGGCGTAATCGAAGATATTTTTTTCGCCGTCATCGAAGGTAATGATGATCCCATTCTTGCCGGTGCCGGGGAGGGTTATTGGTATGTCTTGGTCGCGGAAGAACCGCAGGAAGGATTCGAACTGGCCGGGTGTGTTCCAGGTCCCGCAAAACTGGAAATCAGGAACGATCCGGTGAAACTGCAGGGCTTTTACCATTGGTGATGAAAAACCAACCGACGACGCACAGCAGCGCGACCGCGGTTCCGAAAACGACGAAGATCAGATTTTTATTGGCGAAAATCTTTATCGACGTGAAGAAAAAGCAACCGACGGGCATCGTGCCGTTGTAGACCCACTCGCGCAGGGAAAAAATCCGGCCGCGGATGAACTCGTCGGCGTATTGATGGATCAGGGTGTCCGATCCGATGAAAATCGGAGAGCTGACCGTGCCGCAGATCAGGGTGATCAGGGCGAAGACCCAGAGCCGGTTGATGAACGGAAAGACGATCATGCAGCCGCTGATGAGAATGAAACCGAACAGGACGATGACCCTCAGGTCGTAGCGGTGGCCGAGGACGCCGATCAGGTAGGCGCCGATCAGGAGGCCGATGGCGCCGGTCGCGGCCACCATGCTGATGCCCCGCATTCCCCAGCCCCGTTCCTGCTGGATTATGGGGATGCCCAGGGTCCAGACCAGGCTTGCGATGAGAACCACCAGAAAAAGCGCGGCGATCGCGAACGCGATTTTTTTCTCCTGGATGATCGAATGTACCGCCTCTTTCATTTCGTTGAACATCTTGACCAGGCCGGTGCGGATCATGAGATAAACGCCGCGCGCTTCGAGGTGCGCTTCCCGGGGTTCGGGCACGACCAGGCGGATTCTCATGATGTAGAGCATGATCGCCGAAATCAGAAAACTCAGCGCGTCAACAATAAAGGCGACGACCCAGCCCTGGATCTGCAGCGCGGTTTTCCAGAACCCCCAGTCGATGATGATCCCGCCCGAGACCATGCCGAGGAAGGTCGCGCCCCGGCCGATTAAATTAAGCACGGAATTAGCTTTGAGAATGCGCTTTTTTGAGATCAGGTTCGGGATGATGGCGTTGCGCGCCGTGTTGAAGAACAGGGCGAGCAGAAACATGAAGAAAACGATCGCGAAGACCGGATAGATATTGCGGGTCAGGAGGAAGACGATTGGGATCAGGCCCGCGCAGACCATGCGCAGGGAATCGCAGATGATCATCACCTTCTGTTTGTTCCAGCGGTCGACGAGCACACCCGCGATCGGGCCGAAAATGATCACCGGCAGGGTCATGAACAGCATCATCTGGGCAAGCAGGAAGGGCGTGCGCGTCGCCGGGAAAAGACCGATGATCGCGATGAGCGCGAGATAATCCAGCTTGTCGCCGTACTGACTGACGGTCTGGGAAAAGGTGAAGATCGAAAAATTCCGGATCCGGAGGATGTTCCAGAATTTAGGCAGTTTTATCGAGCGCCTCCCGGTAGAAATCCAGTACCTGCCGGGTGACGATCGGCCAGTCGTACCGGAGCGCCTTGCGCCGGCCGTTTTCGCCCAGCTGTTTCATCAACTTTTTATCGTTCAAGAGGCGGATGATTTTATCCGCGAGCTTATCCGGATTGCAGGGTTCGAAGAAAAGTCCTTCCTGGTTGTCGTCCATGACCGTGCGGTAGCCGGGGATGTCCGAAGCCACGATCGGTTTGCCGCTGGCCATCGCTTCCAGGAGGATGATGCCGAAGCTTTCCGCGCCCGTGGCCGGCGAACAGAAGATGTCGCAGGCGGCGTAGTAGTTCGGGAGTTCCTCGCGGCTCACGAAACCGGCGAAGATGACATGGTCCTTGATGTGCTCCTCGACATAGCGGCGGTAATATTTTTCCAGGACGCCCTGGCCGACCACGACCAGCTTCGCGCTCGGGAAAGCGGCCAGGACCCGGGGGAAGGCCTGGAGCACGTATTTCAAACCCTTGCGCGGTTCGAAGCGCCCGACAAAAAGGATTTTGGGTGAATATTTTTCCAGGTTCTTGACGGGTGGCTTGTTGAGGTCAAAACGCCGGGCGTCGATTCCGTTGGGGATGATCCGGTATTCCCCCGGGAAATACTTGGAAACCGAATCCCGGGCCACGGTCGAAACCGCGATCCGCCCGTTGATCTTCCGGAAGTACTGCTCCAGCAGCGGCTCCCAGAGCTGGTAGCCGAAACTCTCCTCGTGCGCGGAGTGGAAGGTTATGAAATTCTTGCCGGTGGAGTATTTGATCGCGAAATAGGGGAGGGTCGGCGCCATTTCGCCCTGGAGGTGAACCACGTCGAATTTTTCCCGGACGATGAGTTTCCGGATCGACCAGGGCAGGGTCAGGCCGACGGTGACGACCGTGAAGGACTTGTTCTTGGGGAGCTTAATGCCCCGGCCCATGCGGATGAAGTTTTCGTCGACGTAAGGGTAATTGCGGCCAAAGGACGGGGCGAGCACCTTGGCGTCGTGGCCGAATGCCCGGAGGTTCTCCCAGAGGTGCAGAATGTGTTCGGAAACGCCGCCGGTGTGAGGATAGAAAATGTCCGAAACGATGAGGATTTTCATCGGGTCCCCGAATGCCCGAAACCGCCGCGGCCGCGCCGGGTTCGGCGCAGCCTTTTCACGATCCGGAAATCGGCATGTTCCACGGGGCAGAAAACCAGCTGGGCGATGCGGTCCCGGCGCCGGATCGGAAACGGTTCCCGGCCGAAGTTGAAAAGGATGACCATGATTTCTCCCCGGTAGTCGGCATCGACCGTGCCCGGCGCGTTCATGATCCCGATGCCGTGCTTTTTCGCCAGACCGCTGCGCGGGCGGACCTGGGCTTCGAAACCGGCCGGAATCTCGATCCGGATTCCGGTCGGCACCGCGCAAAAACTGCCGGGCGGTATAGTCAGGGGTTTTTTTATATCCGCGTACAGGTCGCAGCCCGAAGCCAGTTCGCTCTGGTAGCGGGGGATGAGCCGGCCCGTGATTTTAACTTTCATATGCTTGATCCAGCCACTCGGGTTGGAACGCGAGCCATTGATCCGGGTAGCGCCTTATGGTTTCCTCGAACTTATAAATCATGAACCGCTCGAATTCTTCGGTCGTGTCGAAGGATTCCGGATTATGGACGACACCCCGATAGCGCCACGCGCTGCCTTTCGGATTGAAGGCCAGATAGCCGAAGGCGACCGGGATTCTTTTCCGGACGATGATCTCGCCCAGGGTGGCCGGGATCTTCCGGGTGCCGTTAAAAAATTTCACGCTCTTTCCATTTTTCAATATGTCCCGGTCACCCACGACCGCAAGCACACGGTTGTTGCGGATTGAATCGAGGAAGGCGTACGCGGATTTTCGCAAGGGAAACGTGCGCATGCCGGTGGCTTCCCGGTGCCGGGTGGAGAGTTCGAGGATTTCCGGATCAGTTTCTTCGACCAGGGCGTTTATGGGGTAGCCGCGGGCCGCCAGGTAAGCGCCGGCGTAATCCCAGTTTCCGAGGTGGAGGGTGAGCATGATCACGCCCCGTTTCTGGGCCAGGGCCCGGTCGAGGTTATCCACGTCGATGTCCTCGACCATGCGGATGATACGCGCCGGGGGTAATGTGTTGAGCCGGTAAAAATCCACCAGACGCCGCGAGTAGTTGACGTAGGTCCGACGGACAAAGCGGTCGAGCCGCCGGAGCGATCGGGGATCGTCATGCAAGACATGCTGGAGATTGTTCCGGATTATCGCCCGAACGCCCGGGGTGAAGTAATAAGAAATATGACCGAGCGCGGTCGCGACCGCGTCGCAGAATTTCAAGGGCAGAAGATAGACAAGGATGGCGAGGCCTTTGATTAAATAAAGAGAAAAATTCATTACGTACGGACCGGCGCGGCTCCCGGAGAGGATAAATTCATGCGATCGACAGTGTCGGTTCGATGACCGGACGTTATTTCTTCCCGGGATAGGCGGCTAAGCCCGCCTTGATTATCTCCGCCGCCGCCCGCAGGTCCGGTTCTTTGAGAACGTAGGCGATGCGCACTTCGTTCCGGCCTTTTTTCAGAGACGAATAAAATCCGTTGGCCGGCGCCAGGAGGACGGTTTGCCGGTTAGATTCGAAATCGGCGATGAGCCAGCGGCAGAAATGGTCCGCGTCCGCGACGGGGAGCCGGACCACCGCGTAGAACGCGCCTTCGGGTTTATGACCGTAGACGCCCGGGATCTGCTCCAGGCATTCGAAGAGCACATTCCGGCGGCGCTCGTATTCGTCAATCATCGGTTTTATGTACTTGTCGATATTTTTATAGGCCGCGATCGCGCCGATCTGCTCCAGGGTGGGCGGGCAGAGCCGGGCCTGACAGAAACGCAGGAACGCGTCGAACGCCTCCTGGTTCCGGGTGATGATACAGCCGACCCGGGCACCGCAGGCGGAAAACCGCTTCGATATGGAATCGATCAGGATCACCCGGTCCTGGATTTCCGGGAGGGACAGGGCGCTGATCTGGCGTTTGCCGTCATAAGCGAATTCCCGGTAAACTTCGTCCGAAATCAGAAACAGCCTGTATTTTTTAGCCAGTTTGTTAATGATGAACATTTCTTCTTCGGTCAAGATGGTGCCCGTGGGATTGTTCGGAGAATTGATCAGGATCGCGCGGGTGCGGGGCGTGATCTTTTTTTCGATCTCCTCCCGGGGCGGTAGATGGAACCCGTTTTCCACCCGGGTCATGATCGGCACGAGCTTGACGTTGGCCATCGTGGAAAAACCGTTGTAGTTGGTATAAAAAGGTTCAAACACGATGATTTCGTCGCGGGCATCGCAGACCGTCATCATGGCTATGATGATCGCCTCGCTGCCGCCGGTCGTGATCCAGATGTTGTCGAGGTTTATGTCGTGTCCGAGGTTGCGGTAGTATTCCACGATCGCCACCCGGAGATCCAAAAGGCCGCCCGACGGACCGTAGCTTAGGACTTTTTCCTGGTATTTATGAATCGCCTCGTAAACCTCGACCGGCGTTTCGATGTCCGGCTGGCCGATATTGAGATGATAAACCTTGATTCCTTTCTTTTTCGTTTCGTCCGCGAGCGCGGATAATTTGCGGATCGGGGAATAGGGCATGCGGAACGCCCTTTTTGATAACCAACCTCTAGATTTTGTCGTTTTCATGTTTGTTCCCATTCCTTATTATATATAACACGTCAAAAAAGTCAACCCGATAAAGGCCGGGATTAGGATTTAGGGGTCAGCGCTTTGTTAATATTTTAAACCAAGCCCTAATCCATCAGCCCCAATCGCTATTTTTCCACGACCGGTATCACACACAGGAATTTAAATGGTTGGTTCGAATCGTTGGCAAAACCGTGGGTTTCGCCGGGCCGTATGAAAAGGGCGTCATTGGTTCGCACTTTTATAATACGGTCCGGCGTTGTCGCGGACGCTTCGCCTTCCAGGATGAAAATTTCATGCTCCATGTTATCGTGGTCGTGGAGGGGGATTATCCCGCCGGGCTTGAGCTCGAAAACCCGCATCGCGTAGTTTTTGGTGCCGTCCCGGCGGTTAAACAACCATTGAAGCGTAACGTCCTTAATGCCTTCCATTTTGGGGATTTCTTTGGGTATTTCGTCCAGATGCTTGATGATCATGATCGCCTTCCTTTTCAGGATAATTTTATGTAAAGGGCCCGGGAAGTCAACGGGAAAAACATCGCTGTTTTCCAACCCCGCTCGGTAAATGTTGACAAACTATAAAAAAGATATATATTTATAGTTAAGGAGGCAACATGAAAAAAATATTACTTGCCGTTCTGATCGGATTATTTTTCGTATCCTGCGAGTCGGGATTGAACATCAATTTAACCTGCGTCCTCAAGCACACCACGCAGGTCGTTAAACTGGAAAGCGGAATATTGGGCGAAAAAACCCAGATCCTGGTCAACCTGACCTGGACTTGGATTCAACAGCCTCCGGGTGACGGCGTGGTCGTCGAGCGGAGCACGGATTCCCTGATTTGGATTACGAAGGATTCGCTGACGCCGATCGCCGCGGAAATGATCTTCAACGACACTGACTCAGCGATCACGGCCGGCGACACGATCTGGTACCGGCTCGGTTACTATTCGGGCAGCGAGATCACGTATTTTATCACCCCGAAACTAATCCTGCCCCAAGCCCAGCATTTTTACCTGCCGGCCACGGATACGATTAGTAATGATGTTCTTGATATCGCCTTCGCGAAATTGAACGGCTTCGACGAGTACATATTATCCCTGTTCAAGGCCAACATCACCCAGCCGGAAAGCCTGATGAACCTGCAAAATCCTCTTTGGTGCGATACGCTGACCGACACGACCTTTGTTCTGCCGATACCCGATAGCCTTTTCGCGGATACCGCGATCTATACCATTAAGATCGATGCCTCGAAAATCGTCCAATTGCTAACCGACGGTTCTTTCGGCTTCAAAGCTTTCTTTAAGAAACCTTAATCTTTAATGCCCACGGTCGAACTGGACGTCCTCTTAGAAGAACTGGTCCTGTGCGAAGGCTCGGACCTGCACCTGCGTTTCGACGAGCCGCCCGTCTTCCGCGTTTCCGGCAACCTGGAACGGACCGAATACCCGCCCCTCACCGACGACGATCTGGCGACGCTGATCTACAAGTTGATGAAACCGTTCCAGAAAGAAGCATTCCTCCAGCAGCTCGAGTACGACATGGCCTATGATATTCCGGGCGTCGCCCGTTTCCGGGTCAACTGTTTCAAGAATATGGGTCATATCGGCGCGGTCTTACGGATCATCCCGCTGAAAATCCGAACCATCGACGAGTGGGGTTTCCCGACCGTTTTTAAAAAAATCGCGGAGCTGCCCCGGGGCTTGATCCTGGTTACCGGCCCCACGGGCAGCGGCAAGTCGACGACCCTGGCCGCGGAGATCGAATACATAAACCACACCCAGCGCAAGCACATCATCACGATCGAGGATCCGATCGAGTTCCTGCACCGGGACAAAAATTCGGTCATTGAACAGCGCGAGATCGGCATCGACACCCTGACCTACGGCGAAGCCCTCCGGCGCGCGATCCGCCAGAATCCCGACATCATCCTGGTCGGCGAAATGCGCGACCTGGAAACCATCGCTCAGGCGATCACCGCGGCCGAAACCGGACATCTGGTTTTTTCCACACTCCACACGATTGACGCGGTCCAGACCATCGACCGGATCATCGACGTCTTCCCGCCTGCGCAGCAACAGCAGATCCGGCTTCAGCTTTCGACCTGCCTCCAGGCGGTTATTTCCGAGACTCTGGTTCGGAAAAAGGAAGGCGCGGGCCGGGTGGCCGCTTTCGAGATCATGCTCTGCACGCCGGCGATCCGGAGCGCGATCCGGGAGGCCAAGACCCACCAGATCTATACCGCGATGCAGACCGGTTCCAAGCTGGGCATGATCCAGATGGACCAGTATTTAAAGAACCTCCTTCATCAGGGACTGATCGACTATGAAGAGGCGCTGGCGCATTGCTCATCGCCCGAAGAGTTCGAAAAACGGGTATAAAATGACCAAACTAATGGAACTCCTGACCGCGCAGGTCCAGTTTCATGCTTCGGATCTGATCCTTAAGGTCGGGTCCCAACCGACGGTCCGGGTCAACGGCGACCTGGTTACCCTGACCGATTTTCCGGCGATCAACGAGATCGACATCGAAGCCGGTCTCGTGGAGATCCTGAAGCGGGACAAGATCGAGGAATACAAGAAATCATTTGAACTCGACTCGTCCTTCGAACTGCCGTCGCTCGCGCGCTTCCGGGTCAACCTGTTCCGGCAGCGGGGCAATCCGGGTGCGGTTTTCCGCCTGATCCCGTCCAAGATCCCGACGCTCGACGAACTCGGGTTTCCGAAAGTGCTGAAGGATATGGCGATGCGGCCCCGGGGTTTGATCGTGGTGACCGGCCCGTCGGGGTGCGGCAAATCGACGACCCAGGCTTCGCTGATCGACTACCGGAACGAGAACGACAGCAGCCACATCGTGACCGTCGAGGATCCGGTCGAATTCATACACCACAACCGGAAGTCGTTGGTTACCCAACGGGACGTGGGCCGGGACACGCACACCTTTGCCAATGCCCTGAAGTTCGTGCTCCGGCAGGATCCGGACGTGATCCTGGTCGGCGAAATGCGCGACCTGGAAACGATCTCGCTCGCCATCACCGCGGCCGAAACCGGTCACCTGGTCATTGCCACCCTTCATACTTCGGATTCGATCTCGACCCTGGACCGGATCATCGACGTCTTTCCGCCTCACCAGCAGAACCAGATCCGGATGCAACTTTCTTTAAACCTCCTCTGCATCATTTCCCAGAATCTTTTAAAGCGGACCGACGGGCCGGGACGGATCGCCGCCTACGAAATTCTCATCTCCACCACCGGCGTGCGAAATTTGATCCGGGAGTCCAAAACGCATCAACTACTATCGATTCTGCAAACCTCTCAGAACCTCGGGATGCTCACCTTCGATGCATGTCTGGCGAATCTCGTCAAACGCAAGCTCATCAGTATCAAGGAAGCCGAGGGGAAAGCCCTCAACCAGGACAGTTTCCATAAGGAAATGGACCAGCTCTCACAAACCAAGTAGTGGCCGAAAAAAGTTTTCTGAAACTATCCAGCCCGATCCAATACGTGAAAGGGATCGGACCCAAACGGGCCCTTTATTTCCAGCGCCTGGGCGTGGAATCGGTCCGGGACCTCTTGTATCTGGTGCCCCGCCGTTATCTTGATTACACCACGATCGTTAAGATCCGGGATTTAAAAATCGAAGACGACACCACCGTACTCGGGCGCGTGCATCTCGTGGAACACCGCCGCACCCGGTTCCGGGGGAGCCTTACCAGCCTGCTCCTGAAGGACGAAACAGGGTCGGTCGTCGTCCGCTGGTTCAACCGGCCGGATTTGAAGAACCGGTTTAAAGTCGGGGAATGGCTGCTCGCTTCGGGGAAGGTCAGCTATTACCGGCAAAAACAGCTCGTTAATCCGATCTACGAACTCGTCGCCGAGGAAGATATGAACGAAAAAACCCTCGGCGCGGTGATTCCCATTTATCCCCTGACCGAAGGGCTTAATCTCTGGGATGTCCGGCGCACGGTCCGGACCGCCTTCGAACGGTGCGGAAGCGAAATCGATGAAACCATGCCCGAATACCTTCGCGAACGGCGCCGCTTGCCCGCGCTGCCGACCGCGCTCCGCGATTTGCATTTTCCCCCAACTCCGGCCGCCGCCCGGGAAGCTCGGCGCCGCCTCGTCTATGACGAGTTTTTTTTCTTCGAGCTCGTCATCGCCAAGCGAAAATTTAAACTGGATCGCGAACCGGGAATATCCCTCCGGGGAAACGGAACCTTGACTCAGCCTTTCCTGGATCGCCTGCCCTTCCGGTTGACCTCGGAGCAGGAAAAAGTCCGGACGCAGATCGACCGGGATATGGCCCGGTCCAAACCGATGAACCGGCTTCTGCAGGGCGATGTCGGTTCGGGTAAGACCGTGGTCGCGTTATGCGCGATCCTGACCGCGGTCGAGAACGGCTGCCAGGCGGCGTTTATGGCTCCCACCGAGATCCTCGCCGAGCAGCATTACCTGGTCCACGCGCCGGACCTGCGGGCGATCGGCGTCACGCCGGTGCTCCTGACCAGCAGCGTCAAAAGGGAGGAGCGGAACGAATCGGTTCGCAAGATCCGGACCGGCGAGGCCCAGGTTGTGATCGGCACCCATGCCTTGATCGAAGGGGATATCGAATTCCAAAAACTGGGTTTAGCGGTAATCGACGAGCAGCACCGTTTCGGAGTCATGCAGCGCGCGGCACTCGTTAATAAAGGGATAAATCCCGATTTTCTCGTACTGTCCGCCACGCCCATTCCGCGGACCATGGCGCTGACTATCTACGGCGATCTTGAGGTTTCGACCCTCGAACATAAACCGCCGGGGCGGGGAGAGGTTTCGACCCGGATTGTCCGGGACCGGGACCAAAAGAAGGCCTACGAATTCGTCCGCGAACAAACGACCGCCGGCCGGCAGGCGTTCGTGATCTGCCCGATCATCGAGAAATCGGAGAAGGTCGACTTAAAGTCCGTCGCCGAAGTATACCAGGAGGTGACTTCAATATTGCCGGGTTTATCGGCGGGCGTAATTCACGGCCGGCTCAAGACCGCGGAACGGATAAAAATCATGGACGATTTCCGGCGGGGGCGGATTATGATCCTGGTTTCCACGACCGTGATCGAAGTCGGCGTCGATATTCCCAACGCGACGGTCATGATCATCCAGCATCCGGAGCGGTTCGGTCTGGCCCAGCTCCACCAGCTCCGGGGTCGGATCGGCCGGGGTTGTGAGCGGTCTTACTGCTTCTTATTCCTGGACCGGTTCGTCAGCCCGGAGACTTACGACCGTTTGGTTTTTTTCGAGAAGCACAACGACGGTTTCGCCCTGGCCCGGATGGACATGAAACTGCGCGGACCGGGTGAAATTCTCGGCAAGCGCCAGCACGGGCTGCCCGATATTCGTATCGGCGACCTGGAGAATGACCAGGAACTCCTCAGCCTGGCCCGGGACGACGCGTTTGGAGTCGCCGGCGAAGATCCGGAACTGGAGCGTCCGGAAAACATCCTGATCAAAAACCAGCTTATACAATTTTCCGAGCGGGAAACCCTCCTGCGGATTGGATGACGAGGATTGTCGCCTTGACTTACGGCGCTTTTTCGGGTATATTTAACGGATAAAAATGAAACTGATGCGGGCGTTAATATTGGCCGGTATCCTGGTTCTCGCCTGCGGTAAATTACCGGAGAGCGTCGGTAAGAACCGCGACGTTGTGGTCCTTTCGGTCGTCGTGGATACCGCGCTCGTCAATTCGAATTTGCAGATCGCCGACGATTTTCCCCAGCCCGAACCGGTTTTCTTTTTTCTCTTCGGACCGGATACCGCGCTCCGGCGGTTCATGAAGTTTCGGACCATCTTCCTCTACGGCTCCCTGAATGACGATTTCATCAAGAAACTGCTGAATGCCGAAGCCCGGGACGCGACCCAAAAGGATCAGGTCACGCTTTTCAAGAAGAACGACCTCTGGGCGAAGAATCAACTGGTGTTGATTCTGGCCGTATCCGAGCCCCAGATGCTTTGGAACGCGGTCCGGGAATACCGGCCCCTGATTACCCGGATCCTCGAGGATAATTACTACCGGAATGTAAAGGCGGAATATTATAAAACGCCCCGGGACGAAAAGGTCGCGGAAGATCTGAAAAAATACGGCGTCACGTTCGATCTGCATACCGGCTGGATGATCGATTCCACATATGCGAAGGAGGATTTCGTTTTCATCCACGCCCATTACCCGGACCGCAGCATTTTTTATTACCGGGGAAAGAAACCCGGTATCCTCAACGATTCCTTCGCGATCAACCTGCGGAACGATTTGACGAAAAAATATTATCATGGCGATTATCTTCTTAAAAATATGACCCGGAGCGAACCCATTGAGTTCAATAATCTTAAGGGTATCCGGTTGCAGGGGGTCTGGCAGAATGATTCGCTCGTCGCCGGCGGCCCGTTCCGAACCTATTTTCTGACCGAGGGCGAGAAACTGCACGTCATTGACGGTATCCTGTTCCTCCCCGGCGAGCGGAAGACCGATTATTTCACCCGCATCGAAGTTCTGATGAACTCTTTCAAATTCACTTCACCAGCGATCGGCCGGTGAGATTGACCTTCCCCGCGAAAAAACGTTTAAGAAATACGCATGAAAAGCTTTCTCCGCGTTTCCCCGCCCTTGACAAAGAAGTCATTATGTATAATATATATAGTTGGAGGATAAATGGCTGAGCAAGATTTTTCAGAAATCGCAAAATTAAGCGAGCGTTATAGCAAAGATCCGAAATCGCGGATTTTTGTACAGTTGGCCGACGCTTACCGGAAAAGCAACATGGTTGACGAAGCGCTCGAAGTTTTAAAACAGGGACTTCAGCATCATCCCCAGTATCCGCTGGCCCACCTGATCCAGGGTCGTTGTTTCTTCGATAAAAGATTGTACACCCAGGCTAAAGAATCTTTTGATAAGGTCATCAAGTTCGATCCCCAAAACATCGTCGCCCTGCGCATGATCGCGCAAGTATGCGAAACCCTTAAAGATGAAGCAGGCCAGATCGCGGCTTATAAGGGGCTCTTGGCCGTCGATCCCTCGGACGCTACCGCTCAGGAAAAATTGAACGTCCTGGAGGCCTTGCAAAAAAAGCAGTCTTTTTTTACGATTACGATGGCGCAGGAATACGAACGTCAGGGCAACCTGGCCGAAGCGCTTAAAATTTATGAGAATTTGGGTTTTTCCGACCCTTCCGACCTGGGTATTCAGGAAAGAATCCGGGATCTAAAACAGAAATTAAACCCGGCCGGGAAGGTTGAGGTGCCGGCGGAAACGAAACCGGAGGAAAAGGCCGAGGGTTTGGAACAGTTCGAAAGCTATCTCAGACCCCATGAAATTGATTTTAACGCGGTGCCCCCGGCGTCAACGACGGGAAAAGCGGTCCTTTCGGAATTACCGGAAACGAAACCGGTCGAACCGGCCCCAAAAAATATAGAAAAAATGCTTGAAGCTCAACCGCCGGCGGCCGCCGTGCCGTCCGAAACGCCAAAATCCGCCATGGGTAATTCGGATTTGGTTTCATCCGTGACCGATTTCATGATAAATCAACCGTCAGCTGCGGTTCCTCAGATCGAGCCCGGGGAATTGAAAAAGGAAGAGCCGGCGGTCCGCGCACCCGAGAAACCCGCCGTTCCACCGGTCGCGGAAATACCGGAGGAACCAGCCGCCGAAGTCGCCCCCTTGAGCGAACCGCTGACCGCCGACGTGTCAACCGGCGGGGCCGGTGAAAAACCGACCGCCCCGATTCCGGTCAAGGAGGAGGCGGAGCTGCTTTCCATATCGGATCTTCTGATTGAAGAACCGAAACCGCCGTTCGAAAAGCATCCGGAAACGCCGGCGATTACCGCGGTCGAACCGGAACCGGCCGCGACGCCGGTGGTCGAGACCGTCGCGCCGGCCGCGGAGGATGTCGTATCCATTACCGATTTATTGGAAGCGCCGCCGAGCGTCGCGGAAACGCCATCGCAACCGGCCGCAGAGCCGCCACCGGCCCCGCCGGATCCGATCGCCACCCAACCGGAAACGGTCATCGGAGATCAAGTAAAACCCCCGGCGGCCGAACCCGCAACACCCGCCGCGGAACCGATACCGGCAAACGCCGAGGAATCCAAACCGGAGGCGGCGGAAGAACCGAAAAAATCGAAGGAAGAAGACTTTAAATCATTTCAAGATTGGTTATCGGGGTTATTAAAATGAAAATACAAGATATTGAAAAACTGATAAAAATATTCGAAGCCAGCACGATTGTCGAAATCGAATTCGCGGATTTCTGGGGTCACAAGATCCGTTTGAGCAAAACGGGCAGCCTTAGCCATGAAGTCGTCAAAGCCCCGCCCGCGGAAATGGCAGCCGTTTCCGCAACGCCCACCATGAAGGAGAGCGTGAAAACCAAGGAAAAATCGACCGCCGCGATAACCTCGCCCATCGTCGGTACCTTTTATCGGGCGCCGGCACCGGACGCGTCACCTTACGTCGAAGTCGGTGACATCGTTAAACCGGGACAGGTCGTGTGCATCGTCGAAGCGATGAAACTGATGAACGAGATCGAATCCGACGTCGCGGGCCGCATCGTGAAAATACTGATCAAGAACGAAGAACCGGTCCAATATAATCAGGAATTATTTTTGATCGAACCCCTATAAACCATGGAACTTAGAACTTTATTGGAAAAGATGGTTAAAGTCTCATCCTCCGACTTGCACTTGAAAGCCGGTGCGCCGCCCGTTTTCCGTATCGACGGACGGCTGGTCGCCGAAAAAGGCGAATCCCTGACTCCCGAGATGGTGAAGACCATGGCCTATCAGATCATGTCTCCGAACCAGCAGCAGACTTTTGAACGCATGAAAGAAATGGATTTCGCAATCAGCGTCCGGGGGATCGGCCGGTTCCGCGTCAACGTATTCATTCAGCGTGGCAGTATCGCGATCGCAATGCGCGCAATTCCGATTTCGGTCCGCCGCATCGACGAGTTGAACCTGCCGCTGATCATCAAAGATCTGTCCCTGAAACCGCGGGGGTTGGTCCTCTGCACCGGCACGACCGGCAGCGGCAAATCCACCACGCTCGCCGCGATGATCGAACACTTGAATGAAAACGCATCCCGGCACATTATCACGATTGAAGACCCGATCGAGTACCTTTTCCGTGACAACCGCTCGATCATCTGCCAGCGCGAAGTGCTCATGGACACGATTTCTTTTTCAATCGCCCTGCGCCACATCCTCCGCCAGGATCCGGATGTCATTCTGATCGGCGAAATCCGGGACCGCGAGACCATGGACGTCGCGCTCAAAGCTGCTGATACCGGGCACTTGGTCATGTCCACTCTTCATACCCTGAACGCCGCCGAAACGATTAACCGCATAATTTCTTTTTATCCGCCCCACCAGCACCAGCACATCCGGGTTCTTTTGGCGACGACCATGGTCGGGGTGATTTCCCTGCGCCTTTTGCCCCGGGCCGACGGCAAGGGCCGTATCCCGGCGGTGGAGATCCTTATTTCCACTTCGACGATCAAGGAATACCTGCTCGATCCGATCAAGACCATGCTGATTCAATCCGCGGTCGAGGAAGGTTACGGGCAATATGGGATGCAGACTTTCGACCAGTCGATATTCCGGTTGTACAAAGACGGCTTGATCGCTTATGACGACGCGATCCAGGCGGTATCGAATCCCGACGAATTCAAACTCCGTTTGGTCGGGATCGAAGCGACCGCGGAACGCGGTTGGGGTTCATTCGATAAGAAATAGGGCCGCCAATACCCTGACTTCAGCACATGCCCCATTCCCCGTTAATGGTAATTCGAGTAATTAGTGGTTTATGAAATTCGATAAAATTCTCATCGCGAATCGCGGAGAAATCGCGATCCGGGTTATCCGGGCGGCCAAGGAACTGAATCTTAAGACCGTCGCCGTGTATTCCGAGATCGATTCCGAAGCCCTTCATACTATGCTCGCCGACGAAGCGGTCTGCATCGGCCCGGGACCGGCCCGGGAGAGCTATTTGAATATCAGCCGGATCATCAGCGCCGCGGAAATCACCGGCGCCAAGGCGATCCATCCCGGGTACGGGTTCCTCTCCGAAAACCCGGAATTCGCCGAGATCTGCGAGTCCTGCGGCATCACTTTTATCGGGCCCAAGGCCGAACATATCCGGGCCATGGGCGATAAGATCAAGGCCAAGAAAACGATGGCGGACGCGAACGTGCCGGGTGTTCCGGGCAGCGACAGCGCAATCGACTCCCTGAAAGACATCCGGAAAATCGTCGCGCGTATCGGTTATCCGGTAATGCTTAAAGCCGCGGCCGGCGGCGGCGGCAAAGGCATGCGCATCGCCCGGAACGAAGACGAGCTGGAATCCGGTTTCCGCATCGCCCAGGCCGAGGCCAAGGCCGCGTTCAACGATAACCGGATCTACATGGAAAAATTGATCGAGAAGCCGAGGCATATCGAAGTCCAGGTCCTGGGCGACGCTTTCGGTTCCGTCGTCATCCTGGGCGAACGGGAATGTTCGATTCAGCGCCGGCACCAGAAACTTATCGAGGAATCGCCGTCGCCGATCGTCGATCAACTTTTGCGGGAAAAATTGATCAACACCGCCTATCAGGCGATGCAAAAAATCGGCTATCAGTCAGCCGGCACGATCGAGTTCCTGATGGACGAAAACCGGAATTTTTATTTCATGGAAATGAACACCCGAATCCAGGTCGAACACCCGGTGACCGAGATGGTTACCGGCGTGGATATTGTCAAGGAGCAGATCCAGATTGCGCAGGGCGAAAAACTATCGTTCAAGCAGAATGACGTAATCATGCGTGGGCACGCGATTGAATGCCGGATCAACGCCGAAGATCCGGATCGGAATTTCGTTCCCATGTCCGGAAAGATCACCTTTTTCCATATGCCCCAGGGTATCGGGGTCCGTTTTGACACTCATATTTTCGCCGGCTACACGATTCCTCCCCAGTATGATTCCCTGATCGGTAAAATGATTTGCTACGGCGGGTCCCGCTCCGAGGCGATCGCGCGCATGAAGCGCGCCCTGGAGGAAGTGGTACTTGAGGGCTTGACGACGACCGTTCCTTTCCACCTCAAGGTTTTGAACAACGATAAATTCATCCGCGGCGACATCTCGACCCATTTCGTCGAGGAAATGATGGTCGGCACGGTCCCGGTCAAACCGGCGCCGTGATTTTTTCCCTTCCCCGGTCCATCTCCCGCAACTGTCTGCCGGTCCTGCTCATTCTCGGCGCGATTGCTTTTTTTATCCGGCCCAATTGCGGACCCCGGATTCCTACGCCGGGGATTGATACTTTATGGACCCGCACAATCGGCGGTGTCCGCGACGATCAGGGACATGATGTCATGGTGACCCCGGACGGCGGATACGTCGTCGCCGGTTTCACCCACTCGATCGGCGCCGGCGGGAACGATTATTATCTCCTCCGGATCGGCGCGGCCGGAAATCTCGTATGGGATAAGACTTACGGCGGTTCCAAGGACGAACAGGCATACGCGGTCGCGGTGACTCCGGACGGCGGATACGCGATCGTCGGATTTACCAATTCCTTCGGGGCCGGGATCGAGGACGTTTACCTGGTTCGGACCGATGCCAACGGCGATACGGTCTGGACCCGGACCTATGGCGGAACGACCGGTGACGCGGGTTATGACCTCATTGTCCTCGCGGATACGGGTTTTGTCATCGCCGGGATCAAAGGGGCGGATGTTTATCTGATCCGGACCGACGCCCGCGGCGACACGGCCTGGACGCGGACTTACGGCGGAACGAGCAATGATTTCGCGAACCGCGTCGTCGCGACCGCCGACGGCGGTTTTGTTGTCGCCGGCGCGACCAATTCCTTCGGCGCCGGTTTGAGCGACGTTTACCTGTTCAAGGTCGACGGCTCGGGAAACCTGGTCTGGACAAAAACCTACGGCGGCACGAAAAACGACTGGGGGGCGGGCGTAGCCCTGACGCCGGACAACGGGTTGGTCGTCACGGGTTATACCGAATCCTTCGGCCATGGCGCCTTTGACTGTTACCTTATAAAGACCGACGTCAATGGCGATACGATCTGGACCCGGACCTATGGCGGGGATAAAAACGAGTCGGGTTACTCGACTTGCGTCCTTGCCGACGGGTCGATCGCGGTCGCGGGTTTTACCGATACCTGGGGTTACGGCGGTCTCGACCTTTACCTGCTTAAAATCAGTTCGGACGGAGACCAGCTCTGGTCGGCCGTTTACGGCGGACCGTCCGATGACGTTGCGTACCAGCTGGCTGCGACCAACGACCAGGGGTACATCGCGGTCGGTTACACAAAATCCTTTGGTTTTGGAAGCGCTGATGTTTACGTCCTGAAAACCGCCCCCGAAGAATAACCCGTCCGATTTTTCCTCTCGGACGGTATTAAAAACCCTCTAAAAACCGCTCCAAATCTTGACAAATCCGCTTTTCACGCTATAATCTAAACGGTGATCATCATCCTTTTTTTCCTGACCCAGCTCCCGGTCGTCGCGGATACGGTTAACCCGGCGGCGGACATCCCGGACTCGCTGATAACCGACTCCCTGACCGTGGATACGCTTCCCAAGTACACAATACCCGAGGTCTTGGAAATCGCCGATCCCGGGCCGCCGGAACCGGGTTCGATCGCCGCGGTTACAATCAACGACTACGACCTTTTTTTATCCGACGCGTTCGCGGTTTCGCCCTTCTTGGTCAAGGCTGGACTGTTATATCGCCGGGGCAGCGAACCGTACCGAATTCCGGTCACGCTTAATTCCCATCCGATTACCAACCAGCTGACGGGATTTTTTAATATTGACCGGCTCGGGGCTCAGTTCATCGACCGGATTACCGTAAACGGCGACAATGTTGACCTCCATACCCTGATCAACCGGTATAACCGCCCATATTCGTATATCCGGTTTATGGTTCTCGGAAAAACCACGCTCTATAATATCAACTTCACCCGGCCGATAACGAACGATATGGGTTTTTACACGGCCGGCACTTATCGCCGGTCCTTGGTCTCGGACGACACCGGGTTCGCATATGAAACCGCCAACTCTTTCTACGCGAATTATTACTGGAACAATTTTTTTAAAAGCCGGGTGGATTTTGTGTATAACGGTTCCGCGATCGGAGAAAAGCAAAAAACCGAGTTGATCGACGCTTCCCTGATCCTAGGTCGGGGTGCCATAACGACGAATATTTTTTTCAACTATAACCATTTTGATTTTGATTCCAGCGCGGTCCGGGCCGACGACGCGGCTTACGGCGCGATCCTCAGCGGGCTTCACGATTTGAATTTTCTCCGTTTGGGCTGGCATTGCACGATAAAAGGTGATGACGCCCGGATCCAGGTGCTGCCCTGGCCTCCGAACACGGATCAATTTGAATATTTTATTCAGGGCGGGATAACGGCCGCGAAGGAATGGGGGCGTTTCCAGGGGATCCTGACCGCCGACCTGGATTTTGTCGGCCGCGATGGATTCTATCCCGCACCGGATTTAAAAATATCCTACAATCCGTTCGATTCCTTATTTTTTTTCGTCGACGTCAGCCGCACGTACCGGATACCGACGATTATTGATAGAAGTTTTTTTCACTATGATTGGGATCCCTATTTTCCCAATTTTCCCACGGTCGGGAATCCGAACCTGCTCCCCGAAATTTCCTGGCGCCAGGAAGCGGGTTACCGATATAAGGGGTGGTTGGTTACTTTTTATAAGATCGATTATCAAAACTATATAAAGTATCGGGATCTTCCAGATAGGGGTCCGTTCAATATCCCCAAAACCGACTTCATAGGTGTGGAAAATGCCTTGGAATTACCTCTGACCTGGGGATTTGCCGCCGGGATCGCAGGCAATTACCTGATCCATGCCCATACTTATCGATATTACCCAAAATACAACGCCGAATTTTCACTGAGCTGGCAGGCGGAAAAAGGCCGCGCGCGTTTTAAAATATTCGGCCGGGGTAGGTACCTCGGTCCCCGTTTTGAAAGCGACAATGCGGACCTTCGTCCCGTATTCTCCGCTGAAGCCCTGGTCAGGTTCGTAACTTTGACCGCGGTCCTGCGGGTGGATAATATACTCGACGATGAGGTTTATGACTTCCCCGTGTCCGAACGGGATATCAGCCTGTCCGTTAAATGGGAATTTTTCGACTGAGGTGCTTATCTTAAGGGTTGACGATCGTTTAGTCCACGGCCAGGTAATCGCCGGCTGGGCCCGGCCCCTGGGGATCCAGTCACTGATTCTCGCATCGGATCGGATCAGCCGCGACGAATGGGCGTGCAACGCCTACCAATTGGCGATTCCGGAAGGCATCAAATTCTCGTGCCTGGAACTGAAGACCTGCGTCGAGACGCTGGGCGGAGGCGCGGAAAGCAAACGGGTCCTGGTCGTGGTGGAAAAGGTCGTCGACGCTTACAATCTCGTGGCTCAGGGCTTGGCGGTCCACGAGGTGAATATCGGCGGCATCAGCTATTCGGAAGGCGCCCGTTCCATCGCCCCGTACATTTACCTTACCGGGGACGAGATTGAGGCCTGCGTCAAATTATACCAGCGCGGAATCAAGGTGGTCGGCAAGCAACTGCCGAATTCGCCGCCCATCGACGTCATAAAAAGCCTGGCGGGGGTCAAATGATCCGGTTCGCGTTTTACATCCATAACCATCAGCCGGTCGGTAACTTTGACGAGGTTTTCGAGTTCGCCTATACGCATTCGTATTTTCCCCTGCTCAAGGCCCTCCTCGACCACCCGCGTTTAAAATTCGGGATTCATAATTCGGGACCGCTCTGCGAATGGCTGGAAAAATTTCATCCCGAATATTGCGATCTCCTGCGGACCGCGGTTCAATCCGGCCAGGCCGAAGTTCTCGCTTCGGCCTACGGCGAACCGATCCTGTCCCTGATTCCCAAAAGGGACGCGGTGGAACAAATAAAATATTTCAAGGATTATATCGCCCGGAAGTTCGATTGCGAGGTCAAGGGCGCCTGGCTTACGGAACGGGTATGGGAACCGAGCCTGATCTCCGTGTTCCACGAAGCGGGCATCGAATACACGCTCCTCGACGATACCCATTTCCGTTTCGCGGGGCTGGGCGAGGACGATCTTTATTCCTATTATATCACCGAAGACGAGAACCGCGTTCTCAAAGTTTTCCCGATCGACATGAAGCTCCGATACCTGATACCCTTCCATCAATTGAACGAGACCTTCGATTTCCTTAAAACCGAGTCCGGCAAACGCGAAGGCGGGTTGAAAACGCTGGGCGACGACGGCGAGAAGTTCGGGGTTTGGCCCGGGACGTACGATTGGGTTCATAACCACGGCTGGTTGAATAATTTTCTGAACCGTCTCGAGTCCGAACCCGGCCTGGAAACCGTCCTGCTCCGGGACGTGATCCGGGAACCGCCGGTCGGCCGGGTTTATCTGCCGACCGCGTCCTATGAGGAAATGGGGGAGTGGTCCATGCCCCTTAAGGCCGGCATCGAGTACGACGAATTGAAAAGGAACGTGGACAAAAAATATTATTACCTGATCCGGGGGGGATATTTCAAAAACTTTCTGAGTAAATATCCCGAGGCCAACCTCATGCAGAAGAGGATGATCTACGTTTCCCAGCGGGTCGGCGGTCAGGATGAAGCCCGGCGGGCGCTCTGGCGCGGTCAGTGTTCGTGCGTTTACTGGCACGGGATCTTCGGAGGTTTGTACCTGCCGCATCTGCGCGAGGCGGTCTACAAGAATCTCATTGAGGCGGAGAGTTACAACCTCAAACCGGAAGTCAGCCGGTTCGATTTCGATCTGGATGGACGCGAAGAACTGGTCTTATCCGACCGGAATTTCTTCGGCGTTCTGCGCCCGGCCACGGGCAGCTTCATTGAGCTCGACGACCGGAAGCGGCTGACGAACATTCTTAACTACGTCGCCCGCCGGCCGGAGAAATATCATGCCCGGATCCCGCCGACCGCGGATCAGGGCGGGGTCAAATCGATCCACGAGATCGTCCGGAGCAAAGAGTCGGATCTGAATCGGTACTTGATTTATGACCAGTATGAGCGGAGATTCGGTTTGGACTGGCGCCTGACCGGTATTCCCCGCGCTGAAGAATATTATCAGGGTAAGGTCGGCGGCGAGGTCATAAATTACGCCGGTGATGAAGTTCTCGACGCCGTCCGGGTAAAGGTTCGCTTCCGGTCCGACCGGGATTCCGGGCTCGAGAAAACCATCCGTTTTATCGACGAAGAACAGCGGTTCTTGGAAATCTCCTACCAGGCGGCCGATTTTGCCGGTACGGTGGGACGGCTGGGCGTTGAATTTCCCATGGGTCTTTTCAACCCCCAACTGCGCATCGACGATACCGCCAATCTGCGCGAATTGCAAAGCCTGGAGAACCTTGACCGCTTTGTAATTTACGGTGACAACATGCGGCCCATCGAATTTTCCGCTTCGGAAAAATTCGCGCTCCGTTCGTATCCGATCGAAACGATTTCCTCGTCCGAATCCGGCTTTGAGCGTAATTTCCAGGGATTCAGCCTGCTCCTGGTTTTCGAACGGCCGCCGGTGATCCGGATAAAATTATGAACATACCCGGCGTTTTAATCATGACCCTGCTGGGTTCGGCGTTAATTCTGGACAAGTACGCGTTCGGCGAATTCGGCATCTCGATGCCCGTGGTCGCCGGCCTGATAATCGGGGCCATTTACGGCGATGTCCGGCAGGGGATATTCATGGGCGGCATTTTCCAACTGATTTTTCTCGGCGGACTGCCGATCGGCCGGGATATTCCGCCCGACGCCCAGGGCGCCGGGATCGTCGCCTGCGGCTCTTTTTTTCTCATGCGTTCCGGCAATACCCTTGAGGGTTCGGTCTTTCTCGCGGCCTTTTTCGGTCTGATCGCCGGGATCGTCGGCGGCGCGCTGGAAATTTGGGTCCGGCGCTATAACGAAAAGCTGTATTACCAGTTCATGCGCCGCGAGAACCGGCTTATGTTATACCACTTCCTCGGCCTGCTGACGGCTTTTATCCGGGGCGTGGTTCTTTTTCTGCCCTTCTTCTTTTTCGCCGGCATCATGATCCATCCCGCGGTCTTCCCGGCTTATACCAAAGACCTGCTTATGATCGTCGGCGTCAGCATGGGTTTGGCCAACGCCGTTTACCTTTTTGTCAAACGCCGGACCATTATCTACGTCCTGATCGGAGGCCTATGCGCCTTGGCTTTATTCGTTTTATAAAACTCCTCCTGGCCAGTTTCTTCATCCAGAGCTCCTGGTCTTTTTTCTCGATGCAGGCCTTGGGATTCCTCTTCAACCTGCAACAGGGGGTTAGGGACCGCGAAAAGAAGCGGGAGATATACCGGGCGCATAAGGGGTTTTTCAATACCCATCCGTATATGTCCTCGTACATCGTGGGCGCGACCATCCGCGCTTACGACCGGGGCGATAAAACCGAGGATATCGTGCGCTTTATTTCCGTCGCCCAGACCAGTTTTGCGTCCGTGGGCGACCAGCTTTTCTGGCAGGCGGTCCGTCCGTGCCTCCTCCTGGTCGCCGTTATCCTCGGGATCAAGTTCGGGTGGATCGGGCCGGTTCTCTTCCTAATCCTCTTCAATATCCTGCACCTATATCACCGGGGGACCGGTCTGTTTGAGGGATACCGCCGGGGTTGGGATGTCATCTATCTCCTTAAATCGCGGCGGGTCACGCTGCCCCAGCAGTTCGCCGAGGGTCTGGGTGCCCTGGCTCTGGGCTTCCTGGCCCTGCTGGCGCCGCTTAATTTCCGCGCCCTCATGGTTTTACCCCTGGCCGGCCTGTTTTTGATTATGCTGATTAGGAAATATTCGGCGGTATTGATTATTATCATTATTTTGGTTATATTTCTGATGATGATCGTCTTCATGGTTTAATTATGATAAAAGAAATGATTACCGTGCTTAACGAGAATGGACTGCACGCACTGCCCGCTTCCCGTTTCGTCAAGCTCGCCGAGAAATTCGAGAGCGACGTGACACTGATCAAGGACGGGATCGAGGTCAGCGGCAAGAGCATTATGGGTATTTTGACCATGGCCTGCGAAAAGGGCAGCAAGATCCTTTTGATCTGCGACGGCGAGGACGAAAAGGAAGCGCTGAAGGCGTTGCGGCAGATACTGGAGGGACAAGACTGATGCCCAAGGAAAAAATATTGCGCGGCATCGCCGCCTCCAAAGGCATCGCTCAGGGGAAGATTTTCGTTTACGAGACCCATTCCCTTCAGGTTTTCCAGACGCCCATCCTGTCGGTCTACCTGAAGGACGAGACCGAAAGGTTTGAACGGGCGATCGCTCAAACCAAGAAGGAACTGAGCGAAATCAAGGAGTGTATTAACCGGGAGATCGGCGAGGATTTCGGACAATTCCTCGACGCCCAGATCCTGATGTTGACCGACAAGGAGATCGTCGATACGGTAAAAAAACGGATCGGCGACGAAAAGAAAAACGCGGAGTGGGTTTACAACCAGGTGATCGACAATTACGCCCGGAAGCTCGCCGACAGCAAGGATCAGTACTTCAAGGAGCGGGTGGCCGACATCTGGGACGTGGGACATCGGGTGCTCCGCAACCTTCTCGGCATGATCCATGCTTCGGTGGTCGACGCGCCTACCAATTCGATTCTCGTCGCGCACGACATTTCGCCGTCCGAGGCGACGCTCATCAACGCCAAGCATGTCCTGGGTATCGCCACCGAAATGGGCGGCCGGACTTCTCATACCGCGATCACGGCCCGGGCTCTCGAAATTCCGGCGGTTTTAGGCATCGAAGGCTTGTTGGCGAAAGTCAGCCACGGCGAAGACCTGTTGATTGACGGGGACCGGGGTATCGTCATCGTCAATCCCAGCTCGAGCCGTACCCAGCAGTTCGCGACCGCGAAAAAGAAGGTCATCGAGTTGGAGAAAGCTCTTTCTCCGTACTGTGAACTAACCCCCGAAACCCGGGACGGCCGCCATATCGACATTTCCGCGAATATCGAATTCTTTGCCGAGGCGAACCAGGCCAAGAAATACGGCGCCCAGGGCATCGGGTTGTTCCGGACTGAATTCTTGTACCTGACCCGCCGGGGGAATCCCACCGAGGAAGAGCAGTTCCGGGTCTACCAGGCCCTGGCGAAAAGCATGAAGCCAAACTCGGTCATCATCCGGACTTTCGACCTGGGCGGGGATAAAATTTTCGCCGGTTATCACGAACCCAATCCTTTCCTCGGCTGGCGCGCGATCCGGGTCTGCCTGGAGGAAGTCGAATTTTTCAAGATCCAGCTGCGGGCGATCCTGAGGGCTTCGGTCAGCAAGAATGTCAAGATCATGTTTCCGATGGTCGCGACTTATGAGGAGATCAAGCGGATCAAATTGATCTTCGGCGAGGTGCGAAAGGAATTGAAGTCCAAGAAGGTGGATTTCGACGAAAATATCCAGCTGGGTATCATGGTCGAAACCCCCTCGGCTGCGATTCTCAGCGCCCATCTGGCCGCCGAGGTCGACTTTTTCAGCATCGGATCCAACGACCTGACCCAGTATACCCTGGCCGTCGACCGCGGTAATGAGCGGGTAAGCAAGCTCTTCGACCATTTTCATCCCGGAGTTCTGCGCCTGATCCGGGATGTCATCGAAGCCGGCCACCAGGCTCATATCTGGGTCGGACTGTGCGGGGAACTGGCTTCCGACCCCCTGGCGATACCTCTGCTCGTGGGGCTGGGCATCGACGAACTCTCGATGAGCCCCTCGTCGATTCCTAGGGCGAAATTGACCCTGCGCGCCATCTCCACCCCGAAGTGCTCGGAAATCGCCCGGGAGGCGCTCAACTACCGGACCGCGACCGAAGTAAAACGTTTTCTGCGCCGGGCCGTGCACAAGAACTTTCCCGGGATCGATGAGATAATAAAATGAAAGAGATAATTTTTTCGCTGCCGGATCAAATTTTCCAAGCCCTGGGTTTCGTCCCGAAAACCGCGGTCCCCAAGGTCAAGCCGGATCTGGTGATCGGCTGCGGCATGGGCGGTTCAGGCATCAGCTCGGAAATCCTCGGTGCTTTATACCCGGCGATTCCGGTAATCGCCAATAAGGATTATCCGGTTCCCGGTTACGCCGGGCGTAAAACTTTGGCTATTTTCGTCAGCTATTCGGGCAATACGGAAGAGACTCTGAATAACTACCGGCTGCTGGCGCCGCGGGCCGGATACCGGGTGATTCTGTCGTCGGGAGGAAAGCTGTTATCGAAACCCGCGGAACTGAAGGTTAAGGTTCCCGGCGGACTGCCGCCCCGGGGAGCCCTGGGATATCTTTTCACGCCCCTGCCCCTTGTCCTTCACCGTTGCGGCATGGTCCGGACCAACCCCGAACCTGAACTTCGGGCGCTGGCCCAATTCCTGCTCATGAATCGCGCCTCTCTATGCCGGGAAGCGCGGAAAATTTCCCGGCGGTTGGTCGGCAAACTGCCGGTAATATACAGCGACACGCGCGCCTTTTCCGTGGTTGCCAACCGCTGGCGCTGTCAGTTCAATGAGAATTCGAAAATTATCTGCCACACCAGTGTTATTCCGGAAATGAACCACAACGAGATCGTCGGCTTGGGCCGACCGCAAAAATTTAATAAAGACATCCGGCTTATCTTCCTGCACGACCCGGAAACAAACCCCCGCAATTTAAAGCGCGAGAAGATAATGAAGGAAATAATCCGGAACGACCTTAAAAACATCATTGACATTCACCCTCAGGGCGGGAACCGCATCGAGCGCATGTTCTGGACGATAATGCTCGGCGATTTCGTCAGTTATTACCTGGCGGAGATGACCGGGGTGGACCCCCTGCCCGTAAAACGCATCGAATATCTCAAGAAAAGACTTAAAGACTAGTTAAAAAGTTGGTGGTTTCGAAATGCGTATCGGTTTTGTTTGGCGGTTTCGTTAGACGTAACCGATTTTGACGACGCGGAACGAAACGCCTTTCGCAACCGTTGAACGTAATCCGATTTGTTACTATTTCTCGATGATGACAATCTTTTCGGTTACGGTCCGGCCCTCGACCGCGCCGACCGCGAAGTAGATACCGGGGAGCAGGTTGGCGAAACGATTTATACCTGTCGCCACGAACCGGCCGGTCGCGTCATAAATGTTTATCGGGATACCAACGCGGACCGCGAACGAACCGAAGTTGGGATTGGGTTTCACGCCGAGGGCGGTGGTCGGAGCGGTATTACCATTTTCCGCGACGAAACTGCCGTTGACGACCCGGACCTGCATGCTATCCTTCCTGAAATTGTTGGCCGCGTCGTAGGCGGTGATCACCACCCAGTACCAGCCGTCGGGGTAACTCGTCGTAACCCAGGAATTTGCGGCGTCCGAGGTTTCGATCAGGGAGTCGCCGTCGGTGTTCGTGACGATGAAATAGTAGTCCCGGTAGTCGTAGTCGCCGCGGGTGTTGCAGGTCGCGTCGGTTGAGAAGACCGTCTTGACCCGCATCGTGTCATCCCAGTATAAATAGGCATTGAAAACGAATGAAAGCTGGACCGGTTTGTTGACCGCGCCGTGGATCTCCCATTCAATCTTGTAGGGGATAAGCTGTTCCCAGATCGGTTTATAGGTCAGGGGCCGTCCGGTCTCGTCGTACAGCTTGACGATGATATCGACGTTGTTGTGGAGGTTGTTATAGGTCTGGTAGGTGGTAGTGTTGTTCGTGCGGAAGGCGAATTTGTTGGAGCCTTGGGCATTGAGGAAAACCGGGTGCGCCGTGTCGGCGTAAGGGGTTATGATCCGGAGCGGGTTCTGGACGAACGCCCAGTCCGCGGTACTCCAGGTCGCGCCGATGTCCTTGATCCGGGCGAAGTGGCAGTGGTCAAAACCGGTCACCGGCCAGGTCACGAGGTATCCGATTGAATCGCCCGCGTTCACAATATTTCCCACATTCCGGTGAAAACGGTTCGGGTCGATGTGAGCGTAGAGCCAGGCCTCGACCGAATCCGTGGTAATGGTTGTGTCCGCGATCGCCAGGCGCCAGTGTTCGTTCGCTTGGGTCGTAAGCCACGCCCGGACAATGCCCCGGCGGACCGCGAACGCTTTCTTGCCGACCGTGATGCCCATGACATCGATGCCGGGATGAAAGTAAGGGGCGGTGCCGGTGCCGTAACGCTGGAATTCGCCCCAGTTATTGCCGAGGGCGTGGGTCGAATCTACGGGTGACAGGGGCCAGCCGATGGCAATGATCATTAAAATAATCATTTTTCCTCCCTTTTCTTGCCGGAATTAGCGTCAAAAATTTCTTTGCCGGACGGTTCCTTCAGCAAGATGCTTTGCCCGTCCGGAGAAAATGCAAGCTCGTGGATAAAGGGTGTGGCGAGTTTGACGGCATATTTTTCCTTACCCTCATGATAAATAATCAGGGTGTCGCCCGAGACCGTGGCGACCGTCATGCCCTGCGCCGTGCTCGCGAAAAGCCGCGCCGGTTTTAGTCGCAGCCGGAGTTTACCGCCGGTGCAGTAAGCCGTAAGTTCGTCCCGGTCCGAAGCGAAAAACAGGCTATAATCCGGCGAAAAACCGAAACCATTCGGATAATTCAAATTTTTAAGCAGCGTATCCCGTCCGTTCCGGAGGTAGAAATAAAGTTTCGTTTCGTTCGTCGCGAACACCGTGGCGTCATCGGTTACGTAATAGGTGATCGGTTCGGGGTTAAGCTTGGTATAGAGAGTGTCGCCCGCGGTGTCGGTGAGAGTGAAGGAGAGGGTTGTTAAGTCGATAACCGACGCGTATTCAATGATCCCCTGGTAATGACCGTTGGGGGAGAATACTGTTTGCGCCGAGAGCAGGACGAGCGTCAGTAGACTCTCAATCATACTTAAGTATATAATGCGTTTAAAAAAAGTCAATAGCCAATTCATCCCCTTAGAGAAAACTGCCGATTTTAATCCCCGTTAAAGGGCGGAGTTCTCTAACGGGATTTATTTTCAATTGACTTTTAACCGGCGATAAGTATAATTTTTCAAATGGATAAGGTTATTAAACGCGACGGGTCGCTCACGGATTTCAACCCGGAAAAAATCTATGCGGTTATCGCCAAAGCCTTAAAGGCCACGGGCGAAGACGTCGGTCTCAGCCGCAAAATCGGCGATGAGGTTATTGCCGAGTTAAACCAGCGTTTCGGCCGTCTCAAACCCCATGTCGAGGATATTCAGGACGTCGTGGAAAAATTATTGATCAAGAACGGGAATTACGAAACCGCCAAGGCCTATATCCTTTACCGCCAGCACCGGGCCGAATTGCGCGACCATAAAGAAGCGCTGGGCGTACGGGATTCCCTCAAACTTTCGCTTAACAGCCTGCGGGTTCTTAAAGAGAGATACCTGATCCGCGATCCGGACCGGAGCGTGGTCGAAGCACCCGCCGAACTTTTCCGCCGGATCAGCCGGGCCATTGCCCAGCCGGACGCAAACTACGGCGGCAATCCGGCGGAAACCGAGGAGGAATTTTTTACGGCTCTGGTAAATTTGGAATTTCTGCCCAATTCGCCGACCCTGATGAACGCCGGAACCGAACTCGGCCAGCTCGCCGCCTGTTTCGTTCTGCCCATCGAGGACTCCCTGCCCGGAATTTTCGACACCCTGAAACACGCGGCTCTGATCCATCAGTCCGGAGGCGGCACGGGTTTTTCTTTTTCCCGGCTCCGGCCCAAGGGCGATCTGGTCCGTTCCACCATGGGCGTTGCCTCCGGGCCGGTTTCCTTCATGAAGATCTTTGACCGGGCGACCGAGGTGATCAAGCAGGGCGGCAAACGCCGGGGTGCCAACATGGGCGTGCTCCGGGTCGACCACCCCGATATCATCGAATTTATCCGGGCCAAGGAGCGGGAAGGAGACCTCGAAAATTTCAATATTTCGGTGGCGGTGACCGACGATTTCATGAACCGGGTGGTGAACAATCAGGGTTATGACCTGGTCAACCCGCGCACCGGCCGGCCGGTTAAATCCCTCAAAGCCCGGGAAGTCTTCGATATGATCGTGTTAAGCGCCTGGCAGAGCGGCGATCCGGGCATGATCTTCATCGACGAGATAAACTGGAAAAACCCGACCCCGGATCTGGGTAAGATCGAGACAACCAATCCCTGCGGCGAGGTTCCGCTCCTGCCTTACGAATCCTGCAACCTGGGTTCAATCAACCTGACGCGCATGTTCGTGGACGGACGTTTTGATTACGGGAAGCTGGGTAAGATCGTGCGCGGCGCGGTCCATTTCCTGGACAACGTCATCGACGCCAACCATTACCCGATCCCGGAGATAGAAAAAATGACCAAGGGTAACCGCAAGATCGGCCTGGGCGTGATGGGTTTCGCCGACTGCCTGATCCGCATGGGCATACCCTACGATTCGGGCGCGACCCTGGAGTTCGCGGAAGAGCTTATGAACTTCATCCAGCAGGAGGCGCGAAAGGCTTCGGCGCTGCTCGCGGAAAAGCGGGGTTCTTTCCCGAACCACGCGGCGTCGATTTTCCGGAGCCAGGGCCCGATGCGCAACGCCACCGTCACTTCGGTCGCGCCGACGGGCACGATCAGCACCATCGCCGACGTTTCCTCCGGGATCGAACCGCTTTTCTCGGTCGGATACCTGCGCAACGCCCTGGATACCACCATGCTGGTGGTCAATCCCCTCTTCGAGGAAGCCGTCCGCAAGCGCGGCCTGTATTCCGCGGAACTTATATCCGAGATCGTCCAGGGCGGTTCGATAAAACGTATCCCCCGGATTCCCGATGATATTCGGCGGCTTTTTCCGATTGCCCACGAGATACTTCCCGAGTTTCACGTCAAGGTTCAGGCCGTATTCCAGAAGTACGTGGACAACGCGGTGAGCAAGACCATCAACCTGCCTCCGGACGCGGGTATCGAGCAGACGCAGACCGTCTTCATGGTCGCCCACCGGTCGAAATGCAAGGGCATCACGATCTACCGCTACGGCAGCAGACGGCGGCAGGCCCTCGAATTTGGCGATCTAGGTCAAGCCGAATCCTGCAGCCGGGGGATATGTAACTTCTAAGGAGGTTTCTCATGACCTGGTTGAATACAAAGCGCCTCAGCACATTTACCCGCGCGCCCTACGGTGGCAATCCCGCCTGGGTGGTGATTGGAATGGACGGCCCGGACGAGACCAAAAAACTGCTGAAACTGGCGCGGGAGCTGAATCCCCTGTCGGATACGACGTTCGTTTTTCCCGGCGACAAGGATTCCGACCTGAAGCTCCGCTTTTTCAGCCCCTCCTCGGAAATCCGGTTCTCCGGCCACGGCACGGTGGCCGCTTATTTCGCGCTCGAGGGCTCGGATTTGATCAAATTTCCCGAACCCATCGCCATGATCCGCCAAAAAACGAAGACCGGCCTTCAGAACGTGGAGGTTCGGATCCGGGACAAAGTCATCGAGCGGGTGACGGTTTCCCTCCCGCCGCCCCGTTTCCTCGACCAGCCGGTTGAGATCAAAACCATCTCGAATTTTCTGAACGTTTCGCCGGTCGATATCACGGACACGCACTTCTCGATCCGCATCATCGAGGCGGGACACGGCGAGATCATCGTTCCGCTTACTTCCCTGGATAAATTGCTGAGCATCGAACCCAATTACCAGCTGATGAAGAATTACTGCACGCGCTTTAACCTTACCAGCGTCATCGTTTTCGCGATGCAGACCCGGGATCCGGAGTCCAACGTCCACATGCGTCATTTCGCCCCGGCGATCGGCATCAACGAGGATCCGGCTTCGGGCGGCGCGAGTACATCGCTCGGATATTACCTGGTCCAGAACAACATCATCCGGCGCGAAGAAGTAACCCGGATCGTGGTCGAGCAGGGGCACGCGATGCAGCGGCCGGGTTTAATTTACGTCCACGTTCACACTTACAATAAGGATATCATCCGGGTGACTTTCGGCGGCAACGCGGTCGTCACCTTCGAAGGAAGGGTGCTGTTACCGTAAGTCAGGTTATCAGTTAACCAGGATATTATGTTATCAGGTAGTCAGGGAACAGAAAATCAGGATAAAAAACAGATAAACAGAATATCAGTGCCGAATTCTTTAAATTAAATATTTTTTATCTGATGGTCTAATTATCTGAATTACTGATGTCCGGATATTCTGATAATCTGATATTCTGATGTGTTAATGGGCTTCGCCCCAGTCCTGACCGATGCCGATCGTGACCTCGATCGGCACGTCGAATTTGCCGGCCTTTTCCATTGCATCCTTGACCAGCAGCCGGGCCTCATCGACCCGGTTCTCCTCGATTTCGAACAGCAATTCATCATGGACCGAGAGCAGCAGTCCGCTCCGGAAACCGGCCCGGGTTAGTTCCTTCTCGGCCCGGATCATGGCCAGTTTGATCAGGTCCGCGGCCGCGCCCTGGATGGGTGTGTTGATCGCGACCCGTTTCGCGGCCTCGCGGAGGTTGAAGTTCTCGGAGCGGAGCTCGGGGACCGGCCGTTTCCGTCCGTAAATCGTTTCCGTATAACCTTTTTCCTCGGCGCGCGCGACAATCTCTTCGCGCCAGGCCGACACCTCCGGATAGAGCGCGTAATATTTTTCCACGAAAGCCAGCGCTTCCTCACGCGGAATATCCAATCCCTGGGCCAGGCCGTAATCACTCATCCCGTAAATGAGGCCGTAGTTGACGACCTTGGCCATCCGGCGCTGCTCGTCGTCGACCTTGGCCTCGGATATGTTGAAGACGAGCGACGCGGTGTGCCGGTGGATATCGTCGCCGGCCGCGAAGGCCTGGAGCAGGTTTTTGTCCCGGGTGATATGGGCCAGGATCCGAAGTTCGATCTGTGAGTAATCGGCCGAAATCAGACAAAATCCTTTTTCCGCGACGAATCCCCGGCGGATCTTCCGGCCCAGATCCTTCCGGATCGGGATATTCTGGATATTAGGATTGGATGAGGATAGCCGGCCGGTGCTGGTCGCGGTCTGGTTGTAAGTGGTGTGGATCCGGCTCGCCCGCGCCAGGTTGACGAGCGGTTCGATATAGGTGGAGGTTATTTTTTTAATTTCCCGGTACCGGAGCAGTTCTTTAGGCAGGGGATGGCGTTCGCTCAACTGCTGGAGCACCTCGACGTCGGTCGAGAAGTGGGTCTTGCGGCGTTTGGTCGGAACGAGCTTGAGCTCTTCGAACAGAACCTGAGCCAGCTGTTTGGGCGAATTGACGTTGAATTGATGGCCCGCGAGTTTAAATATTTCGGTTTCGATCGCCATCATTTCCTTTTCCATTCCGGCGCCCAGGTTTTTTAAATAGGGGATGTCGATCCGGATTCCCCTTTGTTCCATCCGGGCCAGGATTGTGATCAGGGGTTCTTCGATGGTTTGGTATAGTTCATTTTCGCCAAGCTCCTCGAGCCGGTTCCGGAGAATCGGGTAGAGCCGGTATGCGGCCAGAGCCGCGGCCGGCGGCGTCACCCGGATATACTGGTTGAGAAAATGAAGCGCGATGTCCTCGAGGGCGTAGGTTTTACGCGTCGGGTCGATCAGCCAGACCGCGACGCCAACGTCGAACAAGGGTCCGGACATGGGCAGATCCTTGACCGCGGACTTGAGATCATAACCGGATTTTACGTTATCCAGACTTTTAATCCAGGGAGCCGCTTTCTCGACCGGCGCGGTGTAAACAACCTCATCGCCGATGGCGACGTAAACCTTGTCTTCATCCCGGCTGACGCCGAGGTGGTCCCGGATTTTCAGCCGGGTTAGGTCGGCCTTCTCGGTTGCCGCATCCCGACCGCCTTCCAGGCCCAGGTTCCGGATATAGGCATGGAATTCCAGATCCAGGAGGACCGGCAGCAGTTTTTCGTAGTCGGGTTTTCTCATGCGCAGGTCCTGGTCGGAAAACTTGACCGGCGCCTGGTGCTCGAGAAGGATCAGTTTTTTTGAGAGCCGGGCGTCCGCCTGGTGGGGGATGAGCCGGGGGTCTTTTTCCAGAGCGGTTTCAAAAGAATCGTATTTTTTCAGGATCTCCAGCGCCCGTTTGGGGCCGATGCCGGGAACGCCCGGCACGTTGTCGATGGCGTCGCCGGTCAAAGCCAGGAAGTCAACGATCTGCTCAGGCGGCACGCCGAATTTTTCCATCACCTTGTCCCGGGTGAAGATCACGTCATTGTAGGCGTCGTAGATGAAAACGTTGCCGCCGACCAGCTGGAGGAGGTCCTTGTCCGACGTGACGATATAAACCTCGCCCAGTTTTTTAAGCTTGTCGGCCAGGGTGGCCAGCAGGTCGTCCGCTTCAAAACCGTCCCGCTCGAAAGCCGGAATTCCCAGCAGGCCGGCAATTTCCTTGGTTTTTATGATTTGAAAAGGGATGTCGGGCGGCGGTTCGGGGCGGGTCGCCTTATATTCCTTGAAAATTTTGTCCCGGAAGGTTTCGGCCGGGGTGTCAAAGGTCAGAGCGATATATTCGGTATCGAATTTCGCCTTGATTTTTTCCAGCGTGTTCAGGAACCCGAAAATGCCCGAGGTGTTCTCGCCCCGCGCGTTCTTGAGAGGGTTGCGGATAAAGGCGAAATAAGAACGGAAAATGATCGAATGGGCGTCGAGGAGCACGTACTTGCGGAGCATGGGGTATTATAACCGGAACGTTCCGGCCGTCAACCGGTATCATATGTACGATCAAAATGCAACATGCAATGATTAATACAGGGTCATTCGGTCCTCGAGAAATTCGGGCGACAGGACGCCGTCGGCAACCAGTTTGCGCCTCGACTGTTCCAAACTCTGCATGCCGCACTGCCGGCCGGTCTGGATCACCGATTCGAGCTGGTAAATCTTTTGCTCGCGGATCAGGTTGCGCATCGCCTGGGTGGCGATCAGAATTTCAAAAGCCGCGACCCGGCCGCGCTGGTCTTTTTTGGGATAAAGCTTTTGCGCGATTATGCCCTGGATGGAGTCCGAAAACATGATGCGGATCTGGGCTTGCTGGGCCATGGGGAAGGCATCGATGACCCGCGTTACCGTCTTGGGCGCGCTGGACGTATGCAGGGTGCCGAAGACCAGATGACCGGTTTCGGCGGCGGTCAGGGCCAGCGCGATCGTTTCCAGGTCCCGCATTTCTCCGACCAGGATATAATCGGGATCTTCGCGGAGGGCGCTCCGTAAGGCCGATGCGAACGACGGAGTGTCGGTGCCGACCTCTCGCTGGTTAACGAGGCATTTTTTGGAATAGTGGATGAATTCAATGGGATCCTCGACGGTGATGATATGACCGTCTTTATCGGTATTTATGTAGTCGATCATCGCGGCCAGGGTCGTCGATTTGCCGCTGCCGGTCGGTCCGGTAACCAGGATCAGTCCGTTTTCCAGGTCGATCAACTCCCGCATCACGCCGGGTAAACCCAGGTCCGCCATGGTCGGGATTTTTTCGGGGATCACCCGGAACGCGCCGCCCATACCCTGCCGTTGATGATAAACGTTAACACGGAAACGCCCGATTCCGGGCAGGTTCAGGGCGAAGTCCAACTCTCGGTATTTTTCCAGTGCCGTCGCCTGGCCGGGGGTGAAAATCTGTTCCAGTAAATTCTGAACGACCGTCTTTTCAGTCGGCCGATCCTCCAATTTCGTCATCACGCCGTGTACCCGGAGCATGATCGAGGAGCCGGAGCTTAAATGCAGGTCGCTGGCGCCCCGTTCGACGGCGTTTTTCAAGAGTTTATGCATTTCCGTCATCTTCACCCCCCGCCGGTGCCGGCTTTATGTTTAGGCTTAGGTTCGTCCGCGCTTTCTTGCGGGTAACCCGGCCGTCCGCTTCGGTTATTTCGATCCAGGCCTCGGCATCCTGAATCCGGATCGAGATCGACCCCGGCATTTCCGTTTTCAGGTTCAGGTCGGCCTGTTGTTCAAGGAAGAACCGATTAAGCAGCCTCTCGATCTGTTCAGGTTCCGCACCCGAAATCACCACTTTCTTGGTCGTCTTTTCCTTCAGCTTTTGGATGCCCGGGATATTGGTGGGATCACCGATCGCGACGAAGATCCGGTCTTCGGTTTCGAACAGGGGTAGAATAAAGTTATCGTAGAGCAATTTTTCCGGGAACGAATTGATTAATTTCTCATCCAGCATTTCCGGCCGGAGCTCGACGAAGGGGATATCGGCCTGGTCGCTCAGGATCCATAAAAGGTCTTTTGACGTTATGTGCCCGAGGTCAATCAGGGTTTCGCCCAGTCTCTTGCCCAGCTTTTTCTGCGCGGCCAGAGCCTGCGCCAACTGTTCCGGCGTAATGATGCCCCGACTGACCAGCATTTCGCCAACCATTGACTTCAAGGGACCCTCCGGAGGATGGGTTCAAGCGCCATTTAGGAACCGATCAGTTCGAAGATTTTCATCTTCAGAGCCTTGATGTCGATGGGTTTGGTGATGAACGCCGCGACGTCCGACGTCCGGACGACGACATCGTCCTCCATCATGCGGTAGGCGGAACAAATAATTACGGGGATTTTTATTCCGCGCTCGCGGATCCGCTGGATAACCTCCAAACCGTGAATACTGGGCATTTTAATGTCGATGATCAGAAGGTCAAACGGCTCTTTGGTTACCCGCATCAGGACATCGCGGCCGTCAGCGATCTCCACCGCCTCGTAATCGTCCTTCAGGGCTTCGGTCAGCAGCAACCGGATAGCTGATTCGTCATCGCAGATCAATATCCTTTTCTTCATATAACCCCCTATTTTGGTCCGTCGGCATGGACGATGGGCAAATAAACCCGGAAGCTCGTCCCCTCGCCTTCTACGCTTTCAACCTCGATTTTACCGCTGTGTTCTTCGGCGATTTTCTGCACGATCGCCAGACCGAGTCCCGTTCCGCGTTCCTTGGTCGTGAAAAACGGCGTAAAAAGGTTGTTCAGGAATTTGCGCGGGATGCCCGAGCCGTAATCCCTTATTTCAGTGACCGCCCACTTTTCTTCGTTGGCAAATTTGATATCCAATTTACCGCTTTCGCCCATCGCCTCGATCGCGTTATTGATGAGGTTCATGAAAAGCCGGCGCAGGGATTCGGTTTCGCCGGAAATCGGAGACGCATCGCCCGTGACGGTCACTTTGAGGCGGATACCCTTGATCAGCGACTCGATCAGAGAACGCAGGTTGATTACCTGCGGTTCGACTATGCGCTTGGTCCGGGCGAAGGCCAGGATGTCGTCGATTATGTGGTTTATCCGCTGCGACCCTTTATGGATTTCTTCGGTAAACAACTCGATTTTTTTCTTGTCCGTGACGGTCGGGAGCAACTGGGCGAATCCGTCGATGGCGGTCAGGGGATTTCTTATTTCGTGGGCGACCCAGCTGGCCATTTTGCCCAGATAGGAAAGTCTCTCCGCATGTTTTAATTTTTCCTCCAGGGAGCGGATTTCGGAAAGGTCCTTGAAGATCGCCACGCAGCCCGGGACGTGCGCGCCGTGGCCGGGTATGGGCGAGATGGAAAAGCCGATCGGGATATCCCGGTTATCCGATCCGCGCACGGTTACCTCATCGCGGCTGACCGCCGACCCGGTCCGGACCGTCTCGGCCATTTTGTCCCATAACGCGGATAACCCATCGAGACCCTTGATATTGGTGCCGATGGTCGGATCCTTTTTCAATCCGAAAACCCGGCACGCCTCCGGGTTAAGAGTGGTAATTTCTCCGTCCCCCATTATGGCGATTACGCCGCTGGGCACGCTGTCGATGATTTTTTCATTGTACTGCCGCAGCTCTATTTCTTTGGCGGCAATCTGGGCGACCTGTTCCTGAAGTTTCTCGTTGAATTTTTCCAAGGCCTTTTTTTCCTTCAATTCCTTGCGGGTGGATTCAGCCCACAGGCTGCTGACCAGGGAGATGATGAACAGGAAGGGGATTTTGATCAAAATCGGCGCGCTGAAGAAAGAAACTCCGGGGTGGGACCGCAGGGTCAGCCAGATGTAAATAATGCACGACACCACCGCGATCGGAATGCTGCCTGAAATGTCCTGACTGACCGAGGCGACAAAAATAACCAGGAAATATATAAGGTAAAAATCGGTTTCAATCCCCTGGGTAAGGTAGATGGCCAGGGAGATCGTTATGATATCGAAAAGGAACACGAAAAACGAAAACCGGCTCTTCTGATACAGCCGATTGGGAATCAGATACATGAGTAAATTGGACAAAAAATAGATCAGGGCGATCAGATACCCGGGTTCCCAGACGTGCAATCCCTTCTTGGAGTAGACCATGATCAGGATCGTCGCCAGGATCATGATGAACCTGAGGAATAACAGCAGTTTTTTGTTGGTCATTGTATTTCCTATTCTTTTCCGGTCGGGGAATTATAACGGGAGAATCGAAAACTGTCTATGCGAACTTTTACCTATTAATCCGTTATATTTGTTATTCTGCGGATTAACACCGGGAAATTTAACCCAGGTAATAAAACAATTAGAACCGCTGCATGCGATTGACGGGAATGTATATTTCAGCTTGTATTGAAAAACGCCCGGATTCGGCAGCTAAAGGGTAATAAAGTAATAAAGGTGTAAAGTTTTGTCACAGTATCTCGCGTGATTTCGGCGCTTTGCCACAATCGAACCAGGCAGGTTGGTTTTTGTGTATAGTTTTGAATCATTCGACCTTCAGCACCTTTAACAATCCGGGAACGCTAGCATCAGCACTTTCGACGTGGATGAAGTAGATGCCCGCCGGCAGTTTCTTACCGGATTCGTCGTCGCCCAGCCATATCACGTTTGTTTCGGTGGTCTTCAGCGTCTTAACCAGGCGACCGGACAGGTCATACACCGTCAGCCGGATCGGACCGGTAACCGAAGACCCAAGCGATATCCGGACCAATTTCGAAAACGGATTGGGTTGCGCCGATAGATGCATTTTGGCCGGAACCGGCAGAGCGGTATTCTTTTCGCCAACCCCGCCCGGGGAATATTCGTAGATTTTGGTTTCGTTGTTGCCGGATACGACCAGATCGTTCAATCCGTTCCGGTCTACGTCCAGAATCCGGGTCGAGGAACCGGTCACCGTACCCGCCACGCGATCCCAGATGTAAAACGAATCGTTTCCCGCCTGCTTGATGATGTAGACCCATGGCAAGGCCTCCAGCGCGATCTCAGGCACTGAGTCGCCATCCAGATCGCCGGCTGAGGAAAAGCCATGTCGACAATATCCGTAAATATACGGAAACTCGAAGGTTTTGATGACCTGATACGTATTGTCGGCCACGGCCTTGAATATGAAGGCCTGGATCCGGCCCGTGGCATAGTTCGTACCCTTGATCATGAAATATAGCCGGTCATTGAATCCACTCGGGATCGTAATGCAGTCCCGCTCATTGCCCGTGGGGATGTAGTCGCACAAAACCTGGCGATATCCCGAATCCGGATCGTATTCATAAACCCAGTAGAAGCCCGAAGAACCGCTCATGACAAATTCGTTTTTCCCGTCCCAGTCGAAGTCGCCGCAGGCGTGGGTGGAATATGGGCAATCACCGGGAAAGGTATCAGGATTGGTTTCATATACAGTGGCATACTGATTGTTGCCGATGCTCTTGCGGATGGAAAAACAGTATAATTCATCTTCATTATTAAATATTTCGATTATACCATCGTTATCAATGTCAAAAACCGAATTGGGATTGTCGCTGCAGCCTCCGATAGTATCTCTCCATACTTCCTCGGTCGGATATGAAAACGAATCGGGTGATTCCAGAATACCGATTAAAGCATATTGAGTTGGTATTGCACCCCGGACTAAAATATCGAACAAACCATCCCGGTCAAAATCGCCGACCGCCCAGACTGGTCCCCATATGTCTGTCAATAAAGAATCAATCTGCCATGAATTAGGAGGGATTAATTTGCAATAATAAGTTGCATTGATGCCCTGAATAAATGAGCGGAAAATAAATTCATAATTATTATCCCGATCGACATCGGCGACAACGATTGAATGAAGATATTCATATACTCCCCGATTGATATAATACTTCTGATTGAAGCCGCTAAAAACACACAATATGGCGAGGAATGGTATCATTTTTATTCTTATTTAATCATGATTATTTTTCGGCTGTTTCGGCTATAGCCCATCTGGTAGAGGAGATAATATACGCCCGCGGCCAGGGAACGGCCATGATCGTCGGTGCCGTCCCAGATCGCTTCCTTGATACCGGCATCCTGGCGACCCGACCAAAGCGTCCGGACCCGCCGGCCCGCGACGTCGTAGATTTCCAGCCGGTGAATCCCGCTCTGCGAAAGCCGCACGCCAACCTTGACTCGTTCCCGGAAGGGGTTGGGATAAACCATAATCACGGCGCCGGCCTCGATCGGCCCGAACCGGCGCTCCGCGCCCGAACCCTGGATCACGCCCAGGAACCAGCGGCACGACCGGTTCAAATCGGCGCCGTCATCGTAATATTCTGATTTATCCGGAGTCAGGGGTATTGTCATAAGTTTGGTTTCGACTCCGTCCTCTTCCCGGTATAAGTTAAAGCCTGACACGTCACCGCCCGTAATTTGCCAGGACAACCGGACCCAGCCGCCGACCTGGCATTCGGCTTCGAAGTTAGCCGACATCGGCGCCGGGTTTCCCGGATAGGGGCCATAGAGGTCGGTCCGGCCAGTTTGGGCGAGGATCCGCAGCCAGTAATAAAAAGAGTCCGAGGCGGTCAACGCCGAATCGATGATCTGATAATTGGTCGCGGCGCCGGCCCGGACCGTACCGACAGACTGCCAACCAAACGAATCGGGGATCGCATTGCGTAGGAGCCGGTACTCGGCGGTCTGCTCGCCGTGGTGCGCCTGCCAACGGGCAACGACGTATAGGTCGCCGCCGAGGATCCGGACCGTATCCGGGATCGCCGTTTCCACGTATTTCATGACCCGTTCCCAGCCGTATACGTCCGGATAGGGTACGATCGGCGGATAATTGGTACCGAAAAAGATCTCATTCAAACCGTCGCCGTTCACGTCGCCGGCCGAGCAGAGATTCCAGCTCGTGTTGACTTCCCACCCTAATTGTCCGATATACTCCACGTCGGGGATGGTGTCCGGCGTCGTAGCGCCGTAATACAGCAGGAACCGGCCCGGGAATCCTGTGCCCGGGAACGGAACTCGGTAACCAAAGTTCCCGACGACGATGTCGTCATACCCGTCGGCGTTCAAGTCGTCCATGCAATCCACGTTGCTGCCCAGGTTACCCGTCAACCCCCACTTGCCTTCGATTTGCCAGTCGGGAATCGTGTCTAGATATGGCCCCCCGTAAAACAGGAGGACCCGGCCCCAGGGGTACTCAAATGTGGGATAAAAACAGTCGCCGATTGCAAGATCCTTGTACCCATCGCCGTTGAAATCGCCGGCGCCGGATACGATTGTGCCGAGCATTTGCATATAATTTTTACCCCAGAACCACCAGTCGGGCAGGGTATCCATGGGATTGCCGCCGTAAAAAAGATATGCCTTGCCCGCGGCTTTGTCCCGTTCCATGTTATTGCGCGCGCCGACGATGATATCGTCGCAGCCGTCTGCGTTCACATCTCCGCAATTGTCGATACAGAAGCCTAACTGCTCATAACGCATAAAATGCGGCGCCTGGTAATGACCGCCGTTGATAATGACGTCCGGGATCGTATCGATATTCGGGCCGCCGTAATAGATGTAGACCCGGCCGCGTTCGGTATATTCGTATTGTGAGCCATAAGTCGTATAGTCGGCACTGCCGACGATAAGATCATTGACGCCGTCACCGTTGACGTCCGCGCCGCACAAGCCAAAGGCGATGGATCCGCCTTCTTCCAGGGGGCCGCGGCTGTCGCCATGCAGAACCATCTCCGGCACCGTATCCAGGCCCGGCCCGCCAAAGTAAATAAAGACCCGGCCGCCCCGGCAGATGGCACCGAACTGGTTCGTATCGGTCACGGCCAGGGGCGCGGAGATCGCGAAGTCGTCATACCCGTCACCGTTGATATCGCCCAGGCCGTTCAGGGACAAGCCGAAACATTCATTGCCGGTTGAGTCGACATGATGGCCGCGAAAGGTTAAAGCCGGCATAGTGCTGGGATACGGTCCGCCGAGAAATAGATAGACTTCGTTGGCGGTTGTAGTATCCAAGTTTTGATAATGTTTTGTTATCAAAAAATCGTCATATCCGTCGCCGTTCACGTCGCCGGCCGCGCAATGCTTGACGCCATAACAAAACACAACGCTCGTATCCGGCGGGAAGTCCATCGTTTCCCAGATCGTTCGGAAATACCGGGCCTCGCCGGCCGCGCCGAGCATCAGAACAATGACAATGAATTGAATCAAGCGCATAATTCTTGGGTGGCCGGCCGGCATGCCGGCCGGCCGCCGATTAATCAATTACCTCCAGAGCACGCAGCGTTCCCGCGACTTCACATCCCCGGCATATAATACGATGAAATATACGCCATTAGGAAGGGTAGCCGCGATTTCCTTATCCGGTGAAAAACTATGTCCGCCCGGATTCATTATACCCAAATCCTGGGTATGCACCAGCTTGCCGGCCGCGTCGTAGAATGCGATCCGGACCGGAGTTGGTTCGGGAATCGAAAACCGGATGGTTTGGGTACCGCGAGATGGATTGGGACTGACGATCAATTTTATCCCTCCGGCGGGAGTAGATTCGGATGCTTGAGAACCGCCAAGCGTGGAATCGCCCTGCGCCATAAAAACTTTTTCGTTCGAATACCCGCTTTCCAGTCCGCTCCAGTCCACCGTGGTCACCTTGTATTTCAATATATCCCGTGAGTTGGGCTCGTCCCACCAGAAACACCGCGGTGCCGGGATATTGTTCACCTTCACGTACGGATTGTTGGCGATCTTCCGGTAGATGTTGTATCCGTGGATATCGACATTGGCGGGCGCGGTCCAGCGCATATTGATGATCCCAGTATCGAAATGCCGTTCTCCGGCCAATCCGGACGGCGCAGACGGATTCTGGTTGTTTACCGGCGTGCAGTTCGCGGTCACAGGCGAGGAATAGATGTAGTCGTCCTGCGGGGAATAATATTTCCGGGTCCGGACTTTATAGGTATGGTTCGATCCCGTGACCGCGGCATTATCCCAATACTCGGAACCCACATTGACATATATGCATACTCCGTCGCGGTAGAGCGCGTACGTAATCTGCGATTGCCAGTACCAGGTAGCGTAAACCCGGCCGCCGTCGTCATTGGTGACGTCTCCCACCGAAAACGTCGCCGGCGGCTGGGGCGGATTCGAAGGATCGGGCAAGCCGGTCGGATGGGCGGGATTGTTCGAGGCGGGCAGATTACCGATCCGGTAGTAGTAATCGACGTTGAAATCGACCGTGTAATCATACCAGGTCGTCGTGCCCGTCGGGATGTCAAAATCGGTGACATACTGATACGGTCCATCCGGGCACGTGCTGCGGTAAATATAGGCGTAACTCGGATCTTCGCTGTCCGTGATCACGCATTTCACGCGTTGGTATTCGCCGGACACCACCATCGTGGCCGGCCAGGGATCGTCGTCCGGGATGTATTTATAGATCCGGCCGTTCTTGCTCACGGCAAAAGCCTTGCTGCTGATCAGCGCCGGACCGTAACCCGACGTTTTCGCGGCCGATACGTCCAGGATGGCTTTGCCGTAGTTGTGATTAATGACTGAACCGTACATCGAGATGAATGCCTCGTCGGATCCGCCGTACATATATTGGGTCGTAAAACCGCTGAGACTGCCACTGCCGTAGAGAACGTTCGGATCCGGCAGTCTATGGATATTCGACCACGAGCCGCCGGATTTTTTCAGGCTGTAACCCTTGGAAGCGGCGATGCCGAAATTGCCGTAATACCCGACGCCGAAAAAGTTGAGTCCGAGTTCGGGATACGGATATTCCACGCCGCCGTTCGAAACTACGACGCCCGTACCGGTGCCGGCGTCGCCGACTACTACCCAGCCTTCAGGACCGGCTAAATTATACATCACGCTCTGGAAACATACATTCTTAGGGACATTTTGAATTGGAGTGCGAGACCAGGTCTGGCCGTAATTCGTAGTGGAATATACATATCCCTGTCCGGCCGCGATTTTGCCATTATTGGGATTACCGCCATCCCGGATGTCAAAGGCGACATCACGGAAAGGCAGGTCATCGGCGGCGGTAATCGAAGTGACAACCGACCAGTTGGAACCGGCATTGGTGGTCCGGTATACGACACCCTTGAAACGGTTCGGCGCTGCCTTTTTTTCGCCAACGATACAGCCTTTATTCGCGTCGCTGAAGAAAACCGCGTTCAGATGGTAATCGGACGCGCCGGAAATGACGACGTTGCTCCAAGTCGACCCGTCGTTCGTCGATTTCAACACTTTGCCGTCCGTGCCCACGGCCCAGACCGTGCCGCTCGAGAACGCGAACACGCCCCGCAGTTCATTGATGTTCGCGTCTTCATAAACCAGCGTGAAACTTTCGGCGTTCAGGATGCCGAAGATCACGATGCATATTAAGGCGATAATTTTGTTCATTTTACGCTCCTTATTATTGTTCAAAAGAAACTTCGATACGCATTTTTACAATCGTTACAAAAGGGATACAAACCGACCGGCTCCGCCTGATTCCGCGGCGGAGCCGGACTCAAACATATCTTATGAATCGGGAATAGAAACAGCCATAGAATAATGAATTGCCGGAAAACCGGTCGTCATAACGACCGGATGATGTACCCCGGAATAAGATAAGATAAGATAAGATATGGCGTTCTCATGTTTCCTATGCATTATTATAATAACTGATGGATGATTGTCAAGATAAATTTATATAGCGCATATATTACTCGAACGCGAATTTATTTTCCGCGAATAAATTCCGGCAGGCCTGCCCGACGTCCGGGTCGTATAACACCCCGCGGTTTTTACTGATCTCTTCCAGCGCCTTGTCCAAGCCCAGGGCCGCCCGGTAGGGGCGGTGCGATGACATGGCTTCGACTACGTCCGCGACCGCAAGAATCTTCGACTCCAGGGCGATATCCCTACCGGTAAGGCCGATTGGATAACCCGACCCATCCAGGCGCTCGTGGTGCTGAAGAACGATTTGGGCCACCGGCCATGGAAATTCCACTTCTTTCAGGATGTCGTAACCGACCTGGGAATGGGTTTTCATGAGTCTGTATTCGATGTCGGTCAGCTTTGCCGGTTTGCTGAGAATTTCCGAAGGCACGATGATCTTGCCGATATCGTGCAGGTATCCGGTTACGCGCATGCCTTCGATCTGATCGACGCTCAGGCCGAGTTCGATCCCGATCGCCTGACTGAGCAGCGCGACCCGGCGCTCGTGACCGGCCGTGTAGGGGTCGCGTTTCTCAAGTGCCAGGAACAGGGCGTTGACCGTTTCTTCGATGGTCCTGCGCCACTTCTGGTCGCTGTTTTTCAATGCCTTCTCGGCATCTTTACGGTCGGTGATGTCGATCGCCATTTCGCAGCGCACCATGCGGTCTTTGGACCAGGCGATCGCCCGGTCAATGCACCGGTACCAGCGCCGGGTTTTTAAATTCTGGAATTCCCAGATATGGGACTCGCCGAGATTCTCGCCGAAGATGATGTTATTGGTACAGAAGGGGCAGGGAGATTTAAGTCCCTGGAAAACCTCGTAGCACCGTTTGCCGACCACGTAGCCGAAATCCTTTTCGATGGTCCGGTTGGCGTAGAGAATTTCATAAGTATTGGGGTCGCTCACGTAAATCGCTTCGTCGATCCCCTCAAAAATGGTCAATACCTGGCGGTATTCGTAATTCTCGTTTTTATCCGTCATGGGGTTTATCTCGGTTAAATTTTTCTTGGGATTCATGATATCCCGGAGAGCGCGTTCCAGCCGGCAATGTTGGGAACTGGGGATATAACCCCAGTTCCCAACGGGAAATGATGGTTGAAGACCATTGTTTTCATTTCCAGTTGCGTTTTATCTACAGTATCCTCCTATACTAAACTCGCTGCCAACCCAAGTCTTTAATGGATATGATTCCATTATAAAATAGGCGCAGCTTATGATCGTTTTCTTTTTCACGCATTTTAAGGACCACCATTTTATCGTCCTTATAGGTGATCTCGCCCCGGTACTGAGATCCGTCGATCAATTTCACTTCGTACAGCTGCGAGATTTTCATGGTTATTTAATGGGTGGTGGAGGTGGTCTATGAGATCCGCCCAATGTATCGGAATCTCCCGGTAAACCATCCGCGTAGAGGACTCCAAAATTCAAATTGTTTAGTGCCGCGTTAAGCACGGATTGACCCGCAACGTTATTATGCTGGGTATTATTCAGAGATATACCAATAATCCCGCCCAGAATAACCAGCATTAAAAGGACCGATAAGGTGATGATAATTTTTTTCATGTAGCCTCCTTACTTATTCTTATAAGCAATATGCATGCCTGATATGCAAGTGTTGAAATACCATCGCTTTTTAGATTTTTAGCGATTTTTTATCGGGAGAAATGTGCGACAAAATGTCGCAAAAAAACACTTTATTATAATGCACGATAAATCGAAAGATAGTGCAGTCTTTTGGCGACAAAATGTCGCACTTTTATTAAGTTGAGTATGAAGTGGCGGTTAAATTTGAATTTTGTACTGTTTTATATATCTTTGAATTGTCCGGCGGTTTATCCCTAAATTTTTTGCCGCTTTTTGAGTATTGCCGTTCGTCGTTTTCAACTCCTCCAAAATTGCTTCTTTTTTAATCAATTTAATCGTTTTACCGTCGGTCGTGACCGGGTTCCGATCACCGATATCTTCCGCTGTGATTAACCGGCTTTTAGCCTGGATTACCGAACGCTCGATCACGTTCTGCAGTTCGCGGACGTTTCCCGGCCAGAAATTATTCTTGAGCCGGCTCAGCGCTTCGGCGGTAAAGCCGTCGATCTTTTTATTTATTTCCCGGCGGAAGCGGTCCAGAAACAGCTGGGCTAAATGGGGTATGTCGTTTCTGCGATCCCGGAGCGGGGGGATCTCGACTTCAAAGACGTTGATCCGGTAAAAAAGGTCTTTCCGGAACCGGCCTTCCTCGACTTCGATTTCCAGGTCCCGGTTAGTGGCGAACAGGAACCGGACGTCGATCTTCCGGGTCACGGTTTCGCCGACCCGGCGGATCGTTTTCTCCTCGATCGCTTCGAGCAATTTAGCCTGGAAGGCGAGGCTGGTATTCGTGATTTCATCGAGAAAAACCGTCCCGCCTTCGGCTTCTTCCATCAATCCCCGTTTGTCGCTGACCGCGCCGGTAAAACTGCCCTTCTTGTGCCCGAAGAGTTCCGATTCGAGGAGCGTTTCCGGAATCGTGCCGCAGTTGATGGGCAGGAAGCGTTTGTCGCGGCGCCGGCTTTTCAGGTGGATGAGCCGGGCGATCATGCCCTTGCCCGTACCTGTTTCGCCGAGAATCAGAACCGGCAGGTCGGTGGGCGCCGTATCCTCGACGCTTTTATACACATGTTTCATCGCCCGGGACCGGCCGACCAGGTAGCCGCTGCCGATTTCCCGGATAATGTTGCTTTTCAAAAGGACGTTCTCTTCCCGGGTCGCGCCAAAAACCAATGACTTCTCGGTGACCGCGGCTAAAATCCGGGATACGGCCTGGAGAAAATCCCGGTCGCGCGGATCAAAAATCCGGTCCGGGCTGCGCGAATCGAGGTAAATCGCGCCCACGATGGTTCCCGCGGCGACCAGGGGTATGCAAAGAACGGATCGGATCTGGTTCAGAATGACGCTTTTTTTCAGGCTGAAATCCGGGTTCGCGAGCGCGTTCGGCACGAAAACGATCTCCGCCGGATCTAATTTTTCCAGGACCGATTGGGAAAATTTCGCCGCGTCCTGAAGGGTTGTTTTATCCATGTCCCGGCCGGCGATCATTTCCATGGTTTTTAACCGCTTGACGAATAAAACTCCCCTTTCGGCCCGGGTCGCGGCAATGATGAGGTCGAGGATCCGGTCGGGAAATTCTTCGGTGCCCAGGTTCCGGCTAATCAGTTCCGCGAGCCGGGAAAAGGTTTCCAGATACGGATCGGTCAGGGACCGGTGATTGAGTTCGGCGGCCAGATCGGGAATAATCCGCGCCTTGAATTTTTGTAATTCATCCCGCTCGGCGAGGCAGCCCAATCCGGTAAAAATTTCTTCTCCCTCCGACAACCCGGCGAGAATTTCGGGCCAGTGAGCGGAACGGTCAATCCGATAGAGGACATCCAGGGCGAATTTTTTCATCAGGCCCAGTTCGTAAAGGTACCCCATGTTTTTTAAGGTCGTTTCTTCACGGCTCAGATCCAGGACCGGAGCGCGTTTCCGGCCGTATTCCGCGATTTTGACGAACGCGTCCGCCAGGGTAGATGCGTGCCGATCTTCGCGGCTCTTCTTTTTCAACATATCCGCGGATACTTGAGCTTGGTCATAGTCGCCCTCTTGCAGATAACAGCGGCCGGCGGCAAGCAGAAAATTGACGGATTGGTGGGGATCCGGGTTTGCCGCCAAAAGCTGCTCGGCGCGGTCCAGTTCTACCCGCGCTTTCAACCATTCGGCGCGCTGGGCATAGATCAGGGCCAGGCCGAGGTGATTGTCCGGGAGTTCCCGTTTTTGGTTTAAACGGGAAAATTCTTCCTGGGCGTACTCGAGATCGCCCAGTTTGAATCGAACCAGGGCGATCCGGTAAAGAGGAGAATCATCTTCCGGTTTGACCTCGGCCGATTGCCGGTAATATTCAAGGGTGGCCGCGAATTGCCCGTAATGTTCCTGGATTAACCCGAGAGTGAAAAGGGCGTAATAAAGATCTTGGCGGCTGTCCATCTGCCGCGCCCGGTCCATGGTTTCCTTCAGAATTTTTTCGCTTCCGCGCAGGTCTCCGTCCGTATATAAAAGGTTCGCTTTATTCTGTAAGGCGCTGTTCAGAAGTTGGATATGGCCGATTCGGGCAAAGACTTCGATGGCGAGGTCATTATTCTCGCGGGCCGCGGCCAGATCGTTCCGGGAAAGATGGCAGGTCGTTAAAATATTGGCGAAATAGGCGAAGTCAAGTTTCAGGTCATTGACCCGGCAAAAATCAAGACCCTCCCGGGCGATCAAAATCGCCCGGTCCAAATCGTTCATGAACCAGGTGTGGATCGCCTGATTATAACGGGCCGTGGCTTCCTCGGTTTTATCCTGGCGGGCCCGGGCCCGGGCCAGCGCTTTTTCAAATAAATCCGCTGCCGGCGCCAATCGCCCGGTGTTCATCAGCGCGTAGCCCAGGGAGTTGGCGGTCCGGATATAATCCGGGCTGTTTTCATCCATGAGGGACAGGGACTCGCGCAAGCTCTCCGCGCCCAGAGCCGGTTCTCCGATCGAACAAAGAAACCGTCCGTAGTCGGTGAGCACCGCCGCGCGGAGTCCTTGCGGACCTTTTTCGATCATTTCGCGGTATGCGCCGCGGGCCTGGTCGGTAAGGCCGAGATTTTTCAGCAAACCGGCGGTTCTGAGCCGGAGGCGGTAATAATTTTCCGGATCGGTTTTCCGGCTGAGCTGAGCCGCTTGGTCGAAGGCGTCGAGGGCGGAACGGTAATCGAAGTTTTTTTCCGCGTGCTCCCCGGCGGCCTCGAAATAACGCCGGGCTTCTTCATCGCGCCCCAGCTCCCGGCAAAACCGGCCCCGGATCATGAAATAATGGATATTTTCGTTTTCGGTCTGGGCGAGGGCGTCGGCGATATCGGCTTCCAGGCCAAGGCGTTCCGAAGCCGCAAGGTCGGATTCGGCGATGGCGCGGATGAATCGGCTGGCGGGGAAAACGGTGCGGCGCTCACCTTCGAATTCTTCGCGGATCAAACCGAGCCTTTTCAGGTTCTCGAGGCGGACGTCGACCGGCGATCCCGAAATCCGGCCGAGCACCGACGGTTCCACCGGGCAATTCATCACGGTTAATATATTGATCAATTTACGTTCTTCATCCGTCAGCGGATTCATCAGGGCGGTAAGAATATCGTCGATCCGGGACGGGATATTTACCCGGCGGAGCTTATCCCATTCTACCTGCCAGCCTTCCGGACCGTAATCCATGATTTTACCGGCATGGAGGATTTTAAGGATTTCGCCGAGAAAGAGAGGATTGCCGCCGGTCAGATCGTGGAGCCAATTCGCGAAATCGGCAGGCGGGATTGATATATCCTGCTTACTCCGGATCTTAAGCGGCGCGAATGTCCGGTCGATGTAATCCCGAACTGCGATGGGGGAAAAGGGCGCGAGGATAAAAATCGAAGCGTTAACCGCGCGGATTTTTTCCACGCGGCGCGCGCTGCCGATAATGCGGATTCCGGACCCGGCCAGGCCGATGCCGAGATATTGGACCAGGGCGAGATCGTGAGCCCCGAGTTCGTCCGCGTCGTCGATGATCAGGTCGGTTTTCTGAGTGTTTCCGGCCCGGATCAGGGCCTGGCAGAGACCTTCGAAAGCCGCGAATATGTCCCGGATTCCATCCGCGGTAAAGCCGGTGAATCCGGTCAGGGTTTCCCAAAGGCTTACTTTTTCGGCCGCCCGGTAGGACAAAGCCTGGTTGCCGGCTTGCTGAATCCGGTATTTTATTTCCTTCAGGAGACGGGTTTTGCCGGTGCCCGGCGCGCCGTTAAAAATAATGACCGGCGTTTTTGCCGTCCGAATTTTTTCGAAAATCGCGTCCGGTTCGATAAAGACCAAGGTGGGCAGGTCGATCCGGTAGGTGAACGGCGGGACCGAATCCCGGCCCAAGGAGCGGGCAAAGGACCGGTAGAGCTCGGGCAGGGAAGGCCGGAGAGCGGGTTCCGCGACCAGCAGCCGGCGGATCAGACCGTTGATTTCGTCCGGGATGTCCGGAATCGGGCCGTCATCGGGCGCTGGTTTCCGGCCGGCCAGGATTTCATAAATGATTACCCCCAGGGAATAAAGATCGCTGCGCTGGTCGGGGATCAGCCCTTTTAAAACTTCGGGCGCGATATAACCGAAAGTGCCGGCCGGGAAGAGGTTTTTTTCCGATAATCCGGCAAAACCAAAGTCGATAAAAACCGCCTTTTTTTCATCCGGGTCGTACCGGATATGTTCCGGTTTCAGGTCGGTATGGACAAAACCGCGGTTATGAAAAGCCGCCAATCCGGTCAGAACTTGGAGCAGGGCGGCGGCAAACTCCCGGGAGAACCCGGAGAAGTGCTTATTCAAGGCCGATCCGGGAACGTAGGCCATCGAAAAAAAAGCGGTCCCGTCGGCTTCGATATCGTAATCAAACACTTTAACGATATTCGGGTGTTGGAGCTGGGATAATACCTGGAATTCACGGCTGATCAGTTCGTTATATTCCGGGCGGGGTAAACGCGCGCATTTCAAAACGACCACTTTGCGGTCGGAAGATTCGGCTCGATAAATAATCGAATAGTTGCCTTCTTCGATCGGCTCGAGGATGCGGTAGGTCTTGAATTTTTTGGACGATTCGTACATAATAAATCAATTATATGATATATATAATAATCGTATTGTCAACGGTTGCCGGCGGAGATGAACATACTTGTTGACTTTTAACGGAATTTAAGTATAATATCCGATATGAAAACCAAAGTTTTAAAGAAAACGGATATTAATCGAAAATGGTACGTGGTTGACGCTAAGAATAAAATTTTGGGCCGGTTCGCCACGCGGATCGCCCGGATTTTAATGGGCAAGAATAAACCCCAATATACGCCCCATGTGGATTGCGGCGATTTTGTGGTGGTGCTCAATGCGGATAAATTCCGGGTCACCGGGAAAAAGATGGATGACAAGATTTACTATTCTCATTCCATGTATCCCGGCGGTTTGAAGGCGATCAGCCTCAAGCTGATGCTCGAAAAACAGCCCCGGAAAATAATCTACAAGGCGGTTTCCGGAATGCTGCCGAAAAACCGGCTCCGCGACCGGCGCCTGACCAGATTGAAGATCTACCTGTCGTCGGAACATCCGCATGTCGCCCAGGCGCCTCAGAAGATAGAACTATGAGCGAAGGAGGACGAGCAATGTCCGAAATCATTACCGGATCACGAAAGCGGGCGCGGGCTAAAGTCCAGATGGCCGCCGGGACCGGCATCGTCAAGATCAACGGCAAAGATCCCCTGAAGTATTTCTGCCGTAAAGAGTTGGTCGACACGGTCAACCTGCCGCTGGTCACCGCCGGCGTCATGGGCAGCCTGGACATCAGGGTCCGGGTTCTGGGCGGAGGAATCTCGGGGCAGGCGGGCGCGATCAGTCTCGGTATCGCCAAAGCCCTGATCAAACACAACCCGGAATTGAGGCCGACGCTTAAGAGCGCGGGACTGTTGAAACGTGATCCGCGGGAAAAGGAGCGGATGAAGTACGGCCTGGCGAAACGGCGCAAACGGTTCCAGTTTTCTAAACGTTAAGGAGGTAGTTTGGAGTTAGTGACCATCGAATCATTAATCAACGCCGGCATTCATTTCGGCCACCGGACCAAGCGGTGGAACCCGAAAATGAAGAAATACATTTACGGTAAGCGCAACGGTGTGCACATCATCGATCTTCGGCTGACGCAGGAATCCCTGAAAAAGGCCTACGAAGCGGTCGTTCATGTGGCCGAGCAGGGTAAAGGCATACTTTTTGTCGGAACGAAAAAACAAGCCAAGGATATTATCAAGGAAGAAGCCCTGCGCGGCAAAATCTTCTATATCACCGAGCGCTGGCTCGGCGGGCTCCTGACCAATTACAGCGTTCTTAGCCAGAGGATCCATCGTTTGCGCGAACTGCAGCGGATGAGGGAGGACGGCGGTTTTTCCGTTCTGCCTAAAAAGGAACTCTCCCGGATCGAGAAGGAATGGGGACGTTTGGCGAAGAGTTTCGAGGGCATAAAAGACATGGACCGACTGCCCGGCCTCATTTATATCGTCGATATCAACAAGGACGCCACGGCCCTGGCCGAGGCGCGCCGGGTGAATATTCCGATCATCGCCATCGTCGATACCAACGTTGATCCGACGAACATCACCTTTCCGATACCGGCCAATGATGACTCGCTCCGATCCATAAGCCTGATCACCAAGGTTCTGACCAACGCGGTGGTCGAAGGCCGCAAGGGTTTTGAAACTGAAGAAAAGGAGACCTATGGACCTGGAGAAAGTTAGGGATTTAAGGGAGCGCACCGGCGCCGGTATCGTGGACTGCAAAAACGCCCTGATCGAATCCCAAGACGACATTGAGCAAGCGGTCGATATCCTGCGCAAGAAGGGGCTCGCCGCCGCCGCCAAGAAAGCCGGTCGGGTCGCCAAAGAGGGGATTATTGACGCTTACATTCATCCGGGCGACCGCCTGGGCGTGCTCCTCGAAGTAAATTGCGAGACCGATTTTGTCGCCCGCACTCAGGAGTTCCGTCGTTTCGTCCGCGATATCGCCCTCCATATCGCGGCCAGCGAACCGATGGTCGTGACCCGCGAAGAATTGTCCGCGGACGTCATCGACCGCGAAAAAGAAATTTACCGGAGTTTGGTCCAGGACCTCAAAAAACCCCCGGAGATCGTGGAGAAGATCGTCCTGGGCAAACTGGAAAAATTCTATACCGACGTCTGCTTGATGGAACAACCTTTCGTGAAAATCCCGGAAAAAACGGTGGCCGATTACCTGAAGGAACAAATCGCGAAATTCGGCGAGAATATCATCATTCGCCGTTTCGTTCGTTTTCGTCTTGGGGAATAAAATCCGCGCCGAACCGGACCGTAAATCTTCCGCCCACCCCCCGCCCAAACTTAAATACCAGCGCCTGATTCTGAAAATATCCGGCGAAATGCTCGGTCAGGGTAATGATCCGTTCCATCGTCCGGCGGTCGGCTTTGTTGCCCGGCAGATTGCCGCCGCCCGCCGCGCCGGCGCCCGGATCGGGATTGTCGTGGGCGGCGGGAATATAATGCGGGGTAAAGCCAGCGGTTGGCTGGACCGCTTATCCGCCGACCTTTGCGGCATGACCGCGACCGTCATCAATGGCATCGTCATCCAGGATTGTCTCGGCGCCATGGGCATCCGGGCTCGGTTGAGCGGCGGATTCGAAATTCGGGGTCTGGTCGATTGTTTTCACCCGTTCCGGGATCGGGAGTATTATGACACCGGAGGTGTGCTGATTTTCGTCGGCGGGACGGGCAGCCCTCTTTTTACCACGGATACGGCCGCCGCCCTGCGGGCGGTCGAGATGAAGGCCGACCTTCTGATCAAGGCAACGAAAGTGTCGGGGGTGTACTCGGCCGATCCCCGGCGGGATAAACGCGCCGTTTTTTTTCCGAAACTTGATTACGAGACGGCGATCCGAAAAAATTTGAAAATTATGGATCGGGCGGCCTTTGGCATCTGCCAGGAGGCTCGCATTCCGATCTGCGTGTATGATTTAACGGGTCACAACCTGCTGGATATCCTGAAAGGAAAGCGCGTCGGGACAATGGTCCGTAAGGGAGGAGAATCATGAGTCAAGCCACCAAAGATGGCGCGAAAGTCAAAATGGAAAAATCGATCAGCCTATTGACGCAGGAACTGTCCAAGGTGCGGACGGGTCGGGCTTCTCCGGCTTTGCTGGACGGCGTGAAAGTCGAATACTACGGCAGTACCCTGCCCTTGAACCAGGTGGCGAGCGTCAGTATCCCGGAACCCCGCCTGATCATCATCCAGCCCTGGGATAAGCAAGCCCTGGGTTCGATTGAGAAGGCCGTTCAAAAAGCCGACCTCGGGCTTAACCCGAACAATGACGGCAATGTCATCCGCCTGGCCATACCGCCGCTCACGACCGAACGCCGGGAGGAACTGATCAAGTTGACCATGAAACTGGGCGAGGAGTGCCGGGTGGCAGTCCGTAACGTCCGGCGCGACGCTAATAATGAAACGAAAAAGGAAGAGAAGGATAAGAAGATTACCGAGGACGAGTCTTTCAAAACCCAGGAACAGATCCAGAAGATGACCGATGAGTATATTAAGAAAGTGGATGAAGTGCTCAAGAAAAAGGAAAAGGAAATCAGGGAGACTTAGGACTAAACCGGCCCGTGGTTTTTTTGTCTAAAATTTACAATGCGAGGTGATCGATGGCTAAATTATGGAATGATTTTACACGCTGGATTGATGATGCTTCCAAGGTCGTCAGCAAGGAAGCGGGCGATCTGACTCAGAAAGGTAAACTTAAGATCGAGATCTTCGACCTGAAATGGCGTCTTAAGGAAGAGTACGCGGAATTCGGCAAGCTCGCGTACGATCTAACCGCGGTCAAGAAAAAGGAAAATTGGGCGGCCGATAGCCGGGTAAAAAGCCTGATTACGAAAATCAAAAATACCCTGAAAAACCTTAAGGCTAAAGAGGCGGATTACAAGAAAGTCGGCAAGTAAACCTTTAGCGGGAGTAAAACATGGCCAATCAACCGATAAAAAAATGGGAACCGTTTAAGGAACTCGTAACCCTCCGGGACGACATGGATCGTTTTTTTAACAGTTTCTTTGGACGGTCCTTAGGCGCGGATTACGACGGCGTTTGGGCGCCGGTCATCGATATCGAGGAAGATAAAGATAATTTCATCGTCAAGGCCGAGCTGCCCGGCATGAAAAAAGAAGAAATCAAGATATCGGTGCGCGGTAATATCCTGACTTTGGCGGGCGAGCGGAAATACGGGAGCGACGAGAAGACCAAGACCTACCACCGTATCGAGCGCGCTTACGGTAAATTCGTGCGGACCATAACCCTGCCCAGCGAAGTTGACGGGGACAAGGTCAAGGCAATGTATCAAGACGGAATCCTGACAATAATCCTGCCCAAACCGGAGACGATGAAACCCCAAGCGGTTGAGATTGAAATTAAGTAACGGATTCTTATGGCCGGCATCCGAAGGCATATCGGACCGGCGCTGGTCTGGATCACCAGCGGGGAGATGTTCTGACGGAGAAAAAAAAGGAGCAGAAAATGGATAAGAAAGTTTCATTAAAAACCGTCGGAATAATCGCCGCCGCCGCCGCCGTATTTGCATTTCTGTTCGGTCTGATTATCAGCGTCGGGTTGCCGGGTCTGGTCAACCGGGTTGAGGCGAGCCCGGACAAGATGGTTCCGATCCCGCTGGTTAACGAGGAAGGTGAAAGTCCGTTTACCCGGGTCGCCGATATCGTTTCTCCAGCCGTCGTCAACATTTCCGCCGAACGCAAGGTCCCGACCAATGTGCCCGGTTTCGGCTGGGATTTCAACGGACCTTTTGGTGATTGGTTCCGCGAATTTTTCAAGGACATGCCCCGGAGCGAAGGCCGGGCTCAAACCCTGGGCTCCGGTTTTATCGTCTCCGAGGATGGCTACGTAGTGACCAATAATCACGTCGTCAAGGAAGCAACCAAGATCATCATCAAACTCACCAATAAAAAGGAATACAAAGGGGATCAAGTCAAAGTCATCGGTTCCGATTCCAAGACCGATATCGCTTTGCTCAAGATCCAGACCCGGGAAAAATTTCCCTTCCTGAAATTCGGCGATTCGGACAAAATCCGGGTTGGCGATTGGGCGATCGCGGTCGGCGACCCTTTCAACCTTGAGGGGTCGGTTACGGTCGGCGTCATTTCCGCCAAGGGCCGCCGCGGCATCCCTTTACCCGAGGGACCTTCCTACCAAAATTTTCTGCAGACCGACGCCGCGATCAATCCGGGGAATTCCGGAGGACCCCTGGTTAACATCCACGGGGAGGTGATCGGCATTAATTCCGCGATCACCACGCCCAGCGGCGGCAATGTCGGCATCGGCTTCGCGATTCCGGTAAACCTGGCCCGGTCCGTCATCGACGAGTTGAAAACCAAGGGCAAGGTGACGCGGGGCTATATCGGCGTATACCTTCAGGAGATAACCGGGGATCTTAAAAACGCCATGAACCTTTCCGTCTCGGAAGGCGTTCTCGTCAGCGAAGTTTCGGACAATACGCCGGCGAGTCGCGCCGGAATCAAAAGCGGAGACGTGATTATTGAATTCAACGGCGAGCAAATCAAGGACGTGGAATCGTTCCGGTTTCTGGTTGCGGCCACCGCGGTGGGGAAGACGGTCAATATTAAATTGGTCCGCGACGGCAGGGAAAGGACGCTGGCGGTCAAGGTCGGAGAAATGCCCGGCGAAACCGCCGCGGTCAAGGACGTGCCGGATCGGGAATCCGAACTCGGCCTGGAGGTCGTGGCGATCGGGGATCCCCGAGCCCAGGTTTTCAATGTCAAGGCTAAAAACGGGGTCGTGGTCGTCGGCGTAAATCCCGACGCCCCCGCCGCCCAGGCGGGTATCGCGACCGGCGACGTGATCACCGCGATCGGCAAGCGCGAAATCAAAAACCTGGAAGATTACCGATCGGTGCTGGCCGAGATCAAAAAAGGCCAAACCGTCGTCTTCCAAATCCAGCAGCAGGAACGAAAGCGTTATATCGCCGTCACCCTATGATTACCGGATAGAGCAACGTGGTCCGGCTGATCAGCGAAAGGGGCCTCAAAAAATATCTGGAAGAAATCAGCCAGTATGCCATCTTAGAAAAGAAGGAAGAGTACCGTCTCGCCCGGTGCATCCGCAACCGCGACGACGAGGCGGCCAAAGAGAAGTTGATCCTTTCCAACCTCCGTATCGTCATCTACATCGCGAAAAAATTTCAGAACCAGGGCATGACCCTGAGCGAACTGATCAACGCGGGCAACGAGGGTTTGATTCAGGCCGTGACCAAATTCGACGAGCGCAAAGGGTACCGGTTCACGACCTATTCGGGCTGGTGGATAAAGCGTTCGATTTATGAAGCGATCAACACCCAGCGCGGGATTATTCAAAAAAGCTACCTCGCCCGGCGCATCCAGTCCCTGACGCCGCGGTTCATCCATAAAAACGGCCGGGAGCCGACGGTCCAGGAACTGAGCGAGATGTTACATGTCGACTCGAATGCCATTTCCATGGCTCTAACCGAGCTGATCCCGCCTTATTCCCTGGACGAGACCTATAATTCCGACGACATGGAGACGCCTTATCTCGAGACGGTTCGGCTGGACATCGAGGGTTCGAACAACCTGGTTGCGCCTCCGCCCGACGAAATCTTCAAGAAAAAAGTGGAGAAGGAGAAGCTGGAAAAAGCGTTGAGAAAACTGCCCCCCCGGGAACAGGAAGTATTGAAGCGTAATTTCGGGATGGGCGACTTCGACACCCAGAGCATGGAGGATATCAGCCGGATCATGAACATCACCCGCGAACGGGTCCGCCAGATCCGGGATAATGCCCTGCGGAAATTAAAAATCATTCTGCTCCAGCAGGTCGCCGACAAGCCGTAGTCGGTGTCTATAATTCTTCGACGAAAATTTCCGTGTTGGTGTAAATACAGATCCGGCCGGCGATTTTGATCGCTTCTTCGACGATCGTCCGGGCCGCCAGGTCCGAATGGAGGACCAGAGCCCGGGCCGCGGCCAGGGCGTACGGACCGCCCGAACCGATCGCGAGGATCCCGTCGTCCGGTTCGATGATATCGCCCGCGCCCGATACGACATAGGCGTGTTCCCGGTCCAGGATTGCGAGCATGGCTTCAAGGCGTCTCAGGATCTTGTCCTGGCGCCATTCCTTGGCCAGTTCGATCACGCTCCGCGGCAGGTTGCCCCGAAATTCTTCGAGTTTCGATTCAAAACGCTCGAAAAGGGTCAGCGCGTCGGCCGTCGATCCGGCGAAACCGGTGAGGATCCGGTCGTTGTACATCTTGCGGATTTTCTTGGCGGTATGTTTCATGACCGTTTCGCCCGTGGTCACCTGGCCGTCGCAGCCGATCGCGACCTTATCGTTGTGCCGCAGGCCGATGATGGTCGTGGCTCGAATCGTCATGGAAAATTATAATTAAAAGCCGGCTCCGGTCAAGAGGGTTCGCGGTTTTTCTTGACAACTCGATACCGGCAGTTATAATACCATTCATGCTTTCGTTTCGACAAATGAAGAAAGGGAGCGGAGCCATAATACCCCACCTGAACCGCCTGGATTCTCCGGAACATATCAAACGCTTCCTTGATGATTACGGAAGCGTTTTTCTGGACAGCATTCGCGACGCCATTTCCATCATCGATACGCGGACCAAGCGCATCGTCGCCGCGAACCGGACTTTTTATAAAACGCTGGGCTACACGGAAAAGGAGGTTATCGGCCGACACTGTTACACGATTACCCACCGTCATGGTCGTCCCTGTTCGGGCCCTGACGAACTCTGCCCCATGGTCCGAACCCTGCATACGGGCGCATCCGCGGTTTTCGAGCATATCCATTGTCATAAGGATGGACGAAGTGTTTTCCTGGAAGTGTCGACGTCGCCGATCCGAGACGGGAAGGGTCGGGTTGTTTACGTTATTCATGTCGCGCGCGATATAACCGAACGGAAAATATCCGAAGACGAGCTCCGGAAACTAAAAAAAGCGGTGGAGAGTTCCGGGGAAGCGATATTCTTAACCGACCGCGAAGGTCTTTTTACTTTCGTAAACCCTGAATTCACCAGGCTGTACGGTTATCCTCCGGCCGAGGTTGTGGGCAAACGAACGCCCCGGATCCTGAAAAGCGGTAAAATGAAGGCGGAGAATTACGCTAAATTCTGGAAGCGGATAGTCGGACGTAAAATAATCAAAGGCGAGGTGATCAACAAAACCCGGGACGGCCAATTCCTGGAGATCGAAAGCACGGTCAGTCCGGTCCTCGACAATCAAGGTCAGCTTACCGGATTCCTCGCCATCCAGCGCGATATTACTCGCCGGAAGCAGGATGAAAAAAGACTCAATTACCTGGCGTATCATGATATCCTAACCGATTTACCAAACCGGCTTTTGTTCAGCGACCGTTTCAATCAAGCGTTGGCCCGGGCCACGCGCTATAAAACCATCTTCGCCGTAATGCTTATGGACCTGGATCGCTTTAAGGAAGTGAACGACCGCTTTGGTCACCGTATCGGTGATCAGCTTCTCAAATTGGTCGCGCAGCGGTTGCGCCAGAAAATCCGTAAAACCGACACCATCGCCCGTTTATGGGGCGACGAATTCGGTGTCCTTATCGGTGACATGAAAAGCAAGACGGCGGCGGGAAAAATCGCGCGCAAGATTCTCGGAGCGTTTATTTCTTCCTTTATCGCCGAGGGTTATGAGCTGAACATAACCGCCAGCATCGGGATCAGTGTCTACCCTGAACACGGCAACAACATCGAAGAGCTGTTGAAGAACGCGGACCGGGCCATGTACAAAGCTAAGAAAAAGGGACGCAACAACTTTGAAATTTTCACGGCGGGACAATAAAAATCCCCCGCTCTCCCTTTTTTAAGAGGGGAGAGCGGGGGATTTTATCGGTGAGAAAAGATCAATCCAGCCGCTGGTCGCGCCGGAAATCAAGGCGCAGGTCCGAGTCGTCGTCGATAATCGAACCCTCGGTCGGGAAGTAATCCATGTGCACGACCGCGGTCTCATAAACCAGGGCAGTCCCCTTGCCGTGATCGGTCGTAATATCGAAGAGCCGACCCAAACCGGCGGTGCCGGTCGAGGTCATACGGCCGTTCTCGAGGGTTTCGAGGAATCCTTCGATATCATCCCTGTCCACCGAGCTTATTTCGCCCCGGATCGCGTCCATGGCGTAGGATTTTAGAAGCTTTTTCCAGATCTTTCCGATCAGCTGGTTGTTGGCGAACAGGTCGAAGCAGATGATCCGGTTGCCGGTCGTGACGACCACGCCGACCGTAGTTTTAGAGATCTTCGGTACGCTTTCGAAATGCTTTTCGTATTCCGCGACCTTGGCCCGCACTTCTTCGTCCTCATAGTTGGCCCGAACCGTGCCCGAACCCGAGGCTACGCCCAGTTCGTCCTGGCTCCGGGCGATGCCGGCCCAGACGTCGGACTGGCTTTCCGAAACCTTCGCCTCGGAGCGGACCGCGTTAGGCACGAGCAGGTTGCCGGATTTGAATTCGGGCGAAACCGAGACCCAGCGGCCGTGCTCGACGCAGAATACCGGCACGCGGATCCATTCGCTATGGGCCGGGACCAGGACGTCCTGTTTCAACATCCGGTCCTGTTTCGCGCCGGTGATCATCTCGCCGGTCATGAGAAATACCATATCCCCGCCGTTATTCCGAACCTCGACGAAGTTCACCTCGCCGTCGCCGCTTTCCCGGATTTTAAGCCATCCCTTGGTCATGGCTTCATCCAGGGTCGTGAAATTTCGGATCGAAATGGCCGATTTCAACTCCAGGGGAAAGATTTTTAAATTCTTGTATTCGATTGCGTTGCCGACCGTTATTTTACCCAGGTAATTGTCGATCACGTCATCTTCGCCCTTGGTAAAGCCGAAGATGGTCATGAGCAGGCACAGCGTAAGTAATCGTTTCATGTTAGCCTCCTTATGATCTATAATACAAAAGATCCGGAGAAATATTCCATGAAAATATATCAGGGCGGAGATTAAACGAAGGTTTTACTTGACTTTAGCCGGTTTATAGGTATATTGTATCAATAAAGGAGGTCGAATGGGTCCTTTTAATACGCCCTGGCTGACCTTTCTAGCCTGGGTCGTCGGCATCGGGTGCGTAATTTTCAGTATTATATGGGGTGTTGTCATTTTCAAACCCGGGGAGGATGATGATGAGTAGCCTGGCGGTGTATATCATCGTCCTGGTCTTATATTTGCTGATGCTGGTAATAACCGGACTCCTGACTTCCAAACAGACCCGGAATGTCGAGGATTTTCACATCGGTTCCCGGCAGATCGGCCCCTGGGTTACTTCTTTATCCTATGTCGCGGCTTATTTCAGTTCCGTGGTCATCGTCGGCGGCGGCGGTTTCGGTTATAAATACGGCATGTCGACGATCTGGATCGGCGCGATCAACGTGCTCGTCGGGACCCTTCTCTGCTGGATAATCCTCGGTCCCCGGATCCGCAAATTCACTCATAGGTTGAAGACCATCACCGTTCCCGGTTTTCTGGGCGAACGCTATAATTCCCGATTCGCCAATATTTTTCCGGCCCTGATCATCGTTGTCTTTTTGATCGTGTACAATATCAGCATTCTTAAAGGCATGGGTCATATATTCGAAGTGCTGATGAACATGCCCTACTTCTGGGGTCTGGTGATATCCGGTGTGATCACATTAGTTTACGTGGTGATCGGCGGCTACCTGGCCGTGGTCTGGACCAGTTTTATCCAGGCCTGGGTCATGGCCATCGGCCTGATCGTCATGACCGTCTTTTCATTAAAGGCGGTCGGCGGTATTTCCGCGGCCAACCAGGCGCTGAGCGGAATAAATTCCGGTCTGGTCAACACGCCCGGAATTTGGGGTTGGTCCGGTTTGATTTCGTACGCCCTGATCGTCAGTTTCGGCGTGTGGGGCATGCCCCAGATGGTGATCAGGTTTTATTCGATCAAGAACCTGAAAGTGCTCAAGGTCGGCACGATCCTCGTGACAGTCGCCACCTGCCTTGCTTTCTTACCCTATTTTAACGGCGCCATCGCCCGGGTATTATATCCGGGTTTAAAAAATCCCGACCTCGCAATTCCGACCCTGGTTAAAGCGACCCTGTCGCCGTTCGGCGCTTCACTGGTCCTGACCGCCGTTTTGGCCGCCGGTATGTCGACGCTATCCTCGGTGATGATCATTATTTCGGGATCGCTCATCCACGATCTCTTCGAAAAAGGTTTTAAGATGAAGTTCGAAGGCAACCAGAGTCTGAATCTCAGCAAAATCGCCAGTCTGACAATCGGTTTGATCTCGATCTTTCTGGCCATTAAACCGCCCGCTTTAATTTTGACCTTGACCGCCTTCGCATGGGCTTTGATCGCCTCCGCGACCTTATGGCCGATTTTCTTCGGCATTTTCTGGAAAGGAACGACCAAAACCGCTTGCGTCATTTCCATGGTCGGCGGTTTTATAACCGCTTCGTTATGGTTGATCATGAAGAATCCCTGGGGGATCCACGGTTTTATTCCGGGTGTCCTGGTTGGTCTGATCTTGATCATCGTCATCAGTTTCTTTACGCCGAAATTTACTCCGGAACATATCGAAAGGATCTGGGGTACAGATAAATAGTAATACGAATAATAAATTAAAGAAAAAGGGCGGTTTTACCGCCCTTTTTCTTGTTCTTTTTTTGTATATAGCGCACAAAAATTGTGCAGAGACACAATAAAAGTGTTTAAATTTCGATCATTTTTCAGGCACATCTATTGCATATTTAATATGGTAGAGGTGCAAAATGAAAACGAAAATAGCCATCCTAAATTTAATTCTGATCGCCAGCCTGGTTGTCTTGGCTGGGTGCTGCTACGAAGAAGCTGACAATCTGCCGCCGGCCGTGCCCCGCGGGGTACGTTCGGTAACGGGCGATGGCCAGGTCCTGATCCAATGGTACGAGAATAACGAACCCGACCTGGCCGGATACCGGATCTATGTCAGCTCGGACGCACCGGGTCCTTATGTCCTGATCGCGGAAACGGATCTTGATCACTTCCTTGACTACGGACTCGTCAACGGCCAAACTTACTACTACGCGGTTTCCGCCTTTGATACCCGTAACAACGAAAGCGAACTTTCCTATGAGACCGTCTTTGATACTCCCCGTCCCGAAGGCTATGACGTGCGGGTCCGTGATTTCCGGGTTATTCCGGACGAGGCGGGATGGGATTTCAGTTCCTACGCGATCGTCCGCTACAACGCGGCGAACTGCGACGTTTATTTCGGCTACGATCCGAACGCCGCTTCCTATTTCTTCTATACCTACCGGTCGGGCGGTTTGATCCAGGATTTCGGCTATACCGAGTCCCTGGACGACGTTTCGTACGCGCCCGAGAACGGCTGGTCGCCGGCGGGCATGGTCGAGGCGATCGAAGGCCATACCTACATCGTCTGGACCTGGGACAACCATTTCGCCAAGTTACGCGTGACCGCGCTCGGCTCCGGTTACGCAGTGTTCGATTGGGCTTACCAAGTCGACCCGGGTAATCCCGAGTTGATAATCAAGCGTTAACCAAAGGAGGATAACATGAAACGCCTTTTACTGTTGTTCCTGGCCGCGATACCGCTCTTCGCCTTCCAGGTTAAATTCATCGACAACGGTTATGATCATGCGGGAACGGGATGGTACGACGAATACTGGGAATACAACGGTTACGACTGCGATGACGGTCCGTACTGGGTATACTATCCCCACGGCCATTACTGCGTTTACTACGTCTGGTGGCATCCCTGGTACTGGGATTGGTACTGGGACCGTTGCCACTGGCATCATCATTGGGACTGGGATTTCTTCGCGTGCGGGTATTACGTTGTCTGGTACTCGGATGGCGGTTGGTGGTGGCGGCCGCGCTACGGCCGGGAAGTGCGCTACAAACTGCCTTACGAATACAGCGATTTCCGGTGGAAGGCCCGTTCTTACGGCGTGAACCTGCCGGACAAACCGAGCCGCGAGATTAATGTCCCTTATAAGGAGAACGACGTGCGGCGGCTCATGGAGAAAAAGGATCCCGAACTGTACAAGCGCCTGGAAACCGAAAAGAAGAACGGTAATCTCGAGAAGATCCGCAAGGATTACGACGTCCAGGTCAAAAAGGAAATCGCGGTCAAGAACGACGAGTACCGCAAGCAGGTCAAGAGCGCGCCGACGGACCGGTTCGTGCCGACTAAGGACGAACGTTATGATAAAGTCGACGAATCCAACGGCCGGATCCAGGAGCGTGCGGATGACGTGAACAACCGGGATAATGAAAGGGACATCGAAAAAAGCGACGAAAAATCCCGCGAACCGAACGAGCGGTATATCCGGAAGCCCCCCAGCGATAACGATAAGGAAGATAATTCCCGCGATCCGCAGGATGACAACAAAAATAAGACCAAGAAACCGACTACGATCGATAAAAGTTCCGCCAACGACCGCGACCAGGAAAAACGGGATAATGTCAAGAATAACCGGTCCGTTAAAACGGGGAGATAATCATGTTTCCCCTGACCTTACTCGTCCTGCTCAACCTCAACGCGGTTCTGGACGCCGACATCTGGGTGAATAAGGATGAGGCGGCATACCATCCCGGCGAGAAACTTACAATCTCCTTCGAAACCACCGAGGATTGCTACGCGGCGGTCTATGACATCGAACCCGGGGGGGAGACCACCCGGCTCTTCCCTCCGGAAGGGCAAGACGGAAAAATGAACGCCGAGCAGACCCACGAGCTCCCGCCGCCCGACGCCGACGTTGATTACATGATCGGCGAGACGGTCGGCGACGAGGAGTTCGTGATCCTGGTCAACCGCGACCATCCGCCGACCCTCGGGGAAATGGATCCCGGGACCGTGAGGAAGAGCATCAAGATCGCCGTCGAGGAGCCCGAACCGGCAAGACTGAGGATAATCAGCACGCCTTCCCACGCCCGGATTTACATTACCGAGGTTTCATCCGGGGATCAAGTGTACGCCGGCCGGGCGCCAAAGACGATCGAGGTCCAGCCCGGCGCCTATATTGTGACCATAAAACTGGGCGGGTATCACACAATAAGCCGCCGCATCGAACTCGACCCGGGTGACCAGCGACGGGTTTTCGTCCGGCTCTGGGATTGATCGGAAAGGGGTTGACACCATGAAGGAAGTTACTATAATAAAAAGAGAGATTATGAAGCGAATCACGATCCTGATCATGCTGGCCTGGGCGATGACTTTCGCGGTTACGCCCAAACCCAAAACCGATAACAACCAAACGAAAACGGACAAGGAAAAAATCAAGATCGAGTTCGTCAAACCGGAAAAAGTCGATAAGAACGACAACAACAGCGATCATTTCAACGATCCCGATTCGAACGGCGTTAACGACCAGCGCGAAGACGACTACAAGAACATCAAGGAATTGAAGTCCAAACACAAGAACGACGACAAAGCAAGGGTCGATAAAGGTAAGACGAAGATCCCGGAATCGAAGCCGCCCGCGGTGAAGATAAACCTGAAAAAACCAACCCGTTAACGAAAGAGAGATACAAATCCCCGCCGGTTACCGGCGGGGATTTTTTTTATCCCGTTAGAGAAAACCACCGATTTAAATCGGTGGTTTTCTCCGAATAAAGCAGACGGTGGGTTAATACCGCCGTCGCGCATTCCCGTTAGAGGGCGGAGTTCTCTAACGGGAGATTGTCAAATTATTTCCGCGGCGCGGTAGGAGGACCGGACCAGGGGTCCGCTGATCACATGCCGAATGCCCAGCCTCTCGGCGGCAGCGCGGATCTCATGGAATTCTTCCGGGCGGTAATACTTCTGAACCGGAAGGTGTTTCATTGTCGGCTGGAGATACTGGCCGATCGTAATAATATCCACACGGCAGCCCTTCAGGTCGGCCAGGGTTTGGGTTATTTCTTCATCGCTCTCGCCCAAACCGACCATGAATCCGCTCTTGGTTTTCATTTCCGGATTTAGATACTTGATGGCAGTTAATATATTCCGGGATCGGTCGTACCCGCACCGCTGGTCCCGGATGTGAGGCGTAAGCCGGCGCACGGTTTCGAGATTATGGCCGATCACGTCCGGTCCAGCCTCGACGATCTTACGCAGGAACTCGGCTCGGCCGGAAAAATCCGGGATCAGGACTTCGACCCGGATCCCGGGATTCATTTTCTTGATCTCGGACACGGTCGCGGCATAGTGGCTGCTGCCCTGATCGGCAAGATCGTCGCGGTCCACCGAAGTGATGACCACGTAACGCAATCCTAATTCCCGAATGACCCCGGCGACATGCGCCGGTTCGCCGGGTTCGATCCGGCCTTTGGGATCGCCGGTCTGGACCGCGCAAAACCGGCAGGCTCGGGTACAGGTCCGGCCCATGATCATGATCGTGGCGCTTTTCCGTTCCCAGCATTCGGCGATGTTCGGGCAGCGCGCCTCCTGACAGACCGTGGCCAGGCCGTGTTTTTTCATCCGGTCGTAAACTTCCCGGTAATTGCCGCCGGCGGGGATCTTGAACTTAATCCAGTCCGGTTTTTTTAAATGATCGCGTTTAAACATATCGTTTCGGGTTGTTTGCCGAAAAGGCCGCCAAAACGCTCCCGGATCCGCATTTTGACTTCATCGAGCCCGACCTCTTTTTTCAGAATGTCCATCATGGACGTCATTTTTACGCCGGCCAAACCGCAGGGGACGATAAAATTGAAAAATTTCAAATCGGTATTGACGTTGAGCGCGAAACCGTGGAAACTGACCCAGCGCTGGACCGCGACGCCGATCGAGCAGATCTTGCCCGGGGCGGTCCAGACGCCGATCAGTTTATCCTTTTTTTCGGCTTTTATCCCGAAGTCCTGGAGGGTCAGAACGATCGCGTCTTCGATCCGGCCGATAAAGGGCTTGATGCCGGGCAGGCCTTTTCGGATATTGAAGATTGGATACCCGACGAGCTGGCCCGGACCGTGATAAGTCACGTCGCCGCCCCGCTCGATGTTGAAGAAGTCGATGCCTTTATCCTTCAGTAATTTGACCGGGATCAGCAGGTTTTTGTCTTTTCCGCTTTTGCCCATGGTTACGACCGGATCGTGCTCGACCAGGATCAGGGTGTCGGGGATTTTATCTTCGACCCTTTTTTGGTGAATCGCCTTCTGGAGATCCCACGCTTCCCGGTACCCCATCCGGCCCAGATCGAGAATGAATAGTTTGTCCATGGTCATGTGCGCGGTATATTATACCCTGATTGCCGGGCGCGTCAAGAATGCTGGATTTTTCAAGGGGACAATCCCTTTAACGTCTTCAGAGGGACTATCCCCCTCAATCATTAATATCAACAGTTGGCGGTTTCGAGAAGCGATTCGGTTTCGTTTTGCGGTTTCGTTTGACGATACCGACTTTCGATGACGCCGGACGAAACACCTTTCGCAACCGCAGACCTTGTAATATTGTCTTTGTATTCTTTCATTCCGGGCATCTTGACAAGCATCGACCGTTCATTATTCTTGCAAAAGGAGGTAATTGATGAAGAAAACCAAAGCCCATAAAAAATTTCCGGCGCGCGCCGCCGATCTTGCCCGGCTTATTACTTACAAACCCAAGTCCGTGGTCAGCCGCGAGATTATCAACCAGCGCTGCGGCAACGTGACCCTGTTCGCTTTCGACCGTGGCGAAGGATTGAGCGAGCATGCCGCGCCCTATGACGCGATGGTTTACGTCCTGGACGGCGCGGTTAAGATTACCATATCCGGACGGCCTTTTCGGCTGGGGAAAGGGGAGATGATCGTCATGCCCAGCCGCAAACCCCACGCCCTCGATGCGCTCAAAAAGTTCAAGATGCTGCTGGTGATGATTAAATCGTAGGAGGTGATAATGCCCGACATGAATTTTGACCGGATCGCACGGTTTTATGATGGTATAGAAGAGAATTTCACGCAGGACATCCCGTTCTATCTGGAAAACGCCAAAAAATGCGGGGGCGAGGTCCTGGAACTGGCATGCGGGACCGGCCGGATCCTTTTCCCGATCGCCCGGGAAGGGGTCAAGATCACGGGCCTCGATATTTCTCTGGGTATGCTCGAGATCGCCCGGAAAAAGCTGGCCGCGCTCGAGGAAAAATATCGATCCAACGTCGATCTGGTCCACGGCGACATGACGAATTTCGACTTGAAGAAAAAATTCAAACTGGTCTACATCCCGTTCCGTTCATTCCAGGGATTGCTGATCAGGGAAGACCAAGGCAAGTGCCTGAAGCTCGTGCGGGATCACCTGACGGAAGACGGCATCTTCATACTCGATCTTTTCGCGCCGCTTCATAAATATCTGGCTCAGGAGCGCCGCCGGGAATACATGGGTATCTTCACGGACAGGGAGAGCGGGCTCCCGTTCACGAATTGGTGCGAAACGACTTACGATTTGGCCGCGCAAACATTAAAATCCGACTGGTTCTTCGAATGGACGGATAAAAACGGGCAGTTCCAGCGCCAGTTATGGCGCTTGGATTTGGCGTTCTTTTTCCATTACGAGGCGGAATTAATGCTGGAAAAGTACGGGTTCAAGGTCAAGGACGTGTTCGGCGGATTCAAAAAGGAACCCTATAATTACTATTCGGGCGAGCAGATTTTTGTTTGTAAAAAAGCTTAACTACCGGAACTGATTTAAACCGGTTTGAAGTAAACGCGATTCCGGTGTCGGACGATCCGTATGCGCCTGCTTTTTCTCAATGTGGATAAAACTTTGTTGACCCGAGCGCGGACCGCGCCCAGGGAGTGCGCGATCGCAGCCGCGGTTTCGGGCCGGCGGCGGACGATTTCGATTATATCTTTCTTGAGGTCCGGGAAGTGTGCCGGCGGCTGTTTTTTATCGAATGCGGCGACGATCTCGCAATTTCGTCCCAGCATTTTCTTGATCTTCAATAACGCTGCGCGCGGGACGGGTAGGGCGAATTTGGCGCTCGGCGGCCGGACTACCGTGTTCAGCTGAACCTTATCCGGTTTGATGCGCCGGATCGCCTGCTTTAATTTACGGATCTCACACACCGAGTCGTTCAGACCCCGGACCAGCATTACCTCGAGCCAGATTTGTCCGGTAAATTCTTTGCGGAATGCGGCCAGGCCCCGGATAATTTTTCCGATTTTAAGCGTCCGGTGCGGCCGGTTGACCCGATCCAAAGTTTTCTGGGAAGCTGCGCAGAGCGTGGGCAGGACAACATCGGCTTTTTGAATCGCACGCCGAACCTCCGGTTTGTAAAACAGAGAGCCGTTGGTGATCACGCAGACCGGAAGGTTGGTGAATTTTTTTATTTCCGTTATCAAATCTCCAATCTCGGAATTCAGAGTCGGTTCCCCGGATCCGGAAAAAGTTAGAAAGTCGATCCGGCACGGGCCGCGGACCGCGGCGCGGATCTGCCGCAGGATCGTCCGGCCGGGAATATATGGCTGGCGCCGGAGGGTTTTGATGGTCGTTTTTCCGCACTGGCAATAAACGCAATCGAAGTCGCACACCTTGTGGGGCGTAAGGTCAATGCCCAGGGAAAGGCCCAGCCGGCGGGAAGGGACCGGACCGTAGACATACTTTTTCGTCAAGGCGGGTGTGTTTTTTAGTTTAATTTGTTCTTCTTGTCGAGGGTGATGATGGTCGGCGCGTAATTTAATGCCTGGTCAAACCCGACCTGCGCATAGGAAAGGACGCAGATAAGCTGGCCTTTTTTTCCCTTGTGCGCGGCCGGTCCGTAGAGTACGACTTTACCCGAACCGGCTTTTTCCGTAATCGCGTACGTTATGAAACGTTCGCCGTTGTCATAATTAAGGACATGAACTTTTTCTCCCGCGATCAGGTTGGCCGCGGCCATGATCCGGGAATCGACGCCGATACTGCCGTTGTAATGAAGGATGGTTTTGGTAATGGTTAATTCCGCGATCTTGGATTTCATGATTTCGATCCGGACATCCTTCGCCTGGGTGCGGTTCAGGCCGTCCCGGATAATCGCACGATGCCCGGCAAAGGGTATGTCCGGCAGGCGGTCGACCGGATAAAATTTCGCGTCCCGGCAATCGCTGCCCGCGTGGAGCCGGCCGCCGGCAATGGTTAACACGTAAGCGATCAGGAGCACGTTGCCATACCGCTTCGTCGGTTCGGTATAAACTCCGGCCAGGCGTTCGACGCGGCCCTGGACACCGGTTTCCTCGAGCAGTTCCCGCACCACGGCCTGTTCGGGGAGTTCGTTCTCCTCGATGAAACCCGACGGCAGGGCCCATTTTCCGATACCCGGTTCCACGCCTCTTTTAACAAGCAGGATATCGCCCCGGTCATTACGGACAAAAGCCACGGCCGAAGGCAGGGGGTTGGAATAATATTTTCCGCCGCACTCCCGGCAGAACATAAGGTGATTGTTGTCTTCGATCCGGGGCGTCAGCTTGCTCTGGCAGGCGGGGCAGTAGGTGAATTTTTTCACGCTTTTAACCCCTCCAGACCTTCGTTCAGCTGCTTAAGCAATAGATCCGGGTCGGCGTTATAATTCCGGGCCAGTTCCTCGATCGTGCCCCAGAACGGTTCGCCGCAGACCAGGCAGGGGAGACCCATGCGGATGAGAATTTGGACGGTCTGGGGATAGGCGTCGATCAAATCCTCGACCGACATGTCCTTCTTTATCTTATCCATGGTTTATTATATTCGGATTTGTCAAAAAATCAACCACCGGCTTGCCGGGTCCATCTGGACAGCCGGCGCAAATGCGGTATAATATCGGGCCATGTTTTCAATTACCGGTAAGGCTCGAATCATTCTCGCGCTGATCGTCATCAGCGTGGTCGTGACGGCCGTTTTTCTGCCGGTCACGCAGGCCGGATTTGTAAAAAGCTGGGATGACGGCTCGTATGTTACCGATAATCCCCGGACGCAGTCCTTGTCCGCGCGGAATTTAGCCCGGATCGCGACGACCTTTTTGCTCGGTAATTACCATCCCTTGACCCTGGCCGCGTTCGCCCTGCAATACCGGCTGTTCCGGCTGGACGCCCGGGGGTATCACGCGGTAAGTATTGTGCTGCATCTTCTCAACTGCTTTTTGGTTTTCTGGTTGATATATCTGGTCGCCGGCAACTGGCCGACCGCGTTTTTAGCCGGTTTAATATTTGGCATCCATCCGCTTCGGATCGAATCCGTCGCCTGGATTTCCGACCAGAAGGATTTGCTTGCCGCCGGTTTCGCCTTACTGACTATTATCGGATATACATATTTTCGCAAGGGGCGAGGGGTTGCCGCCTACCTTCTCGCGCTTCTGGCATGCGCCTTTTCCCTGCTGGCCAAGGCCTCCGCGCTTCTGACTCCGTTTTTTCTGGTCTTGATGGATTATAACCGCGAACGAAAACTTGAAAAACGTAAAATCCTGGAAACCATTCCCTTTTTCGCCATCGCCCTAACTCTGGGAATAATATCCATCGCCGCCCGAAACGCTTATCAGAGCCAGCTGGGAGAACATGCTTTCTCGATCGGTCAAAAAATCATAATCGGCGTCGAGCGGTTTATATTCTACTTTATCGGCCGCAACTTCTTTCCCGGTTCGTATCCGTATCTCAATACTTATTACCTCGCGAAACACGGGTTGCCGGTGATCCCGATCATTATCGCCATTGCGATCCTGGCCGGTTTAGTCTGCACGATCGTTTATTCCCTTAGATACACGAAAAAAATATTATGGAGCTGCGTTTTCTTCGTTATTTTTATTTTCCCCGCGCTCACCGCCGTTTCGCTGGGATATTCGGCCGACCGTTTTATTTACCTGCCGGCCGTGGGCATCGCTTATCTGGCTGCGGAATATATTGTTTGGTTATCCGGATCCTTATACCGCAAAACGCGGACGGCGCGGTATTCGGTCGTCGCGGTTGCGGTTGGACTGATCGCCATCCTGGCCGTAATGACGCGGCAGGGACTCTCGGTCTGGCGGGATTCCGTAAACCTTACCGATCATTTCGTGAAAGTGTATCCGGACGATCCGACGACTTACCTCAACCGCGGCCTGGCTTTTCAGGAAGCGAAAAAATATGAACGGGCGGTCGCCGATTTTAGCCGGGCCCTGGCCATCAATCCGGGATACGCGGAAGCATACAACCGCCGGGCTCTGGTTTTTTATGAAGTCCGGGATTATGAAAAGGCGATTGCCGATTTTTCGTCCGCGGCCAGGATCGATCCCGAATACGCGGAAGTATATTATAACCGGGGCAATGTGTATTATGACGCGGGCGCTTTTCCCGAAGCCGAGGCGGATTACAACCGGGTAATTGCCCTGGATTCGACCCGGGCCGAGACTTTCTACAACCGCGGCAATGTCCGGGCGCGTTTAGGCAACGTGGCCGAAGCGATAAATGATTACTCCCGGGCGATAAGCCTCGATCCCGACCATGTTCGGGCTTATTATAACCGGGCGGTTTCATATTTCCTGTTAAAGGAATATAAAAGCGCCTACGGCGACGTACAGAAACTGATCACGCTCGGTATCAAAGTGAACCCGGCTTTTGTCGATACCCTGAAAAAACACATGGCGGAGAAAGATAAATGAAGTTCGGTCCGAAAACACTCAATGCAATGCGAAAGTAATTTCTTCCTTTATCCCGTTAGAGAAAACCACCGATTTTAATCGGTGGTTATTCCCGACTAAAGTTGACGGCTGTTTAATACCGTCGTCGCGCCTTCCCGGTAGAGGAGGGGGTTCTCTAACGGGATTTATTTCAATCCGGGCATAGTGTTTGGGAAAAGGGCCGGGGTTTATCACCAGGGTTTTACCGATCCGGTCCGAGCCGATCGCCTCGTGAATATGCCCGCACAAGCACAAATCCGGCTGGAAATCCTCGATGAATTCACGGACAACCTTGCTGCCCGCGTGAACGCCGAGCATGGTCTGGTCGACCCTGGTGCCATGGGGCGGAGTATGGCTGACCAGGACGTGAAACCGGCCCGCCGGATTCTTCTTGAATTTCATCAGTATTTCCCGCATAACATTATCGCCGAGTTCCTGGGGGGTCCCAAACGGCGTCGTTGAACTGCCGCCCAGACCGTAAAAGACCAGACCGTCGATCAGTTTCGTCGCGGCATGCAGGTTCAGTCCCAGGGAGGTCAGATAATAGTTCACGGACAACTGGTCGCAGTTGCCGGGTAAGCAGATTATGTTCGCGTTGATGTTTTGGATGGTTTCAATGACCGGCCGGGCGTCGGCTTCGCCGCCGAAGTGCGTGATATCACCGGTGATGACCAGCAGGTCGGCCGCGGCCAGCGTCTGAGCGGTCGACCGGTCGATATTTTGCCGGCCGTGGATATCGGTGATGGAGATAAGAACCATGGGGTATATTAGCCAAATTGATGTCCGAGTCAATGGCGGACCCGTTGACAGGTTCCGCCAGATTGCGTAATATTACGGCGACATGAAAAAACCATATATCGTCTGCGACGAGCAGATCCCATATGCCCGGGAGACTTTTTCCCGGCTCGGCTGGGTCTGCCTGCTGCCCGCGCGTGAAATAAAAACCAGGAATATCCGATCCGCCGATGCTCTGGTGATAAGATCGGTCACCAAAATAAAACCGGCACTATTGTCCGGGACGACAATACAAGTCGTCGGTTCCGTGACCAGCGGGATCGATCATATTGACACCGTATATCTTCAAAAACGCGGAATAAAACTTATTTCCGCGGCCGGGTCAAACGCCAATTCCGTAGCTGAGTACGTGATCGCGTCCCTTTCGGTTCTATCCCAAAAACCAGGGATGACGTTAAGCGGGAAAAAAGTCGGGATCGTCGGCGTCGGTCATGTCGGTTCCCGGGTTGATGAAAAATGCCGGGCGCTCGGCATGAAAACAATCTGGAACGACCCGCCCTTGGCCCGGAAGACGGGAGACCGGAGATTCCGCCCGCTCCGCGAAATATTCATTGCCGACATTATTACCCTGCACCTGCCTTTGACTTATTACGGGCAAAACGCCACTTATCGCCTGGCGGGCGAGAAATTTTTCCATGGTTTCAACAATCCGTTTATTTTTATAAACACGGCGCGCGGAAAAGTGGTTGATGAAAAAGCGTTGATAAAATACGCCGGCCAGAGACTTTTCCAGGCCCTGGTTCTTGACGTCTGGCCGGATGAACCGGATATCAACCTCGAGGTTTTGAAAATAGCCGATATCGCGACCCCGCATGTCGCCGGTTACTCGCTTGACGGCAAAGTCAAAGCCGTGGATATGGTTTTTCAGGGGTTACGCCGGCATTATAAGATACTAGATAATTGGTCGGTCATGGACATGTTGCATCCACCGTCCGATTCATTGCTTAAAGTATCCGGAGTGAAAGGCGGTGGGGAAGAAACGGTCAGGAAAGCGGTTCTCGAAGTATATGATCCCCGGAAAGACGACCGAAAATTAAGAAAAATAATAGGGTTCGGTCCGAAGAAACGGGGGGAGTTTTTTGAACGGCTGCGTCAGCGCAACCCGGTCCGCCGTGAATTCAATAATTATCGTATTGATTTGCCGAACGATCACTTTAAAATCCAAAAGACCTTGAAAAAACTTGGTTTTGGATGTTGACAAATCCGTTCTCGTGGCTATAATACAACACTCGCGGGAGTAGCTCAGGGGTAGAGCATCACCTTGCCAAGGTGAGGGTCGCGGGTTCAAATCCCGTCTCCCGCTCCATCTTATTTATCCCTTCTGAAAAATCTTTTTATTTAGGGGTGCCGAAGAGAATTATCCAGTGTTTTAAGAATACATCCTCAATAAAAAAATCGCCGTTCTCCCGGTCCAGGACGCCTTTCTCCGTGAGCAAATGGGCCGAGGTCTGGACCGAGGACGCGGATCCGAGATCGTGCCGGACCAGGTAATCCTGGCTGAAGATACCCTTGCCCGTATCCGCGGCGATTGCCTGGAGCAGGCGGCGCTGGGGGAGAGTCAGATCGTTCCAGATCGTCAGGTACACGGGTGATTCTTCGGCCACGATTTTTTTCAGGGTCGCGGCCACGTCTTTTTTTTCTACCTTCTTGGCATCCTGGTAAGTGTCCCAGATTTCATGGCCGAGATACTGAATAAAATAGGGACAGTCGTGAGCCGCGTCCAAAATTTCATCCGCCACGTCCGGTTCGATCGTATAACCGGATCCGGCGAACTTGCGGTTTACGAATTTGATAAATAAGGGGCGGGGTATTGGTTTGAGGGTCATGACCCTGCCCGATTTATAAAACGCGCGATCCTCCCGATAAATCATATCCTTGATGACATGGCGTTTCGATCCGGCGAACAGGTAGCCCACGTTCCGGTGGTGCTGAATGACCGACCGGATCGCCTTTTCCAGGCTTTCGCCGTTGTAATTCCGGATCTCCTGGAACTCGTCCCAGGCGATGACCACGGTTTTTTTCCGGCGGGACGCGATCCGGTTCGGCAGGTCGATAACCTCGGTCAGGAATGGCAGGTAATTTTTCTCGGCCGGGGAGATACCGATCTCCGCGTTTATCGATCCGTCCTGGTTGACGGTAATTTTGGGGCGCAGGGACGGTAAAAGGTCCCGCAGAAAACGGGTGATCTTGTCGACTCCGGTTTCGCTCGCTTTAAGGATCTGGGTCAGGTACTGGTTCAGGAACTGGCTGAGGGAAGCGCACCGGTACAGGTCCACGTAGACGGTCACGGTATCGCGGGCGTTCAGGCGGCGGAACAGGTTAAGGATGAGCGAGGTTTTGCCGTAGCGGCGCGGCGAGATGAGGAAGACGGTCTGGCCGTCCCCGAGGTCGCGTTCCAATACGTCCAGCTCGTCTTCGCGGTCGGCGAAGTTGTCGCCGGTTACGGTTTCCCCGTACACGAACGGATTTCCTTTCTTATGCTTTTTTAAATTATCCATTATTAGATTATGTAATTATACATAATATATAAAAATTGTCAAGATCCCTTATTGGAATCCTGACGATATATCACCGGGTTGTTGTTTGAGTAATGGACAGAGTAAAATAACGGTCAAAACTAACTCGGTCCGAATTTTTCCTGGCGTTCCTTTTCCTTGGCTTTTTCTTCGAGATGCTTTTTAATGATTTCCTCTCTTCTTTTCTTTTCCGCATTTTGCAGCATCGAGGTGACCACCCAAATAACGATAATCGCCACGACCGCGATTAAAATAAGCATCATAGAAAGTCCTCCTTTGGGGTAAAGTATATTTTAAAAATCAAATTAGTCAAGACTTAATTATGGTTTAATTATTTTTTCGCAGGATGGTTCCCAGGCCGGGCTCACGATACAGAGGAACTCCAAATCGCTCCGGCCGGTATTTTTAATGCTTTGGACCGCCCGGGGCGGAATATAGACTGAATCGCGGCCGCAAACTTTTTTCACCCGATTATTGATCCGCATCCGCCCCCGACCCTTGAGGATAAAATACACTTCCGAGTATTTGAGCGTGTGAGGGATCGTTTCCCGGCCCGGCTTGACTCGAGCCCAGGCCAGGCTGTAACCCGTGCGGATGCTTTGTTTTCTCGGATTCAATATCTCGCGTAAGACGGAACCGTCGCCGGCGGTGAATCGCCGGCAGTCGTTTAATGATATTATTTCCATCCTCAAGTTTACCGATAGTTGAGCAGAAATCAAGAATATTATTAGTGCGAGTAAGGATTGACAGCCGGTATTTTTTGCATATAATGAGCCTTGTGAGTCTTTATTTTCTACCCCAAGATAATCTCACCAAATTGGCTGCAAAATTATCCGAAAATTCGGCACTTTTTTACCCGATGGTTGAGGAAAACAAAGCTCATTTAACGGTTTTTGATGGAAAAAAACCCTTCGACCCCAATTTTACCAGGATTCGAACCGTACAGAATATCAAGCATATTTTATTTCCCAGCCGTGATATCGTCGCCCGTTTCCCTAATGATCGAGATTTAAGACCCAAAATACAGGTAATATTCGGCTTGAAAGCCTGCGATATAAGGGGCATCGAGGTTTATGATCGGGTGTTCCTGAACAACGATCCGATCGACCCTTTTTACAAAATCCGTCGGGAAAATACCCTTTTAATCGCGGCCGATTGCCCGGAACCCGAGCCTTCCTGTTTTTGTAATATAGTCGGTGTCAAACCCTTTGCCGAAAAAATCGCGGATATCGCGCTGGCTGTAGTTGCCAAAGGTTTTATCCTTGAACCCCTGACCCCGAAAGGCACGGCCTGGGTCGAGGAAATATCAAGTTTTCTGGAAAATACCGGACCAGCCCAGGTAAACGAGCGGGAAGAAAGCCGTGGCCGCGCGCTAAAGACTTTGGCCAAGATCAACGAACAGGCATTGGCCCCGGACCTGTCCCAGCGGGTGGAAAAAGCCGGAAGCCAGGCCATCCGCCAGGCCCGGGATGAATGCGTGGAATGCTTCGGCTGTCTTCACTGCTGTCCCACCTGCTATTGTTTTCTGCTCAATGACTACGGGCGGGGCAAGGAAATGGAACGGGTCCGGATCTGGGATGCGTGCTATTATTCCGCTTACGCCCGGGTCGGCGGCGGAGCGAATCCGCGGGGTAAATTCGACAAGCGGTTCTGGAACCGTTTCCAGTGCAAATTCAATTATTTCCTCCAATATGAAAAATTCTACGCCTGCTCCGGCTGCGGCCGGTGCGGGCGGGGTTGTTCGGCGAAAATCGATATCCGAAAAATCCTGAGCCAGGCATGAACCCCTATTATCCCATTCCGATCCGGATTAAAAAGATAATACCCGAGACCGCGACGATCAAGACTTTTATCCTGGACGGCATGCCGATTAAATTTGATGCCGGCCAGTTCGCCGAATTGACCGTGCCGGGCGGCGGCGAGGCGCCGTTCACGCCGTCGGGTTCACCGTACGCGGACAAAATGGAATTTACGATCATGAAGGTGGGCCGGGTCACGGAGGCTCTGTTCGCCCGGAAAGAAGGCGACCTGGTCGGCGTCCGCGGACCGTTCGGCAAGGCCTATCCCTTGCATGAATATAAGGGCAAGGACATTTTTATCGTCGGCGGCGGCGTCGGTTTCGCGCCCCTCCGTTCCCTGTTCCTGTCCCTGGTCCATAATATCGGCGATTACAAGAAAATTTATGTCCGGTACGGCGCCCGCACGCCGCAGGACATCGTTTACAAATATTTAATCCCCGAATGGCGGAAGATTGATAAAGTCGACATCCTGATGACCGTGGACGTAGGCGATCCGACCTGGACGGGCCGGGTGGGCGTGGTCACGACGATCCTGGACGTGATCCCGGTCGACGTTAAGGTCGCGCCGACGATCGTTTGCGGCCCGCCGCTCATGATGAAGTTTACCACCCAGCGTTTGGCTCAGGCGGGATTCGCCGAACGGAATATATATCTTTCCATGGAAAAAAACATGGTTTGCGGCATCGGCAAATGCAACCACTGCCGGGCCGGAAAATATTACTGCTGCAAAGACGGTCCGGTTTTGACCTGGGATATCGTGAAAGATATCGAAGACCCGTTCTTATGATCCAAATCGATCCCCGCGCGACCACGGTTAAAAGGACGACCTGCACCTTCTGCAGTTACGGCTGTGAATTGGGCGTCGTCTTCGACGACCTGGGCATCCGGGGCGTGGAATATATCGCCGACGCGGTGCCGAATGCCGGCCGGCTCTGCCCCCGGGGCAGCGCGGCCGCTCTTTATCTGAATCATCCCCGGCGTCTGACCTTGCCCATGAAGGAAAATTTAACCGTCGGCTGGGATAAAATCGTGAAAGACCTGAAACGGTATCTGAAAAAACCCGAACAGGTAGCGGTGACCTTTGACCGGAATCTCACCCGGGAAGAATATTTCGCGATCATGAATTTCTGCGACCAGACCGGGATCGAGGTTACCGCGTCTTCCTACCTCGAGCCGGAAAGCCTGCTGAGTCCCCTGGTCCGCCGCCGGCAGCCATTTTCCTGGGCCGATCTCGACGCGGCGAATTTCGTCGTCATCGTCGGCGATCTGTTCCAGCAGGCGCCCATGACCTCGAAGCATATCATCGAATGGCGTTACCGGGACCGCAAGAACCGGCTGGTCGTCGTCGATTCCCTGGGAACTTACACCGGGAAATTCGCCACCGATTTTTTGAAGGTGGGCGTCGGTTATGAACCCCTGGCCGTCCTGGGTCTGGCCGGCGTTCTGGAACCGTCCGTCGACTTAGGCTTGCCTCATGCCCGGCTCCGGGAAATCGGCGACAATCTTAAAGCCGCGGCCGCGGGTGTAATTTTTGTCACCCTGTCTTTCGGCCGCACCTATGATCCGATCCTTTTCGTTCAGGCGTTGAAAACGCTGAGCGACGCGACCGGCAAATTTGTCTTACCCTTTGTCGAATTCGCGGAATTCACGGGGCAGAGGCGTTTCGGCGAAGTGCTGGAAATGGTCCGGGCCCGGAAGATCAAGCAGATCATCAATTTCGGGGAGATTTTTCCCTTCGCGTATCCGCAGGTCGCCCGCCAGTTGAAAGGCGTGGAGATTTTTACCGGCGCGGTTTTAAAGCCGCCGGGATTGAACCGGGAACACAATTTTCACAATTGGGAAAAAATGACGATGCTGCCCGCGGCCCTGAATTTGGAAAAATCGGGCACTATTTTCACGTCGCTCGGTCCGCGCGCGTTGCATTCCGATATCCCGGCCGCCAGCGGCGCCCAGAACGCGTGCCAGATCCTGGCCCGGTTCGGCGCGGTCAATATCCGGGAACAATTTTCGCAACCGGCCGAGTTTCCGGTCGCGGTCGCGGAACGAATCGAAAATCTGAAACGGAAGTTATCGACCCACAAAAAAGGGCGGTACCTGCTCGTGGGCGACAAGGCGGCCTTCGATTACATGGCTTTCTGGGAAAACGAACGCATCCGGATCAATCCCGACGACGCCCGCCGGATCGCGGTTAAAACCGGCGAAGCGGTGGTCGTCCGTTCGAAAAACGGGGAGGCCGAGTTCGCGGCTGAATTAAGCGCAACGGTTCCGGCCGGCGTGCTCGCGGTTCCGGCCGAGACCGGCCGGACCAAATTTCTTTTTGAATTGGAAGTCGACCGGGGTTTCGTAAATTTCCCGCCGACCGAAGTGGAACTATGGCGAAAAGAATAATCCTGGACCTTGACCTGTGCTGCGGTTGTCGTTCGTGCGAAGCGGCCTGCAAAGCGGCATTCAAATCCGAATCCCGGATCAAGTACGGCCGGCTGTCCGATATCGCCAACCTGCCCATGGCCTGCAAACACTGCCCGGAACCCCTGTGCCAGGCTGCCTGTCCGGTTCAGGCGATAAAGCGGGACGAGGCGACCGGCCTGGTCCTGCGGGCGGCTTTCATCTGCACCGGGTGTAAAAGCTGCATGTTCGCCTGCCCGTTCGGAGTTATCGAGGCCGAACTGGTCCGTCGCGTATCGCAAAAATGCAGCCTGTGCGAAGACCGGGCCCAGGGTCCGCGCTGTGTTTCCGCCTGTTCGTCCGGAGCCTTGAAATACTTGTCCGAAGCGGAAATCAAGAAGCATGAGATCGGCATGCGCGTGGTTTCCCGGGATGAGTTTTTCCGGAGGCGGGGATGAACTGGCTGCGGCTGATTTTTGAACTCATCGTTTTCCCCGGATTTCTATTCACGCTCGCGGTCGGTCTGGTCTTGACGTGGATCGACCGGAAAATTACCGCCCGGATTCAATGGCGGGTCGGTCCGCCCTGGTTCCAGCCGTTCGCGGATCTCGTGAAACTACTGGGTAAGGAAACGCTCATCCCCGAAGGCGCGCCCCGCAGCGTTTTCCTGCTGAGCCCGCTTTTAGGCGTGGCGGCGATGACGGTAATGTCGGTCATGCTTTTCCGGATGAATTTCCGTCCCCACGAGACTTTTGTCGGCGACCTGATCGTCATGGTATACCTGCTTGCCCTGCCGCCTCTGGCCAGCGTTCTCGGCGGCTCGTCGTCAAAGAACCCGCTCGCCGCGGTCGGCTTGTCCCGGGAAATGACGCTCTACTTCGCCTACGAAATACCGTTTCTTATCGCCCTGGTCGGGATCATCGCCAAGTCGGCGGGCGCGCTGCGGATCGGCGATCTCGTCCTGGCCCAGCAGGCGGCCCGGCCTTTCCTGTATTCCCCCTCCGGTGTGATTTTTGCGGTGGTGTTGCTCCTGGCGGTCCAGGCCAAGCTGGGTTTGGTCCCCTTCGATATCGCGGAAGCCGAACCGGAAATAATGTCCGGTCCGTATATCGAATATTCCGGTCCGCCGCTGGCGATGTTCAAAATCACCAGGGCGATGATGCTCTTCGTTCTGCCCCTTTTCCTGATAACCTTGCTCTGGGGCGGCTTCGCGAATTGGTGGGCGATACTCAAGTTTCTGGCGATCTTCGTCCTGATCATATTGATCAAGAACACCAATCCGCGGATCCGGATCGACCAGGCCTTGAAATTTTTCTGGATCGGTGTGACGATTTTATCCGCGGTCGGCCTGGTCCTGGCCATGTTCAAATTATAAAGGAGAGACGATGACGAAAACCAATCTCTGGGGTCTCAAAAAGTCGCCCTGGGTGTTCCATCTTTCGGCGGCTTCCTGCAATAACTGCGACATTGAGATCCTTGACGTCCTGACTCCCAAATGGGACGCGGAAAGATTCGGAATCGTGCTCGTCGGTTCGCCCCGTCACGCGGACGTGCTGCTGGTCACGGGCGTGATCAACCGCAAAATCCTACCCCGGGTGCTCAACGTTTACGAACAGACGCCCAAACCGTGCCTGGTTGTCGGTGTCGGCACCTGCTCTTGCAACCCCCATATGTTCGAGGATTCCTATAACCTGGCCGGACCCTACGACAAGCACCTTCCGGTTGACGTTTATATCCCGGGTTGTCCGCCCAAACCCGAGGCGATAATTATGGGCATCGTAAAGGCTCTGGGTCGCTTATGAACGAACCGACACCGAACGCCGAATTCATCAACAGCATTGCGGTTAAGTTTCCGGATATTTCGGTCAAGGTTTACTCCCCGCGCCGGGTGTATATCCGGATTGAACGGGACCTTGCCTTCGACCTGGCCCGATACCTTTACCGGGAAAAGGGCTGCCGCCTGTCCACCGCCACCGGTATCGACACCCGGGACGGGTTCGAGATCCTGTACCACTTTTCCCACGACCCGACCGGAGTGTATTACACCGTTAAAACCATCGTCCCCAAAGATGATCCGAAGGTCCGGAGCCTGGCGGTATTTCTGCCCGCGGCCAACTGGATCGAACGGGAGATACGCGAATTGCTGGGTGTCGAGTTCGTGGGCCACCCCAATCCCGCGCCGCTGTTGACGCCCGAAGATTGGCCGGCGGACAAATATCCCCTGCGCCGGGATTACGATGCCGGGGAAGGGAGCGGGAATGGCGACTAAGCGGGTCATACCCATCGGCCCCTATCATCCGCTCCAGGAAGAACCGGAATTATTCAAGCTGATCGTCGAGGGCGAAAAGGTCGTCGATCTCGAGATCAATATCGGTTATAACCACCGCGGCCACGAATACATTTCGACCAAGAAAACTTTTGATCAGGTACCGTTCGTGGTCGAACGGATCTGCGGTATTTGTTCCAATTCCCACCCTTACGCATATTGCATGGCGGTCGAGGACCTGATGGGAATTAAGCCGCCGCCGCGCGCTCAGTACATCCGGATGATAATCGCCGAACTCGAACGGATCCATTCGCACTTCCTCTGGCTGGGTCTGGCCGGTCATTTTATCGGTTACAACACGGTATGGATGTGGGTCTGGCGCTATCGCGAACCGGTGCTGGATCTTTTCGAGATTATCGTCGGCAACCGGAACCATTACGCTTTGCCCAAGATTGGCGGCGCCCGGCGCGACATCCAACCCGAAGATTACCTTAGGATCGAGCGGGTTCTGGACCAGCTCGAGGAGAAAACCCGGATGTTCACGGGCGCGGTGCTTGACGATCCGGTGATCCGGGCCCGTTTTGAAAATGTCGGCATTCTGAACCAAAAAGACGCAATCGCGTACGGCGTGGTCGGTCCGATCGCCCGGAGTTCGGGAGTGGCGATCGACGTGCGCAAGGATGATCCTTACGACGCTTACGATCAGGTTTCTTGGGATGAGATCATCGCCACCGAAGGCGACATCCTGGCTAAGGCCAAAATCCGTCTGCTCGAGTGTTTTGAATCCATCAAGATCATCCGCCAATGCCTGAAGAAAATACCCGCCGGTCCGATCGAAATTCGCGTGGATCAGGTTCCGGCCGGGGAGGGGATTGGTCGTCACGAAGCGCCGCGGGGCGAGGTCATCCATTACGTGCGCGGCGACGGGTCCAACATGCCGATTCGGCACAAGATCCGGGCGCCCAGCTTTATGAATATCGCCGCCAACGTGGTGGCGGTAAAGGGTTGTTCGATCGCGGATGCGGCCCTGGTCCTGGCCGCCATGGATCCCTGCTACTGCTGCACCGAGCGGACCGCGGTCTACGAGAACGGGAAACGGAAAATGAGGGGGTCGGAACTGCTTAAACTGTCCCGGGAAAAAACCGAACGGATCCGGAGCGGACGGTAGTTATGATCCGGCGCCGGGCGAAAGGAATCATCTCATGACCGAGATCACCAATGTCGTCATGCTCCCGATAATTATCCTCCTGCCCATGATTGCGGGCATTATCGGTTACCTGGTCCGGCGGCTGCGAACCGAATTCGATTTCCTGGGATTTTTTCTTACCCTGTATTTTTCCATACGAATTTTCCTGAATTCCCGGACCCAGATTTTGTCGTTTTCCCTCGGTCATTTCGCCAATTTTTCCCCGCGTTTTTACCTGGACGGTTTCGCGGGCCTGATCCTTCTTTTTAACGCCATCATTACTTTTCTGGTTTGGTTCTATTCCCTCCGCGCCCTGTCCAAGGCGCCCAAAGAAAATTTATACTACCTTTATCTCGGGTTGACGCTCGGCGTGGCCAACGGCATTTTACTGAGCGGGAACCTGCTCTTCCTGGCCGTCCTCATGATCCTGATCCTGTTTGCCCAGTACGGATTATTCCGGATCGTTAAGAACGACCGGTACCGACCCGGACGGCGATCCTTGGCGGTCATCGGTACCGCCGATTTATTGATGCTTCTGGGTATTATTATCCTGCTCGTTAAAACCGGCGGACGCTGGAACATCCCGTTCGAGTCCGCGCATGCCCTGACCGGTTTCTGGGCGATTCTTTCTTTTCTGCTGATCGTCATCGGCATCATCGGCAAAATGGGCGCCGTTCCATTCCATTCCTGGGTTCCGGAAGCCGCGGCCGGCGTACCGGCGTCGACCATGGCCTATCTGCCTGCGACCCTGTCCCGATTATTGGGCGTCTATCTCCTCTTCCGGTTCACTTATTATATTTTCGATATTTCTTCATCTCTTCCCCTGCGGCTGGTCCTGATGGCGATCGGTTCCCTGACCATTATCGGCGGCGTGCTGGCGGAAATGCGGCAGAAAGAGGCGATGCGGCTGATCGCTTATAACGGCGTTTGCCAGACCGGCTACGTGATCGTCGGCATCGGAACCGGGCTTACGATCGGGATTACCGGCGCGGTTTTTCACGCCCTGAACAACGTCATCGGGCTTTCCGCACTTTTCCTGGCCTTAGGTTCCGTTGAGTTCCGGACGAAAACCACGATTCTGGACAATCTCGGCGGCCTGGCGAAGAAGATGCCCGTCACCGCGTTTTCCTTCATCGTCGCGGGCCTGGCCGTATCCGGCATTCCGCCTTTGAATGGATTCTTTTCCAAATGGATGCTTTACCAGAGCGTACTGGGTCTCGCGAGCGAAACGGCGATATGGCCCCTATTCCTTTTAGCGCTCATGTTCGGCAGCGTCCTGACTTTGGTTTCATATATTAAACTGATCCATTCTATTTTCCTGGGGAACCGGCCCCGGGACCTGGACAAAGTCCACGAGACCCGTTTTGAAATGGCGACCTCCGCCCTGGTCCCGGCCCTGGCGTGTCTGGTTTTCGGCATCTTCGCTTACCAGATTCCCCTGGGCAAGCTGATATCTCCGTCCCTGCCTTTCACTTCCGGCGCCAGCGGGTATTGGGCGCCGGTCCTGGCCACGGTACTGATCCTGATCGCGGTCTGCATCGGGCTCATCATTTACGCCTTCGGTAAGGTTTACCGTCCGCGCGTCGTCGCGAACTTCACCGGCGGGGAAAAACCGGACGAAGAACCTCCGCGTTTCGGCGGTACCGGTTTTTATTCCGATTTGCACCGTTTCCGTTTTCTGGATCGGATCGGCGATGCGCTTGAGGGCGGAATTCTCGATATATATTTTTACCTAAATAAATTGTTCAAGACGAAGGGGGAAACCGATGCGTAAGCCCAAAATCCGCGAACTGCTGGAAGCGTTACGGGCGATTTTCACCGGACCCTTCACGTCCCGTTTTCCTTTTAAACCGTCGCCGGCCGCGCCCCGGTTCCGGGGGAAAATCGAATTCAATTCCGAAAAGTGCATTCTCTGCGGCGCCTGCGTCGAAGTATGCCCGGCCCGGGCGCGCGCGCAGATCGACGACCGTGCCCGCCGCACGCGCCGGGAAATCCATTATCAGGAAAAATGCGTTTATTGCGGTCAGTGCGTGCTTTACTGCACGACCAAGGAAGGCATCCGCCATACCACCGAATACGACCTGGCCCAGGTTACCAAGGAAGGCTATGAAAACGCGATCGAATCGGATCTGATCGTTTGCGAACGCTGCGGGGAAACGATCACCACCCGGGTTCATCTCCGTTGGATCGCCCGAAGAGCCGGCGAACTCGCCTATGACAACCCGAATCTGTTTCTCGTTCTGGATCAGGATTTAGGGGCGGAGGAGATCCCCAATGCGCAGGCGGCTCCGCCATATCGCAGCGAACACCTGCGTTTTCTCTGCCCGGCCTGCCGCCGGACCGTGTATTTGCAGGAAATCTGGGGTTATTAAATCCCCTCGGAGGGTATATCCGACGCGTTAATCGGCAGGTACTCTTAGGTTTTTGTTTCGTCATCCTTTACGCAATGTGGAAATAAAATGTTCGTTCCCGGCCGCCGAACCCGGGTTGTGAATAAGCCCCGGCCCGAAATCGAACTGGTGGTCCGGGGTGTATTGATTAACGGGGATCATATCCTGCTGGTGCATTCCAAAAAAGCCCGGAATACTTACCTGCCCGGCGGGCATATCGAGTTCGGAGAATCGGCGATCGCGGCGCTGAAAAGAGAGATCCGGGAAGAACTTGGTTTCCGCGCCAGCGTTACCGGTTTTCTGGGTTGTGTCGAGCACGGTTGGACCTGCGCCGGCATCAGGAATCATGAAATAAATCTAATATTCCGGATGGAATTCGATTGCCCCGTGCCCGGTATAAATCCGGTGTCCCGCGAAACCAAGATCGAATTTTGGTGGCGGAAAATAAACGAACTCAAGACCGCGCGGTTGGAACCCCGGGTTTTGCGGAAACTGCTGCCCGAATGGTTAAAAAAAGGTATCCCAGGCCAATGGGGGAGCACCCTGATGCCGACGAGGAGAGGAAGGAAATAATGGCTTTTATCGATCTGCGGCCGCAGTCGGTCCGCCGGACGCCCGAGGAAATGATTAAGCATCTCGGATCGTTCGATCTGGACCTTAAATTTTCCTGCGGCATCTGGTATTTTTCACCGGCGAACACGCGGTTTCATGACAAGTATAAACCCGATCTCGCAATCGAGCAACGACTCGAAATCGCAACCCGGTTGGTTAAGTACGGCCTGCGAGGTTTGGAAGCGCACTACCCGAACGAAATTAACGAGGATAACGCCGCGCTCTGGAAGGCTGTCTGCCGGGAGTCCGGCCTTAAAGTCGTGACGATCGTGCCGCTTTTATTCTGGGATCGGATTTTCGAGTGGGGTTCCCTTTCCAGCCCGTTGCCCGACGTGCGGAAAAAGGCCGTCGAGCTGACCATTCGCGCCTTCCGCATGAACCGGGATTTCGATACCGAATTCTGCGTGGTCTGGCCGGGCATTGACGGTTATGAAAATCCGTTTGGCATTGATTTCCCGGCGTTCCGGGACCGGTTCGCGGACGGTCTGGCCGAGGCGATGGATAATGTTCCCGGCGTGCGGGTTGCTTTCGAACCCAAACCCTATGAACCGCGAGGCCGGATAATATTTGGCACGACGCCGGAAGGCATTCTCCTCGGTCATAATGTCGAAGCAAGGTTGAAAAACCCCTCAAACCGCCGGATCCTTAATGAAGGGCATAACTTATGCTGCCTGAATCCCGAAGTCGGACACGCCCTGATGGGTTACGAGGATTTGGCTTATGTCTTCTCTCTGGTCATGGAAGAAGGCCGTTTGGCGCACGTTCATTTAAACAGCCAACCTTTGGGTAATTACGACCAGGATCTGAATGTCGGCGCGGTCGCCCCGGAACAGATGGAAGCCCTGCTCTACGTTTTAAAAATGCACGCTTACCGCGGGTGGTTTGGAATCGATATCAATCCCGAGCGCATGGACGTCGATACCGCGGTCCAGATCAACATGGATTCCCTGCGCTCGGCTAATGACCGGATCAACGGTCTTGATCATGAGTCAGTAGTCCGGGCGGTGAACAATCCTCACCGGGCGCGCGGCTGGCTCGAGGCCTACCTGGTCCGGGCCCGATCGCCCCATCCCGAACGCCTGCCGCCGCTCAATCCCCTTTCGTAACCGACCTTGAAAGAATATCTGCTGGGTATTGATATCGGGACCACCGGGTCCAAGGTTCTTATAATCGACGACCGGGGTAAGGTTGCGGCCCGCGCTAAGGAAGAGTATCCGGTACATATCCCGCATCGGTTATGGGCCGAACAGGATCCGTCCGATTGGTGGCGGGCTACACGTGCCGGTATACACAATGTCCTGAACCGGAGCCGGATAAAACCCGGTCAGATCTCGGCCGTGGGATTAACCGGGCAGATGCACGGTCTGGTATCGCTGGACCGGCAGGGCAAGGTAACCCGTCCCTGCATCATGTGGAATGACCAAAGGACCGCCCGGCAATGCCAGACTATCCTCCGGCGCGTCGGCTTGAAAAATCTCTTGAAACTGACCGGCAATACGGTTCTACCGGGATTCACCTTACCCAAAATTTTGTGGATTCGTGACCAGGAACCGGCCGGGTACGACCGGATCGCGAACATTATGTTGCCCAAGGATTATGTCCGGTTCATGATGACCGGCGCGATACTGAGCGACGTCGCGGATGCCTCGGGAACGGCGCTTTTCGACGTCGGAAGGCGACGCTGGTCGGAAGAGATGATAAAAATATTTAAAATTCCCCGAACCTGGCTGCCGGTGGTCACCGAATCGCCCGTCGTCTCAAGCCGCGTTAGCCGATCCGGCAGCCGGGCTACCGGTCTCCGCGTTGGTACGCCCGTGATCGCCGGCGCCGGCGATCAGGCGGCGCAGGCAGTTGGAACCGGCATCGTTGACGAATCTTACGCATCGGTAACCATCGGGACATCGGGCGTGGTTTTCGCCGCGTGCCGGACTTTCCGGACCGAACCGGCGGGGCGGCTTCACGCCTTCTGCCACGCGGTTCCCGGTCGCTGGCATTTGATGGGGGTCATGCTTTCCGCGGGCGGCAGTTTGCGGTGGTTCCGGGATACGCTGGCCATGACGGAACTAGCCGAAGCCCGGATCCGGAATGCCGATGTTTACGATTTAATAACCCGGCAAGCGGCTAAAGTCCGGCCGGGTAGCGATGGTTTGATTTTTTTGCCGTACCTGGCCGGTGAACGCACGCCTTACGCCGACCCGGATGCCCGGGGTGTATTTTTTGGTTTGTCGTTACTGCATAATAAAAACCACCTGGGCCGGGCGGTCATCGAAGGCGTGACTTTTGGATTGCTGGATTCGCTAAATCTCCTTCGGCAGGCGGGGATCAGGGTCCGCAAGATCCGCATCTCCGGCGGCGGCAGCCGCAGTTGTTTCTGGCGCCAGCTGATCAGCGATATTTTTGGAATGGAAGCGGCGACGGTGAACATCACCGAGGGGGCAGCTTACGGCGCGGCGCTTCTGGCCGGGGTCGGGTGCGGAGTTTTCCCGAATGTTCAGGCCGCGGCCGGTCAGGCCGTCCGGGTTCGCTTCATCCATAAGCCCGGACCCGACCGCCGGATTTATCCGGATTATTACCGACGGTATAAATCCCTGTATAAGCTCCTGGCCGCCGAATTTAAGGATCTGACCAAAGTAGTTGACAAACACCGGGTCGTTAAGGATAATCATTGAACGGCAGCGATAATGAAAAAAAACGAACTCAATAATAATCTGACCGGGATCGTGTGCGCCATCCGGGAAGTCGCAAGCCGGCTTTGGGAAAAGGGCTGGGCGGAAAAGAACGCGGGTAATATTTCGATCAATGTTTCTCCGTTCATGCCCGTTCGATCCGGCCCGGTTAAATATTCCGCGACGCGCAAGCTGAGCGGCCGTTTTCCGGCGCTCGCCGGTCAGTCGCTACTGATTACCGCGACCGGATCCCGGATGCGCGATCTGGCGCGAGATCCGGGGTCGAACCTGGCCATCGTCCGCATAAACGGCCGGGGCGACGCATACCAGGTTGTCTGGAGCGGTCGGGATCCGCTTCTTTTTGCGCCGACCTCGGAGTTTCCCTCCCATTTAGCGATCCAGGAATTTTTTCGAATTCAGCGGCGTGGAAACAAGGCGGTTTTACATACGCACCCGGACGAGCTGGTGGCGCTGACCCATATTCCGGTCTATCAAAACGCGCGCAACCTGAACCGGCTGCTGCGCGCCATGCATCCGGAGATTGAATATTTCATACCCCGCGGCGTGGGTTTGGTGCCCTTATTGAAACCCGGATCTCCGGCGCTGGGCCGGGCGACCGTCCGGTCCCTGGTCCGTCACGATATCGTGCTCTGGGAAAGGCACGGTTGTCTTGCGACCGGATCCGACATCATCGACATCTTCGATCTGGTCGATATCATGAACAAAGCGGCAAAAATCTTTTTTCTACGCTGCGCCGCGGGGCCGCTAAAGTTCCGTTTATGAAGATCCGGACGATTACGGCCGGGGTAAACCTGTCTTGCCCCGTGAAGGCCTCGGCTCTCTACCGGGCGGCGAGTTTCGATCTCCGGGCCCGGGAGACCTTTGTCCGGCACGGATTCGAAGTGCAAAGTATACGGATTTCGACCCAACCCTGGCCCGAATACTTGGTCCGGTCCGCGCCGGCCGGGATTATGGACGTGATCGGGGCGATTGAGGAATTGTGCGCGGCGTACGGCGTATCTTTCGTCAGCGTCGGCACCACCGCGAGTCCGGAACACATAAAATTTATACCGGAGATAATTCGCGGGACCGGAAAAATATCGGCTTCGGCGTTCATCGGCGATAAAAAGAACGGGATCGATCATGCCGCGGTACGGGCCGCGGCGGCCGCGATAATCGAAATCAGCCGCCAGACGGACCGCGGCTACGGCAACTTCCGGTTTGCGGCCATCGCCAATTGCCCGCCCGACATACCATTCTATCCCGCCGGTTATCACCGGGGCCGCGACTGTTTTGCGGTCGGCCTGGAATGCGGCGACCTGGTCGCGCGGGCGTTCGCCAAGGCTCGGAACCTGCCCGCGGCTAAAGGAAGGCTGTTTGGCATCTGCCGGCGCGAGTTCCGGAAGGTGGAATCAATTGGTCGCCGTTTGGCTCAGCAGGGCGGCTTTCGGTTCCGGGGCGTGGATGTGTCCATCGCGCCGTCAATGACCAAGGACGAAAGTTTGGTCCGGTCCTACGAGCGATTGGGACTCGGCCAATTCGGGGCGGCCGGCACCCTGGCCATTTCATCCCTGATTACGGATACGCTTAAGTCGCTGGGAATCAGAAAATGCGGTTATTCGGGACTCATGCTTCCGATCCTTGAGGATTGGGGGTTGGCGCGCCGGTTCAGCCGCGGAGATATAAACCTCGCATCGCTGCTCGCTTTTTCTTCAGTTTGCGGCACCGGTTTGGATTGCGTGCCGTTACCGGGGAACATCCGGCGGGAAAAACTATACGCGATACTTCTCGATGTCGCCGCGCTGGCGGTTAAACTCGACAAACCGCTTTCCGCACGGCTTTTGCCGGTTCCTGGGAAAAAGGCCGGCGACCGGACCGATTTCCGATCACCCTACCTGGTCGATTGCCGGATACCGGATATAAAGTGAGGTGAAGATGACCCATTCGATTACGATTACCCATTGGATCATTACGGCCGCCCTGGTCTTGGGGGGATTGGTCCTGGGAATTGTTTTTCAGTTGTTGGTGTTTTCCCGGTTAAAAGCCCTGGCTAAAAAAACCGCCTGGCCGGGCGACGATATCCTCATCAACGCCTTCAGCGGCATTTTCGTCTTCTGGTTCGCCGCGCTCGGCGCTTATATCGCCCTGATCAATATGCCGTTAAACCCGGCATTGTCCGCCAGTATCCATAAGATTTTGCTCGTGTTGGTGATTTTTTCGATCACGGTCGCCCTGGCCAAGATCGCGGGCGGGTTTGTCCGGCTCTACACGAGCAAATTCCACGGCGTTCTGCCCACGACGACGCTCTTTGCCAACCTGACCCGGGTCCTGATTTTTATCATCGGCTTGCTGATCATCGTCCAGACCCTGGGTATCGCCGTCACGCCGATTATCACCGCCCTCGGCGTCGGCGGCCTGGCCGTGGCCCTGGCTTTGCAGGATACGCTCTCCAATCTTTTCGCCGGCCTCCGCATCATCGCTTCCCGTCATTTCCGGATCGGCGATTACGTGAAACTCAATACCGGGGAAGAAGGGTATATTGCCGATATCACCTGGTGGAACACGACCATAAAGAACCTGACGAATAATATTGTCGTCGTGCCCAATTCCAAACTCGCCGCGGCGATCGTGACCAATTTCAACCTGCCGGAGAAAGAAATGGGCATCGTGATTGAACTGGCCGTTAGTTACGATAACGACCTGGATAAGGTCGAACAGTTGACGCAGCAAGTCGCCCAGGAAACGCTCACCCGGCTGCCCGGCACCGTTCCGGAAATCCCGCCCCTGGTCCGTTACCATTCATTCGGACCGCTGGGCGTGGAATTTTCGGTGATCCTGCGCATCCGGGAATTCATAAACCTGTACACGATCCGGCACGAATTTATCAAGCGGCTGTACAAACGATATCAGGAGGAAGGGATTAAAACCCCGAATCCGGTGCTGGGAATACAAACAGTAAAAAAGTAAGTAGTCCCGCTAATTTCATTTATAAAATATATTTACGAGAAGCGGGATAAGCAGTAGACAGGTGTAAATAATGCAGAGGTGCAGAGGAGTTAAAAACAGTAAGTAGTAAGCAGTATGGAGTATGCAGTCCCGCACCAATATCACGACAGAGACAGCGATTTTAAAAGTTATACACCGATCAAGCCAGGATGGATGGCCAATACAACATTTTCGATTTGGGTATTATTGGTACGGGATCCTCGTTTTTTCATCCAAATTAAAATTTGGGAAAAAACGGGATAAACTGATAAATCAGAGAAACTAACAAGACAAGAAAACCAGAAAGCGGTTATTTAATATTCTTGCAGAATTCGAATAGGGTTCGCACCCCGTGCCCGGTTCCACCCCGGGGCTGGAAATATTTTTCGCGATCGGCGATCTCACGGCCGGCGATGTCGATATGGACCCAGCGCGCTTTGGCGACGAAAGCTTTCAGGAACAACCCCGCGGTGATCGCCCCGCCTTCCCGAACGCCGGCGTTCTTGACCTCCGCGATATCACTTTTAATTTTTTCCTCGTATTCCTCGAACAGGGGGAGCGGCCACATTCTTTCGCCCGCAATCCGGGCCGCGTCCAGCAGGCGGTCGATTGCGGGCTGGTCGTTGCCCATGACCGCGGACGTCACGTCTCCGAAGGCAACCATGGAGGCGCCGGTCAGGGTCGCGATATCGACGATCAGGCCGGCTCCGTTCTTTTCCGCGAAGCAGAGGGCGTCGGCCAGGGTCATGCGGCCTTCGGCGTCCGTAGAAATAATTTCGATGGTCTTACCGTTCATCGCGCGCACGACGTCGCCCGGCCGCGAAGCCCGGCCCGAGGGCAGGTTCTCCACCGCCGGTACGATTGCCCAGACATCGGTTTTAATATTGGCCCGGGCCAGCGCGACGAGCGTGGCGACGACCACGCCGCCGCCCGACATGTCGCCCTTCATCCGGCTCATGCCTTCCGATGGTTTGATGGAAATACCGCCGCTGTCGAAGGTGACGGTTTTTCCGATTAAACAGACCTTGGGTTTCGGCGCTTTTCCGTACTTGAGTACGATAAACCGGGGATGATTTTCGCTTCCCTGGCTGACCGAGAGCAGGGCGCCCATTTTCATGGCCCGAATTTCCTTCGGTCCGTATGATTTCCGGGAAATTTTATTCTGCACGCCATGCGTCTTGAAGATTGCTCCGATTGCTTTGTCAAATCGCTCCGGGGTGAGGTCATTGGCCGGTAAATTGGTTAAGTCCCGGGAAATGTTCTGGGATTCGGCGATGATTTTACCCAAGGCCAGACCGGACGCGAACTTTTTCGTCTTGGTCCGGTCGGTTTCAATAACCGATATATCGGTAATTACCGGGTCCGAGCCTGCCTTGTACAAGGTAAACTCGTAAAGGGCCAGGACCGTGCCTTCGGCCAGGACCTGGGCAGCTCGCTCCGGAGGGATTCCGCCGATCCCCGCGCCGTGAACGATCGTGCCCACTTTTCGCGCCCTGAGTTTCCGGGCTTGCAGGATTGCCGACGCCGAAGCCTTGCGGATCTCCGTTTCCTGAAAGGAATTAACCGGGCCTAAACCGACCACGACCACTTTATCCGCCGGTAATTTTCCCAGGGTATGGATGACGATGGTCTCGCCCAGTTTTCCGGTTGTCTCGCCCCGGGCGATCGCCCGGGTAATGGCGCCATTCAGCGCCTTATCCACGGCGCCGGTGGCTCCGGCCGGTTTTTTCACCCCTTCAAATAAATTTACGATTAAAACGTCGCCCCGATATTTTAAAATCGAATAGTTTAATATATTTATGGTCATAGTCGCTCCTTTTTTCAACTTTAAGAATTATACCTAGATTTAAACCTCAGTCAAGAAATTTATAACTCGATTGACAACCCCGGGCGATTGATTATAATAACCGAGAACCATGAACCACGAGGATCAAACCTTACCGGATTGGTTGGGCAGCGGCGAAGACTTATTCGCGACGATCCAGATCATCCAGTCAAAAAACATCAACATCGGTTTTCTGGAGATCGATTATAATTTCAAATTCAGCAACGAGTTCAATTACCCGGCCGTCTTCACGCTCAAAACGATCGGCACCGAGATCACCGCGGATTGCATTGCTTTCCGAATCGACGAAAAAGATCCGAACAAACGAATGATCGAGGAGAATTTCGTGGCGCCTTCGGTGAGCCGCATTCTTACCCACCAGGATTTTATCAAGTTTTTCGCCGAGGTGGTTAGAGACGACGTTCCTTTTGCTCTGTATTTGGACGAGCGGCCCCGGAAATTCCGCGACCTGAGGTTTTGCCCGCTTACGGAAAAACAGAAAATTATTCTTAACGAGCGTTTAGTTTTTGAAATTATGGAACGTCTCGATCGCCAGCGCGCGACTCAATCCTTATCCCTCGACGCGGACGAATCGCTGTCCTTCTAAAAAAATCTACGATCAACGAAAAGCCGGAGCGGTGCCGCTCCGGCTTTTTATATCAATTTGAGTACCGGTTAATCAGCGGGTAACCGTTATTTTTTGAGTCTGGACCAGATCGCCCGTCGCGCAGCGGATAAAATAAACGCCGTCCGGCAGGCCGCGCGGATCCCAGCGCCAGGAGAAATCCCCGGCGTTGACATCGCGGCTTATCGGCGTGGCGATCCGAACGCCGCTTGCCGAAAAAATTTCGGTCCGGACTAAACACGCCCGTGATAACCGAATCTGGAATTGGCAGGGACCGGAGGTCGGGTTGGGCGTGACCGTCAAGATCGTCGGCGTTCGCGGCGGTTCGCCGCTTTCAACCACCGCGGTCGGAGTTATATTCCGGCGGAGGAATACCCCGCCATAATAATCGCAGGTGACCATGTCGGGGTCGCCGTCGCCGTCCCAATCCGAAAATGCGACGCGCGGAGGGTTGCCGTTGCTGTAACCGGTGGAGTCGGGCAAGACCAGATATTCGAACCCGTTAAACGATGGATTCGTGTTTGTGCCATAATTTTTATAGAAGCGGACGCTGCTGTACCATTCGCCCAGGATCAGGTCTTTTTTCCCGTCGTTGTCCAGGTCCAGATAGAGCGGAACGGTTCGCCATTGTGTGAAGGGGCTGCCCGCGTTCAGGACCGGCGTCGAATCATTGAATACCGGGGCCGCGTTGGTCCCCTGGTTCAGATAAACGAAAACATTGCAGGGCTGGCTCAAACCTTCCTGTCCAACCAGCAGATCCTTTTTGCCGTCGGAGTTCCAATCGCAGACGTAGGGCCATGCGTTGTTGGCGGTGGTTATCTGGACGCCGTGCGCCAGGATGTGGCCGGCGTTGGTTAAAGTGCCGGCGGCGGTCCGGCGGAAGAAAGTAAAATATCCCAACCGCTCGCCGGTGATCAGGTCATAATAACCGTCTTCATTCCAATCGCAAACTGCGATCGTGGATCCCTGGCATCAGCCGTAACTCAGGATGATATCGGAACCGTCGGCCTGCAAGTAGGTGAAGGTGCCGAAGGCGGGATTATTGTTGGTGCCGGTATTGGCGTAGAAGCGGATCCGGCCCTCGGTGTACTGGCCGAGCAGCAGATCCTTTCGGCCATCGCTGTTCCAGTCGAAAACGAAGGGCGATCCGTTGCTGCCGACATTGATATTGCTGCCGCTGGCCTGGATCGGGACCGGATTGTCATATACCGGCGTGACCGCGAACGCCGCGGGAATCAGAAGAATTGTCAATATGACAGAATACTTAAGCATTATTACCTCCTTATTATATTAATATATCCGGCGGCTGTAACAAAACTGTATCGGATCGCGGAGCCGGTTTTCAATATTCCAGTTTCGATTTGGATATGGAAAGCAACACGCCGATGGCCATAAAAACGGACAGCAGGGCCGAGCCGCCGTAGCTGATGAAGGGCAAGGGCACGCCGGTGATCGGAATCAACCCCATGGTCATGGCCGTATTAATCAGCGCCTGGTATCCGAACCAGCCCAGGATGCCGATCGCGAAAACCGCCGAGAATTTATTCTTCGCCGCGCGCGCCAGGTTGAGGATCCGATAAAGCAGGAATGTATAGAGGCCGAGAGTAAGGATGATCCCCAGGAGCCCGAATTCCTCGCCGATGCAGGAAAAGATGAAGTCGGTATGCCGCTCCGGCAGGAACTCGAATTTTTTCTGGGTCCCGGACAGGAAGCCCTTGCCGAATATCCGGCCCGAACCGATCGCGATCTTGGATTGAATAACCTGCCAGGACATACCCTGGGGGTCGAGCCAGGGTGAGAGGAAAGCGATTACCCGTTTTTGCTGGTAGTTTTTGAGCGAGTTCCAGATGACCGGGGTCATGAGCCCCGCGATCGGATTGCAGACCAAACCGTAAACCAGATCGCTTAATTTTTTCCGGTAGAAAAGGAAGACCCCGAGGATAACGACATATCCGATCCAGACGAAAATGGAGAAGCTCGCGATGGCGGAAATGAGGGGTGAGAAGAAAATGAAGATCTTTGTCCCTGGCATGCCGGACCAGTAGAGCATGAGAATCAGGATCGGAAAAAAGATCTGCGCCGCGCCCAGGTCCGGTTCGATGAAGACGAGAGCGGCGGGAATGGCGGTGATAACGAGGGGGATGATGATATCGACGAATCGTTCCAGTCGTTTCCGCGCCGCCAGGTAATTGGCCAAAAGCAGGAGCGTGCCGAATTTCGCAAACTCCGACGGCTGGATCGATACTTCACCGAACCGGAACCAACGGTGGGGATAACCGGGAGCCGCGACGATAACCAGGATCAAGAGCACGATCAGCCCGAAATAAACGAACGGGGATAAATTCGCCCAGACCCGGGGTGAAATTATTGAGAAAACGTAGCCGACCGCCAGGGCCAGCATCAGCCAGATGGATTGTTTCAGAAGGTAGTTGAAACCACCGGTCGAAAAGATCATAACCAGGCCGAGGATGGAAATAGTGACGGCGGCGATGATTATGGAAAAGTCAATTTTTCTGAACATAAACCGAATCCTTACCCGGAACCGGCGTCCGGGAAGCTGCTTCCAATTGGAGGTAGGCGTCGATAATCTTACCCGCGATCGGCGCCGCTACGCTGCCGCCGTGGCCCGCATTTTCAACCAGCACGCAGACCAGGATCTTCGGGTCGTTCGCGGGCGCGTAACCGACAAACCATGAGTGGTCCTCACCATGAGGGTTTTCCGCGGTTCCCGTTTTACCGCCGACCTCGATATCCCGAACCTGAGCCATTACTCCCGTCCCGATCGAAACCACGCCCTTCAATCCCCGGCAGACCACATCCAGCGCGGCCGGACTGATACCGGTCAGAGTGTAAGAAATTTTTTTGCTCTTAAGCAGGTGGGGTTTGGGAATCTTGCCGCCATTTACAAATAAGGAATAAGCGCAAGCCAGTTGGATCGGAGTGACGAGCAGGTCGCCCTGTCCGATGCTCAGGTTAAGGATGTGGCCTTCGGTCCAGTAGTCTCCGTACTTGGCCGCGAACCAATTGCGATCCGGTAGAATTCCCGCTTTTTCCTGGGGAAGATCGACACCCGTGTTCTGGCCAAACCCGCATTTGCGGAGTCGGGATGAGATCGTATCGACTCCGATGAAACGACCCAGCTGGTAAAAATAAACGTCGCAGGAATGAATGATCGCGTCCACCAGGGCCAGCCGGCCGTGGATTTTCCAGCAGCGGAACACCCGACGCCCGAGAATATATTGACCCGGACAAGATTCAAAGCATCGATTTTCATCGATCATTCCGGCATCGAGTGCGGCCAGGGCGATAAACGGTTTGAAAGTCGAACCGCAGGGATAACAGCTCATGATCGCGCGGTTATACATGGGTGCGTTTTCGGAGTTATTTAACGCCTGCCATTCGACTTTGCCGACGCCCCGGACAAAAAGGTTCGGGTCGAAACCCGGTTTCGAATAAAGGGTTAAAATTTCACCGGTGCGGGGATCCAGCGCGACGACTGCGGCTTTTTCGTAATCGGCCAGGTACCGGGCGGTGGATTCAGTCAGGGCGAGATCGACCGAAGTCTGGAGGTCTTTGCCGAGGGTCACGGGGACCGGCCTTTTTTCCAGAACCTGACCCACTTCCCGACCCCGGGCGTCGACCTCGATATATTCCACTCCGTCATCGCCTTTCAGAATATCCTCGTATTGTTCCTCCAGCCCCATCCGGCCCAGGTAATTGCCCGGGAGATACTTATCGGAAGCTTTTAATTCGACGTCGGTGACTTCGCCGACGTAACCGATTAGGTGACACAGGGTCGCTCGATACGGGTAGTTCCGCAGGGGTTCAACGCCGACTTCCACGCCCTTCAGGTCTTCCAGAATTTCTTCGATGATGGAAAACTTCTCGATGGGGATATCGTGGGCGATCTTGACCGACATGTAGGGATTCTTCTCCACGGCCATCTTGGTTCGGATCGCCTGGGGATCGACGGCCAACAACCGGGCGACTTCCTGGAGCGACGCCGAATCGATGATCGCGGGCGTGACCGAAACGAAGAAACCGGGTCGCGTATTGGCGATTTCGATATTCCGGCGGTCCAGGATCCGGCCGCGGGGGGCGGCCACGTATATTTTTTTGATGTAGTTTTCTTCGGATATCCGATAGTAGGTTGGGCCGTTTAAAACCTGAAGCTTGAATGCGTAGAGCGCGACCAGGAGAAAAATGGCCAGGGTTGCCGCGCTGATCACGCGGAATTTTTTTAGGTTTTCATCCATGACCGTCGGAATATCTTGTTGAAAATGGCCGTAAGCGGCAGGAATAAAGCGATCGTAGCCAGGATGGCGATGAGCCGGAAAGTGCCGGGAGCGGCCAGCGTGATGATGAAAACCCGCAGAAGAAAAAACATCAAGAAGGTGAAAAAGATCGGGATCAGACCTTTGGCCACGTATTTTTTCAGATAAATAAGGGACTGGCTGAGCACGGTAAAGACCACGGTGTTTAACCCGAATTTTACCGGATTATAGAGATCGATGAGGAGACCGCTGAAGAAGGCGAAGAAGACGGAAAACCGCTCGTCTTCGTTAAAGACGAGAAAGAAGACAAGGATCGTTATCAGGTCCGCCCGCGAGTTCAGGGGCAGGAAGAGGTAGAGGATTAGGATGTAGACCGGGTAGAGCATGGTTAAAAATCCGGGTAAGGCAAATAGCGGATCATTTTTTCATCCCCGGGATCACCGGTTTAAGTTCCCAGAGGGGATTGAATCGGATAACCCGGTTCGTATCCGGGCCGGATGCGCTGTTCTTTTCCGGTCGGATGACATACAGGTAGTTCACGCGGTTCACCGAAACACAGGGATTGAGAGTGACCTTTTTAAAAAGCAGATCTTCTGTTTTCCGGACCTCGGCGACCGTGGCGATGAGGATACCGGCCGGAAAACTTTCGCTCATGCCGGAGGTAATGATCGAGTCGCCGGGTTGGATCGGGTCCAGGATCTTGATATAATCAAAAATCAGGCCGTTGTCCTGCTTGACGATGCCGTGCACGCCGGTCCGGGAGTCAATGGCGCTGACGGCAATACCCCGGTTCTCGATGGTTTCGACGATGCTGTTGAAATCACCCGCGTATTTTATCTTACCGACCAGACCGTTATTGATGACCACGGGTTGCCCGGGCGCCAGGCTATCCCTGCGGTTTCGGTCGATGTAGAGAAACCCGTTGAAGTTTGTCGGATCGCGTCCGATGACGTGGGCTTTGATCAGCTTATATCCGGTCGGGACGAGGGTGATGCCATCCGTCGAAAGCCGATTGCGCAGTTCGGCGTTTTCCAAATCCCGGCGGGTCAGCTTGCGTTCGAGATCTTCGATCCGGTTCTTCGATACGGCTAAGAATTCAGTATAACGGCTGACGACCCGGATCGGGAAAAGCAGGACGCTGGAAAGGGCGGTCGATATTTTAAGGTCGGCGGTCGGCCCCAGCAGCAAGCAAGTCAGGGCTAAGGCGACCAGAGTTGAGAATAGTATGATTTGAAAACGCGACAACTACTCCCTCTTGAGAGTGAGGAGCACCTTCTCGAATTTGTTGATATTTTCCAGGACCCGGCCCGCGCCCAAGACGACCGCTTTATGCGGTTCTTCGGCGACGGTGACGGGCAGGTTTGTTTCCTCGCGGATCAAAGTATCGATTCCCCGCAGCAGGGATCCGCCGCCGGTCATGTAAATCCCGGCGTTGATGATGTCCGCCGCGAGTTCGGGCGGAGTGCGTTCCAGGGTCAGCCGCACGGCCTCGATGATCATCGAGAGCGGTTCCTGGATGGCTTCCCGGACCTCATGGCTCGTAAATTTGATGGTCTTCGGAATTCCGACCACCAGGTCGCGGCCGCGGACTTCGATCGTTCGATCCTCTTCGGTGGGAAAGGCGTTGCCGATCGCGATTTTGATTTCCTCGGCGGTCTGCTCACCGATGATCAGATTGTAATTTTTCTTGATGTACTGGACGATGGCGTCGTCCATTTCGTCGCCGGCGATGCGGATCGAATTATTGGTGACGATGCCGGATAGGGCGATGACCGCGATTTCGGTCGTCCCGCCGCCGATGTCGATGATCATATTCCCGGTGGCCAGATGCACGGGCAGGTTGATGCCAATGGCGGCGGCAATGGGCTCGGAAACGAGGTAGACCTCCCGGGCGCCGGCGGCCTCCGCCGAGTCGCGGACGGCGCGTTTTTCAACCTCGGTGATGCCCGAAGGCACGCAGATGATGATCCGGGGTCGGGTGAACAGCTTTTTTTTCTGCACTTTCTCAATGAACAAACGCAGGAGCAACTCGACCATTTCGAAATCGGCGATGACCCCGTCTTTCATCGGCCGAATCGCCTTGATGCCTTCCGGAGTTCGGCCCAGCATTTTTTTTGCTTCATCGCCCACGGCCAGGCATTTTTTGGTGCGGGTTTCGATCGCAACCACGGTCGGCTCCATGAGGACGATACCCCGGTCGTTGATATAGATCAGAGTCGTGCAGGTCCCCAGGTCGATCGCCACATCGCTCATAAAGTAACTTTTTACGGTCTTTAAAATAGATCCAAGCGAAAATGCCACGGGCTATCCTCCTGTCATTTTTCTAATAATAATTACTTTTCGCGAAAAGTCAAGGGTAACCCCCTCGATTGACACCCGCCGGAACCTGAATATAATATACCGGATGAGGAGGCCTATCATGGAGAAGAGAAAACAGGCGGAAAGAAGGAAGAGGAGCCGGCGCCGGCTGCTCAGCGAGTCGGAATTCAAAAAACTGATCGAAAGCGGCAAACTCACCCCGCGGGAGCGCCGGGCCTGGGAGGAAAGACGCAAGCCCAAACGGCGTAAACGGCAAGTTGGCGTTTGAAGTATGTTATTGACATATTTTTGATAATCACTATAATTAATGGGTTATGCCGATAATCGAATTTGGATGTAATAAATGCGATCATCAGTTTGAGGAATTGATTTTACGGGACCGGGATCGGGCCGATGTGGCGTGCCCCAAATGCGCCAGCCGGGATATCCGGCGCCTATTCTCGGTTTTCGGCATGGTCAGCAAAGGCGCGTCGGGTAGTTTACCCGTTCGCGGATCGAGTTCGGGGTGCACGAGCTGCGCGCGTAGTTCCTGCGCGGGCTGCGGGAACTGAACCGTTGAATGATGGTGCCGGAGAGTAAGAAATTTAACAGGCAAGCGTAAGGAGGCCAAATGAGAAGAGAGCTCTTGATTGAAAAAATTGCCGAAAAATTTGGGGCGGTGTATACCAAGGTGGATATCGAAAAACTTATCGATTCGTTTCTCGACACGGTCGTGGAGATTTTGATCCGCGATCAACGCGTCGAGATCCGTCGTTTCGGCACTTTCGAATTGCGTAAACGCCCGGGTCGGACCGCCAAAGCCCCGAAAAGCGGTAAAGCCTACACATTGCCCGACCGGTATGTGCCGTTTTTCAAACCTTCAAAAATATTAAAGAAGGAATTGATCGAAAAGGTAAAACCCTAAACGGGCGAAAAAGATAAGGGTAGTAAACCAAACCATTCCGATTAATGAGTCAGGGTGACCGATCTCGCTAAAGATTTAAACCCCGAGCAGCTCAAAGCGGTTAAAATCAACCGCGGTCCGATTCTCATCCTGGCCGGCGCCGGCAGCGGCAAAACCCGCGTCATAACCTACCGCATCGCGTACCTCATAAACGAACAGAAAATTCCGCCCTACAACATCCTGGCCGTTACCTTTACCAATAAAGCCGCCGATGAGATGAAGTCCCGGCTGGTCCGGATGCTCGATTGTTCCGAATCCGAAATCTGGGTTAAGACTTTTCATGCCACCTGCGCGGCGATCCTGCGGGGCGGGGCGACCCGGATCGGGATTCCCCGCAATTTCGCGATCTACGACGAAAGCGACCAGCTGGCGGTGGTCAAGGAAAGCCTGAAGGAGATGCGCATCGAGTCCAAGGAACTTAAACCCGAATTCGTGCTGAAGATGATCAGCCATGCCAAGGAAAATCTGCTGACGCCCGAAGATTATCGCCCGTCCGATCCGCGCCTGCGGGGCATCCTGCCCCGGATTTACAAGCTTTATAACCAAAAGCTGGTTGAATACAACGCCCTTGACTTCGACGATCTGATCTTAATGACCGTCCGGCTGTTCCGGACCGATCCGGCGATCCTTTTGCGGTACCAGGAACGCTTCCGCTACATTCTGGTTGATGAATATCAGGATACGAACCGGGCCCAGTACATCCTGACCAAAATGCTCGCCGAGAAGTATCATAACCTGTGCGTCGTCGGCGATGACGATCAATCGATCTATTCCTGGCGGGGGGCCGAGATCCGGAACATTCTTGATTTTGAACGGGATTATCCGGATACGACGGTCATCAAGCTCGAGCAGAATTACCGTTCGACAAAAACTATTCTCAAGGCCGCATCGTCGGTCGTGAAACACAACACCCAGCGCAAGCCGAAGGTCCTTTGGTGCGAGAACGAACCGGGGGAGAAGATCGAATACTACGAGGCTTACGACGACAAGAACGAGGCCAACTATGTCGTCAAAAAAGTGATCGAACAGGGTTTGTCCGGACTGGACCTGGGCCGCATCGCGATTTTTTACCGGCTTAATTACCAGTCCCGGGTCTTCGAAGAATTTTTCGTCAAATACAAGGTCCCTTACGAGGTGGTCGGCGCCCTGAAGTTCTACGACCGGGCCGAGGTGAAGAATATCCTTGCCTACCTGAAGGTCATCGGCAATCCCCGGGATCTGGTCAGCCTGAAACGGATCGTCAACCTGCCGACGCGGGGCATCGGTTACGAGTCCCTGGAGCGCGTCGCCGAATACGCCGGCCGGGAAAGGGTTTCTTTTTTCGACGCCCTTCGGAAAAGCGACGGGATCGAAGGCCTGAAACCCCGGACGCGGTCGGGGATCCGCGACTTCGTCGTCCTGATCGAAAAGTTCATCGCGCTTAAAAGTCAGGTCAACCTTTACGAACTGGCCATCCAGGTCGCCAAGGAATCAGGATACCTGGACAGCCTGACCCGGGACCAGACCGAAGATGAATTCACCCGCCGGAAAAACGTTGAGGAGCTCTTGATTTCGATCAATGATTTTGTCAAAACCTATCCGGAGAAGCGGCTGGAAGATTACCTGGAAAACGTCATGCTCCGGAGCAATATCGACGATTGGCAGGGGGCGGGCCGGGTTTCGCTGATGACCCTGCATAACGCCAAGGGGCTGGAGTTCGATACCGTGTTCATTACCGGCCTGGAAGACGGTATCCTGCCTCACCACCGGTCTTACGAGGAAAACCGGTACGAGGAGGAACGCCGGCTCTTTTACGTCGGCATCACCCGGGCCCGGAAAAAGTTATTCTTGACCTCGGCCGGACAGCGGGAATCCTACCGCGGCGGTTTCCAGGTCACGGAAACATCGCCCTTTCTCAAGGAGATCCCGGATGATGTTTTCTCTTCGGTCATGATCGCCGAGGATTTTTAATGCGCGACCGGATTCGTTCCCTTTTTCCGGTTACCCGGCTTCATATTTATTTCAATCACGCCTCGAACGGACCGCTGTCCTTACCGGCCCGAAAGGCATTGGTTGCGGATCTGGAGTTGTATTCACGACAGGCGGATTACGACCTGCCCGAATACTTCGCTCGCCTGGACCGGGCCCGGAACGCGGTCGCCGGTTTACTGGGCGCCGATCCGGAGGAGATTGCCTTCACGTCCAGCACGTCCTACGGTTTGTACATCGCCCTCCGAAATTTGTCCCTGGAAAGGGGCGACCGGGTTCTGGTCATGGACGAGGTATTCCCGACCGTGCGCTGCTGCGTCGACCAGAACTATCCCCACGTGGAACGCAAGTACGTAAGATTCGGGGGAGAGGACCCGGTGGCGGTCGTCCGCAAACACCTGACCCGGAAGACCCGGGCCGTGATCGTGGATTGGGTGAATTTCTTCACCGGCGAAGTGCTGGATTTGGACCGGCTGGGTAAGTATCTCGCCGCGCGGCACGTGAAATTCGTGGTCGACGGCATGCAGGGATTGGGGGCGCTTAGGATCGACGTCCGGAAAACGCCGGTGGATTTTCTGACCGGCGGCGGGAACAAGTGGCTCTTCAGCACCCAGGGCATCGGTTACGTATACGTAAACCGTAAAAACTTCCGGACGTTGAAAAAAACGCCGACCGGTTGGCTTGGGCTCGATTGGCCGAACTTTGAAAGTTTTAAAAAAATGCCAGGGATCCGGAATGACGCCCGCCGATTCGAAATGGGCACCCGGAATGCGCTCGGCGCGCACGCGCTGACGATCAACATCGGGATCCTGAAAGCGTTCGGTTGGGATCGGGTGGAGGTCAAGATCCAGGCGGTTAAATCCTTACTCCGCCGCGGGTTGGCCGGCCTGGGATATGAGATCCTGACCCCGGCGGACGGCCGGCAGTCCGGGATCATCACCGCCCGGCCCAAGGCGGATCCGGCCGCGCTTTACAAGCGATTAACCGCGCATCGTGTGGTGTTATCGCTTCGGAATGGCGCCTTGCGGTTTTCGCCCCATTTTTACAACAACCAGGCCGAAGCCCGGAAGATCATCGCCATTCTGGAAGATGCGGTTTAATATATATACGCTTCGGTTTGCAAGACCGCAGCCTTAACAATTAGCGACTCAAAAATCGGAATAATTTAAACCCTTATTTCGCACTTGTGTAAGGATTGTGCAAAGAAAAATTGTTGAATTTGCAGTGTATTGTAAAAAGGAACCGGGGCCGGCATAACCGGCCCCGGTAAATTGTTGTCTTCGGCTGGTTCGACGGGCGTCGAACCGCTTGAATTACTTTTTCGGCTTCGGCTTCAAGAGCGGCAAGCCGGTCTTCTTGTTCTCGATGATCGTGTAACCTTCCGGCAGGTTTTCACAGTACGTCTCGGGCCTCTTCGCCTTGCTGAAATAATAGAGGTCTCTCATTTTCCCGCCGAATTTAACATTTTTGCAGTTTAGGTAGTAAGTTACGCCTTTGCTGTTCTTGTGCTCCATTTAATCCTCCTTCGGATTTTCTCTTGCCAAAATATTTTTCGGGGTTGATTTAAATTTTTTCCCCGAAGCCCGGTCATCAGGGTCAGGATTAATTATACATATATATTTCCCCAAGTAAAGCACTTTTTTAGCGGGCCGCGTAGCTGATGCGGTTGCCGCCGAGCTGTTTCGATTCGTAACATGCCTGGTCCGCAAGCCGGATCAGTTCCATCCGATCCCGGGTATCCTGGGGAAAGGTGGCGATTCCGACGCTGATCGTGATCGGCGGGTTGAGGCCCTGGGCCGCGATCTTTTTGCGCATGCGATCGGCCACTTCGCCGGCAAATATCGTTTCCGTTTCGGGCAGGATCATGACGAATTCGTCGCCGCCATACCGGCCGAGGAAGTCGACGTCCCGGACAGATTCCTTCATCAATTGGCTGAAGTGCTTGAGGATTTCGTCGCCGGCCGGATGGCCGAATTTATCGTTGTAAAGCTTGAAATTATCGTAATCGACCATGATGACCGCGAACGAACGGCGATACCGCTCCGAGCGTTTGATTTCGTTGTTCAGGGCCATCTCGAACCGCCGGCGGTTGGGGAGGCCGGTCAGAGGGTCGGTCAGGGACATCCTCTTCGTTTCCTCGAAAAGCCGTGAATTTTCGAGGGCGATGGCGATCTGGGCGCTGAGGGTAGCGAGGAGGTTAATCTGCTCCGTGGTGAAACCATCCAGATCCGGGCTCTCCACATCCAGGACGCCGATGACCCGGTCTCCGATCATAAGGGGAAAACAGACCTCGCTCCGCGCCTCTTTCACCCCTTTGATGTAATGGGGATCGCTCTGCACGTCGGGGGTATAATAGATCTCTTTCGTGGCGGCGACGTGACCGGTGATACCGCTTTCGCCGATTTTGATTCTCATCTCTCGGATATTTTCGGGATAATTGATATACGAACGCATCTTCAATTCCTGCTTTTCCTCGTTGACAAGAAATACCGCCAAGTTCAGATAGCCGAAAGTTTCGATGATCCGCTTCAGAATGTTATTCAGCAACTGGTCGAAATCGAGGCTCGAAATGAAACTCTGGCTTATTTCATAAAGGATCGCGGTTTCTTTCGCCTCCTGCGCGATCTTTTCATAGAGCCGGGAGTTTTCCAACGCGACCGCGGCGTGGCTGCAGAGAATCGTGAGATAATCGGCTTCTTCTTTGGAAAATTGCCGGGGGCGCTGCGAATAGACGTAGAGAATGCCCATCGGTTTTTCTTTGGATAGGAGCGGGATTCCGAGCAGGGCGCCTTCCTTTTTATTGAAATCCGAAAGGTCGATGCCCGAAGGGTTGCCGATATCCGGGATCATCAAGATCTTCTGGGTGCGGATGATTTCCTTGAAGAAACCGGTTTCATGATGAGACGCGAACTGGTAGATGTCGGGTTCCTTCATTCCGTCGTGGTAATCGTAACTGACCGAGGTTCCGGAATGGGTGTCCTTCAACAGGATCAGGCTGCCCGCGTCGGCGTTGGTGATTTCCGTGGCCGTCGACAGAAAATTTTTCATTATTTCGCCGATGTTGAAGGATGAGGTGAGGGCCAAACCGATATCGCCCAGGATCGAAAACATCCGGGTTTTATTCTGGCTTTCCTCGATCAGGCGGGAATGCTCGATGGCGAGCGCGGCCAGCTTGGTGAAGAAATCAAGGTGCGTCTCGTCGGTGAAGGAACGGAGCGGGTACCGGAAATAGATATTCAGGGCGCCGATGGCTTCGTCTTTTAAGAGCATGGGCGCGCAGACCAGGGAGAGGAGGCCTTCTTTTTGGATCCACTGGACCGTAAAATCCGCCTTCAGGTCGGTGAAGAGAGAAACCGCGTCGTAAACGATGCGCGGTTTTTTTGTATCGCAGACCTTGCCCGCGATCTCCTCGCCCCGCTGGACCTTAACGACTTTAAGGTATTCCGGTGATAGGTTATAGGACCGGGCGATCGTCAGATACTCGCGGGTTTGGTTGAAAAGCATGATCGACGAGGCGGAGGCGTTGAAATAGGAACAGGCGGTACGGGCGATGGTGTCGAAGACGTTATCCAGGGTATTTTTCTCAAGGAGCTGCTCGGCGATATCCACGAACGTGCCGGTCCATTCCTTTTCGCCCATAATTAGATTATATAAAGAGGATTTAGGTTGTCAATGCCGGGTGACCGCAGCCGCCGCCAAGAGCAGGGGCGACAAAATAAGGGCAAGGATGGGTAGGACATCGCCGACCAATCCGTAGACGGTCCGACCCGACCCCAGGGACAGTCGGCGGACGATATGCGCTTCGGTGAAAAGAGGCGTTGTCGCCTGGATCCGACCGTGTCGGTCCACGACCATTGAGATGCCGGTATTGGAACTCCGGGCGAGGGGGACATCGTTTTCGACGGCCCGGAGGATCGCCATGTCGTTATGCTGCTGCGGGCCGGAAATACGTCCAAACCACCCGTCATTGGTTATGTTGAGCAAAAGCCGGGCGCCGCGCCGGACAAAGACGCGGGCCAGTTCGGGAAAGATCGACTCGAAACAGACCAGGCAGGCGAAGGATGATTTTCGGGACCGGAAAACCGTATATTCCGAACCCGGTGAATAATCGCCTTCGCCCAGGTCGATTTTCCGGAAAAGGGGGATGTAGCGGTCAAAGGGTATGTGCTCGCCAAACGGAACGAGGTGGATCTTCCGATACTCCTGTTTCATCAACCGGCCCGGTTCGGCGAGGACCGCGCCGTTATATATTTCATGGCGCTCGTAATCGATGATGGGCGATCCCATGAGGATCGGGGTCTTAAGTTCGTCGACCAGATCGAAAACCGACTTCTGATATTCGTTGGCCGATTTAATGAGGACCGGAGTCGCGGATTCGGGCCAGAGGATCAGATCGCAGGGTGAGCCGAGCGAGTCGCGGGCGAAGCGGTCGCACGCGCGGGAACCGTCGAGCAGCCGGTTAAACATCGCGCCGCGCATGCCCCGGGTGAATTTCAAATTCGGGTCGATATTCGGCTGCACGATACCGACCGTAAATTCCGATGGGGATGATGTCGCCATCCGCCGGAGTCCGTAACCGAGCGGCAGTCCGGCGACCAGGACGAGCGCGATCAGGAACCGCCAATGCCGGGTTTGCGACAGCTTGAAAATCACGACATTGAGCAGGACCAGCCAGAAACTTATGCCATAAACGCCGTAAAGCGAAGCCTGCTGGATGACCACCGGATAGCGCGCCTGGGTATAACCAAAAGAAAGCCAGGGGAAGCCGGTTTCGCCCAGACCTTTGACCCATTCCAGGCCGGCGATGACCAGGGGCAGGAACCACACCCCGACCCGGTTGGCGACGAGCAGGCCGACCGCCCAATACAGGCCGAGATATAGAAACATCAGGATCATGCCCAAGATCATCAAGGCCTTGATATTGCCCGGGATCTGAAGGAAGATGATCCAGAAAAGGGAAAAGAGGGTGAAAAGGGCGCCGAAGAAAAGTCCGTAGCGGAACGCGGCGGAAGGTTTTTCCCGGTCCACCGCGTACAGGAGCGGGACCAGCCCGAACCAGGCCAGGAAATGCAGCTGCAGGGGATGAAACGCCAGCGCCACCAGGATCGCCGAACTCAGGGCAAGGACGTACTTATTTTTCAAAGGGATCAGATTTTGATCAGTTTTTGTTTCCGGGCCGATTCGTAAAACGCGTCCGTGATCCGGGCGATCGTCAACCCGTCCTCGTATCCGAAGGGCGGGGCCGCGTTTTTCCGGAGCGAATCGAGGAAAAACTGGACCTGCAGGTCGTAAGATACCCGGAACAGGTTTTTCTGGGGAAAAGTGGGCGCGACATTGACCAGCTCATTGTGCAGTTCTTTCTGGATCTTGAGGGGGTTGAGCAGGGCGGCACCCTTCTTGCCGAAGATATTACAGTAGAGAAAATCGCGGTCAAAGATCAGCGACCAGCTGACCTCGATGGTCAGCAGGGTTCCGTCCGAGTAATTAATAATGCACATGGCCGTGTCCTCGACATCCGCCGTAGGATTTTTTTTGTGGATCGAGGCGAAGATCGTAGACATTTTCTTGTCTTCCAGAAGGTAGATCGCCAAATCGAGCAGGTTCACGCCCAAACTCAGAAAGGCGCCGCCGCCGCTTTTAAGGTATTCCTGCCGCCAGGGATTCAGGATCCAATTCTTGGAACCGATCAGCCAGCCGGTTTTGACGTAGTAAATATCGCCCAACTCGCCTTCTTTGATGAATTTCTTAAGGGTTTGCACGTCGGGCCGGAAACGGTCGCTGAAGGCCATGGCCAGGCGGCTCTTGGCTTTTTTCGCGATTTTAACGACGTCCTGGGCTTCCCGGAGGTTCGTCGCCATCGGGATGTCGCACAGAACATGCTTGCCGTATTCCAGCGCCGATATCGCCATCGGCGCGTGGAGATAATTGGGAGTCGAAATGACCAGGGCGTCGATATCCGAATTCCTGAGCATTTCCGGGAAGTCCTGGTACCGGTACGGGATGGAGTATTTGGACCCGAGATGGTCGATCTTGCGGATGTCGGTGTCGCAGATGGCGATCAGGTTGCAATCCGGATTTTTCCGGAATGCCGGGAGGTGGGCGAGCTGGGCGTGAGCCCCGCAGCCGACGATGCCGATGTTGATTTTATTTCTCACGATCAAGTCCCGAAATAAAGGTTATATTCATAAGGATGAGGCCGCGTGTGAATTTCCTCAAATTCCCGGGCTTTGACTTCAATCCACCGTTCGATAAGGTCGTCGGTGAAAATACCGTCCTGGAGCAGAAATTTGTAATCCGCTTTGAGCGCGTTGAGGGCTTCAAAGGAATTCGTCGGCAGTTTTTCCCGGGTATCCGGCTTCATGTTTTTCCGGATGCCGTCAATGCCCGCGAGCAGGATCGCGGGCATCGCGAAGTAAGGGTTGGCGGTGGCGTCGGGAATCCGGTATTCGATCTCCATCAATTCTTTGTTCTTGATGTAGGTCGGCACGCGGATCGCCGAATTTCGGCTGCCCATCGCGAAATCCGTATAGGTCGGGGCTTCGAATCCGGGGATAAGCCGTTTATAAGAATTGGTGCTGGGATTGGTCAAAGCGCACAGGGCCGGCGAGTGGCGCAGAATGCCGCCGATGTATTTTAAACAGAGAGAACTGAGATTGTTTCGATCCTTCGCTCCGTAAAACAGAGAGCTTATACGGGAACCGAGGTATTGATGAAAATGCAGGCCGTTGCCCGGTTCGGCTAAAAACGGTTTCGGCATGAACGTAACCCACTTGCCGTGTTTTTGAGCCTGGCATTTGACGGCATACTTGGCGATAAAAAGGTCGTCCGCGGACTGGGCCATGGGCTGGAACCGCATTTCGATTTCCATCTGACCGTTGGGACCCACCTCGTGATGGTGGTATTTGGTTGTAATGCCACACCGGTTTAGGGTGGTCGCCAGGGCATTGCGGAAATTGTGGTATTTGTCTTCCGGCGGTCCGATATGATATCCGCCTTTGTGCCGGATCGGGTACGTGACACCCTCGCTTTCCTTTTCATCCGATGCGATCCGGTAAAAACTGTATCCCGGTCCTTCGGCAAAGGAACATTTGTCGATTATGTAAAATTCCAGTTCGGATAAAAAGAAGACTTCGGTATTCATGGACTTGCGCAGGTACTCTGCCGCTTTACTGACGATGAAGCGCGGATCCCGGGCGAAAGGTTTCAGCGGATCCACCGTGTAGAGCCGGCAGAGGAAAGACGCGGTTTTTTCCTCGAAAAAGGGGTCGATAAAAAATGTATTCAGGTCCGGGAAAATAAGCATATCGCCCTTTTCCACGCCCTTGTAACCGGGCAGGCTCGAACCGTCCACGCCCACCCCGTCCGCGATCACCTCCGCGAACCTATCGACCCCGACCGTGATATGATGGAGGGATCCGATCAGGGACGGGTATTTCAGGTCGAGATAGCGGACGCCGGTCTGGGCGAACATTTTGCGCATTTTTCCGACCCGCGACTTATTCATCAACAAAATTATACAAAAATTTTTCCCCTTGTCAATGACGGCGGAACCCGCGGGTATTGACAGGATTCGTTTTTTCCGATAAAATAAAAAATATTTTAGTCCGTATCTATCGGTCGCAAAGAAATCAGGAGAGGAGGATGATGAGTAGGACTTTCTTTTGGATCGTTCTCGCCGCGGGCGCCGTTCTCGCTTCGTCAATCCCCGATAATCCGCCTGAAAAGCCGGTTAAAGTCGGCATCGTCCTATCGGCGGGCGGAGCCCTGGGGTTAGCCCATATCGGAGTTCTCAAAGTGCTGGAGGAGGAAGGGATTCCCGTTGCTTGCATCTCCGCCAACAGCATGGGTTCAATAATCGGCGGTTTGTACGCGGCCGGCTATTCCGCGGCCCAGATCGAGAGCGTTATGATCAACCTGGATTGGACATCGATCCTTACTCCGGGACTTGCCAGCGGGGCTTACAATCGGCTCGAATACCGATGCCGTCAACGTTATCTCTTAAATTTGGAGCACCATAATTTCGTCCCTTCGATACCCCGGGGCCTGATTTCTCTGCAAAAGGTTGAACACCTTCTCCGGCAGTTTTTAGCCGGAATCGAATACGACGCGGATTACGATTTTGACCGCCTGCCCATACCCCTGCGCGTCATCGCCGTCGATCTGAACACCGGTTCGAAAGTGATTTTGGGTAAGGGGAGTATGGTGAAAGCGATCCGGGGCAGCATCGCCATCCCCGGTGTTTTTCCTTCCGAAGTGACGGCAAACAAGAATCTGGTCGATGGCGGCGTGCTTCAATACCTGCCGGTCGATCCGATCCGGGATTTCGCACCGGACCTGGTGATCGCGGTCCTGACCGTCAAGCGCGGCGAACCGATCGGCACCTCGTTAATCGATGTCATGTCCCGGACTACGAGCATGATCGGCATGGAAGACATCGAGGTTCAAAAAAAACATGCGGATATCGTGATCGAACCGGATCTGGCTCGTTTCGCCGCGACGGATTACGCGCGGATCCGGGATTTGATCGCGGCCGGCGCGGCCGCGGCCCGGGCCGCCCTGCCCCAAATTCGGGAGCGGCTGGCCGACCGGACCCTTGATCACGTTCGTCCGGCGCGACCCCAACGCCCCCGGCCGGCGGTGCGTAAGATCGACGTTGAAGGCGTGAACCTGATCCGCGCCGCAGATTTCATCGGCAATGTCCGGACCAAAACCGGCATTCCCCTTGATTTTAACCTTCTCAACCGCGATCTGGCGCGGATTTACGATTCCGGATTTTTCCAGGAAGTCGGATATCGTCTGGAAGCGTCGGGCCGGGATACGGTGGATCTGGTTTTTGAAACGAAAGAAAAAGAATTTGGATTTTACCTCCTGGGCATGCGTTACGACAACTACGACAACGTGACCCTGGGTTTGGAACTGGGCCAGGAACGGATAAACCGAAATGGTTGGGGCGTGCGGGGGGTTATAAACCTCGGCGAACCGAACGAGTACCGGCTGAGCCTGACTCATATCGATCCTTTTGTCCTGCCGTTCAGCAGCCATATCACTGCCTATTGGAGTTCCATCGACCGATCCTATTATGCCGACCGCGAATGGATGGCGGATTACAACGTTGATGTCCGGGGCGGTACGCTCGGCCTGACCAACCATGTCGGCGGCAATGCCTTTGTCGATCTGGAATTTCCGGTCCAACAATCGATATACCGTTATCCCGCCGAAAGCCTTTTCAATTTTCTCCCCCGGCAGGAATGGACCGCCGGTCCGTCATTAAAAATCGAAATTGACAACCAGGATGATCCGTTTCTACCCGGCCGCGGTCTGAGCGTCGTTTTGCGGGCCGATTACGGGCTGCCCGGCATCGGGGACGCGGGTTGTTTTACCCGGATCGAATTATTGGTCAGCCAGTATATTCCGTTGAGCCCGTGGGCCGCGGTGTTTTATAATGTCGATCTCGGCGGATCCTGGGGAGACTTGCCCTGGAGCGGATCTTTTTACACGGGCGGCGATAATTTCGCCGGCTACAAGCCGGAAACTTATACCAGCCGTAATAAAACCCAGGCGGGAATAGGATTGGCTTTTCATTTAAGCCGACTGGGATCGAGAAAAGACGACAATTTGATGCTGAGATTGGAGGCGGATTTTGCCGGCTTCCGGCGTGGAGACCGGCTGACGGGAGGAGCGGTTGATCCGCTGGGCCACGAGTTCCATATCGGTGCGGGTCCGGCCCTCATTATTAAAACTCCCCTCGGACCGCTCCAGTTCAAGATCGGTTGGGCCAATCTTTATCCTCAATATAATCATAAGTTTCCCCGGTCTTGGCCGACCGCCCTTTTTATCTCCCTGGGTAAGGATTTCCGGTACACAAAATAGATGGACCATGGCGCATCAGCGTATATCTATCTGATCGGAAATTATCGTTCATGGCGCGCGACCGGCCGAGAAAACACTTGAATAATACCCTGACCGCCATATAATTATCCGTGATAAAAAATAAAAAATCGGCCGGCGGGTTCTTGGCCCAAAGGGCGGGCGTTTTTTTTCTGCTCGGGGGATTGTTATTGTCTTCAGTTCATGCCGGAGATATCCCCGGACTGATACCTTACCGGAAAGGGGACAAATGGGGTTATTGCGACCCGCAAAGAAAGATCGTCGTTCCCGCGCAGTATGATCGGTCCTTTCCCTTCCACGCGGGAATGGGTCGGGTCCAAAAGGGCGGTCGGTTCGGATTTGTCGATACCCTGGGCATAGAAGTCATTCCGCTGTTCTATGACCAGGCCGGAGATTTTGCGGATGGCTCGGCGCCGGTCACCAAGAGCGGCAAATGGGGATTTGTCGACAAAAGCGGTAGTGAATTTATTCCTTTGATCTACGACGATCTGACGCGTTTCCAAACCGGGGTCGCGGGGATCTATCTGAACGGCAAATGGGGCGCCATCGACCGGCAGGCCCGGACCATCGTAACTTTCATTTACGAAGATCGGATCACCTTCTATGGCTGGTTTGCCCGGATTAAAAGGGGCGGGGAATACGGTTATCTTGACACGTACGGAACCGAGGTGGTCCCGCCCCGCTACGATGAGGCGGCCGCGGCCTTCATCAATGGTTACGCCCGGGTTGAGCGTAAGGGAAAAGTCGGTTATGTTTCTCCGGAAGACCGTGAATTCATGTTCGGCCGATTTGATGGCGTGTCCGATTTGGCGGAAGGACGGGCGGTCGTCCATAAAAATCACAAGTACGGTTTTATCGATTCCGACGGGAAAATCCTTGTTCCTCTGAGATACGATCACGCGGCGGATTTTCACGAAAGTCTGGCGGTTGTTGCATTGAAGGGAAAAACGGGTTATGTCGATTGGCAGGGCCGGCTTAAAATACCCATCCAGTTCGAAGCCGCGGGTTCGTTTCGGGAAGGACGGGCTTGCGTGATCCGGGATGGAAGGAAAGGGTTTATCGATCGGTTAGGTCGCCTGGTCATTGAAGATCAATACGATGAAGCATATGAATTCCAGGAAGGACGGAGTCGGGTCCGGTCGAACGGAAAATACGGTTTCATCGACACCCTGGGTAACGTCGTGATTCCGTTCCAATACGACGGGGCTGATAATTTTAATGACGGTCGGGCCTGGGTATCCATAGGCAATAAATCCGGGTTCGTCGATCCCGCGGGCAATGAGGCGGTTCCGCTTAAGTACGATGAAGCCGGATCAATCGATAACGGACTTATTCTCGTCCGTTTGGGTGACCGGTTCGGTTATATCGATATCCAGGGCCGCGAATATTTTGATGACAAAACAGAGCGCATAAAAGAAAAGGAATGACGGAGTGTATTTTATCGTCCAATCCCATGAAGGAAAAACTATTTAAATATTTGCCCTGGGCGATCTTGATCATCGGCGCCGTGCTGAGGATCAGCCAGTTTATTTTCAACCGATCCGTGACCGAGGGCGAAGCGGCGCTGGCCATAAATATTATGAACCGATCCTATGCCGGGCTCCTTAAACCCCTGGACTTGGTGCAGGCCGCGCCCTACGGGTTCCTGGTCATCCAGAAAACGATGTTTCAGGTCTTGGGCAATAACGATTATTCCCTGCGGGTCTTCCCCCAACTGTGCGGGTTGATCTCGCTGTTCGTTTTCTGGCGGGTCACCAAAAAAATGCTGTCGGCGTGGGGCTTAGCGATCGGTCTCCTCCTTTTTTCCGTATCCGATTATCTCATTTATTTCTCGTCCGAAGTGAAACAGTATTCGACCGACGTCATGATTGGGCTCATCATAACCAGTCTGGCGGTTTCGGTTCTGGCCGCCGGATTCAACCGCTGGAACTTCACCGGCCTGGCTTTGTGCGCCGGCCTTGGTATCTGGCTGTCCCATCCGGCTTTTTTCTTCATGGTCGGGGGCGGGACCTTAATCTTTATTCACGTCTTAAAAAATCGCGACCGATCCGCCCGGCTTCCCTGGCTGGCGCTGGTTTTTATTTTTCTCGCCAGTGCCGCGGCCGATTATACCCTTTCCCTGAGATTTTTGATCGCGCATCGGGAATTTATAAATTTCTGGCAGCCCGCGTTCATGCCCTTGCCGCCCCGGTCCCTGGCGGATTTAAGGTGGTTCGGTTACGTTTTTGCCCGGATATTTAAAAATCCGGCCGGATTTCCGATTTATCTCATACCGCTCGCCATAATATTTTTTATTTTGGGGATCGTTCGGTTTTATAAAAATAGGTCCTGGGAAGCGTGGTTGTTGGTCCTGCCGGTGATCCTAAGTCTTGCCGCATCGGGACTCCATAAATACCCGTTCGAAGGCCGGCTCATGCTTTTTTTGATTCCCGGTATGGTCATTTTTATCGCGGCCGGGTTCGAGTCCCTCGCCGGGGACGGCAACCGGGGACGCCGGATTGCAGCGATGATCGCGGCATTACTCCTGCTCTTGCCCGTGACCGGTATCGCCGGTTACCGCCTGATCCAGCCCCGCCAGCCCGAGGAACTGCGGCCGGTCATGCGGTTTTTGCAGACTCAGTACCGCGCCGGTGACGCGGTTTACTTATACTACGCCGCGGTCAACGGGTTCAATTATTATTGCCGGCAGATGGATTTCCAGCCGGACAGCGTCTACTTTGGCTTCGAATCCCGTGCCCACCCGGCCGGTTATTTACGGGATCTGGAGCGGATGACCGGACGGCCGCGGGTCTGGATTATTTTCTCCCATATCGCGACCTGGGGCGGCGTGGATGAAGAAAAAGTGTTTGTGGTTTATCTGGATCGTCTGGGTCGGTGCTTAGAATTTTACAAGGCGTCCGGCGCGTCGGCGTATTTGTATAAACTCCGTTAGCGGAATAAATTTTCAATCGTCATTTCAAACCCACCCCACGCGGCGATATTCATCGTAAATCTTGGCCATCACCCGGCGCGGGTTGACGAATTCACGAACCCAGGCGATGGACTCGGTTTTTTTCCTTTTGCGCAGGTCGGCGTCGGTGAGCAGGCGGTAAAGGACCTCGGCCAAGTTTTCACGGGCCGCTTTGACAAAGGGATGGCCGGGGAGGAGCGGCTCGTATTCCGCCGGTATCTCGGTGATCGTGGGTATGCCCAGGGCCAGGAATTCCAGGCCGCTCCGTCCGTACGCGGTACCCGCGTAGTTGCCGACCTGGTCAATCCCGATGTCGCAGCCGGTCTTAAATTCCATGCACCGGTCGTGTTTGACCCCTTCGATGAGCCGGAATTCGAAATTTATCTTTTCCCTAACTTTATTGACGGCGCGGATGATGTCATCAGTGCCTTTGGCGGTCCGGCGGGTCGGCGAATGGCCGACGACCAATATTGTATTCTCTCCGGAACGCGGCTTTATATTGTCCGCCGCGAAAGGGATCGGCACGAAAACCAGCGATGGGTCGATCTTGGGGTGGTCGACCTCGGAGGTGAAGCGGATCTGAGCGTATTTTTTAAGATAGGGGTTCATGCCCCACTTGCGCAGCTCGCTTCCGAAGAAATGAGTGACGATACGTTTGCCCTGTAATTTTTTTAAAATCCGGTCGCCGTATATGAACGGAATGTCGCCGTCAAAGTGGTATATATCGTATCGACCCAGGTCCAGCCGGCGCCAGGTTTTGTGAAGCTTGTATAACCAAAGCAAGTCGCGGATTTTGAAATACATCCGGAGTAAGGGGTTACTACCCTTGATGTTTGCTGTCAATTCCCGGTCCGGGACGTTCACGTTTTCCCGACGGGTGAGCCGTCTAAAAAACCTGGTCAGCGGTGAATTCAAGAGCGGATAATCGAGCAGGATGCCGTTGGGAAAGCCCAGTTGGGACCGGACCATGGTAACCAGATCGCTTTCGTCGCCGAAGTAACGGTGGCTTCGGCTTAGAAGACCGGCCACGTCCTGAAAATTTTCAAAGACCAGATGGAGGATCTTCACGGTTTATTTCGCGGTTTCAAACTCTCCCGGATGCGGAGTTTCAAATATTTGGGCAATTTCTTTAATTTGTTAGGATCGGTCAGCTTTATCAATCCTTTTTTAATACCGGCCCAGCCCTGATAGCGCCGGTTGTATATGCGGAGCGCGATATTTTCCAGTTCGCTTTTCCCGAGCTGGGGCTGGAGCAGGACGGGTACGGTCTTAGGCTGAAAGATATTCGCCAGCCATTCGTCGGCATACGGCCGGCTCCACTCGAAGTCCGGCGGAAGAAAATTATTGGTCCGGGCGTAGGTTTCCAGGTAAGTGCCGGGATAGATGCGGACTCCCGCGCCGCAGGCGACGACGGATATCATCGATCGGTGCTGGTCGATGAATTGGAAGGTTTTGTCCGCGTCCTCGGGATATTCGCCGATATGACCGAAGGAAAAAAACGCCTTGATCTTCAATCCCGTGTCATGGCACAGTTCGATCGTTTCCCCGGCTTCCTCGACCGTGATTCCCTTGCGCATCAGGTTCAGGACTTTTTGGCTGCCGGATTCCACGCCGACGTCGACGTAGTAACAGCCGGCGGATTTCATCTTCTCGAGCAGCTCGCGGTCCACGGTGCCGATCCGGATTTCGCATTCCCAGGGAAAAACCAGGTTCCGTTTCAATATTTCGTCGCAGACCTGCATCACGTGGCCGCGATCCACGGTGAAAGTGCTGTCGAAGATTTTGACGGCCGAATAACCGTGATCTTTAAGCAGGAATTCGATTTCGTCGACCACGCCGGCCGGAGAACGGGTGGTAACCAGGTGGTCGAACATACGGCTGGCGGAACAGAAACTGCAGCGCGCGAGGCAGCCGCGCGCGGTGATCAGGGATATGCCTTTTTGGCCGCAGAATTCCATCATCACCGAATAACGTTTCATATTGAGCAGATGATAGGCGGGCGCGGGCAGGCTTTCCAGGTCCAGCCGGGATGGGCTGGGGTTTTCGGTCACGCCGCTTCCTTCCCGATATGCCAGACCCCGCACCATACGGAAATTTTCGCCTTTAGCATGTTTCCGGATAAGTTCCGTGAAGGTTATTTCACCTTCGCCCTTGATCACGTAATCGAGCTCGGATATATACCTTAGCGTATCGGCCGCGGTAAACGACGCGTGGACTCCGCCGTAGACGGTGATGATATCCCGGTTAAACCGTTTGATCCGGCGGGCGATCTCGAAAGAATCGAACCGGGTATGAGTGGTCCCGGAAATACCGACCACGCGGGGCTGAATCTCGGCCAGCCACTCGTCGAGTTTTCGTTTTTCGACTTCCGCGTCGAAGATCCGGACCGAAAAGCCGTTCTTTTCCAAGTGGGCGGCGATCGAAGCCAGACCCAGGGGCGGCATTTTTTCGAAAAAACCCGATGCTTCTTTGGGATTGACCAGCAGGACGTCGGTCATGAGCAGAGGTTTGGAATGCGGCGGCGGATCAGCCGGTGAGGGTCGCGGTCAGAGCGGCTTCGATCGGCGTTTCCTGGTAGCCCAGCTCGTCCCGGGCTTTCTGGTTGTCGCCGGTAAGCTCGACCTTGCCGAATTTCACTTTGGATCCAGTTTTGTTTACGATCTTCTCCACCCCATGAACCAGCTCTTCGATCGCGATCGGCCGGCCGCAGACGTTGAACATGCAGTTCCCTTTAATATCCCGGATCCGGAGCAGGGGTTCGGTCATGTCGTCGCAGAAAGTCGGAGATATGATGCCGTATTCGGTTTCCACCGCCGCGGCCGTTTTAATCGATGACAACAGCCGGTTGACATAACCGTCGACCCCTTTGCCGAACGGAAAAAATACCCGGATAATCTTTATTTCAAAATTTCGGTAAAACCGGGTGAGCAATTCGGCCTGGAACTTGCTGTTAGCGTAAAAATTGCGCGGGTTAATAGCGGCCGTGTCAACCAGGTTGCGGCCCTGGCCGTAAATCTCACCGGTGGAGATCAGGATAAATTTACTCACGCCGGATTTTTTCGCCCATTCCATCAGGGAAAGGGTCGCGGTGGTGTTGGCAGTGTATACTTTCAAAAAAGGACCGCTATATGTTTCATAGACATGAAACAGGTTTACCGCTTTTCGGGGCAGGGCTTTTTCGGGATTTATGTCTTGGTCGAGCCTGGTAAAACCGTATTTGAAGTTCACTTTGCCCAGATAAGACATGGGCACGTCCTTGGGTGAGGGAAAGACGGTATAAACTGTTTCGCCTTTTTTCATGAGTTCCAGGACCAGTTTTTCACCGATCCCGAAGGGGCTGGTGACCAGATTGGTGATATCCATCATAATCAATTATAGCGAAATCAGCGGATACGTCAATATAAAAAAATGTTTATCGAATCGAACAAAACTATACACATAAACCGACCTGCCTGCTTTGTATTTATTGTTATTTCATAATATCGTAAGATAGTGTTGTAAAACTATACACTAACATTCTATTTTCAATTTATCTGGAGGATCGGATTTATCAACCGAGTAATTTAGTGTTTTATATATTTCTTCCTGGATTGCGCGGCATAACTTGTTCAGGTCGCGATCGATAAAAGATGGTACGGTTTTTCGTTGCAAATACAAGTTGGTAAGGTTATATTCTTTGATCGTAACCAATCGGCGCATGATATTGTAATCGATCCAGGACGGCCGATTGAAAAATACCTGAGGAATATTCAGAAATGCCGTCTCGAGAGAGGCGGTTCCGGAACAGGTCACGATCAGGTCGCAGTTCTTCATGGCCTGATACCGGTCATTAAAAACCTTGAAAACAGTTGAATGTAAGGTTTGAGGGAGGTCGCTTTTCTCCCGTAAAATAATGCTAAATTGAAGTACGTTCTTTTTATCTTTAAGTTTAGCGATAAGATTTAAAATAACCGGAAAATTCCTTTTTATTTCCTGCGGTCGGGAACCGGGCATGAAACCTACCCTCTTTTTAAAATCGGTTCGGCGATACGATTTGAGCCCGTTTTTTAAAGGGTTTTCGAAATAAATTGCAGGGATGCGCAGCCGTTTATAATATTCATATTCAAAAGGAAAGAAAGATATTACCTGGTCGACCCATTTCTTTATGAAATATTTCCGGAAATTGCCCCATGCCCAGATCTGAGGAGGAAGAAGGTAGATCGTTCGTATCCCCAGACTGCGGGCATAGCGGCAGAGGAGAAGGTTAATGCCCGGATAGGCAACCGGCATGAAAACATCCGGTCGGGTTTTGTATAAGGCTCGGGCGATCATTCGGTAGATCGACCAGTCGGATCTGGCGTTCTCCGCGGCCGCGCTTAAACCAAAGGTCATCAAACCGCGGAAATCATCAAGCAGTTCGACGCCCGCCGCCTTCATTTCCGGACCGCCGATGCCGACGATCTTCAGAGCGGGCTGGCGGGTCTTGAGTTGATTTATAAAAAGCGCGGCATACGTATCGGCAGACGGTTCGCAGGCGGAAACGAATACAGTGCCCCGGAAGGTTTGGGTAAAATCGTGCGCCAGCATGGTTAATGATATTGATTTAAAATAAAACTTCAACCCTCACAATACAGGATATCAGTATATCGGGACAACAGGTTATCAGGGAGTCAGATATCAGGACACCAGGTTAAAAAAATAAAAAAACAGGATATCAGGGCATCAGTTTAAACTGACAATCTGAAATTCTGTCGTATGATGTTCCTGATATCCATATCTCCTGGCTACCGGATACTCAGTTATCCTGATAATCTGATAAACTGATTACGGCCGGTATTTCATCGGACAGGTGAGGCAGCGGTTCGCCTCGGTGACCAGATGCTCAGGCGGGATCGGTTGTTCGGTCATCTTGAAGTCTTTGATCCGCTTCGCGACTTCGCGATGGGTGATCTTGATCCGAGGTTCCTTGCTGAATTTTAACTGTTTCAAGGTCTTGGGCAGAAATTTTTCCCGGGCCAGGAACTGGAAAAGAGGCGGTACTTTCCGGATTTGGAAATCCAGTCTTTCCGCCGCGGTCAATCCGTCGCCCACGGCATGGGCCAGGGTTTTGGCGCCCCAAACCGCGTCGCCACCGGCGAAAATGCGCGGATGAGTGGTCCGTCCTTTCTTGACCAGGATCCGGTCCATATCGTCGACTTTAAGGTGTCCGGTCAAGAACTGCGTATCCGGTTTCTGGCCGATGGCCATGACGACGCTGTCGATCTTGACGTCGAACTCGCTGCCTTTGATGGTCTCGAGCTTACCCTGGCGACCGCCGACGCAGAGAGTCTTGGCCATGATCACGTTATTTTTAACGATGCCTACGGGCGTGGTAAGCGGCACGATCTCGATGCCCTCTTCCACGGCTTCGACGTGGTTCTCGTGTTCGGCCGGCATGTCCTCAAGCCGTCGGCGGTAATAGATCTTGACGTCGTTGCCCAGGCGTTTTAGGCAGCGTGCCACGTCGAAGGCGGTGTTGCCGCCGCCGATGACGCCGACCTTGCCCAGGTCGAATTTTTCACCGTTCTTGATCCGGCGCAGGATATCGAGACCAACCAGCCCGTTATCCTCACCCGGAATGCCGAGTCTGACCGGGATCCAAGCGCCGATGGCCAGGAAGAGATAGTCGTGATCCTTGAGCAGGTCGTCAACCAAGACTGTTTTACCCAATTCCACTCCGTACTTGATTTCAAAACCGGGCTCCATAAGTGCTTTGATTTCGGTATGGAGGATTGATGACGGCAGTCGGAACTCGGGAATGAGCGTGGACAGGACTCCGCCGGGTTTGTCTTCGCGTTCATAAACGGTCAGTTCATATCCTTTTTTCGCCAGGGTATAAGCCAAAGTCAGACCGCAGGGGCCGGCGCCGATAACGCCGATCTTTTCCTTCCTTTTCTGAGCGGTTGGCACGGTCTTGATAATTTCCACGCTATTCTTGAGTTCCCGGATCGCGACCGGCTCGTCGACGCCGCGGCGCGTGCACTTTTCTTCGCACGGCGCCGGACAGATCAAACCGAGAATTTTGAAGAAAGGAATGAACGGATATTTCCATGACGCCCGGCTCGCGATCTGGTTAATATATATCCAGGGCGCGATGCCGGCTGGACAGGTTTTTTCGCAAGGCGGGACCGCATAATTGGGTCCTTTGAACGCGTCGAATATGTTATATATCCAGAGAATGATCCAGGCGCCGAGGATAAACCAGAAACCCTGGTTAACGCCTTTCCAGATGACTTTGAGGACGAGCATCGGCGCGTAGAAGAGAATGAAGAACCAGATACCGGCCCAGATCCGTCCGTCTAAGGCCTGGCCGGCGCCGACAATGAAGAACGACGCGATCGCGGGTAGGATGCGGTTTCTATTTGATGCCATAAGCGAGGGCCTTGGTTGGGCATTTACGGACACAATCGAGACAACGGATGCAGTCGATGTTGGAAGGGGACTTATGGGGCGCCACGTCCATGGGGCAGGCCATCTGGCAGGAATCGCACTCGATGCACTTGTCCTTGTCGACGCGGAGCCTTAGGAAACTGAAGCGGTTGAAGACCGAATAGATCGCGCCGATGGGGCAGAGGGTGCGGCAAAAGAATCTTTTGATCGGGATCGACATCCCAACCATGAAGATCATCAGGCCGATCTTCATGTAATAATGCCAGCCGGTCAAAGCTTTCAGGTCGCCGGTTTTGTCCATCAACACCAGCGGCAGGCCGGCGATGAGCAGGCCGTCCGGGCAGAGTTTGCAGAACCAGGGTTCGGCCGTCAAATAGACCACGAACCCGACCACGCCGACGAGCATAACGTATTTGAGAAAGCCGAAGAACCGGGGCATGCGAATTTTAAAGGTTTTGAGCTTGTACAGGAGGTCCTGGAGCAGGCCGAACGGGCACAGCCAACCGCAGGCCATCCGGCCCACGACCGCGCCGATCGCGCCGAAGAATCCGAGCGCGTAAAAAGGAATCAGGCGCAAGCCGATGTAGTGCTGGAGGTTGCCGATGGGGCAGGCGAAGCGCGCGCCCGGGCAGCCCCAGCAGTTGAGGATCGGCACGCACAGTTTTTTAGTCCCGCCCTGATAGACCGCGCCGTGGAACCAGCCGTAAAAATACGAGTTCATGCCGACCGCGGTAACGTATTGAACGATCCGTTTGAGCATTATTCGATGCCCATGCAGGAAAGGCACATCACCGACGCGACGCTTTCAGTTTCGTTGAAATCGCCGAGCCGTCCGCCTTCGATTATCAAATAAGCGAAACCGGCGAGAAGGATGAAAGATATGATAAGCCTTTTCATGTCGCCTCCCTTAGAACAGGCTGGTCATCGTTAACCTTATGCCTTTGAACGGGACTTCGAACCGGCAGACGCCGCCCGTGCAGATCACGCCGCCCCGCATGGCGCCGGCCAGGATCCGGAGGTTGTGGCGGTTCGATATATCCCAGCTCAACTCGGCCAAAGGCCAGCTTTTTTCCCGGGTGATCTTTTCCACGAGCCACTCCGGGGTCCGGTCGCGCCAGCCGTATTTCAGGGTCAGGACCATGAATTCGGTCTTGCCGACCGCTAACGATACGTCATAGTCCGTATACGTGCCTTTGACGAAAGCGATAACGTTATAGAGACCCATTTCATAACCGGCCTCGACATAAAGCGGTCCCAGGTCATAGGTCAGATCGAGCATCGGCTTCAGTTCCTGTTTCTTATAAAAAACATTCTGGTTGCCGATGAAGATCGCCTCGATGCTGTCGCGGATGATATATTCGGTCTGGGCCAGTATTTCCATCTTTTCATTGGGATGGCCGATAAGCTTACCGACCGTCTCGTAAACCCCGCCGGAACCGTCATGAGTGAAAAGCCGGTTATGGCTGGCTTCGCAGGAAAGTTGATCGAACGGAGTAAAGGTAATGGTCCCGCCAAAACCTTTTTCATCAACGCCCCGGGTCACGCCGATGCCGGCTTTTATCGGATTGGGCGGTTCGTTGTAACGGTACGTGGTCCCATAGGGAAAGCCGAGTGAATCAAAATCCATATATTGTCCCATGATCCCAAGCCGCGGAATTGAGAATCCCCCGGTGAAGAGCATTCCTGAACCGGATAGCCGGCCGCCGTAGATGGGATAGCAGCCCATTTGACGGGCGTATTCACCGTACAGTTCAAAGGGGCCGAGGGATGTGCCCAGGTTGCCGCCGTAGAGTTCGGTGAACGCGCCCGGTTCCAGATCGTTACGGGTATTGATGCGTACGTATCGCCCGCCAAGCGCCGTCTTCGGGATTAGCCCGATGTCCAGGTTAACGCCGCCGATCTGGTCGGCCATGTCGTTCTTGATCTTGTATTTGTTTTCTTCAAAGAAAATGTTCCTCGGTTTACCCATGAGCATGGTGAGCTTGCTTTTGTATAGCTCGACCTCGGCCTTGACGCCGGATAGCGAATTGTCGACGCGGAAATCCTCGTCCAGGTACTGGTTCAAGCACATACCCCGGCCGAAGGTCGCGTAAAAGCGGCCGTATTGGAAATTCACGGGCGCCTTCCGGTAAGCCACAGTGTAGTCGACGTAAGTGAGGCTTTCAACCAAACTGGCAGGCAGAGAAGGGAACCATACGAAGAAAACAGAACGGAGGGTTAAATCACCGTAAGCGGCATTCAATTTCAGCTTATCCTCGAAATGTTCCTTGTATTGGAGGGCGGTATCGGTGAAAACCCAAAAGCCGCCGGTGTTGGCGGCGTTTATACGCAGATCCGCTCCGGACAAGACGGCGGCGGTCAGGACCGCGAGCAGGATGATCCTATTGCCGTTCATTATTTTTCGCCTTTTTCAAAAAGTTCGCGCATCTTGGCGATGATCTTCTCCTCGTCGCCCGGTTTATACCCCTGGTGCGTGAAAACGATCTTCTTGTCCTGGCCGATGATGAAACTCGTCGGCATGGCCTGGACATTATAAAGTTCGCGCATGATGTTCTCGGGGTCGAGGACCACGACGTATTTCCAGTTGTGGCTTTTGGCGAAGGGCTTGACCTGGGGCACGGCTCGTTCCTTGTCCTGGCTGATGGCGAGCAGGTTCACGCCCAGGGAATCGAATTCGTGGAAGAAGGGCTTGATCGCGTCCAACTCCTTGATGCACATCTTGCACCAGAGTGCCCAGAAGCTCATGAAGACCGGGCCTTTGGCGAGAAGCGAATCGAGAATGACCGGGTTCCCGTCGATGTCCTGCAGGTTGAAATCCGGGGCGGGTATTGCTTCCTCGCCCGCGGCTGCGAAAACGACCACGAACAACATCAAGATCAATGCTTTTTTCACGGTTTCTCCTTATTTATGGTTGCGTGCTCGAAAACGGCACGGTTACGGCCTGGTACACTTTTAGAAAGTGAATGTCGCTGCTCTTTAAATTCTGAATGAAGGCGACCGCGTGCAGTTTCTCAACCGGGAATGCGTTCGTGAAGGTAATGGTCGTATCGATACTGTCCGCATAGGGTACCGAGATCGGATAAGAAAAGAGGTATCGGCAGACGTAATTGAAGTCTTTGAGGACGCCGTCCACGCTGTCCTGACAGACCGCGATCAGCGCGTAAACGGAATCAAGAGCCAGCAGGGAATCGACGTTGACAATCTTGAGGGTGACCGACCCGTTCCCGGACGTTCCTTGGGCATCGAGGGTGAGGTTGAGCGAAGGGGTAATGGTGCGGGCCGCGTTTATGCTGTTCTTGTAGGCGATGGAATCGTTGGTTTGTATTTTATTCCCGTCGACGATGAGCTGGGGGTCCACGAAGGGTTCGTACAGCACTTTCCTTAGGTTGCGGATAGTCGTATCCGTAAATGTATTGTGATAAGATATAAGCGCCAAGGTGTCATGATAGCTATGGGTTTTTATCGTGTCGAGCAATTGCTCCGCAATTGCGCAGAAACCTCACATGTCTTGGGTAAAAAATTCACCCAGGACGATGCGTTCTTGAGCATCGGGATTGTCCGGAGGAATATAAGGGATCGGTGCCTTGGAACACATAAGGCTCATGAAAATCGTTGCCAAAATAAAGCATGCCGATATGGATTTTATCATGCTCATATTATATTTACACTCCTTTTATTGTCAATAACGACGATGGAGGGGGACCGAGGTCAGCAATCGGTTTCGATCCCCCGACGACAAACCTTCGTATCGATCATATAATATATATGTAACATACCGAAACTGTAACCGATGTGTTACAAAAGAGTAATGACGATTCGGGGATTTAACGTCCGGACTTGGAGCCGATCAGGGATTTATACAATTCCTGGGTTTCCTTGGAAGGCGCGGAGCGGAGGACCTGGCGCAGCGCCCTTTTTAATTGCTCGTAACGGTTCTTGACCGCGCCCAACCGGCCCAACCGGACCAGGACTTGCATGCAGAGCCGGCTGATTTCTTCGGAAAAAGGCTCGTGGGCGAGATATTTTTCGCACGCCGCGATACAACCGTCGTTATCGCCGACGCGCGCCGCGTAACCCGCCAGCCAGTGCAGATTGTTGAGATAATTTTCCTTCAGGCGCGGGCGGTGGATATCGGTCCACGCGTCGTAATTTTCCGGAAGGAAATCACCTTTATATAATTCCAGGGCCTGGTTGATATATTTGATTTTAACGTCGGGCGCGTCGACATGGCTCGCTTCCTTGATCAGGCGGTCAAATTCTTCGATGTCGACTTTGATCCGGGCGCCGGAAAGAAGTTGATATTTCTTATGTTTGAAGACGAAGATATCGTCCTTGTTGACCTGTCCGTCGAGCGCTTTGAGAAGCGCCTGGCGGAGACGAGTCGCGGTATTGCGAAAATTGACGTTGGCGCGCGCCGGGTCCATATCAGGCCATATTTGCTCGAGCAGGAGTTCCCGGTGCACCGGCATTTCCCGGTGGATCACCATGTAGGTGAAAAGGGAACGGGTTTTTTCGCTCGGCCATTTTACGTTGATCGGACGGCCCTTGTCGTCCAGGAGCGAAAGGCCGCCCAACAACCGGACCTGGATCACGGGCGATTGCGGCGATAAACGCAGAGATGTCACATACCCCTTTTGACTCGGAGAATGCTGCGCCAGATTCCAGAGCTTGGGCCGGTGCCGAAGCTCGCACCTTAGAATGCCGTCATAACCTTTGGTTTTTGACAGGAGGAGCGCCTGATCGACCTTGCGCAGGGCTTCCTTCTCTTTATGGTCCAGGGCGCTCAACTCTGCTTCCGCCAGCAGTCCGAGAAATTCTTCCTTTCTCCAGCCCGCGGCCCGGGTCACGTTCAGAGCCCGTTTGATGATTTCCCGGGCTCGGGCGAGATTGCCCTGGGTCATTTCATAAAGTCCGTGCTCGACGAGAAGGGCGGTTTCCATGGGCGTTATTTCCCGGTCGAAATTATCCGGGATCGTTTTCAGGATTTTTTTCTGATTATCGTAATCCTGCTGGAAGCGGTAAAAACGGGAAAAGCACAGGTTCAGAGATTTTTTGGGCCAGCCGATCTTTTGATAAGCGTCCACCGCCATCTCGAGGTAGCTCCGGGCTCGGTCCCAATTTTCCTGGGCGATATTCAGGGCGCCCAGACCCATGTATATGCCCGCGATCGTTTTCGGGTCATGGTACATCTGGCACAAAGTCAAACCTTCGTTAAGGCAATTCTCGGCCCATTCCTCGTCGCCCATTTCCAGGGCGTTCAGCGCGGCGTTGATGAAGATATAACCGGTCCGCCAGCAGTAGTCGGCCCGCAACTTTTCGAGGAGGGGTTTGTGCATTTCGTGCAATATTTTCGACTCGCCCTGTTTCTCGAGGAGCAGGGTCAGGTTGCATTCCACGGCCAGGAGCGAGCAATGCACCTTGATTTTATCCATGAGTTTTTTCGCGCGGAGCAGGTACAGCCTTGATTTCCGGAGGTTGCCCAGGCCGTCCCAGGCGAGCCCGGTGAGGTTGAGAATATCGCCCTGGAATTTTTTCGCGGAAGGGGGGCAGATCTGGAGGGCTTTTTTCAGGTATTTCAGGGCTTCCCGGTAATGACCTTCGGCCATGAAAAGGTTGCCCCGCTCATAAAGCGTTTCGATCCAGGCGACAAAATTCTTCCTTTTGTTGATGCCGCTCTTGCGCAGAACCGTTTCCGCCTGGTTGAACAGTTCGTTGGCCTTGGTCGGGAAACCTTTTTCCTGAAGCAGGCGGCCCTGGAGGATGATCAGGCGGGGATGCTGTTGGAAAAAGTTTTCGGGCATGCGGCTCAGCCATTCGTTCAGCAGATCGTGGCGCGCCTGATCGAGCATGCTGTCCGCCTTGAGGAATACGATCTCGGCGGCCCGCGGGTAATCGGCCGCGGCCAGGAAATGCTCGACCGCCATCTCCCATTCATCGATCTGCCGGTAATAGCGGGCCGCGCGTTCGTGCAGTTCCCGGCTGCTTTTTTCCTCCTCCAACTGGCGGTTGAGGAATTCGCGGAACAGGGGATGGTATTTGTACTGGCCGTCACCGACGGCGCTCAGAAAAAGGTTGCGGCTTTCGATCTCCCGGAGCAGGGACTGGGCGTTGCGGATTTCCAGGATTTGATTGCAGTCGGCCGGCGCCATGATTTCCAGGATCGAACTCCGTTTCAGAAAGTTTTGAATCGCCGGCGATTCGGCTTCGAAAATTTCCCGGGTGAAATAATCGAAGAGCGGCTGATGGGTCGGGATGAATTCGCTCAGGGATTGCTCGAGGATCGCGCGGTCCTTAGTCGCGGAATAAAGGATGAGCTGGATACCCGTAATCCAGCCGTCGGTCTTGTCGGAAACCATTTTTATTGCCTCGTGCGTCAAAGTTTTGCCGTAGAAGGCGCTGAAAAGTTCCTCTATTTCTTCTTCGGTAAAACGCAGGCCGTCGCGATAGATCTCGAACAGGTTTTGTTTCGCGCGCCATTTGGCGAGGTTGCCCAGGGGCGGGATGACGCGCGAAGCGATGATGACCCGGATCTTATCCGGTACGTGGTCGATGAAATAATTGAGCGCTTTGTGGACCAGGCTGTCCTCGGCCAGATTGTGGTAGTCATCCAGGATTATGTAAATGTCCCGCTGAGCTTTGTTCATGACCTCGTTGATCAGGGAGCCCATGAAAAGCTCGTAATGCTGAATGATCTGACCGCCGCCCTGGAACAGGCTTTTGATCTGAGTGACCAGGTTCGGATCGATCCGCTCCAAGCCCCGGATCAGATAGGAAAAAAAGATCAGAAGGCCGCTGTCCTTGCGGTCCAGACTATAGTACACGGCGGATAGGTCGTGTTCCTTTATGTATTGGGTGACGAGCGTGGTTTTTCCGTAGCCCGCGTCGGTCACGATCAGGATCAGTTTTCGATGGAGGTTTTGATCCAGAAGGTTGAAGATGCGCGGGCGGGTGATGATGTTTTCCTTGAGCGTGGGCGGCAGAAGCTTGGTCTCGAGGATCATGTTCTCGAGAGAAAGTATTTTTTGCGGTCGTTTCATGATTTATCCTGGAAAATTATAATCCCGTGGATCTGAATGTCAACAACTGAAAATAACGCAGAGCGTAAGGCGAATGGCGCAGGACGGTTGGTGTTTTAAAAAGAAGGCGGAGGATAGACCTCCGCCTTCGGGATCGTTAAGAAGAAGGTTACTTTACGATCACAATCTTGCTCGTGAAAGTACGATCCGCTCCGATCACCCGGACGAAGTAAATACCGGGCACGAGCCCGTCCAGTTTGATCGGGATCGTGCCGGAACGCAGATTTTCCCAGGATTGCGATGTTTGGAGCCGACCAGACGAATCGTAGACTCGGATTGAAAGACGGTTCGATATCGGCAGATCGTAAGCGAGAGTGACCGCGCGTCCGGATGTTATCGCTGGATAAATGGCAAAGAAGGTTCGGACCGCATCCGTGTTCTGTTCAACGACGCCGATTTGGTCCCAGTAGCGGTAGTATGCCGTATCCGCGTTGATCTGCAAGTCGGCAAGGGACGTGCCGCCGATGATCGCGTAAGCGACCGCTCGGCTGGCGTTGATGGCCAGGTTAAAGGGCGCGGTTGAATTGCACGTCGACCAGTCCGCAGCCGTGCTGCCGGTCGGGTTCGTGTACGTACCGTTGATGAACTTCATGGCGATCGTATCGGGCAGGCCGCCGGACGGGTATACATAAGTCGCGTTATCGATCAGGGCAAGATTCCGGGCGGCAGTCGAACGCGGCGGGTCGAGGATTGCGACGCCGACGTAGGGCGCGCTTGAATACATCCACGTAAGGTTCCGAGCGGTTTCGGATCCGCCGTAGTTGCTGGATGAGGTGGCGAGATCGAAGTCCATGATGATGGCGGAATATAGGTTGTTGATCGCCGAGGTACCCTGATTCTTGAGCAAAAATTTCATGATCACAAAGTCGTTGGCCGTAGGATCGTTCCAAGCCCACGAATATTGTTCGCAGATCAGCCCGCGGGGAAAGGGCGCCCCGGAATCATCGTACAGGGAGGTCGCGTATTCGTCATATGTGCCTGGTCCGGGCTCATACATACGGACCCGGCCATCTGGTGACGCCGTCGTGTTCCAGTCGTCGTCGTCGGTGCTTGTATATTCATAATAACGATCGACGACATAATTCGCGTCCACCGCCGCGAAGAAAGCACCATAGAACAAAGTATTGGAACCACTAATCGGGTATACAAAACCCGAACCTTGGGTTTGATTGGAACCCATAAAACCGATTGTTCCGTAGCGGGTCACGGTCAGCTTGCAGTTGCCCACATCATGGGAGATAAAATCAATCCCCGGAGTGCCGATCATGACGTCGAAAGGCCGAACCCACGAGGTTTCCGCCGCGGTGATGGTTTGGTTGAACGTCACCACCGTGCCGACCGGGCAGGATGCGGAGACGGTCACGGTATAAGGATTGCCGGCGTTGGCCATTGAATCACCCGGTTGTATCGTACCGAACGTTGCATTACCATCGGCAATGATTATATACGGACTGGCCGTGGTGATAACGCCATTGCAGTTGGTCGCGGCCGTGCTGCCGATATTCTTCAAGGTGACGACAATGCCGCCGTTTTCGCCCGGATCCAGAACGTGGTTGCCGTTGCCGTCGTTGACAATTGACTTTGTGATCAGGGTCAAGTACGGTTTGTTGGATGCGTAGTAAAGTGAAAAATCATCCGCGAAGACCTTCGCGTATTCGCGGGCACTTCAGCACGAGTGCGCGGTCGTGTCGTACGCCGCGACTCGGATTTTTTTGACGGCGGATGGTGTGACGCCGGGCAGGTTGGCCAGTTCGGTGTTAATGTTGAAAGAATAAGTATGCCATAGATCGTCGTTTGCATTAATGATATGCAGGGTTGTATTGCTGCTCCAGGGACAAGGCGCCGTTTTGTAGCAGATCCGGGTTTCGCCCAGGACCACGTCGCTCAAGTTAAGATAGAAGATCTGGATCGCGGACGCGGCCCAACACAGGGTGTCGGCATCGTTGTCGTATGCCCAGAGCCGCGCTTTGACCGAAAACGCGAGATCCGTGGTACTGACGTCAACCGTTTGCGAGGCCTGGCAGTAACCACTGCCGTAATCGCGGTATACGCATAGTTCATAATCGGGATCGGCTTCATAACCGGTACCGCGAGTGACGGTGTCGAGGGATCCATACGTATAGGTTAGCCACCCGATGCTCAAATCCTGTTCGAACGTGCCGTTCGTCAGGAGTTCGACGGCCGAGGCTCCGGTAGCGGCTGCGAAAAACATTGCCGCGATCACCGGAAGTATCAGCCGGTTCCTTAATTTACTCATTTCTCCTCCTTTTTCAAATGACTACATCGCGTACTGATTTACCGTATAAACACAATCTTTTCAACCTGCCGCTGTTCGCCGGCCTGGAGGCGGATGAAATAAATACCGGCCGGTACCGCGCGGCCCGCGGCGTCTTCGCCGCGCCAGATGACGGATGACTGATGACCGATATCAGTAGTCAGATTGGAAAAATTCTTAACACATCGACCCGATGCATCATAAATTTTTATAGTTATGTTTTTTTTACCGTTATCTGTTATCTGCCATCGGATATCCAGTTTTGTCGCGAACGGGTTCGGTATCGCTTTTAAGGATAGCGGCACGACACCGCGTGTGCCGGTTTCTTCGCTGGCGACGAGAGAGATTCCGAAGAATTTCATGATCGAATCGACGAGCGCCCGGCGGGTGGATACGCCCGATGCGTCGACCAGGGAGCCGAGTTCGAACGAGGTGCCGACGGTTTTATAAGTGCCGGCGTCCCGTGCCACGCCGCAGTCCCAAAGGCTGTCCCCATCCTTGAAGATCCGGAACGCGCCGGTTCCGCCGGGACTGATATGGTCCATGTAGTTGTTTTCACCCGCGTAAGCAAAGTCCATCTGATTGGTGAAAACGCCGGCCTGGCCGGCGACCGGTCCCAAGTCACCGGACCCGTCCGTGACCGCATTGATTCCGAAAAGAGAGGAGAAGTCATAGCCGCCGACCAGCGGGTCGTAATACCAGACGTCGCCGCCTTCCATATATATCCGGCCGCCGGAATTCGCGTAATCGACGAGCGTGGCGGCTTCGGCGCTGTTCGAAGCGATGACCAGGTTGTTCGGATAAATGCCCGCGCAGACGAAAACCGCGCGGTAAATCTCGAGCGCGCCCCGGGTCGGCAGAGTCGTGGTGATAACTCCGTTATAATTAAGGCTTCGCAGCAGGCTGTCGATCGCTTGGCCCGAGGAAGGGGTCAAGTCGGGATTCCACACCAGGTAGTGCAAAGAGCCGACGGTTAACGTGAAATCAAAGGTGTCGACAAAACCGGTTTCCTGAGCGATCAACCGGAACGCGGCGAGGTGGCCGTTGGGTGTAGCGCTCGCGGCCTGGATCACATAGGGGTCGCCGGCGTTCTCCTTAGTGGAATCAATGGGGATCGCGCCGAACAGCCCGGAGTTATCCGTGATCGTGATATAGGGGCTGGTGGTGGAAAGCGTGGTGTTTAAATTCGTGAACGTCTGACCGCCGATATTTTTCAGGAAGGCGGTGAAATTAACGGCTTCACCCGGATCGAGCCGACCGTTGTTGTTGCCGCCGGCGTCGTAAACTTTGTTCTTCTGGCAGACCAGGAATTTTGCAGTGCCCGTATAGTTGACCGCGAAATCATCGGCGAAGACCTTCGCCTGTTCGCGGGCGCTTCAGCAAGTGTGCGCGGTCGTGTCATAGGCCGCGACTTGGATTTTCTTGACCGCCGACGGCGTGACTCCGGGAAGGTTGGCTAACTCGGAGTTCACATTGAAGGAATAGGCGTGCCAGAGATTGTCGGTGACGTCAATAAGGTGGAGGGTTGAAGAACTTATCCACGGACACGGCGCCGTTTTATAACCGATCCGGGTTTCGCCCAGGATCGCGCCGCTTTGGTCGAGATAGAAGACCTGGATCGCAGCCGCGGCCCAGCACAGGGTATCGGCATCGTTATCGTAAGCCCAGAGGCTTGCGTTGACCGAAAACGAAAGGTCGGTGGTCGGAACATCGACGGTCTGCCACACTTTGCAGTACCCGCTGCCAAAATCTCGATACACGAAGAGTTCATAGTCCGGATCGCCGTCGTATCCGGTTCCCCGGTTGATGGTATCGAGCGCGCTGTATGTGTAGGCATGCCATCCGGCCGAAAGCTCCTGTTCGAAAGCGCCGTTAGTCAGCAAGGTGCTGGCCATGCCCATGCCCGCGACGATTATCAATAAGCCCATTATTTTCCGCATATATCATCTCCCTTTTTATACTATTTCGTGATAATTATTTTACCTAAATAGTTATCGAATTTAGACCGAAATTTAAGGAAATAAACCCCATCGTTCATTTTTTGGTCTAACATCCACGTAAACGTTTCATGATTCGTTTTAAGCTGGCCGGAAAAGGAAATTATCTGCCGACCCGTGGGATCAAAAACCAGAATGGAATAATCGCTTCCCGCGGGTTGATCCAGATCAAAATTCACCTGTCGATGCGCCGGATTGGGATAGACCCGGATACATGGCGCTCGTAAACGGAAGATGGAAGATTCATCCACGGCGACTAAATCGGATACTTTTTTTATCGCCCCCTGATAAATCGGTTTGGTCGAATCGGGCAGCAGGTTATCATTCTGTAACCAGGTTAGAATCTGGCATCGGTTCGCGTTCCAGTCCGATTGGATTATGAAACCGCGGCTGATGGTTACCGAATCACCCGCCGGGATCGTAACCGTCTGGCCGTTTTGGTCGGGTAAATAATCCCGCGCCACGTGGTTGTGCCAGCTGTCACCGTTGGTTCCGGCATAAAAAATACTATCTTCCGTAACGACGAATATGGACCGGGCGGTGATCGCGACCGTGGAATCATTGCGGTAACGCGCGTAGATCGTGCCACTGCCGCTGCCGGAATTATAGGTGCCCCACATCGCGATCGTGACCGGCGCCGCCACGTTCAACCGGCTGTCGATTTTCGCGTGCCAGGTTGAATCAATCCAGCCGCCGTGCGGGTTGCCGTCGTACCAGAGCCAGGGATACGAGTAATTGCCGTTATCCGGCGGGGGATAATAGTGCCACCGGTCGAACACTTCCTGAAAATACATCGGGGAGAACAGATAGACATGCATTTCCACCGCGGCGACGCGACCCGGGTGATTGATCACGATTTGGTCCAGCGTACCGCTGGCGCCGGCGCAGGTTCCTCAGTATTCGGCGTAAGTTTCTTCGCAGACTACGATGCGCTGGGCGGCCTGAGCTAACCCGGCAAAAAATATGATGGCCGTGATCAATGCCCATGATTTTATTCGCATGTGCCTCCTTGAACCTATATTAGGATTATATCATATCATTGATTGATGTCAAGGGGAATTAAGTGTTAATGCGGTTCATAAACCATCGTGAGAAATTCCCTTGATTAATGGGCGTTTTTTACTATAATCATAACGGAGGCATATAATGAAAAAATCTATTTTGACATCGATTGTATTTTTTGGTCTGTTGTTTTCCCAGACCGGGGTGAAGCGCGATTCGGTCGCGGTCGATGACCTGGAAAGGTTCATGAAAGCGGCGGCAAAAAATCTGAACTGCGGGGTCGCCGATTTACGAATCGATCCGGCAGACCTGGATTATTACGGTTACGGTAAATACCGGTTGAAGACGTTTGATTTTCTCGTCAGCGAACCGCTCAAGGTCGCGCCTCTTACCCGCGTAATGGCCCGAACCCTGCTCGACAACGCGGATTCGCTATGGTTTCTGACTTATTACCCCTGGGGCCGGATCGACGAAGGAGTGCGGCGGGGATTGATCGAACGGCCCGAAAGGGCATTGCTCGACATCCTGAAAGAGATTGGCGATATCCGGAAAGAACTGGGCAAAGTTTTATCCGCCAAATACGGGGCGGTCGTACCGGATTTGCGCGGGTTGTCCGATTCCCTGGCCATCGGTCTATATCTAATTTTGCGCGAAGTCGCGAACAGCATGGACTGGATCGGCCGGGGTACGGCCAACCTTTCCGCGGCCGAGCTTGACTCGGTCGTGAACGGATTGATCGCCGAGCGGGAGGACGGCCTGGATAACCGGCTCCTGGAGCGCATGATCGATAAAACGGATTTTAAGGCGCTGGCCGCCGGCGCGATGGATCTCGGGTATGTCCTTCCGGCCGCGGTTCCGTACCTGACCGACCCCCGGATTTCGCCGCCGATCTTAATCGAAACCAAATACGGTAAAATCGCGGTCGGTTCCCGGGCCGACGATAAATACGACCGGGGAGCATATCTGCTGATCGTCGATGTCGCCGGCAACGACGAATATGTTGACGCCGCGATTACCGACCGGACGCATCCGGTATCGATCATTGTCGATCTCGACGGCGACGACCGCTACCGCGGGCGGATCGGACCGGCCACCGGTATTGCCGGATACGCCTTCATCCTCGACGGGAACGGAAACGATTCCTATGTTTCGGATAAAATCGGCCTGGCGACCGGGATCTTCGGCGAGGGATTGATCCTCGATTGCGCCGGCGACGACTTTTATTCCGGGGACCTGTACGCTCAGGGCGCCGGACTTTTTGGCGGGGGTATCCTGGCCGATTTGAACGGCAATGACGAATACGCGTGTTTCCAGGGCGGACAGGGTTTTGGTTTTGTCAAAGGCTGCGGCGTGCTTGTCGATCGGTTTGGCGACGACGTTTACGCGGCGCGCGACGATACGGTCCGGTATCCGTCTCCGCAAACTCCGGAACACAACGCCAGCCTGTCCCAGGGTATGGGATTCGGGATTCGCGCCGATTATGTCGACGGCCATTCCCTCGCCGGCGGCACGGGCGTTCTCGTCGACGGTTCGGGCAACGACCGTTATTCCTGCGGGGTCTTTGGCCAGGGCTGCGGGTACTGGTTCGGCGCGGGTTTTCTTGCCGATATCGAGGGTGACGACGAGTACGAAGGGACCTGGTACGTCCAGGGCGCGGGCGCCCATTTCGCCCTCGGCGTTTTGCTTGATTCCTCCGGCAACGACCGCCATATTCTGACCATGAGCATGGGTATCGGCGCGGGTCACGACTTTACTCTGGGTTGTCTGTTCGATTACGAAGGGGATGACGATTACGAAGGCGGCGGTTTGAGCCTGGGCGCGGGGAACGCCAATGGCATGGGGTGGTTCGCCGATTTACGGGGCGATGACGAGTACCGCACCCGGGACGGCAGCAACCTCGGTTTTGCCACGGTCGCCAGCCGGAACGGGCTTCGGGATTACATGAAATGCATCGGTTTGTTTTTCGACGGAGCGGGGGATGACCGCTACCACGAAGTTTTCGCCGGTAACCGGAAATCCTGGATTCAACCGCCGCGCTTGAAGCCCGACCTCCGGACGGAGAAGTTTATCGGTATTGACTTTTAAGGATTTAACGTTAAAATACGTCATGGTCGGTATCGGTTACGATATTCATCGGTTGGTCGAAGGCCGGCCTTTATTTCTGGGGGGAGTTAAATTCGATTTTCCCAAAGGCCTTTTGGGTCATTCGGACGGAGACGTGCTCCTGCACGCGATTTGCGACGCGCTCTTGGGCGCCGCGAACCTCGGTGATATCGGCGCGCATTTTCCGCCCGACGACGACCGCTACAAGAATATCGCCAGCCTGGAACTCCTGAAAAAAGTCGCTCATTACTTAAGCAATTCCGGTTTCCTCGTCCATAACGTCGATGCCGTGGTTGTCTGTGAATCGCCCAAGATCCTGCCCCGGGTCACGGAAATAAAAAGGGCCGTCGCCTCCGCTTTGTCCGTTTCTCCGGACGCGATATCGGTTAAAGGCAAGACGAATGAAGGGCTGGGTGATATCGGCGAAGGTAAGGCGATCGCGGCCTACGCCGTCTGCGAGATCGGCAGAATTTATGATTCCCCTGAAGGATGATTTACGCTCGTCGACCCGGCCTTTCGTAACGTATTTAATATTAGCCGTCAATATCGCGGTTTTTTTATACGAAACGTCCCTGGGCCGAAATGTCAACGATTTTATTTTCCGGTTCGGCGCGATCCCCAGGGATCTTTTTCATCCGGCGGGACCGGCCATCTATCTGACGCTGGTTTCCAGCATGTTCATTCACGCCGGGTTCATGCATATCCTGGGCAACATGCTGTTTCTCTGGGTTTTCGCGGACAATGTCGAAGACCGGATCGGACACGTTAAATTTTTATTATTTTACCTGGCATGCGGAATCGCCGGATCCCTCCTGCACAGCCTGACCTCGCCCGCTTCGGCGGTGCCGATGGTCGGAGCCAGCGGCGCGATCTCCGGCGTTCTCGGCGCCTATATCCTATTTTATCCCCGGGCGCGGGTCATGGCCCTTATCCCGTTGGGAATTTTCATGCGCATGACCTACCTGCCTTCGATCGTATTTCTGGGTTTTTGGTTTCTGTACCAGCTGCTGCTGGGTTTGCTTACCGTCGGCGCCGGAGGGGGCGGGGTCGCGTATTTCGCGCATATCGGCGGTTTCGCCGCCGGAATATTAATCGCCCTGCCCTTCAAATTTTATAAAAAGAAAGAAGGCGCCGATTATAAGATTTTTTAGATTCCAGATCGATAAACCTTAGGGAGGTATGATGCTGACGATATTAATTCTTTCCGCCATGTACGGTTACCGGACGCCGGCGGTCGACAAGGTGGACAGCCGTTGTTACGACAAACCCTATGCTAAAGTTTGGGTTTATTTCACGGATAAAGGGATCCCCTACGAAAATTACGCGGCCGCCCTGAAGACCGTCACCAAAAGCTTGTCAAGGGCCGCCCTCAACCGCCGTTTAAACCGGGGTGCCGTAATCGATTTTGCCGACTTGCCGGTAAACCGGGACTACATCGCGGAGATCGAAGCGCGGGGCGGAGTGCTCGTCCGGGAGTCAAAATGGTTGAACGCGGCCAGTTTCTGGATTCGGCGCGAGGATTTGCCGAAGATCGCCGGCGTCGCCGACGTTTACAGGATATCTCTCGTCGCCGGTTTCGGATCATCCCGGACGCTCGAAACCTCGGCCGCGGTCCAGGATACCATGGTTTATGGCATGGCCTATCATCAGCTGAAGATGTTTAATATCGATAAACTCCATGAAAAAACCGTCTTCGGCTCCGGCGTGATCGTGGGCGTGATGGATACCGGATTTAAGAGAAGGCATAACGCCCTGGACGCGGTCAAGGTTATCGCCCAATACGATTTCCACGGCGGAGACCGAATCTATGCCCGGGGTGTGCCCGGCCTGGGCGAAACGCCGGTTACCAATACTTACGGCGTCTACGGCGACATCGAGTTTCACAAGAACGTCGCGGGCCGGCTGTACCTGTTCCTGTCCGGAGATGCGGTCTATAACTACAATACGATGCGGGACCTGCTCTTCACTTATTCGGATGACGGCGGCGATACATGGCTGCCTGAACTGCGTAACCTTACCCAGAATCTTAACGTTAATAATGGGATAAATGAAGTTACGATCTGCGGTCGGGATACGATCTTTGTTTTTTATCATACTTATAGCAGCATACCATACCTGAACGGCATCTCATACCTGGTTATGGCAGATACCAGCGTGCTGACTCTGCCGGTCTTATGGCCCAATCAAATGTGGCGGGAACCATCGGCGGTCCAGCTCGGGGACACGGTCTACGTTTTTTTCCAATCGCAGAACAAGCTGTACCTGCGCAAAGGAAATTATGGCGACGGGTTCGGGATCGAAAAAGCGATCGATTCTTTGCCGTCCGGGACGGTCGTGAAATATCCCAAAGCGGTTTCCGGGCTTCAGCAGGTCGGCGTCTTTTACAATACCCTATTCAGCGACTCCCTGTATTTTCTGCGGGATGCGGTGCCCGTCGATACTTTTGCCAGGATTTTTCTTTTTATCGGCAAGGACGCCGAAGCAGTGACCGCCGGCGATACGATATTTATGATCTGGAAGGACCTTACCGCTTCGCCCTTAACCCGGGTCGGGTTCGTGAAATCATCGGATTTCGGCGCCACCTTTTCCGCTCCGGTTTTTCTCTCCGATAGTGTCCTGGCCCTGGGCAAGATATCGATCGCCCGCGACGGCAGCACCCTGGCCGTCGTCTGGGAAACAGGCGGTCGAATATATTCCAAGACATCCCAGGATGGAGGTGATAATTTCGGCGGCCTCGATTCCCTGGGTTTGGAATTCACGTACCTGCCCACCCTGGCCGGGACCGGCAGCGGCATCGTGAAATTTTATGTCACGCGCGGCGACACCTCGGTCGGAGATGAATACCCCGCCGAAGACCAGCCGCACCATGGGACCGAAATGCTCGGTTTGATCGGTGGTTACTCGCAGAACCTGTACCGCGGCGTCGCTCCGGGCGTGCAGTTTCTCGTCGCAAAAACCGAGATTCTGGGTACGGAGTATGAATACCCGATCGAGGAGGATATGTGGGTCTGCGGTTTGGAGTGGATGGAGTCCCGGGGGGCGGATATCGTCAACAGTTCGCTCGGCTATTTGAAATGGTACCGGTGGCCGGAGGACTATGACGGGAAAACTTCGCCCGCGTCCGTCGCCGGCTACGAGGCTTACCGCCGGGGTGTGATCGTCGTCACCGCCGCCGGGAACGTGTCGGTTCCCCAGTTGGTGGCGCCCGGCGACGCCGAAGGCGTGATCACGGTCGGCGGGATCGATACCCTATTCCAGCGCTGGGAATTCTCGGGTTACGGACCGACCGCGGACGGCCGCCGCAAACCCGAAATAGTCAGCCTGGCCAAGGCCACGGTCGTTGTCGAGCCCGATTCCACGGGTTCCTACCTGCTGTCGACCGGTACTTCCGGCGCCACGGCTATGGTTTCGGGAATGTGCGCCCTGCTCCTTGAAGTCCATCCGAACTGGACTCCGGATTCGGTCCGGCGCGCGCTGTTCACGACCGCGCATTTCGCCACTACGCCGACCGACAGCCTGGGTTATGGCTGGCCCGATGTCTATGCCGCCGCCAACTTGTCACCCTGGTGGCGTCACGATACCCTCCCTGGAAACGCTTTCTTAACACCCTATCCGAATCCGTTCCAACCCGGCACGGAAGCACAAGTGTACCTGCCGTTCAAATTATCGGTCAGTTGTTACGTGACCTTCCGGGTTTATTCGATCACCGGCCGCCCGCTTTGGACCGAAGAACGCACCGAACAAATGCTGCCCGGCCGGTATACGGCTGAGAATCCCCTGGCCTTGAACCGGGCGTTCAGCTGGGACGGACGGGACGAGGCCGGCAATTTGGTGGGGAGCGGTCTGTATTATTGCGTGCTGATTACGACCAGCGGGCAGAGCGCGATCGCCAAGATCGCAGTGGTGAGGTAAGAATAGCATAGAGCAGAGCGCATAGGGCAAAGAGCGATAAAAAAATAAGGACAGTCACTTTAACGACTTTAGAGGGACCATTCCCTTAAGCATTCTAATATATTGTCATTCCCCGGTTTATCCGGGGAATCTAATTTTCCGGATCCCCCGATCAAGTCGGGGGATGACATAGATTGTTTGGATTTTAAACTTGATTTGAAATTTGTTATTTGATATTTGGAATTAATACTACTCTATCTTAAGGTGTAATTCCTTCAGCTGTTTCTCGGTGATGTAATCCGGAATATTTTCCAGCAATCCCTGGGCCTGTGTGGTTTTGGGAAAGGCGATGATCTCCCGGATCGACGGGATTCCGGCGAGAACCATGCAGATCCGATCGATGCCCGGCGCGATGCCGCCGTGGGGCGGCGCTCCGTATTCGAGGGCGTCGAGCAGAAGGCTGAACTGCTGGGCCGCGGTTGCCCGGTCGATACCGATGATTTGGAACAGTTTTTCCTGGAGCGTCCGGTTATGGTTACGGATGCTGCCCGAGGCGAGCTCGTTGCCGTTGCAGATCAGGTCATATTGCCGGCCCCGAACTTTCTCCGGTTCCGTATCCAGGTACGGTAAGTCCTCGGCCTTGGGTTGGGTGAAAATGTGGTGGCAGGGGACGATCTGACCGGTTTTTTCGTCCCGTTCGAAAAGGGGAAAATCGTAGACCCAGAGAAATGAAAAACCTTCTTTCTTCAATCCCAGGTCCTCGGCGAATTTATTACGGATTTCGCCGAGCCGCGAAAATACTTTGCGGTCGCCGGCCAGGACGACGAGCAGATCGCCGGATTTAAGGTTCAGGTCGCGTTCGGTTTCCTCGTCCACGATCTTGGCGATCGAGCCGCTGATTTTTTCATCCTTGCGCGCCCAGAAAATACCGGACCGACCGCTTGCCTTGATTTGTTCGTTTAGGTCTTCGAGGTTCTTGCGGGAAATTTTTACCGCGGCGGGAACCACGATGCCCCGGACTTCGGCCTGGCCTTGGAAGGGCGGAAAATCCTTGGCCGCGAACGCGGGTTTCAAGTCGATTATTTCCATGCCCAGGCGGGGGTCGGGTTTATCCGATCCGTATTTTTCAACCGCTTCGGTCCAGGTGAGACGGGGAAAGGGCGTGGTTAAATCCCGGCCCAGGGCCTGACGGAAAATATGTTTGAACAGTCCCTCAACCAGCTCGTAAATATCCTCTTCATCGACGAACGACAATTCGATGTCGATCTGGGTGTGCTCGGGCTGGCGGTCGTGCCGGGGATCTTCGTCGCGCAGGCAGCGGGCGATCTGGTAATAGCGTTCGAATCCGGCGACCATGAGCAGCTGCTTGTACATCTGGGGGGATTGGGCCAGGGCGTAAAACTTGCCCGCGTAAAGCCGGGACGGGACCAGATAGTCGCGGGCGCCTTCGGGCATGGAACGGGTCAGCAGGGGCGTTTCGATTTCGAGAAAATCGCGGCCGTTCAGGAATTCCCGAATCCCGGTCACCACCTTGTGCCGGAAGACGATGTTCTGCTGCAGGGGTTCGCGCCGGAGGTCGAGGTACCGGTAGCGGAGCCGAAGTTCTTCATTCGCCTTAACCTCGCTTTCGATCACGAAGGGCGTGACTTTGGACTTGCCCAGGATCTTGAGCTCTTCGACCACCAGCTCGATTTCGCCGGTGGCAAGCTTCGGATTCCGCTGGTTTCCCGGCCGCTCCCGGACCGTGCCGACCGCGGATAAGCAATCCTGCAAACCGACGTCCAGCGCCACCGGGACGGTTTTGGGGTCGACGACCAGCTGGAGCAGGGTGGTCCGGTCCTTGAGATCGATGAAAACGAGTCCGCCCAGGTTCCGAACTTTATTCACCCAGCCATAAACCTCAACGCAAGCATCGACTTTGTCCTTGCGGATCTGATCGAAAAAAATCTTTTTCATTTGGGTTTTTTCTCCGTTTCGATGACGATCTGGGAAAAATCGGCGAAGCGGACAAAGAGCTGGTAGATGAAATTGACCAGGGCTAACCGGTTTCGTTGCAAGTCCTTATCCTCGCACATGACCATGACATCGTCAAAGAACTTGTCGATATCGCCGCGCAGGTCCAGAAGGAGATCCATGATCTCGGGGTAAGCCTTTTTTTCAAAAAGCGGCGCCAGCTTTTCGCCGGCTTCCTGACCCCGGCGGTGGAGGGTTATCTCCGCTGCTTCCTTAAGCAGTTCCGGATCGACCGCCGCCGGGCTGGATACTCCTTTGAGGATATTCCGGACCCGTTTCTGGCCGACGACGAGCTTTTCGAATTCCGGTTTTTTCCGCCATTTGGAGAGCGCCGCGAGACGCTGGTGGGCGTCGTGGACATAACCGTTCCAATTGATCAGCACGGCGTTGATTTCGTCATAAACGAATTTCAGATCTTCAAAATACCGGGTGAATCTCTCGTTGAAAAATTCTTTCACGGAAGGCATATCGATGGCCGGCCGATTGTATAGTTCCCTGGCGATTTGCTCGATCTGCGCGTAAAGGGGGGAGGATATGTCGGCCTGGTCGGCGAGCTGGATTACGGCGTAACCGTTGCGCCGCAAACCCAGGGGGTCATAAGAACTGGTCGGTTGGTTGCCCGCCAGCAACGCGCCCAGGATATTGTCCAGCTTGTCAATGTACGACAAAATTTTCCCTTCGGTTGTCGCCGGCAGGGCGTCGCCGATAAAACGGGGCCGATAATGGTCCTTAATAATGGCGGCGACCAATTCGTTTTCCCCGGCCGCGCGCGCGTAGTAGTATCCCATGACGCCCTGGAGCGATGTGAAATCCTTTTCCCCGACCATTTCGGACAGGAGATCGGCTTTGCATAGGCGCGCGGCCTGCTTCAGGTCTTCGCGATTGATACCGGCGTTCACCAGAACTTTTTCCGCGATCCCCGATAACCGGACGGTTTTATCGTGAATCGTCCCCATTTTTTCCATCCAGACCATGCCCTGGGATTGCTTCCGCATCTTCTCGATGCCGTTTTTCAGATCGTTTTTATAAAAGAACAGGGCGTCATTGAGTTTCGCGTTGACCACCTGGGTGTAGCCCTTTTTGACGTTGTCCGACGCTTTCTTTTTCGCGCCAAAAATACAGATGAATTTGTTGGTATCCTTGATCCAGACCAGGTCGCCGTTGACCCGCAGGGTGGTGGTCAAAACTTCGGACGGCAGCTGCAGAAAATCCGGATTGAACTCGCCGACGACGACGTCCGGATACTCGACCGTGCAGTTGATGTCCTCGATCATTTCCGGCGTGTGCAGGGGTTCGCTTTTAAGCGCCGCGGCGGCCTGCCGGATCCGGGTCGAGATGATCTTCCGGCGTTCGTTCGGGTCCACGACCACGCCGCCGTGGCGGAGGCGGCTGATGTATTCGCGCGGTTTGTCGAGGCGCACCGGTTCGAAGGAGAAATGAAAATTGGGCATGGAGTAGCGGTCGGCTTTGACCCCGGCGTATTCGAAACGAAGCGGCCGGCGGTCGAGGAGCGCGACGATCCAGCGGATGGGCCGGGGAAATCTGATCTTGGTTGTGTTCCAGGTCATGGTCTTGGGAAATTCCAGCCCGGCGATGAGTTTGGGGATTTCCGCGTAAAGGATCTCTTCAGTTTCCTTGGGTATGGTTTCTTTGCAGCCGGCGACGTATTCGCCTTTGGGAGTTTTAACGATCCTTATCTCCGCGAGTTTGAAATCATTCGATTTCATGAAACCCTGCAGGACCTGGGTCGGGTTGCCGTCCTGGTCGTAGGCGAATTTCCGGGGCGGACCCTGAATCTCGACGGTCTGGGATTTCTGTTTCCGGCTCAAACCCAGAACCACGAGCCCGATCCGGCGGCAGGTGTAGATCGTCCGGACCGTCCGGTAGAAGATTCTCTCCTTCTTGAGCAGAGCTTCGACCTTATCCGTCAGGTCCTTTGAAGATTTCGGCAGCATGGCGGGCGGGAATTCTTCGCCGCCGATTTCCAAGAGAAAATCGATCATGTTTTTTGGTTGGCGTTCGCGGGTTCCGCGGCGGCGTGCTGCTTTAAATAGAGCTCCGCGGCCTGGTTGGCCAGCCGGCGCACGCGGCCGATCATCTTCGCCCGCTCGGACACGCTGATCGCGCCCCGGGCTTCCAGGAGGTTGAAAGCATGGGAACACTTGATCGTGTAGTCGTAGCCGGGAAGGACCAATCCGTGCTGGAAAAGGTTTTGGGCTTCCGCTTCATACTGGTTGAACAGGCTGAGCAGCATTTGGGGGTTGGAGTATTCGAAATTGTACTTGGAAAATTCCACCTCATTCTCCCGGTAAACGTCACCCCAGGTGAGTTTCTCGTTCCACTTCAGGTCGAAGATCGAATTTACGTCCTGCAGGAACGTGGCGATCCGTTCCAGACCGTAAGTTAATTCAACCGGGATGACATCCAGGTTGATGCCGCCGGCCTGCTGGAAATAAGTGAACTGGGTGATCTCAAGGCCGTCCAGCCAAACCTGCCAGCCGATGCCCCAGGCGCCCAGGGTCGGCGATTCCCAATCGTCCTCGACGAACCGGATTTCGTGTTCGCTGAGTTTGAAGCCCAGGTCCACCAGTGATTCCAGGTAGACGCGCTGAATGTCATCCGGCGCCGGTTTCATGATGACCTGGAATTGGTGGAACTGCTGGACGCGGTTGGGGTTTTGGCCATAACGGCCGTCGCGGGGCCGGCGCGAGATGTCGACATATCCGGTATTCCACGGTTGGGGACCAAGGATTTTCAAAAAAGTGGCCGGATTGAACGTTCCGGCGCCGACTTCCGAATTATAGGGTTCGAAAATCAAACAATCACGTTTCTGCCAGAAACGGGTAAGGCTGAGGATTATATTTTCAAAAGTGTCGGTTTTTTTCATAATCCAAGCTGGTCTGATACGCCCTGCATACCCTTCAGGCAGAGGGCGATGAAGTCGTTAAGTTCCAGACCGAGATTCGCGGAGGACGCGATCTGTTCCCGGTTGGCGCCGGCCGCGAATCTTTTTTCCTTATAACGGCGGATGACGAATTCAAGATCCAGGGAATTCAGCTTTTTAGCCGGGTGCATAAGGGCCGAGGCCACGATCAAACCGGTCAGGGGATCGGTGGCGTACAAAGCCCAGTCGATCGGAGACTGAGCCGGAGCATGACCGGAATGAACCCGGATCGCGTGCACGGCATCGGCCGGCAGACCGATTTTCTCCAATATTTCCGCGCCGACGAGACCGTGGCGGGCCGGATCGGCGTTGGTTTCCTCGTAATCGATGTCATGGAGCAATCCAGCCAGGCCCCAAAGGGCCTCGTCCGCGTTGAGCCGGCGGGCGAGTTCCTTCATGCAGGCTTCGGCTGCCAGGCAGTGTTTGATCAAATTGGCGTTCTTCATCTTTTCGTTGAGCAAATTTAGGCCTTCGTCTCTGGTCATAGAAAGTAATTATGCATAATTTCGTAAAAAAGTCAAGATCTTAATCTTATTGATGAATGAAATTAGGAGGTTTTGAAGTTAGGAAGTTAGGATTATATTGTTGATTCTGAATATTTTTGATCAAAACTTCATATCTTCTTAACTTCATTCATCGCAATAATTGATTAATTTATTAAAATACATATAATTAAACATGCTCGGTCTTGTACTCGGCGGCGGCGCGGCCAAGGGTTACGCCCATATCGGGGTCATCAAGGTCCTGGATGAAATCGGCATCCGGCCGGATATCATAGTCGGCGCGAGCATGGGTTCACTCGTCGGCGGTTTCTACGCGGCGGGTTTTACCGGAAAACGAATGGAAGAGATCGCCGTTCAGATCGATAAAAGAAAGAAAAACTGGCTCTTCCCGATCCGGTTGAACAAGCGGGGTTTCATCGATGGCCGCCGGGTCATAAAATATCTGACCGAACATCTCGGCGCGACGAGAATCGAGGATTTGCCCTTAAAATACGCCGCCGTCGCCACGGACATCGAAAATCACCAGGAACTGGTGATCAACCGCGGGAGCCTGGTTTTCGCCATCCGATCGAGCATCGCGATCCCGGTTGTCTTCACGCCCTTCGAACATGTAGGCCGGATCCTAACCGACGGCGGATTCGTCAATCCCGTGCCGCTCACGGTCGCCCAGGATATGGGCGCGGACCGGATCATCGCGGTCAATGTCATGCCCTGGATCGACTATAACCGCGTGGAAATGAGCGTTCAGAAACCGTCCGGAAGGGATTACAATCTGCGTAAGGTTTTTCGGGTGACCTCGGATCTCATCACTTCCCGGCTGATCGACCGCGAACTGGCGTTTTTAAAAAAGGGCATGGTGATTCATGTCGATACTTCGGGAATCGGTCTGAGTAGTTTCGAGAAAGCGCGGATCGCGATCGGACTGGGATACGAAACGGCTAAGGGAAAGATGGAGGAGTTGAAAAAAATATAGCCCGTTGGGCGGGAAAAGATGAGCCGATCCCGATCGTTTTTTCGATCCATTTTTACAACATCTTGACTTTTTCTAAGTATTCGTTATTCTTACTCGCCGATGATCGAAGTCCAGGAATGGAAGCTGGAACGGGAAAAGATGGTCAACGAGCAGATCGTACGGCGGGGGATAGATGATCCCCGGGTTATCGATGCGATGCGGGCGGTTCCCCGGCATTGTTTCGTGGAAAAAATTTATCATCACCAGGCGTACAATGATTTTCCGCTGCCGATCGGGAACGGCCAGACAATCTCCCAGCCGTACATGGTCAGCAAGATGACCGAACTTCTGGAGTTGCAGCCGGGCGACCATGTTCTGGAAATCGGCACCGGTTCCGGGTATCAAACCGCGATCCTGGCGTATTTGAGCAAGATCGTGTACACGATCGAAAGGATCGGCGAACTGCAGCGGGCCGCGAAGCAGCGATTGCAGAACCTGGGTTTTACCAACGTCAGCTATATGATCGGCGACGGGACCGTGGGCTGGACCGAATGCGCGCCCTTTAACGCGATCATGGTTACGGCCGGCGCGCCGGAAATACCGGATCCGTTGATCAAACAACTGGCGGAAAAAGGCCGCCTGGTAATACCCGTGGGCGGCCGGTCGTTTCAGGTCTTGAATTTCGTCCGGAAGCAGAAAAGCCGGATTTTTCGCGAAGAGGTCTTTGAATGCACTTTCGTCCCCCTGGTGGGGAGGGAAAGTTGGGAAGACGGGGCGTAGCGCAGCTGGCTAGCGCGCATGGTTCGGGACCATGAGGTCGTGGGTTCAAATCCCACCGCCCCGAAAATCTTCCGTATCCTGATGGATACGGAAGATTCGGCTTATGGCATATGGCTTATCGCGTATGATGAAAAATCATAAAAAACCTAAGATAATCGCAAGGAAATTTCCTCTCCCTTGAGGGAGAGGGCAGGGGTGAGGGTGAAATTTGAAAAACGGTGTACATAAATATGAAGAAAAAACCCAAGATCATCGCCGTCATCGGCGGCGCCGAGACAACCAAGAAAAATCTACGGATCGCGGAGGAAGTGGGCCGGCTTATCGCCCGGAGCGGTAATTATCTGGTTACCGGCGGCATGGGCGGGGTGATGGAAGCGGCCTCGCGGGGCGCAAAGTCGGGCCACGGACTCGTGCTCGGCATCATACCGTCGACCGACAAAGGGAGCGCCAATGATTTCGTGGATATTCCCATCGTGACCGGAATGAACCAGGCCCGAAATATCATCATCGCCCGGACCTGCGATTGCGCGATCGCCATCGACGGCAAGTACGGTACTTTGTCCGAGATCGCCTTTTGCCTGATGTTCGGTATCCCGGTGATCGGGATCAGCACCTGGCGGATCGAAGCGCCGATCATTCACGTCGCGACGGCCGAGGAAGCGGTTCGTAAAGCTCTCGAACTGGTGGCGGATTGAGGGCGAAGATTACGGTCCAGGGCGTAGTACAGGGCGTCGGTTACCGCTTTTTTGTCGTCAAAAAAGCCCGGGAATATCAAATCGTCGGCTACGTGTGTAATTTACCGGACGGCAATGTTGAGGTCGTGGCCGAAGCGGAAAAGGGATTGCTCATGGATTTCGTCGAGGAACTCAGGATTGGTCCGGTATCCGCGACCGTGACCGCCGTGGACGTCGAATGGATCGACCGGCCCCGGGAATTTGAGGACTTCGAAATTCAGTTTTAATGACGATGCTTAGTCTGATTTGTAAACCCAATGCTCTATGTCTGGAAGTCCTAAAAGGACGCTCAAGATCCCCGCAAGGGGACCCTTTGTATAACAAAAGAAAGGAGATCAAATGGATATAAAAAAATACATACGGGACGTGCCGGATTTCCCGCAAAAAGGAGTGATGTTCCGGGACATAACGACTTTGATCAAAGAGCCCAAGGCTTTTCACTATGTTATCGACGCGCTCCTGGAAAAATACCGGAACGTGAAAATCGACAAGATCGTATCGGTCGAAGCCCGGGGTTACATATTCGGCGGCGCCCTTGCCTACAACCTGGGTTGTGGATTGGTGCCGGTCCGCAAACAGGGTAAGTTGCCGGCCGAAACAATACGGCTGGAATACGATCTTGAATACGGGAAGAATGTCATCGAAATCCACAAGGACGGGATAAAAAAAGGCGAACGGATTTTGACCCTCGACGACGTGCTGGCGACCGGCGGGACCATGCTCGCGACCTGCAAGATGGTCGAAATGCTGGGCGGGATAGTTATCGGCTGTGCCTTCGTGGCGAATCTCACCTATCTGCCCGGCACTAAAACCCTGAAAGAATACAAGATTTTTTCGGTGGTAGAATACTGAAAATATCAGTAGATAGTAAGTAGGAGATAGTATGTAGTAAAAAACTTTTATTTGCACCCAATTTTTACTATTTTCTACATACTACTTACTGCCTACTCCATACTGCTTACTGTTTTCCAACCATTTCCGCCAATTTTTTCCGCGCCCGGTGCAGCCGGGTTTTGACGGTCGTGACCGGGAGTTTCGTGATCCCGGCGATTTCCTTGTAGCTCAGGTCTTCCTTATGAAATAAAACGACGATTTCCCGGTCCTGAGCCGGAAGCTGCTGTATCGCCGTTTCGATTTTTTCCAGTTTCTTCTTGGTTTCGTATTTTTCCACGAAATCGCCGGGCGCGGCATGATTTTCATCGAGGTATTCGTATCCCTGTTTGTTTTTCCGAAAAAAATCGATGGTCAGGTTATGGGCGATGGAAAAAAGCCAGGCGCACAGGGGCCGATCCACGTCAAAATTATCCAGGGATTTGAAACATCGGATAAAAGTTTCGTAAGTAATCTCTTCGGCATCGTGGTAATTCCGGACCACCCGGTAAACGTAGCTGAAAACCCGACTCTTGTAAAGGGTAAGAAGGCGGTTGCAGGCCTGTTCGTCACGGTTCGCGGCGTGGCGGATAAGCAATTTTTCTTCCTCCGGGACCGGGGAAGAGACCATGAAAATGGCGACGGCGAGAAGATAATACAATTCCGGATCGGCGGTAAATGGCATCGGCGATATTATAATCAGCGGATTGGGTTAGTCAACCGAACAAATCCCGTTAGCGAACTCCGCCCTCCAACGGCATAAAAGTCAAATTTAGCAGCCGACAGAAAAGTTGAAAGTTGAATTTTTTACGACTCGAACAGCTCCGTGTTCAGGTAACGCTCGCCCGTGTCCGGCAGGATCGCCACGATCATCCGATCTTTGAATTCGGGCCGCCGGCCGATTTCCAGAGCGGCCCAGACCGCGGCGCCCGACGAAATGCCGCAGAGGAGGCCTTCCTCGCGGATCAGCCGGCGGGCGATCTTGATCGCCTGGTCGCTTTTTACCTTTATTACTTCGTCGATCAATTCCCGTTTCAGGATCTCGGGAACGAAACCCGCGCCGATGCCCTGGATCTTATGCGGACCGGCCGGTTCTCCGGACAGGACGGCCGAAGATGCGGGTTCGATGCCGACGATCCGGAGCCCGGGTTTCCTGGGTTTCAATTCTTCCGCGACGCCGGTTATGGTTCCGCCTGTGCCGATACCGCACACGATGGCGTCAACCTGACCATCCGTGTCGTTCCAAATCTCGCGGGCCGTAGTCTCGCGGTGGACCTTGGGATTGGCGGGATTCTTGAACTGTTCGGCCAGGAACGAATTGGGCGTTTCCCGGGCCAGCTGTTCGGCCTTACGGATCGAACCGGCCATACCTTCTTCACGGGGCGTCAGGACGATCTCGGCGCCGAACGATTTGAGGAGTTTTATCCTGTCTTCGCTTTTTTGCTCGGGCATGACGATGATCAACCGGTAGCCCTTGACGCAGCAGACCAGGCCCAGCCCGAGGCCGGCGTTTCCGAAAGTCGCCTCGATGATGACTGAATTTTTTTTCAAAACCCCGCGTTCCTCGGCGTCCCGGATCAAACCGACGCCTAAACGGTCCTTGATGCTGGAAGCGGGATTGTAAAATTCGAGCTTGGCGACGATCTCGGCCGGCACGTCCTGCGCGATCCGGTTGAGCCGGACCAGGGGCGTGTTCCCGATCAGCTCGGTAACGTTACGCGCGATCCTGGGCATCAGCCTTCGAGGTTCTTGTAATCCTGGAGCGCGTCATAGAAAGCTTTCCAGAACGGGTCCACGATCGGGTGTTCGAGTTTTTGCTCGCGGCCGCCCGCGATCAGAGTCATACCTTTTTTCGTTTCGACCATTTCGCCGCAGACCGAGGCTTTTACTCCTTCCCGGGCGAGGATCTCGATCAGTTTATCCGCCTTATGTTCTCGGCACGTGATGATGAGCGTGCCTTCGCTGATCGATTTATAGGGATCGATCCGGAACAGCTCGCATATTTCCGGGATGCAGTCTTCAACGACAATCTTTTCTTTTTCGACGCGGGCGCCGAGACCGGCGGCGCGCGCGACTTCATAAATGCCGCCCCAGATTCCGCATTCGGTCGCGTCGTGCATGGACGAGACGCCGTTATCCCGGACCCCGATTTTGACCGCGGCCCGGGCTTCCTGGACCACCGACATTTTAAAGAATATCATTTCCGCCTTTTTGCTGAAATCGTCGCCGAATTTACGCGCGATATACTTAGGGAACATGGCGGAGAAAATACCGACTGCTTCGATCGCCGGACCCTTGGTGATGATGATTTTATCTCCGGGTTTGACAAATTTGGGCGTTACGTATTCGTCGAGGCTGCCCACGGCTAGAACCGTGGCGCCGCCGACCATGGGGTATTGGCAGTTGTCATACCGGGCGGTATGGCCGCAGACGATCGCCATTCCCATTTTTTTGGACTCCTCGTGGATCGTTTCCCAGACCTCGGTCAGCTGCTCCTTGGTGATGGACAGGGGCAGGTTAAGATCGATGGTAAGGTAGGTCGGCGGGAGGCCGGAGGTGACGACGTCCGAAGCCAGGATATGCGTGGCGAACCAGGCGGCGCGCTTAAAACCGTACTCGGGTACGATAAAGACCGGATCCGAGGTCAGAGCCACGGCCTTGCCGCCGATTTCGACGATCCCGACGTCGACGCCGTGCTGGGGACCGACCAGGATATGTTTGTTGACCGCGCCCAGGCGCGGGAAGATCAATTCGTTGAAGATCTCGGGCGATATTTTACCGATTTCCGGCAACTTGGCCATTGAACCTCCTTAACCTTTTATCGGCAGTATTATAACGAAAAAAGGCGGTTTGTCAAAAGAATATTATTAACCATCTCTTTTTTTTAATATAAAAGAAAATCGCCGGAGCGCGTCAACCGGTTTTAGGGTTGCTTGACAACCCTCGGCCCATTGTTATAATATCGCCATGAAAACGAATAAGGGGCTGGTTGTTACGAAAATCTACCGTCCCGAAAAGGGGGACTTAAAGGAACTGCCGCTTTTCACGGCGCGCATCTCCGCGGGCTTCCCTTCGCCGGCCGACGATTACATCGACCGGAAGCTGGACCTGAACGAATATCTGATCAAGCACCCGGCCGCGACCTTTTTTGTGCGCGTCCAGGGGGATTCCATGATCGACGCGGGGATCCATTCCGGTGACATCCTGATCGTGGACCGGGCCCTGGAACCGGCGGACAATAAGATCGTGATCGCGGTTCTTTACGGCGAGCTGACCGTAAAGCGGATCAAGAAAACCAAGTCGAAGCTGGTCCTTCTGCCGGAGAATCCCAGTTTCAAGCCGATCGAGGTTACTACGGAGATGGGGCTTGAGGTCTGGGGCGTGGTGACACACGTTATACATACCGTGTAAAAGATGACCGATATGGGATGACCGATAACCGTGAAGAAAACAATGATGACGGATACGGAATGGCGGTTCACGGAGAAGCGAGGATGAAGCCCGATCGCGAGAAGCAGGTCATCGCCCTGGTCGACTGCAATAATTTTTACGTGTCGTGCGAACGGGTGTTTAACCCGGCCCTGGAAGGCAAGCCCGTCGTCGTCCTTTCCAACAACGACGGCTGCGTCGTCGCCCGGTCCAACGAAGTCAAAAAAATGGGCGTGATCATGGGCACGCCGGTCTTCAAATGCCGCGACCTGATAAAAAAATATGACGTAAAGGTTTTCTCCTCGAACTACGTTCTTTACGGCGACATGTCCCAACGGGTCATGGAGACTTTATCCCAGTTCACGCCCGAAATGGAGATTTATTCGATCGATGAGGCTTTTCTTTCGCTCACTGGATTCCGGACTTTGAACCTTACCGAATACGCGCGGCATATTCGTTCCACGGTGAGAAAATGGACCGGTATTCCGGTGTCTATCGGTATCGGTGAGAGCAAAACTTTAGCAAAGATCGCGAACAAAATCGCCAAGAAAAATCCTAAACACGACGGTGTTTTCGATATTTTTGATAATTCGGATATAGATCGGCTTTTAAACGGTCTCGACGTGGCCGATATCTGGGGCATCGGCGACCAGTACGCAAAATTTCTTATCCGCAACGGCATTCACACCGCGCTTCAGCTTCGGAACGCGAATGACGATTTTATCCGGGATAACATGACCGTGGTGGGCCTGAGGATCGTCCACGAACTGCGCGGCGTTTCCTGCATCCCGCTGGAGATGGTCCATCCGCCCCGCAAAGGCATTGTCAGTTCCCGATCCTTCGGACGGCCGGTCAAAACCCTAGCCGAACTCCGGGAATCCGTGGCCGATTACATGGCGTCGGCCTCAGAACGGTTACGCGGCCAGAAATCGGTCGCGTCTTTTATCCATGTTTTCGTCGCGACCAACCGGTTTAAGAACGAGCCTCAATACTCCAATTTCATTACCCAGCGCCTGCCGGTCCCGACCGCTTCGACCCAGGATCTGATAACTTACGCCCTGATTAACCTTTTGAAAATCTACCGGCCGGGCTACCGATACAAAAAGGCGGGCGTGATGCTTTCCGGAATTATGCCCGATAACCAGGCCCAGCTCGATCTTTTCACGCCCTTTAAATACCGGGCGAACCGGAAGATCATCATGGGCGCCATGGACGAGATCAATAACCGCTGGGGCAGCGATACCGTTCAGTTCGCCGCCGCCGGCATTGGCCAGTTATGGCAGATGCGCCAGTCCCGCAAGACGCCCCGCTTCACCACGCAGTGGGGAGAGATCCCGGCGGTTCATTAGTTATTGGTTTAGGAATTGAATGACGAATTTTTTTAAATGAAATAAAAGGCGGTGAAATTATGATGATCGAATTTAATGAAAAAAAATTTGATTTGAAACCGACCAAGATCGTCGCGGTCGCTAAAAATTACCGGGCTCACGCCGCGGAAATGGGCGGAACCGCGCCGGAGGAACCGAAGTTCTTTCTGAAACCAATCTCCGCCATGATTCCGCACCAGGGTGTGGTCGTCCTGCCCAAATCGTCGACCCGGGTTGACTGGGAAGTGGAGCTGGCGGTTGTGATCGCGAGCCGCCTGACCAAGGCCGGCCCGGATGAAGTCATGCGGAACATTCTGGGATACACGGTGACCGTGGATATCACGGCCCGGGACATCCAGAACGAGGCCAAGAAGCAGGGCATGCCCTGGACCATCGCCAAGGGTTTCGACACCTTCGCGCCGCTCGGCCCGGTTATTATCGCGCCCGATAAAGTAAACCCGAACAACCTGGAATTATGGCTCAAACAGAACGGGGTGTTCCGGCAGCGCGGCAACACGCGGGACATGGTCCATCCGGTCGACAAACTGCTGGCTTACATTTCCGGCATCATGACCCTGGAACCGATGGATATCATCGCCACCGGTACGCCCGAAGGCATCGGCCCGATGAAAAACGGCGATTTCATTGAAGCCGGGATCGACGGGATCGGCGTTTTGACTTTTATGGTTGAGAACGAAAAGTAAGTTTGGATAATTTCGTCTGTCCGAAATGCCGCCGCGAGTACGCCCTCGATGACCCGGTGTGGCGCTGCGGCTGCGGTTCCCCGCTCGACATCCGTTTTCATCCCCGGTTTCCCCGCCGCGAAATCCGCCTTACCCGGCCGGGAATGTGGCGCTACCGCGCGGCGATACCGATCCGCCGGGATAATAACATTATTTCTTTCCACGAGGGATTCACGCCCCTTTTGCCGCTTGCCTTCGGACGGCGGAGCGCGCTTGTCAAACTGGATTATTCTTTTCCGACCGGTTCGTTCAAGGACCGTGGCGCCTCGGTGCTCGTCAGTAAAATTAAGGAACTCGGTATTAAAAAGGTCGTGATCGATTCGTCGGGCAACGCCGGCGCGGCGGTCGCAGCGTACTGCGCCCGGGCCGGGATTAAGTGCGAGGTATTTTTACCCGCCGGCACTCCCTTAGGTAAAATCGCGCAGATCCGGGCTTATGGAGCAAGGCTCCGCCAAATCCCGGGGACCCGGGAAGATACGGCCCGCGCCGCCCTTACGGCCGCGGCCGGGACCTATTACGCGAGCCATTACTGGAATCCGTTTTTCTTCCAGGGCACGAAAACATTCGCTTATGAAGTCTGCGAACAGCTGGGCTGGCAAGCCCCGGATTCGGTTGTGCTGCCATGCGGTAACGGAACCCTGGTTTTGGGCGCGGATCTCGGTTTCCGCGATTTGCAGTCGGCAAAAATCATCCGCCATCTTCCCCGGATAATCGCGGTCCAGACCGCGCGCTGCGCGCCGATCTACCAAGCGTACCGCGGAGGATCTCCCTTCGTTCCCCGGATTTCCGGGCGGCCGACGTTGGCCGAAGGTATCGCGATCGCCGAACCGCTGCGGGCCGCTTCGGTCCTGCGGGTGGTGGGGGAGACGGGCGGCGCAATCCTGGCCGTGACCGAAAATGAAATCAAAGAAGCGCTGCGGAACATGGCGGAACGGGGATTTTTCATCGAACCGACCGCCGCCGCGACGATCGCCGGTTTGATCCGTTATCTCAAACGCTCGGAGAAAATGGAAACCGTCGTATCGGTCCTCACCGGTCATGGTTTGAAGAGCGCCGAGAAGATCGACCGGATACTGCATGGATAACTCGAACCCGCAAGGACCGGCCGCCCCGAACCGGGGTACGATCCTTTTTATAACCACGCTGGGTTCGTTCCTCACTCCTTTCATGTCGTCGGCCCTGAACCTGGCTCTGCCGAGGATCGGGACCGAATTCAATATCGACGCGATCGTTTTAAGCTGGATCGCCACTTCCTACCTGCTCGCGGCCGTGGTCTTTTTGTTGCCATTCGGAAGGATCGCGGACATTTACGGAAGGATAAAAGCTTTCAAGTACGGAGTGATGCTTTATTCCCTTTCCTCTTTTTTATGTTTTCTTGCACCCTCGGCGTTATGGTTGATCTTGTTCCGGATCCTCCAGGGCATGAGCGCCGGCGTCATGTCCGTGACCGCCGTGGCGATCCTGATATCGGCATACCCCGCTTCCGAGCGGGGCCGAGTCATCGGGATCAACGTGGCCGCCGTCTACACCGGGCTTTCGCTCGGACCGGTGCTCGGCGGCGTGCTTACCCAGGCCTGGCACTGGCGTTCGATTTTTCTTATCAACGTTTTGATCGGCGTGATTGTGACGATCGTCAGTCTGCTTCGATTGACCAGCGAGAAAACCGAGGTGGGGAAGATCAAGTTCGATTTTCTCGGTTCGATCGTCTTCGGTTTCAGCATGGTCGCTTTGATCGGCGGTTTGTCATCGCTGCCATCCCTGCGCGGCGGGATCCTCATTTTCCTCGGTGTGATCGGCATGGTGCTTTTTTTCCGGCAGGAATTAAAATTCGAAAACCCGGTTCTGGATCTGGCTTTATTCAGGAACAACCGGGTTTTTATCTTTTCCAACTTCGCGGCCTTGATAAATTACGCGGCCACGTCGGCGATCGGTTTTCTCCTAAGCCTTTACCTTCAGTACATAAAATCCCTTCCGCCCCAGACCGCGGGCCTGGTTCTTCTGTCCCAGCCGGTCATGCAAGCGGTTTTCTCGCCCCTGGCCGGCCGTCTTTCCGACCGGATCGAACCCCGGATCGTTGCATCCTCCGGCATGATCATCAACGTGATCGGACTTTTCGTTCTTATCTTCCTGGGGAAAAATATGCCGTTCGTTTTAATCATCGCCAATCTCGCGCTGGTCGGATTCGGGTTCGCCCTTTTCTCCGCGCCCAACACCAATGCCGTGATCAGCGCCGTGGACCGGAAGAATTACGGCGTGGCTTCCGCCACCCTGAGCACCATGCGCGGGACCGGGCAGATGCTGAGCATGGGCGTCACGATGATGATCTTTGCCCTGGTGATCGGCCGGGTCAAGATTACCCCCGAATATTATCCCCGGTTCCTGGCCGCCTGCCGGATCGCTTTCACGGTCTTTTCCGCGCTATCGCTTTTCGGGATCGGCGCATCCCTGGTCCGGGGGAAACTGAGATAACATGGCCGCGGATTATATCGAGGATACGGACCACGCGGCACCCGACCCGGAGAGCCGGGGATTGAAATTCATCCTGCGCGCCCTTAAATACCGTAATTACCGGCTTTATTTCGGCGGCCAGGGCATATCTCTGATCGGAACCTGGATGCAGCAAGTCGCGATGAGCTGGCTCGTCTACCGTCTCACCCATTCCGCCATGCTTCTCGGCGTGGTTGGTTTTTTCAGCCAGATCCCGCATTTATTCATTTCGCCTTTTGCCGGAGTCTTCGTCGACCGATGGAACCGCCATCGTATACTGATCATTACTCAGATCCTATCGACTTTGCAGGCCGCGGTCATAGCCGTCCTGGTGCTATCCAATAAGATCGCGGTCTGGCATATTATTCCCTTAGGATTATTCCTGGGGGCCGTGAACGCGGTCGACGCGCCAACCCGCCAGTCGTTTATCGTCCATATGGTCGATAAAAAGGATCTGGGCAACGCCATCGCCCTGAATTCGGCGATGTTTAACGGCGCGCGTTTGTTCGGGCCGACCCTGGCCGGGATCATTATCGCGGCCGCCGGCGAGGGGATATGTTTTCTGATAAACGCGATTAGTTTCCTGGCCGTGATCTGGGCTCTCTACCTTATGAAAATGCCCGCTTTCAAGTCTGAAGCCCATAAGACCCATGTTTTTAAAAGAATGAAGGAGGGTTTTCTATACGCTTACGGCTCGCCGACCATCCGGGCGATCCTGGTCCAGGTTTCTTTCATGAGCCTGATCGGCATGTCCTATGTCGTGCTGATGCCGATCTTCGCCCGGGACGTGCTCCACGGGGGCCCCCGGACTTTGGGATTTTTGGTCGCGGGTGTCGGGATCGGCGCTTTGACCGGAGCCCTTTTCCTGGCTTCGCGCAAAGACGTCATAGGACTACTCAAGATGATCGGCGTCGCGTCACTGGTTTTCAGCGGCGCGCTCGTCGTTTTTTCCTTTTCCCGCTGGTTCCTGATCTCATTGGGGATCATGGTCTTCATGGGGTTCGGCATGATGGCGCAAATGGTATCCTGCAACACTGTTATCCAAACGATCGTGGACGATAAAAAACGCGGAAGGATCATGAGTTTTTATACCATGTCGTTCATGGGTATTAGTCCATTCGGCAGTTTGCTTATGGGCGGAATCGCCAGCCGTTTGGGCGCGCCGTTCGCTATTTTAATCGGCGGTTTATGCTGCATGCTGGTCGCCCTGTTGTACATTAGGCGCCTGCCTGTCCTTCAGAAAGACGTTAAGGAAACGCTGTTAAAAATAGCTAAAAGTCACGAAAATGCGGTTATAAAGAACGATTCAGAATCGGTTACTTTAACAGAAAATGAGTGATAATATCAATAAACTATATAAAAAGGGTGTCGCGCTTGAATATTTCACGATCGGTTACAACACGCTCGAAGCCGCGGCTTCGATCTTTTTCGGGATCATAAGCGGCAGCATCGCTTTAGTCGGTTTTGGTTTAGACAGCATCGTCGAGTCGTTGTCCGGCGGCGTGCTTCTCTGGCGGTTAACCAAACACGGAAAAATATCCGAAGAAGAAGAGGAAAAAGTTGAGAAGAAAGCCATGAAATTCGTCGCCATCACGTTCTTTGTTCTCGGCGCTTACGTGTTTTATGAATCTTTGAAAAAAATCATTTCAAAAGAAGCGCCCAGTCCTTCGTTACCCGGTATCGTGATCGCTTTTTTATCGTTAATCGTTATGCCATCCCTGGCCTACCAGAAGGTAAAAATAGGGAGGGCGATCAAAAGCAGCGCCCTGATTGCGGACGCCAAAGAAACGATCGCCTGCGCTTTCCTTTCGGTCGCCCTACTCTTCGGTCTGGGCGCCAATTATTTATTCGGATTCTGGGCCGCGGATCCGATCGCGGGCCTGGTCATCGTCGTCTTTCTCGTCCGGGAGGGCATTGAAGCCTGGTCGGAAGCGCACGAAGAAACCGGTGATGAGAAAATGGGGGGGTGTGAATGATAGAATTATTCAAGGGTTTTAATCCGGTTATCCAGAGCCTGATCGCAACCACTTTCACCTGGTTCATGACCGCGTTCGGCGCGGCCATGGTTTTCTTCGCCAAGGAGCTCAACCAGAAACTCTTTGACACCATGCTCGGTTTTGCCGGCGGGATCATGATCTCGGTAAGTTATTTCTCGCTGCTCGCGCCCGCGATCGACATGTCTAAGGGTAGTGCCATACCCTCCTGGGTACCGGTCACGGTCGGTTTTCTGCTCGGCGGTTTTTTCCTTTGGGTGATCGACAAGATCCTGCCCCATCTCAACCCGAGCTGCCCGCCGGAAAAAAGCGAGGGCATTAAAACCCCCTGGCAGCGCAATACCCTTTTAATCCTGGCGATAACCCTGCACAACATCCCCGAAGGGCTGGCCGTCGGCGTCGCGTTCGGCGCGGTCGCGGCTGGATTTGCCAAGGCCAATTTGATCTCCGCCGTATTATTATCCTTCGGTCTCGGTTTGCAAAATTTTCCGGAAGGCATGGCGGTTTCCGTGCCCCTGCGCTTCGACGGCATGTCGCGCCGCCGCAGTTTTTTCTTCGGCCAGTTGTCGGGGATCGTCGAACCGATGGCGGCGGTAATCGGCGCTTTGGCCGTTTCCCTCATGCAGTCCATGCAGCCCTATGCCCTCGGTTTTGCCGCCGGCGCCATGATTTACATCGTTATTGAGGAAATCATCCCCGGCGCTCAGCGGTGCCAGAATTCGGACCTGGCCACGATCGGCGCCATGCTCGGCTTCGCGGTCATGATGGTCATGGAAGTCGCGTTGGGTTAAACGGAGCTAAGCTATAAAACGAGTAACTCTGCCTATATTTTACACGTCTTAGTTAATAAAGGAGTTAGAATGCTAACCGGATCGTTTTTTAAAAGATTATTTTTTATGAGTTACGCGATGGGGATTGGTTTGTCTTTCGCCCGGGTCGATAATTCCCTGCAGAAGGGCATGTTTTTCCGGATCGATAAAGGCACCAATTCGCCGTTCAGCTTCAACCTGACCGGGTCCGAAATAATATTTCAATCGACCCTGAGCTCGAACCAGCGGGACATCATGAAATTCGACGCTCAGCTGTTCTTGTGGGGTTCAATGGAAGGTTGGTCAAAGGGTATGCACTATGGAAACATCTATGCCATTTTCCCATTCGGACCGGGCCGGTTCAATTTGAAGATAGGTCAGCACGTCGTTCCATTCGGCATGCAGGCCGAATACGATTCGCACGGCCAGCTTTTTCAGCAACCATACGCCTTGAATATCGGGGAGAGGATCGATATCGGCGTTTCCCTGTTCGGGATCCTGGGTCCGATCGACTACTTTTACATGATCTCCAACGGCAACGAACCGAATATGGCGGACCGTGATGACGATAAAGTCCATACGTTTCGGCTCGCAATTTTAAGCCAAAAACCAATCGGCGACTTTAAATTCGGAGTTTCCCTGCTGCGGGGCGTCCTGCCTGATTTCATAAACGATCCTTTTATCGACATGGCCGCGGTTCCGGATACATTCATCATGAAAACCCGCCTGGGATTTGATTGGGATATCCAGCTGCCGCTCTTCACGCTCCGGGGCGAAGCGTCGGTTGGTCCCAACGGCGGCGAAAACCCATTTTCGGATCTGCCCGACCGGAGCGTTTTCGTGGGGTACGCGGAAGCCCGGATACCCATTTCGTACGATTTGGAACTTATGGGCATGTATTCCCGGTTCCAGCCCTCGTGGTCGGGCGGCGGAGCGATCTACGAGTTTGGCCCGGGATTGAATTATACCCTGCCGGACGTCAGCGCGATCACCCTTCAGTTCGCTTTGCTCCGGCGCTTTTACCGGGGAATGAAAAGCGACCGCGCCGCCCTGCTCCTGGTGGTGAAACTGTGATCTGGACCCTAATCGTTTTCAATTCGCTCTGCGTTTGGCGCTTTCCCGACCGCGACCTGAAAGAGATTTTCAACGCCGACGCCTATGAAACCAAGTTGGTCTCCATGACCGAGGAGCAGCAGTCCGATATCGAAAAGCGGCTCGGTGCCGAACTCGATCCGGACGAAACCGAGTTCAAATTTTTCCTGGTCACGAGAAAGGGCGAACCGGCCGGCGTTGTTTCCACCCATCTGAGCAAAGGACAGTACGGCGCGATCGAAGTGGTGGTTGGGTTCGTCCGCGACGCGGATGAAAAAACGACGAAGATCAAGGCGGTCCGGATCCAGCGCGACCGGGAAAAAGCCCACGCAGCCCTGCGCGGCGCCAAATTTCTTGATCAGTTTATCGGCAAGACCCCCCAGGATAAGTTTCAGGTCGGCGATGACATCAAGGCCGCGGCGGAAGGGGCCGAGAAATCTTCGGCGGCGGTCGCCTTCGCGGTCAAAAAAATGATGGTTGTATACGACGTGTTGTTCCCGGCAGAATGAACCTGTTCAAGTTCGCAATTAAAAACCTGGTCCAGCGCAAAACGCGGAGTGCCATTACGGTCGCGAGCATCGGTATCGCGATTGCGGTTTTGTTCACGGTCCTTTCCTTCAACCAGGGTTACGAGAGTGCCCTGAGAAACCAGATTCAGAAAATGGGGATCCATATCATGGTCATCCCCATCGGCTGTCCATACGAAGCGGCGTCGTTGATCCTGAAGGGCGGCGAAATTCCCAACTACCTTCCGCAATCGGTCCTGGACGAGGTGCGGAAGATGGATGGAATCGAGATCGCGGCGCCGGTCCTGATCCACGGCATCGTGAAACCCGATGAAGGTAGAACCGATATCTACGCGGGCATCGATTCCAGCATGTTCCGTCTCAAAAACTGGCTGCGGATCGACGGCGGATTTTTCCGCAAGGACGACGATATTATCCTCGGTTCGGACGCTTCCCTGATCGAACTCTCGAAGACCGGGGATCAGATCTACCTTCCCGAATATGACCGGACCTTCGACGTGGTGGGTGTGCTCCGCCCCACCGGAACCGAAGATGACGGTTTCTTTTACTTGCCCCTGGCGACCGCGCAAAAAACATTCAGTCGGGAGGGTAAAATTACCGGGATCAGCATCCGGTTGAAGAACCCGGCCGCGGCCGCGCGGATCGCCCGCCAACTCGAGAATATTCCCCAGGCGGAAGTCATAACGATGTCGGAACTGCTCGGGACCATGCTTTCGCTGGTCGGGTCGGTCAAGACCCTGATCCTTTCCATCGTTATCATTATTATCGCGATATCCACTTTCAGCGTTTTTAACACGATCCTGATGTCGGTCTTCGAACGCGTCCGTGAGATCGGGATCATGATCGCGACCGGTGCGAACCGCGGCCATGTTTTTGGCCTGATCTGGCTGGAATCTGTTATCCTCTCCCTATCCGGCGGTTTCGCCGGCCTGGTTCTGGCGATCGTCGCCAGCCGGGGGATCGAGGGGATCGTCAAGAAGTTTCTGCCGCTCGCGCCCAAGGAAAGCGTGATCTCCCTCCGACCCGAAATATTTCTTTATACCCTTGGATTCATGCTTATCGTGGGCATCGGCGCGGGGTTTTATCCGGCCTTCCTCGCCGCGCGCCATAAACCGACCGATGCCCTGAGGGGAGAATAGCCCATGATCTGGTTCAAGCTGGCCCTGAAGAACATCCTGCGCCGGAAGACGAGGTCGATTTTCACCCTGCTCGGCATCGCGGTCGCGATCACCGTGCTCTATTCGCTGCTCGAGTTCCAAAAAAATTACGAACGCGGACTGCGCGACGAACTCTACAGCCTGGGCGCGCATATCATGGTGGTTCCCAAGGGCTGCCCGTACGAGGCGGCGACCATCGCCCTGCACGGCGGGAAGTGGCCCCGTTATATAAACGAAGACAACATGGCCCGGATCCTCAAACAGCCGGGCGTGGGTAAGGCGGCGGGGATCATCATGGACGCGATCTTCGACCGCGAGATCAAAAGGAATAAAATTTATTTGGGCATCGACGAGAACTACGTTTCCCTGCGCCGCGATTGGAAAATATCCGGCAGCTGGTTTCCCGATTCCAATTCGATCATCCTCGGCTCCACGGTGGCGGTCGAGGAAAACAAAAAACCCGGCGACGAGTATTTCCTTAAGGAAAAAAACATTACACTCCGCGTCAGCGGCGTCCTGCAGAGGACCAATTCCCAGGACGACGGCTTTTATTTCCTGCCCCAGAAAACCATGCAGCGGATCTTCGGTTTGGAGGGAAAACTGGTGGTGATTTTGATCCAGGCCCGGGATATCGAAGGCATCGACAAACTTACGATGACAATCAAGGAAAACGAAAAGGATCTGAATATTTTTCCGCTTTCCGAGCTCCTGACGAATATGACCCGGATCATCCAGAGCACCAAGGTTTTTATCTTCGCCATCGTCCTGGTCGCGGTTCTGACCGCGATGATGGGCATTCTCAACACGATATTGATGGCGGTTTTCGAAAGAACCAAAGAGATCGGGATGATGAAGGCCATGGGCGCTTCGCAGGCCGACATATTCCGGCTAATCTGGGCCGAAACCGTGATCTTCGGTATCGGCGGCGGCATTTTCGGGATCTTACTCTCGGTCATCATGGCGAAAATTATCGCCGCATTCCTGACCACGATCCTTCCGTATGCCCCAAAAGGGACCCTGATCGGATTTTCCTGGTCCGCCCTGACCGTTTCTCTGATTTTTTCCCTGATCATGGGGCTCCTGTCCGGAATATACCCGGCGGCCAAAGCGTCGAGCGTGAAGCCGATGATCGCGATCCGAACCGAATAATAATGATCATCGTATCGGGTTTGACCAAGTTTTACAAGCGCGGGCGGGAAGAGGTGCGCGCGCTCGACCGGGTAAGCATTACGGTCGAGGATGGCGAGTTCATAACCCTCTTCGGCCCGTCGGCCGCGGGCAAGACCACCCTGCTTAACATAATCGGCGGTCTCGACCTGCCGACCGAAGGCAAGGTCAGTATTTTCGGGAAAGAACTGACGAAAAATGAAATGGTGAATTCACGACGCAACAACACCGGTTTCATATTCGCCGATTTTTATCTAATCCCGACTTTGAACGCGGTCGAGAACGTGATGATGCCGCAGCTTTGGTCCCGGACGGTGGATCACCGCAAAGCCGAAGAGCTCATGTCTTTGGTCGGGCTCAAACACCGCCTTCGCCATTATCCCAAGGAACTCTCCGGCGGCGAGATGCAGCGCGTCGCCATCGCCCGCAGTCTGATCAACGATCCCAATATCCTGCTCGCGGACGAACCCACGGCCAACCTGGACACGACCACCCGGGATAAAATAATCGGCCTTTTCCGCCAGTTGAACCGGGACAAGAAGATCACGGTGATTTTAGCCACTCACGATCCGGAATGCGTCAGCTACGCGGATCGATGTATCCGCCTCGCCTATGGAAAAATCGAACCATAATTTTATCATCGAAGCCGAAGACGTCTGGCGGTCCTATCGCCGCGGTTCGGAAACGATCAATGCCTGCGCGGGTATCAACCTGAAAGTTGAGAAGGGGAACATGGTCGCGATCATCGGTCGTTCCGGATCCGGGAAAACCACGCTCCTTAATTTGCTCGGCGGTTTGGATTCGGCGACCCGCGGTCGGATAAACGTTTGCGGATCGGACATAACCGCTATGAAGGAGTCGGAACTCGTCAAATTTCGAAGGGGAAAAGTCGGGTTCATTTTCCAGCTTTTTTACCTGATCCCGACCCTCAGCGTCCGGGATAACGTGGAACTGCCCCTGATTTTTTCCCGGAAGCGGAGCCGGGAAAAAGTTCAGGAAGTTCTCGAGAAGATCGGGATTGCGGACCAGCAGCGATTGTTTCCGTTCCAACTGGACGGCGGAAGCATGCAGAAGGTCGCCATCGCCCGCGCCCTGGTGAACGATCCCGAAGTTCTACTCGCCGACGAGCCGACCGGACGCCTGGAACTTGAAGCAAAAAATACGATCCTGAATATTTTCAAAAAATTAAAAAACAACGGATTGACCATCGTCATTGCGACCCACGACCCGGATTTGGCGAAGAAAACCGGCCGGATCGTCCGGCTTTCGGACGGGGTTGTCCAGAAAGATTGAAAGGAGAGTCATATGTTGAAAAAGATCATACTTTCCATCGTTTCCATAATGATTTTGCTCGCCATCGTCCTGCTCCCGGGGTGTATCCGCAAGGAACAATACGGGTTGGCCATCGACCCGGCGTTTGCCCTTGAGAAAGTGTCGAATATCCTGTCCCGCCCCGAATCTTACCTGGGTAAGCAGGTCGTTCTGAAAGGCAAGATCGACATGGAATGCGGTTCGGGTTGCTGGTTTTACGTGGACGACGGAACCGGCCGGATATATGTCGATCTTAACCCGGGTGGCATCGCGATACCCCAGCGGGTCGGCAAGGCCGTCACCGTCATCGGCAAGGTCGCCAAGGAAGAGGATATGCTGATGGTCAACGCGACCGGAGTGGCTTTTTAACAGGAAAAAGCGAAACCGGCTCCGATCTGAAAATAACGGCTGTATTTTTTCAGTTTGTTTCCTAAACTTATTTCGTAATCCCGCTTGTTGCGGTAGAAACGCTGATAGACGGGTATCAGTTCCGGAAAATTTATTTTTATCAAGCGCAAGACGTTCCTCCAAACTTTGGGATAAGGATTCAGGGTGTCGAAAAAAAGATACGAAACGCCGGCGATCCGGGCCGCCCGGAAAAGCTGGTTCAAATCGGAATCGGTGTCGGTCAGACCGGGCAGGACGGGCGCGACGAAGATCCAGGTCGGGATGTGATTTTGGTTCAGGATTTTAAGCGCCTCCAGTCTTTTCTCCGAGTTCGGCGCGCCCGGTTCGAAGACGCGCGTGACCCGGGGATTGATGTGGGTAATGCTGAAACCGATCTCGATCTTGCGGAATCTTTTAAAAAGGTCGATGTCCCGAGTGACTAGGTGGGATTTGGTGATGACCGAAACCTCGAAGGGTTTGTAGTCCGCCAACACCTCCAGGCACCGCCGGGTTATTTCAAAACGCGTTTCTACCGGTTGGTAAGGATCGCAAGCCGTGCCGATCGATATTCGGCCGGCCCGAGCGCGCTTGATTTGTCCGCGTAGAACATCTTCCGCGTTCACCTTCGCGTCGACGAAATCGCCCCACGGTTCGGTGTGACCGGTGAATTTTTTCATGAAAACCGCGTAGCAGTACTGGCATTTGTGACTGCAACCGATATACGGGTTGAGCGAGTAATCCGTACCCGGAATGCCGGACTTATTGAGAATCGAACGGCATTTTACTTCATTGATGATCATTTATTGTCAAGCATAGGACAAAGAGTATAAAAATGAAGACCGGAATTTTGCAGTGTTTGCGTTCGGGTTGATGACCTTGCCCCGGATCGACATCATAATAAGCTTATCCGTGTTGGTTTTAAGCATTATTGGCCTCCGTATGATCATCATTTTATTATAAATTTATTTTTTATAAAGTCAACGAAAAAGTAAAGAATCTAACAATTGCAGACAGCTGCCAAGTGTTAGATTTTATATATTCAAAGAATTGACTTTTTGTTTAATGTCAGTATGATAAGAAATAGGGGAGGTTAATTTATGGCTTTTCAGCCACGCGTCTGTGGAGAGGACTTATATCACCATATCTATGCATGGGGCAATGATCGACACCCGGTTTTTCGAAGAGATTATCATTATCGTTATTATCTTTCTCTTTTAGAAAAATACTCTCGACGATTCGAAATTGATGTGATCGCCTACGCTCTGATGGAATGGCATATTCATCTATTCATTCATGACCTCGACAACAACATTTCCGAATTTATGATGAAATTCCACGGTGAATACGCGCAGTATTTTAATCGTAACGCCGGTCAGGTAGGTCATGTTTTCGGCGAGCGGTTTAATAATAAAATCGTCCAGGCAAGCGAGTACGGAATGTGGTTATCTCGTTACATTCATTTGCAGGCCGTAAAGGCGGGATTGGTTGAAACTCCGCGTCAATACGATTGGACGAGCTATCACGCATATATCGGTTTAGATAGTTGCCGATTCATAAAACCCGGGTTAATATTAAATCAATTCGGGGAAGACGATGATAAACATAGAAGATATGAAGAATTTGTGCTTGGTAACGATGATGGACCAATCGACTGGGATAAAAAAACGACGATAACATATAGAATTGACTATATTGTCAATAGTTTATGTCGTGAGATGGCGATTGAAAAATCAGCATTGATGAATCCGGGGGGATACAAGCAGAAAGCGAATCGCCATCAAATAATCAAAACGCTACATGCCAAATATAATTTTAAACCATCTCAAATAGCGCATGCACTCAATATGACAAGGCCAACAATTTCAGTGATTATAGCATCTGATAAATAGAATCTAACAATTGGCAGCTGTCCGGAAATGTAAGAATCTTACAAATGACAGCTGTCCACAAAAGAGATTCCTGAGCTGAAAAAATAAAAAAGCATTGAAAAACAAGGAGAAAACAAGGGGGGGGGGCACAAATGATATGGGGAAAACCGATGGATCGATCAAGGGCAACAATGATGATCTGTAACGGTTTTGTAACATTTATCAATATAATTAGGTGTTGAAAAGATGCGCCTATATTATAATAGGCGATATGAGCGCTTGACAAGGAGTAAAATGTTTATTATATTATAGCGGTTAATAATACTGATTCATAATTAAGGAGGAGAAAATGAAGAAATTAGTCCTTCTTGCAATACTTCCTATGTTTTTCTTCGCGCAAGCGAATTATAAAATTCAGAAAGATGTTCTTTCTTCGGGCGGCGCCAAAATGACCGCCGGCAATTACATTCTCCACGGCACTATCAGCCAGACGACGATCGGCAGCGTGACCGGCGGCAACTACAAAGGCATCATCGGATTCTGGCAGCCGTTCGACTGGGTCAATCCCCGTCCGCCGTATATCGTCAAAGTCAATAAATCCGGCAACAATGTCATCCTGACCTGGAATAAAGTAGCACTGGACGTAAACGGTTATCCCGAGATCATCCAGTATTACAGCGTGTATCGGGATACACTTCCGAATTATACTCCAGGTGCAGGCACTTTCGTCGGTAATTCTACGGGTCCGGATACAACCTTTACGAACGCAGGCAGTTTGAACGCGACGCGCAGTTATTATTATTTAGTTAAAGCGGTCGACTACGGACCGAACCGGAGCCGGAACTCCAACATGGGCTTCAAATTCAACAAATTCTTCAATGAAAATACCGGCGCGACCAGTGATCGCAACTGGGTTAGTTTACCCTGGCACAATAATTACACAATAGTTGACGACCTGGTAAATGATTTAAGTGTCGCCGGCGACCCGCTGGTGACTGTCACCAACATACGAAACGACCAACTTTTTGAAAACTATATATGGGACCAGGATTTCGGTTGGTACGGAGACAATTTTAACATTATATCGGGACGGGGTTATGAAATGATCACGATCAAAGATACCATCTTGTATTTGGTCGGCGCCAATAATCCCAGTGGTCAAATTACTTTAAACGAGAATTCCGGGGCGATAAGCGACCGCAACTGGGTTTCAATTCCATATAACGCGGTTTACGGATCCGTTAGCGACATCACCAATGAATATAGCCCGGCAGGGATTCCCCTGATCGTGCTTACTAACATGAGAAATGATCAGTTATTCGAGAATTACATATGGGATCAGGATTTCGGTTGGTACGGAGATGACTTCCAAATCCAGGGTGGTCGTGGTTATGAATTTGTAACTACCGCCGACACGGCTTGGAATCCGAATGAGTATTCCAATGAAGGCGGGCCGGTTATTGCCTTGGCTCGGAAAATTGAAAACCGGAAAATTGAGATCGTTACCGGTAAAATGGTGGAGACAGATCGGGCGCCGGTTTGGGTTAAGACCGGACAAAATTATGCATCACTTGATGCCATAAACACCCGCCAGCCGATCACGAGGGAATATCGTGATGCTGGTATTTCGCACATCGTGGCTTTTCATCTTAATGTGGGCGGGTTCGAGAACCTGAAATTCACAGCTTACCGACTGAATCAGCCGACCGATGTGTTGACCGATAAAATAGTTGGTTGCGGGATCGCCCGTAAAGGGGACAAAGGGTTACTTTGGTTCAACGTTGGCAATTTCAAACAGCCATGGCAGGACGGCGAAGAAGTGATGCTTATCATCGAGGCGGTAAGGAAGGATCGTGGATATTTCGCGACTACACGATTTAAGCTGGATAAAGGCGTAGACCTGCAGGATCTTACCCAGGCCAGCCCGTCAGCGATTGTTTTCGTCCCGATTCCCGAGCCTAAATCCAAGAGTTCGTTAAGCGCGGGGCAGGAGTGGGAACCGGTTGATAATCAGGATGTGCTGGGTTACAGCCTATACCGGGGCGAGTCGCGGGTCAACGATGCGATCATCACGGGTAATGAATATTCCATCGCCCAATCAGTTAATTTACGACCGGTTTTAGACGGAGGATATGAGACGTTCTACGGATCAGTCGTCGCACAAAATCCGGTTATTACGCCTGACATGCCGATCAGTTACGCATTTTCTATTTACCCGAATCCATTTATTAAGCGAACTAAGATAGATTACGCCTTACCGCTGGCCAAGCAAATTGAAATAAAGGTTTATGATGTGAGCGGCCGGCAGGTAAAAACGTTAGTCGAAGAGATCGCGAAAGCCGGATATTATCATACTCTTTGGACGGGTTTGGATGATGCCGGTAGAACCGTATCCAGCGGTATTTATTTCATAAGGATCAAAACCAATGATTACGAAACGCAGCAGAAGGTAATATTTGTTCGTTAAATAACGGAATACAAGAGGAGGTTAAGAAATGAAATTCATCAGGATTCTATGTCTGTTAGTAATGATTCCGCCAGTTTTTCTATGTGGGCAAAAGGTTCTCCGACAGAGCGTGCGCATGTGGCCCGCGGGTTATGATACAACAGGTAAACACTGGACTGTTTATAGTTTTTACAAACCCGTGACTCATTGGGTTAACGAAAATTCTGTTTCCTCCGCAACTCTCTACTCGGCGGCCAGTAATTACATCCGATGGAGCTGCGATATTGCCAATTTCAATGGCGGAGTAAACCCGTGGGTTCCAGGAGATACAATTATGGCTTTCGGATCGGTTGACTCGGTGTATATCCATCATCCTGCTGATTATGGTGACCGAATTAACCATTGTGGATTTTTCTGGCTGTACAGTGATACGGTGACACCAACACAGCCTGAACAATGGTACCCGGATGATACACTTTTGCCCATACCCAAACCGATCGTATTCAAGAGTGGCCTGGGCGGTTTGTCCGACGATACGATCGTCATTCGGATACCTAATCCCAGGGAAACCCGTCGTGCGGATCAAACACAGTACGACGTGCTCGGATACCTGATCTACGCCGATACGACCGGAACCGGCACACCCAATGCTTATAATAACGCCGCGAAGGTTAAAAAAGTTAAGTTCCTTCTAACCCAGGGTGTGTTCGGCGATACGACGACTTATAAGATTCTCGAGAGCAACTTCTGTCCACCGCTCATCGAGTGGCCGGTGTATCTTGCATATAAGATCGGCGCTCTACCGGACACGACCGCTTCCACTGCCGACACCTCGGGTTACGTGACATATTACTTCTCCCAGAACTCCGATTCGATTCACGTCCTCCATAACATAGTTAACGTCGACGAGGGAAATGGAAACGCCCCCCTTGAACCGATGCTCATCGTTTCGCCCAATCCTTTCCGGAATAAAACCGATATCCGATGGCAGATAACGGATAACTGTTCACGGATAAAGAAATTACAAATCTTCAACAGCTCAGGTCGTTTAGTTAAATCCTTTTCCGTAACTGATATCGGCCATCAGTCATCTGTTATCTGGTCCGGCGTAGACAACGCCGACCAGGCGGTCTCCGCGGGAGTCTATTTCATCGAGGCGACCCTGGACCAGGTTAAAATAACCGAAAAGATAATCGTCGAAAGATAAGAATACCGATCATTGAAAAGCCCCCGCTTGACCGCGGGGGCTTTTGTTTGATATATAACGAACGGGGGAAGCGGTTGACAACCCCCTGATATTGGTTATAATTCCTCAACATTTAGAATTTAGATATTCGAATTTGCTTTTTGAATAAGGGCCTGTAGCTCAGTTGGTTAGAGCAGCTGACTCATAATCAGCCGGTCGCCCGTTCAAGTCGGGCCGGGCCCATTTTTTACGCACGGTTTAAAATGAACGAAACGGAGATTATTATATGAACTGGACCATTCATCCGGCGAAAGAGAATAAGAAGAAAACGATCTTGAGTTTGATTTTCATCGGCGCGCTTATTCTCTATGTCTTTATCTTCTGGGGCTTGATCTGGGGAGCTTTCGGATTGATATTCATGTTCATCGCGCTCCAACCTTATTATTTTCCGACGCGCTACGAATTGACCGACGAATACGTGCAGGTCAAGACCATTTTCGCCACCCAAAAACGCACGCTGACCGACTTCAAGAAAGTATACGTGGGCAAGAACGGCGTTCTGATCAGCCCCTTCAAGCGCAAAACATTCTTAAACAATTTCCGGGGCATATTCCTATTCCTGCCGCCGGAGCGGGACGAGATCGTCAAATTTCTCACGGATCGCATAACCGAACCGCCAAACCCGGCGCCCGAATCCGATGAAAAATAACATTGCCGAGCCATCAATCGTCGCGCGTAAATACGCCGATGATTTTTCCCTGCCCGTCGAGATCGCCCAGATCGTCGCCCGCCGTTTTCCGGAATACGATTCGGCCTCGGCTTTTCTCCGCGGCGGGCTGGAGAATCTCCACGAACCGGATATGATTCCGGACATTATACCCGCGGCGGAACGTTTGATCCTGGCCGTACGGAGCGGTCAGAAAATCCTGATCTACGGTCATGACGATCCGGACGGTTTTACCTCCGCGGTTATCGCCTACGAAACCCTGCTTGACCTTTCCCGGGAAAAGGAAAATCAGATTTTTGTGTATCCGGTCGTCCGGGAGGTTGACGGATACATCCTGAATCCGAACGTGCTCAGGGAGAATAAAGCCCGGGGCGTTGAGCTCGTATTAACCGTCGATTTTGGCGTCAGCAACATCCTGAACGTTGAAATCGCCCGGGCGGAAGGTTTGGAATTGATCGTTTGCGATCATCATGAGTCCGGGATCACGAATTTTCCAATCCTCGCCGTCGATCCCAAACGCTTCGATTCCGAATATCCCTTCCGTGAATTGGCCGGCGTGGGTGTCGTTTGCAAGTTGAGCCAGGTCATATATCGCGCGGCTTTCGGTCTGGCCGCGGATGAATTCTATAATTTGAAGAAGGATTTTATGATCCTGACGATGATCGGGACCATCGCGGACCGGGTTTGCATGACCGGTGAGAATCGGGTTTATACCCGGCAGGGAATTCAGACGATAAACCGGGTTAAGAAACCATGGTTGGACGCGCTCCGCAAGGGCGGAGAGATCGGGCTTACATTTATTTATACCGATATTATCCCGCTGCTCGTTTCCGCCGCGCACGCTGATTCCCGCCTGGGCATCCGGCTGCTGATTTCGAAAGACCTTAATGAAGCGCAGGAGATAATACAAAAGCTGAGGCTGATCACGGATATGCGCCGGCGCGATATCGACCGCCTGTTCAAAGAGGCGGTGGACGCCGTCAAAGTATATCCCAATCTCGTTATTTCCACCCTGCCCCCGACCAAAATTCATTACCTGGGAGCGCTTGCCGCCCGGCTTAAAGATTATTACCGCAAGAATGTGGTCGTCATCGAGACCCGGGAGCATAAATGCCACGGCGAACTCCGTTCCGCGGGTCTGGATCTTTACAAGATGCTGAACCATCTTCAGGATCTCTTCCTGGATTACGGCGGTCATAGAATGGCGGCCGGATTCTCGATGCAAGAAAATAATTACGACGAATTCATCGAACGCGCCAATCAATATGCCGCCAGTTTTATTAACGAGGACCCCTCCGAAGCGCTTAAGCCCGAAACGATCCTTGATAAATCCCAGATTCACCTCCTGACGCCATTGATGCCTTTCGGCGATGGCAATCCCGCACCCGTATTGACAGACGGCACCGATCTATATACAATTGATAATAAGTTTAATATTATCGACAAAGGACTATGGCAAACTTAAACTATCACTCCAAGGAACTCAACCTGAAAATCGTTTATTACGGCACCGGATTATGCGGTAAAACCACGAACCTGCGTTCCGTTTTCGCCGCCATGCCGTCGGACCGCAAGGGCCAGATGATGAGCCTGGCCACCGAGCTCGATCAAACGCTGTTTTTTGATTTTCTCCCCATTGATTTGGGCAGCGTGAAAGGATGGAAGTTGAGGTTTCATCTATTTACCGTTCCGGGACAGATATATTACAACGTCTCCCGGAAACTGGTGCTCAAGAACGTAGACGGGCTGGTCTTTGTCGTTGATTCCCAGGAAGGCCGGCTCGATGAGAATGTCGAAAGTTACAACAACCTGATGGATAATTTGAAGGACTACAAATACAGCCTGCAGGACATCCCGATGGTGATCCAGTATAATAAGCGGGATCTGCCCGATATCATGCCGATCAGCGACCTGCAGATTTATTTGAACAAGACCGGATTAACCTACTTTGAGGCGGTGGCCCCGCGGGGCATCGGCGTGTTCGACACGCTGAAATCGGTCTGCCAACTGACGGTTTTGAAACAGATCGATAAAATCCCCGACATCCGCAATAAGGAAAAGGAACCGGCGCCCGATGCGCCGCCGGCTTAGATTATCCCTTGATTTCCCGCTTCCCTAAGTGATAATAAACGATGCTTAAAACCAAGGATCTTTTCAAACCCGATATCCGGAATCAACCTTTTAATCTCTCCGAAGAGGATTTGATGGACTATGTATCCCGCATCGAGATCAGTAAAAAAGTTCCGCGTAAGATAAACGAGATGCTCGATTTTACCCGCCGGATGATCCTGTACGGATATTATAACTTCGATTTTTACACGCAGACCGCCATCTACCTGTTTTTAATCACGGAATCGGCGATTAAAGAACGTATTTATGAGGAATTTCCGGAAAAATGCCCCATGATCAAAGATGGTAAGACCGAGATCGTAACCAAAAACTACCGGGTAATATTCCAACGTCTCCGGGAAGATTGGCAACTCATCGGTTTCGAGAAACTGGGCCATTCTCTGGATTCAATCGTACGGGTCCTAAAAACCGAGCAGGTCCTGCCGAAAAGGATCGGCGATACCGAAATCGAAATTCTAAGGCAGCTCCGGAACAGCGCGATCGACTTAACCCGCACCGAACCATACAGCCCGGCGGTTGTGATTCCGATCTATTGGCAGATCGTCGATTTTATCAATTGTCTATATGATAAAAATTTTCATGAGAGCGAACCGAAGGCTTTAAAGCAACTCCGCGAGCATTACCGGATGCTGTCCCAGGCGGTTGAAAAAATCAAGAAAACTAAGAAAAGCGAAAACTGACAACGGGTAGAAATTCAAAGTTTACATCGGTTTTTTAGTCATGCCATCACCATTTTTTTCCGATTCCAGGTACACTTTGGGGTTACGGTCGAAAGTCATTTTGCATGATTTGTTGCAAAAATAATAGGTTTTACCTTCGTAAACCGACCTAAAAATCGCGGTTTCCGGATTAACATCCATCCCGCAAATAGGATCTTTAGCCATGTCAGCCTCCTTCTCTTATTATTTAGACAATCCAGAAATGGAAAAAGTTACGGGGTAAAACCGGTTAGGTGCCTAAGTAAGCTTCGCGAACTGTCTGATTTTCGTGTAATTCCCGGCCGGATCCTTCCTGGATTATCCGCCCGGTTTCCAGAACGTAGGCGTGCTGAGCGATCGATAACGCCTTATGGGCGTTTTGCTCGACGAGCAGGATGCTGGTTCCCTGCTGGTTGATCTCGCGGATTATCGCGAATATTTCGTTGACCAGGATCGGAGATAAACCCATCGAAGGCTCGTCCAGCATCAGGAGTTCGGGTTTTGACATAAGCCCCCGGCCCATCGCCAGCATCTGCAGTTCCCCGCCGGACAGGGTACCGGCCGGCTGGCGGAGCCGCTCCTTGAGCCGGGGAAACGATTTGAAGACCCGGTTCATATTCTGTTGGATTTGATCCCGGTCATTGTACCGAAAAGCGCCCAGGCGCAGATTTTCGTATACCGAAAGATTGGCAAAAGGTTTTCGTCCTTCCGGCACATGAGCGATCCCAAGTCCGGCGATCTTATGCGGCGGGAGATTAGCGATCGACCGGTTGCTATAGTTTATCGATCCCTCATCAGCGCGGATGAGACCGGAAATTGTTTTTAGAGCCGTGCTCTTGCCGGCGCCGTTGGCGCCGATCAAGGCCACGATCTCGCCGCCGCAGACTTTCAGGCTGATGCCTTGAAGGGCGGCGATCACGCCGTAGGATACGGAGAGGTCGGTGATTTCGAGGAGAATATTATTTCGAATCACGACAATCACCCCCACTCCCGTATCAAGTACGGGACAGGCTTTAATCCTCTTCCCCTAAGAGGACACCAATTATTAATAACGAATAATTTTTTAAGTTGGCCATCAAGGGGGAGGAGAAGAGCCTCGTTAATCCTTGCCAAGGTATGCCTCAATGACTCGGGGATCGTTTTGAACTTCCGCCGGGCTGCCTTCGGTCAGTTTTTCGCCGAAGTCCATGACTGCGATGCGTTCGCAGATTGACATGACAACCTTCATGTGGTGTTCGATCAGCAGAATCGTAAGACGGAAATGCTCGCGGATGAAATGAATCAGATCCATAAGATTTTTGACTTCGGAGGGATTCATCCCGGCCGCCGGTTCGTCTAAAAGCAGGAGTTTGGGGTCCGTGGCCAGGGCGCGCACGATTTCCAGGCGGCGCTGCTCGCCGTAGGGGAGACAGCGGGCGGTTTCGAAGGCGCGGTTTTGAAGTTTGAATATGTCGAGTATGGTCCGGGCTTTTTCCTCGATCGCCTTTTCCTCACGCCGGAAAATGCCGTTGCGGATAATGGCCGACAGCAAGCCGTACCGGGTATGCATATGGCAGGCGACTTTTACGTTATCGAGCACGGTCAATTCGTTAAACAACCGGATATTTTGAAAGGTGCGGGCGATTCCGCGGTGGGTTATCTGGTAAGGTTTGAGATTGCGGATCGATGCCGAATCGAACCGGATTTCCCCATGGTCGGGTTGGCAGATGCCCGTGATCAGGTTGAAGATCGTCGTTTTCCCGGCACCGTTCGGCCCGATCAAACCGACCAACTCACCCGGCGCGATATCCAGGGTAAAATCGGACACCGCTTTTAATCCGCCGAAGCATTTGGTCAGCCTTTCGATCTGTAAAACGGGTTTCACGGAAATCATCCTTTTAGAAATTTGAATTCTTTGCCGCCGAAAAGACCCCGCGGTCTTAAAATCATGACGATGATCAGGAGCAGGGGGTAGATCACCAGCCGCCAATCCAGGATCGCCGGCGGGAGCAGGACGCGCAGGCCTTCGAGCAGGAAAGTCCAGCCGACCGCGGCGACAATGGTGCCGGATATACTACCCAGTCCGCCGAGAACGACGATGAGCAGGATGTCGATGGATTTCAGGAAATCAAAATTCGAGGGATGGAGGAAGGTGTAGAGGTGGGCGTAGAGAGCGCCCGCGATGCCGGCGAAAGCGCAGCCCAAAACAAAGCCCAGCGTTTTATAACGGGTCGTGTCGATGCCGACCGACTCGGCGGCAAGTTCGTCCTCGCGGATCGAGATGCAGGCGCGTCCCACCGTTGAATAAACGAAATTGCGGACGATCAGAACCGCGGCTGCGGCCAGGAAAAACACCCACGGGAAATTAGTGTAATGCGCGATTCCACCCATGCCCCGCGATCCGCCCAGTTTCGGAATTACGGCGTCGGCATTGTCGAAAACGACCTTGACGATGATCCCGAACCCAAGCGTGGCGATGCCGAGGTAATCCGATTTTAAGCGGAGGATAGGCAAACCGATCAGGAAAGCGATCAGGCTGACGACGATGGCGGACGCGAAAAAGGACAGGATAAAACCGAATATCCCCAGGTGGGGAAATGATTTGGTGATCAGGGCCGATGTGTAAGCGCCCAATCCGTAGAACGCGGCGTGGCCCAGGGAAAATTGTCCGGTATAGCCGTAAATAATGTTCAAACCAAGCGCGGAGATGGTCATGATCCCGGCGAAGCCGATGATCTGCTGCCAGTAAGGGTTTAAAATACCGGTGGCGATGAGGACCTGCAGCACAGCGTATGACAAGAGAACCATAATTATCGTAACGATACGGCGTTTCATGATATAAATCCGAAACCCGAATCCGCCACGAAACTTGGCGGACTAAACAAATTCGAAATTCGAAATTCGAAATTCGAAATTTCCATTACACTTTCTCGCTTCCCTTTTTGCCCATCAGGCCGGTCGGCTTAACAAGCAGGACCAGAATCAGGATCGAAAAAGCGATCGCGTCCCGCATCGTCGAGGAAATGAACGCCGAGCTCATGGTTTCGACCACGCCCATGATCAAGGCGCCGATCATCGCGCCGGGAATGCTGCCGATGCCCCCGAGGACGGCCGCGACGAACGATTTGAGGCCGGGCATGATGCCCATGAACGGGTTTATCTGGGGATAGGCGACGCCGTAAAGTACGCCGCCCGCTCCGGCCATGGCCGATCCGATGCCGAAAGTCAGGGAAATAACCATGTTGACGTTGATGCCCATCAGGCTTGCCGTTTCCTTGTCATGGGAGACGGCCCGCATGGCCATGCCGATCTTGGTTTTCTGGACGATGTACTGCAGGATGATGAGCAGGATCAGCGAGGTGGCGAATACGAGGATTTGGATCGTCGAGATGCTGATCCCGCCCAACTGATAAACGGTCACTTTGAAGGGAATGGGGAAGGCCTGATAGTTCGGGCCGAAAACGAAATTGAGGCTGGTAAAATACTCCAGGAAGAGCGAGACGCCAATGGCCGTGATCAAGGCCGCGATTTTCGGCGCCGAACGCAACGGTTTATACGCGATCCTTTCAATCGCCATGCCCAGGACCGCGCAGCCGGCCATGGCGAAGGCCAGCGCCAGGGGAAACGGCAAATGGAACGAACCGATGGCGAAAAACCCGAGATAGGCGCCGACCATAAAGACGTCGCCGTGCGCGAAATTGATCAACCGGACAATGCCGTAGACCATCGTATAGCCGAGCGCGATCAGGGCGTAGACGAACCCGAGCTGCAGGCCGTTAATCAACTGCTGGAGGAAGTAGGTCATTTCTAACTTTCCATCGAGCGAAGCGAGATCCCTTCCATCACGCTATGCGTGATTACTTCCAATGTGAAGCATTATTTTCACTCCGGTTTCATCTGGACAACGAATTCCTGACCGGTCTTGGAGTATTTCATGATCACGATGTTCTTGATCGGATTACCGGTGGCGTCGAAAGATATACTGCCGGAAACGGTATTCAAACCCTTGAAATTCTGGAGCGCGTTACGGACTTCGGCAGGTTTGCTTGATTTGGCGGCATGGATCGCTTCCAGTAATAGGGTCGTCGCGTCGTAAGCCAGGGTGGCCAGCGCGTCGGGATTGGATCCGAATTTGGATTTGTATTTATTGACCCAGGATTGGACTTCCGGCCGCGGGTCATCGAGCCAATAGTGGTTGGTGAAATAACCGCCGTTGATAGCGTCGCCGGCGATCTTAAGCATGTCCGGCGAATCCCAGCCGTCGCCGCCCATCATTACGGCCTTGATTCCCAATTGGCGCGCCTGTTTGGCGATCAGACCGACTTTGTTATAATAATCCGGGACGTATAAAATATCTGGATTAGCCCGCTTGACCTTAGTCAAAAGAGCGGAAAAATCCACATCGTCTTTGGTATACGATTCGTAGATGATTGTTTTGCCGCCCATTTTCAAAAAATTATCGCGAAAAAATTCGGCGAGGCCTTTGACGTAATCGTTGCCCACGTCATAAAGGATGGCGGTAGTTTTGGCCTTCAAATTATCGATGGCAAATTTGGCCGCGACCATACCTTGGAATGGGTCTATGAAGCATGCCCGGAAAATATAATCTTTCCGCGTGTTATCGTCGTTTACCGTGACCTTCGGGTTGGTCGAAGTCGGGGTGATCATGACCGCGGAAGAGCTCTGGCAGACTTCGGAGAGGGGGATCGAGCACTTGGATGAAACCGAACCGATGATCAGCTTTACCCCGTCCTGGTTGAGCAATTTGCTGCCCGCGTTCCGGGCTTCGGTCGGATCGTTCCGGTCATCGGCGATGTAGATTTTAATCGAGTCTCCGTTAATTCCGCCTTGCGCGTTTGCCTCGTCGATCGCGATGGTAAATCCGTTGCGGGTCGATTCGCCGAAGGTCTTGACGTCGCCGGTCAGGGGCGCGACGAGACCGATTTTGATAACCTTCTCCGTGGGGCCGCAAGTCAAGAAAAGCAACCCCAAACATATGATGCTATACCATTTTTTCATAAATCCTCCTTTTTGCATGTTTTTCGATACTCTCTTGGTCCGGATTCATAAAGGTCATTACCCCGGCTGTCGATCGCGACGATCGCCGGGAAATCCCTCACATCCAGTTCATTAATCGCTTCGGGACCGAGTTCCGGAAAGGCGACGGTCTTTACCGAGCGCACGCTTTTCGCGATCAACCCGGCCGCGCCGCCGGTGACGGCGAAGTATACGGCTTTATTTTTCCGAATGGCCTTGATGACTTCAACCGAGCGGCTGCCTTTGCCCAGCATGCCCTTGAGACCGAGCTCGAGAAGCGCCGGCGTATACCGGTCGCAGCGGCCGGCGGTCGTGGGTCCGATCGGTCCGATTGTGTAACCGGGTTTGGTCGGCGCCGGCCCGGCATAGTATATGACCTGTCCAGTCAGATCGACCGGCAGTTGTTTATTGCGCACGATCAAATCGTATAAAAGTTTATGGACCGTATCCCGGGCCGTGTAGATTTTTCCGGAAATCAGGACCCGATCACCGATTTTTAACCTTCGGATCGTTGAATCCGTTAGGGGCGTCGTTATATGTAAAACCATAATAACTTAATTCCCATTATTTTTCTTTTTTATTTTAACACTTCCCACTTCTCACTTTTCATTTCCCATTTATCCGCTTAAATCACCGCCGTTTTATGCCGCGCGACATGGCAATTCAGGTTCACCGCCACGGGCAGAGTCGCGAGGTGTCGCGGATACTGCTCGATAAAAACATCCAGGGCGGTGGTCCGGCCACCTAATCCCATCGGACCGATACCGCTCCGGTTGATCGTCCGGAGCAGTTCCTTCTCTAAACGGGCATAAAAAGGGTCAGGATGGCGTTCTCCAATCCGGCGCAGGAGGGCTTTTTTAGCCAGGTATGGGGCATACTCGAAATTACCGCCGATCCCAACGCCGACGATGACCGGCGGACAGGGATTGGCGCCGGCTTTGATTACCTGATCGATCACGAAATTTTTTATGCCCGCGATCCCTTCACCGGGCGTGAGCATTTTAATACCGCTCATATTTTCGCTGCCGCCGCCCTTGGGCGCGACCGTGATCTTTAGCCGGGTTCCCGGAATAATGCCAATATGGATTATCGCCGGCGTATTGTCTTCGGTATTCCCGCCCTTCAGGGGATCGGCAATAATGGATTTTCGTAAATAACCCTGAATATATCCTTCGCGGACGCCCTGATTGATCGCGTCGTAAATATCACCCCGGATTTGCGTTTCCGAACCGATATCCAAAAAAACCACCGCATAACCGCAATCCTGGCAGATCGGTAGCTTTTCCGACCGGGCGATCCGATGGTTCTTGATAATCTGATCCAGAAGTTCGCGACCAATGGGCGATGTTTCCTTCCGCCGGGCTTTTTTTAAGGCCTGGAGAACATCCTCACCGATTGAGTAATTCGCCGCCCGGCATAATTTAGCGACCATGTGGGCGATGGTTTTTGCCTGGATTATCCTCATTGTGACGATTGTTATTTAGTCGGATCCAACAAGTAGACGGTGGTTTTATCCGGCAGCCGGTCTTTTTTTATCTCGACGGCGCCTTCAAAATGCTCGTACGTCTTTTCTTTTAGGAAAGCATCAACCGGCAAGATCGGGAACGAAGTTTTTTCGGTTTTATAATGCATGGGGATCACGATTTTGGGTTTCAATGCAATGATAACTTTATCCGCGGTTTCCGGTCCGATCGTATAGGTCCCGCCGACCGGGATCAGCAGAATATCGACCGGGCCGATTTGTCGGGCGTCATCCGCGGTTAACTCGTGCCCCAGATCGCCCAGATGCACGATATTGACGGTGTCGGCTTCGATTTTAAAAATAATATTTCCGCCTCTTTCCGTTCCTTCTTTATCGTCATGATAAGCGGCAAAGCCTTCAATGAGCACGGATTTTACCACTTTTTTCCCGGTTTCGCGGATATATACCGGCTGGTCCTTTATCCCCCCGAAATCGTGATCATTGTGATCATGAGATACCGTAACGATATCCGCTTTTTCTTCGATCTTTTCGTAACGGAAATTGTCGCCGTATGCGCCGGTGTTATACGGATCCGTGATTATGTTTATCCCATTTTGAGTGATAATCAAAAACGCCGCGTGACCGAGATACTCGATGATCATTTTTCCTCCCTTGCCGTATATATCGCATTAGGATTAACCGGATTTTTTGAAATACCCATTTGGTCCATTATTATAACTTAATTATGTGAAAAATCAAGATAAAAATTATTTGATTTGGAAATTCATGACAGGGAAATAGATTGGGACGAACCCGGTCACCTTGACTTTATCGCCTTTTTAGTTAATATTGAGCATGCCCCTTCTTGACGATCTTATCGAAAAACTTCAATGGTTACCGGGTATCGGCCGGAAATCGGCTCAGCGCCTTGCTTTTTATCTTCAAAAAATGGAAAAACCTAAAGTCCAGGAACTAACCGAAGCGATTTTAAAAGCCCGGCTCAACCTGAGGGAGTGTTCGATATGCCGGAATTTAAGTGAAAAAGAACCGTGTGAAATATGTATTAATCCGGCCCGGGATAAGGATCGTATTTGCGTGGTCGAACAGCCTTCCGATGTTATGGTCATTGAGCGAACCGCTGAATTTAGAGGTTTATACCACGTTCTTCACGGCGTTATTTCACCGATCGACGATATCGGTCCGGAGGATATTAGAATAGATCATTTGGTGGAAAGGCTCAAGACGGACAAAATCAGCGAGGTTATAATCGCGACCAACCCGACCACGGAAGGGGATGTCACAGCGCTCTATGTGGCTAAATTGATTAAACCCCTGAGGATAAAGGTCACCAGGATCGCCCGCGGCCTGCCCATGGGCAGCGATTTGGATTTAGCGGACGACACAACGATCGCCCGCGCCCTGGGCGGGCGTGGAGAAATATAATCTTTTAACCCCATGCCGGTCGGCCGTGATTCTCCATCACGCGTAACTTAATATTCTTTTATTCGTCTTTCTACAATAATAACAAACTAAAATCTATAAATTGGGGAGTCATTAAACCCTGGGCACAGCGTATTATTGACTTTTATTGAAAAAAGTATATAATTAGGTTACAAGGAAGGAGTAAGTATGAATTTTCTATTCGCACAGGGGCAACAAACTGGATCGCCGCAAGGCAATCCTTTGGTAACACTTTTACCTTTACTGCTGATGATCGTGGTTTTTTATTTTCTGTTGATTTTACCTCAACAGAGAAAGCAGAAACAGCATCAAAAACTACTGGATTCGATTAAGAAAGGCGACCGGGTGATTACGACTTCCGGTATCTATGGCACGGTTAATAACGTGAAAGACCGGATTGTAAACCTGGTTATCGCCGACGGGGTGAAGGTTGATTTTGATAAGGCGTTTATCTCAAGTAAAGTAAACCCGGCCCCGGATTCGGAAGTCAGAGAAGAGGTATCGACTAACAAGTAACTCGTTTATCGCGGTCAATATTTTTTATTAAGCGTAAGGTTAGGTATTTATAATGGATTATAAAAAAGGTCAACCTTTGGTTATTATAAAATATCCCAACAAGATATTAGGGCAAAAAACCGTCCTGGTCGACAGGATTACTGAGGAGATTTTCGATCTGGCCGAAGTCATGAAGGAAACCATGCTTAAAAATGAAGGCGTCGGACTGGCCGCGAATCAAGTTGGTATAAATTGCCGGATTTTCGTGCTCAATACCACCCCCTTTGAGGATAACCCGACCCCGATCGCGGCGATAAACCCGGAAATTGTCGGACAGGAGGGAGCGGTCGTCGATGAGGAAGGATGTTTAAGTTTCCCGAACCTGCGGATTGATATTGAACGGCCGGAAAAAATCCGCATGCAAATGCAGACCCTTTATAATGAAAAAGTGATTCTGGAAGTAAAAGGTTTTCTAGCCCGGGCGGCGTGTCACGAGATTGACCATCTAAACGGCATTCTATTCATCACGCGGGTCGTGGAAAAAGATAAAGCGAAGATTCAAAAATATCTCGACGAACTGGATAAAAAGAAGGCGTAATGAAAGTTATTTTCCTGGGCTCCACGGATTTTTCGCTTCCGATTCTACGCGCGATTCGTGATAAATTTGAATTGTCGGGTCTGGTTATCGTTAAACCTAAACCCCGGGGCCGCGGTTTAAAAACCGGGTTACCCGGACCGGCGGTTTGGGCGCAGGAACAGGGGATCAAAGTTTTCGATCCGGAGACGCCCAATGACCAAACTTTTATCCATGAACTAACCAGGCTCAATCCGGATATTTTCGTGCTTGCCGCCTACGGGTGTATTCTGAACGGCGAATTCCTCCGGATTCCGCGCCTGGGTGGAATTAATATCCACCCTTCTTTACTCCCCAAATACCGCGGCGCGGCTCCGATCCAAAGGGCGATCCTGGCCGACGAAAAAGTAACGGGGCTCACGGTTTTCTTCATGGATGAAAAAATCGATCACGGGGATATCGTTTTTAAAAGCGAATTGCCGATCGATGAAGCGGATAATTACGGCACATTGTCCGACAAACTTTCCGTGTTGGCCGCGGCTGAGATCGGCGGGATTTTGACGGCGATCGCCGGCGGTAATCATCCCCGAATTCCGCAGGACGATACGGCGAAAAGCCAGGCCCCCAAAATTCAAAAGGAAGAGATGGTAATCGACTGGCGCCGGCCGGCCCGGCAAATATTCAATTTAATCCGCGCCCTCGCGCCAAACCCGGGCGCCCGGTCCAATTTTCGGAGCCGGGAATTGATCATAACCAAGGCCGCCATGGTTGGCTCTCCATTCCCGGATGAGAACCGAATGACCGCCGGTACGTTGCATGTTATTAATAAAATCCTTTACGCGGGAACCGGAGAAGGTTCCTTAATTTTACAGGAATTGAAGCCTGAAAATAAGAAAAAAATATCAGGCCTGGATTTTATAAATGGTTTTCGCATCAAAGAAGGAGAAAAAATCGAATGAACGCAAGAGAAGCTTCCCTAAATGCGTTATGCGAAGTTGACGAGGGGGTCAATCTGAAAGATGCCCTTGGTAAAATCCTGGAAAAGGACGAACTCAACGAGGAAGACCGCGCATTAGCCAATGAACTTGCTTTCGGAACCCTCCGGCACCGTGAGGAAATAGACCAGATTGTTCGGGAAACCTATACCGGGGATTTTGTCGGCCTGGATCTCATCGCCAAGAATATATTACGGGTCGCCGTATATCAGTATTTGTTCCTGGACCGGATTCCGGTCTACGCGATCGTCAATGAAGCGGTCAATTTGGGCCGGACCATCAAGGAAAAATCCATGATCAATGCCGTATTAAGGGGTATCATCCGCAACCGAAAAGTGCAATCCCTAAGGGAACCCAAAGTTTACGTCCTGCAAAAGATCATCGAAGCGTACCCGGTGGAAGCAGATAGAATAATTGACTCATTCAAGATTCGGCCTACGCCCTTTATTCGTATCAATAGGCTTAAAGCGACGGTTGAAGAAGTCGAAGAAAAGTTACGCGATATCGGCCTGGAATTCACGCCTGCGAACTGGTTTAACGAATTTAAAGCCGTTAACCGTTTAGGTACTATTATAAATGACCCAATCATGAAAAATGGTTATATATCCATTCATGACGAAGCCCAGGGATTGGTCTGCCATCTCGTCGACCCCAAACCGGGGGAGACGGTAGTCGACCTCTGTTCCGCGCCCGGCAGTAAAAGCACATACATGGCGGAATTAATGGAAAACAAAGGAGTTGTAATATCCGCTGAAGTCAGCTCGGAACGTCTTAATCTGGTGGTGGAGAACATGAACCGGCTGGGTATTTCGATCATGCGGCCCCTGCTCGCCGACGGTCGGTTTTACAAGATCGAAAAAGCGGATAAAGTGCTCGTTGACTCGCCCTGCAGTAATTCGGGTGTGATCGCGAAACGGCCGGAAGTCAAAGACCGGGTTAACGCCAAGGTCATCAAGCGCCTGGCCCAGCTGCAGTTCGACCTGCTCGACAACGCGGCTTCGTTTTTGAGTCCCGGGGGGTGTCTGATATATTCGACCTGCAGTATCCTGCCGGCCGAAAACGAGGAAGTCATCGAGCAGTTTCTTAAATACCATCCGGAATTTCTTGTTGAGCCGGCCTCGGAATTCACGTCCCTTAATAATGTTTACCTGAAAGTTTTGCCCGGCGAATTCAATACCGACGGAGTTTTCGCGGCGCGCCTCAAGAAAAGCGCTTAACCGTACCGGATCCGGCGTTTTCCGGATCCATTCCACGATCCCCCGGTTTTACGCGCGGAGCCGGTCCTTTATAACTTGACTTTTCATTTTTTTTTCATTATAATAGTTTGTGAAAGAAAGATCCACGACGATCTCAGTATCGAAGGACAAAATCGACGAACTGGAGGGTCTTTTATCCGGTTTTTGCGCGCAGGCGAATACGGTCTGGGCGCTTCTGCTTTCGAGTACCGGACATCTGATCGTCCAGAAGGGATTTGTATATTCTTTTGACGTGCTGACGATCGGCGTCCTGGCGTGCGGCGTTTTTAATTCGACCATGGAACTTGCCCGCATCATCGGCGAGAAGAGATTTAATGAATTTCTGCAGGAAGGAAAGGCGATCAGTCTTTACTACATCAATATTTCCGATGACTTTATCCTGGTTTCGATGTTCGACGACCGAACCATTCCCGGCGTCGTCAAGGTTGCTTCCGAAGATTTTTCCCGGGGTGCGCTCAAAATCCTAACATGATGAAAGTAAAGCGTGGCTTCAATTTCGATAATTTTTACGTTTACGACGGTAATCGGGTCGCGTACCTGGCCGGGCAGAAGATCATTCAGTTCCCGGGCGAACTCTTCAATCCCTTCTACGTCTACGGCGGGACCGGTTTAGGGAAAACCCATCTGCTCTGGGCGATTCATGCCGAGCTCAACAAACGGTCAAACCTACTCTTCTTAACCGGCAAGGAATTCGAGAATTACCTCGATGAAACCAAGGATTACTCCGTCTCGCTGGTCGTCGACGACCTGCATACGGTTTCAGAAAAGTACCATGATATAATCCTGGAAATAATCGATCGGGCGGTGGTGGACAACAAACAGTTGTGTTTCGCCGGTAACGCCGCCCCCCGGGAAGTGAAAAGTTTCAGCGCCAAACTGGCTTCCCATCTGGAAGGCGGACTGAGCTGCGACATTCAGCCGCCGAAAGAGATGTTCCTGGTCGAAATGATCAAGAAAAAATCCGAAGAATCCGGCATTATCCTGCCGGACGATATCGCCCTGGAACTTGCTCAAATTTCGATCGGTTCGATCCGAACCATCGAAGGCATGATCAACCGCCTGGTCGCTTATTCTTCGCTGGGCCAGATTGCTCTGGATTTGAACACGGTCCGGCTGATCCTCAAGGAATTTTATCCCCGGGGAATCTTCAGCCCGGTTTCTTCCCTGCTTGAGGAACTGAAGAAGAACGCTACCGATGCCCTCCAGGACGTCACCGAACAACCTAACCAACGCGACGAATACAAGGAAAAAATTTATATCTGGGAGATGAAAGGTTTTGATACTTCGGCGCTTAAGCTCCTGGTCGACGGTGAGATGGAGGTTTTAACCCGGGAGTACGATAATTTCATCAAGAAAGTCGAAACCCTGGTCGATCTGCAAAAAGAATTCAGCATCCTGGAAATCAGCCGGGCACCCGACGAGGCGATGAAAATCGAGACGATGTTTTTTTCTCCGGACAAGATTGACGAAATAAAATCACTGATCCGGAAAATCAAAGCGAAAACCCGGCCCGCGTTCAAATCTTTTGAGACTTTTATTGTCGGAGATTGCAATAAAAACGCCGTCGAGATCTATCGTAACACCATCCAGCCCAGCTTGGGTAAGAGGTTCAACCCCTTTGTCGTGATTGGACAAAAGGGGACGGGGAAAACCCATTTTCTTCAAGCGATATGGAGCGATTTGGTCGCGGAGGGCAAGTGTCCTGTATTCTACGACCTCAACCATACGGACATTCTAAACATCGAAGAAACCACGACCGGGGATCTGATGATCGTCGATAATTTCTCCGGAATTTTCAATCGGTCCATTGAAGAAAGAAAAAAGTGTTTTGAAATAATCATGGATTTCGTCAAGAAAGACAAGGAAGTTATCCTTTCCACGGATTTATTTCCCGGCAACCTGGCGCTCGCGCCGGACGAAAAGGTTGTTTTCGAACTGGGGATCGAGGTTAAACTTGAACCGCCCAGCGCGGACGTAATTCTCGCGTATATCCAAAATTACGCCCCGCCGCCGGTGGCGGAATCGATTATAAAAACCGGTATTCCAAACCCGGCATCGTTCCCGGAACTTGACGAGTTTATTAAAGGAAATAAACCGGAGGCGATCGTCGCCTTACCGATAGAAACCGATGCCCAGGCCGACCGCGACGCGGGGGATGTTGTTTCCCTCGGCCTCCCGGGCGAGTCTGTGGTTTCGGATGAAACGGATAAGGTTACCGCCAACGTCGTTCAGGAACCCGCGGCCGCGCCGGTTGAAACATCGAGCACGGTCGTTCCCGCGGCGCCCCTACAACCGGAGGCGCCGGTGGTAACCGCCGACGAGGACCGGATTCCCGCGGACGAAATTTTTTCTCTTAACGCCGGCCGGCCGAAAACTATGGAAGCGGTCGCGCCGCCGGCCGCGGATCTGATTCAAGCACCGCCGGCAACGTCTTCAACCGCTCCGCCCGTGTCGATTTCGGACGCGACCGGGACGGTCGCCGAAACCGTAAAGGCGGTCGAAAAATCATTTAAACCATTGAAGGAAGAACGGCTGATTTTCCCCGAGATATTCGGGGAACTGATCGAGGAGAATTTCTGACCCGCGGAGTAAGGAAATGAACGAACTGAGTCGGCGAACGAAGGCGGGTAAGTCATGGCGATAAAGGGGTCTCTGACCGAAGCGACTTTATCCGACGTAATCCAGCTGCTCAGCTTCTCCCTGAAATCCGGATGTTTATCCGTTACGGATGGCAAGAATTTTGGTAACATCTTCATCCAGGACGGGCGGATTATTTACGCGACCTTATTGAACCGCAAGCTGCGCCTGGGGGATATTCTGATCAATAAAAAAATTATCGACCAGGCGACCCTGGATAACGCGCTGGATGTCCAGAAAAAGAGCAAGCGGAGGTTAGGGGAAATTTTGATTGAAATGAGCGCGGTTACCAACGAAATCATCGCTCAAGAGCTGAAAGAACTGGTCAATGAGACGATTTTCACTATGCTCACCTGGGATACCGGATATTTCAATTTTGAAGCGGATCTTTTGCCCGGATCCGACGAATTCACGGTTCAGTTGTCCCCCCAGGAGATCCTCCTCGAAGGCGCCCGGCGGATCGACGAATGGCATAAGATCGAGCATAAGATACCGCCCTTTGAAACCGTGTTGCAGCTCAAGAGTGAAATCACGCAGGTTCCCCTTACCGATTCGGAGAAAAAAATAATCGGGCTGATTGACGGGAGCCGGACCATTGACGACATCCTTAAACTATCGGAGTTCGACTTTTTTGAAACTTGCCGGATAATATACGGACTGCTCTCCGCCGGGTTGCTCGAAAAACCGGATAAGCCGGTCGCGGCCAAAAAAATTACCGGAAACATTATCGAATACAAAAATCTGGGTTTCGCGTTTTATAAAACGGAAATGTTTGATGAGGCCGATCGCGAGTACAAAAAGGTTCTCGAGATCGAACCCCGGGATCCGGAAGCACTTCTGTATTTGTCATTAATCGCCTTCCGTCACGGCGATCTGGAGGAATCCAAAAACCTGCTGCTCAAGGCCCGCGACATCGAGAAAAAACCGTCGATTCTGATCAATCTGGGATTTCTCTTCAGCAAACAGCGTCACTATGACGACGCAGTCCGTATCTTAAACGAAGCCTGGGAATTGTCCCCCGAAGACCCCAAGGCCGTTTGCAACCTGGGTATCGTCCATTACTGGACCGGAGAATTGGACCGGGCGGAAAGCCATTTTGAAACCTTGATGACCAAATATCCCGATCTAATGACCCCGTATCATTTTCTCTCGATCATCCGTTTTAAAAAAGGCGATATCGAACGAGCGGTGATTTTATTGAAGGAGGCAATCGATAAATTCCCCCGCTTGGGATCCTTAAAGAATAACCTCGCGCTGATTTACGAAAGTATGGACCGACCGGAAGAGGCAGAGCGTTTTTACCGACAGGCGGTCGAAGAGAACCCGCGCGACCCGATTTTGATTCGGAACCTGGCGGATTTTTATTATGAGGCACAAATCCTCGGTGCCGCCCGCGAATTATACGAAAAAATGCCGGAAGAATCCAAAAATTGGGAGGTGTGGTTCAAACTGGGCAATATCCTGCTGCGGCAGGGCGATGTCGAAACGGCCCTCAATTATTGGGAAAAAGCCCGGAACCTGAATCCCCAGGAAGAAATAATCGGAAAGAATATCGAAATCCTGCAAAAGGCCCGTGGAAGATAGCCTGCTCGAGCTCCTCAAATACATCGAGACGAACACCGCCTTCAAGTGCCAGAACTATAAGGAAAAACCTTTGATCCGACGCCTCCGGGTGCGGATGCGGGCGCTTGATCTCAGCGCATTCACCGAATACCATGAATATCTGCAAAGGCATCCCGATGAATTCCAAAAGCTCCTGGATGTTTTAACCATCAACCTCTCGTATTTTTTCCGGAATCCGGAGACCTTTGATTATCTGCGGGATGAGGTGGTGCCCCGGTTGAAAGACCGCCAGCCATTGGTTTTCTGGAGCGCGGGTTGTGCCCATGGCGAAGAAGCTTATTCCCTGGCGATCATGGCGGCCGAATCCGGCCTGCTGGATAAGACCGTCGTTTACGGCACGGATATCGACACGCGCGCGATCGAAAAAGCAACGGCCGGAGTTTATTCGTCAATCGCGGTCCAATACACGACCGATGACATCAAAGCCCGGTATTTTCAGGTTACCGGCGGTAATTACGCGGTGATTGACAAACTTAAAAAGTCGGTCCGCTTCCTGCGTCATGATATTTATTTTCACCCGAATTTCGAGGCCTGCGATTTGATCTTGTGCCGAAACGTGCTCATCTATCTTGACCGTAAAGCCCAGTCCGTGATCATGAAAAATTTTTTCGAGCATCTCAACCCCCTCGGATACCTGGCGATCGGCAAGGTCGAACTGCTGCTCGGTATCCCCGAAGTCAGGCTTTTCCAAATCATAAACCGCACCGAGCATATTTATCGCAAGGCACAATGACGCTAGAAAAAAGAGTTGGCATTGGTGAGGTGTCGGTCGCCCAGTCCGAAACGGTTCTTTCCGCCTATGGAGTCGGTTCCTGCGTGGTGATCATCCTTTACGAACCGGTGAAAAAGGTCGGCGGATTGGCTCATATCCTGTTGCCTTTGGGTCCGGACAATCACACGAAATATCCGCGGGGCGCGATCTGCGAGTTGATCAAACGCTTTGAGCGGTTGGGGGCGGAGATTGAGAATGTCGTTGCCAAAATCGTCGGCGGCGCGACGATGTTCGTAGGCTTTCAGCAGCACGCGATCGGCAACCGGAATGTGATCCAGACCCGCGAAGAACTGGGCCGGTTGGGAATCCGGATCGTCGCCGAGGATGTCTTTGGCAATTGGGGCCGGACGGTCCTGTTCGACGTTTCGGACGGTAAAGTAGTGGTAAAATCATTCAAACACGGGGAAAAAATCTTATGAGAAAAAAGGTCTTGGTCGTCGAGGATTCGATTCTCATGCAGCGGGTGATCGGCGATATCATCGCCCTTGCCGAGGAATTCGAAGTCTGCGGTTACGCCCGCGACGTGGTTGAGGGTTGGGCGAAATTCAATAAATACAACCCGGATTTGGTCACGCTTGATTTCGAGCTGCCGGGCGAGAATGGACTGGCGCTTCTGAAGAAGATAATGGATTCAAACCCGACACCGATTTTGATGCTCTCCGCCCATACCAAGGAAGGCGCGGAATTGACGTTGCGGTCTTTGGAAATGGGGGCGGTTGATTTCTTCACGAAACCGGCCGGTCCGATCTCGATCGACCTTTATGAATACAAGTACGAACTCCTAAATAAACTGAAGGCCGTCGCCCAGGCTAAATTTTCGGATTTAGAAATCAAACGGGTTCTGCGCAAGACGGAGAGGCTAAACGAATATTACGTCGGCATTGCCTCGTCAACCGGCGGGGTCCATGCCCTCAACTATTTAATACCTTCCTTCCCGCCCCGGAGCGGTATGCGGACCATAGTCGTCCAGCATATGCCCAAATTTTTTACCGGGACCCTGGCCCAGCATCTTAACGACCGGTCCAGCGTGGTAGTTAAGGAGGCCCAGGATGGCGACCCGATTTCGCCCGGCGAAGTTTTAATCGCGCCCGGCGGGTATCATATTAAAATCCATCCTTCGGGCCAAAAAGTCGTGCTCACCGACGAACCGTCGCGCCACGGCGTTAAGCCGTCGGCCGATATTCTCTTCGAGTCGATGGCCGAAGCGTACCATAAGAAAACGATTGGCATTGTCCTGACCGGGATGGGGCACGACGGCGGCGCGGGTCTCAAGCGGATCAAGGAATGCGGGGGTCTGGTCATCGTTCAGGATCCCAACGAGGCGACGATCGCGAGCATGCCCCAAACCGCGATCGACATGGGCCTGGCCGATTTCATCCTGCCGCTCAATCTTTTATTGCAAAAGATTTGGGAGTTGATAACTCATGAATAACGATTTGAAGGGACGAATCGAAGCGTTAAAGAAAATGATCGTCGAATACGATCCGGACAAGGAAACACCGATCAAGGATGAAATAAAGAAACTTTACATCGATATTTCCAACGCCCTGAAGACGCTGACTCAAGCTCAGGAGGAACTCCGCCAGCTCGCCCAAAATTTCAAACAGAAAAAATCGTCCAAGGATGACGTCGAAAAATTCTATTCGTTTGTCCGGTCCCGCACCTCGGCGGAACTGGATATCGCGACCCTTCTCGATCGCGCGTGGAATTTGATCGCGGTCGAGGATTACGATGAGGCGATAAAAGTAATCAATCAGGTCCTGGAGATCGAGCCGAAGAACATTAAGGGCCTGGGTCTTATGGGACTGACCCTGATGAATAAGGGTCTTTATGACCAGGCCATGATGATCTTTCAGCAGGTGATCCTGGAAGATCCGGATAACCCTTTTGCCCTGAATAACCTCGGTTATATTTGCTACAAAAAGGGGATCTGGGGCGAAGCGATCGAGCATTTGACCAAAGCCGCGAAGCAGCAGAAGGACCGCATGGCGATGCTTTACGCCAATTTCTATCTGGGTTTGGTCTATTACGAACGGTCGATGCTCATCGATGCCGTTAAATTCTTTGAAAAAGCCCTCAAGCTCGGACCCAACCTGCAGGAAGCTTATTACTATTTGGGCCTCGCGGAAACCAAGCGCTATGAGTTCCAGAAGGCGCTCGAATACTTCGAAAAATGCCGCAAGATCGATCCGAAAGCCAGATACGGCCGGTTGTCGGATGAAGAGATCGGCGTCATCAAGCACCTGGTCGACCCCAAGTTGATCAACAAGCAGGCTCATTCGGACCCGGGCGGGAACCAGAATTAATAGCCGGCCGGCAATGGATATAAATTCCGTCCTCGGCGATGTCGTCGGTTTGGTCCGGACCGTCGGCGACCGCATTCTCCGCATTTCCCGACGCCGAAAATACATCACCTATAAGGGAGCGATCGACTTGGTCACGCAATTTGACCGGCAATCCCAGACCCGGATCGTGAATGCCCTGTGCAGGAAATTCCCCGGATTCGGGATATTGAGCGAGGAAAATTACCAAAGGGAAGCATCATCGACCGCGAAGTGGATTATTGACCCGCTCGATGGCACGACCAACTTCGCTCACAACCTGCCCCTCTGGTCGATTTCCGTCGCCCTGGAGATCGATTCGGCCATCGTCCTGGGTGTGGTTTATGATCCTTCCCGGCGTGAGATGTTTACCGCCGTTAAGGGACGGGGCGCTTTCTTGAACCGGCAGAGAATCCGTGTTTCCCGGATTAAAAAAATCGAGCAAAGCCTGCTCGTCACCGGTTTCCCCTATGATATTCGCCGGAGCCGCCGGAACAACATCAATTATTTCCGGGCTTTTTCCCTGACTGCCCAAGCCGTGCGTCGGCTGGGCTCGGCCGCCCTGGATCTCTGCTATACCGCGTGCGGCCGGTTCGATGGTTACTGGGAATTAAAGCTCGCGCCCTGGGACCAGGCGGCCGGATCGTTGATCGTCCGCGAAGCGGGAGGAAGGATCACCGATTTTCGGGGACGGGATTTCAACGTCTACGGGGATGAAGTCGTGGCGACGAATGGATTTATTCATCGGCCGATGATGAAAATACTGGCGATGAAAAAATAGTTGGTTACAGGTCCCAGCCGATTCCGCCGGCGATCCGGCGGGAACCCGGGTAATAACCGTCGAAGATTTCCGGTCGGGCGTTAGCCAGATTATATATTGCGCAAAACACTTTGAACGAACGGTAACGACCGCCGATTCGGGAATCGATCAGGATTAAACCCGGCAGAGTCCGGTTAATGCCTTCCCGGTCCGTCACGTATTTCATCCCCAAATCCGCGTAAACCGGTCCATAGCTAAGCGCCAGGGTGTCTAATATCGAATATTTGGGCTCGCCGGGTATCGTTGGGTGCGCTTGATCGTAGCGGATATACAAGACCTGTCTTAACTTAAGGCGCATAATATTCACCGCGCCGGATATAAAAAAGTTTACGCGCAATTCCTCGACATCCGGCATCAGATTCAAATAAAAACTGTCGTCCGGTGCTAACCGGCTCTGCCATCGGAAAATTCCTCCGTCGCCCCCCAGCTTAAAGGGTCCGATAACCAGACGGGCTTTAAAGTCGATTCCCGCGTGGAGATTTTCCGCGGGTAACGGAACCGAATACCGGTACGGTTTATCGGGGTCAAAATAAAAGGCCAGGGGCTTGACGATTTTACCTTCCTGGATGCCGATCTCCAGGCCCATCCGGGGTGTTGAATATTCGATGGCCAGGCGCGGCGCGGGAAAATTATGGGCGAAGGACGAGCCGATACCGATATGAAAATTACCGGAGTGCAGGCGGGCCGCGCCGGATGTTTCCCAATCACCCGCGCGATAGATCACGCCAAATTCCACCTGGGGAAGGATTCTCAACCGGTCCAGGAAAACCGATACATTCCCGGTCGCTTCATTATAGATTCCGGGTATCCGCCAATGGTCAAAACGAAAACTCGTCATGATTATAAACCAGGGCGGGCTCAGGGCGGCATTGATGCCGGTTCCGTACCGCCGGAAATCACCGGCGCGTTTATCCCGGCGACCGTCAACAAACGGCTGCAGCCAGAGGGGTTTGAAAGGTAACGCGACCGCGCTTTTCAGGTGGCCGTCCGCGCCCGCCAGCCATTTTTCATCGTGCTGATATGCCGCGTCCAGGATAAACCCGGACCGTGCGTACGTTAACGCCCCGCCATAGTATTCTCCGAAGAATACCGAAGCCCCTAAATAATCCCGGTCGATATCGGCGCGGATCACCGGTTCCGCGCCGGCAAGGGCGGCCGGTTCGGGGACGGGCGGCAGGGAGTCAAAAACGGCCAGGAAGAAAAATAGGAGCATATCAACCGTCGCTCGAAGCCGAATTTTTAATCATTTGCAGGACGCTTTTTTCAAACGGCGGCCGCAGTATTCCCTTTTCCGTCACGATCCCGGAAATGAGCCGGCGGGGCGTGACATCGAAAGCGGGATTTAAAACGCCGGCTTTTTCGGCTACGATCCGGCGGCGGTGGTAATTCCTTATTTCGGATTCCGGCCGCATCTCGATGGGTATCTTCGCGCCGGTCCGGAGATCCGGATCAAAACTGGAAATCGGCGCGCAGACGTAAAAAGGAATCCGGTAAAACCGGGCGATTATCGCCAGCCCCCGGGTACCGATTTTATTGGCCGTGTCGCCGTTCGCGGCGATCCGGTCCGCGCCCACCAGAACCAAATTCATTTCCGGCATGTAATAGGCCGCCATGCTGTCGCATAGGGTATAGGTTTTAATACCATTTCGGGTCAGTTCCCAGGTCGTCAACCGCGCGCCCTGGAGCAGGGGGCGGGTCTCGCCGGCATAAACCGTGAATTTCTTCCCGGCGGCATGCGCCGCGTAGATTACACCCAGGGCGGTTCCGATGCCGCTGGTCGCTAAGGCACCGGCGTTGCAATGGACGAAGATCTTCATGCCGGTGCGTATCAACCGGGCGCCGAAGGCGCCGATCCGTTCGCAAGCGGCGATATCCTCGTGTTCGATCGCGCGCGCTTCGGACCAGAGATCGGCGAAAGAATTCGCCGGGGAGAGGAGTTTCCGTTTCATGCGCCCGACCGCCCAGAAAAGATTGACGGCTGTCGGACGGGCTTGAGCCAGATGACCGGCTGACCGGAGGGTCGCTTTGACACCGTGTCCCCGTCGAACGAGCGCGATCCCGTATGCGGCGGTGACGCCGATCAGGGGTGCGCCCCGCACGTTCAGGTTTTGGATCGCCCGATAAACCTCGGCCGCGGATTTGAGCCGGAGGTAGAATTCCCGGTTCGGCAGGCGGGTTTGATCGAGGATGGTGATGACATTGGAATCCGGATCGTACCGGATCGTCTGAAAACGCAATTTCGTAATCCCCATTATTCCCCAAAGCGGGGTTCGGCTTGCGCTATTCCCACCGGGCGAGTCCGGCGTGGATTTTCGCAGACTTAATCGTATTATACATGAGCATGGTTATGGTCATGGGCCCGACGCCGCCCGGGACTGGAGTTATCGCGCCGGCTTTCTGGCTGACTTCCTCGAAATTAACGTCGCCGATGAAGCGGTATCCGCTTTTCTTAGTTTTATCTTCGATCCGGTTGTTGCCCACGTCGATAACGACGGCGCCTTCCTTCACCATATCCGCGGTAATCGTGTGCGCACGGCCCGCGGCGACGATCAGAATATCGGCCCGCCGGGTGTATTCGGCCATATTCTTGGTCCCGGTGTGGCAAACGGTCACGGTCGCGTTCGCGCCCTTCTTCTTTTGGATCAGAATCATGGCCATGGGTTTGCCGACGATGTTGCTCCGGCCGACGATGACGACGTGGCTGTTTTCGATCGCGATGTTGTTGCGGACCATCAGCTGCTGGATGCCGTACGGAGTGCAGGGCAGAAAACCCGGGTCACCGATCATCATCCGACCGACGTTGACCGGATGAAAACCGTCGACATCTTTGTTGGGATCGATGGCGTAGAGAACCTTTTCCTCGACGATATGGTCGGGAAGCGGTACCTGGACTAAAATACCGTGGATCGCGGAATCGCGGTTGAGTTCGGTGATAAGTTTTAAAAGATCGGCCTCGGGATAGTCGGCGTCGAATTTATACTTGCGGGAAAGAATTCCCAGCTCGGCGCAGGTCTTCTCCTTCATGTTGACATAACTGACCGAAGACGGATTTTCGCCGACCAGGACGACGGCCAGACCCGGGATCAGATTGTGCTGATCTTTTAGTAGCGCGATTTCTTTTTTCATCTCCTCGCGCATCTGCCGGGCGCATTCCGTACCGTTTATTAATTTCGCCATTAAACCTCCCTTTAAGAGCATAGTGTTCCGTCCTTATGGGACGAGAATTCTCGTTTTTTAAACGGAACATAGGGCGAAGCAAATAATATTATATTTTAAATTCACTAAAAATCAAGATCGGGATTTTGCTCTTGATTTCATCCGGGAGATGGTTAAAATGGAGTATGATAACGCTCGGCATCGAGACATCTTGCGACGAAACCGGGATCGGAATTATCGACCGCGGCCGGATTCTGGCCAACCTGACCGCTTCCCAGATTGTCCACACCCGATACGGCGGAGTCGTTCCGGAACTGGCGGCGCGAAATCACATCAAGTCGATCATGCCCCTCATTCGGGTCGGCCTCGAAGTCGCGGGCATAAAATTGGCGGGGATTGAGCTGGTCGCAGCGACCAACGGACCGGGGTTAATCGGCGCCCTGCTCGTCGGCCTATCTTTTGCCAAGTCGTTGGCCATCGCCCTCAAGAAGCCGTTTGTCGCCGTCAATCACCTGGAAGGCCATGTCTATGCCCTGCGATTCGACGGCCGGCGACCGCGTTATCCATACCTGGTTCTGCTCGTCTCGGGTGGGCATACCGAGCTGGTTCTGATCCGGAAAGAATTCGCTTATGAATCCTTGGCCCGGACCGCGGATGACGCCTGCGGCGAGGCGTTCGACAAAGTCGCGAAATTGATCGGATTGCCTTACCCGGGCGGACCGTACATCGAAAAAGCGGCCCGGTCCGGCCGGGTCGGAGCCGTAAAATTTCCGGTACCCAGGCCCAAACGGCTGGGTTTCAGCTATTCCGGACTAAAAACCGCGGTCCTGTATTACCTCCGGGACCATCCGGGCGGCAATCCCGATGACATCGCGGCCAATTTCCAGGAAGCGGCGCTGGACCATTTAACCGCCGTCACCCGTCAGGCTCTGAAACAAACCGGCGTCCGGTACCTGGGGATCGTGGGCGGCGTTTCCGCCAATACCCGCCTCCACGAAAAATTCCGGGGCTTGGCGCGGGAATTCGCCGTTACGTTATTAATACCCGGTCTTCAATACTGCACCGATAACGGTGCCATGATCGCGCGGGCCGGAGTGGCCCGTTATAAAAAATACGGAGCGTCGGATATCAATGTCGACGCCGTGGCCCGGCAATCCCTGGAGGAGCTCGAAACCTAGGACCTGCCCGGTAAACAAGTCCCGTTAGAGAACTCCACCCTCTAACGGGAATGCGCGACGGCGGTATTAAACTGACGTCGGTTTTCTCTAATGGGATAAGGTAAATTTTTCAAAAAAAAGACCGCCGATATTCGAACGGCGGTCTTTTCGATTCTGCGGTGCAGCGGAATCTTATTTTTTCTTTCCGCGATTCTTGTCTTCCTTGGATTCATCTTTTTTTAACTTTTCCTCTTTTTTCGGTTTCTCTTCTTTCTTCGGTTTTTCTTTCTTGGATTTCTCTTTTTTGGATTTCTTCGGTTCTTCCCCGACCAGTTGACGGCGTTCGATCAGTTTGCGTCTTTTTTCGATTTCTTCCGGTTTGCTGAGTTCGGTGAGTTCCAGAAACGCCATTTCGGCACCATCGCCGAGCCGGGGGCCGAGCCGGATGATCCGGGTATAGCCGCCTTCGCGCTTGGCGAATTTAGGACCGATGTCATCGCAGACGATTTTGACCAGTTTGTGGTCGGGCAGGAAACGATAGATATGCCGTTTGGCCGCAAGGTCGTTCTGTTTGGCGAATTGAACCAGCCGCTCCGCGAGTTTACGGGCTTCTTTGGCTTTGGGCAGGGTGGTTTTGATTTTCTCGAAGATGAAGAGGGCGCGGCACAAGTTCTTCATCAGCGCGTGCCGGTGTTCGCTTTTGCGGCCCAGTTTTCGGTTTTTATTGCCATGTCTCATAGATCTATCCCTTTCCGTTCTAATCGCCGTGGATTGCGGTTACAGCCATTTTTATATGTCCTCTTTTAGAAATTTATCGACGTCCATCTCCAGTTTCAAACCCATCTTGTCGAGTATTTTTTCGAGTTCCTTGAGTGATTTCCGGCCGAAATTATCGTAAGTCAGCAGTTCTTTGCCGCTCTTCTTGACGAGATCGCCGATCGTTTGGATATTCTGGCTCTTTAAGCAGTTGGAAGTTCGGACCGAGATTTCGAGCTCATCGATGCTTCGTTTTAAAACCTCACGGATCCGGCGGTGGTCCGCGTCCAGTTGTTCTTTGGACGAGAACTGGGGCTCAACGCCCAAACCGGTAACAAAGGAGAGATGGTATTTCAGAAGGCTCGCGGCCTCGACCATCACCTCGACCGGCGTTATCGTGCCGTCGGTTTTCACTTCCATAACCAGTTGGTCATAGTCGGTCCGGGTGCCGACCCGGGTATTCTGAATGTTAAAATTGACCGATAGAACGGGGGAGAAGATCGCGTCCAAAAAGATCGTGCCCACCGGAGCTTCGGTTCGTTTCAGCATTTCGGACGGGACATAGCCGCGGCCGCCCTCGACGGTTATCTCGACCGTGAAATTCACCTTGGAGTCGGTTACCGTCAGGATTTTTTGTTTGGGATTGGCGACGATGACCAGGGGATTCTTTTCGATGTCTTCCGCCAGATAATCCTTTTTCCCCTTGACTTTCATCGTCATTGAGGTTGGACCGTCGCCCAGGATTTTGACTCGCACCCGTTTCAGGTTCAGGATGATTTCCACCACGTCTTCGTAGACCCCGGGGATGGTTGAAAATTCTTGCAGGACATCGCTGATCCGGACCCGGGTGATCGCGGCGCCCTGGATCGAAGAAAGCAGGACGCGCCGTATGGAATTGCCGATCGTCACCCCGAAGCCGCGTTCCAGCGGGGCGAGGATAAAACGGCCAAAAGTTTCCGTGCTGACTTCCTTATCTACTTCTATGCCTTTGGGCATGACCAGCGGTTTAAGAGCCATAGCACTCCTTACTTGGAATATAACTCAACAATTAAGTTTTCCTGAATTGGGAAAGTGATGTCTTCGCGTTTGGGCAGGCGCACGATCGTCCCCGACAGGGTATTCTTGTCGAATTTGATCCAGCCGACGATTTTTTCCGGATCCCGTTCATCCAGCGATTTTTTAACCGTGTTGTTCTTTTTCAGGTTATCGGTGATCGTAATCACTTCGTTGGTTCTCACGATGTAGGAAGGGATGTCGACTTTTTTGCCGTTAATGAGGACGTGGCCGTGACGGATGTACTGGCGGGACTGGGTCCGGGAAGACGCGACACCCATCTGATAAATAACGTTATCGATGCGTCGTTCCAGGGAGCTGAGAAGGTTTTCGCCCGGAGAACCGGATTTTTTAACCGCGGCGGCGAAGATTTTTCGAAACTGCGCTTCCAGGATTCCGTACACGGCTTTCACCTTCTGTTTTTCCCGAAGCTGGGTGGCGTAGGAACTGATTTTGCGGCGTCCGGATTTGCCGTGGGCGCCAGGCGGATAGCCGCGCCGGGTGAAGGCGCATTTATCAGAATAACACCGGCTACCCCGGAGGAAGAGTTTTTCGCTTTCGCGGCGGCATATTTTGCATTTCGGTCCGATATATCTGGCCACTTTACACCCTCCTTCTTCGGGGCGGACGGCAGCCGTTGTGGGGCAGGGGGGTCATGTCTTTGATCATGCTGATCGATAAACCGACCGCCTGCAGGGTGCGGATGGCCGCTTCGCGACCCGGCCCCGGACCTTTGATATGAACTTCGATTTTTTTCATACCCATACTCAGAGCTTCCCGGCCGACCGCGTCCGCGCATTGCTGAGCCGCGTAAGCCGTACCCTTTTTCGTGCCTTTGAAACCGATCCGGCCGGCCGAGGACCAGCATAACACGTTGCCTTTGAGGTCGGTGATCGAGACGATCGTATTGTTGAAACTGGCGAATATCTTAGCGAGACCCGATTGGTCGACGCGGATGCTTTTTTTCTTGTGGATGATTTTCTTCACTTTTTCTCTCCTCCGGGCGGGGCTTTGATCACGGCCACGGTCTTGCGCTTACCCTTGCGCGTCCGGGCGTTAGTCCGGGTTCGTTGGCCGCGAACCGGCAGGCCAACCTTATGACGGTGGCCGCGGTAACAGCCGATATCGATCAGCCGCTTGATGTCCGCCGCGCGGTCGGCGCGCAGGGCGCCTTCGACTTTAAAATCCGATTCGATCACCTTGCGGATTTTGGCGACTTCATCTTCGGTCAGATCCTTGATTTTTTTCCCAGGATCCAAACCGCAAGCCGATACGATCTTCTGGGCGGTCGGCAGACCGATGCCGTAGATTGCCGTTAAACCGTATTCCAACCTCTTGTTTAATGGCAAATCAATACCTGAGATTCTGGGCATAATCCTCCTTAAAACATTATTTGGATCATTAATTAACCCTGCCGCTGCTTGTGACGCGGATTCTTGCAGATAACCATAACCACGCCCTTCCGCTTGATAATCCGGCAGGCGATACAACGTTTTTTAATCGAAGCCTTAACTTTCATAATAACCTCACTTTATCCGTAAACGATAATTATATATAAATTTATCAAAAAATCAAGACTTATTTGCATAATTCCGATTTTTTGCCGGTTTTATTTATAACGCCAGATTATCCGACCGCGCGAGAGGTCATAGGGGGATAGTTCGAGCAAAACCCGGTCCCCGGGCAGGATTTTTATGTAACTCATCCGCATTTTACCCGAGACATGGGCCAGGACCTTATGCCCGTTGTCCAGCTCGACCCGGAACATTGCGTTGGGCAGGGTTTCGGTGATTGTCCCCTCGGTTTGGATCAGATCTTTATGGGCCATATTATGCTTCCATTACCCGGGTTAAATTCAAATTACCGCGCTCCAGGATCGCGATCGTGTCTTCGTAATGGCAGGAAAGCGAATTGTCCCGGGATTTTATTGTCCAGCCGTTGGAGGCGGTAACGACATCATAAGTGCCGACGTTAACCATCGGTTCGATCGCCAGAACCATACCGGCCTTGAGTTCCGGGTTCGGACCGTCGAAAATGAAATTGGGGACCATCGGTTCTTCGTGGAGGTGCCGGCCGACGCCGTGACCGGTCAATTCCCGGACGACGCTGAACCCGTTCCGCTCGACGGTTTCCTGGACCACGCGGGATATGTCCGACACCCGGTTGCCGATCCGTGCTTGTTCGGTGCCCCGTTTGAGCGCTTCCCTGGTTACGGTCATCAGGGTTTGGGCGGTTTCGGAAACCCGACCGGCGGGAAAAGTCCGGGCCGCGTCCGCGATGAAGCCGTGATAGGTGACGCCGACATCGATTTTGATCAGGTCGCCGTTCTGAATCACCCGCCCGTCGGGGATACCGTGCACGACCTCTTCATTGAGGGAAATACAGGCGCTATTCGGAAACCCACGGTAATTAAGGAAGGTTGGACGGCCATTACGCTCGCGGATCATCGTGTCGATCCGGTCGTTCAGGTCAATGGTTTTCATGCCCACCAGTTCCAATTTTCCAATTTGGGAAAAAATTTCGAAGATGATATTGCCGGCGACGGCGATGCTCCGGATCCCTTCCTCATTGACGATTGCCATTCAAGCACTGGGTGATTCTTTGGAAGACTTCCTCCTGGGTCCCCCGGGCGTCGACCGGCCGGTAAAGATTCAGCGATTTATAATAATCAGTCAGCGGTTTGGTTTCATCGCGGTAGATCTGCAGGCGTTTCCGGATCGTCGTTTCGTTATCGTCGGGGCGCTGGATAAGCCGTTCCGAGCACTGGTCGCAGAGGCCTTCCTTCCGCGGCGGATTGGTGACGAGGTTGTAAATCGCGCCGCAGTTGGGACAGTAACGGCGGTTGACCAGCCTTTGGATCACGGATTCTTCCGGGATCGTCATTTCGATGGCGTGGTCAATGACCAGGCTCAGCTGGGCCGTGGTTTTTTCCAGGTTCAGCGCCTGGTTGATATTCCGGGGAAACCCGTCAAAGAGGATCGGCGCGGGTTTGTTTTCGAGGAGAAAATCGCTGACGATATCGAAGATGATATTGTCCGGCGCAAGGACGCCTTGTTTCATGGATTTTTCGACTTCCTTGCCGACCGGACTGCCCAGGGCGACTTCTTCCCGGAGGACGTCACCCATGGAAAATTTCACGTAATTGAAATTTTTGATAATCAGATCCGCCTGGGTTCCTTTTCCGACGCCGGGCGGGCCGAAAAGCAGTACGATCATCGACGGCCCCGGATCTTACCCCGCTTCATGAAACCCTCGTAGTGGTACATCATGAGTTGGGCTTCAATCTGCTGGATGGTGTCCAGGGCGACGCCCACGATAATAAGCAGGGTCGTGCCGCCAAAATAAAACGGTACTTTGAGAAAACTGATCAGGTACCATGGGACCAGGGCGATAAGGCCGAGGAACAGCGCGCCGGGCAGGGTTATTTTGGAAAGGATGTCGTCCACGAAATCCGCGGTTTTCGTTCCCGGACGGATGCCCGGGACAAAACCACCGTAACGTTTCATGTTGTCCGCGAGTTCCGTGGGATTGAAAACGATCGACGTGTAAAAATAAGTGAAGAACACGATCAGCGCGAAATAAGACAGGTCGTAGGCCCAGAACCCGTTGTGGAATATCTCCACGATCGGCTTCAGGACGGGCACGTAAGCGGCGATCGTGGCCGGGAAGACGACCAGAGACTGGGCAAAGATGATCGGGATAACGCCCGCGGTATTGACGCGCAGGGGAAGGAACGTCGATTGGCCGCCGTACATGCGGCGGCCCACGACCCGTTTAGGGTATTGGACCGGTATGCGCCGGGTGGCCTGGGTCATGATGATGACCGCGGCGACGATCAAGATCATGATGATTATGATAATCAGCAGGCTAATGATCGAGAGTCCCTGGGTCATGACCAGTTGGACCGTGCGGAAGAAGTAGCCAGGGTATTCCTCAAGGCAGCCGATGAAAATGATGAACGAGATGCCGTTGCCGATGCCTTTTTCCGTGATCTGCTCGCCGATCCACATCGCGAATATCGAACCGCAAGTCAGGGTGAGCATCGTGGAAAGCCGGAACATCCAGCCGGGGTCGGTAACGATCTTGAGGACCATGCCGCCGGAGCTGAATTGCTGCATTTCGAGATAGATGGCGATGCTGATTGCCTGGAAGGCGGCCAGGGCCACGGTCAGGTACCGGGTATACTGGGTGATTTTCCGGCGTCCGGCCTGGTCGCGCTGAAGTTTTTCGATCTGGGGGACGACCGAGCCGAGCAGCTGGAAAATGATCGAGGAAGAAATATAGGGCATGACGCCGAGCGCGAGAATGGCCGCGCGGGACAGTGCCCCGCCGACGAAAATATCATAGATGCCGAAGAGCGATCCCTGCTGCTTAAGCTGCCCCATAAGCATGCCCAGGGCGTGGGCGTCGACTCCCGGCAGGGGGAGATGCCCGCCCAGCCGGTACATGGCCACGGCCAGGAGGGTGAAACCCAACTTTTTCTTAAGGTCGGGAACGCGGAAAATGTTCTGGATCGACGACATCATACGATCTTCTCGACTTTACCCTTTGCGCTTAAAATTTTCTCTTCGGCCTTTTTGGAAAAATGGTGCGCTTTGACGGTCAAAGGTACGGTCAGTTCACCCATGCTCAGGATTTTTACTGGCGATTTACCCTTAACGATGCCATTTTCCTTGAGCAATTCGGGCGTAACGACCGTATTGGCTGCGAATTTGTTCAGACGGTCAAGGTTAACCAGCTCGTATTCCTTCTTGAAAATGTTCACGAAGCCACGCTTGGGAATCCGGCGATTGAGGGGCATCTGGCCGCCTTCAAAGCCGATTTTCACGCGGTATCCGGATCGGGCCTTATGACCCTTGTGGCCCCGGGTTGATGTCTTGCCATGCCCGGAACCCGTGCCGCATCCGACGCGTTTCGGTTTTTTCGTGGCGCCCCGAGCCGGTTTCAGTTCATTTAGCCGCATCTTTGATCTCCTCGATTTTTATCATGTAGGCGATCTGGTTGATCATGCCCCGCATCGCCTTGTTGTCGGGCAGGATGACGGTTTTGCCGATTTTTTTAAGACCCAGGGCCTTGAGCGTCAGTTTATGTTTCTTGACCTTGTCAATTGGGCTTTTCGTCAGTGTCACTTTTAATTTCTTCATGTTTTTTCCTGGCAAAATATTCGACCGGCTTGTTGCGCATTTCGGCGACCATACTGATCGGCCGTATCGATTTCAGTCCTTGTATCGTCGCCATAGCCATGTTCGTGGGATTGCGCGCCCCGATCGATTTGGAGAGGATGTTCTTGATCCCGACCGCCTGGCAGACGGCGCGCACCGAGTTGGCGGCGATGATGCCGGTTCCGGGCGTGGCCGGGCGAAGGATAATCTTGCTGGCGGAGTATTTGCCGTTGACCAGGTGGAGGATCGTGCCTTCGTAAGTATCGACTTTGGTCATGTTTTTCTTGGCAATATCGGTCGCTTTCCGGATCGCCTGGGCGACTTCCGCGGATTTGGCGTGGCCGATACCGACCCGGCCCGCGCCGTCCCCGACGACCATACAGGCGTACAGTTTCATCCGTTTACCGCCCTTGACCACCTTGGAAACCCGTTTCAGCTCGACTAATTTCTCGATAAATTCGCTGGTGCTGCTTGAAATATGTCCTCTTAAAATTTTAAACCTCCTTCACGTGCGCCATCGGCCAGAGCTTTGACCCGGCCGTGATAACGGTAACCGCCGCGGTCAAAGGCGATTTCCTTTACGCCTTTTTCCAGCGCCATTTTCGCGATTTGTTTTCCAACCTCTTTGGCGGAAGCAATCTTTTTCATGGCGGATAGGTTTTTGTCGTTGAGCGAGGAATAACCCAGGATGACTTTGCCCTGGGTGTCGTCGATAAGCTGGGCGTAGATATAGCGATTGCTGCGAAAGACGTAGAGCCGGGGTTTGCCGGTCGTTCCGGACAGGTTTTTCCGGATCCGTTTGTGTCTGATGATTCGTCCTTTAAGTTTCATGGTTCGATCCCTTATGCCTGGACAATGGCGCGTTTACCGACTTTCTTTCTCAAAATCTCGTCCACGTAACGCACGCCCTTGTGCTTGTACGGATCGGGTACGCGGGTACCGCGCATGGTCGCGGCCAGGTCGCCGATAAGCTGTTTATCAATGCCTTTGATCGTGATATAAGTAAGGTCGCCTTTGTCCGCGCTCTTGACTGTGTTCAATTCGGCGGTAACACCCTTGGGCAGGGCGATGGTTACGGGTTTGGAGTAACCCAGAAAAAGCTGCACGCCGCCGGCACCGAGCTGCGCCCGATAACCGGTGCCCTGAACGACGAGGGTCTTGGCATAGCCTTTCTGAACGCCGTCCATCATGTTGGTGATTAACGTGCGCATCGTTCCCTGTTGTGCCGAGGCTTCCATGGTGTCGTCGATGTTGATCGAAAAGATCTGGTTGTCCCGGATCTCGATTTTAACTTTGGGGCAGATGGATGTTTCCAGGCTGCCCAGCGGTCCCTGAACTTTGACTTTATCCGCCGTAAGGGCGACTTTTATTTCCTTGGGAATGACGATCGGGCGAAAACGTTTTTTGGCCACGGATCCTCCTAATAAACGTAGGCGATGACTTCACCGCCCACTTTTTGCCGCCGGGCTTCACGATCGCTTAAAATACCCCGGGACGTGGTCAGGATTGCCATGCCCAGACCGGCCAGAACCCTGGGCACTTCGTCCTTATTAACGTAGGTTCTCCGGGAACTTTTGGAGACGCGTTTTAGGTTGCGGATTACCGATTCTCCGTCTTTAGCGTATTTCAGCATGACCGTTATCAACCGGGGTTTTTTCTCGGAATCAACGGTAAAATTGTTGATAAAACCCTCTTCCAATAAAATTCTTAAAATTTCGGTTTTAAGCCGTGAATAGGGAACCTTTACTTCCAATTTATTGGCGCGACAACCATTCCGGATGATGGTCAGCATGTTAGCTATTGGATCCATTAATCCTCCGTTCGCGGTTAATGATGAATCCCTTGGTATTTAAATTACTAATAAATCCCGTTAGAGAAACGGTAACGCACGACGGCGGTATTAAACCATTGTCGGTTATATTCGGAAATAACCACCGATCTAGATCGGTGGTTTGCTCTAACGGAATAAACATAGACTGTTATTATAATTATTTTCCCGGAAAAGTCAAGGGGTAAGATGCGCGTGCTATTAACCCGTAATTCCAAGCCAAAAAAGCTTTTCTGTGGGGTGTTTTTATCGTATAAATAGACCGATAATATATTACCTCAATAAACGACGACTTTTTTCGTAATATTAAAGCCAGTTATTCCGATAAAATATATTCCGGCGGCCGGAGCCGACCAGTAAAACGCATCCCTCTTAGATATCCCGACCACGCGACCCAGGATATCATGAATCCGAATTTCGGTATTAGACAATCGATTTTCGATCAACAATAACCGGGTACCCATCGACCGGACAGTCAAAGGTTCGAGAATTTTTCCGGATACGGCCTCGGATTGGCCGAGTATCCGCAGGGTAATCTGCTTCAGGGCTTCGATGCTGTCGCCGGTAAGGTCTTTTAATATCAGACGCACGTCGTACGGTCCTTCGGCCAGACCGACCGTGTTCCAGTAGTCCAGAGCCGCGTGGCGCGTCTCGGTGAACAGCGAGTCTCCGATCGGGATCCATGTCGAATCGCCCGTGGGCCGGTAAAAGAGTTGGTAAAACCGGAAATCCTGCGGATTGTATGGACCGGGATCGATCCAGGCCGAGCCGAATACGGGAAACGTGTCGTTCACCCGTGCGCTGGACGGCCCGGTGATTCCGGCAACGAACACGATCGCGGTATCCGACGGTACGGGGTCTTCCGGAAACTGGGAATTCACGATGATCATGATCGAGGCGCCGGTCGCCCAGATATTGCCCATGGTCATCGCGGTGTAGCCCAGGACCAGCAGGCCGCGGTTCTTGGCGATCACGTCGCAGGAAAGGCTGGACAGAAAGCAGAAATTTGTCGCGTTACCGCTGGCTTCGATGTGGCCGCCGCTGCCGTCGCAGAAGGAGTTCAGGATCGTGGCGAAGCTGTACTCATAGGCGCACAGCTCGCCGAAGATCGAACTCCTCACCTCGACGAAGGACGATTCCGCGGGGTACAGGTTCCAGGTCTGGATCGTCGTGTTGCGCAATCGGAAAATCCGGTCGCCCACGGGCAAAGTCCAGTCCTGGTAATGGAGGTTATTGACCAGCCCGGTGATGCTGTCCCGGTTGTTGAACATGAGACCCGTGGTCCGGAGGGTCGAGCTGTCGATGATAACCATGGATCCGGTCAGGGGGATAGATGCCCACATGACATTAGATGAGGTGTCGATCTCCACATGGTAATTGACGCCGGAGACGCCGGGCCGGGTCGAGTCGATATAAAAGCCCCAGGTCGAATCGCCTTCGGGAAAATTTATGGTGACGTTGCTGCCGTCTTCGAAAAAATACCAGGTGAGTAGATTGTTAACCCGGTTGAAGCGCGCGTAGCAGTTGTTGCTGAACAGCCACTCGCCGGTGATGCCGACCCGGTCCAGTATTGCCCGACCGTTCTGGTACAGGCCGGCCGTGATCCAGTCCCGGTTGGTCACGCGGTTCATGCGGATCTCGCCTTTGCCGGTGACGGCGATACTGATCTGGTAGCCGTTAAAACCGGTGTTGCAGTCAGCAATGAAGAATTTGCCCGAATCCGTGAGGACAATGGCGTGGTGGTAAATGTAATACTGGATGATGTTGAGCGCGCTTGAATCCGCCGTTACTTTGCCACCACCGTACACGTACATGTCTCCGTTCAAATTGAAGTCGGCGTTCTTGATCCTTAACACGCCATCGTTGAAGACGAAAATATTGCCTTCGTTAAAGAAATTTCCGGTGATGTAAAGGGTTTCGGCCGGCGTGTCGCCGATCAGGATGTCGCTGCGACCGGGATTGGGCGGTAATTTTTCCCTGTTGAAACGCGGCATATGGGGGATAAGCCCGGGGCGAGCCTGCCAATTAAAAACGGGCGCCGGATCCGCGTAATGCAATCGCATGTATTCGCTTATTTTGTCGACATTTGCCTGGTCAAACTGGAAAAAGGGCAGAATGAGAATGAACCACATGATTCCTCCTTGTTAATATTGATATTCTATAGAAATTGCGGATTAAGTCAATGTATTCTATCCCGTTAGAGACCGGCGGGGATGATATAAAGGGTAACACGTTACCCGTCGGGGTTTATATTTGCCGGTTCGTAGCCGGCAATAAAACAGAGACTGGAAAAATCGTCAAAGCAGAGTAGAAAATATGTCGGACAAACCCGACCGCTACCATTTATTAAAATCCTTGATAAATAATAAAATCTGGTTATTATTTTCCATGAAGAAAATTTTTGTCTTCGCGATTTTGATCGCGGTTATATCCTGCTCCAAATCCCAACCGCCACAGATCGATTTTTTCAAGGAGAACGTCGTAATCGATATTCTTAAGGACCGGGTGAACGTGACCGGCATATATTACATGAAGAACCTGACCAACATCGACAAGCGGGTGACCTTTTACTACCCGTTCCCGGTCGATTCGCTCCACGCCTACCCGGATATCATCCTGATCGATTACCCATTCGACAAGGATACGGCCGGCATCTATTTCGACCTGTCGATCCCGGCCCGCCAGGCCGATTCGTTCAAGGTGCTCTACCAGCAGAAACTGACCAAACGCCAGTGCCGCTACATAACTCTGACCACCCGGCAATGGCAGAGGCCGATAAAATTCGCGTCGTTCACCGTCATCGCTCCCGAGTTTCTGAAACTCAACATCAATTATCCGGTCAGCGGTAAGGAGACGATCAACGACACGGTTTTTTACTATATCCGGCTTAAAAATTTCTTTCCGGGCGCGGATCTGAAAATCAAGTGGTGACGGGTATGAAGGTGATAAACGAGCGACTCGAGCTTGAAACCAAAGGCAGCAACGACCTGGTCAACATCACCGATGATCTGGCGCGGATCCTGTCCGCTTCCAAGCTCAAAAACGGCCAGATGTCGGTTTTTGTCATCGGTTCGACCGCGGCTCTTACGACCTTCGAATATGAACCGGGTTTGATCCAGGACATGCAGAAACTGTACGAGCAGATCGCGCCGGCCCACGTATCTTATTATCACGACGAAACCTGGGGCGACGCCAACGGTTTCAGCCATGTCCGGGCCGCGCTCCAGGGCCCGTCCATTACAATCCCGTTTGAAAGCGGCCGTTTGCTCCTGGGAACCTGGCAGCAGGTGGTCCTGGCCGAATTCGACAACCGCGGCCGGCACCGCCAGGTCGTGGTCCAGTTAATCGGCGAATGAAAGATTTTTAAAGTCTCCGACGCCGAGACAGTCCCGCAGTCCGTAATCTCCGACTTTTTCCCGCTCCAGATAAAATAGCAAACCGCCAATGCCCAGCTTTTCGCCCAGGTCCTGGCTGAGCTGGCGGATATAAACCCCGCCCGCGCAGGCGACCCGGCAGGTCAGGATCGGCGGCCGGAAATAAACGAGCTCGATCGAGAATATTTCCACGGTTTTGGCCTTGGCGACTTCGATGCCCTGGCGGGCAAGTTTGTAAAGGGGTACGCCCTCGTGTTTGGCCGCCGAATAGGCCGGCACCTTCTGCTCGAATCGGCCGGTAAAACCGGCGATGGCGGATTCGATATCCTTCTTATCCAAAGTCGAAAAGTCGATGGCCGGTAGCTGGGTTATCGATCCGGTTATATCCTGGGTCGACGAGGTGGCGCCAAGCCGGACTCCGGCCAGGTAGATTTTCGTCCAGGCGCGGATTTCCTCGAACCGGGTTGTGGCTTTTCCCAGAAGCAGGAGCGCGACGCCGGTTGCGAACGGGTCCAGAGTACCGCCGTGGCCGATTTTGCCCTGGAATTTTGTTTCTCTCTTGAAAATCCGCACCAGGTCATAAGTCGAATACCCGATCGGTTTATAGACCGGTAAGATCTGGTCGGCCGAAATGACCATGTTTAACGGAATTTTAGGTTACGGAGTTTTGAACCACAGATGGAGATAATTAAGACCCGAAGCCGTGTTGAACAGAACGACTTTTTCCTTATCCTTGATCCAATTCTGCTCGCGCAGGCGGCGGAACGCGGCCAGAGTCGCGGCGCCCTCGGGGCACGGAAAGATGCCCTGGGTCGCGCTGATCATCTGCAGGCATTCCATGATTTCGCCGTCGGAAACAGTCACGGCGATGCCCTTGCTCTCGCGGATCGTCCGGAGCATGATGAAATCGCCGATCGCGGCCGGCACGCGCAGGCCGTCGGCGATCGTCTGGGGTTTGGTCCAGGGCTCGGCGGTTTCCTTGTTCTCGTTGAAAGCCCGGACAATCGGCGCGCAGCCGTCGGACTGGACCGCGACCATACGCGGTTTACGGGTTTTGATCCAGCCCAGGTTTTCCATTTCCTCGAACGCCTTCCACAGGCCGATCAGGCCGGTGCCGCCGCCGGTGGGGTAGACGACCACGTCGGGCAGTTCCCAGTTCATCTGTTCGGCGAGTTCGAAGCCCATCGTTTTCTTGCCTTCGACCCGGTACGGTTCCTTGAGCGTGGACATGTCGAAGCGGCCGGAATCGCGCGCCTGCTGCTCGGCGACGCGGCCGCAATCCGTGATCGTGCCGTCGACCAGATCGACCTTGGCGCCGTAGGCGACGCATTGCATGATGAATGACTTGGGAACATCCTTGGGCATGAAGACGTAGGATTTCATACCGGCCAGCGCGGCATAGGCGCTGAGCGCGGTCGCGGCGTTGCCCAGGGAAGGCACGGATACGTGCTTGATGCCCAATTCCTTGGCGCGGCTGACCGCGACCGCCATACCCCGGGCTTTGAACGATCCGGTCGGATTGAAACTCTCATCCTTTATATACAGGTCAAGGTGACCCAGGGTCTGACCGAGGCGCCGGGCATGGATCAGGGGCGTAAAACCTTCGCCCAGGCTCAAGCGATTGGCCGGATCCAGAAGTGGCAGGAGTTCGTGATAGCGCCAGATCGTGGGTTCCCGGTTTTTTAAGTCTTCCTTTTTAATGGCTTTTTTGACCTTTTTCAGGTCGTAGATGACGACAAACGGCTTGGCGCAGACCGGGCAGGTATTCCATACGGTGTCATAGTTCGCTTTTTTACCGCATTTGGCGCATTGCAAGTGACTGATAAATTCCATTGCTCGACTCCTTCGGGTGAAGAATTTGATAATTATAACCAATAGTCCCGGCATGTCAATAATCATGCTTTGGTGGTTGACACGGGAATTAATAATTATATAATACGCCGATATGGCGGGAGATCGAAGATTGAGCGTAACCGGCGTAGTGGCCGGAGTGCTGATTCTGATTGCCGTGATCGTCGTGGCGATAATTTTATTCTGGCCGGCCAAACCGAAAACCGAACCTTCGTCGACCCTGAGCGTACCCATCGAACGGGCCAAGAATATTCAATGCTTAACCCAATTAAGGAAAGTGACCGCCGCGATCCAGATGTCCGCGGCGGAAAACGGTAAATATCCCGGCCGGTTGCAGGATCTCGATGTCCTATCCGGAACCGATTTGATTTGCCCGGTATCCAACCGGGCTTACCGGTATGACTCGATTTCCGGCCGTGTTTCCTGTCCGGGACACGATTGAACGAGTCTCTCTTTATGCTTGACAAAAAGTATATTTTAATTAAAATCAAAAATCGATAAGGAGGTTTAAATGGGCAAGTGGCAATGCACCATCTGCGGTTACATATATGACCCGGAATTCGGCGATCCCGATAACGGCGTTGAGCCGACCACGATGTTCGAGGACCTGCCGGAGGACTGGGTTTGCCCAGAATGCGGAGCAGAAAAAGACCAATTCGAGCCTTATACCGAAGAAGAGGAATATTAAAGGGATTTTCAATCCCCTTTTAACCGTCTTTACTCTTCTGCCAACTATTCCGATCTTAAACCTTTTTATTGATCCGCGCGTCATATTATGATGAATGGAGACGATGATGTTTTACTGGTCAAGGAATTTAAAGCGGGTCAGGATAAGGCTTTCGAAACCATTCTTGATAAATACCGTCTTTCCGTTTATTCGATCTGCTACCGATACACCCGCAACGATGAAGACGCCCGGGAACTTTCTCAAGATGTGTTTATCAAAGTATATCGGAATCTCGATAAATTCAATGAAAAATCGAAACTTTTTACCTGGCTTTACCGGATTGTCGTTAACACCTGTCTATCTTTTAAACGAAAAAATAAGTTTTTTAAAGAACCGTCGACGATGGTTGAAACGTTGGTTATGCCCATGGAGGAGAGGTTAATGATGAAAAAGGCCATCGATGACGCGCTGCAGGAACTCCCCGAACGCCAGCGCATGGTTTTTATTTTACGCCATTATGACGGTTATAAATTCGATGAGATCGGCGAACTGATGGGGATCACCGGCGGTGCGGCCAAGGCCAACCATCACCATGCGATAAAAAAGTTAAGGGACCTTTTAAAGGAATGGTTATGAAGGAATGCGATTATCAAAATCGGATCATTGATTATCTTGAAAACAGCCTGACCGCGGACCGGCGCCGTGATTTCGAGGCTCATCTTGAGGATTGCCTGTCGTGCACGGCGGAGATACAGCGGATGCGGAATTTGTACGGGCTGCTTTCCGAAGACCCGGTCGTCGCCCCCGAACCCGGATTCTGGCGGGCAATTCACGACCGCGTCCGTTCCGAAGCGGCGGAAACCCGGCCCATACCAATCCGGATGCGCCGTTTCGCGTGGTGGAAACTTACCCCGGTCTTGGCCCCGATCCTGGCCGTGCTGGCGATATTTATTTTTCACCCGTCGAATCAAAAGACCGTCGCGATACCGGTTTCCCTGGATAACGTGATCCGGGATACGAACCTGGATCCCCTGATGCTCGGCCGGATCGTCGACGACAACCTGGTGAAGAGCATGGATCGGATCGAGCCTTATTATGAAACTGAGCTCGACGAGGTTATAACCGACCTCAACGACAAGGAAAAGGGTGAATTGATCAAGAAAATTACGGAGCAATATGTCGGTAAAATATAATCAAGGAGGTAAAATGTTACGTTGGCTGATTTTAATCACGCCGATTATCAGTCTTTTCGGCCAGGCCCCGAGGCCGGGACCGGAAGAAAGAGACCCGAGGGCGATCATCGAGAAAGTCCGGATTTATCGGCTGACCGAGGAGCTGGATTTGTCTACGGATCAAGCCGTGAAGTTTTTCCCGAAACTCAACGAACTCCGCAAGGCCGAGGACGATTTTCAGAAAGAGCGGATGGAATTTATTGCCAAACTGGAAGAGCAAGTCCGCGACCAAGCGCCGGAGAAAGATCTGGTACAGACTCTGAACGGATTCGAAGCTTTGATAAAAGTAAAGATGGAAAAAGACAAAAAGATCCGCGATGAATTAAGGGTATTGCTGACCCCGGTCCAGCAGGCGAAATTCGTAATTTTTCAGACTAAATTCGAGCAGGAGATTCGCGAGATGATCCGCGAGATCCGTGGGCACCGGCCGCCTCCGCCCAAGGATTGATTCCGGCGATACTTAGGGTGTTTTCAATTCCGACAGGAGCGTCAGCAGTTCGTTGTTCAGCGATTCGGTCAGTTTGATGTCTTCCAAGACGGTGCTGGTCCGGTGGCCGACTTCCCGGCTGCCTTTCACTTCCTTGAGGGTGATCGTGAATTCGACGCGGGATCCGGATTTGCTCACCCGGCCCAAGATAATATAATCACAGAGCAGGCTCGCGCCGATATTAATGGCTTGGGTGTCATCCACGTTCCGGGGGGTGGGGATACCCTTTTTAAGAATTTCGGAATTGACCTGGGCGGGACTGACAATATTATATAAGTTGGATTTGCTCTTCAGCGCGGTATACAGCTGATTCTGGCAGGTCTGCCCGAGGTCGGCGTTTTTCGCCTCCTCATTTTCCTCGCGGAAATAAAAGACGGCGATGGTTTTTTTGGCTTCGCCGGTCGGCAGAGTCTGGGGGCCGTATTCGCGGTTCAGATCGTTGATTACCAGTTCGGTTAAATTTAAGTCCGGCGACGCGAAATACACGCCCTCGGTAAGGTCCATGACCGCGGAAAAACCTTCGCCCTGGGCGATCTTGGCGACCGCGTCGTTGATCTTTTTAAGCAGGGGCGCCATCAGTTCGTCGTTCTTCAGTTCCACCTTGCCGCCGGGACCGAAGATGTCCTGAAGGAACTGGTTATAGGACCGGTTGAAGGTTTCGATTTCGTCCATTTTTTTCAAGCGCGCTTCCTCGGAAAGCAGAAGTTTCTGGGCTTCGAGCTCGTTCTTGATTTTTTCGATGTTGATCTGCAGCCGGCTGGCCGAATCCCGGAGCACGCCGACGTATTCGTTGAACTGAATGTTGGCCGATTTCGTGGCCTGGTACTCGCTGATTATTTTCTTCGACTCCACGAAGCCGATTTTCACTTCCTTGGCCAGCAAAAAGACCGGGATCATCAGAAAAAGCAGATTTTTTTTCATGCCGCCTCCCGTTGGGTATTATTTTAAAACATCCCGAAGGGGTTAATCTGGAAATGCGGTTCAAATCCCGGGTGCTCCCGGTCAAAACCGTACCCCAGGTCAAAGCCCACGACGCCCATCATCGGTATTTCGATCCGGAACCCGGCGCCCAAACCCCTCCGCAAGTCGTTTAGATTCATATCCCGCCACGACGAAAAGGTATTGCCCGTATCGTAGAATAACAAGACCGCCATGCCCTGGGATATTTTCAGTTTCATTTCCAGGTTATTGATGAAGAGCGCGTTGCCGCCGACCGCCCGGCTGTTTTCCTGGGGCGAGAGGGAACGGTCCGGATAACCCCGGACCCCGTCCTCGCCGGTACCGCCCGCGTAAAAACGCTTGTAAAGCGGCACTTCGTCGAGGCTGGTGACCAGACCGACGCGCATCCGGGCCATGAGGACGAATTTCCACCAGACCGGGAAGTAGGTCCGAACTTCGAAGGTCATGCGGTTGTAATCGACGTTCGCAAACAGGAATTTCTTGGCGATTTCAGCCTGAAGCGAGATATAGGATCCGCTCGAGGGGTTGAAGATAAAATCGCGCGTGTCCCGGGTCAGGCCGATGCTGTTTGAGACCGTCCACCTGGGGAACGTGTCGTCGTAAAGAGAATAACCGGATGTCGGCGGAATATAACTGTCGGCGATGTCCAGGATCTGGGTTCGTTCGACGCGGAAATTATAGAACATTCGCGTGTAATCGATGTAAAACGGAAAAGATACGTTGGCCGAGGTGCCGATATCCCGCTTGGTATAGTAATCCCAGAGCCGGTTGGTGTAGTAAATGTCGACCCCGGCCGAGGTCCGGGTATCAAACAGCCACGGTTCGGTAAGGCCGAGCTGGAAATTGGTCAGGCGGCCGCCCAGTTCGATTTTGGTATACATCTTCTGGCCCCGGCCGAACATATTGGGGTGGGAGAGCTCTAGGTATCCGGTCAGCCGGTCCTGAGCCGAATAAGCCACGCCGGCGCCCACGGACCCGACGCCTTCCTTTTCCTTCATTTCATAGATGAGGTCGACATTGCCGCTGTCGTCCCGGGAACCGGTCAGGGGATTGATGCCTTCAAACAAACCGAGATTCATTATTTCGCGCGCGCTGCGCACGACCTGGGAACGGCGCAGACGCTGGCCCGGGAGGGTCACGATCTCCCGGCGGATGACCTTCTCGCGGGTCCGGAAATTGCCGGTGATGATTACCCGGTTGATGTTGGCCGGGGTCTGCTCGGAGACGACGAAATTGATATCGATGATCGAGTCCCGGGCGTTTTCGACGGGGACGATCGAACAGTAGATGTAGCCCTCGTCCGCGTACATGCCCCCGAAATCCTGAAGCGACGTCTGAATGCGGGTCAAATTGTAAACATCGCCGAGTTTGATTTTTATCGTTTTGCCGAGTTGATCATTGGTAAAGACGGTGTTCCCCTCGTAGGAAATATTGCCCACGTAGTATTTGCGTCCTTCGGAGATCGGGAAGGTGATGACCAGCCGGCTGTTCTTGGCTTCGATCACCGTTTCCCCGACCTGCACGTCAAGATATCCGTTTTCCTTGTAAAAGGATTTAATTTTTTCGACGTCACTTTTGAGTTTCGCCTTATCCATCCGGCCGCTGCGCAGGAAACCTTTTTCCTTGTTTTCGATTTTCCGCTTGAGTTTTCCGTCCGAGAAGGCCAGGTTGCCGGTAAACTCGATTTTCCCGATCCGGAGCGGTTCGCCCTCCCGGATAAGGAAGAACAGCCTCACCCGGTTTACCGTATCCGGGATGACGCTGTCGCGCACTTCGGTTGAATAAAATGTCTTTTCGGTGTACAGGTCGAGGATCCGCTTCCGGGCATCGAAAATCGCCCGGTCGGTCAGAATCTGGTTGGTTTTCAGTTCCGATCGCTTTTTTAAATCCCGTTCGCCGATCCGCTTGTTCCCGCGGAACTGGACCTCGCCGCTTAAGATCGGAGCTTCTTCGACGAGAATCTTGATGAAGATGCCGTCGGCGACAATGGTCGTGTCGACCGCGATGAAGTTGAATAATTTTAACCGGCTCAGGTTATTGACCGCCTGGGCGATCATGGTTTCCTTGAACTGGTCGCCGATCGCGAAGCCGACGGTTTGGATGATCAGGTTGGGTTCGGTGGACCGGCTCTCGACCTTGATGTCGGCGATGGTATAGGACAGGAGGAGGTAAAGGAGGATCACTTGACCTTGAATTCCAGTTTGTCGCCGACCCGGATCAGCCGGATGTGCCGGCCGTCCTTGATGTTGCCCTTCAATATTTCTTCGGACAGCGGATCCTCGATCAGCCGTCGGATCGTCCGCTTGATGGGCCGGGCGCCGAACTGGGGATCGAAGCCTTCTTCTACGAGGAGTTCCTTGGTTGCCTCATCCAGTTCCAGGATCAGCTTCTTGTCCGTGAGGCGCTCGTTCACCTCGGCAATCAGGATATCGACGATCCGCAACATTTCCTCCCGGCCGAGCTGCCGGAAGACGATGATCTCGTCGATGCGGTTCACAAATTCGGGAGAGAAGAGGCGTTTGACTTCATCCATCAATTTTGATTTCATGTGGTCGTAGGTGACGCTCCCGTCGATCCGCGTGAACCCGAGGCTGTCGCCCTGTTTGATGTCGGCGGTGCCGATGTTGGAAGTCATGATGATCACGGTGTTCTTAAAATCCACCTTCCGGCCGTAGGAATCGGTGAGCTGGCCGTCCTCCATGATCTGAAGCAGAATATTGAAGACATCGGGGTGGGCTTTCTCGATTTCATCGAGCAGGATGACCGAGTAGGGTTTGCGCCGGACTTTTTCGGTGAGCTGGCCGCCTTCTTCGAACCCGACGTACCCGGGCGGCGCGCCGATGAGCCGGGAGACGTTGAATTTTTCCATGTATTCGGACATATCCAGCGTGATCAGGGAATTGATATCGCCGAAAAGGAATTCAGCCAGGCGCCGGGCCAATTCGGTCTTGCCCACGCCGGTAGGACCGAGAAAGACGAAGGAACCGATCGGCCGGCGGGGATCTTTGATGCCGGCCCGGCTCCGGCGGACCGCTTTGGAAATGACCGTGATTGCCTCGGTCTGGCCGACGATTTTTTTCTGCAGTTCGTCTTCCATTTTGAGGAGCCGTTTGGATTCTTTTTCCTCGATCCGGGAAACGGGAATGCCGGTCCAGCGCGAAACAACAAAAGCGATATCCTCCTCCTGGACCTGGGGCCGTTCCCCGCTGGAGACGTTTTCCTTCTTTTTCAGCTGATCCTGAAGTTTCTGCTCTTCCTTGTGGAGGTCGGCCGCCTCCTCGTATTTTTGGTCTTTGACCATTTTGTCTTTCTTGAGCCGGATTTCGTTAAGTTTCACTTCCAGCTCGAGGAGCTTCGGGTCTTTGATAATCTTGGACAGCTTGACCTTGGCTCCGGCTTCGTCGATGACGTCGATGGCCTTGTCGGGCAGGAAACGGTCGGTTATGTAGCGGTCGGAGAGGTAAGCGGCGGCTTCCAGAGATTCGCCGGTATAGCTGATCTGATGGTGTTCCTCGTAATTCTTTTTCAATCCCTGAAGGATATTGATGGTTTCCTGAACCGTCGGCGGGTTGACGATGATCGGCTGGAAACGCCGTTCCAGGGCGCTGTTCCGCTCGATATAGCGCCGGTATTCTTCCATCGTGGTCGCGCCGATGCATTGGAGCTCGCCGCGGGCCAGGGCCGGTTTGAGCATGTTCGAGGCGTCGATCGCGCCCTCGGCCGCGCCCGCGCCGACGATTGTATGCAGCTCGTCGATGAAGATCACGATATCTTTGTTCTTGGTTACTTCGTTGATGACCGCCTTGAGCCTTTCCTCGAACTGACCGCGGTATTTGGTACCCGCGACGATCGAAGCCATATCCAGGGCCACGACTTTTTTATTCTTCAGGGAATCGGGGACGTTGTTGGCGATGATGTCCTGGGCCAGTCCCTCGACGATCGCGGTTTTACCGACACCCGCTTCGCCGATCAGGACCGGATTATTCTTTTTGCGGCGGGAAAGGATCTGGATGACCCTTTCGATCTCCTTTTCCCGGCCGATAATCGGGTCGAGCTTGCCGTCCCGGGCCAGGATCGTAAGATCGCGGGAAAAAAGATCCAGCGCCGAACCGCGGCTTTTCGCTTTGGTCTTGCCGGTCGCCACGCCTTCCGGCCGGAGCAGCTGGATGATTTCGTTTTTTACCGTTTCGTATTCGATGCCGATTGATTCCAGAATCTGGGCTCCCGGACTGCCTTCGGTCCGGATCACGCCCAGCAGCAGGTGTTCGGTACCGACGTACGAATGGCCGAAATTTTTAGCTTCTTCCATAGCGAGATTAAGGCAGATCCGGGCTTCGTTGCCCAGCGTTACGTCGATTTTTCCGCCGGATCCGATGCCAATGGAATTCTCTATGTTCTTGCGGAGTTCGTTCAACTCCAGACCCAAATTAATCAAAACCATGGCGCCGACTCCTTCGCCCTCTTTGATCAAGGCGAGCAGCAGATGTTCGGTGCCGATGAAATTATGCTTGAACCTGACCGCTTCGTCCCGGGCCAAATGGAGTATTTTTCGAACCCGTTCGGTAAAACGTTCCTGCAAACTATCCTCCTTAATTATTTGGTCTGAATCATTTTAACCAAAAAGAAGCCGCTGTCAATATCATTTAAAGTAAAAAATAACGCGATGCCGGATTAAAAACGAAAATCCATAATAACGTAGTTTAGACCATCGAATGACCGGTATGGTTAATCCCTTTAAGAAATGAATTTATCCCATTAGAGATAAGGTATTTATAACATACGCAAAAAAAGGTTGCCGTCGATAAGTCATTCTATCTCTAACGGGATTTATATTTCTTGGAAACGGGCGAAAAAGTTAAAAAATGACGGCGGTCGGTTGACCAGTTTCAGGCGGGGCAGGGGTTGGTTGTATATTTTACCGATCGCTTCCGCGACATACGCCAGATGGGCCAGGGTATAGACCCGGCGCGGTAGGGCGAAACGAAGATCCGGACCGAATACGCCGCCCCGAATACCGGTTTCGAGGAATATCCGGCCGGCCAGGGCAAAGGCCGCGTACGGCCGGCGCGTTGTCGTTATTACGACCACTCCGTGCCCGCCGACCGGTTCATAGGTTTTGACGCCCCGTTCCTTAAGCGCCCAGGCCAGGAAGCGCAGGCTCGAAATTTGGTAGCGCAGGAAATCCTCGTCGATCGCTTCCCGGAGGCCCACGGTCATGGCCGCAAGGTCGCGGGACGCCAATCCGCCGGACGTGGGGTAGGATTCCTGCCGGATGACTTCTTTGATGATCCGGTTCCATAATTTACGGTCGCGCAGCCCGATCAAACCGCCGATGTTCGCCAAGCCGTCTTTTTTTCCGCTCAGATAGGCGGCGTCCGCGGCGTTGAACATGCGCCGGACGATCGTCCGGAGCGGATCCGGAGACCGCGTGTAATCTTTGATCAAGTAGGCGTTGTCCGCGAAACGGCTGGCGTCCAAAACGAGGGGTATGCCGCGGGATTTGGTGATCCGGTGGGCGGCGACGATGTTGTCCAGGGAAACGGCTTGCCCGCCGTGGATGTTGTTGGTTACGGTCATGATCACGAGCTTGACCGACCGGTCTTTGCCGGCGACCGTTTTCAACTGGCGCAGGTCGAGGTTGCCGTTAAAAGGCGGATCGGGTTTCCAAAGATCGACGGCCGCGCACCCTAAAGCTTCGATATTGGCGCGCGTCGTCTCAAAATGCGTGTTGGCCAGAACCCGGCCGCCGGGTTTGAGGAGGAGGCGAAAAAGGATATTCTCCGCGGCACGGCCCTGATGGACGGGTTGAACAAAGGGGAATCCGGTCAGTGCGCGCACGGTGGCGACGAATTCCTCATGGGCTTCCTGGCCGGAAAAATCCTCGCGGGTCCTCAGCATCGTCGCCCATTGATCGGCGCTCATCGCGCCGGTGCCGGAATCCGAAATCAGGTCGATCATGACGTGTTTGGCCGGGATCAGGAACGGGTTGTAACCGGCTTCGACCAGGACCCGGGCCCGACGTTTTTTTGAGGACCGGGCCAGCGGTTCGACGACTTTGACGCGATACGGCTCGAACATGATTACGGTCCGCCGGTTTTGAACGGACCGGCTTTTTTCATCAGGATTTTATTTTTTGGATCGAGTTTCAGCGCTTTTTCATAAGCTTGGCGGGCCAGTTCGGGTTCGTCCAGTTTTAGATAAGTGTCGCCCAGGTGTTCCTGGATAACCCCGTCCTCAACGATTCGATTCGCGCGTTCCAGCTCCGCGCGCGCCTCTTCGTACCGTTCCTGCTGATATAAAACCCATCCCCGGGAATCAATGATATAGCCGTTGTCCGGCTCCAGCGCCAGGGCGCGGTCGATGAGGGAGAGGGCGTAGTCGAGACTCTCGCCTTTTTCCGCCAGGGTATAACCGACGTAATTCATGGCCGTACTGTTCAGAGTATCGATCTTCATGATCTTATGAAATATAACGAAGGCTTCTTCTTTCCGGTTCCCGCGGTCGCAGAAATTGGCGAGCGCCTGGAGGACCGATAGGTTCCGGGGATTAAGAGTCAGTGCCTTCCGGTAATTATGATAAGCGTCGGCGGGTCGGTTTTCCAGCTCGGCGCAGAAACCGAGCAGGTAGTAGATCTCGGACGGATCGGCGCCGCGATGGGCCGCTTCGCTAAATGCGGAACGCGCTCCGGTATAGTCCCGTTGGTCGATCCGGACAAAGCCCAGATAGATCCAGAGTTCCAGAAAATCGGGGTTTACCTGGAGGGCCTGCTCGATTTCCTGCCGGGCCTGGTCATAGCGGCCGCTTTCCATGAAAATTTTACCGACATAAAACCGGGAATAAGTATCGGCCGGGTTGAGCCGCGAGGCGATAAGAAATTCGTTCAGGGCGGCCGTGCTGTCGCCGGTTTTGTAGAGGGCAAAACCGAGGCTGCGCCGGACTCCGGTTTCGTAATAATCGGCGGCCAGGATTTCCCGGGCGGTCCCGGTGAGCTTATGATATTGGTCGGTATCCGAGTAGAGGTCGACCAACCGCATCCGGATCGTGTGAAGGGAATCGGCGGGCAGGGCTTTTTCGTAATAATAAATGCTGGAATCTTTGATGCCCAGATAGTCGAAACCGGTGGCCAGGCCGAGGATCGCGGTCGTGTTGGTCTCATCCAGCGCGTAGCTTTTCCGGTAATAATCGACCGCCGACTGGTGGTCGTTCATTTTTCCGGAGAGGGTTCCGAGCTGGGCGTAGAGGCCCTGGGTTTTCTGTTCCTCGGGTATATCGTTCAAGGTTTTGAACGCCGATTTCAGGTCGCCCAGCACTTCGTAGATTGTCGCGATGGCGGAGTAGATGTCCTCCCGCTGGTTCCGATTTTCCTCGTACCGGAGACTATGCCGGTAATACTCGATCGATTTTTTAAATTCGCCCTTGCCGATATATCCGATGGCGATGCTCAGATAAAGTTTCGCATTACCGGGGATCCGTTCCAGGCTCCGGTTGGCCCAGGCGATGCCCTCATCGTATTTCCGGAGCTGGTAATAGGCGTTGATCAGGGCCGTGTAGAGTTCGGGAACTTCCGGGTCGAGCGCGACCGCTTGCCGGTAATATTCGACCGCTTCGGTCACCTTGCCCTCGAGTTCGAGCTGGTTGCCGATGCTGTAAAGCTCGTAGGAAGTGGCGCCATTAGCGCCGATAATAAGCGCGGTTAGAATTCGATATAGGTGGAGAAGAGCCATAATTTATCCGGATTTTTTATCGGGTCGTTATTCCCGAGATTGTAATCGAAGCTGACGCCGAACCTTTTGCCCTGGTGATGATAATAAGCCAGGGCGCGGATCAGGTGCTGGTGGTACAGGCAGGTGTCGCCTTTCGTGACGTGGAGTTTCGGACTCAAGTCCGCGCGGAAAGAACGGATTTTAATAAGGTTTAAATTCGCTTCCAGGATCGTCTCAAAGTCGTAATCCGCGCCGGCATTGATATCCCAGCCATGATACAGGAAATGGGGATAGACGCCCAGGGTCGCGTTCCAGTCGAAGCGGCCGGACGGCTCTGCGCTGCGAGAATAATGAGCGTCCTGAGATCCAAACTGCAGTCGGAACCGATTGAATACCGGCGTGCCCGGGATCAGGGTGTCGACGTCGTGCACGCAGTCGTGGACAAAATAGAAGCGCGCGAAATACGCCTCCATAAGATAGTCAAAACCGCCGGCGATATAGTAGTGACCGAATCGGGGGTCGAACGAAACCCCGCCCTGCTGCAGGCCCATTTCCAGATCATCGCGATAGTTGAGATAAAATGCGGAATTGCCGACTCGTAACACCGTGCAATAGAGCTCGACGACCACGTCCATGTTGTAGCGAATGGCATGCGAGTTGAGGTATTTGCTGACCATGCCGCGACCGTGGAAGTCGAGGGGTAGTTCAACGGCAAAGGACAAAGAACCAAAAATAAGTAAGTAGTAGGTAGTATGTAGAAGAATACGACAAATCTTAGAAGGTTGTAGGCGGGACGGGGGATGGTTAGGCATTTTTACGGTTCCGCGGTCGTTCCGCGACTTCCGCGATCAGGTCGCGGCCTTTCCGCCCGGATATCCGGGCTAGATAAAATTTGCCGATCGTCAGCTTGTTATGGGATATGATGATCCGGCTGTCGACCTCCGGGGCCGCAAATTCCGCGTGCCCGGTAAAATAGCCGTTGCGGTCGTTGATCAAAACCCTGTAAGACCGGCCGATCCGGGTTTGGTTTTTATCCCTGAGGATCGACCGCTGTAATTGTAAGAGGGTTTCATATCGCTTCTGAACGACCGGCGGCGGCAACGGTTTTAAACGCGCGGCAACCGTCCCCGGTTCCCGGCAATAGGGGAAAACCCCAAGCCAGTCGATATCCCGATGCCTGACGAAATCAACGAGTTCCTCGTGTTCGGCTTCGGTCTCGGTTGGAAAGCCCGCGATGACCGTGGTGCGCAGGGTGATCTTGCGGCGTTTGATCTCCTGGATTATTTCGTCGATCCGGTTCGGACCGACCCGCCGGTTCATAAGCCGCAGGATTCGGCCGTTTATATGCTGGATGGGCAGGTCGATGTATTTGCAGACCTTGGGATTTTCGGCGATCTCGGCGATCATTTCCTCGGACAGGGATCGGGGATGGGCATAGAGAACCCTCAGCCAGGAGATCCCTCTTATTCTCGATAACTCCCGGACCAGTTCCGCGAGCATGGGCCGGCGGTAAAGGTCGACGCCGTAGGCGGTCGTGTCCTGCGCGATGAGAATGACCTCGCGCGTTCCCAGGTTTGCCAGTTCGGCCGCTTCGGCCATGAGCTCTTTCATCGCGCGGCTTTTAAGCTCGCCCCGGATGAATGGAATCGTGCAGTAAGCGCAATGATTGGAACAGCCTTCGGCGATCTTCAAATAGGCGTAGCCGGCGGTGGTGATGAGCCGGGCTTCGGTCCGGTTTTCGTTCGGGGTGATGGTCCGGATCAACTTTTCCCGTTCCGATATCTTGAACCAGCCGTGGACGCGGGGAAATTTTTTCTTGAGCTTCGCGGCCGTTCGGTTCACGGCGCAGCCGAAAACGTAGATCCGCGGCCGGGATGAAAGTTTTAGAAGGCGCCGGATTTCTTTTTCCGTTTCTTCGAGCGCGGGCAAGATGAACCCGCAGGTGTTCAGGATCACCGCGTCGGCGTGGGCCGGACTGGTTTCCAGCGCGCAGCCGGCCTGGGCCAGGATTCCGATCAGTTTTTCGGAATCGACCAGGTTTTTGGCGCAGCCGAGGGAGATGAGATTGATTTTATTCAATTCGGATTAGTTTAACGATCGCGTGCGCGACCAGTTCACCCCGCGGATCCCAGGCTTCGGCGTCGGCGATGGCCAGGTTTTTTTTCAGGGTTGTTACCCGGCCGCACAGCCGGTATTTCTCGCCGACCCGCATCGATTTTTTATACCGCACGCTGATTTCCGCGGTTGCGGCTTTGCAGCCTTTTTTATGAGCGGCCCAGACCGCCATTTCGTCAAGCAGGGCGGCGATGATGCCGCCGTGCACGATTCCCTGATAACCCTGGGTCCAGACCGGAGGATCGAATACGGTCGTGACTCCATCCTCGGTCTCGACGATGTCCAGGCATAAACCGCGGGGGTTATCCGCGCCGCATACGAAACAGCGACGGTCCATCAGAAAATTATTGCTCAATGATATCGGTCCCTTTGGGCGGATTAAACTGGAAATTTTTTTTATTGATTTTTTTATTGATCTCGGTTTTTTCAAAAGCGAATTTGTTTTCGGCACCGGCCGGGTCGACGATTGAGATGTCGGTGATCTTATAGCCGGGTAAGGACACGCGGATTACAATCTTTCCGAAGATCTCGGTTTCTTCCTTGGGGGAGAGGGTGATCTCGTAAAAATCCTTATCCTCGCCGGTCAGGGCGGCATTGAAACGTTCGTTGTAGTCTTTCAAAAATATTTCCGGATTGATCGCGAAAGGCATCTGGGTAAGCGCTTGCCGGATCGCCCTTTTCTCTTTGGGCATGTAGATCCAGAGCGAAGCGCTGTCGCCGACCAGTACCTGCGGGGGATCTTTGATCGTCATCCGGAAAAAATTCGGCTTCAAAAAATATATTTCACCTTCGAACATGCGGCAAATCCCCGCCGCTTCGTCGCACATGGTTTGGGTGAATTTCGTGTAAAAACTGTTCAGGTTGGCGTAGGTTGCGTTCGTCCGGTCGACGACCTCGTCCAGGTTCGCCGCGCTAAGGCATGCGAACCCGATCATGAAAAGGCAAAGCGATAATTTTTTCATGGTTCTCCTTATCCTGACTATTCTACATATTAAGCGGTTAAAGTCAACATATCCGGTCGCTAACCATATTGATTAACCTCCGGATCTGAATAGTATTTATATGCTATGGATGAACCTTTCGTGGGCCGGGAGAGAGAGTTGAGCGATCTCGGTCATCACCTTGAGGAAGCGCTCGATTACCGCGGGCGATTGGTGATGATCCAGGGCGAAACCGGCGTGGGCAAAACCAAACTCGGCGAGGAGTTCGTCCGGCAAACCGTTACGCAAAATGTCCGGGTCGTCAAGGGTCGGGCAGTCCGGGACGACGCAAACCCATACGCGCCTTTCAACCGCATGGTCGAAGACGCGCTGGCAGACTTTGAATTCCGTCCAACCTGGATAACCAGGTTAATCGACCCAAAAATCGCGCCTTATTTTACCAATCTTTTACCTCAGATTCGGGACAATTATCCGGTTACATTCCCCGGGCGGGAACCGGAAACAGAAGAGCCAACGGCGGTCCGGGAAGCCTTCGATCGCTTTTTTGAAAACCTCTCGAAATATAAACCTCTGGTAATAACTTTCGACGACTGTCACTGGCTGGCGCCGGAAGCAGTCGAGGTGCTGAAATACTTATCCGCCCGGGCGGCGAGCCGTCCGATCTTGATCATCGGTACGGCCCGTCCCTTTCCGGATGACAGCGCATTGCGAAAAGCGATGGACCAGTTGTATGATCAACGCTCGGCATACCTGATCGACTTGAAAAACCTGGGTGCGACCGCCACGAAAGAATATTTGAGCCGCCGTTTCGGCCCCGGGATACGATCGGATTTCTCGAACTGGCTATTCCGAATCACCCGGGGGAATCCGCTTTTCATTTCCGAAATCATCAATACTTTGCATAGGCAGAATATCATCCGCCGCGACGATTCGGACCGGCATTGGCAGGTAACCGACGATTTTGAGGATTTCCCCCTGTCGCCGAGCGTGGAAAGTGTCATCAAATACCGCGTCGGGAATTTAAACCCGGCCGCGCGGAACGCGCTCGAGATCGCCGCCGTTATCGGAGATCGATTCGAGCCGGGTATGATCCGCTCCTTGATGTCGATAGCTTCAAGACCGGCTTTAATCAGGGTGTTGAACATTTTATACGGACAAAAAATCATCACCCGGATTAAGGATACGTGGGAATTCACGCACCCTTTGATAAGGGAATTGATTTATAAAAAGATGGACCCGATACCCCGGGGGCGCCTGCACCGGAGACTGGGTTTGCTTCTCAGGAAAACCGCCGGGAAAGAGGAATCGGCCGTTTATCACCTAACCCGAAATCTGACACCCGACGACGAAACGCCGGAACTGGCACGCTACCTGCTCGCCATGTCCCGTATTTTCCAAAGCCGTTTTGACAATCAGATAGCGTGGGATTGCCTCAAACATGCGGAGAAGATTTTGGATAGGAGATCGCGGAAACCCAACCGGGATATGATGGCCATAAAAGCCGAATTATACAATTTGACCTGGCTTTTGGGTCGCGATGTTCCATCCATCGACGATGTCATCGAACTTGCGGATAAATTGGTTAAATCCGGGCTGCGGCATGAGGCCGTGTCCGTTTACCGTATGATCTTCCACCGCTGCCTGGCGGATAACAGCCTGGACCGAGCCGAAAAGTATTTGACCATGGCTCAGGCTTTGGTTCGGGGCGATAAGGTTGCTAAATGGGGTTTGAAAGCGGAGAGTTCTTTACTGAAGCGCCGGCAGGGACTGTTGCCGGAGGCCGAATCTGAAACCAGAAAACTTATCACCCAAGTCGACATTCACCGGGCACCGAATGTCCTTTATAAGGCCTATCACAGCTTGGGCATGATCGCGTATCTTAAAGGCGACTTCCCGGCCGCCCACCAGCATATCTCCGAGGCGCTTCGGATCACCGAAGATTACGGCTTACATCCCTATTTGGGCGACGCCTACGCCAACCTGGGGCTCATCGAGATGGAAACCGGTCGGCTGGATTCCGCGCTTGAGAAATTAAACCATTCCGTCCGCGAAGCGGAGATCGCTCAGCGTTTACCGGCGATAGCGATCGGCGGGATTTATCTTGGTTTTTGTTACCTTCATAAGGGCGACCAGGAACGCGCGCTCAGCTATTTTGACAATTCAATCGGCCAGGCCGAAGCTATCCGTAACGTACGGATCAAGGCGGTCGCCCAGGTCGGCAAAGCGCGTCTTTTTCTGGATTTTGACCGGTGGCAAGAAGCCGATGAGGTCCTGGGTCGGATCTCAGTTGACGACCTGGACAAAGGCGCGCTGTGCGATTTTGGTTTATTGCGGGCCCGGTTATTACTTGAACAAAGGGATTTAACGCGGGCTGAGGCGACCGCCAAAAAATATCTCGCGCTTGCGGAAAAATTCAATTTCCGCATCCGCGTCGGCCGCGCGATCGCCGAGATCGGGTTTATCCAGATCAGCCGGAACCAAAGAGGCCCGGCGCGGTTATCCATGAAAAAAGCTTTGGATATCTTTCGCTCCTGTAAAATGAAGAACAATGTCAGTTCGTTATTGATCCGTTTCGGCCTTGCCTGGGGCGGACGCGAAGGAGAAGTTCATTGCCGGGAAGGGCTGGAAATTCTTAAGGAAATGGGGGCGATCCCGCGGATCGAGTATCTGATCGGACCGCTTAAAGAGCGGGGTTTCGCGAACGCTTTTCGCTTCGCCCGCGAGATAATCGCCGGGTTGCGCGAGGAAAAATTAGCCATTACCGCTTTCGGCGGATTGGCCGTAAAAAAACCGGGTGAACTGGATTCGATGTCCGAACCGGATTGGCCGTCCCGGAAAGCCAAAGAACTGCTCGGTTTGCTAATCGTTCTGTCCGGATCACGCAACGCGACCCGGGAGAAGCTGGCTTCTAGTTTATGGCCCGAGTTGAACGATCCGGGATCGAAAGCCAACTTCCGGGTAACGCTCACGCGGCTTAACCAGGCCCTGGAATACCCGGTCTTGCGTCATGAAGGTCAGGTCATCGCCCTGGACCGCGATAAGATCATTGTCGACGCGTGGGAATTCGAGCGGTTATTCAGGGAATTTGATGCTCTGAAACGGCAGGCCAAATTGCACCCGGCGGAAGACCGGGCGCGCCGGGCGATCGCGTATTATAAGGGCGATTTGCTGCTGGAATTTTATATCGGACCGATCGTGGATAAGCAAAGGGAGTTAAAAGAAAAAGCCAAAGACCTGCTGTTCTGGTTGGCTGGACGCTGCCAAGAACGATGGGAATGGACCGAGGCCGTCGCCCTGGCGCGACGGCATTTACTGCTCGATCCTTGCGACGAACGGGCCGGCCAGGTCATCATGGATGGACTGTATAATTTAGGCGACAGGACCGGCGCGCTACGTCAGTTCGAACACCTTAAATCCATTCTCAAAAATGAATTTAACGCTGAACCGGGTTCGGAAACAATCAGGATTTTTCGTCAGATTTCCGAAGACAAACCCCGGTAGACGCTTCCGGACCGCCGGGATCATCCTGTAACGCTTTTGTAACGTTACCCCATATACTTAGTCGTGAAAATAAAACGCGTGGAAAACAAAAAAATCTGCCCGTTATGCAATTATTTAGGATCGAAAAATGACCGGTCCTGTCCTTACTGCGGGGTTGGTTTGATCTCGGAATGCCCGGAGTGCAGCGCCCAGATCAAAACTCCTTTCGCGGAATATTGTTATATGTGCGGGAGCAGTTTTAAAAAAATAGTCGCAAGGGGGAAATCGTTGTAATAAAGGAGGCGGTAAAATGAAATGGATAATGGGAAGTTTGTTTTCGATCGGTTTTTTCATGACGGCATTCATATCAACCGGCCACGGCGCCGGTAACGGGGACATGAACAGGGAAAATGCATCTTTCCACCTTTTGAATTACCAGGCATTTATCACCGATACCCTGGGCAATCCGGTAAATAACGCCTCCTTGGCCGCGACCTTCGCGATCTTCGATTCCCTGACCGGCGGTCATAAACTATGGGAGGATACTCTGACCCTTGATGTCAAGCACGGTATTTTTCATGCGATCCTGGGCCGAGGCGTTCCGTTTTCCGATTCCATGTTCCTGAAAGCCGCGGATTACGGGTTGCAGATGACGATCGCAGGTCAGGCGCTCGCGCCGCGGTCAAAAATCGGATCCGTGGGATACGCGCTGACCGTTATCAGCGCGGACACGGCTGATTACGCGGTCCAGGCCGATGACGATGACTGGTGCCGCGGCGCTTCTCCACAGGATAGCGTTCTATTCACGGTCCGGCCCCTCGGTCTCGCAAAAGGCGCATCGAGCAACGTGCTGTACGGCAATGCCGTCTATTCCCACACGAATTTCGGCTATGCCTGCACCACGGGCGTGAGTGGATATAATTACCCGTTTATCACCTTGACCGGCGGTTGGCGCAATGTCGCGGCCGAAACGGCCGCGACCATAACCAGCGGTTATCGCAATAAAGCCTTGGGCCGGTATGCAACCGTTACCGGCGGCGGCATGAATTATACGGCCGGAGCTTATTCCGTGATCGTGGGCGGCAATTCGGATACCGCTTATGCTCCCTACGGAGGCATTTTATCCGGTTATTACAATAAGGCCGGCGATTCTCAGCTCGATACGTGCGCGGTCGTGGCCGGCGGAATGAGCAACTCGGCATTGGAAAAATACTCCTGGGTCGGCGGCGGCCGGGCCAATACCGTGATCAACTACTATGCCGCCGTGGTCAGCGGGAACGGCAATGCCGCGTGGGGCCAGTACTCGACCGTCGCCGGTGGGCAGGACAATTTGGCCTTCCAGCATTTCGCCACGATCCTGGGTGGAGTAGGCGATACGGTCCGATCCGTGTTCGGCGGGATCGCCTCCGGGGCGTCGAACAACGCGGGGCAGACCGCGACCGACTCATTCGCGATATGCATGTCCGGCTACGACAATCAAGCCCTTTCTAAATATTCGTTCATCGGCGGCGGCCGCAACAACTTGGCCAGCGACAGCTTCGCCACGGTCATCGGCGGTTACAGCAACCAGGCAATCGCCCGTTACTCGACCGTGATCGGAGGCTACAACAACTCGGCCAACGGCCAATTCTCGGCCATCGGGGGTGGTTATGCCAACCTAGCTTCTGGCGGCTACGGGGTGGTGATCGGCGGATATGCCAATGTCGCCTCTGGCGGGGGGTACTCTTCCGTGGCCGGCGGGTACTTGGATACGGTGGCCGGTTCTTATGGTTTTGCCGCCGGCAACAATTCGGTTGTGCCCAGCGCATATGACAATGCCACGGCATTCAACGGACAGACGGTGACCGCGAGCGGCGAGACCCATGTCGGGATACTGTCCAAGGCCTCCGGCACATTCACCATTGACCATCCTCTGGACCCGGATAATAAAATTCTGAATCATTATTTTGTCGAATCGCCGGACATGACTAATATATACCGCGGCACGGCGGTTCTAGGCCAAAACGGTCAAGCCGAGGTGTTCCTTCCCGCGTATTTCGACACTCTGAATTGCCGGCCCCTGATCCAGGTCTCGGCCATCGGTTCGGGCGACGCTTATATCCAGGAGAAGGTGAAGGGCAACCGTTTCGTCATCGGCGGCACGCCGGGCACCGAAGTTTCCTGGATCGTGACCGGCCAGCGCCGGGATCCGACCGCGGAGATCACGCGGATATTGATGCCGGTCGAACAAGTGAAGGAAGGCGACCTGGCCGGACATTTTCTCGATGACGATCTGCTGAGGGCGACCCGAAGCCAACTGCTCCGCATGGGCGTTGCCGACCGATTCAAATACCGGACGGCAACCGGCCCTGGATCGAATGGCGAGGGGAGGTGAGTATGAAACTCTCATTATCGTTCATCATGGCGTTCTTGATCCTAGAATCGGCGTTTAGCCAGCCTGCGTTCCGTCAGTCGGACGTCATATTGACCGCGCCCCGGCTTCTCAATTATCAGGGGTTTCTGACCGATACCCTGAGCAACCGGTTCACGGGTGAAGCGACGGTGAAAGTTTCTATCTGCGACGCTATCGTCGCCGGTCGGATACTCTGGACCGAGGTGATCACCAACGTTCCCATCGACCGGGGGATTTTCAATGTTGTCTTGGGTAACCTGACGCCGATCCCGGAGAGCGTGTTTTATTACCTTGGAGACCGCTGGCTGGAAGTGAGCGTCAACAGTTTCACGTTCGTACCGCGCACTCATTTTACGGCGTCGCCTACGTCAATGGAGGCGCTGAGGAGCAAGACCGCCGGATACGCCCTGGCCGTCGGAAAACCGGACAGTGATTGGGTGGTCGGTACCGGAACCCTGGACAGCACCCTCCTGACCGGTCACCGGTTGGGCATCAGCCGCGGCGGCGTCGGTAATGTCTTATATGATTCATACCAGTGCACCCATATCAACCTGGGTGTCGCCTGCACCACCGGGACCAATGGCGGGAATACTACCTATTTGACGATCCTCGGCGGTTACAGGAACCGGGCCGATTTGAACGGCTCCACTATCGCCGGTGGCGTCCGGAATCGCATCAACCAGTATTTTTCATTTATCGGCGGCGGATTCGGGAATGTCACGTACGGTAATTCCAGCGTGATAGCCGGCGGTAATAATGATACCGTGTATTGCCCCTATAGCGGCATCCTATCCGGTGCCGGGAACGCCATAGATGATGACACCGCTCATGGGAAAAATGATACGGCCGTTGTCGTGCTCGGAGGTTCGGGAAACAGGGCGTACCGGGGCAATTATGCGTTTATTGGCAACGGTAAAGGGAACCGTGCACAAGCCAGATGCGCGACGATAATAAACGGACAGGGGATGCTATTACAAGATCCGTGGGAAAGTGAATATAGCACCGGCATCAATGGCGATGGCAACAGGTTATGGGGCGGTAACAGCATCGGCGGAGGATTGAACGACACGATCAACGGCTGGTACCAGGGCATGCTGACCGGCGTCGGAAATTGGTTTGGATGGATTGATATTGGGTGGCCCAATGGAGAATGTTCCGTTATCGGCGGCGGTTACTATAATGCCAATAACGGCGATTATTGCTTCATTGGGAACGGGAGACGCCAATATTTACTGTATAATAACTGGGATGCCCCCCTTTATAGTGCGATTGGTGGCGGGTCCAATAATAGGTTATACGAGGAGCCATATGCAACGATCGGCGGCGGCAAGGGGGTTGATTATTACGACGCCAATTGGTTTGGGTCAAGGATCGGCGGATGCGAGTGTACAGCAGGTTCTAATTACAGCGCGACCGGCGGGGGGTATGACAACCATTCCGGATCTTACTCCGCCGTTGTCGGTGGTTACGGCAATACCTTCCGTGGCGGGGATGAGTTTGCCGCAAACAACCAATCCGGTTTTTCTGGATCCTCGACCGGTAACGCGGCCGTGTTCAATGGCCAGGAGGCAACCGCAGCCGGAGAAACCCGCGTCGGGATCATCGCCAAGGGTTCAGGCGCCTTTTCCATCGACCACCCGCTTGATCCCGAGCATAGGATCCTTAACCATTATTTCGCGGAATCGCCGGAGATGGTCCTTCTTTATCGCGGCATCGCGAAGATCGGGACCACTGGATGGGTCGAAGTCCGCTTGCCGGATTATTTTGAAAAACTCAATAAAAACCCGATGGTGAAACTCACCGGCGTCGGCACCTCAGACGTTCATCTTCTGAAAAAAGTCAGCGGTAATCGCTTTGTCATCAGCGGCCCTCCGGGGACCGAAGTCCACTGGCTGGTGACCGGGGACCGCAAGGACCCATCGGCCGATATCATACGGATCCTGAAACCGGTTGAGCAGGAAAAGGGCGCGGCCCTGGCCGGACGGTCCATGGACGATAATTTTCTGCGCAGCAGTTTGCCGCAGCTGGAACAGATGGGCAAAGCCGCCGGGTTCGAGTTCCGGTATCCAGCCAATAAAAAAAGATACGAAGATTCACAACGCGACCTGGAGGAAGCGGTCAAAGCCGGAACTGATGGCCGGGAAGGGAGGCAGCCATGATCCGCGCTCTATGCTCGATCATTATTTTTTGCACGGTAATTCTTTCCGGACAATCAATGACTCTGGATACCGTATACCGGTATCAGCATAGCCTCCTGAACCTACAGGGTTACCTGACCGATGACCTCGATACTCCCGTCACCCGTACTCTTGAAATGATTTTTTCCATTTATACGGCTTCTTCGGGCGGTTCATTATTATGGTCTGAAGATCATCGCGCCGAGGTTGTCACGAACGGGATATTCAGGACCACGCTCGGCACCATCACGCCGATCCCAGGCAGCGTTTTCGCGAACGGGACCAGCCGTTGGCTGCAGGTCCAGGTCGAGTCCGATGTCATGTCGCCCAGGACGCGGTTCGTGGCCGCGCCCTATGCGTTCCACGCGGTCAACGTGGATACCGCTCTCTACAGTTACAATGTCGCCAGCGATGGTGACTGGGTCCGGGGAGTGCCGGACAGCGTGCTGTTCACGGTCCGGAGGTGGGGACTGAGCCGCGGCGGGTCCAGCAACATGCTCTGGGGAACGCAGCAAAAGACCCACGTCAATTTCGGCTTCGCCTGCACGACCGGCGTCGATTCCGTGAATTATACCTATGACGTGATCGGCGGCGGTTACCGCAACTGCGCCGGCGCTTATGGTTCGTTCTCGACCATCGCAGGCGGCAGCTATAACCGGGTGATCGGCGGATACTCGACGGTCGGCGGCGGGTACGGCAACCGGATCTATGATTATTGGAGTACAATCTGCGGCGGATACAGCAACACGATCAACTGCCGGGGTGGAGGCATCCTGGCCGGTTATGGCAACATCGCCGGCGCCACCGTGCTGGATACGGCCGCGGTCGTGGTCGGCGGATATTTGAATTCCGCGCTCGGAAAATACTCTTTCGTGGGCGGCGGTTTGCGCAACACCTCGAGCGGCGATTACTCGGCCGTTGTCGGCGGAATGGACAACATCGCATCGGCTGATTATTCAACGGTCTGCGGCGGCGACAGCAATTTGGCGGCCGGCATTCACTCGGTAGTTGGCGGCGGTCGCGGTGATACGGCCTATGCGGTCTGGGGCGGAGTCCTGAGCGGACAAGGGAACGTCGGGGGCAACGATGCGATAGATACCTGCGCTTTTGTTGGCGGCGGCATGGATAACAGGGCCTGGGCTAAATACGCCTTCATCGGCGGGGGAAGTGGCAACTGGACGACCGCTATGTATGCCGCGATCATCGGCGGGCAGAACAACCAGGCAAGCAATTCGTATGCCACGGTCGGCGGCGGATTGTACAACCGGGCGACCGCTGTCTATTCAGTGATCGTCGGCGGTGATACCAATTCCGCTACTGCTTCTTATTCAGCGATCGGCGGCGGCCGCCGTAACCAGGCCACGGGCGCCTATTCCGTGGTCGCCGGCGGTGACCACTGCGTTTCATCCGGCAGTTACGCTTTCACCGCCTGTTCCTTATCCATGATCTCGGCATCCTATTCCAACAGCGTGGCGCTAAACGGTCAGATCGCCTCGTCATCCAACCAGACCCGGGTCGGGATCCTGACCAAGGCGGGCGGTACTTTCACGATCGACCATCCGCTGGACCCGGACAACAAGATCCTCAACCATTATTTCGTTGAATCGCCGGAAATGGTCTTGATCTATCAAGGGGAAGCCGCCATTGGATCGAATGGTCAGGCTGAAGTCGCATTACCCGATTACTTTGACGCGCTGACCAGGAATCCCATGATCTCTCTGACCGGTATCGGCGGGTCCAACGTTTATATCGTAGAGAACGTATCCAAGAACCGGTTTGTGATCGGCGGCACCCCTGGTATCGCAGTTGACTGGATGGTCACGGCTGAACGAAAAGACCAATCGTCGGAAATTACACGTATCCTTCTGCCGGTTGAACAAACCAAACAAGGCGATATGATAGGACATTCCCTGGATGACGATTTTCTGGCCGCAACCCGAATGCAGCTTGAAGAAATGGGGAAGGCGGATGGGTTTAAATTCCGAACCGTAGCCGGTCAGAAGAAATTTGAGGTTACGAAAAAAGCTCTGGAAATGGAGAAAAAGTAAGCAAGTTTTGAATTTGACTTAATCCCGTTAGAGAGGGTGAGGTTTCTCTAACGGGATTTTTTTATATTACCGTAAATTTCCGTTATCATTCCTGCACTTTTTTTGTGCGCGTTCTATAAAAAATATGCATTAATAAGTAAAAAATCCCGAAATATCGAAATAAAAATCAGGAATGGGTATTGCATATATTCCAAGTATGAAGATATTTCAAACCAACCTTAAGGAGGAAGAATGAATATCCTTACTTTGATCATGCTAACCGGTCATCTGTGGTTACCCAGGGTTCATGTACATTTCCATTCTTTTCATCCACTCGTCCCCGGGATCGTAGTAGTCGAGAATCATCCTTGTGCAATCGAAGAGGTTCCAAAGGAAAATGACGATGAGGAGACCCTGCTTTCCAAACCGATCACGATTGGAGCGTACGGCGCGTTCACGATGAAGTTCGACCAGCTTAACGACAATTTCGCCTACCTGCTCGGCGGCCGGGGCGGCCTTGTTTTTAACCGCGCATTTGTTATCGGCGGGGCAGGTTACGGTCTCACCAACGATATCCTGGTCGATGTCCAACTGCCATCCGGCCGATACTACATGGATTTCGGATACGGCGGTTTCTTTATGGAATACATCCTGGCGTCCCGAAAGTTAGCTCATCTGTCATTCAACGCTCTGATCGGCGGGGGAGATGTCCGGCTTCACGATGATTATTATTTTTTCGAATACGAAGACGACTTTTTCGTGTTTGAACCGGGCGCGGAACTCGAGCTTAATTTCTCGCCGCATTTCCGGATCGGGGTCGGGGGTTCATACCGTTATATCGCCGGCGCAAATTTGGTCGGCATAAACAGCCGGGACCTGAGCGGCCCGTCGATAAATCTTAATTTCAAGTTCGGGCATTATTAAACCGGTCGCTACCGACCGGCGGTCTGGCCAAAGGCAAACGGCTTAGGGCGATGGTTTGATGAATCATGGCGGGCGGGGGTGGACTTCTCCACCCCCGTTTTTATCCCATTAGGGAAACGCATTCTCTTACGGGATTGTTAATTTTCTTGACGCGTAGTATTTTTCGTATATAATCGGCGGAATAAGATGAGACGATTGAGAATACCTAAAATACTGAGGCTCAGTTTTCCCGGCAGACAAAGATTGTTCAAAGTCGTAAAAAAAGTCGGGCGCGGGATTAATTTTCTGAATTACCAGTCCGGCAGCCGGATCCGGGTCATCATTACCGGCGGAACGTTCGACAAGCACTACGACGAGTTGGAGGGGAAGTTAACCTTCAACGATACCCACCTTCCGGACATACTGAAGGACGGGCGATGCAAATTACCGATCACCCTTGAATTAAACCAGCTGATCGACAGCCTGAAAATGCGGGAAGCCGACCGCGTAAAGATACTCGGCGCCTGCCGCCGGGCGGTTGAGGAACACTTAATCATTACCCACGGCACGGACACCATGGTCGAAACCGCGGTCGTCCTGGGCCGCGCCAATCTGGCCAAAACGATCATCCTGACCGGCGCCATGATTCCCTATATGCTTCGGCAATCGGACGCGGCGTTCAATTTCGCGGCGAGCATCGTCGCGGTACAGTTGCTGCCGAACGGCGTGTACGTATGCATGAACGGCAGTATCTTTCCCTGGAACGATGTCCGGAAGAACAAGCGTCAGGGAAAGTTCGAAAATATCAAGTGATCCTTCATGCCTCAAAAATCCACCCCGATGATCAAGATCTCACCTTGTTACAAACGCCGCGTTCCCCATAAGCCGACCCGGCCGTTCCGCGACCGGAAAAAATACACGCGCAAGGGTAAGGTCGCAACCCGGCGGAAAAAAGAATTGTCCGAAAAAATCGACACGGACCCACCGGCGGAAAAGGTTGACAAAAAATGAAAATTGTGGATAATTATTCATGAACATCGAGGAATACTGGGGGCTCAAGGAAAAGCCCTTTTTAAACACGCCCGACACGAAGTACCTGTTCGAATCCGAAGATTTTATGGAAGCCCAGGGCCGGATCCTCTACAACCTGGAGGAAGTCAAGGGCGGCATCACCATGATCATCGGCGAGATCGGCTGCGGGAAGACCCTTCTCGTGCATAATCTCCTGGAGAAACTTGACCGGGACCGTTTCCTCACGGTGAGCCTGATCAATCCCCGGCTGTCGCCCAGCCAGCTGCTTAATTCGGTGGCGACCGGGTTCGGATTGACCGAGGTCCCCCGGTACCGGAATAAAATCCTGGCCGCCCTGCACGATCTGCTCCTTGAAAAGAACGAAAAAGAGATCACCCCGGTCCTCTTGATCGACGAGGCCCAGGCCATTTCCACCCGCCTGCTGGAGGAGATCCGCCTGCTTTTGAATTTCGAAGATACCCGGAAGAAACTTTTACAGATCGTGCTCTTAGGCCAGCCCGAGCTTAAGAAGAGGATAAAGGACCTGGAACAGCTGAACCAGCGGATTAATGTTCGATATCATCTGAAAGGATTAAACGAAGAAGAAACCCGTGAATATATCGGTCACCGTCTTAAAATCGCTCAATCCCGGAAACCAATTTTCACCAGGGCCGCGGTACCCATGCTTTTCAGATGCAGCCGGGGAATACCCCGCCTGATCAACACGATCGCGACCAACGCTTTGTATGCCGGATGCATGATGAAAAAGGAAACCGTGGACGAAGTGATCATCGAGGAAGTTTTCCAGGACATGGGGGGCTGATGGCTTTAAGGTTTCGCGATTTTTACAAACCCCAGGGGAAAACCAAGCCGGAAAGCGAAAAAGCCAAACCGGTTCAAACTCCGGCCGCACCCGAAAAACCGACCGGAAAGAAAGAACCGGTCTTATCCGAAAAACGGAAAAATGTTGCCGCGAAAATCCCAACCCAAACCAAAAAAACCCCGACCGGGGTCCGGACCGGACGGACCGGAGAAGAAGAACGCAATTTCGCGGTGTTCCTTGTGGGCGGGGAGTGGTTTGGCATCGATCTGAATTCGATCATGGAAATATTGCATGATTTTGACGTCATCCCCGTGCCCCATCTGCCGGCGGCTTTTGCGGGCGTGACGAACCTGCGGGGCGAGTCCCTGCCCGTGGTGGAAATGAGAAAATTGCTGAACGAACCGGAGATCAAGACCGAAACCGTTTCCTGTCTGATTACCGTCGTCGGCCGCGCCAAAATCGGTTTTCTGGTCGATTCGGACGTGGAGATCGTAAATGTCGAGACCGGCCGGCTTTATCCGCTCCCCGGGTTCTATACCAAGGAGGAAATGAAATTTCTCGAAAGTATTTTTTGGTTCAAGGATAAATTTATCGGCATTTTAAAACCGGAGCCGACGCTCGAGGTATTAACCGAATGGAGGGTGGAAAATGAAAAAAAATGATTTTTTTATTCCGATCCTGGGTTTCGCGGCGGGCGTGATCGGGATCTTCCTGCTGACCATGAAATACGGATACTGGACGAAGATCTACGTTTATTATCTGGTCCTCTCCGCTTTACTCCTGGGTTACAATATTTTCTTCGGCAAGAACTTGAACTTGATTATGACTTCTTTCCTCCATCTGGCGGGTATCATTGCCGCCAGCGTTATATCCGGGCTGCTCGGCCGGGTGGGCTCCAACCAAATCACCCAGCTCGCCCTTTTCGGGATTATCACCGGTCTGCTTGGGACCGTGATCGTCTATCACGCCAACCGGCTTTTCTTCCGCCGGTTTTCCGAAAAAGGTTTCGAATATCCCCTGGAACTGGCCATAACCTTTTTCTCGTTTTCAGCCTATTTAATCCTGCTTTACCTGCGGCTTTCGATTCTGGATGCCATCCAGCTGAGCATCTTCCTCCTGGTTGTCTCCTTCCTCCTTGGAATTTTCGTAACCGCCCCGATCCAGCGCGCGGCGCGAACCATTTCCGAATCCATCCGCCGCGGCTATTCCGACCTTGATAAAATCGACATCCGCATCCCGATCGTCGGCAAGATCTACGATTATGTAAAAGAGTATTTCGTCCGCCTCGAAAAATCTTTCAGCGAGATGTCGGAAGTCGGCGCCAATATAAAGTCTTCTTCGGAAGGATTGTCTTCCGCGTCCGAGGAAATGAATGCTTCGCTTCAGGAAGTGTCATCGACCATCCAGCATATTTCCAAGGGGTCGCAGGAACAATCCAGTTCGATCACGACCATCGCCCGTTCGATCGAAGAGCTCAGCAACCTGACGAGCAGCATATCGTCGCAGGTCAAGATGGCCTCGGTTTCATCGCGCCGGACCACGGATTCGGCCAAGCAGGGCATGAACTATTCGGTCAACGTCGCGAAAATCCTGAAGGACGTCTTTGAGCAGACCAAATTTATCGAGGAGAAAATGTCCGTCCTCCGCGATCAGGCGATCGAAATCAAAAAGATTCTCGACATCATCCGCGGCATCACCGAACAGACCGATCTCCTGGCCCTCAACGCGGCGATCGAAGCGGCGCGCGTCGGCGAGCAAGGCCGTGGTTTCGCAGTCGTCGCGGACGAAATCCGCAATCTGGCGAACGAGACCCAGCGCTCGTCGGCCACGGTTGAAAATCTGATCTCGGAAATCAACAAGACGACCCAGGAACTAAACAACCTTCTGGGTTCGGAGCGGGACCGGATCATCGAAGCCAACGATCTCGCGACCCAGACCGAGGACGAGTTCACCGGTATCGTCAAGGCCGTGGACCTGGTTACGGACATGATTCTTCGGATCAGCGAAGCGGCCGTTCACCAGTCCGACAACACCAAGGAGCTGGTCAAGCAGGTCGAGGGGGTCGCCCAGGTCGCGGCCGATACCGCATCCGCGACCGAGGAAGTGTCGGCCGCGGTCGAGCAACAGACCGCCTCGATGGAAGAATTCACCTCCACCGCGCAAGTGCTGGCTTCGGTTGCCTCCAAGCTCGACGATCTGCTGAAGTCCGCCAAATAATGGAATATTACCTGAAATTTGCGGTCGGTGATATCGCGTTCGCCACTCCGATCACGGAGGTGACCGAAATCGTCCGGCCCCGGGAAGTGCGGGCGCTCGAAAAATCCCCGAAAAACGTCACCGGTGTCTTTGATCTGCGGGGGGAAAAGGTCCCGCTTTATAACCTTCCGGAATTTTTGGAAATCCCCGCGGGCGGATCGTTTGAGGTTATTGTTTCCCGGATTGAGGAAATTCTGGTCGGGTTCAAGGTCTTCCGGGTGTTCGGCATCGTCGCCGCCGAAGAATTGCTGCCCTTTCCCGATATCGTCAAGGCCAAGGATTTTCTGCTGGGCGTGGTTCCGGACCAGGACACGTTTCTGCAAGTGCTGTCCTTCGCCAAACTCATCTCCGGTTCCCGCCGGCAGGCGTTGAAAAAGATTATTTCATCATAAACAAATCCCGTTCTCTTTGCTTGTCGAGAGAGAGGGAGGGGAGGACTTCCCAAAAAGCAAAACAATGGGCTCAAGTTCCTATTTTCCCGATTGACATCACATTCAAAATAAATATAATCTCTCCGTAAGGAGGTATAGATTATGGGGAGTTTATGTTTATTCGTTGTTCCGTTCGTTTTTTTCGCCCAGACGCCGGTGCTCGTCGAAAGCTTTTCCGCAACCGCTTTTCCGCCGGCCGGTTGGGATACCACCCGCTCCGACACCACCATGAGCTACTGGATTCGCTACTCTACATCGGGCGCCAACCCGGATTCGCACCACGCGCGTGTTCTAACCTACAAAGCGACCGACAGCCTGCGCCAGGGATTTTCCGAGCTTGTCACCCCGGCGCTTGACCTTGAGACCGCGGCCGGCGAAGAAAGCCTTTCTTTCTGGTTCCGGTTCTCGGTTAACAGTCAGAACATGGGTCCGGATGACACGTTATCAGTAGCGATCCGCGATGATTCGTCCGGCTGGTGCGGATTGTGGAAACTCGGCATATCCGGTCAATCCAATACATGGACCATCGCCCGGATTTCTCTCGCCCTCTTCAACGGTTATCGCGGGGCGCGATTGAGATTCCGGTTTGATGATCGTCCTAACACGGGAATGGGGAGTTCAAACCGCTATTTCTGGTTAGACTCGATCAAGGTGGTTTCCTATACGATCGGGATCGTCGACGACCACCATGGTTCAGCGACAATTAGGAGGAGCGAACTATTTACGGTATACCCGAATCCGGGCCGCCGCCGGATTGAATTTACATTCAATCCGGACATAGAGCATAGAGCTAAGAGCATAGCGTTAAAAATATACGACATATCCGGTCGTTTGGTGAAATATTTTTACTATTCCCTAAGCCCTAATCCCTCAGCCCTTGCTTGGGACGGCACGGACCAATCCGGCCGCCGTCTACCTGCAGGCGTTTACGTTTGCGAGATGGTTGTAAACGGGGTACCGGAACATCGGACGCTGGTTCTGATCCGCTAGTTCCCGCCGGTCGCGGCTTGACATAAGCCCGATCTGCCTATATAATCCCGTAAATATGATCGGGATTACGCGCAACCTACGCGTCGTCGCGGCGGTGTGGGCCGGAAAGATCGCCGGCCTCGCGAGCCGGTTGACCGGACGAAAGGGCTCTTCGCTGCCCGGACTGGTCGCGCTCCGGTTTTATCCCGGATTGCTTAAGCATTTCGCGGTCCAGCTCCGACAGGGTGCGGTGATCGTCACCGGCACCAACGGTAAGACGACCACGAACAACATGCTGATTCAGGGTTTGGAAACCGCCGGTTACCGCGTGATCGGCAACCGGGAAGGCGCGAACCTGCTCCGGGGTGTGGTCACCGCTTTTATCCGTCACGCCGGGTTGACCGGTCTTATCCGGGGATATGATTGGGCTTGTCTGGAAGCCGATGAGGCGGCATTTCCCAAGATCGTTGAAGCGGTGCAGCCGAAAGTCGTGGTCGTGAACAATTTTTTCCGGGATCAGCTTGACCGCTACTGGGAGATCGACAAGATCGTGAGTCTGATCAAAGCCAGTGTCGTTAAGATCCCGGGATTGACGCTCGTGCTGAATGCGGATGATCCGCTGGTCGCCCAACTCGGGCGGAATATTAAAAAAAGCGTTTATTTCGGGATCACCGAGCCGCTGCCCGGCGTGGACAGCCAGACCCTCACCCGGGAAGCGCGTTTTTGCCCCTTTTGCGGCGCCCGTTTCGATTACCGTTTTTATCATTACAGCCAGCTCGGCGCGTACGCATGTCCGGCCTGTGGATTTTCCCGGCCTCCGGCCGAGATTGATATCCAGAATATGATTCCGGCGGGGGGAAAGTTTTCGTGCCGGGTGAAAACATCGGATGGAATCTGCGACGTAGTTTTACCCGCGGCCGGTCTTTACAACGTCTACAATTGCCTGGCGGCGTTCGCGGCCGGTCAGGTTCTGGGTTTATCCCGGGATCACCTGATTCACGCTCTCGGTAATTATTCCGCGCCGACCGGTCGCATGCAGGAATTCCGCTTTCGAGGCAAACCGGTCCGGCTCAACCTGGTAAAAAATCCCGCCGGTTTTAACGAGAGTATTAATTTTCTGGTTCAGCATAAGGAACCGCTCGACGTTTTTATGGGTCTGAATGACAATGACGCGGACGGGAAAGACATTTCCTGGATCTGGGATGTCGGTTTTGAAGCGCTGGATCGCGTCTCGACTATCCGGCAATTCGTCTGTTCCGGCGTCCGGGCCGAAGAAATGGCGCTCCGGTTAAAATATGCCGGCATCCCGGCGGCGAAAATCAAAACGATCGGCGACTACCAATCCGCGGTCCGCCGGGTTCTGGCGGGGGACGGCCAGTCCGCGTTTTTCCTGGCTACCTATACCGCGCTTTGGCCCGTGGAAAAACACCTGCGCAAAGAATGCCGGAGTTAGCATGATTACCATCTGCCATCTCTACCCGGAATTGCTCAATCTGTACGGCGACCGGGGCAATATCATTACTCTGGTTCGGCGCTGCGAATGGCGCGGCTTACCCGTTAAAGTCCGGGAAGTAACCATCGGCGACTCGATCGATTTTTCCGTTATGGACATACTTTTTCTGGGCGGCGGTTCGGATCGCGAGCAGAATATCATTACCGGGGATCTGGAACGCCGCGCCGCGGAGCTGAACCGGGCCATCGACCTCGGCCTCGTCACCCTCGCGATCTGCGGCGGGTACCAGTTATTGGGGCAATTTTACCGGACGCTCGACGGCCAGGAGATTCCGGGCCTGGGATTGATCGATTTTCATACGGTTGCGGGCCCCCGGCGGCTCGTCGGCAACATCGCGATCGAAATCCGGCTTGGTGATAAGTTGTTCGCGGCCGTCGGTTTTGAGAACCATTCCGGGCAGACCTTTATCGGTAAGCTGCCTTCTTTGGGACGCGTGCTTCGGGGATTCGGCAATAACGGCGCGGACGGAGGGGAAGGCCTCCGCTACAAAAACGTGTTCGGCACTTATCTGCACGGACCGCTGCTTCCGAAAAATCCGGAGCTGGCCGACCACCTGATCGGCTTGGCTTTAAAACGCCAGGGGATAAATGATGAATTGAAACCGCTCGATGATGCATTTGAACTGCGGGCGAACGCGGCGATGCTCAAACGTTTGGGTATTTATAAAAAATAAATTTTTCGGGTTGTTTAAATGATTATTTAGCCGGTTAGAAGACGGAGTTCCCTAACGGGATTTCTTGATACTTCTTTTGTACCGCAGTGTTTCCAATTCCTTGATCAGGGGTTGCCAGTATTGGCGGTCTTTTTCCCTTTCCCTTAATTCTTCGCAGCGTAGCAATTTTTCCAGTTTTTTTCGCTGCGTTTTGAGGACGGCCTTTAATAGCGGTCGTTTCAAGGCGACAGCCCGAACGACCTTCTTATAATTGGCGGCGAGCTTTATTAATTGTCCGGTATCCCGGCATTCATTTAGCCACCATGAGATTTTACCCGGAGAAGGTTTAAGGGTCATCATAATATCATTATTCACGAGTCGGTTGAGCATCAGCCAGTCTTTGTCGCGCTGTGTCTTTTTGCTGCGGACAAGATCCTCAAGCCCGATAACGTCGATCGTTTTGCCCAGTATCCGGACCGTAAGCCGACGGCGCCACAGTTTTTCGAAAGGGTCGCAATTTCTCAGCCGGGCGAGAACATCGATCCGCAAATTTTTTACGGACGCAGCTCCGCATCGGAAATGGCAGGCATGGCCGCGTTCCAAATATCCTTTTTTTAAGGGGGGGTAATATATCCGACGCGCTTTAAGCGCGGCAAGAGCTTTTCTTAAGCGGTTAAGATTACTCGTGTCGCAGAGAATGATAAAATCGGAATCCCGGCTAAATTCAGCGGCGCCGTAAATTATGCACGCCTGGCCTCCGATAAGCAGGCTTTTGACGTCGAATTTCCGGAATATAAAAAGGACTTTGAGGATCGGGTTCGCGGTCAAGGATCCCTCCCAGGGATAAATAGAACCTCCATAATTTACCCGTCTCGATCATCCGTTCGGCGGGCGACAATCTCAGCCATTCTTGTTCTTCGGTAATGTTTTTTATCAACCTTGTCTTCATCCGTATATATTTTAGTCATAATTTCGTAAAAATCAAGGTCTCCAGTACAGTGCTCGGCAAGGCGCACCGGGTACGGATGTAAAAGGAAACTTTCAGACCGTCGGGTAGTTCCCAAATGTAAATGTCGAAATTCCGGGGCGAGACCCCTTAGCTATAAAATACCGGTGCGTGGGTTTGTAAGCGGACGTTCGGATTACGGCGGAAAGCCGACTTTTTCCAGAAAATTATTGCGGTAGGAAAGGTTGGGCAGGAGCAGGTAAAAGGCCGTGTTGTAGATTCCCAATTTTTGAGATACCAGGGCGTTCCTTTTAAGAATCGAATCCCATGAATAAAAGTAATCGCGGGTCTTTTCCATCTCCGCATACAGCGCCTGGGGTGAAAGCCCGCCGATTTTCACGACCGGCGACCACTGGTCGAATAGGGCCAGATCCGTCGCGATCCGCCCGGCTTTATTATCCCGTTCGTAAGTCGGAGTGAAAGGCAGGGGCGTCTGCGTCGCAATCTCGATGAAGTCCAGGTTGATGTTGATCAGAAAATTCGGCAAAACTTTATAGAAGGCGTGGTCTTCGCCTTCGAAGCCGAGCCGGATCTTCGCGCCCACCGCGATCCGGTGGCCGTGGATCATATTGATCTGGTGTTCGACATGCTTGACATACGACTTTTCCCCAATTTTTTGGGCCAGGTCGTTGCCCAGCCAATCTTCCTTAAGGTAAATGATCCGGACGCCGCTGTCCTGAAGGCGGGGGAAAATGCGGGGCCATTCAAAAATCCGCGGTTCGGTTTGGAATATCCACCTTTTCTTAAAGGCCCAGCATCGCTCCAGGATTTCTATCCCGCGGTCGGGATCGGTCAGAAAATCGTCGTCAAGGACATAAACGGTTTTACGCCGGCACCCGGAAATTTCCTTCACGATATTTTCGACCGGCCAGCAGCCCGGGATCGGGTAAAGAGCATTCTCGGCGCAATAATCTTTCTGTACCGGAGGGCAATGGCAGCCGTAGGCGGTACGCAGCTGGGAAAAAGCCGAAGTGAAACCAAAACGCGCTTCGAATCCGCGGTCGGTTTTAAAGCTGGTCGCGGCGTTCCCCCGGTATATGCGGGTCATCCGGTGCCGCGCGATATCGGTCAGCAGTTTCGGCAAACCGGCGGTAACGTCACCGACGATCACCGCGGATGCGAGTTTTTTTGCCTCCCCGGGAAATAAGGTGGGGTAGAGGCCGCACAGGATCGTGGCCGAATGCTCCGGCCATTTTTCCTTGAGCGCCGATGGGACGTATCCGGCCAGGTTCAGGGGTACGTTCATGATCACGAGATCGGGTTTGATTTTTGGCAAGTCTTCGGACTGTTCGTCGTAATAATAGAAGTCGTGATGGCGACACAGATAACCGAGACGCAGGGCGTCGTAGTCTGACCGGCGGAAAAAGGTGCTGCCCTTGAGCGCCTCAAAAGGCGTGAATCGGCGGGCGACGGTGGCCGGGTTGAAATATATTATTTTCATTGAAATCTTTTGGTTTTCAGGTGCGACATAGACCGGGTCAGCGGGTTATGTCGTTATAGGTGACGTAGATGATCAGAAGCAGGATGAGCGCGTAGCCGATCTGCTGAAGAACCAGCCGCGTTTTTCGGGACAACCTTTTCCTGCGGATGCCCTCGAAAAGCGCGATCAGGATCTGCCCGCCGTCAAAAGCGGGGAGAGGGAATAGATTGACCAGGCCGAGATTGATCGAAATGACCGCGAGCAGTCCGAGCAGGTTGTCGATCCCCCAACTGGCCGATTCACCGCTCATGCGGGCGATGGCGATTGGTCCGCCCATGGTCTTGCGGGATATTTCTCCCGTTATCAACCGATAAAGTGTTTTAAGGATCAGCCAGGTGATATCAACGCTTCGGCGAAATGACATGGCGATGGACATGGGGATGGGGATATACTGGCGTTGCAAAGGCATCATCACGCCGATTTGGCCGATAGTATCCTTGGTGAACGGATCGTAAGTGATGCCCGGCACGATCGTTGTTTTTCTGGTCTCGCCATGATGGGTCCATTCGAAAATCAAATTTTTTCTCCGGGATCGGCGAATGATTTCAACCATCTCGTTCCAGGTTTCAATTTCCCGGTTGTCGATATAGGTTACCCGATCGCCGGTTTTCATTCCCGCTTTATACGCCGGACCGTTAAACCTGACGAAACCGAAAACCGGAGGTATCAAAGGCTGGAAATCCAGAGAATCAGCGGGAGCGGTGATCGCGAGATCGATTTTTTTCTGATTTCGGATCAAGGTTACCGTCGTCGTCGGGTTTTCTTTTTCACTCAGACGCTCCAGGAACTTATCCCAATGATTGACACCCCGGCCGTTGACCGCTATTATCGAATCCCCGGACACAAAACCTTGCCGGGCCGCGTAGCTGTCGGGCGCGGCATTGATTTTTAAATACGGATTGACCATAACTCCGAACACGATAAATATGAAGGCGAAAATGAGAAACGAGGAGACGATGTTAAATAACGGACCGCTGAAGATGACCGCGATCCGTTTGTAGATCGGCGCATCGTAAAATCCGGGTTTGACGGAAGTGAGGGGCGGTGGTTCGGCGTTAACATTGGGTTCGGTTGTCGGAAGCAGCGGTTTTATAACCTCGCCCTCGTCGTCGCCGGCGAATTTCACGTAGCCGCCCAGGGGGAAGTAAGCGATCCGGAAATCGGTTTCGCCGATCTTTATGCGGATGATGGGCGGACCAAAACCAAGAGAAAATTTTTCCACGGGAATACCGGCCAGCTTGGCGATAATAAAATGACCAAATTCATGGATCGTAATGGAAAAGGCGAGGATAAACAGAACCGCAATGATCGTAAGAAGAATCAACCGACCTCCTTATATTTATTTCGGACAAAATTACAAGCCCATTTTTCGGCCGCGATATAATCTTTTATACCGCCATTGATCGGTTTATGCGCTTTCATGGTTTTTTCAATAACTTTCGGTATATCGGAGAATTTAAGGCGGTCTTCAAGAAACAATTTAACCGCTTCGGCGTTGGCCGCATTGAGTATCGCCGGCATGCTTTTCCCGGTTTCCAGCGCCCGGTAGGATAAATTGAGGGCCGGGAATTTCTTGAAATCCGGTTCCAGGAAACTTAAATTCTGGAAATGACCCATGTCGATATGCCGGATCACCGCCGGTCGGCGATCCGGAGCGGTCAGGGCGTACTGGATGGGTAATTTCATGTCCGGATATGAGAATTGCGCTTTAATACTGCCGTCGATAAATTGGACCAGGGAGTGGCAGATGGCTTCAGGGTGGATAACGACTTTGATCTTTTCCGGAGGCAGGCCGAAAAGGTGATGGGCTTCAATAATTTCCAATCCTTTATTCATCATGGTCGCGGAATCGACCGTGATTTTTTGACCCATTTTCCATACCGGATGGTTGAGCACGTCGGTTTTTCGGACCTGCCGGATGTTTCGGTTCAGGAAAGGACCGCCGCTGGCGGTTAGAAATATATTTCGTACCGCCGTCGGAGATTCACCCCGCAAGCACTGGTATATGGCCGAATGCTCGCTGTCAACCGGGACCAGTTCGGTCCGGTGACGCTTGACCATTTTCATTATTATTTCGCCGAAACTGACCAGGATTTCCTTCGTGGCCAGGCAGATCCGCATGCCGGATTCAATCCCTTTGATCACGGCGGTGACACCGACCGTGCTGGAAAGAGCGCAAACCATTATATCGGCCCGGCTTTTCTCGACCATGGTCAGCAATTCGTCTTCGCCTTGAAAAAACCGAGTCCCGGATTGTTCCGGGCAATATTCACGGTTCGCGCGGGATTCGATAAGCGTCGCGTAGCGGGGCTTTAGCAAAGAGATCTGGTTTTCCAGCCGTCGCCGATTCCGGTAGGCGGCCAGCCCGATAACTTCGAAACCCTTGAGGTTACGGATGACAGCGATCGTGTTTCGGCCGATGGTGCCGGTGGAACCGAGGACGATAACTTTTTTCACAATCGCTTTCCCAAACGCTGAAGATCGCCGCGTTCGGTAATTTTGATATTTTCCCGGTCGCCTTCAAAATGGTAAACCGGAAAACCCGCGGCTTCAACCAAGCCGGCCTCGTCGGTAAAATTTCTATCGAAATCAACGCGCGCGTAAGCTTCGGCCAGTAAACTTACCCGGAAAAACTGGGGGGTCTGGACCAGGGACAGCTCCCGGCGGTTGAGCGTGGAAACGACTCGATGGTCGCGGATAATTTTTACCGTATCGGTGACCGGCAGGCCGAATATCACGGCCCGGTATTTCCGGCAAAGGCGTAAACCTTTCTGAAGCAAACCCGGGTTGACCGCCGGGCGCGCCCCGTCATGGATGATGACGCAACCGGTCCTTCGCTCGATGACCTGGAAACCGTTTTTGACCGAGTCCTGGCGTCGCTTGCCGCCCGGTACGACCGCTTTGATTTTTTGAAAACGAGAGCGTTTAATAATCGCTTTTACGAAGGCAATCCGGTTTTTCGGAACCACCAGCACGATCTCGTCCACGGATCGGTATCGTTCAAAAGCGCGTAGGGCGTAATATAATATGGGATGGTCTCGATACATATGGAATTGTTTGTATCCGCCAAACCGCTTTCCGCGACCGGCGGCCACGACAATCGCGCAGTTTTGCATACCTTTTCATTTTAACCAGGAAATGGAAAAAGTCAACATCATCCGCACGTCGGTTCCGAGCACCGCCCCGCTTATCAAGGGTCTTGACATCCGGGATATTATGGATATTATTTAAAATGAATCTTGCCTATGAAGGAGGTGGCATTATGAAAAAGCTCATCGTAATGCTCCTTTTTGCCGTTTTGATTGTTGGTTGCGGTGCGAAAATGGCGAAGAAGGAGACGATGAATGCCCTTAACGACGCACGTGCGGCATTGGAATCCGCGAACACGAAAATCGGTCAACTCGAATCCGATATCTCCAACCTGGAAGCCGCGAAAGCCAAACTCGACCAGGAAATCGCCGACCTGGCCAAACAGGTTGATGACCTGCAGAAGAAGATCGATACCCGCTGCAAAAAGTAAGGAGGATGAAAATGAAAAAAATGTTATTCTTCGCATTGATCGTCGCCTTGCTTATTCCCGCAGCCGGTTTCGCTCAGGAAAAATTGACGGAGAAGCAGGCTCAGGACGAGTTGCTGGCGGTTCGGGAAAAACTCGCTCAGGCCGAAGCCAAAATATCCGAGCTCCAGGCCAAAGTCGACGCGTTGAAAGCCGAGATCGCCAACCTGGAAACCAAACGCGATGAATTGCAGAATAAAATCGCGCAATTAAAGGAAACCTGGAAACTCTGTCAGTATGGCCGCTATAAGGTCATCGAAGGCGACTGGTTGTCCAAAATTGCCGGGATGCGGACCATTTACAACGACGGCAAGAAATGGCCGACCATTTTTGAAGTGAACAAAGACAAGATCAAGGATCCCAACCTGATCTTTCCGAACTGGGTATTACTCATCCCGAATTACGAGCTATATTCAGTTTTCCCGGGCGATTGTCTTTGGATGATCGCTTCGTATATATCCGTATACAGCGACGCCAAAATGTGGCCGCAGATATATGAAGCGAATAAAGACAAAATCAAGGATCCGGATTTAATATATCCCAAACAGGAATTCGTAATTCCTCAGGAATAAAAATATCGGGGAGGGGCTGATCAACTTCAGCCCCTCCTATTGCCTTGAAAATATCGGTATCCATCCCGGGTATTGATCCCACCACACTCGTCGGTTTTCAGGACGAACTGCTGACCAAAATCCAGAATCAATTTGGTGTGATCGTCACGATGCGCGACGACCAGATCTACATCAAGGGCGATCCCCAACGCATCAAACAGGCGAAACAGTATATTCTATCGGTCCTCCAAAACCCATTGTCCCCGGAACCGTGCCCGGATGAGAAGACGCTCGTCGATCCCCGGGCGATCAACACGCCGAAACGTTTGATTAAACCGAAAACCCCCGGTCAGGAGGACTACCTGACCGCGATGACGCACAACGATATCGCGATCAGCATCGGACCGGCCGGTACCGGCAAGACCTATCTGGGTGTGGCCATGGCGGTCTTATACCTGATGACCAAACGGGTCGAGCGAATCATCCTGACCCGGCCCGCGGTCGAAGCCGGCGAATCGCTTGGTTTCCTGCCGGGCGCGATTGAAGAAAAAGTCGATCCTTACCTCCGTCCCCTTTACGACGCGCTCAACGATTTCCTGCCTTATGACCGCATCCGGAAATATCTCGACATGAAAATCATTGAAGTCGCGCCGCTGGCTTACATGCGGGGCCGAACCCTGAACGATGCCTTCATAATCCTCGACGAGGCGCAAAACACAACCGGAATGCAGATGAAAATGTTTTTGACCCGGATGGGCTGGCGGTCAAAAGTCGTGGTTACCGGCGATATTACCCAGGTCGACCTTTCCCGCAACGTCCTTTCCGGCCTGATCGAAATCCAGCACCTCTTGAAGGGCATTGAAGGGATAAAGTTCATCTATCTGGGTGAACAGGACGTGGTTCGGCACCGGCTGGTTCAGGAGATAATACGGGCGTATGAAACGAAAAATACACCATAGGCTTTTGAATTTCGTCGGGGTGCTGGTTTTGTTGAATATTATTTTTTCGCCTCCGATCAGCCGCCGAAAGTATAACCTTAAAGCCGGGGAGATCGCGACCTTCGACGTTATCGCGCCCTACACTTATGCCGTTTACAAGTCCCCGGAGGAACTGGCGGGGGAAAGGGCGGAGATCGCGATCCGGATACCGCCTATTTTTGAATCCAATCCGGGTGTGGCCAAGACGTTGGATAAAAAGATCGGCGCGCTCGAAGCGTTCATCGATTCGACCCTCATCCGCGGTCGGCGCGATTCAACTTTGATTTTGCTCGAGCGCGATTTCGGCTTGCCCCGAGAATTGGGCGTTTACCTTATGCGGAATGATTACAAAAATATATTTAGGCGCATCGACCGGGGCATCCAGGATGCTTATTCCCGGGGGGTCGCCGACACCAAACCGGCAAATTTCCGCATCATCGCGATCCAAACCGGCGACAAGGAGATCGTCGAAACCATCGACCGTTTGTTTAGCATGGCCGAAGCCGAAAGCGTCCTGACCTGGAACGCAACCGACCACTTCCGGGATTTAGTCCGTTTTTTCCTCATGCCCAACGTAACCTTCAACGAGACGAAGACCGAGGACCGCATCGATGAGGTTTTCGCCAGCGTGCCGAAGACCAAGGGGGAAGTCTTGAAGGGCGAAATAATCGTCGAAAAACACCGGAAGATCGATCAGGGAATAATCACGAAACTTAAAGCGTTGGAAAGTACCTACGTTTCGATCGGCAGCTGGGATATCTTCAAGACCGCGCTCCTGCGCAATCTATTTTTTCTGACCTTAATTTTTCTGGTCATTAATTTCAACCGGGTTACCCGGCTTAACCTTTTTCAAACCAAAAACCTTTATTTTATTTCCCTGCTCTTCGTCATCTATCTGATCATGGGTAAGATCGCTTATGAAACCGGAACCATGTATCTTCTCCCGATATCCTTTTTCATATTCCTGTTCGCGCTCTATTTTAATTTTCTCACCGCCCTTTTCTTTTCCTTTGTTTTTGCCGCCCTGTTGGGAGTTGTTTATAATTCCTTACCTTTGTTTGTCTACTTCCTGGCGAGCGGGATCGGGGCTAGTTTTTCCAGTCAGAGCCTGCGGACCCGGTTGTCGCTTTATCGTCCCCTTTTATATATCGCTCTGACCAATATCCTGGCGATTATTTTTATCAACCTATATCTTACCAAAAGTGTGTTCAACATCATCGATTACAGCGAAGGCATTCTGAACAGCATTCTGGCCAGCCTCGCCGTTGGTCTCTTTCTGCCTCTTTTGGAGAGACTTTTTGATTTTACAACCGACCTGACCCTTCTGGAATTAGGCAACCTGAACCTGCCCCTGTTCAAGGAGATGTCGCTCAAGACGCCCGGCACGTATCACCATTCGATCGTCGTCGGCAACCTGGCCGAAGCCGGCGCGACCGCGATCGGAGCCGACCCGATTCTGGCCCGGGTTGGGGCATATTATCACGATATCGGCAAGCTCGATAAACCCGAATATTTCATCGAAAACCAGCTGGGTGTTAAAAATCCTCACGACCAGTTGAAACCCCAGATGAGCGCCCTGGTCATCATATCCCACGTGAAGGAAGGGGCGGAAATGGCGAAGAAGATGAAACTGCCCAAAAAGTTGATGGATATCATCACCGAACATCATGGTACAACCACGATCGAGATGATTTATCGTAAAGCGCTGCATCTCATGCCGGAAGCGAAATCCGACGATTTCAGCTACCCCGGCCCAAAACCAAAAACCAAGGAGGCCGCACTGGTCATGCTCGCCGACAGCGTGGAAGCGGCGGCGCGGGGTGAAAAGAGCATCAATATCACCAAGCTGCAAAGAATCCTCAGGGACAATTTCGATAAAAAATTCAACGAAGGCCAGCTGGACGAATGCCCCGTAAACCGGCACGATCTGGAGCAGATCAAGACCGCCTTTCTGCCAATTTTGAATGGGATTTTTCATCCCCGGATTGAAAACGAGGAAACGGTCCGGGCCGGTTAAGAACCCCGGCCATGAAAATTTCAATATTCAAACTTACCCGTTCCCCGCGCTTGCCCCGGCTGCGAATCCGGCGGCTGATTGAGGCCGCCGCGCGCCGGGAAAAAGCCCGTTTCCGGGAAGCGAACGTCGTGATCGCGGGTAACCGTTACCTGCGGGATTTGAACCGGATTTATTTTCACAAGGACCGTCCGACCAATGTCATCGCTTTTAACCTGGGATCCGTGTGCGAAATCTATGTCGCCCAATCGTTCGCTTACGACGAATACGATCTGTGCTTTTATATCATGCATGGTTTCCTGCATACTCTCGGTTATGAACACCGGCGGACGGCGGAGCGGGTTTGCATGGACAAGAAATGCCATGATTACCTGACGCATGTTTAATCCCACTTTATACCTGGTCGCGATCGCGATTTTCCTGGTCGGCAGCGCTTTTTTTTCCGGCATGGAAGCGGCGATCTTTTCATTGTCGCGTTTCCGGATCAAGACCCTGCTTTTTGAAAACCGGCGCGGCGCCCGGACCCTGGCCCGGCTGAAAAAGGAAAGCCGCTCGACTTTGGCCGCGATCCTGCTCGCCAATCTGATCGTCAATACCGCCGCCTCTTCGATCGCGGCAATCCTTCTTATCCGTTTCACCGCTGACCATCGGATCCCGCTATTCTTTTCCTACCTGATCGACTCCGTGCTCATGACCTCGCTGCTGCTCGTCGTCGGCGAGATCACACCCAAGGTGATCACGATCGCCAATCCTGAATTCTTCGCCCTGCGTTTCGGCGGGATCGTCCGCCTTGTTACCCGGCTTTTCCGTCCCTTTACCGCTTTTTCCGAATTCGGCGTTAGACGTTTTTTCCCGGTCCGCGAGGCCCGCGGCATTACCGATGAGGAGATCAAATTTATGCTGGGGGAAGCGAAAAAATACAATGTCCTGGATGAAAGCGAGGAACGATTCAGCTGCCAGATCCTCAAGTTTGGCCGGATCCAAGTCCGAGAAATCATGACGCCCCGGACCAAAACGGTCGGTATCGGCACCGACGCCGACCGGGCCAAGGCGCTCGAGCTGGTCCGGAAAAACCGGCATTCCCGGATCTGCGTATTCGATCCCAAGGGCGAGGTGAGCGGTGTCCTCTACGCCAAGGACCTTTTTTCCTTACCCGGCCCGGGCAACCAGCGATTGGTTTCGGAGATCATGCGCGAACCGTATTTCGTACCGGAAACGAAGCGGATCGACAGCCTCCTCGAAGAATTTCGGAAGAAGGGGGTTCATTTCAGCGTCGTCGTCGATGAGTTCGGATCCTTCTCGGGCGTGATAACGCTGGAGGATATCCTGGAGTCGCTTTTCGGCGAGATCGTGGACGAGTACGAGACAACCGAGGACCTGCCTTACCGCCGGACCGGTGACGGGGCTTACGTTTTTGACGGCGACATAAGCGTCAACGAAATCCGGCAATTGCTCGGTGACCGTTTTTCCGGATCCGGCAACGAGCGCCTGGCGGCGCTCATCCTGCAGCATCTGGGCCGGTTTCCCAAACAGGGCGAACAATTTTCCCTTGGTGATTTCGAGCTGCTGGTCGAGGAAGTCCGCAATCGGGAAATCCGTTTGGTCCGGATTAAGAAAGCATGAATTCTTTTTTCCTGATCATTCCGTTCCTGCTGGTGATCCTGCAAGGAGTTTTCGCCGCGACCGAGACCGCGGCGATCAGTCTTGAAAAATCTTTTCTCGGCCGTGCCCGGCGCGAGAACAAAAAATGGGCGATACGGACGCATAACCTTTTGCGGGAGCCGGATCGTTTTTTCGCCACGATCCTGGTCTGCGAAGATTTCTTTTTGGTTGTCGCGGCAACCCTCTTCGCGCAGTACTTCATCATGCATTTCGGTAACCGGTCGGTTTTTTTCTCGACACTGATCATTTCTTTCGCTTCGTTCTTCCTTGGCCAGTACCTCCCGAAAATGGTGGCCTTGGCCGTTCCGGATCGGATCATGATGGTCCTGAGCGAGCCTATCTATCTTATATCCCTGGTCACGCTGCCGGTCGTCTATTTTTTTTCAACGATTGCCAAAACCATTGCCCGGCTCTTTAATAGTAAAAATCGGATGGATGCGATCCGGCGTTCGGATATCGTTTACGCCCTGAGTGAATACGAGAGGGAATGCAGCCGGATCGCCTCCCGTTTATTCAACCTGTCCAAGCGCACCGTGAGCGAAGTGATGATTCCCATTTCGGCCGTGCATATCGCCCGGAAAGGACGCGAATTGGAGACTCTGGGTTTCAAAACGACCCGGCTGCCGGTATACGACGACGAAAACCGGACCATCGTCGGGATCTTCAACGTCAAGGACTACATTTTTACCGGCAAATTCAAATTGCGGCCGCCTTATTATGTCCGCGCGGCCGACCGCTGTCTACCTGTTTTTCTGGCCATGAAAGAAAAAGTCGAACACCTGGCCATTGTTCGGGACGATAGTGAAGCCCCGATTGGGATTGTTACCCTTGAAGATTTGATCGAAGAACTGGTCGGCGAGATAAGGGACGAGAAATAACTGAAGTTAAGAAGTTTTGAAGTTGGGAGGTTGTGAAAAAAATCCCCAACTTCTTAACCTCTTAATTTCTTAACTTCATTCCTTAAATAAGTGGTTATTTCTTTTTAAGCTGTTCTTCAGCCTGCGCGGCTGTGATCCGGCCCTGCTCCAGGTCGCGGATAACGTTCCGATGACGATGCTTGCGGGTGAAATATAAAAAGAGGGGGAGAAGGCCGAAAAAGACGAGAATTAACGGCCAGTCCCGATGCCAGCTAAGTATACCCAGGTTCGCCAGCCAGAAAAAAACTCCAAAAAAGATGAGGATGGCGATCAACCGGATCATCGTTTGTTAAACAGGTCGCGCAACTTGGGCGGTAAAAAGGTGTCGTTGAAATCGAAGGCGCGAAATTCGTTGACGAAGATTTCTTCTTTCGCGTCGTTGGATAAATTTTCGTTGATTATAAAAAAAGATCGTTCCCGCAGCCGGCAAAATCCCCCGCGGCCGAAAAACCGATCGTATTTTACGACGATCGAAAGTTTTTGACAGAGATCCTCGATCAGGTTTATCGTGTCGGTTTTCTTCATTTTCCACCAAAGATCCGGTTGAAAATATTGCCGCCTTTCTTGGGCGTAATCCGTTCGATTCCCTTCTTGGCGGTCTGATTATTGGCGTCCCAATTGAGGGTTTCATGGAAAGCGTGCAGGGCTTCGTTCTTGTTGCCCGAGAATTCGTAGGCCAGGCCGAGGTTAATATGGACGATGGGATTGAACATGAGGCGTTTTACCGCTTCATTTAATTTTTCGAACCCTTCGTTTTTATATTGACGGGTGTAAACCAACGCCAGGCCAAGATAGGAGAGGTAGATGGGCTGGGTATCGTACCGGTAAGCAATGCGGAGCAAATTGACCGCCCGCCATGGATCGTTTTGTTTTAGGAAAACGATCGCCCGGTTGAAAGCGTTTCGGGCCTGGGTCTCCCGCGCCTCGTCCTTGGGTTTTACGCCCTTGGCCAGAGTCTGGTCGTATTCGTTTCTCATTTTTTCGTCGGAAAGGACGCGGTTTGCTTCGGTAATCTGCGAAAACTTTTCGTTGGCTTTTTTCTTTTCCACTTCATCGAAATACCGGTCCGGGTGGTATTTCTGGGCTAGTTTTAAATAGGCTTTTTTAATTTCCGATTCGGTGGCGCCGTTACTTACCCCGAGAATCGAGTAAAAAGTTTCCATCAATATGATAATATATAGAATTCTTTATTTGTCAATAACCATATCTCCTTAGATTTGAGGCGGGGTTGCTCCCAGCTTACTCCGGAGGGCGTTGATCCGGATTTCCGCGTTGGCGTAATCGCAATCCAAACCGATTGTTTTTTCATACATTTCCAGGGCTTCGTTTAATTTGCCATATCCCTCATAAGCGAGCCCCAGATAATAATACGCCTCCGGTTCGTGGGGGTTCATTTTTAAAGCCTCGGTGAATTTACTTATGGCTTCTTCGTATTTTTTGTTCAAAAGATACGTTTGACCGACTTCCAAAAGGACTTCAAACTCTCCGTTTTCCATGTCTCCTTTCCTTGTTTTTTAACACTAATAAATCCCGTTAGAGAACTCCGTCCGCTAACGGTTTTGCGCGACGGCGGTATTAAACCGCCATCCGTTTTATTCGAAAATAACCACCGATTTAAACCCCGTCAGCGACTCCGGAAATAAATACCTACGCTTAATAAATAAAGGACAGCCCATAAATCATACTGTCTTTAACGGGGTAAATCGGCGGTTATCTCTAACGGGATAAATACGAATCTGCGCGCAGGACCAAGAATGGACTCGAATCGCGCGCATAAATTTATCTTCCCGCATATCTCGACCCGTAACCATCTTTAACGATCACGGTATCCCGGCGGTAACGCGAGTTCTTCCGGGGATGATCGACGAGGTAATGCAAACCGCGCGATTCTTTTCTTGTCCGGCAGGATGTAATTATCATGCGGGCGATCGCGGCCATGTTCCGAGATTCGGCGTTTATAATATGGATTCCGTCCGCGAATTGCGCGCAATAGCCGTCGATAATTTTTTGAGCCCGTTCCAGATCCGCTTCCCGCCGCCGAACACCGGCGCAGCGGTCCATCAACTCCTTGATCTGTATTTTTAAGTCCGGACCGGCCGGGGATACCTTTTTCATCATCCGACCGGGTTGGATGCGGTGTTTGGGGATATGCCGAACGCGTTCGGACGCCCGGCGGGCGAAAACCAAGGCTTCAAGCAGGGAGTTGGAAGCCAGGCGGTTCGCGCCATGGACCCCGGTGCATGAGCATTCGCCGAGCGCGAAAAGGCGCGGGATAGAAGTTTCCGCCCAGGGATTAACCATGATCCCGCCGCAGAGGTAATGGGCGGCGGGTATAACCGGAATCGGTTCCCGGGTAATATCGATGCCCCAGCGGTAACAGGTGTCGTATATGGTCGGAAAGCGGTTCTTTATAAAATCCGCCTTACGGTGGGATATGTCAAGGAGGACATAGGGATCGTCGTTCTTCTGGAGCTCGGCCGTACAGGCTCGCGCGACGATATCCCGGGGCGCAAGTTCCGCGTCCGGGTGGTATCGCTTCATGAAGGGCCGGCCTTTTTTGTTTCTCAGGATCCCGCCCTCGCCGCGCACCGCTTCCGAGATTAAAAAGGAACGGCCTTCGATTTTTATATTATAGACGGCCGTGGGGTGGAACTGGACGAATTCCATGTTACCGATCCGGGCGCCGGCCCGATAAGCCATCGCGATACCGTCGCCGGTCGCGATCGGGGGATTGGTCGTGTGCAGATAAACCTGTCCGATACCGCCGGTCGCGAGGATCGTCGCCTGGGCGTAAGCAACGCAAAGATCCTGGCGCAGGGTGTCGAAGTAATAAAGGCCGACGCATTTACCGTCCCGGATGATCAGATCCAGAGTGACTTCGTTCTCGGTGATCACAACCCCGGCCCGTTTCGCTTCCTCCAAAAGAACCCGTTCGATTTCCCAACCCGTATAGTCCTTGGCATGGACGATGCGGTTTCGAGAATGGCCGCCTTCCTTGCTGAGGGCGAACGAACCGTCATCGTTCAGGGAAAAACGGCAGCCCATGTCGTAGAGCTCGGTTACGACGGCCGGTCCGTTTTTGACCATGATTTGAACCGCGTTCTTATGGCCCAAACCCTCGCCGGTCTTGAGCGTGTCCCGGATATGCAGGGCGTAACGGTCGTTCGGTCCGAAGACGGCAGCGATTCCGCCTTGCGCGTAGTTGGTGTTGGAATCCGCTTTGCGTTTTTTGGTGAGGATCTGGACTTTGCCATGGCGCGCCGCCTTGATGGCGAAGGATAAGCCTGCAATGCCGGAACCGACTACCAGAAAATCCACGTCATTGGGCATCGTTTAATTTTATATAAAACCGGCATAAAGTCAATTATTATATTGAATCCCCGTAAAATATTGACTACTCCGCCGAACTAAGTATAATTCTATCCATGAAAATATCCGAAGCGCAGAAAGAAATCCGACGCCTCCGGAAGGAAATCGACCGTCACGACCGTCAGTATTACGTGCTCAACCAACCGCTGATCACGGATTTTGAATACGACCAGCTATATAAGAAACTGATCGATCTGGAGCGAAAATTCCCGGGCTTGATGAGTCCCGATTCGCCGACGCAGCGGGTGGGCGGAGAGCCCATCCGGGCTTTTCGGACCGTCGAACATAAAATAAAGATGCTGAGCCTTGATAATACCTATTCCGAGGATGAGCTCAGGGAATTCGACCGACGGGTTCAAAAAGGCCTGGGCCACGCCCCGCCGTACGAGGTGACCCTGAAAGTCGATGGCGTCGCGGTTACTCTCGTCTATGAAAAGGGCATTTTTACGCTGGGCGCGACCCGCGGGGACGGCTTATCCGGGGACGTCGTCACTCAAAACATGAAGACGATTCGGACGGTTCCCCTCCGCCTTTTCACGGAGGATCGGGAACTCATGGATATCGAAGTCCGGGGCGAAGTCTATTTTCCCAAAAAAGTCTTTGAAAAACTGAACCGGGAACGCCGGGAGAACGGAGAGGAACCGTTTGCCAATCCCCGCAATGCCGCAGCCGGGACCATGAAACTTCTGGATTCCCGTCTTGTCGCACGCCGGGGGCTCGAACTTTTTATCCACACGGTTCCCCGGATGCCGGGTTTTCGTCACCGTTCGCATTACCAACTACTTATCGAATTGGAAGCGGCGGGTTTCAAGGTGATCCCCGATATCCGCCGGTGCCGGGATATCGACGAAGTGATCGGATATATCGATGCGTGGGCCGATAAAACGGACGACCTGGATTTTGGAGTTGATGGGATCGTAGTCAAAGTCGACGATTTCCGCGACCGCGAGGATTTAGGATACACGATTAAAAGTCCGCGCTGGGCAATCGCTTACAAATATCCGACCCGCCAGGCGGTAACCCGGCTTACCGATATCCAGCTCCAGGTCGGTCGAACCGGCCGGGTAACGCCGGTCGCGATTCTCGTACCGATACCGCTGTCCGGAACCACCATTTCCCGGGCGACCCTGCATAACGAGGATGAGATCCGCCGGAAGGATATCCGGATCGGCGATTATGTAATCCTGGAAAAAGGCGGTGAGGTTATTCCCAAAGTCGTCGGCGTAGTTAAGGGACGCCGGACGGGTAAAGAAAAAATTTTTAAATATTCCGGGCATTGCCCGGTTTGCAGAGAATCCATATATCGTCTGCCCGAGGAAGCGGATTGGCGGTGCGTGAACGCGTCTTGTCCGGCCCAGATTAAGGGCGCGATACTCCATTTCGCGTCCCGGGCGGCCATGGATATTGACGGGTTAGGTAAAGTGCTGGTCGACAAGCTCGTTGATCTGGGTATGGTTCGGAGTTTCGACGACATATACCGTTTGAAAGCCGATAAGGTCGTCGGTCTGGAGCGGATGGCCGAAAAATCCGCCCAAAACCTCATCGCGGCGATCGATCAGAGCAAGCGCAAGGAATTTATCCGTGTGCTATACGGTTTAGGCGTTCCGAACGTCGGGATAAACGCCTCGAATCTGCTCGTCAACGAATTCGGTTCCATTGATCGTTTAATTAAAGCCGGACTTGATGAGCTTTCAAAAATACCCGGAATCGGAGATGTTATCGCCCAGGGCGTAATCAATTACTTTAAGAGCAAACGCAATATGAAATTAATCGAGAACCTTAAAGCGATCGGTCTTAATTTCCTGACCCCAATGTCGGTCCGCACCGGGCCTTTAAAAGGCAAAATAATTATCTTCACCGGAGAAATGAAGTCGATGACCAGGGAAGAAGCTCAAGCAATTACCCGGCGTCTCGGCGGCCACCCTTCCTCGTCGGTTTCGAAAAATACCGACTACCTGGTCGCGGGGACCGAACCGGGATCAAAATACGAAAAGGCCAAACAACTGGGCGTAAAAATTATCGGTGAACGTGAATTTCTGGAACTGATCAAAATATAAGGAGTGAAAAATGAAAGATCCCCAATATGAGAACTATATCGAAAGGTTCGTCCGGGACGAAATGAAGCACATGTTCGAAATGGACAAAACGATCTGCAAATGCGACAACTGTTACCAGGATATCATGACCCTGACCATGAATAACATGCCGCCCATGTACGTGGCCAGCGACGTCGGTCATATTTTGACCATGTACAACCTGAGCAAGGATCAGCTTCGCGCCCAGGTCATGGTGGAAATATTAAAAGCGGTGATGACGGTTAAAAAGAATCCGCGCCACTAATCTTCGGTTTGGAATAAATCCCGTTAGAGAACTCCGTCCTCTAACGGGATAAATATGGGTTGTCCCGAACCGGATTAAAGTTTTATCTCGTGCCGGTCAATCAACCCTTTAATCCTTTCGATATCCGGCGTCAATTCCCGGTCGTGATCAATGAAAGGCGCGGCCTTCCGGATCCGGGCTTTGATTTTTTCCAGCCGGGGCGAAGTTCGCAGGGGCCGTAAAAGATCGATCGCCTGACCCGCGCAGAGCAGTTCGATCGCCAATACATATTTTGTGTTCTCCAACACTTCCCGCGCTTTTAACCCCGCGTTCATCGACATGCTGACATGATCTTCCTGGTCGGCCGAGGTCGGGATCGAATCGACCGAGGCCGGGTGGCAGAGGATTTTATTTTGACTGACCAGCGCCGCGGCCGTGGTCTGAGCCATCATCAAACCCGAATTTAAACCCGGTCGCCGGGTCAGGAACGGCGGGAGTCCGGACAATTCGTGATCGAGCAAGCGGAAAATTCTGCGTTCCGCGATCGAGGCGATTTCCGCCAGGCCGATCGCCATGATGTCCAGGCAAAAGGCGATCGGTTCGGCGTGAAAATTGCCGCCGTTCAAGATCCGGTTTAGATTCGGGAAAATGAGCGGGTTGTCCGTGACCGAATTGATCTCGATCTCCACGGTCCGGCGGCTGAAAGCGAAGAGGTCGCGCGCCGCGCCGTGCACCTGGGCCATGCAGCGCAGGGAATATGGATCCTGGACTTTCTTGCAATCCCGGTGTTCCTTTAAAATTTTGCTGCCCCGGAGCAATTGTCGGATATTGCGCGCCGCGGTCCGGGCGCCCGGATGCGGGCGGACCCGGAAGATATTCTCGTCGAATTGAGAATCGGTTCCTTTCAAACCTTCGACACTCAACGCACCGCAGATATCGGCCGTGTCCATAATATCGGAGCCTTCGCGGTTGACCAGCGCCGCGATCCCGGTGGAAAATTGCGTGCCATTCAAGAGTGACAGACCTTCCTTGGGTTTAAGGGTGTACGGCTTAAGTCCGGCCCGGAAAAGCGCGGCGCGGGCGGGAAGACGCCGGCCGCGGTATAAAGCTTCACCCCGGCCCGTGATTACCAAGCCAATGGCGGCCATCGGCGCCAGATCGCCGGAAGCGCCGACCGAACCCTGGGTCGGGACGACCGGGATTAGGTTCCGGTTAAGCATTGCCGCGAGGGAGCGAATCAATGCCGGGGATACACCGGAGTGGCCGCGGACCAGAGTGTTGATCCGCAGGACCATAGCCGCCCGTACGAACCGTTCCGGAAAAGGCGGGCCGACGCCGGCATTATGGCTGAGGAGGATATTATTCTGGAGTTTTAACAGATCCCGGTCGTCGATCCGGACTTGGGCCAGGGCGCCGAATCCCGTGTTGAGACCATAAACGGGTACGCGTTCCGAAATCCGTTTTCTGACGAAACGTTCCGCCCGCCGGATGCCGGTCCAGGCCCGGGGCGAGATCCTTACTCCGGTTTCGCCACGGGCGATCCGGTCCAGGTCGTTTATTTTCAAATTCCGGCCGTCCAGGATCACCATCGGAAATTATACTGGATGCTGACTCGGTTAAGGTCGGTTTCAATCTCGAAACCATGGAGCTTGGCGCCGACATAGGCGTCGGCCAGCGAATATCCGAATACGAAAAGGTCCCACCAGAGCAGGGAATTGCGCGCACCGTAATCCCGGTCCTCGTGCGCCCGGTAAGCGTAATAGGAAAGGGTTATCTCGGCGCCGGCGATCAAAACTCCCGGGATATAGCGTTCAGTATAGAATTGACCGCCACCCGGAACGCAGCAGAGGAGCATGGCCAGGCGGGAGGATTTCTTGTCCGCGTAACCGAGAGCGCAGCCAGCCAGGACCAGGAACAGGATCGCCTTACGGATCATTTTGTGAATTTATATTCGAATCTTTCCAGGGAGTCGATCACCGCCAGAACGTACATGCTCCGATATTCGAGCTTTTGTTCCTGCAGGAAGCGCAGTATGTCCTGCGCGCGCGCGAGCGCGTTGGGCGCGGTGATGTAGATCTCAAGCCCCTGGTAATGGGGGTCGAAATTCCGGATGATATCGACTTCGGCATAAGGGGTGAGCTTGTCGTTTTCGAAGAAACGCTCGGCGGGGAAGCGGTAGCGGTCACCGCTGATCCCTTTCTGACCCTTGACGACTTCCTCCCACATCGCGATTTCCTCACCCAGCTTGTCGACGCTTTTCTTGAGCGGAACGTATTTCGCGCGATATAGGAACACCGTGGTGGCAAGCAGCGCCAGGGCCAATATCCAGCCGATATATTTCATAAACGCTCGATCGCTTTCTCGATCGCCACTTTTTTCCTAAGCATGGTTTCCAGCCTTTCGTTCTCCCGGGATTTGATCTCCTCGTCAACTTTCGCGTTATACTGGGGGTTCGCCAACCGGCGCTTGATATCCTCGATCCGGCCGGTCAGGACCCTGATCTCGTCCTTTAGGCGCGGTTTTTCCCGGCTGATATCGATGCCGGGGAGCTCGACGTAAGCGTGGATCTCGGGGAGGATGACGGTCGCGACCGGACCGGGAGGGATGTTTCCAAAACCGATCGCGCCGACTCCAGCCAGCTTTTGTAGCAGCGCAAGATTTTCTTGGATAAAAGCCTGGTGGTCGGGATCCGTGACGACGGCCAGGTTCAGGGCCGTCTTGGGATTGACGTTGAACATACCCCGAACGATGCGGATGTCGTCGATCAACCCGATGAAGTGGGTAAGGTTGACGGGTGTTTCAACGCCGCTCACCGGCCGGGGCCAGTCTTCCAGCATGATGCTTTTCCGGTGTCCAGGCCAGAGCTGATACAGTTCCTCGGTGATAAAAGGCAGGTAGGGGTGGGCGAGGACCAGGATCCGGTTCAAGATGTACGGGGCGATGTTATCCCGATCATAAGGTTCCAGCTTGATGAATTCCAAGTACCAGTCGCAGAAAGTGTGCCAGACGAAATCGTAGAGTTTTTTCGCCACGGCGTTCAGTTCGTAATTGCGATAATGCGTTTCCAGGTCGGCGAGCAGGCGGTTCAACTCGCTCAAGATCCAGCGGTCGTAAATGCTCAGCTTACCGTCGGGGCTCAGCCTTCCATCCGGAAAACCAAGTTTGATGAGCCGGGCCGCGTTCCACAGTTTGTTGGTGAATTTCCGTCCTACGTCCAGAGACTTTTCCGAAAAGAGCACGTCTTGTTCGCGCGGGGTTATGAGCAGGATGCCGAACCGAAGGGTATCGGCCCCGTACTGGGCGATCAGATCCATGGGGTCGGGCGAGTTGCCCAGACTTTTTGACATTTTCCGGCCTTTTTCGTCCCGGATCATAGTATGAAAAAGGACGTCGGAGAACGGTTTGGAACCGGTGAATTCGTAACCGGCCATGATCATCCGCGCGACCCAGAGGTAGATGATATCCCAGGCCGTGACCAGGGTTTGGGTCGGGTAGAAGCGCCGCAGGTCTTCAGTATCCTTTGGCCAGCCAAGCGTGGCGAACGGCCAGAGCCAGGAGGAGAACCAGGTGTCGAGTACGTCCCGGTCCTGCTCGATATCCGAACCGCCGCAGTTCGGGCAGCGATCCGGGGCGGATAAGGCGACGATGATGCCCTTGGGCTCGGCGGCCTTCGGGTCAAAGCAGGTAAGGCAATAATAAACCGGGATCCGGTGGCCCCACCATAACTGCCGGGACACGGGCCAGTCCACGACGTTCTCAAGCCAGTGGTTGTAGAGATTCACCCAGCGTTTCGGGAAAATCCGGATTTCGCCTTCTTGGACCGCGCGTAAGGCGGGTAAGGCCAGGGGTTTCATTTTCACGAACCACTGTTTGGAAATTTTCGGTTCGATCACGGTGTGGCAGCGCTCGCAGGTCGCGAGGGGTACTTTGTAATTCTCCGTTTTCTCCAGGACGTTCAGTTCTTTGAGCGCGGCGACGACGTTCTTCCGCGCGGCGAAACGTTCCTGGCCCGCGAATTTCCCGCCGTTCTCGTTGATCGTTGCGTCGGGATTCATGATATTGATGATCGGCAGTTTATGTTTCCGGGCGAGCTCAAAATCAAAGGGGTCGTGGGCGGGGGTGACCTTGAGGGCACCGGTGCCGAATTCACGGTCGACGTAGGAGTCCGCGATAATCGGGATCGGCCGGTCCAGGATCGGCAGGATTGCGGTCTTACCGACCAGTTCCCGGTACCTATCGTCTTCCGGATTGACGCAGATCGCGGTGTCGCCGAGCATCGTTTCGGGCCGGGTCGTGGCCACGGTCAGGAAACCGCCGGTGTCCGGGACCGCATACTTCACGTAGTAAAGCCGGTCCATCTTTTCCTCGGTCTCGACCTGCTCGTTGGAGAGCGTGGTCAGGCAGCGGGGACACCAGTTGACGATCTTCTCGCCGCGGTAGATCAGATTTTTGTTGTATAATTCGATGAATACTTTGACGACATCGGCCGCGTAATCGCCGTCGAGCGTGAAACGTTCCCTCGTCCAGTCGAGGGCGAAACCCAGTTTGCGCAGCTGGACCCGGATGATATTCGCGTATTCTTCCTTCCACTTCCAAACTTCGCCGACGAATTTTTCCCGGCCGATCTCGGCCCGTTTTACGCCCTGGGCGAGCAGGCGTTCCTCGACCACGACCTGGGTGGCAATGCCGGCGTGGTCCATGCCGGGCAGCCATAAAGTCTCAAAACCGCACAATTTTTTATAGCGGATCAGAATATCCTGCAGGGTGTTGTTCAACACGTGGCCCAGGGTCAGCCGGCCCGTGACGTTCGGCGGCGGGATGGTTATCGTGTAGGTTTTTTTATCCGATTTGGGGTCCGCCGTGAAGAGTTTTTCTTGATTCCAAAAACCGTACCACTTATCTTCGATGCCTTGAGGATCGTATTTTGTGGAAAATTCTTCCATTGATAAAATATATACAATTTCACCGGTAAGTCAACATCAACCGAACCTACCTCAGCTCCTCGGCACCTCTGCTCCTCGGCATGTCGTATTAATGTTGGCATTTCGGGCAGTAGCGGGTGGATCGGTTGCCGACTTTTCTGATCGCGATCCGGGTCCCGCAGATCTTGCACGGCTCGTCCTCCCGGGCGTACACGTTCAGCAGTTTTTGAAAATTTCCCGCCCGGCCGTCCGACCGTTTATAATCGGAGACCGTCGTTCCGAAATTATCAATGCCGTCAAGAAGGACTTCCTTCAAGGCCTTTGCCAGGCGGCTGATTTCCTTATCGACAAGACGGCAAGCCCGGCGCAGGGGCCGGATACCGGCCCGGAAAAGAGCTTCGTCCGAATAGATGTTGCCGATCCCGGCGCATATCGACTGGTCCAGGAGCAGGGTTTTAATGGCAACCCGGCGGTGTTTGATCTTTTGCTTCAGGTAGGCGAAATCGAAACTTCCGGCGATCGGCTCGCGGCTCAGGTTGAAAAAACCCTTGAGGACCGCGGGTTTTTCACCATCCCGCACCAGGTATGCCCGGCCCAGGACTCGGGGTTCTTCAAACACCAGTTCCCGGCGGTTCAACCTCAATACCAGCCGCGCGTATTTTATGGGCGGATCGGATATGGATTGGAAGATCAGGGCGCCGGAAAGCCGGAGGTGGATGATGAGCTTATGACCGTGGTCCAATTCGATCACCAGGTACTTGGCGCGGCGCCCGACCCCAATGATCTTTTTCCCGACGAGTCCGCGTTTGAACGCCGGCGCAGAGGGGTGGCCGATGATGTCCGGCCGGAGAATCTCGCAACCGGTTATTTTCCGGCCGACGAGCTTCGGTCCCAGTTCCCTCCGGATCGTTTCAACTTCGGGGAGTTCGGGCATCGGTTATTTCTTTTTAAAAAGGTCCTTAAGCTTATCCTCGAGCTCTTTTTTCTTCTTGTCGAATTCGTCTTTGATCCGGCCTTTGAGGCGCTCTTCGATCCTCTTTTTATCCAGGCCGAATTTGGGGTCGGTCAGCTTGCCGGTAATGACGGCGTCCACGATCGCACGTCCGTTCGCGTCGTAATAAAGAAGCCAGTCCGCGTGGTATTTTTTAAGTTTGTCCGACTGTTCCTTGGTCAGGGTCGTCGTGACGTTCATGTTCACGGCGCCGGTCAGGCCGATGGAGCCGTTGAACAGGAAATTGCCGAACGATGAAGCCAGGGCCCAGTCATTGACCTCGGTCTTGCCGTTCGTGATCTTGAAGTTGCAAACCAGGTCGTTGATCGGCAGCTGGTTCTGGTTTTGAAAACCCATCCAGGAGAGGAGCATGGTAATGAACTTGAAATTGTTGAACGCGCCATTGGTCAGTTTCAGGCTGCCGGACGCGGAGAGATTGGCGATCAAGTTCGCTTGGCTGAAACCGTTGCCCTGGAAATTGCTCACGCCGTTCAGGCGGCCTTCGATCGCTTCGAATTTCAGAAAACGCTTGAAGACCTTCTGCGTCGAGAGGTTTTCCATCCGGGAAATGAGCCGGTACGGTTCCGGTTTGTTCGCGTTATAGTAGAAGTCTAAAACTACCCGGCCGTCGAACGCGTCCGCCGTGCAGTTCTTGAGGTCGACGATGCCGTTCTCGTAATTGATGTTCGTGTTGACGTTCCGGAATTCCATGTCCAGGCCGTTCAGTTTCGCCACCTTGACCTTACCCTGCAATGTCACCGGCACCGCTTTGCCGGGCGCGGCCTTTTTACCCGGCCCGGGTTTGGGCAGCATTTCGTCCAGGTCGATCGTGTTCGACGAACTGACAATCTGCACGACCGGTTTTTTGAAATTCGCGACGTTGCCGGACAGGTTAAAATCGCTCTTGCCGATATTGCCGCCGCATTCCCAGATCCGGATCGCGTTGTTCTGAACGCCGGCTTTGATCCGGAAATTGGTCATCGGTTTGGCGAATCCGATTCCGTCCAACTGCCCGCCGGTGATGCTAAGATCGCCGGAATAGGAGGGATTCGAGGCCGGACCCTTGACCGCGGCGCTGAGGCTGAGCGGTCCGGACATGGTCACGCCCTGGGTCGCCGCGGAAATCCCTTCCAGGTCCTTCAAATCCCCCGCGATCCGGACGGCCAGGTCCAGGATCGGTGATTTCAGGTTCGTCACGGCGCCGGTCAGGTTGAATTTGGTCCCCGCCATCTGGCCCTGGAGCTTTATGCCGGGGATCGAGTTCAAATCGAAATCAACGACGCCCTGGATGTTCTCGACCGGTTTGGCCGCGCCGCTTAAAGTCACGGAGACGTTTTTCAATTCCGCCTTGCCCCGCAGCCGGGGATTTTTTACCGTGCCGCCGACCGCGATCGTCGTTTTGAGCGATCCGCCCAACTTCTGGGGGCGCGATTTTTCCGGGATCAGCACGGCGACGCGCGCCAGCTCTTCGACATTAAGATCGGCGCTGATGTCGATCTGGTCCATGTTAAGGATGGATCCCGTGGCGTTGAGGGTCAGCGGTTCATAGATCACGGCGAGCTTGCGCAGGCTGATATTTTTCTTCAGCGTGTCGTACTCAACGTTATTTTTAACGCGGATTTTCATGTCGGGGAGGTTTTTATTCTTCGGGACGAAAATCGACAATTCGCCGGCCGCGGCGATCTTCGTTCCCTTGAAGTCCAGAACCTGGTTGAGGTCGCTGATCAGGATCGCGGGCTTCTGGGGCTCGTCGACGTATTTGATGCGGCATTTATTAAATTTTATCGCGGCCAGGGAAAGTGCCCAGTCTCCATTCTTGCCGGCAGCCTCCTTGGGCAATAACAGAAACGTGTTGAATTGATGGGCGCGGTTACGGGTGATATTGGCTTCGAGTCGGTTCAGGTCGATGCTGCTGATGACGATCTGGTGGCGGAGGAGGGGGAGGAGTTCCAGGTTGAGCCGCACTTTTTCGATTTTGACCATCGGTTCCACGGGAAAACCCGGCGGGTTGGACAGGGTTACGTCGTCGATCGCGACCCCGATTTTCCAACCGACACTGAGGGAAACCCGGCCGATCTGGACCGGGTATTTGATTGATTCGGAGGCGATTTTCTGCGCCAGGTTGTGCATTCTCGCCGGGGTCAGGTATGCGCGGATCGCGATATAGGCGCCGAGGACTAAAACCATAATAATCCCGATGACGATCAATACGACCGGTAATAATTTTTTCATTTTTCCTCCTAAATGATCGGCAGAGTTCCGGAAAGTATTTTACCCAGGAAATTTTTAAAGGGATTTATCCAACCCCAGAAAATTGGAATCCCGGTTAACTGTTCGAAGACCATCAATCCGATCAGGATTATAAAACCATAACGTTCAAGCCAGAACTCGATCCGCGCGTAACGGGCGGGTAGAAAAAGGAATAAAGCCTTGGAACCGTCGAGCGGCGGGATCGGGATCAGGTTGAAAGCGCAGAGGATGAGGTTGTAGCTCATACCGAGCTGGAGCATGATCCAGACCGGCATTAAAAGGCGATCGGCCCATAGGTTCGGGAAGATACGAAGCAGGACGCCGAAAGGAACGGCGAGCAGAAAATTTGAGAAAGGACCGGCCAGGGAGGTAAGCAGCATGCCTTGCCGGTAGTTATAAAAATTGGCGGGGGTAATCGGGACCGGCCGAGCCCATCCGAATTTGAAAAGGATCAGGGCGATAAACCCGATCGGGTCGATATGGCGCAAGGGATTGAAGGACAACCGGCCGGCGTCCTTGGCGGTCGGGTCGCCCATCCGGAGCGCGATATAACCGTGGAAGAACTCGTGAAAAGTGATCGCCAGCAGCAGGGGCGGCAAAGATAAAAGGTAGATCGCGAAAATATGGCTGTTCATTTTTTTAAATTTTTTAAAACCGAACCTTTCTTCCGGAGTTTTCCGTCGAGCTGAAGATAAAAAAGCCGGCGCAATGTTTCCCGGTAACGAGGACCGGGTTTTAACCCCAGCCGCGCGAGGTCCCGTCCGCTGACGATGGGCCGCGTTAACTTTAAACGACGGTATTTCCGAATCTTGGCCTTGAGCTTGGGTTGGGCGGCGGATAGGTTCTTGACCGTCTCCGGTTCGAGCGGGGAGAGGAGCTGGAACAGCGCGTGGTTGGTCTTGGTCAGGGTTATTTTCCGGACCGTTTGCCGGAGCTTAACGATTTCCGCGGTCAATTTCATTTCCTTACGGTTTAAGGGGAATTTTACGCCGCCCGTTTTCCCGAGCAGGTAATAAATTTTCATAGTTCCCAAACGTTCCATGAGATCAAGATCGGTCCGGGAAAAACGGCCGATTCCGTAATGCCCGAGGTTGAGGATGATTTTTCGCCAGTTTCTTTCGGCCGCGATCAACCGATATTCGTTGAGCACCCTTTGACCGCTTAACCGATCGATCATTTTTTCCCGGATCGCGGTTTTCATCAACCGGTCGGTTTCCCGGTCGATTTTAAAGCCCAAGCGGTGCCGGTAACGCAAAGCCCGGAAAATCCGGGTCGGGTCGTCGATAAAACTGCGGGCGTGCAGGACGCGAATCGTTTTTCCCCGGATGTCCCGGATACCCGCTACGGGATCGATGATCTGGCCGAAAGACTTTTTGGTCAGGGCGAGGGCGATCGCGTTGACGGTAAAATCGCGGCGCGCGAAGTCGGCGGATATATCCGCAAATCTAACCATGGGCAGACGCGCCGGTTCGGGATAGGTTTCGGTTCGCGCCCGGGCCAGATCGATCTGTTCATTACCCACCCGAATCGTAGCCGTTCCGAATTCCGGGTAGATAAGGCATTTGCCTTTCAATTTTCGAGAAAGCAAAGTGGTCAGGGTTTTAATGTCGTCCTCCACGACCAGGTCGATGTCCACGGGTTCCCTCCCGAGGATCAGGTCCCGGACCAGACCGCCGATCAGGTAACCGCGATGCGGGGAGTGGAGGAAAAAATTAAGAACTTTGCTTAAAACCGATTTCTTTCGCTTCCCGGCCAAAGATTTTAATTTTTCCGAAACGCTCTTCATATTTTTTAAGGTTCTCCTCCAGCGCGTTTTTCAATAAATATGCGTTCTGGGGTGTCATGATGATCCGGGCAAAGACTTTTGCCTTTTGCAACCCGGGAAGGATTCGGGCGAAATCCAGGATAAATTCGGACGGCGAATGCCCGACGAGCACCAGATTGGAATAAATACCTTCCGAATGTTCAGGGCTGATTTCGACGTTTATCGGTTGTGTTTTCTCTTCCATTTTTCGTCTCCTTTTATTGATTATATTTATCATACGCGGATAGTCAATGATATTATCATTATAAATTCGAAATTCGAATCATTAGACTTTGAGGTTAATTTTTACATTTGACTTTTTTGTTAAATTGGGTAATATTATTTTATGGAGGCTGAACATGGATAAAATTACCCGACGCAATTTTTTGAAAACCTTGGGATTCGGCGGACCGGCCTTGCTTTTCTTTGGGAAAGTATCAACGGTCTTTGCCGGAAAATGGGAACATGCGAAGAAGAACTTCTGGAAAGGAAATAAATTCGCCCAAAAATCAGTTGACATGTCCGGTTATGCCCGGGGTTTGATCCGAGCCAAAGTGGACGGCAAATGGCATAACTATTCGATCCGGGAAACGAGTCCGGGCTTTATCGAATGGAACCAAAAGAGACGGTTGGATTTTTTGGCGAGCATCAAGACCGGTAAAATGCCCGAACTGGGTGGTCCGCATTCCGGAGCCGTCGCTTCATACGGTTTAGGCCGTCTCGATTCCCAGTTCACCCTAAACAACGCGATAAAAGGGATCGGCCTCGCTCCCAAGGATGAAAACCTGGATCCGGCGATCCAGAAACTGAAGGACACGTACAAAAGCAACATGGCTGAAAAAATGGATGTTCTTATGTCCTTTTATAAGGATGCCGGGTTTGTCGACTGGCGGAAACAGACCTCGCTCGAACTGTATTCCGAGCCGGATTTTGAAACCCACACATTCCTTAACTTGATGGAAAATCCGGTTGCGAATATCGTTTTCCTGGATATCCCGTCCTACGAGCTCCGCACGATCGCACGCATTGTCGGTCCGGATGACCCGACCGCCTTGCCTTCGGAAAAAAAGTTACTGGAATTCGTAAACCTGGCTCATTCTTACATGCACGGTGAATTTTCAAAAACGTTTCCCCTCCTGTTATTTTATGTGGTGGAAGAATTCGACAATACGCCCGGTTCAAAACTGGGGATCCGTTCCGTCCCGGAATTGAAAGAATAGAGTTAAACTAATCAATCATCCCATATCTGTAATCTTTAATCCCTCACGGAGCTTGACTGACTACATCTTAAACTGGCATCCGTTATCTGATATCCGTCATCCTTATATTCCTATATAAGCCCCCTTGACAAATGACGATTTTTCATTATAATATAACAGAGCTAAATTGAAGATAAATAATAATAACGTTTAACAAAGTAACGGTTTTCCAACCCGAATTATTTTGTTTCGGGGTTTTTTTATTATACTGCACATTAATTGTGCAATATGTGGCTTTCTTAAAACCAACAAACCTTTACAAGGAGGTGCTTAGAAAATGACTAAGGTTACCATATACGAAGGCGAGTCTTTTGATAATGCGATGCGGCGTTTTCGTAAATCGGTGGAACGTGCCGGAGTGTTAAGAGATATTAAAAAGCACGAGATCTATGAAAAACCAAGCGAAAAGAAAAAGCGCCGCTTAATCAACGCGAAGAAAAAAGAATGGAAGAGGCAAAGAGAGGAAATATAGTAAGAGCCCATGCCGAAGAAGTCCTTGAGTTAACAAAAATCCTCGACATCTTAGCGGAATATTGTCAGACCGAACCGGCTAAGATCAAAGCCCGCTGCTTAAGACCGTTGGATAAAATTGAGGAAGTTGAACATGAGTTGAAGCGGGTAGAGAGAGTATACAAACACGGCGAGTTAATTGATTTTTTCGTTCCGTTCGAAACCGGATATTTAACAACCGTAACCAAGGTTCAGGCTTATTTATCGGTCGAAAACTTTTGGTCGCTGAGGGATTTTATCAACCACGTGCACACCCTGAAAAACCGTTTTCGCAATTCGTCGCTTCAGGAATTTTTCAAGCCCCTCTGCGATTACTCGGAACTCAAGGCTGTGATCGAGGCCAAGATCGATGAAGATCGACAAGTCAAGGACAATGCTTCTCCAACGTTGGCGAAAATCCGCGGGCGCAAGCGCAGTCTGAAAGAGCGGATCAGCCATACGCTTAAAAATCTCTTAACCGACCGGTCATATCTTTTCTCCGATTTGAATATTGTGGAACGGAACGGACGTAACGTTCTGCCGGTGAAAAGCGGTTATAAGAAGGAATTGCCGGGTATAACCCATTCTTATTCCAATTCCGGGGAGACGATTTTCATCGAACCCCTGGAAATTACCGAGTTTTCAGCTGAGTTGGGCGAACTTAACGAAAGGGAGAAGGCGGAGATCGAATTGATCTTAAGGTCCATGACCGAATTCGTTCGACCCCGAGTCGATGATTTGGAAAACGACCTGGAGCGGATTGTCGGACTGGATCTGCTTTTTGCCAAAGCCGCTTATGCCCGCCGGTTGAACGCGACGATGCCCCAATTCGGAGATCACATAAATATCCGGAATGGGGTCCACCCGATTTTAAGGTTTCTCCGCAATGATGTCGTGCCCCTGAATCTCAAAATGGATAAAGCCCGCCGGGTTCTGTTGATATCCGGGCCGAACGCCGGGGGCAAGACGGTGGTTCTCAAAACCGTCGGGATCCTGGTGCTCATGGCGAAATGCGGATTTTTCATCCCGGCCGACGAAGGCACCGTGTTTCCCTTTTTCGACGCGGTGTACGCGGATATCGGCGATGAACAAAGCCTGGAGTCCAGCCTATCCACTTTCGCCGCCCATATCCGGCAGATCATTGAGGCGCTCCGCGCCGATCGGAAAAACAATCTGGTTTTGCTCGACGAACTCATGAACCAGACGTCGGTCGAGGAAGGGTCGGCGCTGGCGTCCGCGGTCATGGAGGAGTTTGCGACCCGCGGCGATCTGCTGTTCGCGACAACCCATAATGAAAACCTCAAGATCTATGTGAGCAAACGGACGGACATGATCAACGCGGGTATGGAGTTCACCGATCGGCCCACATACCGTCTCATCGTCGGAATTCCCCAGCCCTCGAACGCGATCAAACTCGCCGTCCAGATGGGCATGGATCGCGCCCTAACTGACCGCGCTCTGTCTTATATGGACCGGGAAATATTGTCGATCGACGAGCTTTTCAAGGACCTTTCCCGCGAACTGGCGGCTGTCCAAAAGGAAAGGGAAATCCTCGCCCAGCGGCAAAATGAATATGACACCAAACTCGCGGATCTCAAGGTCCGAAAAAAAAAGGAACTCGATGAGCTCAAGGATTACTACCGTCAGGAAATCGTCCAAGCCAAGCGTTCGGTTGATAAGTTGGTAAAGACCTTGAAAAAAGATGGAGCAAAACCGGAAAAGGTAAAAGAGGCCAAAGCGTTTTTCGAAAATAAAATTAGCGGGTTTGAGGCGGAAACCAAGGCGAAAGCCAAACCATATTATCCCATGATCGGCGAGATCGTCCGGATCCGCGAATTGAAACGGGCGGGTCAGGTCGTGGCTCAACGCCGGGGCAAATTTAAAGTCAGCCTGGATAATATCTTTTATTGGGTGGAACCGGTGGAAATTGAACCGGCAAATCAAATATCGAGCTCGTAATGAAGCGTGAATTACCGGTTGCTAACGGTGCCTTAAGGATATCGTGATCGAAAAGGAAAAGATCGAGGAGATCAAGAGGCGGACCGACATCGTTGATGTCATCACTCAATTTCTGCCCCTGAAAAAGGTCGGCAAGAATTACCGGGCGCTTTGTCCGTTTCATTCGGAAAAAGCGCCATCCTTTTACGTCAACCAGGAAAAGGGAATTTACTACTGTTTCGGCTGTCAGAAAGGCGGCAATGCGATCAGTTTTCTCATGGAATACGAACACCTCGATTTTCCCGAGGCCGTGAAAAAATTGGCGCGCAATCTCGGGATCGACATCGATACGACGCGGAGTTTGAAATATAAAGAAATATACGAAGCCAATGAATTGGCCGCTCAATTCTATTCTTCGGCGCTGGCCCGAGAAGTGGGCAAGCGCGGACAGAATTATTTACAGGAAAGGCAAATCGACCTCGAAAAACTCAAGGACTTCCGGCTTGGTTACGCGCCCAGTTCGGGCGGACTGATCGGTTTCATGCGCCAGAAAGGGGTGAACATAACCCGGCTTGCCGAAGCGGGTTTAATAACCGCGAATCGAGAAATATTCCGGGACCGGCTGCTCTTTCCGATCTTCAACGTATCCGGCCGCATCATCGGTTTCGGCGGCCGGACTCTCGATGATAACGTTAATCCCAAATACTTGAACTCACCGGAAACGCCGATCTTCAAGAAAGGCGAAGTTTTATACGGAATCTTTCAGGCCAAAGAATCGATCCGGGCCATTAATGACGCCCTGCTGGTCGAAGGATATTTTGACCTGCTCAGCCTATACCAATCGGGTTTTCGCAACATCTGCGCTCCGCTGGGGACATCTTTGACGGAAAATCAGGCTTTGCTCATCGCCCGTTACGCCAAAAAGGTGAACATCATTTTTGACGGCGATCTGGCCGGTATCAAGGCCGCGCTCCGCGCGATCGGCATTCTGATCAACGCCCAGGTCGACGTCCACGTCACGCTGCTGCCGGAAGAATACGACCCCGACGAATTCATCCGGGAAAAGGGCGGAGATGAGTTCCGGCGCCTGACCGGACAAGCCCCGGATTTTTTCCACTTTTACAAGGATATGATGAAAATCGAGAACGTCGAGCAGGAGATCGCGTTGATCAAGGATCTCGTTCAAATCATCAGCCGCATTCAGGATCCGATCCGCTTTGACCGTTATTTAAAAAACGTGGTCCGGGTTTTTGATATTTCCGAAGACGTAATAAAAAAGGCGATGGGGCAGAAACCGGTTGAGAAAAAAGCGGTCAAATCCCCGGCTTTGCCGCCGGCCAAAAAAACTCCGGAGGAAGCCCTGCTGGCGATGATTCTGAATAATAAGGGATATTTCAATCAGCATCGCGATATCCTGAAGCCTTCGGATTTCGCTCAAGAAGGATATCGAAAAATATACGAGGCGCTTTCGAACAGCCCGGATCCGGATCATTTTGACCTTAACGACATCGCGGTCGACATGGAAGCCCGGAACCGGATGTTCCAAAGAATGTTTGACGAGGAGCACCTGACCGCGGAAGCCTATTTAAACGCGCTGGCAACCTATAAACTCAGACTTGAAGAAAAAAGGATGACCTTGGCCATCGCCGAGGCCAAAAAAGAGAAGGATGAAAAACAGATTCGGGAATTGCAAATTGAATTGGATCAATTTAAGAAAAAATATGCCGTTAAAAAATAAGCAAAGGAGCCGAATGTGAAATATTCCCAAAAAATATTTGACAAGGCGAAAGAACAGGGCAGGATAACCCTCAACGAGATTAACAAACTTATCCCGGACAACGTATCGCCCGAGGAAATTGACGAAATCCTTGATCTCCTGGCGCGATACGGTGTAACTATCGTCCAGGATGAGGAAGAAGCGATCGTCAAGCCGCCGCCCGCCAAGACCTCGGTCAAACCGGAGGAACCGATCCGGGCGTATTTCCGGGAATTGGCCCGTTACGGACTTCTGACCAAGGATGAAGAATATGAGCTGGCGGTCAAGATCGAGACCGGCTACCGGATGATCGAGCGTCAGTTTTTATCCTACCCCTGCACGATCAACAAATTGATCGAAATCTGCAAACAGGTCGAACAGTGCCGCCGGAGTTTGGACCAGGTGTCGCGCGTGGAGATCGAGGCGATGATGGATAAGCACGCCTTCTGGGCCGAACGCCAACGGTTCATCCGCCGCGTTAAATCCGTCGAAAAGGATTACCGATCCCTCATCCAGTTCTATCGAAAACACCGCAAGGATAAAGCCAAATCGATCGAATGGCGCATCTTCGAAAAAGAGGAACGCATCCTTCGCAAGCTGTCGGTTTTATCGCTCCAGCACGGCGTGGTTAACGCCGGCATCCAGACCTTTAAGGAAAATATCTACCGGCTCGAGCATCTCGAGAAGCTGATTCCCCGGCTCCGGAATCAGATTGAGATCACGGGCGCGGTCAAAGAACGCCGCAACCTGCTTAAAGAAATCAACCTGGATTCCAACCGCTACCATGAAACCCTGATGATTGTCGAAAACTGGGAAGATCTGATCAACCGGGCTCGGCAGCGGATGATCGAAGGCAATATGCGGTTGGTGATATCCATCGCAAAAAAATACGTCAACCGCGGTCTGGAATTCGCAGATTTGGTCGGTGAGGGTAACAACGGGTTGATCAAAGCGGTCGAGAAGTTCGACTATCGCAAAGGCTATAAATTCTCTACTTACGCGACCTGGTGGATCCGTCAGGCGATAACCCGGGCGATCGGCGACCAGGCCCGGACCGTCCGCGTCCCCGCGCATATCCTCGATACCATGAACAAAGTCGCCCGGGCTCAGCGGGACATGATTCAGGATCTGGGCCGGGAACCGACGGTCGAGGAGATCGCCGACCATCTTGATATCCCGACCGATAAGGTTCGGATCGCTCAGAACATCTCACTCATTCCGATATCTCTGGATAAACCGATCGACGACGAAGAATCGAGCTTCGTCGGCGACTTTATCAGCGATCCCATGGCCGATTCGCCTTCCCGCCGCGCCGCGATTTCGATCCTCAAAGACCGCTTCAACGAAATTCTCAACGATCTGCCCAAGCGCGAAAAGAAAATAATCCGCCTGCGGTTCGGATTGAGCGACGGCCTGCCCCGAACTCTGGAAGAGGTCGGCCATATGTTCAACATCACCCGGGAACGAGTCCGACAGATCGAGGCCAAAGCCCTGCGGAAACTCCGGCATCCGACCCGCCTCCGCAAGCTCCAGATGTATAAGGACCTGATCGAGATGGAATGAAAACAGATGACTGATAACGGATACCCGATAAGAGTAATAAAACCTTTGCCCTTGGCGCCAAGTTCATTGCATAAACATGCCCAATAATAAATTCGACGTCATCGTCATCGGCGCCGGTCCGGCCGGCTACCCGTGCGCCATCCGGTTGGGCCAGTTGAAAAAGAAAGTACTAATCATCGAAGAGAAGGAACTGGGCGGGCTCTGTCTTAACTGGGGGTGCATTCCGACCAAGGCTTTGCTTTACGCCGCCGAGATGACCGATCAATTCGAAAAGGCGAAACGGATGGGATTCCGCGTGGAAAATCAAGGGGTTGATCTGGCGACCCTTCGGAATTGGAAAGACGGCGTGTTAAAAAGACTGCGGCTCGGCATTGATCATCAATTCCGCAAAAATAACGTGCAGCTGGCGTCCGGCCGCGCCCGTGTCGTATCGGAAAAAAGGGTTGAGGTCATTAGCGAAACGAAAATGGAAATTTTTGAAGCGGATAACATAGTCATCGCCACCGGGACCGAGGTTTCACCTTTGCCGGGATTCGATTTCGACGGTAAATACGTTATCCATACCGGCCACGCTTTAGCCATGACCGATATTCCCGCTTCCCTGTTAGTCATCGGCGCCGGCGCCACCGGTCTGGAAATGGCCACGATTTATTCCCGGCTCGGCAGTAAAGTAACCGTCGTGGAAATGATGGATCAGATTCTGCCCGGTATGGATACGGAGTTATGCGCGGCTTTGCATAAAATCATTCAAAAAAACGGAGTCGAGATTCATGTGAAATCGACCGTGAACGGCTATCGGATTGAGAAGGGCAAGGTTAAGGCTGTGGTCCGGGGAAACCGCGCCGAGACCGCCGGTATTTTTGACCGAATCCTGGTGACCGTCGGTCGCCGGCCCGTCACCAGAATTTTCCAGGACGACAGTATAAAATTTGACGACAAAGGATATATCGCCGCCGACCCATGCGGACGGACCGGCAACCCGGGTATTTTTTCGATCGGCGATGTCGCCGGGCCGCCCCTTTTGGCTCACAAGGCGACCTTTCAGGGCGTGAGATGCGCGGAAACGATTGCCGGGATGACGCATTCGGAAAAAATACCGGCCGTCCCGTCGTGTGTTTTCACCCTGCCTTCCCTCGCGAGCGTAGGCCTGACCGAAAACGAAGCGCTTACCCGGGGGATAGAAATCAAGATCGGCCGTTTTCCATATCGGGTTTCCGGCAAAGCCCTGACCATGGGCGAAAGCGAAGGGATGGTCAAGATCATCGCCGACGACAAAGACCGCATCCTCGGCGTCCATATCCTCGGTAAGGAGTCATCAAGTTTGATCGGCGAGGGTGTTATCGCCGTGGATCGCGGTCTGACCGCGGGGGAAATCGCTTCCGCGATTCATCCCCATCCGACCCTGTCCGAGACCCTCATGGAAGCCGCGGAGAACCTCCTTAAAAAGTCGATACATATCGGGAATTGAAAACCGATAAATATCGCAGTTTTTCCGAATTATCCCAACACGAGAATGAGGGCAAGGATTATCGTATCGAATTCCGGGACCGGGGATCGCGGATTCTCATCATGGCGATCCACGGCGGCAAGATCGAACGAGGCTCCGACGAGATCGCCTACCGGATCGCCGGTCAGGATTTCTCATTTTATGCTTTTCTGGGCGTCAAAACGCGGGGTAATAAGGATTTGCATATCGCCAGCTTGAATTTTGACGAGCCGCGGTGCCGGACCGCGGTGAATTCAGCCGGGATCGCGGTTTCCATCCACGGTCATAACGACACCCAAAGCGAGTTCGTAATGCTCGGCGGTTTGCACGAGGAAATCATTCAGGCCCTTAAAACCGAGCTTGAGAACGCCGGTTATGAAGTACGGTTTCCGGTTGCCGGGCGGGCGGGAGTTTCCGCGAACAATATCTGCAACCTTGGCCGGAGCGGCAAGGGTCTGCAGATCGAAATCAGCCGGAAACTGCGGGATCGTTTCGAAGCGCAGCCGGCGTTTGCCCGGGTTTTCGCGGATAAGGTGCGCGGTGTTTTGTCGCGGTTTATCCCGTTAGAGAAAACCACCGATTTAAATCCCCGTTAGAGACGCCGGGGATTATTACATACGCTTAATAAACAGGTGGCGGTTCGAAAGTCATACGGTCTCTAACGGGGTAATCGGTGGTTATTTTCGAATAAAGTAGACGGCGGTTTAATACCGCCGTCGCGCAAAACCGTTAGCGGATGGAGTTCTCTAACGGGATTTATTGTCCCCGCCCAGGATTGACTTGCCGGTCGGGTTGTTTATAATTGAATCATGAAAAGGGCGCTTTTCTCAACCGCTTTTTTATTCTCTTTCCTGATCGCTCAGGTACCGGATTCGCTGGCGGATTCACTGCTTATGGAACCGCAGTTGGGTCCGGTGATGGTCCAGCCGATGGTTCCGGTCTCGGACCGATGGTTTTCCCGGGATAAATTTCTGCATTTTTATTTTTCCGCGACCATCGCGGGTTTGAGTTTTCATGTCTACACCGACCAGATGAAAAGGAACGAAACCCAGGGCCGGGTCATATCCGTTTCCTTGACCGCGCTCATCGGCCTGGGCAAGGAACTGTACGATAAAAAAAAGAAGAACCAATTTTCCTGGAAAGACCTGGCTTGGGACGGCTTAGGCCTGGCCGCCGGTTATTTGTTGTTCGTGCAATTATAGGCCATATTTTTTGGGTAATTATCCGGGTTACGGTTTCACAATCCGGGCGATAATTTTCATCAACCGCTTGCGGAGGGGCGGCATATTGTCGGGTTTGACCCGCGGATGAATGTCGTTCGTTAAAAGGATCACCGTCAGGTCGATGGCCGGGTCATGGCAGACCATCGTGCCGGTAAAGCCGGTATGACCGAAAGCGCGGGGAGAAAGAATGCCCGGATATATGTTCAGCAGCCAACCCAGCCCGCGGGGGTTTTTGCACCCGGTGTGACTGCGGGTCATCAAACGCAGGGTTGGCAGCCGGACAATTTCCGCATTAAGATAGGCGCGCATAATTTTGACCAGATCCGCCGCGTTGGAAAAAAGCCCGGCGTTGCCGGCGACCCCCCGATAGCCGTAATGGCAGTTGCCGTCGTGGACTTCCTTTTTGATCACGTAATCACGCCAACGGAAACCGTCGGGAACTTTTATGCGGTCAGGGCTTCGGACCGGGGATCCGGCGGTAAAATTAAAAGCCTTTTCTCTTTCGTATAAATCCCCGTTTTCGGTCGCGGCGACGTCGGCGGTCTTCGGAGGGGGATTGAACGACGTATACTTTAATTTTAATTGGTCGGTTAAATGCTGGTATAGTTGGTTTAACCGCAGGCCGGAAATGTTCTCCACGATTTCGCCTAATATAAGATAACCCAGGCAAGAATAGAGAACGGCTCTTTTACCCGTGTTCTGCGTCGCAAAAAATTTGAGCCTCAATTCCGGCGGAATGAAATATACCGGAAACCAGGAAGGAATGCCGGAGGTGTGGGTCAATAACTGTTTAATCGTCTTGTGGGCGTTAATCTTATGCTTGAACGCGGGCATGAACCTGGCGATTTTGTCATCCAATTTCAACTTTTTTTCATCGATTAGTTTCATGATCATCATCGCGGTTACGAGCGGCTTGGTTATTGAGGCCAGGTCGAAAAGCGTATCCCTGGTCATCGGCATGCGGGCCGGCAGAATTTGCCGGTGGCCGTATTTTTCATAAAAATATGTTTCGTGGCCGTTGCCGATCCAGCAAACCGCGCCGGGGAAATTTTTTCTCATCACGCCGTCCGCCAAAAACCGGTCTAAATGGGCCGGGTTTTTATCGGACATTTTCGATCTCTTTGAGGATCTGCAATGTCTTGGGGAAACCTTCGCGTCTCAATCCGGATTTAAGCAGAGTCAGGCCGCGGGGGATAAAGTCAAGAAATCGGGTTTTGTTTTTATTGAGTGACAGGTTGGCAAATGCGCCTAAAGCCTGCATGTTCCGCTGGATGCCGGTCAGGTAATAAGTTTTGATAAAACGATCGGTATCAATATCAACACCTTTGATAATTAACCGGTTCAGATAATATCGGAGCAGCATGTTTTCGATTCGCTGCGGAATATGAACATAGGCGTCTCTTAAGAGCGAGGCGAGGTCGTAGGTCAAGGGACCGAAACGGGCGGATTGAAAATCGATGAAGCGCGGTTTCCCGTCCTTAAATATGATATTTTGTGATTGAAAATCGCGGTGCATAAAATAATGATTGAAGGGTTGCATGTGAAGTATCAATTCGTCGGTCAGCCTTGCCCGCTCCTCTTCAAAACCGCGTAATTTTTTTTGGGTCAGACCGCAATATTGCTCCAGAAAAAATTCCCGAAAATAATCTTGTTCCCAGCGAATATGATCAATGTCATAATAACGTTTAAGGGGCGCGTTACGGGTACAATTGACCTGCAGATTAACGAGTTCCTTTAACACGCGGCGATAAAGAATTTGGTTGATTCCGCATTTTTTAACGGTCAATTCGAAAAGAGAATTGTCACCCAGATCCTCGACGATCGCCATGTCGCGGTATGAACAATACAATTTCGGTACCGTTGTTTTGCATCGGGCCAGGTGTTCCTGGATCGCCCGGTATTCGGCCATCGATTTTCCCCGGATCAGAATTGATGTTTTTCCATTATTAATCAGCCGGTAGAATTTCCGGTCCGAGCCGCCGGTTTCGATTTCTTTGACGATCTTAAAAACCCGGTTTGTGGTCATTTGACCGACAGGCAGAATTTGCCAGATATGATGGCGGATTGATAGTTGCCGTGCTTCATTTGCGTATTGGGGAGGACGATCGAGTCTTTAAGATGGACATTGCTTCCGATGTAACAGTTGGGTCCAATCGAACAGAAACCGGTGATATTCTCCGTTTCGATCCGGCAGGAGGGTGCGATATAGCGGCCACCGGCGACGGCTTTTATTCCCGGCAGATTCACCCGGCCTTTTAAAAGGTCATGGTGAATCTGCCAGTATGCGCGGGGACCGCCAATGTCAAACCAGGTTTCGGATACGGGCAACCCGGCGACGATTTGTCGGGCTTTTATCGCGGTCAGGAAAACCTCCTTGATGCTGAACACCCTTTTGCCTTCGGGAAAGAAGGATAAGATTCTTCCGGTGCAGATGGCGATCCCCGCGTAAGTATGGAATCCCGGTTTTTCTGCGCGGTGGAAATTCACGATCCGCCCTAAGGACGTTTCGACCAGGTTGGTTCCCTTGTTTTTGGTGAGGAGCAGGGTCGCCAGGGCCCGCTTCTGCCGGTGGTAATGAAGGGCAGCGGACAGGTCGATGCCGCTCAGGACGTCGCAGTTATGTATTATCACGTCTCCGGTTATCAGGCGGCCGAAATTCAGGAGGGGACCGCCGGTATCGGTCAAGCTTTTTTCAACGACGATATCGATGTCTCTTTTCCCGGATAGATGGTCGGCAATTTTCGAATGATGGTGGAAAAGGTTGATTCCGATCCGGTGCGCGCCGGCGTCTTTCAGGCGGTCGATGATGATGTCTATGACCGGCCGGTCGATCACCGGCAGGAGGGGTTTAGGAATTTCGTCCGTGATCGGTTTTAAGCGCAGGCCCATGCCGGCGGCGAGGATAATCGCGTTCATACGTCGCGCATTCCCGTTAGAGGGCGGAGTTTTCTAACGGGACTTATGGATGTTTGAAAGTATCGGCTCATTGGTATAATATATATTTTTCCCGGATTTTATTAAATGTCTTAAGTCTCTTTTGCCAGCGACGTTCGATCTCGGCGACGGACCGGCCGCGCTCCAGCGCTTTCCGGACCCATGAGTTGCCGATCAGGATATCGAACGGCATTTTTTTCTTCTCTCTTTCGTAAGGGGGACGTCGCCAGCGGAATTTTCCGGGGTAGAGTTCCCGAAGGCATTTAATGACGGTCAAGCCGAGGATCACGGGGTCAAACGTCAACAATTCGTCGACGACGATTTGAATCCCGCCGCACAATTCGCCACGGTATTTATGAAATGTCGGCCGGAAGTACGCGGGTCGAAAACGGATACCCGGCAGACGGAAGCGGTTTAAGGCGGATGTAAGGTCCGCGGGTTTAATCCAGGGAGCGCCGAACAATTCGAAAGGACGGGTAGTCCCCCGGCCTTCGGAGATGTTGGTCCCTTCGAGAAGGCACATACCGGGATAGACGTTGGCCGTTTCCGGCGCCGGCATATTGGGCGACGGAATGGTCCAGGCCAGACCGGTTTCATGAAAATACATATGCCTTTTCCAGCCTTTCATTGCGATGACCTCAAGTTGTCCATGGATTTCGAATTCTTCGTTGATGAGGCAAGCCAGTTCGCCGATCGTAAGTCCATGTCTTACCGGAATTGGGTAGAGACCGACGAAAGATGAAAAGTCCGGATCCAGAACCGGACCCTGAACTTCCCGGCCGCCCAGGGGATTCGGTCGGTCGAGGATCAGGACTTTTTTCTGAAACTTTGCGGCCGCGCGGAGGATGAGCATCGCCGACCAGAAATAAGTGTAATAACGGCATCCGATATCGATCAGGTCGATTACGAACGCGTCGATCGATTTAAAGAATTTTTGGTCCGGGGTCAGATGCTGGTTGTAAAGGCTTAGGACCGGGAGTTTTTGGATAAGCGAGTTGGGGTTTTTAATCTGGTCCTGGAGATCACCGTAAAGACCGTGTTCGGGAGCGAAGATGGATTGAAGGCGGAATTTTCTCTGGTTTTGGAATATTTCCATGGTCGGAGTCAAGTTCGAGGCGCAGGACGGATAATTCGTGCATAATGCGACCTTTAATCCGGCGAGCGGCCGGAAACGGTCATAAATCAGCGTATCCGTACCGAGAATCATTATATAATATAGCGGAAATTGATTATCTGTCAAGATAACGGGATAAGATTACTTTTTTCGATGGCCGGCATCCGGAAGCCGAGTAATTAATAAATAATCCCCATTGACAAAGCGAAGAATTTATATTATATTATAGTATGAAATTGGGCGAAGTTTTGATAAAGCAGGGGCTGATTTCTGAAGACATGTTAGGCCGGGCTCTGGATGAACAAAAAAAAGACGGAACCAGATTAGGTACGACATTAATAAAGTTGGGTTTTTTAAAGGAAGACGACCTATTAAATGCCCTTTCCCGCCATTTCGGGGTTGAGTCGATCGATCTCCGAAAACAGGAACTTGATCCCAGCGTCTTAAAGCTTATCCCCGGCGAGTTGGCCGGGAAATACCTCGTCGTGCCCGTAAAAAGATTCGGTCGTTCCCTTACCCTGGCGATGATCAACCCGGGTGATGTAACCGCGGTCGAGGATATTAAATTCGCGACCGGTTTTGAGATCCTGCCGTGCGTCGCGTCCGAAGAACAGTTGTTGAAGATTATTAACGATCATTATAACGTTCAGAAGCTTCTTTCCGATGTTATGTATGAGATCGAAATGGCCGATGTCAGCGAATCCAAGGTCAGGGTTAGAGATAATGACAATATGGATAATATGACGGTGGAACAACAGAAGACCGAAGAGGATCTGAGCACCGTAATTGACGACCGGGACAGCGGACCGGCGCTGAAACTGGCCAGCAAAATCATTACCGACGCGGTGACCATGAATGTTTCCGATGTCCATATCGAACCTTACGAACAGGACATGCGGGTTCGGTTTCGCATTGACGGCATCCTCCATGAAATAATGAAACCCCCGAAGAAGATGAACCGGTCGCTGGCCACGGTCATCAAGGTTATGGGTAAACTCAAGGTCGAGGAACGGCGCTTACCTCAGGACGGTCGGATTAAAGCCCGGGTTCTCAATAAGATCGTGGATATCCGCGTTTCGACCGTGCCCACACTTTTCGGCGAGAAGGTCGCCCTTCGAATTCTGGACCGCTCCTCCATCCAGCTCAATCTCGACCTCCTCGGATTCGAACTGGAAACCTTGAAGACCCTCCGCCGGGCGATTAAAACGCCCTATGGCATCATTTTGGTCACCGGTCCTACGGGATCCGGCAAGACCACGACTCTATATTCCGCCCTCACCGAATTGAACGATCCCGGAGTGAACATAACGACCGCCGAGGATCCGATTGAGTATTCGCTGCAGGGGATTAATCAGCTCCAGGTAAACGAAAAGATCGGGCTGACTTTTCCATCCGCGCTCCGTTCGTACCTACGGCAGGATCCGAACATTATCATGGTCGGCGAAATCCGCGATCTGGAAACAGCCCGGATCGCGATCCAAGCGTCTCTGACCGGCCATTTGGTGCTATCCACGGTTCATACCAATTCCGCCGCCGCCACCTGCACCCGCTTGACCAATATGAACGTCGAGCCGTTTTTACTTGCTTCGACTTTGCTTGTCGTTGTTTCCCAGCGGCTGCTCCGGAAGATCTGCAACGCCTGCAAAATAGAAGCGAAATATCCCGAGGAAATCCTGCTCGACGCGGGCGTCGATATCAAGAAGATCGATTATAAATTATACAAAGGCGAAGGCTGCAGTGAATGCCGGGGCACGGGTTATAAAGGGCGCATAGGAATTTACGAGAACATGGTCATCACGCCGGAAATCCGGGAATTGATCCTGAATAAAGCCCCTTCGGATCTTCTCGAGAAGACGGCGCTCAAGCAAGACTTTCATAATCTCCGTGATTCCGCCTTGGCCAAGTTGGCCTCCGGCCTGACCACCGTCGAGGAAGTGATCCGCGAAACGAGAGTGGAATAGTGGAAGACAAGCTTGCGACCTACCTGGTAAAGAACGGGCTCATGACCGAGGAGCAACTCCGGTTGGCGGTCCAGGAACGCCGGGAAACCGGCGAACGGCTGGTCAGCATCATCACCCGCATGGAATTCATCGCGGAATCCAAGCTTCTCGCCCAGTTGAGCAATCTTTACCAGATGGAGGTTGTAGATCTGGATTATATTATTCCATCCGAGGACGTCCTCAAGCTTATTCCGCCCGAAAAGGCTTATCATTATGAAGTCCTGCCGATTGAGCGCAAGGGTCGGTATTTGAGCGTCGCCATGATCGATCCGACCGACATCAGCGCGATCGAGGATTTACGATTCATTACCGGCATGGAAATAAATCCCGTGCTGGCCTCGGAAACAAGTATCCGCATAGCTCTTGACCGGTACTACCACATGGAAAAAGGTATCGCTGAGGTTAAGGTTGAATCCGGGCCTAAAGAGTTGGGCATTGAGGACATGGAAATTCTCGAGACGGGAATGGTAGATGATATCGAGGAATCCAAACTGCGCGCCGATGCCGAAGGCGGACCGGTGATCCGGCTGGTGAATTTCTATATCGCCGACGCGGTTAACAAGGGCGCGTCGGACATCCATATCGAACATTTTGAACGGATGGTTAGGATTCGCTACCGCATCGACGGCGTGCTCCGCGAGCAGCAGTCGCCGCCCCTCAACCTCAAGTCCGGCATAATTACCCGTCTCAAGCTTATGGCCAAAATGGATATCGCCGAGCACCGTCTTTGCCAGGATGGCCGGATCAACATCCTGGTCGGCGAGAAGATGATCGACCTGCGCGTTTCGGTGATCCCGACCCTGTACGGTGAAAAGGTGGTCATGAGAATCCTGGACCGCAGCGCGCTCATGCTCGACCTCACGAAACTGGGATTCGGCGAAGAGGCGCTTAAGAAATTTCTGAAAGCGATCGAAAGCCCCTACGGGATTGTCCTCGTTACCGGTCCGACCGGATCCGGAAAGACCACCACGCTGTATTCGACCTTATCCCGTTTAAACAAACCCGACCGCCAAATCATGACGATTGAAGACCCGATCGAGTACAATATCCACGGCATAAACCAGATTCAGGTTCATGAAGAAATCGGCCTGACCTTTTCCAACGCCCTCCGGGCTTTTCTCCGCCAGGCGCCCAACATCATTCTGGTCGGTGAGATTCGCGATTCCGAAACGGCCGAAATCGCCATCCGCGCGTCCTTAACCGGTCACCTGGTCTTTTCCACAATCCACACCAACGACGCGCCCACGACCATTAACCGGTTGGTGGATATGGGCATTCCGCCCTACCTGGTGGCGAGTGCGTTGATCTTGATCCAGGCCCAGCGCCTGGTGCGCCGGATTTGCCCGAACTGCAAGGATAAGATCAAGGTAGAATCCAAACTGCTGGAAGAAGCGGGTATCCCGGAAAAAACATTTCCCGACGGATATGTCTATAAAGGGAAAGGTTGTTCAACCTGTAACCAGACCGGCTATAAGGGCCGGGTTGGTCTTTATGAAGTCATGCCGATCAGTCCGGATCTCCGAAATAAAATATTGCACGGCGGTTCGTCCGACGAAATCGGGAAATTAGCCCGGGCTGAGAAAATGATCACGCTCCGCGAAGACGGTATTGACAAGATTAAAAAAGGCGTGACCACGATCGAAGAATTGATGAGGGAAACCGCGGCTTCTTAAATTGTTCTGACAAGGAGGCTTAATGCCGATAACGATGAAACAGCTTTTGGAAGAGATGGTCCAGCGGAATTCGACGGACTTGCACTTGACCACGGGCGCACCGCCGATGTTCCGAATCGACGGCGAATTGGTCCCCACCAACTACGAGATCATGACCCCCGAGCTGATCGAACAGCTTAGCTACAGCGTTCTCAATGACCAGCAAAAGAAGCGCTTTGAAATGGAGTGGGAACTGGACTTTTCGTTTGGTATCGCCGGGCTATCCCGTTTCCGGGGCAACTGCTTTAAACAGCGGGGGAGCACGGCCGCGGCGATCCGGACGATTCCTTTTGAAATCCGCGGATTCAAGGAGCTGGGCATTCCCCAGATCGTGACGGAATTGTCCGCCCGGCCCAAGGGTTTGATCCTGCTCACCGGGCCCACCGGCTGCGGTAAATCCACGACGCTGGCCGCGATCATCGACAAAGTCAACAGCGACCGGCGCTGTCATATCATTACCGTGGAAGATCCCATCGAATACCTCTTCCGGCATAAGAAGGCGATTGTCAACCAGCGGCAGGTGGGCAGTGACACGAAGTCATTCGGCAACGCCCTGAAGTTTCTGCTCCGGGAAGATCCGGACGTCGTGCTGGTCGGGGAAATGCGCGATCTGGAAACGATCTCGATGACCCTGACCGTCGCCGAAACCGGCCATTTAACCCTCGCCACGCTCCACACCAACTCCTGCGCGGAAACCATCCACCGGATCATCGATATTTTTCCCTCGCACCAGCAGGGTCAGGTTCGGTCCCAGCTCGCTTTCGTCGTCGAAGGCGTCATCACCCAACAGCTGTTGCCGAAAATCGGCGGCGGTCGGGTGCTGGCCGCAGAAGTAATGGTCGCGACCCCGGCGATCCGTGCTCTCATCCGGGATGAAAAGGAGCACCAGATCTATTCCACAATCCAAGCGGGGCAGAAGTACGGCATGCAGACCATGAACCAGGCGCTCTATAATCTTTACGCGAAACGGATCATAACCCTGGAAACCGCTTTTGACTATTCGTCGAATATCGAGGAATTCGAACATATGGTGGAACAGAAGACGCCGGTCGCGTCATAAATGAAACGCTTAATCAAAGTCGATGTCGAATAAACGCTTTTGGGATTTTGGTTCGGTTATTTTGATAATGAAATAAGAAGGAGGTTATATGCCAGTATTCGTCTGGAAGGGAAGGACCGCTACCGGCGCGATGGCCAGCGGCGATTTGAGCGCCGCGACCCAGGCCGATGTCGTAGCCTCTCTACGCCAGAAAAAGATCATCCCCACGTCGATCAAGGTAAAAGAGGAAAAGAAGGGATTCGCGCTCTTCGGATCCCGGGTTTCCAAACGCTCGCTCGCTGTATTTACCCGCCAATTTTCAACTATGCTTAACGCCGGGTTGCCCCTTCTGACCTGCCTTGAAATTCTCGGGAAACAGACCGAAAGTCAGGGTTTACGGCGGTGCCTGAATGAAGTCCGGGGCGATGTCGAAGGCGGATTGTCTCTCGCCGACGCGCTCCGTCGCCAGCCCAAGGTTTTCGACAACCTTTTTGTAAACATGGTCGAATCCGGTGAAACCGGCGGCGCGTTGGACGTTATTCTCGGCCGTTTAGCCAATTACCTGGAAAAATCCGTTGCTCTGGCCAGGAAGATACGGGGCGCGATGATCTATCCGGCGATCATCTGCATCGTCGCGGCCGGCGTGATCTCGGTCATGCTTCTTTTCGTCATTCCGATTTTCGCCAAGATGTATGAGGGAGCCGGTTCCAAGCTGCCGGGGATGACCCAGTTAGTCCTTCAGCTTTCCAACTTCCTGAAGATCGGTTTCGTCCCCCTGGTCATCGGCGTGACACTGCTGATTACGATTATCCGACGCTGGCATAAGACCGAGTCGGGAGCCAAGGCCATGGATCCGATATTCCTTAAAATACCCGTCATGGGCGACCTGATCAAAAAACAGGCGATCGCCCGGTTTTCCCGCACGCTATCGACGCTGTTGTCAAGCGGCGTGCCGATTATCGACGCCCTTGAGATCACGGCGAAAAGCGCCGGCAACTGGGTAATCGAGGACTCGATTCTCAAAGCCCGGATTTCGATCAAAGGCGGCGAAAATATCGCGGACCCGCTGGCGAAGACGTCGGTCTTTCCGCCCATGGTCACGCAGATGATCGCCATCGGTGAAGCATCCGGCGGCCTCGACGAGATGCTTTCGAAGGTTGCTGATTTCTACGATGACGAAGTCGACCAGGCCGTGGAAAACCTGACCAGCGCCCTGGAACCGATCATCATGGTCTTCCTGGGCGGCATCGTCGGTTTTCTGGTTGTATCGATGTATTTGCCGATCTTCAAACTGGCTTCGACGATAGGCGGCGATTAACCGAGTCCCTGGATTCCAGGTTTTATAACGAGCGCCATAGCCGACAACACGACGGCTGAGCGATTGCGGAATTGAAGATCGCCAATCCCCATACGCCTGCGGATAAATTTATTAATATAAAGGGTTTGATTCTGCTCAATCCGCTCGTCATTACTTTTCTGTTAATGACCGCCCGTCCCGCTAACAGTAACATACCCAATCCTTACTGGTTCATTATTCTCGCGTCTTTTCTCGCTGCTTTTATTGCTTACCTGTTTGGTAAAACCATTCCGATTCCGGCGTTGCTGTACGCCATTTTTTTATCGGATATACCCCTGATCGGCGGGATGGTTCATTATTCGGGTGGCATCGAAAGCATTTTTTCTTTTTTATTCATTCCTCTGGTAATTGTCGCCTCGATCTTTCTTTACCGCAACGGCGCTTATATCCTGGGCCTGATCTCGGTTGTTTTTTACATCCTGTTAATCTTATTCGAGGCGCGCGATTCTAATTATTCGATAAGTTATCTGATGAACCGGTTTTACATAATGGGATTGCTTTTTCTCTTCACCGCAATCCTGAGCGGAGCCATATCGGAACGTTATAAAATCCGCACGGAAGAAGTGAAACGCTTAAGACTGACCACGGAAGATATCATTAAAAATTTACCAACGGGTATTATCACAATCGACAACCAGGGCGATATTTTATACTCCAATATCCCGGATGGAGAAATCCAGTCCCGGATTCATTTGCACCTCGCGAAATTCCTCAAATATCCGGAAACGCCAAAGATCATCGAACTCCGTATCAAACAGAAGAGCTATCTTCTCTCCTGCGCGCATATCCAAAACGCCCAGGCGGCGCTCGGCATCCTGCAGGACCTGACCAATATCCGTCGGCTGGAAGCAAAATCCCGGGTTTCCAAGCAGACGAAGATGCTGGCGGAATTGGGCGGTTCGCTGGCTCACGAACTGCGTAACCCGCTTTCCTCAATCCGCGGTTCTTTGGAGGTCGTCGCCCAGGCGGAAAAAGATAAGAATATCATTCCCTTCATCAATATGGCGGTAAAAGAGTCGGTCCGCCTGAACAGCATCGTCACCGATTTTCTCAATTTCGCGCAGTTCACGCCCAAAAAGATAAACAAAATGTTGATTGGCGACATCCTTACGGAAGCGATCCTCGAAGCGGCGCAGCTCTACAAAGCCCGACCGGTCAGCCTGAACCGTGAGGGCGACGATTTTTACGTCGCGGCCGATCCGGATCGTCTTAAATCCGGGATTGTTAATATCCTAAACAACGCCTTCGAAGTCAGCGGTGACAACCAGAAAGTTACGATTCGAACCTACCAGAACCGGCGGGAGGGAGTGGTGGAGATTGTCGATGAAGGCCGGGGTATAGCGAAGAAGGATTTAAAGAAAATTTTTAACCCCTTCTTCACGACCAAAAAAGGCGGGACCGGGCTCGGTCTTTCCATCACCCAAAAAATCATCGAAGCCCATAAGGGGCGAATCGAGGTTCAGAGTAAAATCGGCAAAGGGACCATGTTCCGGATCATCTTTCCGCAAGCCTGACCGACGGTCCATGAGGAATATAAAAATTGAAATCGAGTATGACGGCACCGATTATTCGGGCTGGCAGTATCAACCCGACCGCCCGACGATCCAGGGGGAAATCGAAGAAGCGTTAGGAAAATTGTTCAATACGCCGACCAAAGTGATCGGCGCCGGCCGAACCGACCAGGGTGTGCACGCGATCGGGCAGGCCGCGAATTTTTTTACCCCAAGCCGGCTGACCGGGGAAAAGATCCGGAAGGGATTGAACGCCCTGCTGCCCAACGATATCCATGTCCGGACCATAACCGAAGTCGGCTCTGATTTTCACAGCCGTTTCTCCGCCCGGAGCAAATTATACCAGTATCAAATTTTATGCGAACCTTCGCCCATCCGGAAAAGATATTTCTGGTTCGTAAAATACCGCCTGGATCTTGACCGGATGGCTAAAACCATAAAATATTTAAAAAAAGAACGCGATTTCCGATGGTTTTCGGTCCGGGACGATGAAGATCGGAGAAATACGATTTGCGACGTTATGGACATCAACTTGACAAACCGGGGTCCCGAGGTTATAATAAAAATCGAGGCGAACCGTTTTTTGCGTCAAATGGTCCGTGGAATTGTCGGTTTTATGACCGACGTCGGCCGGGGGCGGTTCACCGCAAAACACACGGAAGCCGTGCTGGCCGGTAAAATCCGGGACCTTTACTTCGCGCCGCCTCAAGGATTGTTTTTAATGGCGGTGAAATATTGATCGTCATTGGGTTGGGGTTGAGTTGCCGGTTTATCACCGGAGAGCCTTAATCCGATCTTTTTTCGAATTTATTTAAAGGAGAAAGAATGAAATTATATTTGGATACGGCTAATATCGACGAGATCCGGGAAGTCGCGGGCTGGGGAATCCTGGATGGAGTGACGACCAATCCGACCCTTATGGCCAAAGAAAAAGGTGATTATAAAAAAATTCTTCGGGAAATCTGCGCGATCGTAAAAGGCCCGGTCAGCGGTGAAGTAATAAGCCTCGAGGAACCGGATATGGTCAAGGAAGCCCGCGAACTGAACCGGATCAGCGAGTTCGTGGTGATTAAAATCCCCTGCACGATCCCGGGGTTGAAGGCGACAAAGACCCTGTCCGGGGGCGGTATCCGGGTGAACATGACCCTGGTTTTTTCACCCAACCAAGCCCTTCTGGCGGCCAAGGCGGGAGCCGCTTATGTCAGCCCGTTTGTCGGCCGTCTCGACGACGCCGGAAATCCGGGAGTGCCGGTGGTCCGCGATATTCTTGACATTTACCGCACTTACGAGTTTAAAACCAAGGTCATTTTTGCGTCGGTCCGTCACCCGGAACACGTGCGGGAGGCGGCTCTTATCGGGTCTCATATCGCGACCATTCCCTACAAAGTATTCCAGCAGCTGGTACGGCATCCCCTGACCGATGCCGGGATCGAACGGTTCCTCAAGGATTGGCAGGCACGATGAGGAAGCGCGATATCTGGGCGGCCCTCGCCGGGATCGGTATCGGCCTTGTCATCCTGGGCGTTTACTGCCTGGTCCGGGTCAGTCTCGATGCTCGATCGGGGCATGTTCGAATCGCCAAATTCAACGATGAAATATCCAACCAACGGACCAACGCCATTGTTCTCGCCGCGAACAAGGCGGGACCGGCCGTGGTTTCGATTACCGTTACCCAGACTTACGTCGTTACCGTTTCGCCGTTCAACGACGCATTTTTTCAGGGATTTTTCCGGGATTTTTTTCCCGAACGAAAATACGAGGAGCAAGTCAAGAGCCTGGGGTCGGGCGCGATCATTTCTGACGACGGCTACATTCTGACCAATGAACATGTCGTGGTCAATGCCACGGAGATTAAGGTTACTTTACCTTCGGGCCGGCGCTATGCCGGCACGATTGTCGCGGCCGACCGGATCAACGATTTGGCCTTGCTCAAGATCGGCGACACCAATTTGCCTTTTGTGGAATTGGGCAACTCCGACGACCTTATGATCGGAGAATGGGTGATCGCCCTGGGTAATCCGTTCGCGTTTCTGCTTGAGGACGCCCAACCGACGGTTACCGTCGGAGTTATCTCCGCGCTCAACCGGACGATCAAATCCAATGTCGAGGACCGGATTTATAAAAGTATGATCCAGACCGATGCCGCGATCAATCCCGGGAATTCCGGCGGCCCGTTGATCAACATTCTGGGGCAGGTGATCGGTCTTAACACCTTCATCTTTACCTCGGGCGGCGGCTCCGAGGGAATCGGTTTCGCCCGGCCGATTAACCTCGCGCAAAAATTTATTGCCGAAGGAAAAAAGTACCAGCGGGTCCGTATTCCCTGGATTGGCGTATGGTTGGAAGATATTGCCCCGGATCCGACCCGACCATCGGATCCGAAATTGCCGGGCCCGGTGATCCGGGAAATCGATGCCGGCAGTCCGGCGGAACGAACCGGGTTTAAAGTGGGGGATAAGGTCCGGACTTTAAATGGGGCCAATATCCGCACCACCCTGGATTGGGATCGGGCTTTAGCCGGATTTTTCGTCGGTGATTCGCTGACGGTCGTTTTCAACCGTGGTCCGGACCTGAAACAGATCAGTCTCCACGTCGCGGAATTCACCGAACCATCCGGCATTCCGATCCGGATCGGCCTGAATATCGATGACCTAAGCGCTTATTTTGCAAAAAAATTCGGTATCGGTTACCGGGAAGGCGTGGTCGTGACCAAGATCGATAAAGGCGGCGCCGCGGATAAAACCGGTTTTAAAACCGGTGACGTGATCCTGAAGATCGGAGATAAACGAATCCGTACCCGCGACGAAGCGGCAACTTCGCTTCAAGGTTTTCGGAGCGGGTACATTATCATCGACCGTTCCGGATTGTTGATTCAGATTTACTTGGAGATACAATAATGATAAACAGGTATAAAACCGAAAAAATCGACCGGATTTTTAACGAGGATTACAAGTACGTAAAATGGATCGAAGTGGAAAAAACCGTAGCCGAAGTACAAGAACGGTTGGGAATTATTCCGCGGGGATTAAGCCGAAAACTGGCCAAGCTCAGGATTGATCCCCGGCGGGTTAATGAAATTGAAAATGTGACCAATCACGACGTGATCGCGTTTCTCGAAGCGGTTCGGGAAAAGGCGGGCCGGACTGGAAAATGGCTTCACTTCGGAATGACTTCCTATGACCTGGTCGATACCGCCCTCTCGCTCATGATCCGTGAAGCCGTCGCGGTCATCGACGGAGAAATGACGGTTTTGATCCGTATCCTGAAGAAAATTGCCCGCCGTTACCGGGATCTGCCGCAGATGGGGCGAACCCACGGCATATACGCCCAGCCGATAACTTTCGGTTTTAAGGTTGCTTCCTGGTTCAACGAAGTCGCCCGTTCCCGGGTGCGCTGCCGCGCGGCCGCCAAAGACGCCGCGTTCGGAAAACTTTCCGGCGCGGTCGGGGTCTACACCATCCTCGACCCGGTGATCGAAAGGCAGGTTATGAAACGGCTGCGGCTTAAGCCGGAACCGATATCGACCCAGGTGATTCCCCGCGACCGCCTGGCCGCTCTTTTATCCAGTCTGATTCTTTACGCCTGCGCCCTGGAGCGCATCGCCACCGAGATCCGGAATCTTTCCCGTTCCGAAATCGGCGAGGTTACCGAGCCTTTCGGGCATGGCCAGAAAGGCTCTTCGGCCATGCCCCACAAACAGAACCCCGTTATTTGCGAACGGATTTGCGGACTGGTAAAAGTACTGCGGGGCTATATGATTCCCGCTTTCGAAAATATTAATCTCTGGCACGAACGCGATATCTCCAATTCGGCCGCCGAGCGAATCATTATCGGGGACACTTTTCATCTCATTCACTACATAACCGTGAAGATGATCGGCGTGCTGAGCGGAATCGTAGTTCATCCCGACCGAATGCGGGCCAACATCACGGATAGCCGGGGTGTTTACGCCTCGCAGATCCTGATGAATCGTCTGATCGAACGGGGCATGAGCCGCCGAGCCGCGTACGACATCATCCAATCTCTTTCGTTTCGCGCCCTTCGGGAAAAAAACGGTCTGGCCGATATCGCTAAAAAAGATGCCCGGATAAAAGCCCGGCTGTCGGCGGCGGAGATCGACCGGATTTTCGATTTACGATGGTTCCTTCGCAATATCCGGCGAATTGTCAAATAATAGTAAACCGGATTTCGAAAAATGATTTGACTTTACGACAAAAATCATTATAATAACGAACCATGGATTTATTTAAAAAATGCCAAGCCACGGTGCGGGAAGTCGACCGCGCCCGCCATTTAGGAATATATCCTTATTTCACACCCATCGAATCCGTTCAGGACCACCGGGTTCAGATCGATGGCAAGGAATTCATCATGATCGGATCGAACGGATATCTCGGCCTGGCCTCCGACCCCCGCCTGAAGGAGGCGGCGATCAACGCGGTAAAAAAATACGGCACCACCTGTTCCGGGTCCCGGTTCCTGAACGGAACCCTGGATCTCCATGTAAAACTGGAAAAAGACCTGGCTCATTTTTTCCAAAAAGACCTGGCCATTATTTTTTCCACCGGTTTTCAGAGTTGTCTGGGTATAATTTCGGCCATCACCGGTAAGGACGATTTCATCCTGCTTGACCGGCAAAACCACGCGTCAATCATGGACGGCAGCCGTTTATCGTTCGCGCAGGCCAAAAAATACAAGCATAATGATATTGGCGATCTGGACCGGCTTCTGGGCGGCCTGCCGGCCAACAAAGCCAAGTTGATTGTCGTCGACGGCGTTTTCAGCATGGAAGGGGATACGGCCCATCTCTCGGAAATCGTACGGCTTAAGAAGAAATACGGCGCCCGGCTTATGGTCGACGACGCCCACGGTATCGGTGTTTTAGGCAAGAGCGGAAAAGGGACCTGCGAACACTTCGGCGTGCTGCCGGATGTCGATCTGATAATGGGAACCTTCAGCAAGTCTTTCGCCGCCCTGGGTGGTTTTGTCGCCGGTCCGGATGACGCCGTTACCCACATCAAACACACCGCCCGTTCTTTCATTTTTTCCGCGAGCATGACGCCGGCCTCGGTCGCGTCTGCCCAGGCCGCCCTGGAGATAATAAAGACGGAACCGGAACGCCGGGAACGTTTATGGAAGATCACGCGCCGGATTTTATCCGGCTTCCGGCAGATGGGTTTTGACACGGGGAACAGCGAAACACCGGTCATCCCCGTGATCGTCGGCGAGGACGAGCGATGCTTTGCTTTTTGGAAATCCCTCTATGAAAACCGGATCTTCGCGAATCCGGTCATATCCCCCGCGACCCCGCCGGGCCGGGCCCTGATCCGGACCACATACATGGCGACCCATACCGATGAAGATATCGATATCGTCCTGGAGGTCTTCCACAAATGCGGACGAGCCTTCGGGCTGATTAAATGATATCGGTTATACCGGTTGACAGTGAAAAAACCCTGAAACAATTTATTGATTTTCCGTTCGAGTTATACAAAAACCACCGTTATTGGGTACCGCCGATCCGGAAAGAGGTATACCGGCTTCTGGATAAGGGGCATAATCCATTCTGGCAGCATACGGAACGGCAGTTATTCCTGGCTTTCCGGGACCGTAACCTGGTCGCCCGGGTTTGCGCGATGATTGATTATAATTATATCGAATTCTGGGGCGAGAAAACCGGTTATTTCGGGTTTTTCGAATCCGATCGGGATCCGGAAGTATGCCGGGTTTTATTCGACGAAGTGCGAAAATTCCAGGCCGAGAAGGGAATGTCATCTTTTATCGGACCCCTGAACCCTTCGACCAACGACGAGTGCGGGATGTTAATCGAAGGATATTTTTCACCCCCTTACGTCATGATGACATATAATTTCGAATATTACCACGATTTGATGAAAGCCGCGGGGATGGAGAAGGCCAAAGATCTCTTCGCCCATTATTTTGATATGAAAGACGCCCGGCTTGATTACCTGGAGCGTATGGCGTCCATCATCCGGCAGCGCGTTCAGGATATCCGCGTGCGACCGGTCAATCTGCGGGATTTTAAAGGCGAAGTGAATAAAATCCGGGAAGTATATAATGACGCCTGGAGCCGTAATTGGGGATTCGTGCCCATGACCGACGCCGAGTTCAACCTCCTCGCTCAAAACCTAAAACCCGGAGTTGTCCCGGAACTGCTGATCATCGTGGAAATCAATAACCAGCCGGTGGCGGTTTCCCTTACGTTGCCCAATTACAACCTGCTTTTTCAAAAATTTAACGGCCGGTTTGGTTTGATCGAAATGTTAAAATTCGCCATAAACAAAAAAAAGATTCGGGAAGCGCGGCTGGTGATCATGGGCGTTAAAAAGCAATACCGAAAAATTGGCATGGAAGGACTTATGCTCCTGGAGTCGATAAAAAACGGTCAAAAATTGGGAATCACGGGCGGCGAGCTGTCTTGGACCCTGGAAGACAATTATCCGATTAACAACACGATCGCCAAAATGGGCGGTAAGGTCTACAAAAAATACCGCATTTATCGCGGCCGCGTATTAAAGGAGGCGGTTTAATGGCTAAATATCGGATCGCCTGGCTTTCCGGAGACGGTGTGGGCAAGGACGTTTTGGAAGCTACGCGCATAGTCCTGGATAAGTTGAGGCTGGATGCCGAATACCTGCCCGGCGATATCGGCTGGGAATTCTGGTGCCGGGAAGGCGACCCGCTTCCCACGCGGACGATTGAACTTATGAAGCAAACGGATTGCGCCATGTTCGGCGCGATTACATCCAAACCGAAGTCCGTCGCCGATCAGGAACTCGACCCGGCGCTGCGCGGCAAGGGTCTTTCCTATCGCAGCCCGATCGTCCGCATGCGCCAGCTTTTCGACCTCTACGATTGCCAGCGGCCCTGCAAGGCTTATCCGGGCAACGCCCTGAACTATAAGGAAGGCATCGATCTCATGGTGTTCCGGGAAAACACCGAAGACCTCTACGCGGGAGTCGAATTCTATCCGATTCCGGAGGCGATGTTCATGGTCAAGGGCATGGAAAGAGTTCCCCGGGACGCGGCGATTTCCCTGAAGATCAATACGCCGAAGGGGTGCCGCCGGATAATCAAGAAAGCCTTTGATTTTGCCCGGGACAACCAACGGAAAAAAGTGACCTGCGTTCACAAGGCGAATGTCGTCCGTTTTACCGACGGTATGTTCCTCGAGACTTTTTACGACGTCGCCCGGGAATACCCGGGCATCGCCGCGGATGACGCCAATATTGACGCGCTGACCATGTGGCTGCTCAAGAACCCGTTCAATTACGATGTTCTGGTCGCGCCCAATCTTTACGGGGACATAATTTCCGACCTTTGCGCTCAGATGGTGGGCGGTTTGGGTTTTGGCGCGAGCGGTAACATCGGCGAGGATTACGCGGTATTCGAACCGAGCCACGGTTCGGCCCCCAAATACGCCGGTCTTTACAAAGTGAATCCAATCGCGTCCATTCTTGCCGCCCGGATGATGCTCGAATGGCTGGGGGAGAGGGTTATGGCGGATAAACTGGAAAAATCGATCGCGACCGTAATTAAGGAAGGTATAGTTCGGACTTACGACATGGGCGGGAGCTCGACTACCCTGCAAATGGCCGAGGCGATCGCTAAAGCGCTTTAAGGGAGGGGAAAAGATGAGATACCGATTGATCAAGGAAGATGTAGCCTACACCGGCGAGCAGCTGCGCAGTAATTTCGCATACACCAATTACGGAATCGTCGGCGATGCGATCGTGGCGTTTTGCGGACCCTGTGACGTCAAGCTCAAGGAAATGGTCGATATCGAGGACCTTAAGGCGGGCAAGGCGATTTATTCCGAATACATGCTTCACTTCATTGTCGAGCATTACGACACTGATCTCGAAAGAATATGTTTGCGCCAGCTGGTCCTGACCACGATCGTCAAAGACGCGATCAACGACATAAAAGGCAAAATGTTGGTTAAACGGACGAACAGCGACCTTTTCGAAGAGGATGCTAAACTTTCGATTTCGGTCGCGACGGTTTCTCCGCTCTCGTCCCTCATCCATTTTGGTATTAATATCACGTCGACCAACACGCCGGTTAAGACCAAAGGTTTAAAGGATTACGACATTGAACCTTATGAATTCGCCAATCTGATCCTTGACCGCTACACAAAGGAGATTGAAAAACTTAACGTCGCCCGCTGTAAGGTGCGCTGGGTGCAGTGACCGGATACGTTCGGGAAATATTCGATTCGATCCAGGGCGAAGGACTGCGAATCGGCCGGGCCATGACTTTCGTCCGTTTTTCCGGCTGTAATCTATCCTGTAATTATTGCGACACTCCGGAATCCCAAAAGCAGGAAGGACCCTTTAGGTTTCAGAACCGGATTTATGATAACCCCGTAACGACGGATTTCATAATCGATAAAATCAAGGAAGACGAGGTTGCGATCACCGGTGGCGAACCCCTGTTGCAGGCGGATTTTCTGGAGGAATTATGCACCCGCTTGAAATCCCGCCGAAAATTCGTTTACCTCGATACGAACGGGACTTTACCGGACGGGTTGGAAATGGTGATAAAAAGAATCGATTGGGTTGCTCTTGATTTCAAGGTGCCAACCGCTTCCGGACGGCCCGGTATGTGGAAAAATGCGGAGCGCTGCCTCCGGATCGCCCAGCGCCGGAATGTCTATGTAAAAATAGTGGTTAACGAGAACCTTCTGCCCCGGGAACTGGACCATGTTCTATCCATTATCGAAATGGCGGATGATAAGATCCCCCTGGTGATTCAACCGGTTTTCGGCAGTGATCCGTGCAATTTGTTAAGTTATCTGAAAATCGCCCGTAAACGTTTAAAGGAAGTCCGGATTATCCCGCAGATTCACAAATACCTTAATCTAAAGTAATTACGACCTATAATTACGGGTGATTTTAAGGTTGGTTTTCGGTTACCATCAATCCGATTCCAAATTTACGGTCCCGGGTGTAGACGGCCGCAACCCGAAAGCGTGAGTAACCCAGGCCCAGGCCTACCGTCCAATTGAATTCATCGTCCGCGTGAAAATTGACGTTGATATATTCGCCTTGGCGGATCATGCAACCCAGGTAATAACGGAACATGCCGGTGGTCCCTTCGTATTCGCAATCAGCGCTTAAGACCAGATGATCCCCGACAGGCATTATGCTTGCGCCTCCATGGAGGAGTTTAATTTTCGCAAGTGTCGTTTTCAGGCCCAGGGCCAGCTCGTTATTGGGCCGGCAACCGACGCCCAAACTATGGGTTTTATTCAAATTGCCTTTAATGGGGAATTGAAAGGCATAACCCAGGGAAAAAGCGCCGGGCAATTTAAATCCCAAACCCGCTTCGGCCGTCCATGAAGAGTCGCGTTTGATGACGCCCAAACCGACACCTTTCAAACATAAACTGTTGACGATTGAATCCCGATGAAAAGCGATCATTTCCTCAAGGATCGGGTTGTATCCGAGACCGGACGGATTTTCAAAAACCGCCGTGGCGGATTGGCATCGGGAAGTGAAGTTACCATCATAAAACGGATTGAGCGTGATTAAAAAGAGGAATATTATCATAGTTTATTATAGCGATTATTTGAGAATAATCAAGCGATTTATCCCGTTAGAGAAAACCACCGTTATCCTGTAGCCTGCATCGTGCATCAGGTATCTGAAGTTGGTAGTTTTAACGCTTCCCGCCAGGCTTTTTGCGGATTATACCGGTAGGGATCGTTGACAAATTTTGCGGCCGTGTATATAGCGCGTTTTGAATCCTGGTACTGGTTCATCGGGTTGATCAGAATTCCCTTGGTCTTGCCGACGATCCCCGGCTGGCGGAACCGATAAGGTATGCGGATGACCACACCCTGGGGTAAGTAATCGTTGGCGAAAAAATTATCCCAGATCAACTGCTGGCGTCCGGTGATTTCATTGATTCTTTTTACATGATTCTCGGTTATCCGGTGGGAGACGATCCGCTTGCCGGTCCAGATCATGGCAATGCGGGGGAGAAGCTTCTTGCTGACGGTTAATAAATATTCCGTCGGTTTAAGCCCGTCATATTGCGTGGGACAGAAGAAAACCACCGGGCGTTTCATTTTTTTGCTTAATAGTTCGTATAAACGGTTGGCGGTTTCGGCCTGCATTTCGGCGGTTTTCTTGTCGCGTTTAATATTAATATCATCATACAACAAGGCGAATTTGCGGATTCCGATACTTAAAAATTGCCGGATTTTTTCCATGATCGACTTTGAATCCGGATGAATGCCGGGGGATAGGGCATAAACAAAATGCACGCGATATCGATCCGCCAAATCGCCCAGGAGGGCGAATTCCTTTATCCAATTTGACGGATATGGTTCGCCATACTTTTTCCGGTGATACGGGTCTTCTTTGGGTCCATAGACGTAGGTGTTGAGATTGATGCCCGCCAGGAATTTAACCAAATCCCGGCGTTGCGCGAATGTATAGGGCTTCCGATAAAATCCCTCGACTACTCCCCAATATTTATTTTCCACCTTTTAATCCCTTGAGCAATTGGTCCCACAGTACCGGGTTGCCGTGCAGCCGCGCGATTGAACGTTCCGGATCAATATGAAATTGCCGGCGGAGGTTAGCCACGGAATCGGATTGGCCAAGTTCCGAAGGGATACGCAGCCGCAGTTCATTCTCCGTTTTTAAGTATTTAACGAGCCGGAGCGAAGGGGCCGGTTCCGCGCAGGCGATCAATAACGCCCCCGAGCATATTGCGAGAGAATATATCCGCGACCGTAAGGTCATTTCCAGAGGTATTGGATTCGGGGCATGATGAGCTTTTCCATGGGTTTGGTCAGCATATCCATGAAACTGAACCGGCGGAGCGGATAAACAAGATTCGGGTTTTCAATCCCCACCAATTTACCGCAGATATCGACCGCGTCGGCAAATGAGCCCAGGGTATCGACTAAACCGAATTTCCAGGCCTGCCGGCCGGTCAGGATTCTTCCATCGGCAATCCGGTATACGCTATCCCGGGTCAAGCCGCGGTTATCGACCGTGGCATCGATAAACTGTTCGTATATGTCTTTGATCACACCCTCCAATAATCCGCGCTCTTCTTTGGTTATGGTCCGGAACGGCGAACCGATGTCTTTGTGGTCCCGGGATTTTATTACTTCGTAGCGGATGCCGATTTTTTTAAAAAGTTCCTCGAATACCGGAAATTCCAATATGACGCCGATCGAACCGGTAATGGTCGACGGGTTAGCCACGATCCGGTCCGCGGGCAGGGCGATGTAATAACCGCCGGACGCGGCAACGGCGCCCATCGAAACCACGACCTTTTTCTTTTCCCGGACCCTCTTGACCGCGTCGTATATCTCCTGGGATGCCGCGACACCGCCGCCCGGTGAATCGATGCGCAGGATGATCGCCCGGATACCCGGGTCTTCGGCGAAACGGTCGAGTTCCTTGACGGTTGTCTTGGAAGCGAGGATTACATCTTCAACTTCAACCACGCCGATGCTGCCTTCGCTCATGGGTAAACCTTGGAAGGCCTGTTTAAAAAACAGGCCCAGAAAAGCTGCAAGGATCACAATTCCGACCGCCACTATTATAATGATGTATTTTTTCTTCATGTCGGTTCCATTGTCAATTCTAATTAATTTAACCGGCGAGTCAATACATAATACAATGGAATTTTTTGTTAAAAGTTGGCGATTGCGAGAGGACTAATTTTGAAATTAATGATTCATGATCCATGATTCACGATGCATGATAATCCGGCGTCCGGTATCGTGGATCTTGCATCAAGTTTTTTTATGGAAAGCCTTTCGCCGCCGCAACCGATTCTTATCCCTTGACGTTACGGGCTAATTTTCTATACTTTAATGGCGGCCGCAATGAGAACGATTAAGCATCTTTTGATCATTTTCGTCATGACCATCCCGGGCTGGTCTTATATCCGAGACAGCACGGGGATTCCCATGCGGGACAGCGTCAAATTGGGGACAGATTTATATTTTCCTTCCGCGTCCGGACCGCCCTGGCCGGCTCTTATGCAGAGGACCCCTTACGATCGTTATTGGGACGTAAATACGATTACCTATATTACCGATGTTCTCGGCTACGCGCTGGTCGTTCAAAGCCTTCGCGGTTATGGTGATTCCGGAGGCGACCCTCTGGTTTTTTTCTCCGACGGCTGGGGATCCCTCCGGGATGGTTACGACGCGATCGAGTGGTCGGCGGCTCAGAGCTGGTCAAACGGCCGATTCGGGATGATCGGCGCGTCGGCGCACGGTATGACCCAGTATTTCGCGGCGGGCGCCCGGCCGCCCCATCTGATTTGCGCCGCGCCTATGGTCGCCGGTCCGAGCTTGTTCCATCATTCGGCCTTTACCGGCGGCGAGTTTCGCAAAGCCCTGGTCGAAACGTGGCTGGCCGGTCTGGGCACGCCCTGGCTGATCGACAGCGTGGCGAATCATCCGGATTACGATTCGCTCTGGTCGGTGATTGATTTGAGCGCACGCTGGGATTCAGTTGCCCAGCCTTTGTTCCATATATCCGGCTGGTTCGACATGTACACGGACGGCCAGCTGACGGCTTTTTCGGAGTTGAATGCCCGGTTCCATAACCAGAAATTATTCGTTGGCCCGTGGGGCCATGGTTCCTGGAATAGCCGTTACCAGGGTGATTTGGTGTATCCGAGCAACGCCGTGATGAACGACGCGGACTTCTGGTTAATGATTTTCAACTGGTACGATCATTGGTTAAAGGATTCGACGGTTCAAACCGGTTTCCGGGTAAAATATTACCTGATGGGTGATTGCGATGATCCGGATACGACACGCTGGAATCGGTGGGTGGAAACCGACACCTGGCCTCCGACCGGGACCCGGGAAAGATCGTATTATTTCAGCGCAGCGGGTTTTTTGGATACCGTCCCGCCCGCGGTTTCCACCGCTTATGACAGCTTCACTTATGACCCGGCCGATCCTTCCCCGACTTACGGCGGGAGGGAGTACATCGGCCTGAGCCATGGTTATGGGCCAATCGACCAAAATCCCGTGGAAGTCCGCGACGATGTCCTTGTTTATTCGACCCCGGTTTTTACCCAGCCCCTGACGGTTCTGGGAAAGATACGATGCCTGCTCTACGCGTCATCCGATGGTTACGATACCGACTGGTCGGTCCGCGTTACCGACTTATACCCGGACGGTCGTTCCATCCTGGTCACGGATAATATCTTGATGGCCCGACACCGCCATGGTTTCGATCGGGAAGATTCGCTCGTCCCCGGCCAACCGGATACTTTCGATATCGACGTTTGGAGTACGGCTCAGGTCTTCAACGCCGGTCATCGCTTGCGCGTAATAGTTTCGTCGTCCAACTATCCTCGTTTTGAAAAAAACCCCAATACGGGCGCCCCTTTCCGTCGGGATGACCCGGTTTTTGTTACCGCCCGGCAAAAAGTATATCGCGAGACCGGCATGTCCTCCCGGATAATCCTGCCGATATTGGCGGCGGGAGGACCGGTCGAGGATGAAACCCGGCGACCGGTGACGGGAGACGGCTTTCCCGAAATAGCGGTCCCGGCTCTCGACCGTTTTCTGGAGATCGGTTACCGGGCGGGAAACGGGCCCCTGGAGCTGTCGGTTTACGACGGCGCGGGACGCTTGGCGGTTCGATTTCGGATTTCCGATGCGACGGGGCGGGTGCGGAAAAGAGTAAAAGCCAACCTTCCGTCCGGCGTCTATTTTATCCGGATTTTTTATGCGGGACAATTCAGAACTTATAAAACCGTAATCGTCAAATGAATTTCATCGGACAATTCCGCTCCCCGGCGGGACCGACCGACGCTAGATCGACAGGGGTTCCTTAAGCAGGATATTACTGAGGGATTTTTTTAAAGTTTCGATATCCAGTTTCGTGACCAGTTTTCCCTTGTAAGCGAAAGAGATCCGACCGGTTTCCTCCGAAACCACAATGCATAACGCGTCGGTGTGTTCGGCCACGCCCAGGGCGGCCCGGTGTCGGAGCCCGTAGATACCGCTCAGGGTCGTATCGTCGCTTAAAGGGAGAATGCACCCGGCCGCGAGAATCTTGTCGCCCTGGATCACACACGCCCCGTCATGGAGAGGCGAATCCGGGAAAAAAATAGTCCGGAGAAGGGATGAATTCACGCGGGCGTCGATATGAACACCGGTTTCGATGATGTCTTTAAGCTCGTTGCTTTTTTGAATCACGATCAGGGCCCCGATTTTATCCTCGGACATTTTCTTGACCGCGTCGTAGACTTCGCGGATCATCGGCGCTTCCTCGACCCGAAGAAAGAATTTGATGGGTTGTTGCCGACCCAGGCGGGCCAGGGCGTTGCGGATTTCCGGTTGGAACACAATTACGAAAGCGACGACCCAAACCGCCAGGATTGAATTCATAATCCAGGTAAAAGCCTGGAGGTTGAACCAGCGGGCGATGAAGGAGGCGATGAAGAAAATAAAAAGACCGAAGAGGATGGGGGTCGCCTTTGTCCCCTTGATGAACCGGAAAAACTGGTAGACCAGAAAGGCGACGATGATGATGTCGATGAAGTCGACGGGTTTTAGTTCCAGAAAACCGAAGATTCTCATCGCAGAATCCGATCCACCAGGAGCGCGGCGCGTTTTGCGGCCTGGACGTCGTGGACCCGGATGATCGACGCTCCGTTTCGAATCAGAAGCGACTGAACGGCGAGGGTCCCTTCCAGGCGTTCTTCGGGCGGAAGTCCAAAGGGATTTCCGATGAACGATTTTCGGGAATGTCCGATCAGGACCGGCCGGTTCAAGGCGGCAATCTCGGTCAAGCGGCTGATGATTTCGTAATTATCCTCCAGGCGCTTACCGAAGCCCAGTCCCGGGTCGATGACGATGCGCTCCAAATCAATCCCGGCATCGACCGCGCGGCGAATTCGTTCCTGGAAATAACCGCAGATAGTTTCCATAAGATCGGAATAATGAGGGTTTTTCTGCATATTTTTGGGCCGCCCCCGGGTGTGCATGATGATGACCGTAGCCTTATGGCGGGCGATGACTTTGGCCATGCGGCGGTCCCAGCCCAACCCGGATATGTCGTTGATTATCCGGGCGCCATTATCCAGGGCGTAGTCCGCGACTTCGGCTTTGTAGGTATCGAGGGAGACCGGAATATTAATCCTCCTCGCCAATTTCCCCAGGATCGGGTCCAACCGGCGGATCTCATCCCGGGCCGAAATGGATTTCGCACCGGGCCGGGTCGATTCCGCGCCTAAGTCCAGATAGTCCGCGCCTTCTTTGACCATCCGGCATGCCGCTGCCTGGATTCCGTCGGCGGTGGCAAAACGGCTGCCGCGATAGAAAGAGTCGGGGGTGATGTTGATGATTCCCATGATGTGGGTGCGGCGAAACAAGGTGCATTCCCGGCCGATCTTCAAACGGGGGTGAGGCGGGATTAGAGAGGCTTCGGACAGCTGCTCCACGACCGGTTTCATCCAGGATTGACCGGCGAGTTGGCCGATTATTTTTCTGATCTCCCGGCGGTTCGCGAGCAATAGGGCCGGATAACGTCGCCGATCACCCCGTTCATATGCCTCCCGGGGTACGGCTAAATCCGCGCCGCAGACGAGCGCGGTTTGTTTGAGAATGTTCACCTGCGGCGCCGAGAGGTTGGTGAACTTGACAATCCGGTTTTGCGCTTTCGCCAGGAATATTCCCAGGCTGCGTTCATCAACCCGGATCCGGCGCAACTCGCTCAACAGGAAATCATTTTTATCCGCCTGGATGAGACGCATGGCTTATTATATCGGGATCAAGATAAAAATCAACACCCGCAGTGGATGATTACAATGATTAATAACATCGATTACAGTGATTAAATAATCACCATAATCAAAGGTCTATGTTAAATAGACCGCGGGATTGATCCGGTATTTTTGAGGATATACGGCGCGATCGATATTGACGTCCGCGTTGACGGATAGGTCGATCCGGGCGCCGTCAACCGGTTCCTGATCCCGGTTTCGAACGATCTTGATAATCGGCCGATCGATATGGCCGGGATTTTCCTTGAGGACGACGGCCACTTCACCGGATGACAGTTCAAGGCAACTGCCGACCGGGTACAAGCCGAACAGCTGGAGGAAGATTTTGACCAAAATCGGATCAAAGAAAGATCCTTGTCTTTCCCAGACAACCCGGACCGCCAGGGTCGGGATATAAGGGATGGGGTGGTAAGGCCGGGGCGTCGTCATGGCGTCGTAGGCGTCGCAGATGCGGATAATACGGGACAGGAAGGAAGGGAGGATTTCCGAGGGAACTTGCGCCGGATAACCCGTGCCGTTGTAATTCCAATGATGCTGGTAGGCACTGACCAGGGCGCTGATCGATATTTCGTCGAGACCCCGGGTTTTCAAGATCTGTCGGACGCTGTACAGGGAATGCAATTTTAAGCGATCCCATTCCGGTGCCGTGAGTTTCCCCGGTTTGTACAGGAGATCTTTGTTTATTTCGACCTTGCCGATGTCATGAAGCAATCCCGCCGTGCCGAGTTTAACCAGGTTTTTTTTATCGAACCCGAGCCGCTGGCCCATGGCCAGGGTCAGAATTCCGACGTTCAACGAATGGTTAAAGGTGTATTCGTCGAAATTTTTTATCGTTGTCAAAGCCATGACCCCGTATTCATCCTGAGATATGCTGTCGATGAGGGTGTAAACGACCCGTCGAAAACTTTTTACGTTCACGGGTTGGCCGGTCCAGAGATTCTGGATCAGGTTCTTGGTGACCATGAGCGCCTTAAAATACGTGCGCTTGGTCTGTTCGCCATCCTGGAGAAAATCCGGAATTTCCTCGTCCGGCCCCGCGAACTGGACGGCCACCGAGCGGAAATCGCCGGCGGTCATCGATTTAAGCATGAGGTCGTGGTCTTCCCGAAAGAGAGCGGCAAAGCGAATCGCCTCGTCGGGCGTGATGCCGGGGAGGAAAGAAATGGATTTGAGTTTTAATATTTTAAAACTTTCACTTAAAAATTGCAGACTGGCGTAACCCTCGATTTCAAAGCGCATCCGCAGTTTGTTAAAGAAGATGTAATCCCGGTAGCGCAAAAATTCAACCTGGGGAGCGTTGATCAGGATTTTGTCGAGATGAGTGACGAATTTATCCGCGGCGGCCAGAACCACGTCGTTTTTAAAATCGTAGATCTGAGTCGATTTCACCAGCGCGTAGAACTGGTTGATAAGATCCTTGCCCGAACGGTAGAGGTTCATCGGTTCCTTAAGACCATTTCACAGGCTTGGCGGATATCCTTATTCTTGCGTTGACTGCCCGCGGTCAGAGTTTTCAGGGCCGCCTCGTCGGCCAACTGGGCCAGACCCTGGGCGGCGAGTTTCCGCATTACCCGGTATTTTTTGCCGCCGAAAAGCATCCATTTGAACAGAATTTTTTCCAATAATCGCCCGGTCTTTTTTAAATCGCCCACCCCCACCAGACAGTTAATATATTCTCTTTGCTCGGCGATGTCGAGTTTCAGGAATTCTTTATCGCGCAGCCGCCGAACGATGGAGTTAAAGATCCGTTGGTATCGGAGGGCGGTGAGAGCCTGCAGGGTATTGATCCTTACTTCTTGATCCGGGTCCTCAAGAAAACGAAAGATGATGGCCGGTTCTTTGATATGGAACAAGGCTTCGATTACCGCGATCCGGACCCGGGGATCGGCGTGAAGATAAATGGGTTCAAAACGGCTGACGATCGTTTTCATCCGCATCTGGCCCAGGATGGCGATCGCGTTAATTAAAACCATAGTATCTCCAGCCGAAAGGAATGAGAGGAGCGACTCCGGATCATCCTGAGCAAGGTAAGCGATGCGTTGGCGAAGGTAATCAAGCCGGTCTTTGCGGCCGACCCGGGCGGACATCCGGACGAGATAGGAAATTGTTTTCCGGCTGAAAAAACCGAGGAAGGCGGTGAAGTCGTTGAACGCGGTGTCGTCCAGGGTGTCGGGGAGTTCGGCGAAACCGAGGATGACGGCTTCCTTTTCGAATTTTTCCAGAATTTTCAATTCCGGAAAGGTGTTTAACCGTTGGACGATCCGCCGGGCGTTAAAAAAATCGTGGCGGTTGATGCACTGTTCGAGTAATTCTTCGAGACTGTCGATGATCTCGGGGGACTTTTCGAAATCGAGGAAACTGATCATGGTCGTTATTGCCGGCGCGACCTGGACGGCATTTTCTCCGGCGATCTCGGCGTTTATTATCGCCAGTTCCTTGTCGCTGAGGTCCGGATCGATCGCCTGCCGGATATCGATCCGTTCCTGGTTTAATATGTCCTTGACCTGAGCGTCGTAGTCGATGTCGAAATACTGGGGTTCGGGTATCAGGTAATTGAGGGGTTCTTCCTCTTCTTCCACCACATAAAAATTCAGATGCAGAAAATTGGATTCCCATAGGCCGAGCGCCAGATCCTGATCCTTGGCGGTTTGACCGATCGTCTCAACGAAAAGCAGCAGCTCGTCCGCGGATAAACCTTCCGTGAATGAAACGTCGCGGATTCCATCCCGGAAAAGTTTGAAGGCGATGCTCAGGTCTTTTTCATTCTCCTGATAGACGATTTGACCGGCATTGAGAATGGTGAACTTTTCAATCTGCAGGTCCAGAATCCCGTATACGCTTAAGAATTCATTTAATTTTTCATAAAGTGGTTTATAAAAATTCCGGAAGGAAGGGTGGTTAAGCCCGTACATTTGATAAGCCTTGACGGTTTTTACCAGGGACTGGATCAAATCGGAAACTTTATCTTCGCTTCGGTTCAGCATATTCTGAATTATAATAAAATCCATAATCGTGTCAAGGAAGTTTTTCCCCGCCCTTGACTTCACCCGTTTTTTGTGTAAAATGGATTATGAAGCGAACCTATCAACCCAGTCGAAGAAAAAGGAAGAAAACCCACGGTTTTCGCCGACGCATGAAAAGTAAAAATGGCCGGAAAGTGTTATCCCGCCGGAGGAAGAAAGGTAGGAAACGGCTGGTGGTCTAAAACCAGGCAGGCTTAAGATCGCCATCCGTCCTTGTAATAAAAAAATATTTGGTTTGCCAAAAGCCGAAAGAATTAAAGGCAAAAAAGAGATCAGGGAATTATTCTCTTCTGGTAGAAGGGTCCATTTTTCAGAATTTTTGCTGATTTATCTACCAGCCCCGAAACCTAAAGCCGGATTTATTACCTCTAAGAAAATGGGAACCGCGGTCAAACGGAACCGGATAAAAAGAATTATGAGGGAGGCATATCGAATGAATAAGGATAAATTTATGGGGCGGGCCGTCCTTTTCTACGCCAAAAAAAACATTGATTACTCGGTAATCAATAAAGCCCTAAAAAAAATAGGTCCAATAATATGCGCTACATAGCGTTGATATTTATCAAGGGCTACCAGCATACGTTCGGGCGCATATTCCCCCGGGTGTGCCGATATGAGCCGACCTGCTCGACTTACGCCTATCAGGCGATCACCCGTTTTGGGTTGATCCGGGGAGTGGGTCTGGGAATCTGGCGCATCATCCGCTGCAATCCTTTAACCGCGGGCGGTTTTGACCCGATCCCGGATCGTTGGAGAGATACCAAATGCGTGAAGAACAGGTAAGAACTCTCGTCGCTTTCATCCTGATTATCGCCATCCTCCTCCTCTGGACATTATTCAGCAAACCCAGATCTTCAGCCCGGGCGCCGGTCGTCCCCATCGCGAAAGATACCCTGGTCATGGAAAAAGAATCGCCGGCCGTGATCGTTAACCGGGACACAATCGCAATCGACCGGCCGAATTATCGAATCGTGCTGGCGACCGCGGGTGGTTCGGTAAAGTCATTTTACCTGAAACGATACCGGGCGGAGTTCGTTCCCGAAGAGCAGTATTTATTCGTAACCCGGTTCCCCGGGATGGATAGCGTGATAAACTTTAAATATAACCGGCTCGGCGACTCGGTTATTTTCTCGGCGGTTTTAAAAGGCAATTCCATAAAGAAATCTTATTATTTCAATGATTCCAGCGGTTTTGCTTTATCCATTCAGAGCGATTCGATTGCATCGGTATTGAGTTTAAACGCCGGACTCCGGGTGACCGAAACAAAAAATCGGCTTGATGATCTGCGCCATTTTGGAGTATATATCAAAGACAAAAACTGCGTGAATATCGCCAAGAAGATCAAGGATGTTTATCAGTACCGCGGTTCCTTTGAATGGTTTTCCATGCGCACAAAATATTTTGCGCTGATTATAAATAACCCGGGCCGGATCGAATCCCTCGACTTCCGGAAGATTCTGCCCGCGCTGGACAAGAAAATATCCGGAATCGATGATGACCGATCCCCGGTAAACGCGGCATTCGGCTGCGGTTTCGGAGGGGGAAGCACCGTTCGTTTCGGAGCGGAAATCCCCGGTGATCATAACCTGAAAATAAACGTGCGTTTACTGCCTTTGCGTCACGACATCCTGGCTCGATACAACCAGGGTTACCAAGCGATGGCTGAACTTGGTTTATGGGGATTTATCGCCCGGATAATCCTTTTAATATTTAATTTTTTCTACCTTGTCTTTAGAAATTACGGAGTCGCGATAATCCTCTTTGCCATCCTGCTTAAAGCCGTATTTTTCCCCCTTTCCCGAAAGATGATCGTATCCCAGTACAAAATGCAGATGCTGCAGCCGGAACTGAAAAAGATCCAGGCTAAATACAAAAACGATTCCGCCGCCCTCAACCAGGAAATGATGCACCTTTATAAAACCTATAAAGTAAATCCCTTCTCCGGCTGTCTGCCGCTTTTAATCCAGTTCCCGATTTTCATGGCGTTATACCAGGCCCTGAACACATCGATTGAATTCCGCCAGGCTCATTTTGTTTTCTGGTTGACCGACCTTTCCATAAAGGATCCCTTTTACGTCCTGCCCATCGGCATGGGGGTGATGATGCTTATCCAATCGCTCATGACGCCGATTGATCCCCGCCAGCGGTTCATGGTCGTGATCATGCCCCTGTTTATGATTTTCATCTTCTTGAATTTACCATCGGGACTGCAATTATATTGGTTCACTTATAATATTTTGACACTGGTGGAGAATTATATCGTGAAGAGAGGAGGCGTTAAATGAAAACGGCCGAGGCATCGGGTAAAACCCTGGATGAAGCCCTGAGCAACGGGCGTAAGGTTTTGGGCGTTATCAAAGATGAAATCGACTACGAAGTAATCGCCCAGACACCCGAGGAAACAAAAGTCAAGATCACCATCAAGGAACCTCGGCTGTATCTGACCGCCTTAACCTCTTATCTCCTGGAAACGTGCGGTTTCCGCGCCAATATATTGGTCATCAAGGATACCCGCGGTTTCCATGTGAACATCAAAACCAAACAAGCCCATTCGATCCTGATCGGGACGAAAGGGGAGACCCTTTGGGCGCTCCAATACCTGATCTCCCGACTCGCGAAAAGGTTCTATCCCAACCTTAACATTCTGGTCGACGTCAATAATTACCGTCTGAAGCGGAACAGTTTCCTTAAAAAAAAGGCCGAGGCGATCGCCCACATTGTCATTCAAACCGGCAAGGAAATGGCATTGGATCCCCTGACGAAAAGGGAAGAGCAGCTCGTCCTGGAAGCTTTGACCATTGTCAAAGGCATCAAAACCTACACGCTGGGCAAAGGCACGAACCGGAACATCATCATCGCTCCGGAATCCGGCCCCACCTAAGTATATTTACCGGGCCGGTTTTATCCGCCCGATGACTTCACCCAATTTTCCATTGGAAATAACCCGCGATACGGTCGTTGCGCCCGCCACGCCCACCGGTTATTCCGGCCTGGCCGTGATTCGTCTCGGCGGGGAAACGGCCCGGAACCTGGCAGTTCAAGTATTTGTCCCGGCGGAGAATATAATTTCCGTCGAAGCCGGCCGGGCTTACCACGGTCGCGTCGTCGATCCCGCCACCGGCGAAACGATCGATGACGCGGTCGCGACCTTTTATTTCGGTCCCCGCTCCTACACCGGCGAAGATCTGGTGGAAATTTCCGTCCACGGCAATCCTTTGATCGTGGAACGCGTCGTCAACATTTTCATCACGCTGGGCGCGCGCATCGCCGACCGCGGCGAGTTTACCCGTCGGGCGCTCCTCAATAATAAACTCGATCTCATCCAGGCCGAGGCCGTGCTTGATACGATCAACGCGTCTTGCGATAAATCCCGGCAAATTGCGATCGCTCAGTACGAGGGTCGATTGTCGAACCGGATTCTTAGTCTGCAAAAGGGCGTCGTGAATCTGCTGTCCATCGTCGAAGCCGATATCGATTTTCCCGAGGAAGAGACTCGCCTGAAACCGGATGCGTTCGCAGAACAGGTTCTGGTTATCCGGAACGAGATCGACGAACTGCTGGCAAACGCCGATGCCGGGGTCAAGATCCGGGATGGTTATCGGGTCGCGATCCTGGGCCGGGCTAACGTAGGTAAATCAACGCTTTTCAACCGCCTCCTCGGTTATGACCGGGCGATCGTTCATGAAGTTCCGGGTACGACCCGGGATTACCTCGAAGAAGGGGTTCCCATCGGCGGTTATTATGTCCGTTTGCTGGATACGGCCGGTTTGCTTCCGGCGGCAACCGGCGCGGATCAATTGGCCGGCGACCGGTCTCGCCGGCTGGCGGTCGACGCCGATCTCGTAATTTTGGTTTTTGACGGTTCCGAACCTTTAAACGGCCAGGACATGCAACTCTTTGGCCTGGTTCAGGAAAAGCCCCGGATTCTGGTTGTCAATAAGACCGATTTGAACCGTCAGCTGAAAGGCAGCGAATTCCTCGCGGATTCCCTGAAAATATCGGCCAAAACCGGAGAAAACATTTCTTTGCTTAATGCCCGGATCGCGGAAACGCTCCGTCCGAAAATCGTCAAAGGCGATTTGCTTTTGACCAGAACCCGCCATATTCAGGCGCTCAAGAAGGTCCGCGATCTGATTAATCAGGCCCGGATCGCACCGCATCTCGAAATGCAGGCGTATGAACTGCACGCAGCACTGGATTTGCTCGGAGAGCTTACCGGCCGCGTTCTGCGCAAGGAACTACTCGATAAAATTTTCGACGAATTCTGCATCGGCAAATAGCGTTTTTTAATTTTTTATGTTTACCATCGCCATCCTAAGTTTTATAATCGCTCAATTGCGTACGGTATTTTGTTGAATGCGGGTCCAATATTTCTTGACTTTTCGAACCCTTCTTGTATAATAGAATCGCGCGGGAGTAGCTCAATGGCAGAGTCACGGCCCTCCAAGCCGTTGGTTGCGGGTTCAAATCCCGTCTCCCGCTTGAACGGGAGCATGAGCATACCCGAAATGAGTGCGAGGATATATATCGCTTGCGCGGGTTTGTCCCGCATTTTTACAAAATGCGGGACATCCTTATACTAAACAGGATTTTATTTTTATTAATATTATGATCGCGGTACTGCAAAGAGTTTTAAAAGCGAAGGTCACGGTTAACGACAAGCCGGTTTCCGAGATCGGTCCCGGTCTTTTGATTTTGTTGGGCGTTCGGAAAGGCGATACCGAAGAAAAAGCCCGGGAACTGGCCCGACGCTGCGTGCAGATGAGGATCTTCGGGGACGGAGAAGGCAAGTTCAATCGTTCGCTCGAGGATGTCAGGGGTGAAGCCCTGGTGGTTTCACAGTTCACCCTTCTGGCCGATACGTCCCGGGGGAGAAGGCCGTCGTTCACCGACGCTGAACTGCCGGAACGGGCGAAGTTTCTGTATGAATTTTTCCTGGCCCGTTTGGTTGAATCGGGGATAGTCGCCCGAAGCGGTATCTTCGGCGAACGGATGGTCGTGGCCCTGGAAAACAACGGGCCGGTAACCATTATTATGGAGGAATAAAATGCCCTACAGCATGACGGGGATCGGCCGGTCGAGCGGCGAACTCGAAAAGCCGGTCATAAAATTCGAAGTCGAGATAAAATCCTATAATCACCGTTTCCTTGAGATATCGGTCAAGGCGCCCAACGCCTTCGCGCCTTTCGAGGAGGAAATCCGCAAGATCGTCCAGGAGAAGGTAACCCGCGGCCATATCATCATTTTTATCCAGCAGGACCGGGAAATCCTTAACGCCAAGTTTGATGTCGACCGCCCGCTTCTTGACGCCTATCTTTCTCTGGCCAAGGAACTAAAAGGAAAGCACAAAGCCGTCGGATCGGTCGATATCAACGCCTTGCTCGCGATCCCCGGCGTCATCCGGATGAGCCAGGTGCAGACCGACACCCGGCAAGTTTTCGAAGGTTTCAAACCGACGCTGGTCCGGGCGCTCAATGATTTTCTAAAGATGAAGCGCCGCGAAGGCGAAGCTACCGCCCGGGAGATTGCCAAATCCCTGGATGTCATCGAACGTGAATTCCAAAGCATCGAAAAACTGGTGCCCGAACGCGACGATTATTACCGGCAGCGTTTGGCCGATATCGTAAAGGATTTTAAGGAGACGCTGGACAAGGACCGTTTTTATCAGGAGCTCGTTTACATTTCGGACCGGAACGACGTCAGCGAGGAGACCCAGCGCCTGCGCGGCCATCTGTCTCTTTTCCGGGAATCGTTGGTGGAGGACGATCACCCCGGGCGCCGGTTGAATTTTCTCCTTCAGGAGATTCAGCGCGAAGCCAATACGTTAAGCGTCAAGGCGAATTTCCTGAGAATCAGCGAGGCGGTCGTCCAGGTCAAGGAAGAAATTGAAAAGATCCGCGAACAAGTCCAGAACATCGAATAAACGCATTCGCCGCGGCCGGATTATCGTCATCTCCGGTCCTTCCGGCGTCGGCAAGACGACCATCTGCGACCGAATTCTGGAAAGGCGCCGGGATATCGGGTACTCGGTATCCGCCACTTCCCGGCCCCGGCGAAAAGGGGAGAGGAGCGGCCGGGAATATTATTTTCTGCCGGAAACGTTGTTTAAGGACTGGATCAAAAAAGGACGGTTCATCGAATGGGCGATCGTTCACGGCTACCGCTACGGGACTCCGAGACAATATCTGGATCGTCAGTTGGTCAGCGGACGCCATGTCCTGCTCGACGTCGACGTCCAGGGCGGCAAGAGCCTCAAACGATTATATAAGAACGGCGTGTTTATTTTTATCAAGCCGCCAAGTTTCCGGGAGCTGAGAAAACGGTTATTAAATCGCCGGACCGAAAACCAGGATGACTTGAAAACGCGTTTGGCCGCGGTCTGGCGGGAAATAAAATGCCGGAAAGACTACGGCCACACGGTAATCAACGATGACCGGGACCGGACCGTGGACCGGATCCTGTCGATAATCGAAAAGGAAACAGGTATCTCCGATACGGAAACAATCCCGATGGGACGGAAACGGCCACTTCGTGGCGGAAATTGACCTTCGGTCGGAATTTACCCCCTCAACGCGAAATATTTTATTCCGTCCCGCTTGCGGGACGGTTTCCGCGCGAATGCGCTATTCCCGGCGTTCAAAAGAACGCCATTTTCCGATTCGTAGAATCTTTTCCGTGCGGCTATGCCGCACTTTGTTGTTGACATTCAAAGAATTTTAATTATAATCACCCAATGAATAACCAAGGGGCAGTAGCTCAGTTGGGAGAGCGTCTCGTTCGCAGCGAGAAGGCCGCCAGTTCGACTCTGGTCTGCTCCACATAATAAGAGAATGATAATACCTAAGAAAATTTTTCTGACCAAAGGCGTGGGTAAACACAAGGAAAAGCTGGCCAGTTTCGAGGCCGCCCTGCGGGACGCCGGTATCGCGCCTTTCAATATCGTCCGGGTTTCAAGCATCCTGCCCCCGGGCGCCAAAATGCTTTCCAAATTCAAGGGACTTCAGTATCTTTCGCCCGGCGAGATCATCTACGCGATTATTTCCCAATGCGACACCAACGAACCGCACCGGCTGATTGCCGCTTCGATCGGCGTCGCGGTTCCGGCCGAACGCGCTCAATACGGATACCTTTCCGAATACCATTCCTACGGCGAGACTGAGCCTAAAGCCGGCGATAAGGCGGAAGACCTTGCGGCCCAGATGTTGGCCACCACCCTGGGCGTGCCCTTTGATCCGGACGCCAGCTATGACGAGCGGAAGGAACTCTGGAAAATTTCCACCAAGATCGTCAAAACGATGAACATCACCCAGACCGCGATCGGGGATAAGTACGGCCTCTGGACCACGGTCCTTTCCGCCGCGGTATTGGTACCTTAACACATAGTCAATAGTTAATCGGTTTGGATGCTGGATCCAGCATCTCAACCCCAACCCATCTTCCATCTTTTCCGCATTGACTTTATTAATTAATTCTTTATAATCAAGCACCGGAGGTCGAAGATGAAAAAGTTATCCCTGATCATTTTAATTTTTATCGCCCTGATGAGTTGCCGTAAACCGGCAAAGACCGTCGATATCACCGCCCAATTAACCCTGACCGGAGAAAAAATCCCGCTTCAGGTTACGCACCTGTCGCCCCTCGGATCGGTCGAAGGCCGGCGCGAATCGTTCAAGATTTTAGTCGGGTTCAACCAGCCCATGACTCCGCTTCAAGCCATCCCGCGCGACGAAACCCGCGGCCCGCTTGATTTCGATCCGCCCATCCGGGGCAAATACCGCTGGCTGGGGACCCGGACTCTGGCTTTCATCCCCGCGGACACTCTCCAACCGGCGACGACATTCCGGGTCCGCCTCCGCAAAGACCGAATTCAATCCCTGACCGGTATGCGCCTGGAAAAAGACACGGCCTGGACCATGGAAACGGTCCGGCCATCGCTGATTTCATCCGTACCCTATCACGGCGCGGATTATGTCGGGCGGCGCGAACCGATCTATCTTTATTTCAACCTCGAAATGGCCCCGGAAAAGGTCGGCGATAAGATCAAAATTTACGCCCGCCACGGATCTCCTTCCTATATTGGCTGCGGATCCAAAGAGCCTTCCTATCCCGACCGCGAGGAAGAAATTGGATTCAAAGTGCGTCAGCTTACGGATGGCGAGAAGAAGGACTGGCCGCTCAAGGAGTGGGATAATAAGAAGTCGCTGGTCTTGGAACCCGCCGGCCGTTATCCGATCGAGGCCCAAATCGAAATCCATATCATCCCCGGCCTGCCGGCCAAAGTCGGCAACCTCGGTTTCGCCCAGGATCATACCCTATCCTTCAATACTTACAACGATTTTACCCTGGTCAATTTTTCAACCGATATCCCCGGCGGTTATCCCCTCGAACTCTGTTTCTCGAATCCCGTTTCGTTCTCGGAAATAATAAAGAACGCCAAATTCGATCCGCCGGTCGCGATTCCCGAAGATTATTACCGGGAAAACTACGCATCGAACGGAGCCTCACTTTATCTCGATTTCAAGCCCAATACCCAGTATTCGGTAAAAATCAGCAAGCGTCTTAAAGACCGGTTCGATAATTTTTTGGATAAAGACTACGAATTTACGCTTGACGTCGGCGATTATTATCCTTATGCCGGGATCCCCACCGGCATCAACCTGGTCGAATCCGAATCCGATCTCCGGTTGCCGGCGACCTTTGTTAATGTCGACGAGGTTAACCTGGATATGGGTGTCGTCGGTCTCGATCAGGCGATACCGTTCCTTAACCGGGACGATCTTTTCAATTCGTGCGTGAAAAATGACGCTCCGGGGTTATTTTCGATCCGCCGTCCCTGGCGGGCGGAAACCTGTAAGAAATTCCGCAACCAAAAGGTCCGTCTTCCGATTGAACTGAAGGAAGTATTAGGTAAGCGGCCGGCCGGTCTCGTCTACATTCAGTTCGACCGCGGTTACGGCGAGTGCCCATATGATAAGTCATTCCTGGAGGTGGGGGACCTGGGCGTAACCTGGAAATACGCGCCCGAGAACAACGTGGTTTGGATTACTTCCCTGAACAACACAAATCCGGTTAAGGGCGCCATGGTTCAGTTCCGTAGCAATGCCAACCGGATTCTCTGGCAGGGATTTACCGACAACCAGGGAATCTGCGAGTTTCCCGGCTGGGCCGAGCTGAACCTGACCGACGAAAAGCGGACCTACGAATATGAAAACGAATACGAAATGGAATCGTACGATTATTATAACGAGCCGAAATTCTGGCTGACCGTGGCCAAAGGTGAGGACCAGGCGGTTTATTCCAACCGCTGGGATTACGGGATTGATCCCTGGCGTTTTGAAATCGACTACAACTGGTATGTCCGTCCCGAGGAATACGGCGGTTACCTTTTCACGGAAAAAGGTTTGTATCGGAGCGGCGAAACGGTCCATGTCAAGGGGATTTTCCGCAAGAAGAAACGCGGCGCCTGGATCATGCCCGATGTCGGCGAAACCAAGGTTGTCGTCAAAAATTCCCGCGATGAAGTGATGCTTGACGGCAATTACCCGCTCAATTCCTTCGGCGCGGTCAACTTCGACATTCCCCTCGAGTTGGACGCCGTGACCGGATCTTATTCGGTCCAGGTCCAGCTGCCGGGGGTGGCTTACGGAAGTTATCTTTCTTTCCGGGTCGAGGCCTATCGACCGGCGGAATTCGAAGTGCAGGCATCGGCCGACAAAGATACGTTTTTAGTCGGCGATTTTTTCAAGGGCAAGGTTATCGGACGCTATCTTTTCGGCATGCCCATGCGTTCGGCCGAAGTCAACTGGAACCTGTATCAGGATTATCGCTACCTTGATTATCCCCAGCACCGCGGGTATACCTTTGGCGGCTATGTTCAGGGCGGGGGATCCCGTTTTCTGCTCGGTTCCGGGCGCGGCCGTTTGAACGAGGCGGGCGAGATCAAAGTCAAGGCCAAACTTTCTCCCAAAGACATATCAACCCCGGCGGCGCTGACTCTGGAAGGCACCGTAACTTCGCCCAACCAGCGCAGCTTGTCCGGCCGGCAAAATTGGCTGGTTTTTCCGTCGAATTTGATCCCGGGACTGAAGACCGCCAAATACCTGTATCTTTCCGGCGAAACGGTCGAACTCAGCCTGATTGCCATTCGGCCTTCGGGTGAAAAAGTCGCCGGCAAGAAGGCCGATTACCGGGTCATCCGTCAAGAATGGAAATCCATCCAGAAGGCGCGCCTGGGCGGCCGTTACGAATGGGTTTCGGAAATGACCGAATCCGAGGTGGTCAAGGGTCAGTCCTTGACCCGGCTCGATTCGACCCTGATCCGCCTGGCCGTCAAAGATCCCGGATATTATTACGTCGAGGCCCAGGTTCGCGACGAGAAGAGCCGGGTTTCGCGCACGACCGTATATTTCTACGTCGCCGGTTCCGGTTATGCCGGCTGGGAAATGCGCGACGACGATATCATCGAACTCGTGCCGGATCAGGACCTTTATCAGGTGGGCGACACGGCCCGGATCCTGGTCAAATCGCCTTACGACTCGGCGACGGCGCTGGTGACCGTCGAACGGGAGCTGGTGCTGAAAAAATTCACCAAGAAACTGCGCGGCAACGCGGATTACGTATCGATTCCGATCGGGCTCAACGACCTGCCGAACTGCTATGTTTGCGTGACTTTGCTCCGGGGCCGGGTTCCGGGATTGCCCTGGGACGAGGAAAAAGAAACCGATCTGGGTAAACCTCAGTTCAAAATCGGTTACGTGAATCTGAAGGTTGATACCAGGGACAAACATCTGGTTGTCCAAACCTCTTCGGATCGCGCCGATTACCGTCCGCGCGACACCGTGACGGTCCGGTTCCATGTCAACAATCACCTGGGACACCCCGCGGCCAACACCGAAATCAGTCTTTTCGTCGTTGACGTCGGAGTTTTGAACCTGATCGATTACCAGACCCCGGATCCCTTCGCGTATTTTTACGGCGCCCGGTCGCTGTCGGTTAAGACCATCGAATCCCGTCTGAATATTTTAGGCGAGCGGAGCTACGGAGAAAAAGGCGAAGAGCGGGGCGGCGGCGGCGCCGCCGGCGCCGCGCCCGGCATATCGTACCGGGAAAAATTCCTGTCCACGGTTTTTTACGGCGCCGAGCTCCGGACCGACCGCAGCGGTAAGGGGCAGATCCGTTTCGCCTTACCCGACAACCTTACTAAATTCCGGATCATGGCCGTCGCCCAGACCAAAAATCACGAATTCGGTTCCGCCGACTCCACTTTCAATGTCAACCTGCCTTTCCTGGTCACCCCTTCGATACCCCGGTTCGCAAGAGTCGGGGACAAATTCCAGGCGGGCGTGATTCTCCATAATCGAAGCAAGAGCGCAGGCCGGGCCGTTCTCGAAACCAGCGTGGCGGGCTTGAAAATGCTTGGCTTGTCCCGTCGGGAAGTTTCCATCCCCCCCAGCGGCAGCCAGGAAGTGCTTTATGAATTTTCCGCCGAGACCACGGGGACGGCGACTTTTTCGTTCGTCGCGCGGATGGGCGGAGACGAGGACGCCCTGAAACTTACCGTTCCGGTGCGGTTACCGCCGTTTGTCGAGGCGGTCGCGACTTTTTCTTCAACCCCGGATTCGGCGCGGGAAGGTTTGATCGTACCCGGCAACATATACGAAAATCTTGGCAGCCTTGAGATCATGCTTTCTTCTTCGGTCCTGGCCGGCATGAAACGCGGAATCGAACACCTCCTTGATTATCCGTACGGCTGCCTGGAACAGCGTCTCTCCCGGATTCTCCCTTTGATCGTCGGCGAGGAGATCATCAACCGCTTTAAACTGGCGCCGGTGACGGGTTCGGCCCTGCGCGACACCGTCCAAAAGGTTCTGGACGAAGTCCCCGAATACCAGCGGGGAAACGGCGGCTTTGTTTATTTCAAGGAAAGCATCCACCCGTGTCCGTATCTTTCCGCGTATACGATGTATGTCCTGAAACGCGCCCGGGACAAGGGTTATAAAGTCGATTCCTGGTCGGTCAGCCGGGGCCGCGAATTTCTGAAAGGGGTCTTGGCCTGGGGAGACGTCGATTGGACCTATCCCTACAACGAATACGCGAAATTGTTGACCCGGACTTTCTGCGTTTATTCCCTCAGTATGTGGGGCGACATGGAAGTCGCCTATGCTTCGCGGCTTTTTGAACGCCGGAGCCAGATCCCGATTTTCGGCAAAGTCCTGCTCCTTAAAGCCGCCCGCAACCTGGGTCTGGGCGGTCAGTTTGAGGAAGAACTGGCGCGCATCATTACCAACAAGATCAAACTGAGCCCGACCACGGCTCATTTCGAGGAAAGCGAACTCCGCGGCTGGACTTTCCCGTCGCCGGCCAAGGTCACCGGTTTTGTGATTCAGGCTTTTACGGAATTGGACATTCCGTTTTCCTACAAGGATCAGGTGATCCGCTGGCTGGTGCAGGAACGGGGTAAAAAGACCCGGCCTACGACTCACGAGAACGCATTCGTTTTCGACGCGTTCCAGACCTATTACCGTAAATACGAGAAAGACGAGCCGGATTTTACCGCCCGCATTATCCTGGGCGGCAAGGAAATCCTGGCCGAAACTTTCAAAGGCCGGAACAACGACGCCCCCCGTAAATTCAATTTCCGGTTGGATGACATCCCGAAGAACGAGCTCCTGCCCCTTAACATTACCAAAACCGGAACCGGCCGCCTTTATTACACGCTCCGCATGTATTACGCCTACAAGGAAAATCCCATAACCTTTGACGAGGGATTTTATCTATGGAAGGAGATACTGACCCTGGATGGCAAACCGGCCCGGAATTATAAGCGGGGGGATATCTACAAGGTCATTCTGCATATCGTGGTTCCGGAAACCCGGATTTTTGCGGTTGTTAACGATCCCCTGCCGGCCGGATTCGAACCGGTCCAGACGTTTTTCGCCACCGAATCCCGGAACGTGCAGGACCAATACAATGAAGACCAGTGGAACGAGCAGGGTCATTGGTGGGGTTCTTTTGACCACGAAGAATACTATGACGACCGCGCGCTCTTCTTCGCCCAGGAACTGTTCCCCGGCGAGCACACCCAGGTCTATTATATCCGGGCCGCGGTTCCCGGACGTTTCCTGGCGCCCGCGGCCAAAGCCGAGGAGATGTACGAACCCGAGGTGTTCGGTTCCACGGGCCAGGGTTTTATCCGGATCGATTGACCGGTAAACCGATAGTGGTTTGCGTATTATTACGCATGGCAGGATTTTCGGTTATCGGTTATAATAATCGGATATGAGAGGTATGGAAAAAACGGATACGGTGATAACCATATTCATCGCCGACGATCATACAATGATCCGGCAAGGATTGAAGAAAATCCTTGAGGAAGTCCCCGGGTATAAAGTGATCGGGGAATGCGGGGACGGTTTGCAGATCATCCCGCAAATAAGAAAACTTCGGCCGCAGCTTATCCTGCTGGACATATCCCTGCCGAATCTTCGGGGAATTGAAGTCATCAAAAAGATCCGGAAATTCGACAAGACGATAAAAATTCTGGTCCTGACCATGCATAAAAACGAAGAGTACGTATACGAATGTCTCACGGGCGGCGCCCAGGGCTACATTCTCAAGGAAGACGCCGATACCGAATTGCTTTCCGCGATCCAGCAGATCCGGAGCGGCAAGATCTACGTTTCTTCCTCTTTTACCGGCGACGTGATAAAAAATCTGCTCGAACGCAACGCGAAAATCGACGATTACTCGCCGTTCCGCGTATTATCCGGCCGGGAACGGGAAATTCTCAAGCTCACCGCCGAAGGCGATACCAACAAGAAGATCGCGGTCAAACTGAGTATCAGCAACCGGACCGTGGAGCATCACCGGGCCAACATCATGAAGAAAATCGGGGTTAAAAACGTCGCCAGTCTCATCAAGTATGCCGTCAAAGCCGGCCTGGTCGATCTGATTTGAGAATCCCCCGCGACCCGCGTCCGATGACCGGCACTACCCGGAAAAATAATAATAAAATCAGTTCCGATCAAACCCCTCTCGACCAGTATTTTAAAATATTCGAACAGTTGCCGGACATCGTTTATATTATTGATCCGAACGGCAGGTTTTTATACCTCAATCCGGCGATCCGGATTTTAGGCTACGAGTCAAACGACCTTATCGGCCGGCATTTTTGGCGGATCATCCATCCCGCGGACCGAAAACAGGTCAGCCGGAAATTCGTCCTGCCGGCGATGAAGGGTAAGGTCACCGGCGTCATGGGCGCGCCGAAACTGTTCGACGAGCGCCGTACCGGCGGCCGGCAAACCCGGAATCTGGAGATCCGTTTGATTCCCAAAAGAGATATCGGCAAAATCCATCCGCCGCCGGGAATGATCGGGAGTATAATCGCCTGGGGCAATATCAGCGCCGCCGGCCGGTACGAAGGGCGCCGGAAGAGCAACTCAACAAAATTTCAGGGCACGATCGGCATAATCCGGGATATCACCGAGCGTAAAATTGCGGAAGTCAATCTCCGCGACCAGGAGAAAAAATACCACTTGCTCGTTGACAATATCAACGATGGCTTGATGCAGGTTGACCATCAGGACCGGATTCTATTCGTCAATGACCATCTATGCCGGATAACCGGTTATTCCCGTGCGGAATTAATCGGTAAAATCGGCTACAAGCTGCTTTTTGACGCTTCGGAACAGTCGGTTATCAAAACGAAGAACGCGCAGCGGCGCTGGAAAATCGCCGATAAATACGAGATCCGGATGAAAAGGAAAAACGGCGGATATTCATGGGTTCAGATCAGCGGTTCGCCGGTGATCGACGACCGGGGGCGGACATTGGGATCGATCGGTATTTTTTCCGACATATCGAAACGGAAGCGGGCGGAGACACAGCTTCATTTCCAGGCCGATATGCTGAGCCACGTTTCCGACGCGATCGTCACTACCGATCGGGCTTTTATAATCCAAACCTGGAATCAGGCGGCGGAAAAAATGTTCGGTATAAATGCCCATGAAGCCATCGGCAAATCCTTCGAAAAGTTGGTCCGGGCGCGAAACTCCGGAAAAGTAGAAAAGATTTCTCTTAAAAAAATCATGAAGACCGGCCAATGGTTTGGGGAGATCGCGTTTGTCCGCAAAGACGGTAAGAATTTACAAATTCAGATTTCTTTGACGATGATCCGGGATCCGAAAGCCGGACACTCGAGCATCGTGGCGATAATCCGCGACATCACCGAGCGCAAGCGGGCGGAAGATCAGATTGAATGGCTCTCGCGGTTCCCTTCGGAAAACCCGAACCCGGTGCTGCGTATGTCGGCCAAGGGCGTTCTGGAATACGCGAATGAGGAGTCGGACGGCCTCCTCCCCACGATTGGCGCCGAGGTCGGCGGTACGGTCAACGCCGAATGGCAGTCGCGCATCGGCGAGACACTTGCAAAGAAACATCCCGTCGACTTCGAATTCCAAGTAGGAGATCGGACGTTCAGCGCAACGCTGGCGCCCGTTGTCGACTACGGCTACGTGAACCTGTATGCCCGCGACATCACCGCCCGCAAGCGAGTCGAGGAGGCGCTGCAGATTTCCGAGAAAAGATACCGTACCCTGGTCGAGACGGCCAATGACGCGATCCTCGTCGCCCAGGATGGCCGGATGAAGTTCGTAAATCCCCGGACGGTCGAAATGTTACAATATCCGAAGGCGGCGCTTCTGCGCCGCCCCTTCACCGATTTTATTCATCCCCTTGACCGATCTCTGGTCATGGGACGTTATTTGAAAAGAATCGCGGGTAAATCCGAACCCGATGTTTATTCATTCCGGATTATCGACCGCCAAAGTAATGTCCGCTGGGTTGAGATTCGGGCCGCACTAATTATCTGGGAGGGACGGCCCGCGACCTTGAATTTTCTGACCGACATCACGGAACGTAAAAAATACGAGCATGTCCTTGCCCGACGCCTGGAAGTGGAAAAAACTTTGGCGATGGCGTCGGAAATGGTCGTCAAAATAATGGATATTAACATCGCGATTGCCCGCATTCTGGCTTTTTTAGGAAAGACGCTCAACGCCGACTGGCTGGGAATTTTCCAACTGGATGAGAATCGGACGACCTTGAACAACACACACGAATGGCAGAAAGCGGGCATGAAATCGCTTAAAGCAAAATTTCAGGGCATAACCAAAAAAAATCATCCCTGGAGTTTTGGCAAGTTAAAATCCGGCAAGATTTTAAATATTCCGACCGCGGATTTACCGCCCGCTTCAAGAAGTCGCAAATTATACCGGAAACATGGCATCAAGGCGATATTGATTATTCCGATATTTTACGAAGCCCGTCTTTACGGATCAATTGACGTTTTTTCCAAAACCATGGAACGGATCTGGGATGGCGAGGACATCCGGTTGTTGAAAACCGCCGGCGATATAATCGCCACCAGTATTGTCAAACACCATATCCAGGTCAGGCTTAACCGGACCCTCTACGAATTGAAAACCGAGCGCGAGAGGATGGTCGAACTGACCAAACGAACAATCAATGCCCAGGAGAAGGAGCGGTTTTATTTGTCATCGGAAATCCATGATAATCTGCTCCAGGAACTGGCGGGCATGCTTTATTACGTAAAAAATATTGAAACGCCGGCCGGGGCCCGGGATATCGAGGACAAGAGGGACAATCTTGTCGAAAATATCAAGTCCCTGATCAACCAGGGCCGCGCCCTGATCAGTTATATCGAACCCCTGCAAGACCCGGCGATAACCCTGATCCAGGGAATTAAAAAATCCTTCGACTTAAGGTTCGCCGGCTCCAGGGTCAGGCTCCATCTTGATCATCCCATGAAAATACCGGACATCGTTTTTTTTCTAAAAGTCAATATCCTCCGGATCGTCCAGGAAACGTTTATGAATATATATAAACATGCCCGGGCGACCGCGATTTCCGTCATTATATCGTTGGATAAGGATCAAATCATCATCAAGATCAAAGACAATGGCTCCGGATTTTCCCCCGCGAAAACCGACCGAGGAATAAAAGGGCATTACGGTCTTGCGAGCATGCAGGAAAGGGTTAAGCTGGTCGGCGGGACCCTCGATATTATCAGCAAACCCGGTTCCGGCACCGTCGTTACCGCGGAAATACCCCTTAAGTAAAAAATCCCGGTTTAAACCATTACGTGTGCGTAACGATGAAATAACGAATAAGAAAAACACACTTTATGATTTACTGGCGGTTGAAGTTTGCGGGAACGTGTTTAAAGAAAAAGGATTTAAATTCGATTGATCCCGTTAGAGACTTCAGGAAACATTAAATACGCTTAATTAATATGCACTAATTTGTTAGTAATTCGGTCTCTAACGGGATTAACTCGGTAAGTCATAATTCCTCGGCATATTCAATCAAGTCATTCATCATTTTTGCAAGATCGCAGTATTTTCTCTTGAATTCTAAATACAGATATTTATAATTGTTATGCGCTTTTTCCCTTTCTTCTACATCTTCCGACAAGGCCATCTCGGACAGCATTTTATCGATCGCCATCAGGTTTTCTTTCATTCCCTGCAGGCTTGCGTGAGAAGGCGGTTGTTTCGGGGGTTCGATAAATCCCGCTTCTTCAAGCCATTTGCGCGGATCTATAAAATCGCGTTTATCATCCTTTCTTAACCAGGCTTCTCTTGCCGAGTCAATGTCGCTTATGACTTCGGGATACAATATTTTCACAGCCTCAATATAGCGGTTCGGGAAATGGGGATCTTTTTCATCGTACTTGATCAACTGATAGTGAGCATGGTTTTCCTTGAATTTGGCAATAATTTTCTCGTCGCCATCCTGGTAAATACTTAAAATCGGCGGAACGCTGATCTTCAATTTATCGCACAAATTGAAAAGCGTATCGCCGATTACAATGTCATGAAGTTGGCCAATGTTTATAATCATTACCTTGAATCGTTTCTGAAATCTGCATATCATTTCCAGGATTTCCTGGACCGATCCGATGGCAATAATGCGTTCCCGGCCGAGCAGATCGCAGATGTTCTTTCTTTTGGTTTCATCCGGTTCGCATAAAAGAATCATAGTTAAGATGATTGTATGAAAATAAATAAATACATCAATGAGTTATAATACTCATTTAGACATAGGCATATGTGCATATTGAGTTCCGGTTCAAACATTCCGGATGCGTAATAATGCCTAATCTTAAATAGGTATGCCGTCATATTCCCCGATATTCAATAATAGCGTATAATTTAACAAAGGAAAAGTATGGCCGAAAAAAAGGAAAAAAAGAGAATACTGGTCTGCGACGACGAGGAGGCGATAAGGATGCTGCTGAAGGAGGCCCTGGGTGATTTCTGGGAGGTTACGACGGCCGCGGATGGCCGGGAGTCCCTGACCCTGGCCACGACCGGACAATTCGCCCTGATGATCGTGGATATTAAAATGCCCCATTTGAACGGCATTGAACTGATCAACCAGCTTAAGGAACGGAGTATCGTTTTACCGATCCTTGTTTGTTCGGCATACCGGCACCTGGCGGATGATTTTCTCGTACCGTCGAGCGGCGCCGCCGGATTTTTCTCGAAACCGATAGATCTCAAGGAATTAAAGGGAAGGATATTCGACCTGATCGGGGTATGATATGAATTTATTGGAACATATTAGATTAAAAAAGGATCGGAATGGACGATAAAGATAAATCCCGGGATCAACTTCTGGGTGAACTGAATGAACTGCGCCGCCGCTTCGCGGAACTGGAGAAAGCGGAAAACGAAACCCGGTTGACTATAGAAACTTTGCGGGAAAGCGAGGCCCGGTTCCGGAATTTAATAGAAAACGCAACCATCGGCATCGTCCGGACGAAGATCGACGGCTCGAAAGTGCTCGACGCGAACCCCGAACTTTGCAAGATACTCGGCCTGTCCCGCGAGGAGTTCGTCGGTCAGCCCAGCGCCATCGCCTGGGCTCATCCTGAGCAACGCGAGGATTTGGTGCGGTTGCTGCGGGAGAAGGGGACAGTCAACAACTACGAGATTGACATCCGCACGAAGTCGGGGGAGATCCGCACCGTGCTCATGTCGATGACGGCATATCCGGATCTGGGGTATCTCGAGGGCGGTTTACAGGATATCACCGAGCGTAAGCAGGCGGAGGAGAAGCTACAGAAAAGCGAAAGCAAATATAAGGACCTCTTCAAAAACGCCCAAGTCGGCATGTATCGCACGAAGATCGACGGATCGGCTTTTCTGGACGTGAATCAAAAATTCGCCGATATCCTGGGTTTTCTGCGCGCGGAATTACTAGGCTCACCGGGTCGCATTCGTTGGGTCGACCCGGATAACCGGGATAAAATGATGAAACTACTGAAAGAGCAAGACGGGCATCTGGCTGATTTTGAGGCACAGGTTCTCGCCAAAGACGGATCGATCAGGGACGTATTAGCTTCGATCAGATTGTACCCGGCTGAAGGCTATCTCGAAGGCGCAATGGTCGATATCACCGAACGTAATAAAGCGGAGAAAGCACTTAAGGAAAGCGAACATAAGTTCCACGATACGGTTAAATACTTGGATGAAGGATATTACAGTTGCAACATAGACGGGTTGCTTTTGGAACACAATCAGGCGTTCAATCAGATACTTGGTTTTGACATTACCCAAAATTTAAAGGGAGAAAAATTACCCGATTTCTGGCAAAATCCTGATGACCGTAAGGAATATCTGAACGAGCTGATGGCCAAGGGATTCATCCGGAACTACTTGATAAACGCGAAGACAATCAGCGGCAGAAAAATAGTCGTGATGGCAAACTCCCATCTGGTAAGAGATGAAAAGGATAGAATAATCAGAATCGACGGGACTTTCACCGATTTCACTGAGCCCAAACGGATACAGGATGAACTTGAGCGATCGAACAAGGAGCTCGAACAATTCGCTTACGTCGCATCGCATGATTTGCTGGAACCCCTGCGCATGATCTCGAGTTTCACCCAATTATTGGCGCGCCGGTATAAAGATAAGCTTGACGCGGAGGCCAATGAATTTATAGACTATGCCGTGGACGGCGCGAACCGCATGCAAAGGCTGATTAACGATCTGCTGATATATTCCCGGATCGGAACCCGGGGAAAGCCCTTCGTGGTTACCGACCTTAACGACATTATCGGCCAGGTATTGGTCAACTTAAACCCCGCTATCGAAGAAAACCACGTGATCATCACCAACGATGAACTTCCAACCGTGTCCGTTGATGATACCCAAATGATCCAATTATTTCAAAATTTGATCGGTAACGCGGTAAAATTCTGCGCTGCGGAAACACCCTGCGTTCACATTTCCGTGAAGGAAAATAACCGGGAATGGATAATCGGCGTAAAAGACAACGGTATCGGTATTGATCCGCAGTATAAAGAGAGAATTTTTAAGGTATTCCAACGACTGCACAGCAAAGAGGAATATCCGGGTACCGGCATCGGTCTGGCGATCTGCCGGAAAATCGTTGAGCGTCATGGCGGTCGGATCTGGGTTGAATCCGAGCTGGGTAATGGCGCCACGTTTTATTTTACGATAACTAAAGACCACGTTTAAAAAATGGAGGAATGATTATGAAAAAAATCATGGCGGTCAAACCAATCGAAATTCTTTTGGTCGAGGACAATGAGGCGGATGTGCGATTGACTCGCGAGGCCTTGAAAGAAAACAAGGTTGCCAATGAATTGCACGTCGTGGGTGACGGCGAAGAGGCGATCGCTTTTTTACGGCAACAGGGTAAATACGCTGAAGAACCGCGGCCGGACCTCATCCTGCTTGATCTCAACCTGCCCAAGAAAGACGGCCGGGAAGTCCTGGCCGAGATCAAGGCGGACGATGATTTGAAGCGCATCCCGGTCGTCGTACTTTCGATTTCCAAAGCGGAAGAGGATATCTTAAAAACCTACAATCTCCACGCGAATTGTTTTATCACCAAACCTATCGACCTTGAACAGTTTGTCATCGTTGTCCAATCAATCGAAGATTTCTGGCTCTCCGTGGTCAAACTGCCGCCTAATTAGGAAAATGATAAATCCGATTCTGCGCGTCTTGTTGATCGAGGATAATCCCGGGGATGTCCGATTGATCCAGGAATGGATGAAGATTTCCAAAACCGTCAGTTTCCGATTAGAGCATGTTGACCGTCTTTCCACGGGCTTGCATCGTCTCGATGATGAGCAATTCGACGCAGTGTTGTTGGATCTCGGCCTGCCCGACAGCCAAGGTCTGGATACGCTTAAACAGTTGCTTGCCCGAGTTCCGGATATGCCGATTCTGGTTTTAACCGGGTTGCAGAACGAGCAGGTCGGTCTCCAGGCCGTAAAGGAGGGAGCCCAGGATTATCTGCTCAAGGGGCAGGTGAACGAATCGCAAATAACCCGCTCCATCTGTTACGCTCTGGAACGTAAACGAACCGAGGCGCTCCTGCGAGAGAGCGAATGTCGCCTGAAAGAAGCACAGGCGTTGGGTCGGGGGATGTCCCGTTGGCTGTTGAAAATAGAATAGCGGATCCATATAATACATAGCATTCGTTAAAAAGGAGGATCCGCTATGAAGGATTATAATAAAGAAGGGACAAGAAATCAAGAGGCAAATAA